>ERZ1673755.1-NODE-1-length-427213-cov-34.230201_pt1 | contig 427213 bp, 393 predicted proteins | sample MGYA00580185_ERZ1673755 | MGnify/ENA primary metagenome ERZ1673755 (study PRJEB41219, sample SAMN04549639) | soil metagenome | isolation source: soil | place: USA:California, San Francisco Bay NWR | collected 2009-02-09 ...
ATCCATCAAAATTACAACAAAATCAAAGTCGATTTCAATTCATCACGGATTCAGGTAAATCATTTTTTACTAATAATTGGTAATGATAATTACCTGTTCTAATTTAAAATATTGAGAAAAATAATTTGAAGGAGGCAGTTCATATCAATAAATTTAAAACTGTTGGTATCTCTATTTCTATCGTACTGATAATATTACTCTTTATTGCTTTTTTTGAATACATCATTTTAAGAATAATAGGTTTCCAATATAATTCATTATTGGATTTAGTATTGTTCTTTATTTTGTATTTATTCCTTGAAATACCTCTTGCTTTTATTACAGATGCAATACCAAAAGCTTTAAAATCTGTTGGCATACTTCAAACGAGTAAAGGATGGCTACCATTTATTTTGAATACAACTCTTACCTTTTTATTGATTGAAGTAATAGATAATTTTATGGCAAATATTGAAATCGAATGGCAAGGTTCACTCATATTTGCGATGGTTACTGGATTTATTGGTTGGAAATTAAGAAAAGATGAGGATGAACCACCAGATATTGATAGTGAGGAATTTAAAGAAATAGATAATAAATTTAAACCCAAAAAATAAATCATTAAACATATGTGAATGCTTTCTACAAATCTAGGTAACATAAAGCCAACTATGGGAAGTAATGAAAACCGCCAACCCCTTGATACGCAAGGAATTGGCGGTTTTCTGTTTTGACTCGTTTATGCAGGATTTTATACATCGCTGATGGATCAAGGGTTTTCCCCTTTTATGAAGCTCTAAATCTTGCATAAAAAAGGCGGATTTTATGCAGTCCTTCTCTCCCTTTCCCTCCTTACAGAACAGGTAAATGAATTATATCTGTCGAATGCTTCTAAAACGGATAGGAGAACGCTCTATATCCCGTCCCATCCCACTAGGAGGTTGAACGAATGAAATCGCAAGAACGAGCTTACAGTACCAAAGAAGTGAGCCATACCTTAGGAATTGGCGATAGTACATTACGAAAATGGTGCCTAGCTATTGGAAAAGAACGGTTATACCTTCATCAAAAATGACCGAGTACAGCGATTATTTATTGAAAGCGACCTGGCAAACTACACTTCCAAACCCTTGTTCAACAACACAACATGCAGTTAGAGAACGCCGCGATCGTTGTCGTTGACCGGTTTGGGAAAGGGGCGTTCGAAGAAGTAACGGGCCACGTTCCAGCTGAAAAACCAAACGAAAATCGTTCGTTCCCTCATTCGGATGATCACATTTCTAAATTATTGAAACACATCGAGCAGCAAGAAACATTCAATCAAGAATTATCCTTCCAAGCTAGAAATATTTCCATAGCCTCTCACTCCTCGTATACTAAGTTTCAGAAAGTTTTTTTTATCGAATTTCCAGTCCATGCAACAAAAATAGAGTATGAACTTTTCAATTTAAAACATTTATTAATTTCTAAATTACTCAGCTTTCGCAGTCCAAAATCTTGTTTAAATGCTTGATGTAAATGGTTTTGGGAAGTACAAAATTATCATTTGACATTTTTTTTAAATACAATCTCTTTAATTCTTCTGTTTCTTCTTTCTTTAATTTTAAATTGTAATGTGAAATGATCTTTTTCATTAAGGAGTCAAATTGCTTTAAATAAAAGCCATAATTGTAAATTATCACAAATGCACTTGGCAATCTTTTGTTTCGGACAATTGGGATTATATTATTCTCAAGAGACAAGTAAAAAACATCACAACGATCGTCATTTATTTTATCAATATTTATTTTTCCAATTTCTTTTCTATACAAAGAAAAATAATTTTTCCCTATATGATCTTCAAGGATTTTATTTGCTTTATTTACATCTTCTCCTGTATTTCGCAGCATTTTTCTTACGCTATTACTTGGTTTATCTTGATTAAAATAACTATACACAACAATATAAAATGCCAATTGGCCAAATTCCGAATCGGCATATTGTCCAATCAAAAATTCTTTATTTCTTTGGACTTCATATAATCTCATTTTTTTGTTGACAATATCAGTTTTACATTTTATAGACATATCGAAATACACATTGTCTTTATCATAATTTTTTTGATAGACAGAAACTTTGTAATGCACCCCTTTGTCAAGACACAAATTGATAATATTTAAGTTATCCATTCTCTCCTTTCGCTATGAATGTGGTGCGTGTGCAAAAAAGGCTTGACATGGAGCCTCTACGGGCACGATTTTTTGCGCCTACTTGATGTACTAATCACATAGTCTAAAATTCTTTCTTTCGATAAATAATTACAGCAATTAAATATGAGAGAGTAAATACAGTAATACCAAGTACTATAAATAAAATCGGAACTAATAAAGACGAATCTATGGATAACGGTAATTTGACTATTAAATCTTCTACTAAGAATTTGATTCCATAATAAACAAATAGACCTACAAATCCTCCTCCAAGTACAAATGCATCAGATTTGTCTGCACCAAAGATATAGAGGAACGGGTATATAAGCGCACCTGCAAAAAGAACTACGAAAATACCAGAAGAAATAATATTAATTATGCCATTTATTTGTGTTTCAAAAATTAGATCATATGTATAAATAACAATATATGAAAGAAATGCTCCGATAATCACAACCGATAAGTAAAAAATATAGTGACTTCGGACAATATGAGACCTACTAACCGGTAAGGTAAGTACATATTTATCATAACCAGACTTACTCTCTATTTTTATAACTTCAAGTGAAGGCAAAGTCATTAATAATATAATTAACATAGCGGCCACACCACTTATCATAGGCCCTGCAAAAAATAAAAGTACACCAGCAATCAATAATGCGAGACCTACATATGCAAAAATACTTCGATAAACTAGGTAATAGTTTGTCAATAATAGACCTTTCACTTAAATTTCACTCCCTGTTAGTAAGATACTAAGTTCTTCCATTGAAATCTTTTTAGAGCTAAGGTCCTTTGGCAATTCCATTTTATTTGATACAAGTATTCTAGAATAAGAACCATAGTCCCTTTTTGCAACAACTATATTTCTATTTAGTAAAGAATAGTAAAGATAATTGTTCCTTTTTGATATCAACAATTGCAAATTTTTCAAGAATCTTGTCTTTTCTCTCATTTAATAAAATTTTACCATTTTTGATAAAAACAATATGACTAGCAATTTTCTCAATATCACTCATAATATGAGAAGAAAGTAATATCCCACCACTACTCTCTCTCACAAAGCTTTTTAACTCACCTAAGACTTGTTCTCTTGATGAGGGATCAAGCCCTCCTGTTGCCTCATCTAGTAATAGTAGTTTTGCATTATGTGACAGTGCAACAGCTATAGAAAGTTTCATTGACATCCCACGAGAAAATTTATATATTTGTTTATCTTCGGGGAGAGAAAAAGAATTAACCAATCGGAAAAAATCATCTTGATTCCAAGTATTAAATATTCTCAAAAAAACTTTATTTAGTTGTTTGATTGTTAGGTGCGCCGGTAAATTCATAGCATCGAACACAACTCCAATTTTTTCCTTCATCTTAGGCTGTTTATGTATATTTTCTTTGCCAAAGATTTTAATTCTACCTGAATCCTGAGAAACTAGACCTAGTATTGTTTTAAATGTAGTAGATTTACCTGCACCATTATCACCAATAAAGCCAACTATTGATCCTGACGGAACATTGAATGTAACATTTTTTAAAACAACTTTATTGCCATATCGCTTTGTAATATTTTGAACATCTAATAAGTACGACATTTTCTCACTCCAACATATTATCTTAGTATATATATGTATTCTACTTACACCCGTTAAATCATTTATTTTTTCAAAAATTATCTTTCTATTCAGAATAATAATGTAGAATAATACATTTTAAAAGGGGCTTTTGAATCGTTTTGTTTTTTTTATTAGGTCTAAGAGCCTATGTTTTTACTTATTTTTGTTTGTACATCCAAGGTTATGAAAATAATATAGGAGAGAATAAATAGTATTTTTCCATTGATTGATGTTAAATTAATAGATGGATACTACCTTAACACTACATTAAATAAAAAAAATTTATAGAAAAATAACAAGTATCATTTACTTAATGATTAGTGTCGAACTCGATTCATCAGAAAAATGTAAGTGTAGTACTTCTTCTAGGTCCTTTTCGGTTAATTTTTCTAATATTTTTACGTCAAATAAATTCGTCCCATTGAAATGATAACGTGTGAATTGATTTGCAATAAATTGAGGCGAATTAATAGACCTTAAAAAGCAACCAATTTCCTTATTTATTACACGTTGTGCATTATCTCTTTTTATCGGATCCCTTTTAAATCTAGAAACCGTTTCATATACAGTATTAATAACTTCTTGAGGCTCTTTACTTTCCCCACTAATTATGGAGTAACCAAAATTCCCCTCAATTCCGCCGGAACCTTAACATCCCCAACCCCTTCCATGGCGAATCCTATTTGCCGGTCAGGGTTCGTATTTTTCAGATTTGTTATGGCGTTGTCTACGAATCGGCCGACTTTAGGCGCACCGTTTGCTGCGCCGGTTTTCAAATGCTGCGGCACTTCTAATTCATTAGCCTCCTACTCGATGTTTAGGGAAGCTAAAGCTACATAGTGAATAACCGTGAAAAAGAAATTTTATATGTTTTTCCAGTTTGAAAAGTTCGTGAAATTTTTCAAACTGTGGGAAAATGTTCAAATGGAAAGGATAAGTCCCGACATCTTGCCAAGTTATTGTTAAAAATTAGATTTTAATATAAATTAATTGTAAGCGCTGACAGTTTATAGTTGCAACTATAAGCACCTTGACATTTTTGCTATGGCAATCATCTTTTGCATGAAATAACAGATCCCAAAAATTTCTTCTTAAGTATTGTTATTTAATTGCTAGAAAAGGAGTGGATCAAGGATGATGCAAAAAATCCAACGGTTCGGTGGGGCGATGTTTGTGCCAGTATTATTATTCCCATTTGCGGGGATACTTGTAGGTCTCACAATTTTATTTAAAAACGGGGATATTATGGGTTCTTTGGCTGATCCAGATGGAGCATGGTATAAATTCTGGACGGTAATAGAGGAAGGTGGATGGACAGTATTTAATCAAATCCCGTTGCTTTTTGTTGCCGGCATCCCTATTGGATTAGCGAAAAAAGCACACGCGAGAGCTGTTTTAGCAGCACTCGTAACCTATTTAACTTTCAATTATTTTGTAAACGCTATTTTAACGATTTGGGGGGAAAATTTTGGTGTCGATTTTAGCCAAGAAGTTGGAGGAGTGAGCGGGTTAACGGAAATTGCCGGTATTAAAACTTTAGATACAAATATTATCGGTGCGATTGTTATTTCTTCCATTGTTGTTTTAATCCACAATCATTATTTTGACAAAAAACTACCAGATTTCCTAGGTATCTTCCAAGGAACATCCTTTGTTGTCATTGTTTGTTTTTTTGCTATATTGCCTCTTGCCTTGCTTACCTCGTGGGGATGGCCGATAATTCAGAACGGAATTGCTTCTTTACAAGGGTTTTTGGCTTCCTCTGATGTATTAGGGGTTTGGTTGTATACATTCCTTGAAAGAATCTTAATTCCAACGGGGCTGCACCATTTTATATACGGTCCTTTTATCTACGGCCCGGCAGTTGTTGATGGCGGAATTGCAAAATATTGGATGGAGCATTTATCAGAATATGCAACAAGTGCTCATTCATTAAAAGAAATGTTCCCGGAAGGCGGTTTTGCTTTGCATGGTATGTCCAAAATTTTTGGAATCCCTGGCATTGCATTAGCGATATACGTAACAGCAAAACCTGAGAAAAAGAAAATCGTATCAGGTATGTTGATTGCAGCAACTTTAACATCTGTTGTAGCTGGGATCACAGAACCGATAGAGTTCACATTTTTATTTGTTGCTCCTCTTCTATTTGCTGTACATGCATTTTTAGCAGCTTCTATGGCTGCGGTGATGTATGCGTTTGGTGCAGTTGGTAATATGGGTGGTGGATTGTTAGAAATTGCCAGCTCCAACTGGATTCCGTTATTCAAATACCATACTTCCACTTATATCACTCAGTGGATAATTGGATTGGCATTTACGGTTATCTATTTTTTCACGTTTCGTTATTTAATTGTAAAGCTAAATGTAGCTACCCCAGGTCGTGAAGCAGATGACCAAAAAGAAGTAAAACTGTATACAAAAGCAGACTACAAAGCTAAAAAGCAAGCAGAAAATAAAAATAGTGCAAATAAAGAAAATGCTTATTTTGTTCAAGCTAGTGAATTTTTAGAAGCTCTAGGCGGATCTTCTAATATTGCCGATGTAACAAACTGTGCTACAAGACTCCGCGTAACAGTAGTAGATGAATCAAAAATAGCGCCTGATAGCCGATTTAGATCAGCTGGAGCCCACGGAATTGTTAAGAATGGGAAAGCAATTCAAGTGATAGTCGGTTTATCGGTTCCACAAGTAAGGGAACAATTTGAGAATTTATTGAGTGATTCTAGCAAAAAACAATATAAAGAAAACTGAAAGGCTCCACATTTACTTGCAAATTCTAAAATGTTGTTTATTTGACAAGCGGGAAAATTCCCTTCTTATGGGAAATAGAACTGAACTTGAGATAGCGACCAGAATGGTTAAGAAATATTGTTTTCATACAAATGAATTGTTATAACTTGGATGAAAGAGGATATTGCATTAAAGGAGGAAACCTAAAAATGAAAAAATTCTCGGTATTAATTGCAGGCGGGGGAAGTACTTTTACTCCAGGGATTGTTTTGATGTTATTAGATCATTTAAATAAGTTTCCAATTCGGAAATTAAAACTTTATGATAATGATGAGGAACGTCAAGCAACAATTGCAGGAGCTTGCGAAATAATTCTCAAAGAAAGAGCTCCGGAAATAGAATTTTTGGCAACAACAAATCCTGAAGAAGCCTTTACAGATGTTGATTTTGTCATGGCGCATATTCGTGTAGGAAAATATGCAATGCGTGAATTAGATGAAAAAATACCTTTGAAACATGGTGTAGTTGGTCAAGAAACATGCGGGCCAGGTGGAATTGCATATGGAATGCGTTCTATTGGAGGAGTATTAGAATTAATTGATTATATGGAAAAATACTCTCCTAATGCATGGATGCTCAATTATTCCAACCCAGCAGCGATTGTAGCTGAAGCGACGCGCCGTCTCCGTCCTCATTCGAAAGTACTTAACATTTGTGATATGCCTGTCGGGATTGAAGAACGTATGGCGCGAATTTTAGGGTTAAAATCTCGCAAAGAAATGACGGTAAGATATTATGGATTGAACCATTTTGGATGGTGGACAGATATTCGCGACAAAGAAGGAAATGATTTAATGCCTAAATTAAAGGAGCATGTTGCAAAGTACGGGTATGTTGTCAATGATAGCGGAGACAATCAGCATGTTGATGCTAGCTGGCAAGATACATTCTTAAAAGCGAGAGACGTATATGCATTAGACCCAGATACGTTGCCAAACACATATTTAAAATACTATTTATTCCCGGATGAAGTAGTGGCACATTCTAACCCGAATTATACAAGAGCAAATGAAGTAATGGAAGGCCGTGAAAAATTTGTTTTCGGCGAATGTAGAAAAATAATTGAAAATCAATCCACAGAAGGCAGTAAACTTCATATAGATGAACATGCAGCATATATTGTAGATTTGGCGCGTGCCATTGCTTATAACACTCATGAAAGAATGTTGCTTATTGTAGAAAATAAAGGGGCTATTTCCAATTTTGATCCGACCGCAATGGTGGAAATTCCATGCATTGTCGGCAGCAATGGTCCTGAACCGCTATCGATCGGGGAAATCCCGCAATTCCAAAAAGGATTAATGGAACAACAAGTATCTGTGGAAAAGCTAGTGGTAGAAGCATGGATAACAAGGTCTTACCAAAAATTATGGCAAGCAATAACATTATCCAAAACAGTACCGAGTGCAAAAGTTGCTAAAGAAATATTGGATGATTTAATTGAAGCAAATAAAGATTTCTGGCCTGAACTTCATAAAGATGATGTGGTAGTGAGCGAATTTTTTTAAGATGATCGATTTTATCAAACAAAAAAGTACAAAAAGGTAACAATCTTTTGTACTTTTTTGTTTCACTCCTCCTTCTGTTAATGAATAATTATTTTTTGCCAAGCAGCAGACTTACACCTTTTTTTCCTTTAAACTAAGTATTGTAGTGTTCTGGCATTACATTTGGCTGCTTCCGAAAGAATGTAAAGGATAATAATCCAGTACAGTTCCATATAGTTCTGCCAGCGAATTTATTCGCAGTTAACGGCACGGCTATTGGAGATGACAAGAGCAAACATAAATTATTTATTGAAGGAGGGGATATGGCTTGAGATTAGAAGAACTTATTAATAAACATTATAAAAAATTAAATGAGACAGATTTACACATCTTAAAGTACATTATGAATAATAAAAATACTTGTTATTCGTTAGGGATTAATAATCTAGCTGAAAAATGCAATGTTTCCCGCTCTTCAATATTGCGGTTGGCACAAAAATTGGAATTTAGTGGATATAGTGAATTCCGAGTGTTCTTAAAATGGCAAGGTCGAGAGGATCCGGTAGAAGAAAAAAGCGGTGTAGAAATTTTGCAGGAAGATCTTCATGAAACAATCAAATATATTCAAACCAAAGATTTTTCGGATGTTTGTGAATTGATATATAATGCCAATCAAGTATTTGTTTTTGGGACGGGCACTGCACAATTACATTGTGCATTAGAGTTGCAAAGAATGTTTCTGCCGCTTCAAAAGTATTTGAATGTTATCCACTCTCAATTGGAGTTTGAAATAATTGTAAAGGATTTGCAGAAAAACGATGTTGTGATCATTTTTTCTTTATCAGGAGATACACCAACAATTTTTCCTGCAGTGCAAAATTTAGTTGCCAAAGGAATTCCTTTTATCTCTATAACAAATTTAGTAAATAATCGTTTGGCTAGAATGACTCCGTATAATTTATATGCCAGAAGTTCAAATCTCGCAAGCCATAACGGAACAAAATTGAAAACATTTGCCCCTTTTTTTATTATTGGAGAAGCTATTTTTAGCCATTATGTTGACTACCTGAAAGAGAAAAAAGAAACAATTGAAAGGGCGGGAAAAGATGAAGACGCATAATACAACGTGCCAACAAAGACATTCGAATGATTCCCCTTCCATATTACAAAGTTTGCGCATTTTTAAAATATCGGTCATCTTTTTTATACGTCCCATTTCTCTTTCTTAGTTATTTATATATAATGTCGCTGCAGGCAAACCAACCTTTTTTTGCTCAAGTAAAAGAGGATCCTTTCATTAAAATTTGTTTGTGTTTGCCATGTTAAATCTTTTTTTGGTATATTGACAAGAATGGTGTTGTCAGATTTATAAAACAGATCCAGTTAGAAATAGGAAGGTTGGCGATTTCATTATTGCTGGTTGAAATATATTTGGCAGTATGTTGCTTCTTTTAGCTATTAGAAAATACCGGAAAGCACATAAAGAATTCATAAAAAATAGTACGTTGAACCGGAAGGAAAAAGGAGCAAATTTAAGATTTGTCGGAAGTACCATTATTGTTGGATTGCTGTCTGTTCTTTGTCTTGTCTTTATTATTAAAATACAATTTTCATAAAATTATTATAGATAGAAAGAAGGAATTAGTATGTTAAAAAAAATATTTGCGAAAAATCCCAAAACTATTATAGAAGAAATTTTTTCACCTATGTATGGCGAAGTAATTTCATTATCAGAAGTACCGGATCCCGTGTTTGCCCAAAAGATGATGGGGGATGGGATAGCGGTTATTCCTAAAGACGGAAAGGTGGTGTCCCCTGTAGAAGGACAAATTATTCAAGTATTTCCTACTAAGCACGCAATAGGTATTCGAACAAAACATGGGTTAGAAGTATTAATTCACGTTGGACTAGATACGGTTGAATTAAATGGTGAAGGTTATGAAGTAACTGTGAGTGAAGGGCAAAAAGTAAAAATTGGAGATCCCATAATGAATGTTGATATAGAATTTATTGAAAAAAATAATAAAGAAATCGTAACGCCAATTATTATTACAAATAGCGCTGAAAAGACTGAGAAAATAGTTGTGCGGGAAGCTGGTGAAATACAAAGGGGAGAGTATATATTGAAATGCTATGTTGTAAATTAGGGCAATTTCATCCTAACATTCGAAATACCGCGAAAAATTTTGCGAATCCCCTAGATGATGCACATTCTTACCAAGCATTTGTGCATTTTCCAAATATATTTCTGTAAAATGATGCAAGGTATTTTCTGCAAGAAGAAAATTCAGAGTGTTGCAGTATATCTTTATCAAAATTTTGAATAAATATACAGATATGTGATCTATCCATCAAGGGCTTGACATGGATCTTCTGTAGCCATGATTCTTTAGCCAAGCGCCAGCTTCAACAGTTTTGGCAAAACCAAAAAAGGTTATCATGGCTCCTCCTCCATGTAAAGCTCCTTTGCATATCACTGCATAAGGATTTTGCAATTCTCTGCACTTTTATTTTGCCATACACGAACGTATGTACTATAAAAAGGGAGCTTAATGAACATATTAATAGAATAGTTAGACCCGAAAATTTACCTTTTAAAAATAAGTTAGGACAACGTCGTAATTATTTTTAAAAGGCCACCAAGCGATAGCGCGGTAGCTGCGAAAAAAAATCTATAAATTTTTGTGTCTACTTTATTGACCTAATATCATCATTACGAACCGATTCGACCTAGATCCAGAAGAACTTGGTGATATCTATCGTTCTCGATGGGCCATTGAACTATTTTTTAAGTGGATTAAGCAACGTTTAACACTCAAACATCTTTATGGAACGAGTCCAGAAGCTGTAGAAAATCAGGTTTACTTAGCTCTGATTTCTTACTGTTTACTCATTCTTATTCAACTTGAAATGAAATCGAAACATTCTCTCACCCAGATTTATCGTTGGCTTTGCGTTTTTCTTTGGAAACCAAGTACCGTGTGGGTGGAACGAATTCAACGAGAATGAGTGAAAAAAGTCGACGAAGCGCGTTAGCCATGTAACAATAAAACAAATACATTTATTACCAAATGTATAGTGACCACCTTTAGTTGGTTACTGCCTTGTTTTTCGTTTATCATAAAATATTTTATCCAGAAAATTCTGCATAAAATGTTTTTATTTTTTATGCAACGCTACTGATTTTAAGGGTTTTTCTAAAAAAATTGGTGGTTTCATTTTTCGGTTTTTTACCCATCAAGCAAATAGAGGGTTCGGTTAGTTCCCTGTTTAGGTATAAATAATAGCATATGTCAGTTTATGAAAAAAACAGTCCGACAAGCCCTGAGCCGTAAGCGTAAGTAAAGAACGCGCGTTCAATAATCAGTAAAATTAATGAGCAAGGGAACAAAGATACTCATAATCGCCAAAGCAGAACAAACATTCCTGATTGCTCCGGTTGTCCGCCTAATCAAATTATAATAAAACATCATAGTATTTCTAGATAACAACAAAATTCTTAACTTATATTTGTTGACTGAATCTTAAAATTGCTTTTTCCTGCGCCGATAAATTTCAAATCTTGTTCTTATCATTCAGTAATATTCTCGAACTTTTCTTTGTACACACCTTTGAACCAATTCATTGAACGATTTCAAATAAATGTTCTCTTTCTAGATTATTAAAGCCCGGGGCTGTCTAATAAGTCGATTTTCCGGCTTATAGACGCCCCTTTAATGTTTTAGAAACGTTGATATATCAATGTTTATGATGTTTCGTTTTAATGGATTTTGATTTTCTGGACAGCCCCAAGCTATGTTTCTAAAAGGGAAAATCTTTGAAACTACTCATTTCCATTGGATTATTCTGCGGAAGGCAGTTCTTTTTTCTCCTTTGATAAAAACCAGCCACCTAATGCGATTAGAACGAGTACGGCATAGAATGTTATTTTCCATTCAGGTGATTTTGCAAACCCTTCAGGTAATATTGCCAGCTGAGGGTGTGATAACGTATAAACAGATAGCTTTACCCCAACCCAGCCAACAATGAGAAACGCAGCGATTTCCAAACCAGGTTTCGAATGAAGCAATTTTACAAAGAAATTAGCAGCAAAGCGCATAATAATTAAGCCTATTAATCCTCCAGCAAAGATAACGAGAAACTTACCTCCATCCAGTCCGCCGATTTGCGGAAGATTTGTATTCGGAAGCGTAACTGCTAATGCTACTGCTGCAAGAATGGAGTCGACTGCAAATGCGATATCGGCCAATTCTACTTTGAAAACAGTTCCCCAAAATCCGGATTGTTTCTTTTCCTGTATTTCTTTATTTTTTTCTTTTTCTTTATTTACAGCAACTTTTCTAATAATATGATTGATTGCGATGAATAAAAGATAAAGAGCACCTATCGCCTGAATCTGCCATACATTGACAAGGAATGAAATCACAAATAGTGAAGCAAAACGGAAAACGAATGCACCTGCAAGCCCATAAAACAACGCTTTCTTTCTTTGTTCTTCCGGAAGATGCTTGACCATAATAGCTAAAACAAGTGCATTATCAGCTGCCAAAATCCCTTCAAGTGCAATTAGAAGTAGTAATACCCAGCTGTATTCTAATAAAATTGAAAGTTCCATGTAACCTGAATCCTCCTTTAGTATTTTACTGTAGTTTGATATTTCATTTTCTAAATAAGACCGTATTTTCCTTTAGGAGAGCCAACATTCATTTTTACCAACCATTATGAATTTTATCCTTTTTATACACTCAAGCAAATAAATCATCTGAATCGGCTACACTTAACTGGACAATAAAATTAAGGTCAAGTAGACTAAACACCAAATTTGGGTATACTGCTTATTAAACATAAAGGATCCGTACTAGAAACTTTACGTGGAGTGGCGGGGATGCTAGCCTTGTCGGCGAGACAGATGAACACATCATCTGACTTCCTGGCTGGGAAAGCATGCCCGCAGAGGCTCCATGTCAAGTTTCGTCGCAAACCCACTGTTTTGGTGGTCTACTTCAACACTACCACAGTTAAGGAGAGTTTAAAAATGAGAAACAGACGAACATTCACTGTAGAATTCAAGGCTCAAATGGTCAAGCTTTATGAAAATGGGAAACCAAGAAAAGATATTATTCGTGAATATGATTTAACGCCTTCAGCCTTGGACAAATGGATCAAACAAAGCAAAACATCCGGTTCATTTAAGGAAAAGGACAATCGTTCTCCAGAAGAAAATGAATTGATCCAGCTTCGAAAAGAAAACAAGCGTTTATTGATGGAGAATGATATTTTAAAGCAAGCCGCGCTGATACTAGGACAAAAGTAAATGTGATCAAGAATAACAGACACAAATACTCGATATCAGCAATGTGCGATGTCCTACAACTTCCAAGAAGCACCTATTATTACGAAGCAAAAGAAAAAAGGAATGCAGAAGATAAACTGACAGCCGCCATTCTGGAAATTTTCCAGAAAAGCCGAAAAAACTATGGTACACGTAAAATCAAACATGAATTAGAGAAGCTTGGTATGATTGCCTCAAGACGAAGAATTGGCAGAATCATGAAAGAAAACGGGCTAGTATCAAATTATACGGTTGCCCAGTTTAAACCTCATGTAGATAAATGCAATGAATCAAAAGTTGAAAATGTGTTAAAACGAGAATTTGATCAACAAAAAAATGAACAGTTGTGGTTAGTGACTTAACATACGTTAGAGTAGAAAAAAGCTGGCATTACATCTGTTTATTTGTCGATCTTTATAATCGAGAAATTATTGGTCATAGTGTGCAGGCCCAAACAAAGATGCTCAGCTAGTCTACCAAGCTTTATCGACCGTGAAAGCAGATTTACGGCAAATTCAATTATTCCACACAGACAGAGGCAATGAATTCAAGAACAAGACAATTGATGAAGCTCTAGATACTTTTCAGATTAATCGGTCGTTAAGCATGAAGGGGTGTCCCTATGACAACGCAGTAGCTGAAGCAACCTTTAAAATTATCAAAACAGAATTTGTTAAGGGTAGATATTTCGAAAATTTAGACCAATTGAAACTGGAATTAGATGATTATGTTCATTGGTTTAATCATATTAGAATACATGGAACACTTGGGTATTTAAGCCCGGTGGAGTACAAAGAGAAACACCTCAAAAAAATTGTCTAGTTTAGTGTTGACATACCATTCCTTTTTACAACGAGTAAATGCTGTCTTTTTTTCATACACTTACCTCCCAGATTATCAAATCGAGTAGGAGGGAGCGATTAACTCCCGTCCTCTCACACCACCGTACGTACGGTTCCGTATACGGCGGTTCAATTAAGATAATTGACGCAAGTCTTTATAACTTCCGTGAATAGCTGTTCTCTTTATGCCAGTGGTCACTCCACCCTCCAAGAGGTTTCCCACGGGATTCACCGCTTCCTCCCTCAAGTGAGGTACTACGTTTTCTGTGTTCATCATGACACACTGAATGCCAAGGGCTATTCTCTCTTAATTGTTCGGTCCTTCTTAGTTGTTCTAGACCAACTAATACTATGACCTCTGCTGACTTCTGACTGTTCAGCTATCTATCACTAGATAGGTTACCAAGGTTACTTGGCGTGCCAGCCAGACCTCCCCGGGTAAGTACATGCACTTTCACACCATCTATCCGCCTCATTTACTCGATATGACCTTCGACAGAAAGAGCTTTGTTTTGTTATGCAAACTCACTCAATTATACCTAGCCTTATATGAGGTTCGTGTTCCTCGGACCGGTGTTTTGCCTCCAGCTTCCTTCAGATTCCGCGTCACCACGGACACCCTTTCGTTGAGCTAACCTCTACTTCTGTCTTCGGGGTTCGGGACTTACACCCTATAGTTCATGTACATGCCGGGCGCACATAAAAAACCTTTACCATGTATGGTAAAGGTTTTACATACAAATAAAGACCTTTACCAACGGGTAAAGGTCTTGCTAACAACGTTAACGTTGCCAACAAAGCCGGGAGCGGCAAAACTCCGAAATGACGACTTTGTTGTAAAAGCTACTCCCCTTTAGGAGAACTATTCAACTGTCCAATTTAATCATAAAATAACCTATATGAATCTGTCAATTATTATTTTTATTTTTGTTAGTCACTAGGGTATGAATCCTGTTTTTAAACATTATCCTTTGCTAAGTAAGGCATGGACGTTTGAGACAGCTTCTCTTTCACTTCTTATTCTGTTATCGCTTCTTATACGGCAAGTAAAGGAGATTGCACACGTTTTGTAATTTCAACTAATTGGATATGACGACCTTCCATTTTTAATACCTTAAATTCATAATCACCGTGAGAGAGAATCTCGCCCTGTTGAATATCAAATTTCTTCGTTAAAATCCAACCGCCAATCGTGTCAACATCCGTATCATCGATATCCGTTCCAAGTAAATTGTTTATCTCTTCAATTAAGACTTTTCCATCAACAATGGTAGTATGTTGGTTCACTTTGCGAATCATTGGAACTTCATCTATATCAAACTCATCTTGAATTTCACCGACAATTTCCTCCAAATATATCTTCAACCGTCACAAGACCGGCCGTCCCGCCGTATTCGTCGACTAAAATCGCCATATGGACTCGTTCCCGCTGCATTTTCACAAGCAAGTCATGAATAGGGATCGATTCGATTACTTGTATAATTGGACGAATATAACCATCTAACTTTTTTTCAACCGCTTGTGGATTTTGAATGCAATCCGTTAATATTTCCTTTATGTTCACCATCCCAACGATATGGTCTTTATCGTCGTCCATAACAGGATAGCGTGTATATTTTTCTTTCTTCATAATTTAACGAAGGATACCGATAAAGATGGCATAAAAGACGCGGAAGAAGACAAATGACTCTGATAAATTGAACACAAAAGAAGAGTTTATCGTAGGGACAAACTCAACTAACGCTGACTCTGACAAAGATGGCATAACTGATGGTGATGAAGATAGAGACAACGATAAAATAGCTAATTATCTTGAATTTGAATTGGGATATAACCCGAAAAATTCTGATAGTGATCGGGACGGTTTAAAAGATGGTGATGAAGATTTTGATAGAGATGGGGTTCCAAAGTAAGCGTCAAATCTTGCACACCTTCTTGATGTGCTAATTTCATGAGATAATCTCCTCAAGATGAAATTGAAGGGGGTTTTTTTTATGCCTAAGAATCCTGAATTACAAAAGGTTTGGGAACAACGAATCGCTGACTATCGTAAAAGCGGTCAAACTCAAGTAAACTGGTGCAAGGAAAATCAATGGAGTATTCACCAGTTTAAATACTGGTTAAGAAAAATTGAAAATCCAATAAAAACATCCATGAGTAATTTTACTCCCCACCCATGCATGAAAATCCATCATTCCTTCCCATAATGGATATGAACGCAAACAGTTTTGAAAGACGTTCTCTTTAATGGTGGTTCGACCCTGTAATAAAAACTGTTTGAGTCCATTTGGTGTTCCACCCATTGTCAGCCCTTTTCGTGTGAAAAGGTGACTACGAACAGAAAAATGCCTAACGTGCAAATGGACTCCCTGTTTGCGAATTTATCGATGGAAGGAGTAAGAATCATGGATGTTCTTTATCATCGTTGTGCAGGATTAGATATCCATGCCGAAACAATTGTCGTTTGTGCTCTTCTTGGAGAGGAAGAACACGTTCAAAAGGAAGTTGAAACATTTCCTACTTTCACGAAAGACTTGTTTCGTCTTCTGAAATGGTTAGAAGATCGTGGTGTCACTCATATTGCGATGGAGAGTACGGGCGTTTACTGGAAACCTGTGTTCAATATTTTGGAAGATTACTTTGACATTACACTTGCCAACGCTCAGCGAATCAAAAATGTACCGGGGAGAAAAACCGATGTTTCCGATGCAGAATGGATCGCCAAATTGTTGCGTTACGGATTGATCGAGAAGAGTTTCGTACCTCCTGAGAACATTCGAGAATTACGGGATTTAACTCGCTTGCGCAAAAAATGGATCGGGCAGTTAACCGCGGAGAAAAACCGCATTCAAAAAGTGTTGGAATGTTCCAATATCAAGTTAAGTTCCGTGATTTCGGATGTATTTGGTGTATCTGGGCGAAAGCTACTGGAACGTTTAATGAAACAGGGATACATCGAAGAAACCGAAGTCGATGCTTGCATTCACAGGAGTATGAAGAGGAAAAAACAACAAATTCAGGATTCTCTCTTTGGTACATTGACCAACCATCAACTGTTCATGATTCGCCAATCGTGGAAGCACATCGAATCGTTGGAAAGTTTACTTCGAGACATCGAAGAACGAATCGACCAACTCTTACAAGTATACAAACAAGAGATGGAGCTTCTTGTGACCATACCGGGGGTCAAGAAGGAAACCGCTGCCGTGATTATCGCTGAAATCGGAGTCGATATGGGACAATTTCCAACGTCTCAACACCTCGCTTCATGGGCGGGAGTCGCGCCGGGAAATCATGAAAGTGCTGGAAAACGAAAAAGTACCCGAACGACGAAGGGGAATCCGCATATCAAGTCGGCGTTATGTGAGGCGGCTTGGGCTTTGTCTCGATGTAGGAATCAACGTTTGGCAGCGAAATATTGGTCATTGGCGGCACGCAGGGGAAAGAAAAAAGCACTCGTTGCGATCGCGCACCGAATGCTTACCATCATTTACTGCATCATTTCTCGAAAAGAACCGTTTCGAGAGCAGTAAATAAATTAGTATAACCAAAAAGGTTCAGAAATATACGAGATACCTAAAAATAAGGTATCTCTGCTTTCCTATTTCCTTTTTTTGGTCGTTAATAGGGTATCCAATTTGATTGTGGGGTATACCGCTTCAGCCATGGTTAATTGATTTTCACAGAAAAATCAAGGAAAGTCTACAAAATGGGCATCCGTTACCCTAGAAGATCATTCACAAACAGTTGAAAATTCATTACGGATTGAAATTAGTGGGATTTCAATTGAAGTAAAACCTGGTTTCGATCCGGCCTTTCTTTCAGAAGTGGTTAGGACGTTGAAATCAACATGTTAGTTGGTACAAGAGCTGAACGAGTTTACTTGGCAAAAGGAAGTACTGATTTGAGAAAATCCATTGATGGATTAGCTGCTTTGGTGAAAGAGGGATTTGATTTAGATCCCTTTTCATCAAGCTATTTTGTGTTCTGTAATCGAAAGCGAGATAAATTAAAAATTCTTCACTGGGACTATAATGGTTTTTGGCTTTATTATCGTCGATTGGAAAAAGGAAAATTTCAATGGCCAAATGAAAATGACACTGGAACGATACAAATTAGTTATCGGCAATTACGCTGGTTATTGGATGGTCTTGCAATGGAGCAAAAGAAAGCACACCCAGAAGTAAAGGCTAGAACAGTTATATGAATTTTTTACTTTTAACAAAAACCTTGGAGGAAAATAGCTAAAACCGTCGAATTATTACTACATGATGAAAAATTTAAAGAATCCTACCCAAAACCCATTTGAATTAATTGAAAAACTTCAACAGCAAATCGTTGAATTGACGGCGAAATTACAATGGTATGAAGAACAGTATCGTCTTAGTCAAAAACGAAAATTTGGCTCTTCAAGCGAAAAAACAAATCCTAATCAATTAGAACTACCTTTATTCAATGAAGCAGAGGTAGAGTCTAATGTAAAAGCCGAAGAGCCAACTGTTGAAACAATTACATATCGTCGTAAAAAGAAACGTGGTCAACGTCAAGCTACGTTTGAAAACCTGCCTATGGAAACGATTGAATATCGTTTACCCGAAGAAGAGCAGGTCTGTTCGTGTTGCGGTGAAAAAACACACGAAATGAGCACAGAAGTACGACAAGAATTAGTGATTATTCCGGCTCAAGTCAAAGTTTTAAAACACGTTCGATATGTCTATGGATGCCGTCATTGTGAGCGTAATGAAATAGAGACACCAATCGTTACAGCACCTGCCCCAAAATCTGTGTATCCAAAAAGTTTAGCTTCACCGTCAAGCATGGCATATATTATGAATCAAAAATATGTAGAGGGGCTACCTCTATATCGCCAAGAACAACAGTTCAAACGATTAGGTGTGATCTTATCCAGGCAAACCATGGCCAATTGGATGCTTTATGGTGCCGAAAAATGGCTTGCGCCAATTTATCAACGAATGAAAGAGCATCTCCTCTCTAAAGACATTCTACATGCGGATGAAACAACTGTTCAGGTTTTACATGAACCTGGAAGGTCAAGTACATCGAAATCTTACATGTGGCTTTATCGGACTGGAAGAGAGGATCCACCACTTGTCCTTTATGACTATCAGGAAACTAGAGCAGGAGAACATGCCAAAGAATTCCTAAAAGGGTTTAAAGGATACCTGCATGTCGATGGATATGCAGGATACCATAAGGTATCCGGCGTAACATTAGTTGGATGTTGGGCTCATGCCCGCAGAAAGTTCGATGAGGCTTTAAACGTACTTCCTGAATCCAAACGTCATTCAGCAGTCACAGCTCGGGAAGGACTCAATTTCTGTAATCAGCTATTTGCCATCGAGCGTGATTTGAAAGAATGTACACCAGAAGAACGATATAAAAAACGACTTAAACACAGCCAACCATTGTTGGAGGCTTTTTCAGCATGGCTAAAAACAGAGAAAAGCAATGTTTTACCAAAGAGTCTATTAGGTCAAGCCATTACATACTGCCTCAACCAATGGGAAAAACTCGTGGCATTTTTAGAGGATGGACGTTTAGAAATCGATAATAATCGAAGTGAACGATCCATTAAACCATTTGTGATCGGAAGGAAGAACTGGATTTTTAGCAATACTCCGAAAGGAGCTAAGGCCAGCTCAATCATTTACAGTATTGTGGAGACAGCAAAAGAGAATAAATTAAATCCATTTTATTATCTTCGCTACTTATTTGAAAGGCTTCCCAATATGGATATAAGCAATATGGATGAGCTTGATCAACTACTTCCTTGGTCCAAAACAATTCCTTTGAATTGTCGGGTTTTTAATAACTTATCACAATAATAGTATTTAATCCCTATCATTAAAAGGTGGGGATTATTTTACGCTTACGTTCCAAACAGTTTATGAAGTAAAAGAACTTGAAATCAAGTTAATTGATTCAGATGGTAAAAAGTTTAAATTGGAATATGAACTTTCAAGGGAAGAATTAGAAATCAAGTTTAAAGATGAAATTGGAATTATGGACCCTAAAACGGTTGTTGATCAATTAACCTTAACTCCAGATATAACAGAAGAGGAGTTAATTGATCAAGTGAAGTGAGTTCTTGGTATTAACACTTTTTCAGAACTAAAGATTGAAGTTGAATTTGTCAACGGAAAAGAACTAGAAGTCAATAAAGAAGCGGATAAGGATAAAAATGATAAAGATACGGATGAAGATGAGATGAATAAACGCTTGTGACACAATAACAGATCCACGATTGAAAACTCAAGATGTGTCTGAAACTAATTGCTTAAGTGGAAAACAGTAACAAAATTAGGATTTTAATTGCAGACAAGAAGGATTTCTACCTCTTGTCTTTTTCTATTAAAATCTTTTTATCACTAGTGTTACATAAATATTGTCGTAATTTTCAGTTTTATTATTTTTCCTGTTTAGAGCCAAAAAGGTAAGTACCCAATTAAAGGTGACTCCATCCATTTGGAAATTTATTGACAATCAGACCTGTGCGACGACGACAATTTACTTATTAAGGGATGGCTTTTCCTTCAATTTTTCGAAGCCAGATATGCGCTGGTTTCCACAATGCAGCCCTTAAATAACGGCTAATTTGTAAGGTTTTTCGCGTACTATTTGTTTCGATTTGTGCCAGAACATGTAGGCAAAAAACAATAAGTGCGATAAATACTTGATTTTGAATCGCCCATTCACTTTGACCATAGAATTTTTTGATGCTGAGATGTTGTTTGACCCATTTAAAAAACAGTTCAATAGCCCATCGTGATTTGTACATCTCGGAAATTTCTTCGGCGCTTAAATCAAAACGATTTGTGATTAAATGGAGTTCATTTCCTTTTGAATCCATCACTTTTAGAAGGCGAAAGTAATTTTCAGCACGGTTTTGAGTTGTGCCAATCAATACCATTTGATCCGACAAAACACTCGTATCTTCGGGTAGTTTAAAATCATAAACTTCCCGTATAACAGCGTTTTTCCGTAGTCTGGAAAGAAAGAAGTAGCCGTCATCCGTCATACGATCAAAGCGCTCATAGTCTAGATAGCCACGGTCAAACACATACATGCAGTCCTTGTCATCCACCATGATTTCAAGCTGTCCACGGTCATGTTCTCTTGCCGTTGTCATCAAAGCTTTTTCAGGATAGGATATCCCCTTTTCCATACTTCGATGAGTACTTTACCGAAAAAATAATTAACGAACTGCTCATTTTACCGAATTAGAGAGTGCTTTCATTTTCTTGAATATCTCGCTTCTAATCCGGCAATTGTCATATTTTCATTCACATCATTATGTGGTATTAATAAATAAACCCATACTTTACCACCATTTTGCATTTCATGTTTTGTTGCATACTTACACCATTCAATCGCTGCATGTTTTTTTGCCTCTACTTCTTTATCGCTATCAATTTTATTAGCTGCTTTCAATTCTACCAGATATTTTTTATCTTCCGTTTCTATAAAATCTGGATTGTATGATTGTTTTTGATTATAATAGATTTTCAGTTGATTTAGGGCTGGTTTAAACCAGACTTTTACTTTTGGATCTTGTTCACATATAACAGCGAATCTACGCTCATTTTCCGCATCAAATTTTTGGATTGGATATAAGCAACGACTAAATCCGCCAAAACTCATTCCCTTAATGGATGAAGGGGGGTATGGGTATCAGGTGCAGAAACGCCTGTTATAAGTAAGCAGTTTAGAAAAGACGAAAGTATTTATGATATACAGAAAATTTTAGCAACAGTTTGTATGAAGTAGTCTTATTCTTCACCCACATCTTAGACTTACCCACTGAAATCCTTTCTACCCAAGTGCAATGACGTTCGAATTTAATAAGACCATTAAAGAATGCGGTGTGCCAAAAATTCGTTTTCACGATTTAAGGCACACACGCTACAATCATCATGTCCTTGATATGACCGAACACACTTTCTACCTCAATCTTACGTTTGGAGTAGATCGTGGCGTTCTTGTCACATTCAAGGACTGCTTTAGCTTTAGCTTTCATTTCTTCCAAAATCGGATTTCGTATGTGTAAAATAGTTCTCGGTGGTACTAATTCAAAACCCTAGCCAAAAAAGAAGAGGCACTCGATCATAAATGTATGCCTACCAGAGCAAATACACTTCTATGGTACACGCACAATTCCAGAAATAAAGTTAGCGAGATTAGATACTAATCTAGTCGAACTCCTTCATCTGCTTAGCCAAAGGTGCTGTAAACGAGATGTTATTTCATTTATTTGCGCATTTGTAACATGTATCGTAATGGGATGATCGATACAAAGATGATTAATAGAGCTGGTGGTGCTGCGAGATGATACAATGCTTCACTTGCTTCGACCCAAATGCGAATCGCCATCGTATCAAACCCTGGAGGTCTTAGTAACAGAGTAGCTGGTAATTCCTTCATCGAACTAACAAAGACCAATGCCCCACCTGCCAAAATACCGGGTAAAATATTCGGAAGAATGACAGTGAACATCACCTTCCACGGCGGGTAGCCTAGGCTTTGTGCCGCTTCATCAATTCGTGGAGAAAGGAGGCTAAGGGACGCTTCCTGTGCTTGCATTGCTTGTGGTAGAAAACGAATGACAAAAGCAATGACGAGTAAAATCACCGTATTATATAATGGTGTATTATTAAAAACAAAGATAATTCCAAGTGCTACGATAACGCCAGGGAGCGCATATCCGGAATAGGATAATTTTTCAATCACCTCGGAAACAATCGAAGGGTAACGCGACTTTAGATAGATGATTGGAAGAGCGAGCAACATACTTACTAAGGCTGCCAATCCAGATACTTTAAAGCTATTAAACACATATACCCAAAACTTGTGATCAAATGCCCCTTCTTGATAGCCAATCACAGACCAATATATTAAAACGATAATTGGGAGGACAACTGCAACAAGAAAAACCAGCGTTGAAAATCCTAGCGCAATCGGTTTCCATTTTCCAAGTGAAATTGGCTCAGGTCGATTGATCGCACCGGTTGCTGATTGAACATATTCGCCTTTTCGTCTCATTCGGCCTTCGATCCACAAAATGATTAAAGTTAACGCGATTAAAATGACGCTTAGCACGGTTGCAGATAAGTTATCATAACTACCCATTTGGTAATAAATCGCTGAGGTAAACGTCATATAACGCAGCATCGAAATAGCCCCAAAATCAGATACGACATAAAGTGCAACCAGAATACCTCCTGCACCAATCGCTGGGCGTAGTAGTGGAAGGTTCACTTTCCAAAATACTTCCCACATATTCATACCTTGTGAACGAGCAACCTCTTCATAATTTCGATTCATTCTACGTAGCGCGGCGCTCACAATTATGTATACATAGGGATAAGTGAACATCGTTAAAACGAAAAAGATCCCCCAAAATGTGTACATATTAAACGGGTAATCACCAGAAAACAAAGCTGTTTTATTCCAGAGATCATACATCCAACCTCGAGGACCTAGAAAAATTAAATAGGCGACCGCACCAACATATGGTGGTATGACTAATGGTAAAGCCAACATCCATGACCAAATGTTTCTGCCCGGCAAATCCGTTCGATGCACTAACCAAGCTAAGGTGACACCGATGACAATAGCAACAAATGTGACACAAACTGTTAAACTTAACGTATTCCATAGTAGTTCTGGAATTCGGTCGTCTAATAGTTTTAGCCAACGATCTTTCCCGGCAAAAAATGAACGGATGACTACATAAATAAGTGGAACAGCCATAAATACGGCAGTGAACAAGCTGACGACTAATAAAATTCCACCGTATCGTTTGTCGGTCCATCGTTTATAGATTGGTTTACGTGAAAAAGTTGAGGGATGAGATGTTCCCTCAACTTGATGTTCTTTATTCTCTTGATGACTATTTTTATGCTTATTCATAAGAAATACCACCAAATATAATAGTTAACTAACCTACTCATATTATGCATGAACATGTCGTAAAATGCTAGTGTTCCAATTATCCACCTATTTCTAAATCAAGCCCAGACTTCTCAATCAGCTGACGGGTATCCTCCCACACATCACCTAAATTACGTAACGGCATATCCATAACTTTATAGTCTGTAATTTTAGCTGCTTCATCAATCGCCTCTACTTCTGGATTAATTGGCACTTCCATGGAAGTATAAGAGAATTCTCGCTGATTTTCAGGTAGCATAATCCAATCTAAAAACTTTTTTGCATTTTCTTCGTTTGGTGCATTTTTGATAAATCCGACCCCGGCAGCATTGACAAATGCTCCCATCTCGTCTTCTCCTTGATCTGGATAAATAACGCCAACATTATTATCTGTCGGTTCATTTAATTGTTGGTGGTAATAATAGTTATTTACGAGACCAAATTTTACTTCTCCTGAACCTACTGCACGACGTATTTCCCCATGTCCATCTGTAATAATGGCTGCATTTTCTTTAATCGCAGTAAGCCATTCTAATGTTTTTTCATCGCCCCACTCTTTTCTAAGAGCAGAAACGTGAGCTATCATACTACCATTTCCACCACGAGTAATTGCGAACTGACCTTTCCATTTATCATCTGCTAATTCTTCAATTGTTTTTGGCATTTCTTCTTCTGTAATTAAATCTTTATTGTACATAAATACTCTTGTTCTTGCAGACAACCCATACCAAGAATTATCTTCCGCACGATATTTTTCTTCAATGGATTCAACGCCTTCTGCATCATACCCTTGTAAGAATCCATTTTGACGAAGGTGTTCCAATGCCCCGACATCATTGGAGATGATAATATCCGCATGCGGATTTTCGCCCTCTTCTTTAATTTTATTAATAATTTCATCTTTACCACTTAACAGTTTCAGAGTTATTCCAGTTTCCTCTTCAAATTTATCTAAAAGTGGTTCAATGAATTTTTCATTACGAGATGAATAAACGACTAATTCGCCTTTATTATTCTCACTTACGTTTTGATCGGAAGCACCTTCGTCTGCATTGTTATTATCTGAAGCTCCTCCACAAGCTGCAAGTACCGCTAGGACAATAGCAAGCACCGTAAACGTGATGAACTTATGTAGTCCATTCATTATATTTCCCTCCTACTAAGAATTAGGTAATAGGAATAGTGTGTGGAAAATATGTATGTTTATTTAAAAGTCCAACAAATTTTTTCCACAGTCTATCCTAATTACCCTAAAGTGTTCGTTATACTATAAATCAGTTTACTGATAATGATTCTCGTTGTCAATCAATATCTGATAAATTTTTATGTTTTTTGCAATAAAAAAACTCGTAGAAACTTTCGTCTAAGTCCCTACAAGCTTTCATGATTTCATTCAAATTTTCGTCATTAGTCTACTAATGCGACTAATTCTGGTGTTATATCAAATGAAATAGATGAGCCGATTTCGATATGTTTTTCCACGGGAGCATAAATTAGCAAATGTTGATCAGTGGTATCCTCTTCTTCTGATAAACGTACGAATAATTCCTGATACTCACCACTGTAAACAACACGAGCAACTCTTCCTTTATAGCGCCCCTCCCCATTCTCAAGCAAACGGCAACCTTCTGGACGAATGGAAATCATGACATCTTCATCGATTGCTTCTTTTGTTTTTTCTGCTAAACAAATCCGACCTATTTTAGTATCAACATGTTTTAAATCTTCTGCCACTCTTCCTTGTAGCAAATTGGTACGACCAACAAATTGAGCAACAAAACAGTTCGTTGGACATGTGTATATATCACGCGGGTGGGCTACTTGTTGAATAACCCCTTCATTCATGACAACGACGCGATCTGACACAGCGAATGCATCCTTTTGGTCATGCGTAACGATGATAGCAGTTGTTTCTGCCTTTTTCAAAATATCGGTTATCTCGTGCCGCATTTTTTCTCGTAAGCTTGCATCTAAATTACTAAACGGTTCATCCAATAAAACAACATTTGGCTGCGGTGCCAACGCCCGCGCTAAAGCGACACGTTGCTGTTGTCCACCAGACAATTCGTTTGGATAACGTTTAGCATATTCTGCTAAATCTACTAGCTCAAGTACTTCTCTTACCCGCCGGTGTTTATCGCCCCGTCGCCATTTGTTAAGCCCGAACGCAACATTTTTTTCAATCGTTAAATGAGGAAAAAGTGCATAATCTTGAAACACCATCCCTACACCACGTTTCTCCGGTGGAACAAAGGTCTTTTCATCATAGACCGTTTTTCCATCAATCTCAATCGTTCCAACAGTCGGCTGCTCAAATCCGGCGATTAATCTTAATATCGTTGTTTTTCCGCATCCACTTGGACCTAAAATGCTTACAATTTCCCCTTGTTGGATCGTCAAATTAAAATTGTCTACAGCTGGTTTATCTAAGCGATTAAAGACCTTTTTTATATTCGTTAGTTTGATAAAACTCATTTCAGATCCTCCTCAAATGCCATTTTTCACATCGCCGATTGAAATGAGAATGATTTTCATTTACGTATTCACTTGAAGTATATCAAACCTAGGCTCGAAGGTCAATAACTCTAAGAAAACTACTGTTAATCCGATGACTTTGTGGCTAATGTATGAACAGGTATTTTGAGGACCCGTGATAAATCAGTATCTTCGTGGTTATTTCGGGATTCCCTTGGTTAAATTGAGAGCTCCCTGGTTATTTTGGAATTCTCGTGGTTGAATCGAGATTTGCGTGGTTGTTTTTGGTTCTGTCTTTAGTGTATTCTGCAGTTCGTTCCATTATACTGTTTCATACCGCTTCTACCTGACATTCTTTAATATATTGAAGTGTATTATTTATAGAATTAGGTACTTCAATTTCTTCATGTTCAATTGCTGGTAATAAAAATAATTTCTCACAAATATCTTGGTCAATCTGATTACCACTATTATCTACAGCTGAAAATATTAGATACTGTTCAGTTTCGACAGACTCTACATTAAGCAAATCTAAATAAAGCCAGCCGTCAGTACCAACTAACGATTCAATAACATGAATCTTACCTTGATAATCACAGTATCTAAAGGTAACCTCTTTCGGTATTTACTCCCTACTCTTGGCTTGGTTAACCCTTTTTTCAGCTAAAGGGGGTGATAACCGATAGTGAACAACATTGTTAGTATCTTCTCCCTTTTTTATTTTGGACATCAATTGATACTTTTTCTTATCTCTGATCAAGCTAAGTGAATTATCATCAAATAACGCTTCTCTTTGACCCTCGATTTTTGAAAGGTTCCATAAAAACCTCTCTAATTTATTCAACTGTATAGTAGTCCGTTCATAATGATCTCTTAATTTTTCCCTTACCTCGACGTAAAAGTTTTCCATTAAACTTATACGTGTTTCTTGCATTTTAATACGATTCGTCCAATTCTTCTTGTAATCTGTTAAATGCATCATCAATTTCTTTAGCAGTTCTACAGTTCTGATAAATTTCTTGTATCCGTTTTTCAAAGTCAACTCCGGACTCCAACGAACCCAAAATTTCATCTGATGAACCAAATAAACCTTCAAACAGCTTGAACTTTTCAGAAAGCAAATCATAAACCCTTTGATCAGCTGCATTTTTTTTGATTCAAAAAATTTATCACAACTACATTATATTTTTTACCATAACGATGACATCTTCCAATCCTTTGTTCTATTCTTTGAGGATTCCATGGTAAATCATCATTTACCACTAAACTACAAAATTGAAGGTTTATTCCTTCCGAAGCAGATTCAGTTGCAACCATGATATCAGCATGCTTATGAAAATATTCAACTAACGCTGCCCTCATATCAGCAGTTTTTGATCCCGTAATTTTAACATCATATTGGTGTTTCTCTATCCACCAACCAAATTTTGTTAGACGAATTTTCAAAGAATATTTGGAAGGAAACGGACGACAAAGTATTGCAAGACGGCTATATAACGAGGGAGTTCCTACTCCTGCTCAAATGCTGGAAAAGCAAACGCAGGAGATAAGTGGCATGATTCGACCATTAGATGCATCTTGACAAATCCCCATTACGTTGGGGATCTTGTTCAAGGAGGAACAACGACAGTAAGTGTAACAAGTAAAAGAAGAAAAAACGTTCCTAAAGAAAAACAGTTTATTGTCAAAAATGCACATGAGCCAATTATATCTAACGTTTGATGCTGTCCAAAATCAATTAGAGCAGAGAAGAAGATATATTACAGCACCCAAATTACATCTTTTTACCAACATTCTCTCTTGTGCTGGCTGTGGTACAGGAATATGGTATAGAAGTAATCGTCGGGGCTACATTTGTGGAAATTATGCCCGTCATGGCAAAAAGGCTTGTACCGCCCACACGATATAAAAGAGGATTTTCTAAAAGAAACGATCCTAGATGACATCCAAACCTTAATTCAACAAGTTGATAAAGAGAAATCTATAAAGAAGATGGAGAGAAAATTGAAAAGTACAAAATTGGATTCTCAAAAGCAAATTAATAAGATTAACAAACAGATGGATGTTTTAAAAAATCGAAAAAGGAAATTCATCAACCTGTTAGCTGACGGAATTATCACACATGAAGAATATCAAGAGAGTATTGAAGTAACGAACAAGTATTTAACTGAATTAATGGAACAGAAAAATGAACTTCTTTCATTGATGGAAAGCGAGGATGTAATCGAAACGATTGAAAAGCTTAAAAAGGAATTACTTCAATTCCTAAATTTCGATGAATTAACCGAGGATATTCTCCATCGACTGATTAATCGAATCGAGGTAAAAGAGGACGGTACACCAATAATTCATTACCGGTTTACCACACCAAAAATTGAATAGAGGCAAGAAAGAAAGCTTATCTTGCCTCATTTTTTCATTTTAAAACTATCTGCGAAACGCACTCAACATGCGCCGTGTGCGGGAACATGTCGACGGGCTGGATGTATTCGACTTTGTACAAGCTGGAAAGAAATTGAATGTCTTTTGCCAGGGTGGACGGATTGCATGAGACGTAAACGAATCGTTTTGGCTTCACTTTTTTGATTGTTTTGAGAAACGCTCGGTCGCAGCCGGTGCGGGGAGGGTCGACGACGACAACATCTGGGCGCCAGCCTTCTTTTGCCCATTTTGGCATCCATGTTTCTGCTTTGCCTGTGACATATGTTGCATTTTTGATCCCGTGTTTTTCGGCGTTTTTTTTCGCGTCACGGATGGATTCTTCAATGACATCCATTCCTCTGATTTCTGCTGCATCCTTTGCCAGCCACAAGCCGATCGTGCCGACGCCGCAATAGGCATCTACGATTTTTTCGCTTCCTGTTAAACCTGCTGCTTTTTTGACTTCGTCATAAAGTTTGACCGTTTGCACCGGGTTAAGCTGGAAAAAAGCGCGGGCGGATAGTTCAAAGGAAAGGTCGCCCAATGTTTCTTGGATGACTTCTTCACCTTTTAACAAAACCGTTTTGTCGCCGAAAATCAGCGATGTTTTGCTTCCATTTATATTTTGCATGACTGATTTTACTTCCGGCGCGCGCTTCATGATCTCCGCTGCAATCAGTTCTTTTCGCGGCAATTCTTCCGCTTTTGTAATGAGGACGACTTGCACATGGTTCGTCTGAACTCCGGCGCGTACAACGATTGTGCGAACGATGCCCGTCCGTTTTCGCTCATGGTAAATCGGAATGTGAAAATCCTCCAGTACTTGTTTTACCGTTTGGGTAATTTTATCTGTCAGCGGGTGCTGGACCATGCAAGAGTGAATTGGAACAAGCTTGTGTGAATTCGCACCATACAGGCCCGCTATCACTTGCTGTTTTTCATTTCCGAGCTGAAATTGACTTTTATTGCGGTAATGCCAAGGGTCGTCCATACCGATTGTCGGACGGATGTCGAGGGCGTCAACCTCGAGGTTCGTATGGCGCTCAAGCGCTTGAATGACAATGTCCCGTTTGGCAGCAAGCTGCTGTTCATATTGCAAATGCTGCAATTGGCAGCCTCCGCATCGGTCATAATAGATGCAGGGCGGTTTCACACGATGAGGGGATTTTTTCCGTATTTTTTTTATAACGGCTTCTGCATAATTTGGTTGAATATTCTCTGCTTGAACGACCACTTCTTCCCCGGGCAAAGCTCCCGGGACAAAGACGACTTGTTTCTTAAAATACCCGACACCTTCTCCGTTAATGCCAAGCCGCTTAATGGTCAGCGGAAATTGCTGTCCCTTTTGAATCGTCACAGATGTCGGTCTATTTTTTATCTTCATTTCGCTTCTCCCCGTCTCTTTTCGATGCTTCGCCATAAATAAAAAGCTGCATAGCTTAAATAAGGAGCCCACTCGCGGCTGTAGTTTTCCATTTCTTCTTTTGTCGGTTTCTTTTCCAGTTGAAAATAATGCTTGATCGCATTTTGCAAGCCGATATCAGCAGCAGGAAACAGATTCGGCCTGCCTAGCCCAAATAAAAGAAAATTTTGCACCGTCCACGGGCCGATGCCGCGCACTTGAACCAATTTTTTCATAATGTCATCATCGCTCCATTCATGGAAGGCATGAATCGACAGCACTCCTTCTGCAATCAGTCTGGAGGTATCAATAACATATTCCGCTTTTCTCATGCTGAATTTCAGCGCCCGCAAATCCTCATAATTCAATTTGGCTACTGTTTCCGGTTTTGGATAAAACCATACATTATCTACTTGAAAACCAAAAGTTTGCACAAAAGCGGTCGTCAACTGATAGGCAAATGATAAATTTAATTGCTGATGAATAATGCATTTCATTAAACAAGCATACGGATGAAAATCTAACACGAGCGGCGTCCCTTCATGCTCTTGAAAAAGCGGAGCAAGGTTGGTTTGCAGGAAATGATCTTGAATGGTTTTAAGCGAATTCTTCCATTGAAATATGCGTGTCAGCTCATGGATGGCTCGTTCTTTTTGTTCATCCTGTTCCCCTGATATTTCAAATACTGGGTTTTCCTTCGATCCGATTGCTTTTACAGCGGCAACAAAAGGTTCTTCTTTTTCACTATAAAGAGGAACAAGGACGGTTCGCTTGTGCACGTCCACCTTGTTCAACGGATCAAGTGAAAGGCGCTCTAACACGCGGTCGAAGTCATACGGCGGCGCCGCTTTTATCGTCACATTCCACATGTTTTTACCGACCTTTATCGTATTTTTTCGGAGCTATTATATCACATAATCCGCTTCTATTAATAAAGAAATGGACTTTCAAACATTTTTTCCATCACTAGATCGTCTAAGCTTTTAAAAGTATAGCCTTGCTGTTTTAAAGTTTTAATCGCTTCATCAAGCGCATCAGCGTTGTCTTTTGATACGGTGTGCAGCAAAATGATCGCGCCCGGATGAATTTGATTGATAATGTTGTCGTATGCATATCGCCAGCCTTTTTGTTCATTCACCTTCCAGTCGACAAATGCAAGCGACCAAAAAATATTGCGATAACCGTATTTTTCGGACAATGCAAGTGTGCGTTCGCTAAAAATGCCCCTTGGCGGTCTCACATATACTGTTCCTTCTTGGCCTGTAAGCTCCTTTACTTTGTCGCTGACGGCATCAAGCTCCTTCTTTATTTTATCAGCACTTATTGTCGTCATATCAGGGTGACTCCATGAATGATTGCCGACAATATGCCCTTCTTTCACCATTCTCTTTACAAGATCAGGGGCTGTTTTTAAATAATGGCCTGTTACAAAAAACGTCGCATGTACATCGTGCTTTTTCAGTACGTCCAAAATTTTCGATGTATAGCCGTTTTCATAGCCATTATCAAACGTTAAATAAATCTCTTTTTTGCTGGGATCTCCTAAATAAAACGCTCCATATTTATTTAAAAGTTCATTCCATTCTTTCCCGGCATCAGGAGGCTGATGATTATTGTTTTTTTGAAAACCCCAATGAATCGGGTGATTGCTGACAGCAGCAGAGGCGCAGCTAAAAAAAGAAAAAAATAACAAGACAGAGCAATATAAAATCCGGAAATAATTCAAGCTGTGAATCTCCTTTCCATTATTTTTACTATTAGTCTTTATCCGTTTTTAGGAATTATGCTCCATCTTGATTTCAAAAAAATACCATAGCCAATCATCTGGCTATGGCATTGAGTTTAATATTTAGCTAAATACCGGCTCTTTAAATTGAGAAAGCTTTTCTAATGACGATTTTTCAATGTCTTCATGCAGGCTGTTGCCGTGTGAATCCATTGTGACAACGGCCGTGAAGTCTTTTACGCGCAAATGCCACATAGCTTCTGGAATTCCAAACTCCAGCAAGTCAACACCTTCAACCGCTTCGATGCAATCCGCATAATATTGAGCAGCACCGCCAATCGCATTCAAGTATACTCCGCCATGCTCTTTTAAAGCTTGCAGCGTTTTTTGCCCCATGCCGCCTTTGCCCATTACCGCACGGATGCCAAATTTTTTCATAATATCCCCTTGATAAGGCTCTTCGCGAATGGAAGTGGTCGGCCCAGCCGCTTTCACTTCCCAATTGCCGTTTTCATCTTTTAACATGACAGGTCCGCAGTGGTAAATAATTTGACCGTTTAAATCAACCGGCGCATCATGATCCATTAAATATTTATGGATGGCATCCCTTCCTGTGTAAATGATTCCGTTGATGCGAACAACGTCACCGACTTTCAGCTCGCGGATTTGTTCTTCTGTAATTGGCGCTTGCAGCGTGATGACACGTCTTTCAGAGTCCGTTGATGCTAAATGTTCTTCTTGTGCAGCATTTTCTTGAAAATCAACATCTTCTCCATCTTGATAAAGCCATTTTATGATTTCACCCGTATTTGGATCGATATGCACACCTAAACGGCGGAATGCCCAGCAGTTGTATGCGACAGAAACAAAAAAGCTTGCAGGAATTCTGTGCATTGCGCCGACTTTGCAGCCTAATAAAGTGGTTTCCCCGCCAAATCCCATCGTTCCGATGCCAAGCTTGTTCGCATTTTCCATAATATATTCTTCCAATTGGCGCAATTCTTCGTTAGGATTTACGTCATCGACTTCGCGGAATAATTGTTCTTTCGCTAAATCGTACCCCGATGAACGGTCTCCACCGATTCCAACTCCAATGAATCCTGCGCTGCATCCTTGGCCTTGTGCTTGATATACCGCATGCAAAATACATTTGCGGATTCCATCCAAATCTCTCCCGGCTCTTCCCAATCCTTCTAGTTCGCATGGCAGGCTGTATTGAATATTTTTGTTTTCGCAGCCGCCGCCTTTTAATATTAAGCGAACATCGATATAATCTTTTTCCCATTGTTCAAATTTTACGACTGGAAGCCCTTCGCCCAAGTTATCGCCGGAATTTTCTCCAGTGAGCGAATCGACCGAGTTCGGGCGAAGCTTCCCGTCCTTCGTCGCTTGAGCGATCGCTTTTTTTATTGTTTCCTTTATTTGAATTTGATTGATACCGACTGGCACTTTAATTTTAAATGTCGGTAATCCGGTATCTTGGCAGATCGGCGATACATTTTCATCTGCCATTTTAATATTTTCGGTTATCGTGGCAAGCGACATCGCAGCTCTTGTACCAGCATTTTCACGCTGCTTCGCCTTCAAAATAGCGCGGCGGACATCCTTCGGCAATTTTGTAGACGTTTCCACAATTAATTGATACATACTCTCATATAATTTTTCCATCCCGCTTATCCCCCTTACATTCAGTCAAAAAACTCCCACTTAACACAATTTTTATTATACTTCTTTTAATTTTGATTGGAAAGGCATTCACGTGCTGATCATTTTTTTAGGGGGATAAGGAGAGTGTTTCAACATTCATTGCAGCAGTTAAAAAAGGTTCAGCTTGCGAATTCTATCAACCGCTTCTAAAAGCCTGCTCTCATCAACTAATAAACCAACGCGTATGTATCCTTCTCCATATTGCCCGAAGCCGTTTCCTGGCGCAACGGCGACATCTGCTTTTTCAAGCAAATAATCGGCAAACTCTTCGCTAGTAAATCCTTTCGGAACAGGGAGCCAGGCAAAAAATGATCCTTTCGGAGCTTGGGCGTTCCAGCCAATTTGCCGAATAGCATTGATAAACGTATTTCGGCGGTTTTCATAAAGGGAGACAAGCTCCTCTACACACGACTGATCGCCTGTTAATGCGGCAGCTGCTGCTAATTGTATTGCTGGAAAAAGGCTGCAATATAAGTGATCTTGAATAAGATTAATACTTTCAATGATATTCTGGTTCCCTACAGCAAATCCAACACGCCAGCCGGCCATATTGTAGGTTTTCGACAATGTGTACATTTCAATGCCGATGTCCTTAGCTCCTTCCGCTTCAAGAAGACTGGTCGGTTTTTTGCCGTCAAAGCCGATCGCACCGTACGCAAAATCATGGACAACGGAAATGTGATGCTTCTTTGCAAACGTAACCGTTTCCTCAAAAAACTTAAGATCGGCCGTTGCTCCTGTCGGATTGTTCGGGTAGTTTAAATACACCAATTTTGCCGCTTCTTTATCCTCCAACGGAATGGCGTTGTAATCAGGTAAAAACCGATTTTCTGCCAACAGCGGGAACGTTTTAAATTGAGCCCCGGCTAAAACAACGCCTGATAAATAGTCTGGATAACCCGGGTCGGGCAATAGCATTAGATCTCCTTCATTTAATAGGCACATCGGCAATTCAACAAGTCCAGTTTTCGTACCGAATAAAATCGCCACTTCTTTTTCCGGATCTATATCGACACCGTATTGTTTCTTATAATATTCACTAGCCGCATGTTTTAACTCGATCAGACCTGAAAATGGTGAATATTTATGTGTTTTCGGGTCTTCTGCTGCGGTTTGCAGCGCTTTGACGATATGCGGGGGAGTCGGCTGGTCAGGATTTCCTTGTCCTAAATTAATAATATCTCTTCCTTCGGCTACAGCGTTATTCACTTTTTTCACAAGGGCAGAGAAAAATTGTGTTGGAAGCTTTTTTAAACGTTCTGAAATCTCCACTCTAATCCACCTTTTTTTATAAAAATAGTTGAAATTATCATAAAAATTCTATAGTCTTTATATAAAAATGTCTAGGGGCTGAAAATCATGAAAGTTGCTTGTATACAAATGAATATCATTTTAGGCGAACCGGACCAAAACTATGAAATCGCTCAAAAAAATATAATAGAAGCAGCAAGCCATCAAGCGGATACAATTGTTTTGCCTGAAATGTGGAATACAGGATACGCCCTTGATCAGCTTGATGAGCTTGCAGACAAAAATGGAGAAAAAACAATTGAGTTGCTGACATCCCTTGCTAAAACATATCATGTCAATATTGTCGGCGGTTCAGTTGCAACGAAAAAAAACGGACAATTTTTTAATACCATGTACGTTGTCGACCGATTCGGAAATATCACCGCTGAATACGACAAAGCCCATCTGTTTAAATTGATGGATGAGCATAAATTTATGAGTGCCGGCCAAAAAGTAAATATATTTGAGCTGGACGGCATCACTTGCGGTGGTGTTATTTGTTATGACTTGCGTTTTCCGGAATGGATTCGCACCCATGCATTAAAAGGTGCAAACATTATGTTCATTCCTGCCGAATGGCCGAAAAAGCGAATTGACCATTGGCAATTGCTTCTCCAAGCACGGGCAATTGAAAATCAAATGTTTGTTGTAGCAGTAAACCGGGTCGGAGCGGATCAAAATAATGAATTTAATGGACACTCAATGGTCATTGCCCCTTGGGGCGAGCTTCTTGTTCATGATCAAACAGATGCAGGAATTTTTTACGCCCAACTGGACCTTCAAGAAATTGACCGTGTAAGAAAAACCATTCCTATTTTTCAAGACAGACGTCCGGAATTATATTTCGAATAAAATTTTACACCCCTTAAAAGAAAATGAATTTAATGGACACTCAATGGTCATTGCCCCTTGGGGCGAGCTTCTTGTTCATGATCAAACAGATGCAGGAATTTTTTACGCCCAACTGGACCTTCAAGAAATTGACCGTGTAAGAAAAACCATTCCTATTTTTCAAGACAGACGTCCGGAATTATATTTCGAATAAAATTTTACACCCCTTAAAAGAATGTGAAAGCATTCCCTTTTAAGGGGTTTTTGTATGAAAAGGCAATTAAACGCTTTTCATGTGTTTTAAACTTTTGGTAAAGGGTGGATAGGCAATCCCTTTTTCTGTAATAATTGCCGTAATGAGTTCATGATCGGTCACGTCGAATGCCGGATTATATGTTGGCACATTTTCCGGCGCCATCGGTTTTTCATACCATTTTGTCGTGATCTCCTCTGCTTTTCTCACTTCGATCGGTATATGTTCCCCTGTCGGACAATCTAAATCGATTGTTGAAAGCGGAGCACAAACATAAAACGGGATTCCATAATATTTTGCTAAGATTGCCACTCCGGAAGTTCCAATTTTATTGGCAGTATCTCCGTTTGCGGCAACTCGATCACACCCGACTAAAACCGCTTGTACTTTTCCCTCCTTCATCACAATGGATGCCATGTTGTCACAAATTAACGTTACATCCACACCAGCTTCCTGCAATTCCCATGCAGTTAGACGTGCACCTTGAAGAAGCGGTCTTGTTTCATCTGCAAAAACTTTGAAATGGTAGCCTCTTTCTTGGCCTAAGTAGATGGGAGCTAACGCAGTCCCATACCTCGCCGTCGCAATTGTTCCTGCATTGCAATGGGTCAGAAGACCCCAGCCGGGTTTTAATAATGACAGGGCATGCTCGCCAATCGAATAACAGACTTGTTCATCCTCATTACGGATATGTTCTGCTTCTTCCTTCAGTGCGTTTTTAATTTCCTCGATGCTTTTGTCTTTTTCTACTTTGAGTCTATCCTCCATGCGATCTAAAGCCCAAAATAAATTCACTGCAGTCGGCCGCGATGAAGCCAAATACTGTTTGATTTTTTGAAAATCATCCAAAAGCTGTTCATAAGTCGACGCTTTTGATTGCTTCGTGCCTAAATAAACACCGAATGCAGCAGCAATTCCGATCGCAGGCGCTCCTCTAACCTTCAGATGGTAAATGGCCTCCCATATTTCTTCTGGAGTAGAAAGATGCAGAAATACTTTCTCATTCGGCAATAGCGTTTGGTCGAGTATGATCACCGTATTGTTTTCATCATCCAGTTGTACGGATTGAATGGCTTTTACTGCTGTCATAAAACTTTTCTCCTTCAATAAATTTGCGGACACTTTGTAATAAAACATTCACAAAGTCGGCGCCTGTACGAATGTTTGCCCGTTCAAGAATAAAGGTTTTACCAGCTGTTAAACAAATTTTTTCAGCCAAAGTTCGGGATTCTTTATTTTCAATTGACGTGATGTCTTTTACATGGGCGATCCCAATAATTCTTCTGCATAATTCAAGTCCGGCAGCGGCTGAGGCATCCTCAAGGATGGAATTTAAATACCATTCTTTAAAACTAGGTGCACTTGCAGTTCTTTCTTTTATATTCTCATCCCAAGCATGTAAAAATTTTTTTGTAAACAGCTCTATTACGTCTGAGATTGTTTGTTGAATATATTGCAAGTAGTCTTCCTTTGTTTCTTGATCTTCAATTGTAAAGCTTGCATTTACATAGGCGAAAATAAGGTTTGCAATCACATTCCCAATATCGAACCCAGCAGGTCCATAAAAAGCAAACTCAGGATCGATTATTTTTGTTGAATCTTCCTTTATAAAAATGGAACCGGTATGAAGGTCGCCGTGGAGGAGGGACTGTGCTTTTGTCATAAAATCAAACTTCAGTTTAGCTGTTTCCAATGCAAGCTTTGAATCATTCCAAATTTCTTCACGGATGAATTCTCGCGTTTCTGGAAATATATCATTTTGCTCACAATCGTAAAAAGGTTCTGTATACACGAGATCTTCTGTTATTTCACATAATTCTGGGTTTGTAAATTTTTGCACCAATGCTTTCTTCTCTTTATGATCGATAACGGCATCTGAAGTAAGCAATAAGGTGTTGACAAGAAACGTTGTAATATGGTCGGCAAACAAAGGAAATTTTTTATGTTTTAAAAGAGCTGTCCTCATAATTTCATGGTCAGATAGATCATCCATCACACAACAATTCATAATCGGATCATACGAATAAACCTTAGGTACAAATCCAGGCGCTAATTCCCCTTGCAGCTTCAATGCTTCGCTTTCAATCCGATTGCGATCTGGTGAAACTTTAAAGGCGTCTGAAATACGCGCAACCGGACCAGCTTGTTTAATAATGACAGACTGACCGCTATTTTGATCAACGACTCGAAATACATAATTTAAGTTGCCATCGCCAATCTCTCGGCATTCCAATTCTGCGTTTTGTTCAAAAATATCGAGTTTTTTCTGTACATATTCGATGACATCTTGCTCAGTCATCGTAAAATATGTTGTAAAATCCTTCAAAAAAATTCCCTCCTCATATCTTTGTTTGTCATAAAGTGAAAAAAGAGTCTTTCATAATATCCATTCACAATATGGGGACGACATTATTACAAGACCACTTCGTCACCTGCTTGTAAAAGCCGATTCCGGCAAATGCTCCAAATGGATTCAGATTTCTAGATCCAAAGCAGCCGCCGCATCCATTAAATAGAGGGGTCTGTCTAATAAGTCGATTTTCCGGCTTATAGACGCCCCTTTAATGTTTTAGAAACGTTGATATATCAATGCTTATGATGTTTCGTTTTCAATGGATTTTGACTTTCTAAGACAGCCCCTTCCTAAAAATATAATCTGCATCATTTATTCTTGATTTTCCCCATCCCGCCATAATACTTGATAAATTATCTGTGTTTACTTGGTTTTCAAGTGAAACTATCTCCTCTTGTAACATAAGACAAGCCTATTTTTGTAGTGCTCTTTTAGCTGCAAGCTTCTTCGCAAAAATGTGTAAACCTATTAAAACCGGGTCAGCAGCCGCTGTGGTATTTTCATAGTTTCTTTGCATTCAGGAACATTGTTCACTGAGCTGGATGAATTGTGTATCCGAAGAGCAGCCAGTTATATGAAAAAATGATGTTAAGCTTGCAGCTGTGAATGTTTAAAGTCGCTTTTTTATAAATTTTTTTGAAAACTTAATTTACTTCTTCTTTTTCGTAAACTGGCACCCAGCCTTCTTCTGTCACAAAGATGCGGATCGCAACAACTTTTCGGTCATCAGCTAATGTGAAATAGTGGCGTCTGCCCTCTGGAACAGAAATAAGGTCTCCCGGATTAAGATGCACTTCAAAAAATTTCCCGTCCTGTCCTTGAATAACAAAAATTCCATGGCCGCTTACAATAAAGCGCACTTCATCATCTGTATGATGATGTTCACGCTGAAAATTTTTCAGCAGCTCTTCAAGGTTTGGCGTATGATCTGCTAAAGAAATGACATCCCAAGCTTTGTAGCCGCGTCTTGCTGAAATATCTTTAATTTCATTTTCAAAAGATTGTAAAATCGTTTGTTTTTCCTCATCATTTAAAAGATACTTCTCTTTTAAATGCTCTGGTAATTTGGCAATATCCCATTGCTCGTAAATAACACCTTGTTGATTTAAAAATGAAATCACTTCCTCTTGATTGCTGATAACTTCGTTTGTTCCTTGAATTTTAATCGTTGTCATGTAAAATACCTCCTTAAAATGTTTAATTATTTAAAGCTCCTGTACTCGCAAGGAGACCGGCTTTTGCTTGAATAAGAGCAAGCTGATACTGAAATAAAAATTCACAAGCTTCTAAAATTTTCTTTGCTTCAAAGCTATCTTTTCCCCATACAGTAATTCCGTGGTTGCGAATAAGAACTGCCCCTTTATCCTCCTTCACGAAATCGCCCAAAGTGCTTGCTAATGTAGGAATATGGGCATAATTATAAATAATCGGAATCTGTAATTCTGCATCTTCCTCCCAGCGGTCAAACGCTTTTATCAGTTCTTGTCCTTGAAATACAATTTTTCCAGCTTCACCATAAAGTTCAGAGATGACATTATTTGCAACCGTATGTACATGCAGGCTGCAGCCGGCTTTGCTTCTTTTATATATTTCGCAATGCAATAGCGTTTCTGCCGAAGGCTTCAGCTGTGTTGCGCCTACAGGATTTCCTTCTCCATCTACAAGCAAAAAATCTTCCTTCGTTTTTTTTCGTTTATCTTTGCCGCTTGCGGTCACAAGAAACTGAAGCGGGGAATCTTGAACTTTTATGGCTAAATTGCCGCTTGTCCCCATAAACCAATCCCTCGCAGCAAGCTCCTCTTTAATCTCCGCAAGCTCATGAACACGAGTTAAAACGACACTCATTTTGCGCCACCTTTTTCTTCTATGAAATTTGTTTTGTTTATTGTCTTCTCTAAAATGTCAATACAGTCGTAAAATGTTTCGAAAGATTGATAAGGAATAGAAAATTCTTGACATTTTTTTGATAAATAATCACGTGCAATAACTGTATCTGCAATCTTCGCGGCTTCTAAATCTGTGACGGAATCCCCGATGATGATGGAATGAGTGTCAGCATTTGCAATTTGCCGAATAATTGTCGGTTTGCAGCACCCACAATTTTGGTTGGGACATTTTTCATCACACGTATAAGGCCAATGAATGGTGATCGTTTCTCCGCTAAAATCCGCTTTATTGCAAAACAGTGCGGTAATAGAATCAAAAGGCTGCAACAGCGGTTTAATAAAAAAATCGATTCCGCCGCTGACAATGTATAAAGGAATGTTCATGTTTTTCGCATAATGAACAAAGTCGCGAAATCCTTCCCTTATTTCTGCAGTTTCTAAAATATAGTGAATGATGTCACCCTTTAAAGAAGATGGAAGAAGTGCAAACATCTTGCCGACTCCTTCCTGAATACTAATCGACTGGGAAAGGACGCCATCCTTCAATTGCTCCCACTCTTTTGGAGCGAAACGCTTCATGATGCTAACGATGTTATCTTTTTTTGTCACCGTTCCATCAAAATCACAAAATATTACTGGCTTCAATTGGACGGTGCCTCCTTCCATCCCCAGAGCCGAATTGCTTCTTGTAATTCTATGTCTTCAGCTGCTTCATTAAGGGGAACACCCCGGGAAACAGCGTCAACTGCCTGACGGAAAGCTTTTCCTCCACCCTGAGCACCTTGCGGGTGACCGTGAACACCGCCTCCTGCATTAATGACACAATCTTTTCCAAAATCATGAATTAAAATGGGAACAAGACCCGGGTGAATGCCAGCAGATGGAACAGGAAAAACTGGTTTTAAAACTGATTCCTTCACCAATTCTTCTTTCACTTTTAAAACTTTGTCACGCTCCAATGCAACGCTGCCATATGGTGAAGGGAACAACGAAAAATCTGCTCCAGCAATTCTTATCAATTTTCCAAGCAATAAGGAATGAGAGAGCCCATATTTTTCGGATGAAGTAAACGATCCGCTAAACGCCGGATGAGCCATAATTGGGAGGGCGATTTCATCATCTTCCCTTAATGCTTGCAGCACATCGAGGCCATATGTAAAAACATTAAATAGCAAAATATCGGCACCTAATTCTTTTGCTTTTCTTGCCTTATCTTTCAATTCAAATGTTTTTCCCGTCAAATTGACCGCATACAAAGTTCGGTGCCCTTTTTCTTGATACACGTTATCAAGAACTTTTTTGCCTTCCTTTATTCTTGTTTCAAATGATGTGAGCGAATTTTCAAAAAGTATTTCGTCATCCTTTACTAAGTCGACGCCCCCGAGAGCCTGCTCCCGCAATTGGGCAAGAAGGTAATCCATATCACGTCCAATTACACCTTTAAAGATGCTCATCACTAACGGTCTGTCGTAAACGCCAAGTTTTTCTCGTAACCCCTGAATTCCAAATCGAGGACCTGGAAAATACCGAAAGATCTCATCGTCAAACTGCAAATCTAGTAATTTTATTTCTCCATCTAGTGATAATTTTCCAAAAGTTGTCGTTAAGATGGCAGGAATGTCTTTAGAAAAGTTTTCTCCCGGAAAGCGAATGTGAAGCTGTGCAATCGTTTTGCCGGAGGATGGATCCTCGCCTGTTTCTTTTATTTCAACCACTTGTCCTTTATGCTTTTTTAACTGCTCTTGCACTAAAAGAGGAAGGTCAGTCCACGAACCTACCGTTAATCCAAGAGCAATGCCTTCTGCTTTTTTTTCTAAATCTTCTCGTTTCGCAATGATTTGGTATACTGCTGTTACGTGACCCATTTTTTCAATCCTCTTCATTCAGATTTTTTTATATAAATAAAACCTCTTCAATAAGAAGAGGTTTTTTGTCAAAACAACTTCTTATCTTTCAACATCTCTGTTGGGAGAATTAGCACCGTGCTCATCATATGAGTCGGTTGCCGGGCTTCATTGGGCTCATCCCTCCACCTGCTCTTGATAAGAGTTTTATTATTAACTTTATAATTCTTATTCGGTTACTTGGATTATGCCACTATCCTTCCCCTCTGTCAACACTTTTTTACATCATATTCGATTCAAATTCGCTTACATTTTTCTGATGGCATGCTACAATTATTTAATGGTGCAGTTTAATTAAAGGAGAAATGATTTTTATGGAAACTTATACAACCCTCAAAAAGATTACTCCTTCCTATGACCCTTGGGAAGCTTATTTAGATATGAAGGAATACGGTGAATTAACATTATCAAATATAGAATTTACCACCACCACAATCTGCAATATGCGATGTGAGCATTGCGCTGTAGGATACACTTTATCTCCGAAAGATCCTGAAGGGCTGCCGCTCGATTTACTTTTAAAAAGGCTAGACGAAGTGCCGACATTGCGATCCCTTTCGATTACCGGCGGGGAGCCGATGCTTTCGATAAAATCTGTGGAAAATTATGTCGTTCCCATTTTAAAATACGCACATGAACGCGGGATACGAACCCAAATCAATTCCAATTTAACATTGGACTTGAAACGCTATGAAAAAATTATCCCGTATTTAGATGTTTTGCATATTTCCCATAACTGGGGAACAGTCGATGATTTTGTTGAAGCCGGATTTGCAATGATGAAAAAGAAGCCTCCATATAAAGAACGCGCAAAATATTTTGAACGAATCATTGAAAACTCTAGAGCTCTGGCTGAAGCGGGAGTAATTGTTTCAGCGGAGACGATGTTGAATAAACGGACGGTTCCTCATCTTGAAAAAATCCATAGACAAATTGTAGACGAAATGAAATGTCAACGCCATGAGGTGCATCCAATGTATCCAAGTGATTTCGCTAGCAATCTTGAAACGCTCAGCTTGGATGAGATACGCGAAGCAATTCATAAGCTCTTGGATATCCGCGACGAATCAGTGTGGATGCTGTTTGGAACACTCCCGTTTTACGCTTGCAGCGACAATGAGGAAGATTTAGCATTGCTGAAGCGATTGAGAGAAAGCAAAAACGTGACTGTTCGAAATGACCCTGACGGCAGATCCCGTCTCAATATCAATATTTTTACAGGGGACATTATTGTGACAGATTTCGGCGATGTACCGCCGCTTGGAAACATCAAAAAAGATACTCTTTTATCAGCCTATGAAAAATGGATGCAATCCCCGATTGCCCAACAACTGAATTGCCATTGTCCAAACGTAGCGTGTCTTGGACCGAATCTTTTAGTGAAAAATAGTTATTACCGAGACTTAGATTTTACAAAAAGAAAAGCGCGCATATAAATAAAAGGGCTTGGGCTTCTTTCGGCAATATATTTGCCTTTCGCCCGCCCTTTTCTATTATCTAGGCTGATTGGTAATAAGAAAGTGGAAGAATGCCCGATCCTGCACAGGAATCCATGCTCCAATGCCTTGTTGCGTAACATTTTTGACAACAATTTGCTTCTTGCTTCCCTTTAACATTAAATACACTTCTCCGTAAGTGACTTTTCCTTTTTCGTTGACAGCGGGAACGTATGCGTATAAATACCCCATTTTTTTCGGCGGGATATTATATACTTGATTTTTTTTCGTCCCGAAGCCGACAATTGTTTCAAATGCTAGCGGCATTTTCGATTTCTTTGCCGCCTTCATCAGCATCATTTTTTTGACATCTTTATGATCAGAAATTCTAGCGGTTAATCCTCCTTTTACCCGTTTTTGCGCCTCCTGTTTATAGCTAATTTGAACGGGCGACTTACCGCCTCGATTGTCAAAAAAATTTGTATTGATTTTTTGATACTCCCAATTGACTGTTGTTTCCTCAGATTCATAATTCAATGCCCACCGTCCCAAATAAATGGCGGCTCTATATCCTATGGCGGTTGGAGAAGGTGTAATGGAAGACTCATTTAACATTTTAATTAAAACAGGATTTTCAATCGGGACGTTGGATGTTTTGATTAACTCTTTTGTTAATTCACTTGGCTGTAAATAAGGAAGATTTTGACTCGGATTTGGATACGTATTTTCTTTTGAAATATCCATCACCGATTTGGGGATAGTTGGTGCTTCAGCGAAGCTTAAGCTTGAAAAAACCGATGCAAGCATGACTGAAATAAATAACGTCATTAGCTGTTTCATGTGGTTATCTCCTTTCAAGTAGCCTTTGCTTGTAGTTTTTTCAAGCTATTTGTATTTTATCCGCAAAATATCTTCCTATAATAGATAGAAGCCTATCCCCATGATGACATAAGCAGCAAGCAAAGTAGCCCCTTCAAACCAGTTCGTATCGCCGTCATTGGAAATTACAATCATGAGCAGTACTCCTGTCGCCATGGCAATCAACTCAGGAAGTGTAAAGACGAGCGGCATTTTTTCTGAAAACAGAAGCGAAATTAATACAAGCAAAGGCGCAACAAACATGGCGATCTGCAAGGTTGATCCGATGGCGATTTCAACCGCTACATCCATTTTATTTTTGTAAGCCATAATAATCGCAGACGCATGCTCCGCTGCATTTCCAACAATGGCAACGACAATTACCCCAATAAATAATTCACTCCAGCCAAGTTCATGTGCGACCGTTTCAAACGTATGTACAAGATTTTCCGAAACATATGCAACCGCAATTGTTGCCAAAAACAAAATGATGGTTGCGATCTTGCCAGACCATTCCGGGCTTTCGTGTTCTTCGATCTGCTCCTCTTTTTTCTGATAAACTCCCCGATGGGTTACCAATTTAAAAAACAACGCGGCTAAATAGAGCCCGATCATAATGATGGAAATGCCAATGCTTAACGTCAATGTGTCCGTATCATTCATTGTTTGTGCAAACACTTCTGGAATGACAAAGGCAACAATGACCGCAAACATTAACAATCCAGAATTATGTCTTGCGTCGTATTCATTAAACTTCTGCCGCTTGTACTTTAATCCACCGACAAAAAACGATAAACCTGCAACAAGCAGCAAGTTGCCGATTACAGAACCTGTGAGAGATGCTAAAACAACTGAAATTAAACCTGCTTTTAACGCAAAGATTGAAATAATGAGCTCAACAGCGTTCCCAAAAGTTGCATTCAACAGTCCGCCAATTCGTGGACCTGCCACAATCGCCAAGCTTTCTGTCGCTCTTCCCATAAAACTGGCGAGTCCGATAATCGTTAAACAATAAATTGCAAATAGAAGCAGTGCATTCCAATGCATCAAACTGCCAATAACGGACAACGGCAATCCAACAACAACCAAGATCGATAATATACGATTGAACATAAAGCTCACCACCCATATTTAGCAATAATTTTCCCGAAAACTTTGCTTACTTATTTTAACAAAAGTTGTTTAAAATAAACATTTCCTTCTAAAAAAAGGCCGTTTACAATTATGGAAAAAAATTTGTCCGTAAAAATTATTTTTATTCTGACATAAGCAATATATTTTGATAAATCTAAAAAATACAACAACAAGAAAAAAAATGATGTCTGAAGCAGAAGCCTTTTGCCGATTACAGCTTCGGATGATTGACGGTATACTATAACGTGGTGGTTTTTGCAAACATTTCACAACGTTACCGTGCTTGGACCTTCTTCCCTTTTTAAAAATGAGGACAGCCGCATGTGTAAAGCCTGTCGATCATTTTGTAAAAAAACCCCTTTATTTTAATCAGGCAATATAGTATGATAATTTTAACGAAATGACCAAAATGTCCATTTAGTCAATCAAGAGGATGAGGAGCATGGCTATCGATCGAAAACAAAATATTATTGATGCGGCGACAAAATCTTTTTCCTTATTCGGGTATAAGGCAACGACGATAGAACAAGTGGCGAAACTCGCGAATGTAGGCAAAGGAACAATTTATACGTTTTTTAAAAGCAAAGAGGATTTGTTAGACGAAATTATTTCCTCAGTTATTGTAGAAATAAAAGAAACGGCAGAGCATGCAATGGACCCCGATCGTCCATTTCTTGAAAACGCCCATCGCGCTTTATATCGCATTGCAGAGTTTCGAAAGCAACATCCACTAACAATTAAGCTTCTCCAAGAAATTCGGGATATCGGGACTCCGGCCGTTCAAGAAGTGATGAAAAGATTGGATCGGGCGATTATCGCCTTTATCCGCGAAAAAATTGACAATGCCATAAAAAAAGGAGAAATTCGCAACTGTGATTCCGAAATCACCGCCTTTTTAATGTTAAAAATGTATATCGCCCTAAACTTTGATTGGGAAAAGGAACATGAGCCGCTGCCAAAGGAGAAAATCGCTGAATTATTTGAGCTGTATTTTTTAAAAGGATTGTCGAAATAGATAGTCCTTCTTCTTTTATCATAAAATGACTAAATGAGCAAAATGGTCAAAAGTACGAAAAAGGAAGGAGATAACCGTTGCGTGGAATCTCATTATTTTTACATGAGCTAAAAATGATTGTAGCGAATCGGAAAATTTTGATTCCTGTTATCGCTATTTTATTTATTCCCATTATGTATAGCGGAATGTTTATATGGGGATTTGGAGATCCGTATGGCCACTTAGAGAGATTGCCGGTCGCTGTAGTCAATCAAGACAAAGGGGCAACATTGAATGGGGAAAAGTTAAAGATCGGCGACGATCTAGTGGAAAATCTAAAAAAGAAAAAGCAGCTTTCTTGGGAATTTGTTGACGAGACAGAAGCGGAAAACGGATTAAAAAACCGGAAATATTATCTAGTTATCAAAATTCCAGAAAACTTTTCAAAGCATGCAACTACGATAAAGGACGAACACCCTCAAAAAATGGAGCTCATTTATATGCCGAATGAGAGCATGAACTTTTTCGCAGCACAAATCGGGGATAAAACCATTGAAAAACTGAAAGAAGAAGTTGGTGATACATTAACGGAAACATATGCCGAAACGATGTTCCAAAATATTAAGAAGCTGGCAGAAGGGCTCGAATCGGCAAGCGAAGGAGCAAAGAAACTGCATGATGGCATTGATTCAGCAAAACAAGGAGCAATAAAGCTGAAGGACGGGGTTGATTCGGCCAAAGATGGTTCACAAGAGCTGTACAACGGCGCGCTCTCTGCGGAACAAGGAGTTCAAGAAATATATGGACATTTAAAAACGATGGCTGAAAAATCATTGATATTTAAAAATGGGCTGCAATCCGCTAGTTCCGGAGCCGAGCGTCTGAACAGCGGAATGAACCGTTTTAATTCCGGTCTTGAACAATTGATTGCAGGCCAAGAGAAATTGCTCGATGGTGCAGAAAAGGCAAGAAATGGTTCTCAGCAGCTGGCGGATGGATTAAAGCAATCACTTCATGGAATGAAACAAATAAATGAAAAAGCTCCTCAGCTCGCAAACGGAGCCGAGAAAGTACGAAGCGGAGCCAGCAATCTGTCGTCATCACTCGGACAATGGGCTAAGGGAGCAGAACAAACGAAAACGGGAGCGGCACAGGTGAGTGCCGGACTGGAACAACTGACAGCCCGGCTTGATGCTATGATCGCTCAAACGTCTGATCCGCAGCAAAAAACGGCACTCAAAGAACTGCGTGCAAGTGTAGGGCAGCTGGCGGATGGAAGCAAACAAGTAACAAGCGGTATAAGCCAGCTTTCCGAAAATGCTGCAGCATTGAAAGATGGAGCTGATCAGCTTTCTTCTGGATCAGCGCAATTGCATAGCGGAACAGTCGCTTTAAGCGACGGTCTCAAACGACTAGTAGCAGGGCAGGAGCAGCTCACCGCAGGTGCCGAATCATTAGCTGGCGGACAGAAGGAGCTCTCCCAAGGATTATCGACATTCGGTGAAAAAATGAATGAAGCGAAAAGCGGAATAACCCAGCTGATGGAAGGAAGCGGACAATTATCAGCCGGCTTGCATGATCTCGCTTCCGGTTCTGATCAACTGCAAGATGGCACTAATCAGCTTGCTGCTGGTTCCGGCGAATTAGCAAACGGAATGGAAAAACTCACAAATGGGTTAGGGAACTTTTCACACGGAATCGAGCAGCTCTCTAACGGGTCTGGTCAATTGACGGAAGGAATGACGACGCTGGATAAAGGTTCTAATGAATTGGCAGAAAAATTGCACGATGGAGCCAAAGATGCCAGCAACGTCAAAGCGGACAAAGAAATATACGATATGTTTGCAAAACCTATTAAAATTAAAAACGAAAAATTAAACGAAGTTCCTAACTATGGAACGGGGATTGCTCCGTACTTCTTATCGCTGGGATTGTTTGTCGGCGCCTTGCTCGTAACAATTGTGTACCCTCTTCGTGAACCAGCAACTACACCTAAAACGGGAATGAGTTGGTTTTTTAGCAAGTTTGGTGTTCTCGTTATGATCAGCGTCATGCAATCGTTGATAGCCGATACAATTTTACTAGCAGGAGTAGGCATTGAAGTGCAAAGTATTGCGAGATTTATCGTATTTACGATCATCACAAGCTTAACGTTCATGACGTTAATTCAGCTGCTTGTCACAACGTTAAGTGATCCGGGAAGATTTTTAGCAATCATTATCTTAATCTTACAATTAACTACAAGCGCCGGTACCTTCCCGTTAGAGTTAATCCCAACAGCGTTGCAGCCGCTCCACAACTGGCTGCCAATGACATATTCCGTAGCCGGCTTCCGTTCAGTCATTTCGAGCGGCGATTATGCGTTTATGTGGCAAAATGCATTTATTTTGCTCACTTTTATGATCGTGTTTGTTCTCGCAACGATCACCTACTTTACAATCCAACATAAACGCCGTTTTAGCGAGGCCGTATAACTTTTTGTTTTTGAATTTGCCGGACGAACTTTTACACCTTCGACTCTAGCGTAATAACTGAAAGGAAATTTTTCAGAACTAAATGTGGTAAATCGGCAATGCCACAATTCCTCTTCATAAAAATGAAATAGAAGCAGATCTCTATCATCTGCTTCTATTTTTTTGTTGAAACTTTTATTCATTCAGCGATTCGCCAAAAAGGCCTTCAAAAATGGATTCTTTTATAGGACGACGAGGGGTTGGTGCCTCTCTTTCCTGCAGGCTTTCCGGCAGAGCTTCTTTTTCCCCTTGATAGCCAATTGCAATGAGCGCATTGATTGCATACTCTTCAGGGATGTTTAAAACTTGACGTGCTTTTTCAAAGTCTATGCCTGTCATCGGATGCGTAATCAAGCCTTTTCTTGTTGCTTCTAATGATAAATAGCCCCAAGCTGCACCTGCATCAAAGGCGTGGGAGCCGATTTCCCCCCGCTCGCTAGTCTTTTTAGAAATAATCAAGGCAAAAACCGGGACGTTTTTGCACCAAATTTGATTAAACTCGCCAATGAATGACATAAATCTTTTGCGGTCTTCCTCTGTGCGAGCGATAATAAAACGCCATGGCTGGAAATTGAAAGCAGAAGGCGCCCAGCGTGCTGCTTCAAAAAGGCTTAGTAACACATCCTCCGGGACCTCTTTAGTTAAAAACGAACGCGGAGACCAGCGTTTTAAATAAATAGAATCAATTTCATATTCGGCCTGGCGGGCAAGCTTCGTTTGTGTCATCACATTACCTCCTAGAAATCAGATCGGAATTATACACATTTATTGTATTACATTTTTTTCTAAAAACAATTTTTTTGCTCAGAAAAGCTTTTATTTTAGTTCAAATGTTTCCGTAATGTTGATGCTGCCTTCTACTGATTGAACCATTGGACAATTTTTGTGCGCCAGCTCCAAGCATTTTTGAATTTGCTCACGGTCCAAATCCTCGCTGGAACTTGAAATGATGAAATGAAGATGAATTTTTTCAATTCTGTTCGCTTTTTCTTCGTTCCGTTCAACTTCAGCTTGAATCGTAACATCGTCATAAACGATTCTTTTTTTATCTAAAATTTTTCTGAAAACACTTCCGCTGCAGCCAGCAATGGCGGAAACCATCAATTGAAATGGACGGAATCCGTATGTAACATCACCTGCCACATGCAGTTCTCCGTATTCAAAAGTTGTTTTATATCCAATTTCCTTCATTTGAAATTCCATGCTGTATCATCTCCTCCATTAATATCTACAATTTTATTGTAATTGATTAATTTTTTTATTTGCAATTAATACAAATTGCGGGAAAAAAATTAAAAAATAAGTTGAACATCTACTCCATCTGTTATATAATAGTTTCAAAATAAAAAAACTGTATCATAACATTATAGAGGAGAGGGGAAAAATGATGAAACGGCAGGAAAGAAAAAATATGATTGATTTTATTGAAAAAATAGGAAATATTGATCGGGAAACGCTTATGTACATGACGGATGCGGACATTGAACACATTTATGCTTCTATTTATGATCGATATTTAGAAATGGCTGAGTAGAAAACGCAAAAGAAGCCTTCCGCCGCCGGAGGTCCGATGCGAACATTCCCGCAAAAAAAAGAAGCTTCAACACGCAGACACTCACCTCTTGCCGAACTTTATTTAATATAAAATTAAAGCTCTGAACTCATGGCAAACATAGCTAAATTCTCGTTGAATACAAAAACCCGGGCTGTCGAAAAAGTCGACAGCCCGAGGAATGCGCTTGATAATATCTCTTTTAATGGTAGCCGTTTTGGCCGTTCGCACTTCCGCTTGTCTTATGCTTCGGCTTGGATTTTGAGTTTTGCTTGTTGTGTTGACCGCCTTTTTTTGATTGCTTTGCCACTCGTATGTCCTCCTGTTTACGTCAATTTTTTCAGCCTCATTTTTAATATGACCATGTGAAATGAAAAAAAGTCTTCGAAATAAATGGCGGCCTTTATTAATTATTGGAATTTTTTGATAAAATTGCATTGATCTCCCCGCCTAATATAATAATAACCGCGGAAAGATAAAACCAAATTAGAAGAATGATCACCCCGCCGAGGCTTCCATATGTCACGCTGAAATTCCCAAAATTTCCGACATAGTAAGAAAAAAGAAGAGAAACAACAATCCAGCCAACGGTAGCAAATAAAGCGCCTGGATATGCTTCAGAAATTTTCATCCGTTTATTTGGCGCAATAAAATACAGTCCTGTAAAAACGATGCACAAAATAACAGCACTTAATAACCATCTTATCGTATTCCATATCGTTAAAAACACTTCTGTAAATCCGAACGCCCGAAATATAAACAAGCCTATCTCTCTGCCAAACACCGGAAGCAGCAGTGCAACTAAAATGACTAAAATCATGGCAAAAGTCAACAAAATAGACATCAAGCGAGCTACAAGGAAATGACGGTTTTCTTCCACTTGATATGCTTTATTAAAAGCTCTGACAATCGCATTAATCCCATTTGAGGCAGACCAAATTGTTCCAATGACTCCGAACGACAAAAGGGTCACATTTTGAGTTTCAATAATATGCCTCACATTGTTTTCGATCAATTTCATTGTATTTCCCGGTGCATATTGTGCGACAAAATCAAGAACAACATCTGAAGAGAGGGGCAAATATGCAAGGAGATTCATTAAAAAAATAAGGAATGGAAAAAGAGACAAAAGAAAGAAGTAGGCTAACTCCGCAGCTAAACTTGATATTTCATCTTCTTTAAACCGTTTAAAAAGCTCTTTAGCGATTTGAAGAAGGTTGATGTGGTCATCCATCTTGGCACCTCATTTCAAACTAGTTTCTGTCAAAGGCGCTCCTTCCATTTCTCTTTTGCTTCTTTCATTATTTCCATTACTTTCGGTGTCGTTTCTTTTAATTCTTTCACTTTTTCAGAAACAAATTCAATATCTTCGATTGTTTGCTCGATTGTTCTTTTGACAGAGTTCATTTTTTCCTTTGTTTTATCAGCAATCTCCATCGGATTTTCTGCGCACTGCTTGATTTTGCTAAAAGCTGATCTGCTTTTGCTGATTACATCGTCCCTTGTTTTTTTATCCAATAAAGAAAGCGCTGCGCCTGCGATCGCTCCGATGAACAGCCCTTTTAACAATTTATTTTGCGATTTCATTTGACTTTCACCTCTTCTACGAAAGATGGTGTTCTTCTTTGATCTTCTGGAGCAGCCCTTTGCAGCCTTTGACAACCATGTCATAAACCTCTTCAAAGTTCCCAGTATAATACGGATCAGGGACGTCCAAAATATCAGCATCTGGTACGAAATCCATTAAACGACTGATTTCACCCGTATTGTTATATCCTGCCATCCGGCGCAAATTTCCTAAGTTTTCTCCATCCATGGCAATAATATAATCAAAATCTGATAAATCATTCTTATGAATTTGACGTGCTTTTAAACCTTCATAAGAAATTTGGTAACGGTCTAATATTTCTCGAGTCCCTCTATGCGGCGGGCTTCCTACATGCCAGCCTCCCGTTCCCGCTGAATCGACAAAAATTTTATCTTCCAGACCTTCCCGTTTAACTAAATCACGAAAAACCGCCTCAGCCATTGGCGAACGGCATATATTTCCTAAACAAACAAAAAGTACTTTTATCATTGCTGAAACCTCCTGAAACCATTGCTTCAATCGTTTTTTCATAAGCTGCAAAGAATAGTTTGGAAAGATCAATTTTTTTGATCATAATATTCAATCTTTCATAATACATGATACAATGAAACAAATAAAAAAACGAGAGGATGAAATCAATTGAATTTATGTGAAAAATCAGCAGAAAATATGGAATACATGATTAAAAAAATTACAGAAAAATTGAATATGATCAACATCAGTGCAGTTCAACCAACACATTTTAATGTAAATATGTATGAAGACCTAAAAGAAATTTATGACCATGTAATGAAAAAAAATACTTTCAGCCCCAGCGAAATGCAAGCAATTGCAGAGGAATTGGGGAACCTACGAAAGAGCACTCTTTAAGTGAATTGAGCTTTCTGCTGCTCGTTGCGAATGGGCTTGTGCAAATGACGGCAATTAGTGTTTAACTTAGCGATGTTGAAGTGTTGTGAAAACTCGCAGCTGCTGTCCTCATCAGCTTGCTTCAGTTGATTTGTTATATGTGGTTCTATACGCTTCTCAAAACGATGTTCGAGTCACATTAGGAACCGCCCAATCTGCCATCCATCAGAGGTTTAGCTTGGATTCTAAAGCAGGCGAATCGTGTACGCGCTCCATTTTCATCATTCTCTTTTTTCTTTTGCAGGAGAAAAATAAAGATAGACCTCCTTGTTGTTTAGATGCCAGATTTCAGAAGAAATCGTTTTTACTTTAAAGCAGCTTTATAAATTCAGTATAAGCTGCTTTTTGTATAATAACTTTTTGTCAAAACGGTGTCTATTTTTTGAACAAAATGTGAATTTTTTGTTTCGTTTTTGTGACAAATGATTTATAATAAAAGAAAACGTTTTCTTTGTTTGGGGGTCAAAAAAATGGTCGTGACACTTATGAAATATTTTTATTTATTCGTTGCTCTCTTCTGTTTATTGTCTGGAATTTTGGTCGGTTTTGCAAAGGAGCTTCCGCTTTCGGTGATAGTCATTTTCTTAGGCTTTTTCAATCTTGCTTTATATTATGTCTTCCATAGAGAAGCCTTGAAAAAACAGCAAATTTAAAAGAATGGCGAAAATAAAGGCACCATTCTTTTTCGAAAACGTCAAATAAGCTTTTTATAAACTTTATCTTTATAAAATTGAGATGCAGATGTGTTGAATATATTCCTTTTCTTCACGATTCGTTCCAATGCTAATTGTTTTTCCGACAGCTTTTGTTGTAATTTTTTCCTTTCTGCTTCATCTTCACAGCATTTTAGTAAATCTTGAATAGTTAATAGTTCCTTTTTCAAGTCATTTTCTTGATCGACCATTCCGGCGTTTCTCAAAAGACGATAAGCCATTCGGAGTTCTTCCGGAATATCAGACAAATCGTCATGCGGGAGAGGCTTCCCCATCCCGGGAAGTTCTTTAAACTCTCCCTCTTCATATGCCTTTTTGATCCGATCCTCAGCAATTTGTGCAAATATATCCACGCTTCATCCTCCCTTCGACCGTTATGTTCGTTCTTTTTCTAAACGCTTTACCCGCTTTTTCATCGCTTTTGTTAAATATCCGCCTTTAAAAGAACGAATTTCATATGAGCTTAAAAACGCTTTTGGTTCTATTTCATTGACAAGTTTTAAAAATTCTTCCTCCCGAGACCGTTTGGCAACAACTTCCAAACGATACCTAATCGAATTCATTCCTTCTCCTTGAAAGACCGTAACCCCAAAACCAGCCTCCCTCAATTTTTTGACTAATCCGGAATTTTTATCCATTAAATTCACATTGTATGTTACATATCCAAAAGCCAGCTTTTTCTCCAGTTCACCGCCCAACAACAGCCCTGCACCAAAACCGATAATATATGCACTAATATTGTAAATATTAGATAAATCTTGAAAAACTATTCCTAAAGCGACAATATAAATCGCTGCTTCTAGCAAACCTATACCAGCAGCAGCCTTTGTTTGATTTTTCACTAACAAAATAGTTCGGATCGTCAATACTGGTACATACAATAATTGCAGCAAAAAAATAAAAATTGCTTGTAGAAACATGTTGCCTAGACACTCCTTTGTTCCATCATACTATAAATTATTTTCGAAAAGAAAGAGCTATCATAAACTCAAAATCTGAGATTTGAAACTACATTTTTACAATTCATCTTGATCTGTTATTATGCTTCGAAACTTCCTTTTTCATGCGAATAGGCTGGCGCTTGAAATACATCGCTGTTCTCCATACCCACTCCAACGGCCCTAATTGAAAATATTTAAACCAAATATGGCTGATGATAAGCTGCACGGCAAAAATTGCGAGTGCAAGCCAAAAACCGGCGAAGGGGTATACTTTACCGTACAATCCCAATCCGTAATGATAAAAAATATATGTACAAATAACAGATTGCATGATGTAATTTGTCAATGACATGCGTCCAACAGGCGCAATCTTCTTAACAATTTGCCGACAGATTGGGTGAAAATATAAAAATATGAGAGAGATCACATAAAACAACATGAGAAATGGTGCACCGAACACCATGTAAAAACTATTTTCAGCGGTGACCGCAAAAATATTTAACGGAAGCCCAATGATAAGCCCGAAAAACCAGATGGCTGTTAATAACCTTCGATGCTTCTCCGGTTCTTGAAAAAGCTTTTGTTTCGCAAATATCATGCCAACTAAAAACATGCTGATATATGGGAGCATGTTTATTATATAGACAAGCGGTTGAAAAGGCCACATGCCAGACATAGACATGTAAAAAAACCGATCATGAATACGCTGATGGAAAATATCAGTAAAACTTCCGTTTTGATATGAATGGATTGCGTTTCTTGCCTCCTCTTCCAGTAAGGCAGCCTGCTCTCTTTTTTGGACTAAAGCATCCTCACCATTGGATACAGCCGTCATCAAACCAATAAGGAGCAAATATAAACTAAATAAACATACAGTCCATACCAAAAGGGTTTTCCAGGAACACTTCCGGAAAAAAAGGAGAAGAAACCCCAGCACAGCATAATCCATTAAAATGTCTCCATCCCAGATGAAAAATGAATGAATTAGTCCAAATACAAAAAGCACCACCAGTCTGCGTATATATATAGAAACAAAGTTCCTGCCGTTTCCTAAAGCCCGTTCCTCCATGATGATGATTCCAAATCCGAACAATAATGAGAACATTGTAATAAACTTCATTTGTACAAATATTTCCAAAATATTTTTCGTTAGAAAATCCCATGTTCTCCATGTTTCAGTAAAAAAATTTTCGCTGCCTATTTGGTATAAATATACATCTGGATAGCTGAAATGCGCCATATTCACAAGTAAAATGCCAAATATCGCAGCCCCCCGCACCACATCCACTACTTCATAACGCTCACGTTTAAGATTCAAACCAAAACCCCCATTCTGAAAAAAGTTCTTATTGTTAACGCCCTTTTTTCATTACTTTTTGTCCAAAGGCTGCATTTCAGCTTTATCGTGTTTAAATTTATTTGAATATAGCGAAAAAAGAATGACAATTTTCTTATAGTCTATTATGATAGACATAAGATTCGAATATCAACAGATCCACAAGGGGAGCTATATGCTGAGAGTGGACGGATATTTCGTCCAGACCCTTTGAACCTGTTAGTTAATGCTAGCGTAGGGATGTGGAAGTATACTGATCCATGATACAGCCTTTTTCCCCCTTATGGATATTTGTTGATAGCAAATAATATACAGGGGGTTTTATTTTTGGAAAAAAATCGCTTATTACTATTAATAGAAGCAGCAATCTTTGCAGCATTGGCAGTTATACTTGATCTTCTCCCTTCCATTCAATTATCATCAGCCATTTCTATATCCATTGCCATGGTGCCTGTACTCATATTATCGTTTCGATCCGGTGCAAAGATTGGCTTCATTTCCGGCTTTTTATGGGGATTATTGCAAATTGTATTAGGTGATGCATACATCCTGACGCCTGTTCAAGGCTTCATCGACTATTTTCTAGCTTTTTCCTTTATCGGTTTAGCCGGTCTTTTCAGCAAAACTATCCAAAATAAGCTGAAAGATGGAAAGAAAAGCTCTGCTCTTGTTTTCATCATCTTTGGCGTCTTCATCGGAGCTTTTGCACGTTATTTTTGGCATTTTATCAGCGGTGTCTTTTTCTTCGGAGAATATGCACCAGAAGGAATGTCAGCGGTCGTTTATTCTTTGATCGTAAACGGCATTACGATGATAGGAGCGTTTGTATTATGCGCTGTCGTTACTGTTATTCTCATTATGGCAGCGCCAAGATTGGTTGTAAAATAAACAAAATTATCCTCTGCAAAACATGCAGAGGATAATTTTGTTTATAGGGTAAATACTTTCGTTTCAACAGTGTATTTTTTTAATTTTTCACGGCTTACATGAAAACCGATCCCCGGGTTATCAGGCAAGGCAATTTTTCCATTATAAACCGATATTTCCGGTTCAATAATATCTTCTTCCCAATACTTAGATGAACTGGATATATCTCCTGGCAGTGTGAATTGTTCAAGTGTCGCTAAGGCTATATTATGGGCCCGTCCAATCCCTGATTCAAGCATCCCTCCGCACCAAACTGGAACATTTTGCTCTTTGCAAAAATCATGGATTTTTTTTGCTTCTGTCAAACCGCCAACACGGCCGATTTTTATATTCATAATTTTGCAGCTTCGAAGTTCAACAGCCTTTCGAGCATCTTCGAAGGAACAAATACTTTCATCTAAACAGATCGGTGTGTCCAATTCTTTTTGAAGTTTGCTATGATCCACAATATCATCGTGCGCAAGAGGCTGCTCAATCATCATTAATTGAAACTCATCCAATTGTTTTAGATGATTTATATCTTTTAATGTATAGGCACTGTTCGCATCAGCCATTAAATCCAAGTTCGGAAAATGCTTCCGTATTTCCTTAACTACTTCAATATCCCAACCTGGTTTAATCTTTATTTTTACTCTCTTGTATCCTTCCTCCTGATATTGTTCAATAAGACTGATTAAATCTTTTATTGTTGGCTGAATACCGATGCTCACCCCAGCTTCAACTTCTTTTTTCATTCCCCCGAGAGCTTGTGAAAGAGGTATATTTTGCTGTTTTGCATATAGATCCCACACGGCACCTTCCAAAGCCGCTTTTGCCATATAATTTCTACGAATAAAACGAAACGATTCAGCCAACTCACGAGGATGATGAAACGTCGTCTTTGATAAAATCGGAATGAGGAAATCTTCGATCATGTGCACAGTTGTTTTCACGGTTTCTTCTGTATACCATGGAATGGAAAAAGCAACCCCTTCTCCAAAACCGGCTGCACCATCATCATCCTTTACTTCTACGATCAACAATTCGCGATCGTGAATGTCTCCATAGCTAGTAGAAAATGGGGCTTTCAAACGCATCTGTAATATATGCAAAACAATTTTCTTAATTTTTATCAATTAAGAGCATCTCCTTTTTTAAACAAGCTCTCAGCTAAGTTCGACAAAATCATTGCCATTCGCCAGAGGGCTCGATATTTCCCGGAAAATATTTCTTAAAATAGCGAATCCACTCGAACGTTTGTTTTACACTAATTATAAAATAAACGCTTTCTTAATGTAAAGGAGCAAGGGATTTCTTTATTTCCCTTATTGTTTATTGAACTGCAAAATCTCAAATAAATAATGAGATCAATCGTAGAAACGAGTCTCATCATGAGATTAATTTTTCCACTCAATAGTTGTCTTCTTCTCTTTGTTGACTAGCAATTTAAAAACATCAGGTCTTGCATAATGCCCAACAGGATCAAAATCAAACTGGCTATAGGCGATTTGTTTCATATCCAGTTCTGCAATGATGATGTCTTCCTTGCCAAATACGGGCTCTGCCACATATTCGCCCAACGGTCCAACAATCGCGCTACCACCTCTGCTCATTACTTCAGGTGAAGAAGCAAGTTCATCATAACAAGCCAAATCTTTCGGATACATATCTTTTGTCACATATTGATTGGCAGACAAAACAAAGCATCTCCCCTCCAAAGCAATGTGGCGGATTGTTGACTGCCAAGTTTCCCTTGCATCAGCCGTTGGGGCAATATAAATTTGAATTCCTTGTGCATACATCGCAGCCCTTGCTAACGGCATATAATTTTCCCAGCAGATTAGCGCCCCTATTCTTCCATAAGGGGTGTCAAACACTGGTAATGTGCTTCCATCCCCTTCCCCCCAAACAATCCGTTCTGCTGCAGTCGGTTTTAATTTGCGGTGTTTTCCTAACAACTGTCCGTCAGAATCGAAAAATAAAACAGAACAGTAAAGAGTCCCGCCGCTAAATTCATTATCCCTTTCTGTAACGCCTATCACAAGGTAGACACCTGCTTTTCGAGCCGCTTCGCCCAGTTGTTCCGTCGTTTCGTCCGGAACAGCTACAGAATTGCTCCAGTATCTATACCAATCCTTCCTCCCTTCAGCCGAACGGCTCCCAATCGTTGTACCGAAAGATAAGCCTCTAGGATAAGCGGGAATAAAAGCTTCAGGAAATACAACAATCTTTGCTCCTTTTTCAGCAGCTTGATGTATGAGGCTAACCGCCTTTTTTGTCGTGGCGTCCCGGTCCATAATAACAGATGAGGCTTGTATAACAGCAACTTTAACCTTTTGTGCTCTGTTCGACATATTCTTCCCCTCCACCAAATTGAAAAATCTAAAGCCATCTTAAATGCCGAAGCTCATGAACCTTCAAAGTCAATAACCTTCGGAAGTTGCCCCCTATTCATCTTCCATAAAAAAATCTGCACAGGAAGGAAAACACTTTGAATAATCCTCTTTTTAAGCATAGAAGGGCCGGCCCATGTATTAGAGTTCAAAATAATTGGATTATGTTTTTCCATGAGAGCTTTTCATGTGATATCTCATCTGAAGTAATTTAATGGTAATTTCTTAGCATGCTCCTTTGTACAATACAGCTGTGGCTGAGTGTCGAACTAACTATCAACACTTAATTCTATAGAAGCATTAAGCGTAAAATATGAGAAACGGTTTGAATTGGAGTATATTATTCATAATAAAAATGTTCAAAAATTTTTGGACCATCCAATCAAAGATTTTGTCAATCATCCAATTTCAATACTGCAACAGCCATTTATCCAAGACGAACCATAAAGTGAAATAAATTTGCCGAAAATCGCACATCTATTTTAAGGGTTTTCAACTTCAAGTAAAGAAAAAATCGGGCAGGACAGCTTTAAGCATTGCGTCCATGTTACAAAAGATAATGATTTTTCAGCAGCGTTCAAATCATGTGCTAAAAACTCCAAGTTAAAATAAAAGTGGATGGGTAAAATGTTACTGAATTGGATGGGCATTATTCTTTCATCTAGCGTTATAATTAATGTTTGAACAGGTTCAAATTTTGATGGATATAACAACATTTTCGATTATGTTCAATAGGAACATTCTATAAATAAATAACAAAGAACCTGATTAACTTGCCATATAGCAGGAAGTGCCAAGCAAATCTAAAGGGTGAAGCATATGGACTGGAAACCGGATCGAAATGCAAAAAAGCCTATATATAAACAACTGGCCGAATATATTGAAAATGGAATTGCGGATGGCACATTTCCCCCTGATAAACCGCTGCCTTCTGAACGGTTTTTGGCCAATAAGCTGCAAATAAACAGAAGCACAGTTGTGGCTGCATATGACGAATTAGAATCAAACGGACTTATCGAGAGAAAGAGAGGAAGCGGAACAACAATCAGCAAAGATATATGGGGCATGACAAAGAAGCGTGTACCAAGCTGGAATCGGTATATTGAGGCAGGATCGTTCTTGCCGAATTTACCTGTGACCCAGAGAATACGCAAAGAGATGGAAGAGCATAAACTAATCAATTTAGCTAGCGGTGAATTGTCGGAAGATCTTTTTCCAATCGACTCCTTGCGAGAAATCATTTCGACAAGGTCATTTATCGGAAGCCTGGGATATGATCATCCTCAAGGGAATGAGATATTAAGAAAAACTATCACAAAGCATGTGAAACGATATCGGAGAATTGAGACAAATCCGTCTTCCATTCTCATCACATCAGGAGCGCAGCAAGCTTTATATTTAATCGTCCAATGCTTATTAAAGCCGGGTGATGCGATAGCATTAGAAGAGCCTTCGTATTATTACAGTCTCCCGGTCTTTAAATCAACCGGAATTAGGCCTTTCTATTTACCAGTTGACAAAGACGGTATAAACCCGGATGATTTGCTTCTATTGCATAAAAAACATCGAATCAGGATGATCTTTTTAAATCCTGCTTTCCAAAATCCATCAGGCGCTTTCCTTCATAAAAACCGGCGGGAAAAAATATTGGAAATATCGTCTGAGTATGGAATACCGATTGTTGAAGACGATCCTTACAGTTTAACGTCCTTTAATGGGGAAGAGACCTACCCGCTAAAATCGATGGATGAGCATGGAAATGTCTTATATATCAGCTCATTGTCGAAAATTGTTGCTTCTGGTTTGCGAATTGGTTGGGTTATTGGACCAAAGCCTGTGATTGAAAGATTGTCTGATGCCAAACAGCAAGTGGATTTCGGTCATGCCAGCTTTACTCAATGGATTGCCAATGATTTTCTGGAATCTGACGACTTCGATGCCCATATCAACTGCTTAGTCAAACGGCTCGAAAACAGAAGGGATCAAATTGTCAAAAGCCTTCGATTCTACTTAAAAGACGATGTTGATTTTTATATCCCGCAAGGAGGCATTCATTTATGGTGCAAAATAAAGAAAGACTTTAATGAGATCCAGCTGCTAGAAGAGTCGATCAAGCGCGGGGTTATTTATGTTCCGGGCTCAACGCTTGGATCAAGTACAAAATATGTCCGTTTTACCTTCGCAAGAGAAAATGAAGAAAATATAAATGAAGGAATAAAAAGATTTGCTGATGCATTTTATAATATTCAGCATAAATAAATTCCTATTTTCAGGTGATTATCAAGCAAGGACATTAACGAATCAATTCTCTACCACAATGTAAAGAGACAGGGAGATGGTTTTATGTATAGTATGTTATTGACCGTAGGCATTATTATTTGTGTACTTGCACTCATTTTAACTGCGTTTATCGGAAAAGAAGTAGGAAACAAAATAGAAACATATAAAGCGATCGGGAACAGTCCCCATGATGAACTCGCAAGGTCAAGGGAATATGAAACAAGCTCCTTTCGCAATGTTCGCTCGTTGACATGGATTTATACCTTATTGTTTATTGTCATCCTCATTGTATGTCTTATTTTTCTGTTTTAATGCTAAAGAAACGAACCTATGCAAACAATAATGAACTAAATATATTTAAACCGAAATCCTCGACTAGCCCTTGCTAACGAAATGACGTTTAGCATGGTTGTTAGTTGAGGTTTTTTATTTTGGCTTTCATTGAATTTTCATAGCTCCAAAAACGTTTTTCGCCAAAATTTTTTGACAATAATAATTTACATTTATTTCAAAAAGTGATATCATTTTAATATAAAAATAATATGAGAGGGGCAATGAAAGTTGAAAGAAAAAAAGGCATGGTTTATTGACGGGTTTATTGGAATTGTATTAATCGTTGCACTTTTGCTCGGAGCAGCTTTTACATTTATCCAGGAGTTTATTGTTCCTGCAATTGTATTGGTTGTTCTTGCCGCACTGCTTGGAAGCGGCCTTACCATTGTACAGCCGAATCAAGCAAACGTTGTCATTTTCTTCGGACGTTATTTAGGAAGCATTCGGAAAAGTGGCCTTGCTTTAACGGTTCCATTAACTATTAGACAAAAGGTGTCCCTTCGCGTTCGAAATTTTAACAGCAAAAAGCTAAAAGTAAACGATGTGGAAGGGAATCCGATTGAAATTGCTTCGGTCATCGTCTTCAAAGTAATCGATTCCGCAAAAGCAACTTTTGATGTGGATGATTATGAAGAATTCGTGGAAATCCAAAGCGAGGCTGCCATTCGTCATGTAGCAACGAAATATCCTTACGATACGTTTGATGACCACAATATTACATTAAGAGGCAACGCCGATGTTGTTTCAAAAGAGCTGGCAGATGAATTGCAAGAAAGGTTGAACGTCGCTGGAGTTGAAGTAATAGAAGCTAGACTGACTCATTTAGCTTACTCGACTGAAATTGCCAGCGCCATGCTTCAGCGCCAGCAGGCAGCCGCCGTTTTATCTGCGAGAAAAAAGATTGTCGAAGGAGCCGTCAGCATGGCCCAAATGGCTGTCGAGCAGCTGGCTAGCAACGGAACGATTGAGCTTGATGAAGAAAGAAAGGTTAACATGGTGAATAATTTAATGGTTGCGATCATCTCCGATCGCGGCACCCAGCCGGTCATAAATACCGGAAGTCTATATTAATGGTTGTGTCGCATCATGGCAAAAAAGAAAAATTTCCCTTTAAGAATCGATCCTGAATTGTATGCCGTTATTGAACGTTGGGCGCAAGAGGAATTCCGCAGCGTCAATTCCCATATTGAATTTTTATTGCGGGACGCTGCTCGACGCGAAGGAAGGTTAAAGAAAAAAAAGGAGAAAGAATAAAACATCGATCATCTTTTCCGCAAGTCAAAAATTGGCTGCTGACTTCCTTCAAATCTTGGCGCCCTAGACACCCTTGTCTTAAACAAAATACTACTGCTTAAAAGCTTGGCGAATGTACAGATGCCCAGCACATACAAAAAATCCCTTATGGATAACCATGAGGGATTTTTTATGAGTGAAGAACTTTTTCTAAATGTTTCACTGTTGGTGTTAAATTAGCAAAGAAATACGCTTCGCGGAGTCTGCGGGAAGGTGCACTATGCATGAGATATCCGGCACTTCCGTGATGAAGCATGTTTGCCTGTACAGCTTCAAGGGTTAAATAAGCAGCTTCCAAACGTATCTTTGCAATTTCCTTCCAGTCGAGTCTTTGATCGCTGAACAATGCATGAATGTCATCTTGAATTTTGCGCTCTTGTGTTTTCAATTGACCCGGCTGTATTTTCAAAAAGCTGTTGCAGCCATTTTGTTTATTAATAACCTTTTCAATGGAGGCGATGGAAGATCGTATAACACCTAAACCAAGAGGTATTTGATATAAAATGAAAACCGGGCGGATTTTCTCCACAAAAAGATCCGCATCGTCAGATAAAACCCACTCATTCGGGACAAAAACATCTTGAAAAGTACAAGAATATGTTGCGCTTCCATTTAAACCTAGAAAATCATTTTTTTCCTTTAATATTAATCCTTCTGCATTGCTCGGAATGAAGCACATGATTCGTTTGTGTTCATCCACCTCAGCAATCACACCGAACCAATGATTGTCACCTAGATTGGATACATTCGGCAAAACACCTGAAAGTATATAACCATCTTCTTTAGGTTTTGCCTTTAAGTGCAATTTTTCAAGTCCTGCATAATATTTCATCGGATTCGATAAGCCTGTTGCACCTAAAATTTTTCCACTCTCCAGCAAAGGGAGCAATTTATTTTTTAATGAAAGATTATTGGAATTTCGCACATAAGTTAAAGCGGCCAGATGGCACCATAGGCAAAATGCAGTTGTCATACACCATTTTGCTGTTTCTTCTACTACTTTCATTTCTTGTAAAATATATTCCTTTTGCGACTTATGATTCGTAGAGAAAAATCCAGCTTTCCCTAGCTCCCGCAAATATTGCTCCTGATAAAAACCTTCCGCATCAATTTTTTTTACATATGGTTTCAATTCTTTTTCAATTAACTGCTCCAACGTTTCAACTTTTTCGTCCAAACTATTCATTTCAATCATCACCCGCGTTCATAATGTCCGAAATCAGGCATTCCAATTATTATTAAATAAATAATTCCTACGTGTTTAGTCGGTTTAAAGTTATTTTATTATATTAGGTTCAAAAAATCAATCTTTATTTTGCCGCCTCTCCTATTTTTTTGATAAAGATGGACCTGCATATGTATTTCAAAAGAGCTTTGAAAAAAAGACAATAAACCAATGCTTGGCTTATTACAACTTCCTGAAAGTAGCCGGCATCCGCCAGCTACTTTCAGATAAAAATCGAAAAAAATATAAAAGCAAGTGGAGAGAAACGCATTGTTTTTCTCCACTTGCTTCATTTTAGGGACTTATCGGACAGCCCCGCCTCTTAAAAAAGGTGATTAAAATTGATTATTTATCTGCCAATATTTCCGTAATGGAGTCAATTGGTGTTTTTACTGCGTTGCGGGCACGCTTAACAGCCTCTTCATCTGGTGCATCGTAGAAGCAAAAGCATTTTGTCATATCTTCACAAACATAAGTTCTCGAAAATGTTACTTCAGGAACTTCTTGATAATGTACAGAGTTTTTCTTCTTTCTCTCCAAATATTGTTCCATTGTCAAATCTTCTGGTAAATTCCATTCAACCAAATAATTGACAACTTCATTATTTTTCTTTACATCTTCGAGTTCTTTTCCAACAAGACGAACTTGTTTTACTAGATGAATAGGTATATGAATATCTTTTAACGTTTCAGTAGCAGCTTTTTGATTTTCTGCTTCAACAATAAAGAATGCGCGTGAGAAATCCTTTGATACTTGAAGTTCGATTAATGATGCCTGATTTTCGTTTAATTTTCCTTGAAGCTCTGAAACTTTTTGATCTAATTCCTCTTTTGCTGATACAATACCATTTAAGGATGTTTCAATTAAGTATAGCGCCATATTTTTATCCCCCACTTTTTTATTATCATAAAGTCATTTTAATATACTTAGTTCAAAAAATCAACTTAATCACTTTTAAATTATTTTATGTTAAAATGGATTGTAACAAATGGAGGAGATTAGTTTATGAAAATAAGATATGATATCCCTTGCAACATCGCGCAATCACTTAATATCATTGGAGATCGTTGGACACTGTTAATTATTCATGAAATTTTAAACGGAAATGCACTTTTTAATGAAATTAAAAAAGCTTTACCGGGAATTTCTTCTAATTTGCTTTCGGAACGTCTCAGATATTTAGAAGAAGAAGGCCTCGTTCAATCAGAGCTTTATTCACAGCATCCACCTCGATACCGCTATGTATTAACACAAAGCGGAAAAGATTTAGAGCATGTTTTCAATGCACTTATTATTTGGGGAAGCAAACATTTAAAAAAATGTTATAAAAAACTGATTGACCCGGCTACAGGTGATGAAGTGGACATTGCCTATTATTCCAAAAAAACAGGCGAACTTGTCCAAAATGTTGAAGTTATTTCTATTGAAAGTGAGCTTCAAAATATTAAATAAAAATGCTGTCAGGTCCTCTAAGACTAGTTTAAGGATAGGCGTGCTGGAAGCTCCGGCAATTGCCTTTCAGGAGGAGTTTTTCCACGCGTCTAGCCTCTTAGATACCAATTTTTACATAAATTCATTTCCCTTTGTCTATAACGAATACGAAATCCATATTATAAATCCCCTATTCCAGGTTATCATCATTCCCTTGTTCTCCTTTTTCAACACCTTCCGTAAAATCCAGTATGCTTGAATCACCTACCTATTCTTAAAGCATCACTTTAAAAATCCCGCTTACAGCTTTAAATGTTTTCCTGCCTCCGGCTTCAAAAATGCCATCCGCAAACGTCCTTCATAATAAACATCTATAAAAACGCAATAACTAAGCTTATCCTCATTAAACTCCCATCACTTCTTCTGCAAAACGTCCAGATACATCGGTGCAAACCGCTCACAATCAAAATAACACGATTCATTCTCAAAAATTAAAATCATTGACACTAAAAAATATTTTCTATATATAGTTGAAAAAACTAACAAAGTATAATAAAATGATCTACAAATATTAAAACTCACTATTCTTATAAGAATTATTTTGTTAATGAATTAACCGAATATTAATGAAAATCCGACGACTAAGAGGCGGTGTAATGAATGGATTCTCAGCAGTCTACAATTATTAAAGTTGAAAATTTGAGCAAGAACTACACAAATAAAAATAAAGAAATACACGTTCTAGACAATATTTCACTAGAAATAAAGCAAGGTGAAATCATCTCCATATTAGGAGAAAGCGGCTGCGGGAAAAGCACTTTTTTAAATATTATCGGCGGCTTTGAAAAGGCGGATAGCGGTCAAGTTTTGCTTGATGGGAATGTGGTGAATCAGCCGAATCGCAAATGCATAATGCTGTTTCAAGACTATGGACTGCTCCCATGGCGAACAGTGCTTAAAAATGTAGAATTGGGGCTGGAAGGTCTCAAGCTTCATCCTGCAGAACGGAAGGAAAGAGCGTTACATTACTTGGCATTGGTTGGTCTAAAAGGAAAAGAAGATTTGTTTCCTCATGAACTTTCTGGAGGAATGCAGCAAAGAGCAGGAATTGCCAGAGCACTTGCACTGAAGCCAGAATTAATTTTAATGGATGAACCGTTTGCAGCATTGGACACGTTTAATCGTTATTATTTGCAGGATGAACTGCTTCGCATCCAGCAAAAGGAAAAAACAACTATTATTTTAGTTACCCACGATATTGATGAAGCAATCTATTTATCAGACCGGATTCTCATTATGCATCCAAATCCCGGTCATATTCACAGGGAGATCAAGATCGCTCTCTCGAAGCCTCGAGACCGAAGCCATTCTGATTTTCAGTATTATCGAAAAATCATTTTTGAAGAATTCCACTTTAACCATCCTAATGTAACAACGGAGTATTATATCTAATTTTTCAAAGCAAGCTCACATTGTATATAAAAAATAAAAATAGGAAAAGGGGAAATTAGATGAAAAGGATTATTCAATCTGGACTGTTTCTATTAGTTATATCAGTATTGTTATTGACAATGGCTGCTTGTGGAGCAAACGGAAGCGATAATACTTCCGAAAGTGGTAAAGATGGAAAAAGAACAATCAAGATCGGGTATTTGCCGATTACTCATGCAGTACCTCTGTTTATCGAGAAGGAATTAGAAAAATATGAAAAATTCAATCTTGAACTCGTGAAATTTGGTTCGTGGCCTGAGCTTGTAGACGCCTTAAACACAGGCAATATTGACGGAGCTTCCATGCTAGTTACTTTGGCTATGAAGGCAAAAGAGCAAGGCATAGATTTAAAAGCTGTCGCATTAGGACATCGAGATGGGAACGTACTTGTCGTAGCAAATGATATTAATAGTGTTAAAGACTTAAATGGGAAAAATTTTGCTATTCCACACAAATTCTCCACTCACAATATTTTGCTTTATCAAATGTTAAAACAAAACGGATTAAAGTACGATGATGTAAAGGCTGTCGAGATGCCTCCAGCAGAAATGCCGGCAGCTTTATCTGAGGGCAGAATTGCTGGATATGTCGTTGCAGAACCTTTTGGTGCAGCTTCCGTATCGATCGGAAAGGGCAAGGTACTATTTCAAGATAATGAAATTTGGCAGAATTCCATTGACTGTGCACTAGTACTGCGCGGTGAATTTATCGAAAAGGAAAAAGAGATTGCTCAGGATTTTGTTAATTATTACTTAAAAGCTGGTGAGGTAGCAGAGCACAAGGATGAGCAAACAATTGAAATGTCCTCCAAATATATGAAAGCGGACAAAGAAGTAATGGATTTATCTTTTAAATGGATTGCCTATGACGATTTAATCATTCATGAAAAAGACTATAAAGAATTAACGAAAAACTTGATTGAGATGGGCTTACAAAAAAATCCGCCATCTTATGAAGAATTTGTAGATAATTCGCTAATAGACAATGCAAAGCTTCCATAAGGGGAATTCCTATTTCTCGAGCAAACCGAAAGATGGACGCGAATTTAAAGATGTTCTATGGTTAAGCAGGCACTAGGCATGTTGAACAACAGAAGCCCTAATGATGGAAGTATACTAAAATGACAGTTCCGCATGGTTGATGATGCATAAATTCACCAATTAATTTGAGAAAAAAGAGAAGTGATAGGATGATTAAATATAAGAATTTCATAAACGTCATCATTGGTTTTGCTATCTTGATTACCTTGTGGCAATTAATTATTTTCATTGGAAAATATGATTCAGCACTTTTCCCTTCACCCATTCAAGTATGGGATGGAATACTTTCTTTGATTAAAGATGGCACACTGTTCGAACATTTTCAAGTGAGTATCATGCGATTTTTGGCTGGATATCTTTCTGCCGTTGTATTAGCGATCATTTTAGGACTTATTTTTGGCAGAATACCACTATTATGGGGAGTGATTGACCCAATTATCCAGGTATTGCGGCCTGTTTCGCCAATCGCATGGTCGCCGTTTATTGTACTTTGGTTTGGGATTGGCAATATGCCGGCAATCGTAATTATTTTTATTGCTGCCTTCTTTCCTGTTTTGCTATCGACAGTATCTGCTGTAAAGAACGTTGATAAAACTTATTTGAAAGTGGCACAAAATTTCGAGATTAAAAAATTCGAGCTATTGCGCAAAATCATTTTTCCTGCCACATTCCCTTATATTGCGAACGGGCTTCATATAGCTGTAGGTACAGCTTGGATTTTTCTTGTAGCAGGAGAGATGGTTGGAACGCAGTCAGGACTTGGTTATTTAGTTGTCGACGCCAGAAATTCCATGAGGCTAGATTTAGTCATGGCTGCCATACTATTTATCGGCGTATCCGGGCTGCTTCTCGATAAAGCGGTCGGACTTATTGAAAACTGGATTAATCGTATTTGGGGAAGAGCATAATCGCTGTGCACGGCAAACTTTCCTGTTTCAAGGGATATCTCAGCCCTACAAGTTGAAAGTGCTTTTCCAACTAATCATCTAATTGCCTATATTAATTTTTCAGAGGATAGTATGTTCATGATTAGAGCATACATCCTCTTTTTTTATACACATCTTTCTTATTTGGAACTAGTCTCTCTAGCGACTTTTTAAAACGGCAAAAATAATTCGGCTATTAAAAATAATCTTTCGGGCAAAATCATGCTAGATGTAAATCTTTTGTAAAGCAAAATTTACAATGAATTAGCTTGGGCACAATATTTGCTTAATATTTGTTTTTTATATTTCTTTTAAAAGCTTTTGATCCTCTGCCCCCATCCAAAGAGCAAGCATATTCTGCCCAACAAGATGTTTCGCGCAATCCAAAGTATATCAAACGTTTGCCAATCGAATTGCTTTTATAACAAAATACTTTTAAATCTTTAGAGCAGATTCGGAATTTTAAAAGAAAGGAAATTTAGCTGTGGCAAAAAGCAATGCAGGAACAATTTTGTTGGAAAGATTAAAAAAACATAGAATGGTAGCAGCTATTAAAGAACCGAAATATATTGAGAAAGCGATCAAGAATAAAGAACATTTAAGTGCTGTCTTACTAATGACAGGGACCATTTTAACGGTAAAAAGATATGTTGATTTCATCCAGTCTGAAGGGCTCCCCGTCATATTGCATGTTGAAAAAATAGGCGGTCTGGAAATGGATGGCGATGGAATTGACTTTGTAAAAAAGAATGTCCAGCCAACGGCGATCGTTACAACGAGGAACGGCATTATAAAAAAGGCAAAATCAAGCGGTTTATTTGTTATTCAGCGAATCTTTTTAATTGACACGGAAGTTTATCATAATTTAGTGAAGGATGCGGACCAAATCCGCTCAGATATAATAGAAATTATGCCGTGCCGTGCGCCGGATTTTTTAAAGAAATTCACAAAGGTTTCGCAAGTTCCCGTTATAACAGGAGGGCTGTTGACTTTGCCTGAACATGCGAAGGAAGCGATAAATAATGGCGCACTCGCTGTAACGACGTCCAACTCAAAATTGTGGGAAATGGATTTAAATAAATTTTAAAAGAGAATTTACATATGATTTATACTAGATTAACAATTATCATCTATATTAAAAGTAACAAGTGAATAATTACTGGTGCAAATAGAGAGACCTCAAATTTAATGTATATGGAATAGATATATACATTATATTTGGAGTCTCTTTTTTTGTTATGCAAGCAATTGGAGGTGATTTCGACATCATTTAATAGATTTGTCAGGTCGGGAGATAAAAAGCATTTACACCTAAAATATTAATGCAAACGATCTGCCAACCTGTCATTGGCATAACGATGAAAAATAGCTTTATCTGAAATTGAAGACAGCTTGTAGAAGCCGCTTGCTCGAACACGGACGGTGATAGCCAGTCAAAGGCAACACGATTTGTTAACTGATTCATGTAAAGAATTTTCTAAATAGCCGAAATGTCACGACATTTTGAAGATCCTTTCATTAATTACGGTCAAACAATTTGGTGAGGAGGAATATAATGAAATCATTTGTAAAATTGATTTGCGCATTTACATTAGTATTTATGTTAGCAGCTTGTAACAACACGAGCAAGCAGGCAGCCAATGACTCTCCTTCTAAATCAGAGGACGGCAACAAAAAAACGGTTATCGAATACTGGCACGTAAATGCTGAAACTCAAGGCGGAAAAACAGTAGAAGAGTTAGTAAAGGAATTTAATGCACAAAGTGATACTGTAGAAGTCGTAGCCAAATACAACCCGGACATGTATAAAGGGTTGATGCAAAATTTACAAGCTGAAGTAGCTGCGGGCAATTCACCAGCAGTTGTACAAGTAGGATGGGCATTTTTAGACTACTTCTCAAATAATTTTCATTATGTGCCGCCGCAAGAAATAATAGATAAATATTTTCCAGAAGATAAAACATTTTTAAAAGATCATTTCTTAAAAAATGTTTTGGATTTAGCGAAAAATTCGGATGGTGAACAAGTCGGGATTCCATATTCGTTAAGCAATCCAGTCCTCTATATTAATCGAGACCTTTTACGAAAAGCTGGATTAGATGAAAATGGGCCAAAAACGTGGGAAGAGGTAAGAGAATTTTCCAAAATAATAAAAGAGAAAACAGGAAAATATGGGTTTTATTTGCAGGAGCCGGCAGATAACTGGGCTACACAAGCTTTATTAGAAAGCAACGGAGCCAAAATGATTACGGACGGAAAAGCAACATTTGCTTCAAAAGAAGGAATTGAAGCGTATCAACTATGGGCTGATATGGTGTTAAAAGATAAAACAGCCTTGCATTTGCCTTGGGATCAAGGTGTACAAAGCTTTATCGATGGCAATGTCGCCATGGTCTATACAACGATTGCCCAACGTTCGCATATCCAAGCGAATGCCAAATTTGACGTAGCGGCAATCAAATCGCCAGCATGGGAAGGAAAAGAAGTAAGACTGCCGGCAGGTGGCGCAATGCTGGCTATTACAGCAAAAGATGAAGACCAGCAAAAAGCAGCATGGGAATTCATGAAATTTCTTTATAGCGTTGAATCAATGGCCAAATGGACAGAAGGAACAGGTTATGTGCCTCCACGTAAAGATGTTTCAGAAGCAGAAAATGGACTTAAATCATTTTTAGAAGAAAATGAAATGATGAAGCCTGCCATAGAACAAATGGACAAGATTGTTCCTTGGGCATCATTCCCTGGAGACGCCGGTTTACAGGCAGAGCAATTATTAATAGATGTACGCGACGAAATTCTTACAGGAAAAGTATCAGTAGAAGAAGGTTTAAAATCAACGGAAAAATCCATCAATGAATTGTTAAAGTAAAAGGAAATGTCTACAAAGGGTGACTAACATTTATAACAATTTTTCAAAAAAACTTCCTTTAGTCACCCTCCTTTTAACTTTTATTTTCGGTATCAGTACGGAGGGTAATAAAAATATGAGTGATGGGACGGTTTTAAAAAATAAAGAGAGTTGGAAAGCGTATTGCTTATTGATTCCAACGTTAATTATATTTTCGATATTCATGTTCTGGCCATTTTTATACACAATTTATTTAAGCTTTTTTGACTGGAACATGATTACTCCGACAAAAGAATTTGTAGGATTGAAAAACTACATTGATGTTTTATCTGATCGAAATACATATAAAATATTGGGAAATACATTTATATATATTGCTTTCTTATTAGTTATAAACTGTATCATACCGTATCTTTTTGCTTTCGTTTTAGATTTAATTTTAAAACGATTTAATGGTTTTTATAAAAGCGCCTTGTTTCTGCCGGCATTCATCTCATTGGTCGTCGGTTCGATATTGTTTACGTGGATTTTAAATCCAGTTTCCGGACCTGTTGCCATTATTTTAGGATGGTTCGGCATTGAAATGCCGATTTGGAGCAAATTAGACGGCTGGGTCATATTGGTTTTAAGTTTGATTACATCCTGGAAAGTATTTGGCTATAACTTTATCGTCCTTTATGCTTCTATCAACGGTATTTCACGCGAAATAATAGAAGCAGCCCGTTTGGATAATGTTCCTTTATGGAAAATATTCTTTCATATTGTCTTGCCTATGAGCAGCGCTACTGGCATTTATGTGTTTATTATTACAATCGTCCAAGGACTGCAGTATGTATTCACGCCTATAAAAGTGATAACACAAGGCGGTCCAAATTACGCCAGCTCCAATGCGATCTATCACGCCTATCACGAAGCCTTCGTACTTTACAGAACAGGACATTCTGCAGCTTTATCAATTATGACGATGTTAATCTTTTTCATATTATTAGCTCTTGAATTTAAGTTTGTTGAAAGAGGTATCTATTATGAAAATTAAACGATCTGTTGCGATACCTTGGCACATTATTTTTATCATTACAATCATTATTCTTTTATATCCGATCGTTTTTGCATTAGGTTCATCGTTTAAAACGTTGGAAGATGCCTACAACAATGTTTTGAACATAGTTCCGTTAAATCCGACATTCGAAAACTATATCACATTCTTTAATAGTTTACCTGCTTTCAAAATTACGATGAATACGTTCATTATTGCCTCTGTTGCAACAATTTTCAAACTGATTACTTCATTTTTAGCAGCGTATGCTTTCGTATTTTTGCAGTTTAAAGGGAAAAACATTTTATATTTTATGTTAATTAGTACAATTTTTATCCCTTTTACCGTAACAATGATTCCAAACTATTTGATCATATCGGGTATCGGTTTAGTCAACAGCGTTTGGGGTGTTATTTTGCCGCAGCTTGCCAATGCGCTTGGTATCTTTTTAATGAGGCAGTCGATGAAAACAATCCCCATCTCGTTAATTGAAGCAGCCAAATTAGATCATATTGGACACGCCCGGATTATGAAAGATATCGTTCTCCCATTAGTTAGGCCGGCTGTCACATCAACAGGTATCTGGTTTTTCATTACTACCTGGAACGAATACGTATGGCCGGTGCTCATTTTAAAAAGCAAGGAAAATTATACATTGCCTCTTGCTTTACAGATGTACATCAGCTCAGAAGGCGGCACGAATTTTACTGTCGCCATGGCCGTATCAGTCATCACAATGATAATACCTTTAACTTTATATTTAATTTTCCAGAAGTATATTATAGGAACATTTACTTCTTCTGGAATTAAATAACGGAGGATGGCACAATGAAGGAAATAAGATTTGAAAACGTTTGGAAATCCTATGGAAAAACACATGTTGTAAAAGGGCTCAATCTTACCATTCATCCTGGAGAACGTTTAGTTCTTCTAGGTCCGTCCGGATGCGGCAAATCGACAACTTTACGCATGATTGCAGGCCTTGAAGAAATTACTTCGGGCGACTTATATTTGAATGGCGTAAAGGCGAATGACATTCCAAGCGGAAAAAGAAATGTAGCGATGGTATTTCAAAATTATGCATTATATCCTCATATGAATGTCGTTGAAAATATTACGTACGGTTTAAAAGTTCAGAAGGTTCATAAAGACGAAATTCAAAAAAGATTAAATGCTGTGTTAGAAATGCTCCAGCTGAAAGGATATGAAAACAGATTGCCGAAAGATTTATCCGGCGGGCAAAGGCAGCGTGTCGCTTTAGCAAGAGCCGTTGTAAAAAAATCTGATTTCTTTCTGCTTGATGAACCATTATCAAATTTAGATGCGCAGCTAAGAGTATCTGCGCGCAAGGAACTAGTGAAAATCCATGAAATGTATAAGCAAACAATCGTTTATGTTACACATGATCAAATTGAAGCAATGACTATAGGGGATCGTATTGCGTTAATGAATCAAGGGCAATTGCAAATGGTAGATACGCCGGAAAATGTATATAACCGCCCTGCAAACATCTTTACGGCAAAATTTATCGGCTCGCCTCCAACGAATATTGTCGATATGGATTATTATGATGGCAAGGTTATGATCGGGAAACAATCATTTTTATTGCATCCGATGTGGATCCGACAAATAAATGAATGCAATGCCAAAACGTTTGTTTTTGGAATTCGTCCTGAACATCTAGAAATTTATAAAACTCCCCAAGAAAACACATTAAAAGGCACAGTGAAATACGTGGAAAACCAAGGAAGCAGCTACAGTATTTATATAAATTTAGAAGGTCATGAAGTGATTGCGATGAGTGAAAAAAAGAATTGGCATCCGGGGGAAATGGTCTATTTAAAACCAAAAATGGATCGTATTCATATTTTTGATCAAAAATCCACACAATCAATAGGCTATCCGCAAGAGCTGGATCTGAATGAAAGCAGTCCGATGAATCACAAAATCAATGTGGAAACATATCTTTCATGAGGTGGTTGTTTATGAAAAGAAAAATCTGTTATTCTGATTTGCCGCTTATATCAAAAGATCCTTTAAAAAATGTCCATGACTTAATTGAATATGGAGCTGATAAAGTTGAACTATTAATGGATGGCGAAAAATGGGATGACATGGAAAAATCATTCAAAAAATTGTCTTCCAAACTAAAAGAATTGCCCATCGGCTACACCATTCATCCGCCAGCATGGGATATTAACTTAACAAGTGAAAATAAAGCGATTCGGGAAGCTTCATTTTTTGAATACAAAAAAGCGATTGAGTTTGCCGGTATGATTCAGGCTTCGCATGTTGTGATCCATCCTGGGTTCTGTTTTTCTCCGGTTTTTGACAAACGTTTAGCAAAGCAGCGAGCTGAAGATTATATCCATCAATTATGTGAATTTGCTAAACCTTTGAACGTCAAGCTGGCAATCGAAAACGTCGGATACAACGGCAGTTCGATTTTTACGCAAGATGAGTTTATAAGCTTTTTAGAAAATATTCATGACACGGCAGGATATTTACTTGATATTGGCCACGCAAATTTAAACGGTTGGGATATTCCGCAAATAATGAAACAGACAAAGGATCGACTGATTGCCCTCCATGTTCATGATAATAACGGAACAGGAGACGATCACTTGCCAATCGGTGAAGGAACCGTCCCATGGCAAGAAATCTTTAAAACGATTCATGAACAATCAATCGATTGTCAGCTCATCCTAGAATATGCCCCCGGAACACCGTTAGAAAAGTTACGCGAAGGCAAAGAAATTCTACTAAAAGAACTTTCAACAGAATAAAGGTGGAGTATTGTATTGTTACACATTGACGATTTTGATGCATATTGTTTTGATTTAGATGGAACTATATATATTGGCAATAAACTTTTGCCCGGTGTAAAAGAAACGATCGACCGATTAAAGCGCCATAACAAAAAAATTCTTTTTATCACAAATACCTCGACACAAACAAGAGAAGAATGCAGAAAGCGGCTTCATCATTTAGGAATTCAAGCGAAACTGGACGAAATCATGACAGCTTCTTATTTGTCAGCTGTATATTTTTTAGAGAAATCTCCGGACTCTTTAGTCTATATTGTAGGTGAAAAAGCGATTTCGGAAGAATTCCACAAATTTTCACTAAAAATGACCGACAATCCTATGGACGCGACCCACGTACTTGTCGGGCTTGATCGCTGCTTCACTTACGAAAAACTCAATTTGGCAATGAACGCGGTTCGTAATGGAGCCAAATTAATTGCAGCCAATCCGGATTCGCTTTGTCCAGTTCCTGAAGGGTATATCTCAGATACACTGGCAATAGCGAAAGCAATAGAAGCTGCATCAGGACGGCCGATCGATCAGGTGATCGGGAAGCCTTCCTCTTTTTACGGCAAAAAAATTCTTGAAAAATTAAACATAAACAGCAACAGGTGCTTAATCATTGGCGATCGTTTAGAAACCGATATTTTGCTTGGAAAAACAAATAATTGCCGCACATGCCTTGTATTAACTGGAGCCTCTAGAAAAGAAGATATTGAAAAAAACAAAATTTACCCGAATTATATTGCACAAAATTTACAGTATTTGTTTTTCATGAAATAAATCGATGCTTTCATACATACTGATTTTTAGGTAAAAAGTTCAAACCCAGGTGGACGTGATTCATCCTCGAAGCTGTCACGCTCCACCTGTTTTTTATACACACAATCAGCCATTAAATTTTTTGACGACAACATCATTGAAAATACTCATCCAAAGCGACAATCATCGCCCCCATCCGCTCCAGCTCTGGAGCCACGATGCGCTGCACCCCATATTCCTTCAATTCTCCAGCAGTTACTTTGCCGACGGCTGCTGCCACAACATTTTGTTGAAATGCCTCTATAAGGTCAGATGTTGCTCCTTTTTTTTCAGCCAATTTAAAAAGCACTCTTACTTGCGGGGCAGCTGTAAACGCAACAGCATTCAGCTTATTCTCGATTATTTCATCCAGCAGCTGCTCAACGGTCTCAGGATTAGGTACAATGGAGCGGTATGGCAAAATTTCATGCAAAATCGCTCCGTGCTTTTCAAACCATTCTGAAAGCTTTGGCACCGGTTCTCCATGTAATTGTAAAAAAACATGCTTGTCTTTAAAAGAAAATCCTTCAATAGCCCGAAGCAGCCCGTCATTCGTTCCGTCATCATCGGCAGCATCCGGCTGAATGCCGATTTGTTTAAGAGCCGCTTTCGTTTTATAGCCGCGGGCAGCTATTTTTGCTTCTTTTAAAACGTTTATAAATGAATCCAAAATGCCGATCTTTTCTGCCGCTTCCAACAGAGCGTTCGTCCCTATTCCTGTCGTAAACACAGCCCAGTCAGTCCCTTTTTCAACAATGCTTCGAAGACCAGCCTCCAAATCCGAAGGAGAGCATTTTATTGTTTCTTGAATAGCTCGAATAACAGGCTCCCCTCCTTTTTTACGAATTAACGTGGAAATTTCCTCGCTCTTTCGAGAGCCTGTGATAGCGATCCGTTTCCCATGTAAATTTCCCATGCCTTTCTTCCCCCTTTTTCTCTATCATACTATAAATACTCCGTTCATCCCTTATTTTCAAATGAAAAAGTTTGAGTCAAGTATTTGTGGGCAACTTTTTTATGGAAGTAGCGTTAGAGCCGTTATGGAATTTCAATGCTTTTGTATGTTAGCGGTAGACGGGATTATAGGAAAAGCACACCTGGCTTTCTGTCTTAATAAGTGCCGGTGTTGTTTTTGGCTAACTTTATCTGCAAAAAGGATCACCATTTTCTATGTTCATCTATTATTCTATTTACCAGAAATATTTTACTAATTTACCAAATTTAAGTTGAAAAAAGTTAAGTTTAATATATAATGAAAATGAAAAGGAATTTTTTCCTAATACTTTATTAACAGAGGAGGAGAATTAATGAAAAAGAAAATTGGAAAAGTATTGAGTACAGTCTTGTCCTTATGCATGTTATCGGTAATTTTGCCAGCTGTATCTCATGCAAATTCTACTTCTTCTGAGGACATAGTCCAACAACAGTTAGAAACTTTTGAAAGAGTGGAGAAAGAGATCGAATCTGACCCAGAACTAGTTCAACCTGATAAAAATTCATCATCTTATAATTTTAAAGCTAATAATTTTCAAGCGTTAGCAGCACCATCATATCCAAAAAGAAAAGGAGTTATATTAGTAACTAAAGATGGAAAATTTGGTTCTCTAGTAGGTCATGCAGGAATCATATACTCAGAAACAAAAACAGTTGAATCTTTCCCAGAAAAAGGAGTAAAAACTTACGATAATGATTGGAATAAAAAATATAAAACTGTTTATGCGGTAACGACAAAGGGAACAACTGTCGCTCAAGATGCAAAAGCTGCAGACAGAGCGTATGCACACAAAGGAAAACCTTATAATTGGGAATTTACGAATATCAACACTACAAAAAAATTTTATTGTTCGCAATTAGTGTATGAAGCATATAAGTATACTACAGGTTTAAACTTAAATCATGGCGGAGGAATCGTATTTCCAATTGATTTAGTTAACTCTTCTCACACGTATATCATTTATACTAAAGGAGTTTAACAAATGAACCTTTTTAATACGATAACAAACAGATACAAAATGATCTTTATCTGTTTGTTATCCTCCATGATCTTTTTACAAGGATGCTTCTCAACGGAAACAAAAAACATCGAAGATTACAAATATGCAGTGATTTATACAGATATGTTTGAGAAAGCAGTTATACACCTGTACAATGAAAAAGGAAAGTTTCTTTCAAAACATAAAACGAAATACAGAGGAATGCCTCTTGGAGCTTTTATGGAAAGACCTATTCATATGAATAATAAAGTATATTACGCTAATCCACAATCTAAATACAACACCAATGAATTTATATTAGAGTTCAATAAAAGTAATTTGCAGATTAAAGAAATTCCTAACGAAGAAAAAATTGCTCCCACAGTTTGGACTGTTGATAAGGAGTTTGCTTACATGTCTGGGGGAGATCTCACTTCCTCTGATCTTGCCAAAACAAATATAGCAACAGGAAAACAGGTCGCATCCACTGAGCTCAAGGGGCAAGCCATTCATATGATTGAACATTCAGACAAATTATATGTATTAACCTTTATACACTCCAATCCAGATGATATTTACGGTATTATCAATGTAATCAATAAAAAAGATCTATCTTTAATTGAAACAATAAAAATAGACGATATGATGTATTCATCAGATATGGAGCTCGTTGACAACGATCTTTTCCTAGTAAAAACATCAGATGGAAAAGACAATCAGTCAAATGAATTAATAAAAATAAACTTGATGAACAAGAAAATTGAAAAGATTACCCTTCCGTTCAAATCCTTGAGTGATATGCATGTACACAAAGATCATATCTTTATCACACAAGGAGATATACAACGAGAACCCACGGAAAAGAAAATTGCGAAACTTCATTTAAATTCTTCTAAAATTGATGTATTTACTACAGAAATTGAAAACTATGTATCATATATTCATGAAGATCAATTTATTACATCAGACGGCACAAAGATACAAATTTATAATCTTGATAACTTCAAAAAAGAAAAAGAATTTAAGTTAGAAGGAGATGAGAGTCTATTCACTTCATTTTTCATCAATGATTAAAAGCCAATACTATGTAGCAAGGTATTGGCTTTTTGCAATGCCTCCTCACGGTGTCTAACTAGCGAGTTTCATAATCAAATGTTGACCTTGTCTATGACTTTCGGCATCGGTAATTTTACCATCTGTATCTCATGCAAATTCTACTTCTTCTGAGGACCAGTCCAACAACAGTTAGAAGCTTTTGAAAGAAAGGAAGACATTATAACTGGACATTTACGAATATAACACTACAAAAAAATTTTATTGTTCGCAATTAGTATATGAAGCATATAAGTATACTACAAGTTTAAACTTAAATCATGGCGGAGGAATCGTATTTCCAATTGATTTAGTTAACTCTTCTCACACGTATATCATTTATACTAAAGGAGTTTAACAAATGAACCTTTTTAATACGATAACAAACAGATACAAAATGATCTTTATCTGTTTGTTATCCTCCATGATCTTTTTACAAGGATGCTTCTCAACGGAAACAAAAAACATCGAAGATTACAAATATGCAGTGATTTATACAGATATGTTTGAGAAAGCAGTTATACACCTGTACAATGAAAAAGGAAAGTTTCTTTCAAAACATAAAACGAAATACAGAGGAATGCCTCTTGGAGCTTTTATGGAAAGACCTATTCATATGAATAATAAAGTATATTACGCTAATCCACAATCTAAATACAACACCAATGAATTTATATTAGAGTTCAATAAAAGTAATTTGCAGATTAAAGAAATTCCTAACGAAGAAAAAATTGCTCCCACAGTTTGGACTGTTGATAAGGAGTTTGCTTACATGTCTGGGGGAGATCTCACTTCCTCTGATCTTGCCAAAACAAATATAGCAACAGGAAAACAGGTCGCATCCACTGAGCTCAAGGGGCAAGCCATTCATATGATTGAACATTCAGACAAATTATATGTATTAACCTTTATACACTCCAATCCAGATGATATTTACGGTATTATCAATGTAATCAATAAAAAAGATCTATCTTTAATTGAAACAATAAAAATAGACGATATGATGTATTCATCAGATATGGAGCTCGTTGACAACGATCTTTTCCTAGTAAAAACATCAGATGGAAAAGACAATCAGTCAAATGAATTAATAAAAATAAACTTGATGAACAAGAAAATTGAAAAGATTACCCTTCCGTTCAAATCCTTGAGTGATATGCATGTACACAAAGATCATATCTTTATCACACAAGGAGATATACAACGAGAACCCACGGAAAAGAAAATTGCGAAACTTCATTTAAATTCTTCTAAAATTGATGTATTTACTACAGAAATTGAAAACTATGTATCATATATTCATGAAGATCAATTTATTACATCAGACGGCACAAAGATACAAATTTATAATCTTGATAACTTCAAAAAAGAAAAAGAATTTAAGTTAGAAGGAGATGAGAGTCTATTCACTTCATTTTTCATCAATGATTAAAAGCCAATACTATGTAGAAAAGTATTGGCTTTTTGTAATGCCTTCTCACGGTGTCTAACTTGCGAGTCTCATAATCAAATGTTGACCTTGTCTATGACTTTTGGCATATGGATGTGTTTCTTGCGTCTGTTTCTTTTATGGAAAAGGTTAAGACGTTCATACTAATCAATTCGACATGTCGTTCATACCTCACTGGGTAAGGGTGCAGTCTTTCCTTCCACCTGTCTGCTTCATTTACTCTGTACCATCTTCGACAGAAAGGACTTTGTTTCATCCAATGGCAACTGGCCTCATATGAAGTTCGTGTTTCGAGAGACACCTTAAGTTTGCTGCCCGCTTCCTTCAGATTCCACATCACCACGGACACCCTTGCGTTAAGCTAACTGCTACTTTTGCTTTCGCAGCTCTGGACTTTCTCCCTAGAGATTACACCCATGCCCGGGTGCATATGAAAAAAGAGAGCTGTTTTCAGCTCCCTTTTGAAAAATTATTGGATCGCATTATCCACTTCTTTCACCATTTCAGCAACCGAAATCAATCCGCCGCCGGATAAATACCAGTAGTTAGGATCTAAGTACACAATATTGCCGTTTTTGTAGGCATTTGTCTTTTTCACTAATTCATTTTCTACTGTTTGTTTTGCAGATGATTGGCCGCCTACAACAGCACCGCGGTCTACCACAAATAAGTAATCAGGATTTTTTTCAACGATATATTCAAATGAAATGCTTTGTCCGTGTGTAGAAACTTCAATGTTTTCATCTACAGCTTTAATTCCAAATTCATCATGGATGAGTCCAAATCTAGATTTCGGTCCATATGCGCTGACTTTTCCTTCATTGGCTAAAATAACTAATGCATTTTTTCCAGACGCTTCTGCTTTTTCTTTTAGCTTTTTAATCGATTCATCGATTGCTGCCACTTCTTTTTCAGCTTCCTCTTCTTTACCGAAAATTTTTCCAAGTGTTTTCACATTTTCATGGAATGACTCTAAATATTTCGTTGTATCAACACCCATAAAGATGGTTGGTGCAATTTTCTCAAACTCTTCATAAACCTCTGATTGTCTTCCGGAAATAATGATCAAATCAGGCTCAATCGAACTGATTTTTTCAAAATCCGGTTCTTTTAAACCGCCGACATTTTCATATTTATCGTCACTGTATTTGTCTTTTAAATAGGATGGAAGGTTATCCTTCGGTACACCTGCCACTTCAACGCCAAGCTTATCCAATGTGTCAAGAGCACCAAAATCAAAAACGACGACTTTTTCTGGATTTTTCTTCACTTTTGTTTCGCCAAGCTGATGCTTAATCGTCAGTTCTTCTGACTCCTGTTTCGTGCCATTTTTTTCACCTTCGCCGCTAGTTGACCCGTTCGAGCCGCAAGCTGCAACAACAAAAACCATCAAAGAAGCAATGAGAAAAACTAAAAACTTTTTCATAAAAATTACCCCCTGTATATTTTTTAAATGATGTCGGCAATTCTTTAAACATCTCGCAATTGAATAAGAAAATCATTATCATTTCGAATTCTTTATAAGGAAGAGCTGACAGCTCTTCCTTCTGCTGAGATGTTTATCAAAATGCCTCCATCCATACTACCCTTCTTAAGAAAAGTACACACATATTTTGCAATTGTTTATTTGCTGAATGTTTATATCCATATCATATACGTCTTTTAAGACAGAATGATCTATGACTTGATCAGTTGGCCCGACGTGTACGAGCTCTCCATCTTTCATTGCAACTACATAATCGGCATACACCGATGCAAAATTGATATCGTGCAGTACAATGACAATTGTTTTTCCAAGTTCATCGACAAGTTTTCTTAACATTTTCATAATTTGCACAGAGTGCTTCATATCTAAATTGTTCAATGGCTCATCAAGCAAAATATATTCGGTATCCTGCGCGATCACCATAGCGATAAAAGCCCGCTGCTTTTGGCCTCCGCTCAACTGATCAAGAAATTTATGTTCAATCTCTTCAAGCCCCATGTAACGGATCGCTTCATCCACATGCCTTTGATCTTCTTTTGTTAATCTTCCGCTTGAATACGGAAATCTGCCGAAAGAGACAAGTTCCCTGACTGTTAAGCGAAGATTAATGTGGTTTGATTGCTTTAAGATCGAAATTTTTTTCGCCAAATCGTTGCTTTTGCATGCGCCAATTTCTTTTCCGTCAATCAATATTTCTCCTTCATCTTTTTTTATTAATCGGCTGATCATTGATAGCAGTGTGCTTTTTCCAGCTCCGTTTGGGCCGATGAAGGCTGTGATTTTTTGTTTCGGAATTTTCAGCGAGACGCCTTTTACTACAAATTTGTTTCCGTACTGTTTTGAAACATTTTTTACTTCTACCATGATCGATTCTCCTTTAATAGAAGATAAATAAAATAAACCCCTCCAACAAAATTAATGACAACACTTAACGTAGTTGAAAATGTAAACACTCTTTCGACCAATAGCTGACCGCCAACCAACGCAATGATGGAAAAAAGAACGGTCCCGATCGTTAAAACACTATGTTTATATGTGTTTAAAAATTCCCTTGCCACGTTAATCACGAGAAGGCCCAAAAACGTCATCGGACCGGTTAAAGCTGTCGAAATCGAAACGAAAACAGCCACAATGATCAAAAGCCTTTTGACAACATGATCGTAATCAATGCCGAGATTAATCGCATGCTCCCTTCCAAGTGCCAGCACATCTAAATATTTGGCATATTTCAGTGAATAAAGACCCGCCAGCAGCATAACGGCAATCGACAAGTACAGCAAATCCGTATTCACGTTATTGATGCTGGCAAACATTCTGTCCTGCACAATTAGAAATTCGTTAGGATCTATCAGCACTTGCATAAAAGAAGTCAAGCTGTTAAATAATGTTCCGAATATCAGTCCAATTAGAAGAAGAAAATAAATGTCTTGACCCTCGCCTCGAAGAAGGAATTTGTAAAAGATCAGTGCAAACAGCATCATAAAGAACAAGGAAAGCGCAAAGTTAATATTTTTATCGATCATCGCAACATGTGTTGAACCAAATAAAAAGACAAGCATGGTTTGCAAAAGCATATATAAAGAATCTAAACCTAAAATGCTCGGAGTTAAAATTCTGTTGTTTGTAATCGTTTGAAATACTAATGTTGAAAAACCGATTGCTACACTTGTAATAATAACCGCCAGCATCTTCACCGAACGGCGCGGCAATGCATAATCCCAATTTTTGCCGAGGTCGATGAACAAAAAGGTGATAATTAAAAGGACTGCGACCACTAGAAGAGATGTTATTTTCGCTCTATAACCCATATGCTTTTCTCCTCATAAGTAAGTAAACAAAAATGGCACTGCCGATGACACCGACGGTTAAGCTGATCGAGATTTCGTACGGATATATAATGATTCGCCCTAAAATATCGCAAAACATAACGAAAACAGCACCGAGCAAAGCGGTATGAATCAAATTCTTTTTCAAATGGTCTCCATTGTATATGGCGACAATATTCGGAACGACAAGACCTAGAAACGGAATGGTTCCAACCGTCAATACAACAGATGAAGTGATCAAAGCTACGATAACAAGTCCGATATTGACAACTTGTTTATAATTCAAGCCTAAATTTTTCGAAAATTCCTCTCCCATTCCAGCGACAGTGAATTGATTCGCATACAAGTATGCAATTAATACAAAAGGAATGCTGACATACAATAATTCATATTGACCTTTTAAAATTAACGAAAAATCTCCTTCCAGCCATGAGGAAACATTTTGAATCAAATTATTTTTGTATGCAAAAAAAGTAGTGATAGATCCAATGATGTTGCCGAACATCAGCCCGACTAGAGGAACAAAAATAGTATCTTTATATTTAATTTTTTCTAATATTTTCATAAAGATAAATGTTCCTAAAAGTGCAAAAGCAAAAGCGACAATCATTTTTTGAATCGGACTGGCGTCTGCAAAAACCATGATCGCAACTAAAATCCCCAATCTGGCGGAATCCATCGTTCCTGCCGTAGTTGGGGAAACGAACTTGTTTCTGCTCAGCTGCTGCATAATAAGACCGGCAATGCTTATACTCGTTCCTGCAATAATAATGCTAATAACGCGCGGAATTCTGCTGATGATCAAAATTTGTATTTGTTCATCTGTCAAATTGAATATATCAGTTGGTTTAATATCGTTTACTCCGATAAAAATCGATGCAATTGAAAGAATAATGAGAGCAATGATCAAATATCGTTTTTTCATTTTTTAACTCTTTCCGTAATAAATTAATAATGAGATTCGTTATCAATTATAATAAGAATAAGACTCATTTTCAATAAATTAAGAAAAATGTCTGAATTTGTCCACAATTTGATGGATGAAGAAGATTAAACCTCTCTTGCGAACATCCATTTTTTACCATAAGTTTCATTGAATGCTAGCTTCCTTGTAGTAAAATCCTCTTATCAAATATTTTCTTCCACCAAAATTTTACTTACAGAAAATGTTTAAACATTTGATGAACTTGCATAATTATAAATTGTTTGGTTTTTTTATTGACAAAATAATGTTCATACCGATAATATATATGAATAAATATTTTGTTTTACTTATAATTATTCATTCGATTAAATGAGGGAGTATACATGCACATTCGAAGAGCGACTATGAGCGATACAGATGCCATCTATCAATTAATTAAACATTATGCATTGGAAGGAAAGCTGCTCAGCAGAACGTACGCATCTATTTATGAGAATTTACAAAATTTTTATGTTGCAGATGAAGGCGGAGCAGTGGCTGGCGTTGCCAGCTTGCATATTTTAGACAAAGATTTGGCTGAAATCCGCTCGCTGGCCGTTGACCCTGACCATACCGGCAAAGGCATCGGAAAAGAGCTCGTAAAACAAATCATTTATGAAACAAACAGGTTGGAAATTGAAAATTTGATTGCCTTAACGTATCAAATCGAGTTTTTTACCAAATTAGGATTCGATATCGTTGACAAGCAATCTCTCCCGCAAAAAATGTGGAAGGATTGCATCAATTGTCCGAAACTTCCATCGTGTGACGAAACAGCTATGTTAAAAAAAGTATGGCAGACAGAACTAGCGAAACAATAAAAATAATTCATCACACTTTTTTATTGCCCGCCTCAAAGAAGCCGCACCGTCGCAGTTTTCAATAGTAAATAAAATGAAAGGAGCTATCCAGAAAGTCAAATCCCTATCGTAAACAAAAAATTATAAACGTCGATATATCAACGTTTATAAAACATTAAAGGGGCGTCAATAAGCCGTAAAAACGACTTATTAGACACCCCTTCACATCCATAAACCATTTACAGCACAAATTGTCGAATAGCATGGGCGACACCGTGTTCATCGTTTGTCCTCGTCACGATATCGCACATTTCTTTCACCTCAGGCTCGGCATTCCCCATTGCAACGGAAAGCCCTGCAGCTTCCAGCATTGGAACGTCATTGAAATTATCACCAATCGCAATCGTTTGTTCCAATGGGATATTGTAGTGCTTGGCAACAGCTTTTAATCCGTATCCTTTATTTCCCATTTCATCCATTATTTCAATGTTATAGTCACCTGATGTCGTAACCGCAATCCCAGCAATGTTTTCTAATTGTTCCATAATTTCTTTTCTAGTATGTTGATTAAATTGCAAAATAAAAAACTTTTGGACCGATAAATCACCGCGGTTTATAACATCTTGTATATGACGAAAGTATCGATTATTGTCGGTCCTTTTTGGCTGCTCGATAAACTGTTTGTACTCAGATTCAAGCAAACATTTTGCCAGCTCCGGATTCGACTGCAGAGCAGAGCGAACTTTGGCGCTCCAGTCTTCCGGCATCCAAATACCATCATTTGTATAAAGTTTATACGGCACACCATAACTCTCCAAAATTTCGGCTACTTCCAACATGTTTTGTTTGTTCATTGAAATGTATTTCGGCTTTTCTCCTTCGATTACGACAACTGTTCCATTGCTTGCTGCAAATGGACATGCAAAATCATATTCGTCCAGCAGTTCACGAATACTCTCAGGCGCCCTGCCGGAGCAAATCATGATGATGTTTCCCTCATTTTGTGCTTCCCGAATAGCTGCAAGATTTTCTTCTGATATGGATAAATTGGAAGATAGCAATGTCCCGTCTAAATCAATAGCTACTAATTTCATACTGTTTCCCCTTTTAACAAAGTAAAGTGATTATATTCATTATATATGATCCTTTATTTCTGACAACATGTCTTTCGTTTTTAATTGCGGTTTTAGCTGGTTTGTGACTAAATCAAAATAAAATCCCTCTTTTTCCAGCAATTCATCATGAGATCCTTTTTCCACAATGCGGCCATCCTGGATAACAAATATTTGATCTGCTTTTTTAATCGTATTCAGCCGATGAGCGATCACAAAGCTTGTTCTCCCCTTCATCAGCCTCTCCAGCGCTTCTTGAATCTTTAATTCTGTTACAGTGTCAATGCTGCTTGTCGCTTCATCCAGCAATAAAATGGACGGATTTTTTAAAATCGCCCTCGCAATTGAAAGAAGTTGTTTTTGACCTTGACTGATGCTCGTTCCACCTTCGTTAATGATTGTATCATATTGATCAGGTAGGTTTTTAATAAATGAATGAGCATTTGCTAGCTTTGCCGCTTCCTCCACTTCCTCATCTGTTGCATCCAATCTTCCATATCGGATATTTTCACGAATTGTCGTGTGAAACAAAAAAGGATCCTGCAATACAAACCCCATTGCTTGACGAAGTTCACTCCGTCTTAATTTGGAAATATCCTTTCCATCTATCAAAATTCTCCCTTCATTTACTTCATAAAAGCGTGCCAGTAAATTGATGATCGTTGTTTTTCCGGCGCCGGTGGCACCGACAAGGGCAACTGTTTCTCCCGGAGAAACATGAAAGCTAATATTTTTTATCGTTTGGCTCTCTTCCCCGTATGAAAAAGATACTCGATCAAACACAATGTCCCCTTTTATATTTGCGGATTGTACATATTCTCCAAAATCAGCTTCCTCTGCCTGCTCATCGAGCAAATCAAATACCCGCTCTGCACCGGCAACCGCAGATAATAATGTATTAAATTGATTGGCAAGATCATTTAAAGGCCGTGTAAACTGCCTGGCGTACTCCGCAAAAACAACAATCGTTCCGATGGTTATCCACCCTTTTAGAGCAAAGATTCCACCGAACCCTGCAATCAATGTAAAACTTAAATTGTTTAATACGTGCATAAGCTTTGGGATAAAACCGGAAATCGTCTGAGCCCAAAATGAAGATCTCCGCAGCCTTTCATTTTTTTCTAAAAACTCATGCATAACCCGGTTCTCTTGTGAAAAAGTTTTGACAATTCGCTTACCAGTGATGGTTTCTTCAATGTATCCATTCAGTTCTCCTAAACTTCGCTGCTGCTCTTTAAACAATTGTCCAGTCCGCCGGGTAATCCATTTCATACCTACAACCAATAAAGGAACAACTATTAAGGTGATGATTGTTAAAAAAGGGCTCATCCATAACATAACAGAAACAACACCAATTAATGTAAGAACACTGGATGAGATTTGAATCACTGAGCTGTTTAATGTCGAGCTGACGTTTTCAACATCATTGGTCATTCGGCTCATCAGCTCTCCCGTTTTTTTCTGATCAAAAAAAGAAATGGGAAGAAGATGAAACTGGCGAAATAGATCGGATCTTATTTTATACACAGTATTTTGCGCCACTTTGATCATCCATATGTTTTGCAGCCAAATGGAAAGGGAATGCAATGCATAGATCAAAACAAGAACGACGAAAAAAAAGAAAAAGTGATTTCCGCTTTTTTCTACAATATAAATGTCGATCCCTTTCCCTACTAAAAAAGGCCCAAGGATTGTTAAAACTGTGCTAATAAAAACCATGAGAAAAACGAAAAAAAACAAAACCTTTTGATCTGACATATATCCCCAAATTCTTTTTAATGTTCCTTTCCAGTCTTTAACTTTTGAAGAGCTTTTCTTCACTTTTGACTCATTTGTCAGCTTTAGTTTTTCATATCGGAAAGGTTCAATAAGACTTTTGAGCATGACGGATGCCATCCTTTCCATATTGTGATTCATAGATTTTTTGGTAAAGTGGAACGCTGCGTATTAATTCATCATGCCTTCCTTTCGCAAGCACCTTTCCGTTTTCTAGTAGCAAAATTTGATCAGCCGCCATCGCTGTTGCAATTTTTTGCGTAATGATCAAGGTCGTACATGGATATTTCATCAATGCTTGAAGCAGTTTTCTTTCCGTCTTTAAGTCTAAAGCACTCGTGCTGTCATCAAGCAGCAATATTTTTGGCTTTCGGACAAGCGCTCTGGCAATCGAAATTCGCTGCTTTTGCCCTCCGGAAAGATTCACGCCTTTTTGGCTGATAAGGGTATCATATCCATGAGGTAGCTTTAAAATCGTATCATGTATTTGGGCATCCTTTGCAGCAGCAATGATTTCTTCCATAGTAGCATCTTCTTTTCCCCATAAAATATTATCTTTTACCGTTCCAGTGAATAACAGCGATTCTTGCGGAACCATCCCAATTGACCTTCTTAAATGCTCAAGCTTGATCGTACGTATATCGAAACCGTCAATATAAACGGCTCCTTTTTCTAAGTCATATAATCGCGGAATTAAATTGAAAAGAGTCGATTTGCCGGAGCCGGTAGCCCCCATCACCGCCATAGTTTCTCCAGCATTTACCGTAAACGATACATCATCAAGCACCTTAACGGCTGAATCCGGGTATGCAAAGGACACCGATCGAAATTCAATTTTTCCCTCTTTTATTTGATGACTTGATTCGGCAAGCTCATCAGTCAATTTTACTTCTGTTTGAAGCACCTCCGAAATCCTTAAGCTGGAGGCTTTTGCCCTTGAAAAACCAGAGACAATAAAAGACAGCATAGATAAAACAGAAATGATCCTCGTTGAATAATTGACGATCGCAACGACTTCACCTACTTTTACCTCACTTGGTCCAGCATGAGCCGCCCATAAAATAATTAAAATGCTTACATTCATTACAAAAAGCAAGACAGGCTGCATAATTTCCATAAAGCGGAGCACGAAAATTGTTTGGTCTTTTAAATCTTTGTTCGCCTTCTGAAAGCGATTAACTTCATAGTCATTTCGCAAAAAAGCTTTGATTAAGCGCATATTCGTCAAGTTTTCCTGTATGACTTTATTCACCGTATCCAGCTTTTCTTGCACGATTCGAAACATCGATCCTGCTCTTTTCATCACCCATAAAAGAAAAAAGATCAGGCACGGAAGAATGACGATGAGAATGAAGGATAATGTAAAATTTACTGCTAGAGCCATAACCGCGCCGCCGATCACCAACAATGGAGCACGCAGCATAATCCGAAGTCCCATAAAAATTGTGTTTTGCACTTGGGAGACATCATTTGTCATCCTTGTAATGAAAGATGAATTGGAAAATTGATTATAGTTCGCAAATGAAAAGGATTGAATTTTCCCAAAAAGAACTTTTCTAATATCAAATCCAAAGCTCTGGCTGACATGCGCCGCAAAAAATGAATTAATGATGCCTGCTGCAAAGGCAAGAGCCGATACACCAACCATCACCAGCCCCCAATGGACGACAGCTGATAAATCCCTTTTCAAAATTCCATCATCTACAATTTTTGCCATAAACAAAGGCTGGACTAGCTCCACTGTCAGCTCGGTTAACATGAGAGCAAGAGCAATAACAACCGCCAAGCGGTACGGTTTTAAGAAAGACGCCACTTCTTTCATAAGCATAGCCTCCAAAAAGTATGAACGAAACTATTTATATTTTCCATCATACAACTTTATAAAAAATTTTTTAACTATTTTTACTTTTCCCTATTAAAGAAGGCAATTATATGTTTTTATGGGACGTGTGGTAATTCCAACTATTGTTTGAAAGCTGACGCATTCACAAGCAAGCAGGTTGTAATTCCAAATATTTTTTCGAAAGTGACAAAAATTAAGACGACCCCGAAAAGTTCGTTTGAACCTTCCGAGATCGTCCAGCTATGAAATATTTATTAACCTTTTTTTACTTCTTCAGGCACTTGCAAACCAAGACCTTCTGCAACGCGGGTGCCATATTCAGGATCTGCTTTGTAGAAGTGGCCGATTTGGCGGAGTTTTATTTCCTCCAGCTTAACTGGCTTCATTGAATTTACAATATTTTCAATAAGGCGTGCTCTTTCATCTTCACTCATGAGACGGTATAAGTCGCCCGCTTGAGTATAATGGTCATCATGGTCATAAGGAACGTTTTCCGCAACACCTGATACTGGGTATGATGCTTGTTTTGCTTCAGGTGTTTCTTTTGGACCGCCGAAGCTGTTTGGTTCATAATATACAGAGCCTCCGCCATTTGAGTCAAAGCGCATAAATCCATCACGTTGATAGTTGTTCACTTCAACCCGCGGACGGTTGATTGGAAGTGAGTTATAGTTTGCCCCGATGCGGTAGCGATGTGCATCATGATATGCAAAGAGACGACCTTGCAGCATTTTGTCCGGCGATACATCGACTCCTGGAACTAGGTTTCCCGGTGAGAATGCAGCTTGCTCAACTTCTGCAAAATAGTTTTCAGGGTTTTTATTTAATACTAATTTTCCTACTTCAATTAATGGATAATCTTTGTGAGACCATACTTTTGTCACGTCAAATGGATCCCATCTGTATGTGTTGGCATCTTCAAGCGGCATGATTTGCACATAAAGCGTCCAAGAAGGATAGTCTCCGTTTTCAATCGCATTGAATAAATCCTCTGTATGATAATCCGGATTTTCTCCGGCAATTTTTACAGCTGTTTTCGTATCAAGGTTTTTTATACCTTGGTCAGTTTTGAAATGATATTTGATCCAGACGCTTTCCCCGTCTTCGTTTGTCCATTTAAATGTATGGCTTCCATAACCATTCATATGACGGTATGTTGCCGGAATTCCGCGATCTCCCATCAAATAAGTTACTTGGTGCAATGATTCAGGCGATAGAGACCAAAAATCCCATACGGCAGTAGGATTTTTCAAATGTGTTTTTGGATCGCGTTTTTGTGTGTGGATAAAATCAGGGAATTTAATCGCATCGCGAATGAAGAAAATCGGCGTGTTGTTTCCTACGATGTCATAGTTTCCTTCTTCTGTGTAAAACTTAACGGCAAAACCGCGCGGATCGCGGACCGTATCAGCGGAGCCAAGCTCACCTGCAACAGTTGAGAATCTTACAAATACTGGTGTTCGCTTGCCTACTCCGTTGAAGACTTTCGCTTTCGTATATTTTGACATATCATTTGTCACTTCAAAGTATCCGTGAGCACCGGCACCTTTTGCGTGAACAACTCGTTCAGGAACTCTTTCTCTATTAAAATGGGCTAGTTTTTCCAGAAGATGTACGTCTTGAATTAATGTCGGACCTCGATGGCCTGCTGTCATCGAATTTTGATTGTCCCCTACAGGAGCACCCCAACTCGTCGTAAGCTTTTTATTATCTCCCATTTACCGATCACCTCATAATTTAAAATAATATTTCTCTAATCATTACAACTATATGATAACATATTTTAATTAAAAATCAATAGTAAATTATAATAATTTTAATAAAGGAGTTTGAAACCGTTGATCTATCAATCAATGAACCTCGTTTATTATCAATTAGCCACTATTTTTTTCATGTTGTTCTGTTTATTTTCTTTGAAAAGTTGTTTAAAAAAAATTGGCAGAAAAAAACGGCTGAGCAAATATAGCTCAGCCGCTACAAATTGAGAGGTTCTTATGGAAGCTATCGAATGGAAACTGAAAAAACAACATACATAGATGAAAAAGACCGTTGATCTCTCCGTGCAAAAACAGCCAGCCATTTTCATTTATGGCAAGATGTCATTTCATATTCCCAAGCAATATAGGATTCAACGCTAATATGAAAAAATGTTCGTATTCCACTTTATCTCTTTACGAAGAGATTCGCTCCGCTTTCCTTTCCATGCGGGAGCTTGGAATGAATAAAGACAGAAAAGCAGCTGCAAAGGCAAGCAGGCCTGTTGCAAGAAACACTTCATAAAAACCGATGTGATCTGCAATAAAGCCCGCTAACATCGGACCAGTGAAAATGCCGATTGCATAAAATGATTGATAAAAGCCCATTGCGGTCGTCCGATATGCTTCTTGACAGCTTTGAATAACCATCGCAAGCAGCAGCGGAAAAATAAAACCAAGCCAAAACCCTATGAAAATATGCATGAAGCAAATCCATAGAATCGAATTTGACAACGGCAACAGAAGATGAAATAATCCGCTTAAAATAAATGAAAGCAAAAGCAGTTGTTTTTGCTTTCGAACAGGAAAATAGGCAAGCAGCAATGATGCAGCTGCATGCGGAATAAAAAAGGAAGTGACGACCCAAAAAAACACGGACTCACTAAATCCGATTTTCGAGACATAAACCGGTGTAAATCCAAAAATCGTCATAAACAAAATTCCGTGTCCGGCAAGCGATAAAGCTGAGATGCCCCAAAGCGGCTTGATGCCGAGAACATATTTTAATTGACTCATATATTTGAAATCAATAAGATTCACCTTATCGCCGATTTCTTTAATGCGAAATGAAAGAATAAGACCAATCAAAGCCATGACGGTCCCAATGAGAAACGGCATTTCCCAGCCGAACCACTCTACAATTTTCCCGCTGATAGCCATGCTAATAAATTGGGAAACGACCGTCATAAACTGGAGAATTCCCATCGCTTTGGAAGATTGACTTTCCGTAAAATATTGAGCGTATAATGTAGTAGCCATTACCCACATCGACGCGGTAATTCCTGAAAGAAGTCTTGCAATAAAAATCGGGATAAATGATTGAAAGAAAAGAAACAGGATTCCGCTGGCAAACGCCATAAAAAAACCAGCTATAAGCATTCCTTTTCTCATTTGCCCTAAATAGTCTGATAAAACTCCAAGAGGCAAACGAATCAAAATCTGGGTGATGCCGTAACTGCCAAAAATAATGCCAACAAGTGAATAGTCAAACTGCAAATGTTCTAAATAAACCCCAAAGATTGGAACATAAATATAAATGGAAAACCAAAAGCAAAAGATAACTGTTAAAAAAATAATATGATCTTTTTTCCCTGCTATATTTATTTTTTGAACGTTCATCGCCAAAACCTTTCTATATGATTAAATAGGAATTTTTTGCTCTTTCCATTTTACGATATTTTTGAAATTATACAATATTCGAGTTTCACGAAAATCGTTTCTATAAATTTCCTATTCCAATAGTATAATTAAGATATATATAGTGTTGTGGAGGGATATTATGACTGAGCTTTTAGTAGGATTGATCATTGGTATTTTCATTATGTTCATCGTTGTCAATATCAATAAAACGAAGAAAAAAAGATCATTAAAGCTTGTTCAAGAGGCTGTCCCGGCAGAATTAGCCTGCCGCATTCCAGAAGGGCTGCCAATTATCTCTCGTTTGGAAGACTCTCTAAACTCAGAATATATGGAAAAAGTAAAGAAAAGAGTGTTAGCAAATCATCCTAGTTGGACCGAAACGGACTTTAACTGGCGCCTATTTGAATTAAAAAGATATTTTTTGTTGGCAGGAATTTTAAAATCAGTTCCAATGTTCAGCGATGAAGTGGATGAAATATGGCATGAAATGATTATGTTTACGAAAGAATACGAAAATTTTTCAAAAAAATTTTTTGGATCATTTCTGCATCACAGCCCTAATGTGGAACGGACACCGATTCCTCACGAAAGAGCCCTTTTTGATTGGATGTATTTGCACTTATTTGAAATCTATCCAAACAGCACGAAGCTGTGGGGAGGCTTTTTAAAAAATCCGCTAAGCAAAACACTTTTGGAAGAAGTTCGCTCAGCTAGTGACGAAAAACTGTTTGATAAATATTTTCGTTCGTTTGACCCGATCAAGCCATTACAAACAAAGCTGCTTGAACAGCTGAAAAACGATATTGAAAAAGCAGAAGAAATGAAACGACAAAACAAATCGCTCCGCAAGAAAATAAAAACAGACGATACGTACTCGATGCTGCTGCCGGCTATGGTATTTTTATCGCTGTACGAGCAGGACAGTTATACAGAAAAAATGTCGCAGCTTTTGAATAAGGATGCAGGGACAAGCGGAGGTTCTGTTTATGCATGCGGGGCTGCACTCAGCGATTCCAATGATCATTCAGGGGGTTCCGGATGCTCTTCTTCAGGATGCTCCAGTTCAAATTGCGGAAGCAGCTGCGGCGGAGGATGCGGCAGCAGCTAAGGAAATGTTCATAACCACACTCTTTTAAAGGTGAGCGCGATGAGCAGAAACCGGCAAAGTGCCGATTCTTGTTTTCGATTTTAAAAGCCCATATGCGCATTTTTTCTATGCTGCAAACAGCTGCCCTTCAAAATACCATTAGATCTACTATGCATCCATTTTTACAGTACATAAGGGTAGCTTATGCCGTATATGTTCCAACAACAGCTCGTTCTTGCTTCAAAGATCAGATTTCGCAAAAATCATTAAAAAACCATCGCCTCCCAAATTGAGGATGGCGATGGTTTCCTTTTATTTCGAGTGCATTTTAAATTCTAAAAATAAATCATTATAATAGGAAAGCATTCGTTTCCCTAGGTTTTCATACACTTCCAATTTATCCGTTAATTCAGGGGACGGGTAAAACCGCTCATCTTCAGAAATCTCTTTCGGCAAGTATTCAAGCGCCTTTTCATTTGGAGTAGAGTAGCCGACATATTCAGCATTTTGCGCAGCCACTTTCGGGTCTAGCATAAAGTTGATAAATTTATGAGCGCCTTCTATGTTTTTGGCCGTTTTCGGAATAACCATATTATCAAACCAAAGATTAGAGCCTTCTTTCGGCACCACGTAATCTAGCTTCTCATTTTCCCACATGATATCTGCAGCATCTCCCGACCAGACGAGAGCGGCGCCTGCTTCTTCGTTTGCCATCAGCATTTTGATTTCATCTCCAACGATCGCCTTCACGTTTGGAGTCAGTTTATCCAGTTTCTTTTTCGCTTCTAGCAAATGGTCTTTGTTCGTATCATTTAACGAGTAGCCAAGACTGTTCAACCCCATTCCGATTACCTCTCGGGCGCCGTCGACAAGAAGTATTTGATTTTTCATATCTTTATCCCATAAATCATTCCAGCTGTCGATCTTTTTTCCCCCGAGAGCTTCCGGATTATACAAAATGCCGACCGTTCCCCAAAAATATGGAATGGAATATTTATTCCCCGGATCAAACGATAAATTTAGAAAACGGGGGTTGATATATTTTAAATTAGGAATTTTCGAATGATCAATCGGAATAAGAAGACCTTCTTCCTTCATTTTGCTAATGGCATACTCAGAAGGGACGGCAATATCAAATGTTGTTCCTCCTTGGGAAATTTTTGTCATCATCGCTTCATTTGAATCAAATGTTTGGTAAATCACTTTTATACCTGTTTCTTTTTCAAAACGGTCGATCAATTCCGGATCAATATATTCTCCCCAGTTGTAAATCGTAAGGGTATTATCACCGGAGTAGCCTTCAGATGCATTCAGTCTCGCAATAAAAAACAGGATGGCAAACGAAGCGATAAATACTATCGCAAACATCTGCACAATTTTTTTCATTTCCGTCCCCCCAATCTTCCCGGACGATTATAGCGCAGCGTGATGAAATAATAGCCGATCACAAGCAAAATCGTTAAAAGGAAAATGAGTGTTGACAAAGCATTAATGGTAAGGGAAATGCCTTGTCGAGCCATTGAATATATTTCAACAGATAAAGTGGAAAAACCATTTCCAGTAACAAAGAATGTAACGGCGAAATCGTCCAAAGAATAGGTTAAAGCCATAAAAAATCCAGCAAAAATCCCAGGGGTAATGTAGGGAATTACTACTTTTGTTATGACATTCCACTGGCTCGCCCCTAAATCTCTTGCCGCATCGATTAATGTCGGGCTCATTTCCTGAAGCTTTGGCAATACCATCAATACGACAATCGGCACACTAAAGGCGATATGAGACAGCAAAACAGAAATAAAACCAAGCTGAATGCCGACAATGGTAAACAAAATTAAAAAGGAAGCTCCGATGATGACATCAGGACTGACTAATAGAACATTATTTAACGAAAGCAATGTATTTTTCACCCGTCTTGTTTTGACGGAGTAAATGGCGAGCGCACCGAAAACGCCGATGATCGTTGAAATCGCCGCAGAAAGCAAAGCAATTACAATCGTATTCAGTACAATAATCAATAGACGCACATCCTGCAGGACTTCTTTATACCAGTCCAACGTAAAATTTTCAAAATGATGCATTTTTCCGCCGCTGTTAAACGAGTAATAAATAAGGTAGAAAATCGGAGCGTATAAGATGAAAAATACGATGATTAAATATATATTTGAAACCTTCCATTTTCTGTTCATTTTTCATCCCTCACTTCCGATTTCCTGTTAAAAACATGATGATCACCATTGCAAGAATTAAAAAGACCGCAATGGTTGCTCCCATTCCCCAGTTTTGAGTAACTAGGAAATGCTGCTCTATTGCTGTGCCAAGCGTAATTACCCGGTTTCCTGCAATCAAGCGGGTAATCATAAATAACGATAATGCAGGAATAAACACTGCTTGGCATCCGGATTTAACACCGTCCAGCGTCAGCGGAAAAATGACCCGGCGGAACGTAATCCAAGGGGATGCTCCGAGATCCTTAGCTGCATCTACAAGCGTTGGATTTAATTTTTCTAAAGCATTAAAAATCGGCAAAATCATAAATGGAACGAAAATATAGACAGAAACAAACACAAAGCTAAAATCTGTAAACAATATTTGTTTAGCACCGACACCAATTAATTCCAAAAAATGATTGGCTATTCCATAGGTTCCAAAAATGCCGAGAAAGGCGTATGCTTTTAACAGCAAATTGATCCACATCGGCAAAATGATTAACAAAAGCCAAAGCTGCTTATGTTTTGTTTTCGTTAATAAAAGAGCTGTCGGATAAGCGATCAATAGCGAAAAGGCTGTAATTAAAAACGCATACCAAAATGAGCTTAACGCCATTTTCAAATAGACCGGCGTGAAAAATTTCTCGTAGTTTTCAAAAGAAAATGTTCCTTCAATGTTAAAAAACGAATAATAAATGATAAGCAGAATCGGAACGACAACAAATAGTAAGATCCATAACACATATGGTAAGAAGTATAAAGCGCGAATATTACTTTTCATCGGCAACACCAATACGAGAATTTTCTTCTAAACGCATAACGTGTATTGCTTCCGGTTCAAAATAAAGACCAATTTCCTCGCCGACTTCTGCCTTTTTTGTAGAATGAACAAGCCACTCGTTGCCATCCTTATCATAACAGCAAATTTCATAATGAACTCCTCTAAACAGCTGGGAATCCACATAAACCTTCAGCTTTCCTTTTTCAGGAGTTGTTATTTCCAAGTCCTCCGGTCGAATTACCACTTCTACGTCCTCGTTCGGAGCAAAGCCTTTATCAACACATTCAAACTGCTTTCCGACAAATTCAACAAGATAATCTTGAATCATTTTTCCTGCGACAATATTCGATTCTCCGATAAAGTCTGCCACAAAGCGGTTAACAGGTTCATCATAAATATCTTTCGGCGTTCCACTTTGCTGAATTTTCCCCTTATTTAAAACAAAGATTTCATCAGACATTGCAAGAGCTTCCTCTTGGTCGTGTGTGACAAAAATAAATGTAATGCCGAGCCGGCGCTGTAGCTCCCGCAGCTCGTACTGCATTTCCGTGCGCAGCTTTAAATCAAGAGCTGACAACGGTTCGTCTAACAGAAGCACTTCCGGTTCATTGACTATCGCTCTCGCAATGGCGACCCGCTGCCGCTGTCCTCCTGACATCTCCTGAATGTTCCGTTGTTCATAGCCAGATAAGTTTACAAAACGAAGGGCATCTTTTACTTTTTGTTCGATGATATCCTTTTTCATTTTTTTAATTCTAAGACCAAAGGCAACATTTTCAAACACATTCAGATGCGGAAAAAGGGCATAATCTTGAAACACTGTATTGACTTGACGTTTGTTCGGCGTTACATGGTTAATATTTTTTCCGTTAAAATAAATCGTGCCGCTGGTCGGTTCCGTAAATCCCGCAATTAGACGGAGAATGGTTGTTTTTCCGCATCCTGAAGGTCCAAGCAACGTGTAAAATTTTCCGCGTTCGATTTCAAAACTTACATTATCCAATACTGGCAAATCATCATCATATTTTTTTGTCACTTGTTCAAAACGAATAATTGTTTTATTGTTCATGACGTTTCCTCCAACCGCATCAAGAATTATAAATAAGATTCAGTTGCCACTAAAATTACTTGCGACATGCTTTCTGCCTCATTGACAATTTGATGCTCATCGGATGCATGATAATAAATGGATTCTCCTTCCTTTGCCACATACTTTTTTGTTCCGATCCGAACTTTTATTGTTCCTTTCAGAACATAGGCAAACGTTTCAGATAAGGATGGTTCAAAAACTTTAAACTCTCCTTTTTCAAACAACGTTAAAAGAATCGGCTCCATTTCTTTTTCATTTGATTCAGGAACAATCCATTCAACCTTATATCCTCTCTCTTGGTCAATAAATACTTTTCGTTCTTCTTTGCCGTAAACTACTTTTTGCTCGGCATCCTCATCATCGAAAAAATCTTTTGGATTGCATCCCAGCACATCCAATATATTCAGAAACGTTTCCAATGAGGGAGAGCTTAAATCTCTTTCCAATTGGGAAATGTATCCTTTAGACAAATCGGTTCGTTCGCTTAGCTCTTCTTGCGTCAGACCTTTTTTTATCCGCAAATTTCGAATTTTCCTCCCAATTTTCATCATAACAACCTCATTTGTTTAATACTAGTAAACTTTTTGTCAAAAAAAATTAATATATTTATCGAAAATTGTTTATTTCACGACGATTTATTATACACAATTACACAAAAAACACAATAAAAAATTTTCAAAAAAAGAAGGAAATTTTAGTTGATCTTCAACTAAAATTTCCTTCTTTTTAAAAATCCTTAATTGTCAGAAATGAGGCCACTACATCTGGATCAAAATGCGTATTTTGATGCTCCACTAAAAAATTCAACGCTTTTTCAATCGGCCATGCAACTTTATATGGACGGCTGCTCGTTAAAGCCTCAAACACATCGACAACCGCAACAATTCTAGCTTCTAAAGGAATTTCTGCTCCTTTCAAGTTTTTCGGATATCCCGTTCCATTCCATTTTTCATGGTGAAAGAGAATAATATTTTCGGCCACTTTATAGCTTTGCCTTAAAAAGTTATCTTTCAGTTTGCTTGTTATTTTTTTCAAAATGTCAAAGCCTATTAACGGATGCGTCTCCATAATTAAGCGTTCATATTTTGTTAGTGGTCCTGGTTTATATAAAATTCCTTCAGGTATGCCAGCTTTTCCTATATCATGCAAAATGCTGGAATAAGCAACATTTCTCATATATTCTTCTGATAAATTAAGATTATGATAGCTGTTGTGAGCATAAATGAGCTTTTCAGTTAGTTTTCGAACGTTGATCAAATGATCCTCAATGCTTGGATCTTGAATTTCACAAGAAATCGCCAGCACTTCCAATATTGATTTTTTTGTTTCTTCTATTTGCTCCTGCGGAACGTATGCTCCGCTGTCCAGCTGCTCCAATTCCCGAAAAATTCCTACAAAAAACAGTTCATCTTCTATTAGAATAGGAGTTATCGTTATAGATGAGTGCCATAATTCTCCTGATTTCTTACGATTCACAAAAACACCGGACCAAGGCTTTTTTTCCGATAATGCTTTTTTCATCGAAGCATAAGTTTGCTCCGGGGTCAAATGAGATTTAATGACACCTGCTCTTCTGCCGACAATGAAATCCTTTTTATATCCCGTTATTTGTTCATACGCATCGTTAACAGCGACGACAACATGATCTTTATCTGTCACAATGACAGCATCAGCCAGTTGAAGATAAGGAGACAATAAGTTTTCTACATTCATGTTTTTAAATCCCTTTCCCAAATCTCATCTTGCAAACTATTCATTTAAAGGGATAATCTCATATTATTGGTTCGGTTCATAGATGCTCCACGTTAATTTCACCGAATTTACAATTTCATCTGCTACTGTTTCAGGATCAAGATTATTGGTCGATACTTTTGAGTTATGGAGAGAGTATGCATTTTGTCGTTTTATAAACAATTCTTCAATTTCCTCCATTGATTTTTCCTTTAAAAGAGGGCGGTTCTCGACTAAAAGCGGCATTCGATCCTTCCAGCTGTCCCAAGATAAATCCAGCAAAAAGACGATGCAGTTTGATAAACAAGCATTGCGGACCTCTTCTTGTAAATAGGCTCCCCCTCCTAAAGATACAACCTTCAAGCGTGTGTTCGTGCAAATATCAACAATATACTCCTTTTCGATTTTTCGGAAATAATCTTCGCCAAATTTTTGAAATATTAAAGAGATGGGCATATTTTGCTTTTTTTCAATCTCCTGATCCACATCAATGAAATCTCGGTACAGCTTTTTCGCGACCAACTGGCCAATAGTCGTTTTGCCGACTCCCATAAATCCAATTAAAACAATATTTTTTTCCCGAAGAGGGATTTCTACATGTTCCTTCATAACGCATCCACTTCCCTAGATTTCTTCATCATGGTGTGTCAGCTTGACTCCCGCACTACAAGCTCAGGCTGTAAAATCAGTTTTTTTGCCTCTTCTTCATCACCTTTCATTCTCCGATGCAAGAGATCAGCAGCTTTTGCACCGAGCCGATCAGGAAAAGCTGCAATGGTTGTTAAAGAAGGGCTGAATACCGCTGACTCCGGAATATTATCAAAACCAACCACAGCCACATCTTTGCCTGGAACAATGCCTTGTTCTTTTAATCCGAGCATAACACCAGATGCAACAACATCATTATAGCAAAAAACCCCGGTTGGAGGCTCAGGATGCTGCATAACTCGCTTAATCGCCTCTATTCCCCCTTGCCTAGTTGCGGGAGATTGGACAAACAGCGATTCATCCATATCCAGCCCGGCTTGTTCAATCGCTTCACAAAATCCTTTTTTCCTGTCTGTCCATACTGATGAATTAGAAAAACCGCCCAAAAAAGCGATGCGGCGGTGGCCTTGTTCGATTAAATGTTCAGCCGCTATCCGTCCGCCTGCAACATTATCGATTCCGACATAATCAAACGGCTCTTCTGACAGCATTTTTCTCGCTACTAAAATAACAGGAATCCCCCATTGCTTTAACCGTTCTACCATATCTGGTGAACTGCCTGGGACAGGGCTCATAATTACCCCGCCGACACGATATTCAAGCATTGTCGCAAGCAGCGCATCTTGTTTATCAGGGGAATCAAACGTCGTTCCTAATATTACGGTATATCCTTCTTTATCTAAAGCTTCGTGAACGCCCACCAATAATTCCGAGAAAAAGGGGTTGCCGATCTCTGTTATAATCAAACCAACTGTTGAAGATTGGTGGGATCGTAAATTCGCTGCAACACGATCATATATATATCCCAACTCTTTTATCGATTTTAACACTTTTTCTCTTGTTTCTTTTGAAATATTTGGGCTGCCCCGAACAACAAGGGAAGCTGTAGCCCTCGACACACCCGCGTGTTTTGCAACCTCCTGCAGTGTCACGCGGGACTGTTTTTTTCGTCCCATCTGTCTAATCACCTGCTAACGCAATTAATCAACGAATTCAGTTGAGAAAAGTATACCTTTACATTTAAAACGTTGTCAATTTGTTTATTTCCATGCTTTACGGCTTTGAAAATGTTATATTATCAGCTTTCAAAATAATCACCTCCCCTCTGGCTGCGGGAGCACCACAAATCACCTGAAAAAATGGGCTGAAGTCGGTTTATATAGACAAGAGCACATAGATCAAATATGTACTTCTGTCGGGAGGAAGCCGCCATATAACCGTTTCATAGATGGCTCCAAGTGATTCACCTTTGCCTGTTGTATGGATACCAAATGAAAAAAGCCCCGTTCGAAAAAGAAATCGTGCGATTGGAGGCAGTGGAATATCACCAAGAGAGTGAAGCTCGATGTGCGAAAGACAGCTTTTTTGAATAGGGAAAAATTCATTCAAGTACGAGTATCTGAAGAAAATCGCAAAATAAAAGATTTAATCATAAAAAACTGCACATTATTTCAGAAAAGGAGCCAATCATTTGCTCCATCCTTCCTGAAATAATGTGCAAATTAACAATACCTTCAGTCCAATCAAAGTACCTTTTTAAATCAGATAGTAAACACTTTAAAAATCTACATATCTGTAAACCATTGAAGCGGAACGGTAACAATGGACGGAAACAGAATAAGCAGTAAAAGAACAAGTGTTTCTGCAAGTAAAAAAGGCCATATTCCTTTCATAATGTCCTCCATTCCTATCTTTCCAACCCCACAAGCGACATTTAACACAGTACCAACTGGAGGAGTGAGCAATCCAATGCAGTTGTTCAGTATAAACAGCACCCCGAAGTACACCGGATCGATTCCCGCCTTTTCAATAATAGGCATTAAAACAGGAGTTAAAATCAGAACAGTAGGCGTCAAATCCATTGCCGTACCAACTAAAAGAACTAACGCATTAATTGCTAGCAGAAGCAGCAATTTGTTCTCGATTAACGGTCCAAGCATATCCGCAGCTATTGATGGAATATTGGCTACTGTTATCAACCAAGCTGACAACATTGCTGCTGCTACAAGAAACATTACAACGCTTGTTGTTTTTGCAGCAGCTACTAACACCTTAAACAAATCTTGTATTTTAAGTTCTCGATAAACAAACAACCCGACAAATAACGCATAAAATGCAGCTACAACAGCAGCCTCTGTCGGAGTAAAAATCCCGCCCCGAAGTCCTCCAACGATAATAGCTGGAAGTAAAAGCGCCCAAATAGCCTGACGGGTAGCAGACAATACTTCTTTTGCAGATTTTCGGGGAAAGACTTCTACCTGCTCTTTTCTTACCATTAACCACCAACAGACAACCAAGCATAAACCAATAAGAAGCCCTGGAATGATCCCTCCCATAAATAATTTTGTAATCGACACGCCGCTTGTTACCCCAAAAATAATCATCGGTATGCTCGGAGGGATGATCGGGGCAATAATACCGCCGGCTGCAATGAGGCCAGCAGACCGATTTCGGTCATATCCAGCCTTGACCATCATCGGAATCAGAATAGCGCCAAGAGCCGCCGTATCCGCTACCGCTGAACCGGATAAACCGGCGAAAAGGACGCTTGCCATGATCGCTACATATCCTAATCCTCCACGAATATGACCGACAAGAGACATGGCAAAGTTAATAATTCGATTAGAAATGCCTCCTGCGTTCATCAATTCTCCCGCAAGAATAAAGAAAGGAATAGCCATCATCGGAAAACTGTTCGCCCCATTAATGAGGTTCTGTGCCATAATTTGAGTGTCAAAAATATTCAGAAAAAACATGAGAGCAACACCGCTCACCAAAAGCGCAAACGCAATAGGCATCCCCAACGCCATGACACCAATTAATGAGCTGACAAAAACAACAAAAGCCATCTACCTCTCACCTCCTGCCATCCCTTGTTTTTTCCCATGATGTAATTCCACGATTTCTTCATGAACCGCTTCCATAATTTCATCTTCCGATTCTTTCATTCGGATAAGCTTTTCAAGCGTATTTGGCCGAAAGAGAGCCTGATAAATATTAAATATTACTATTATTCCCATTCCGATACTCACCACAATACCCATTCCATACACATAAGCGAGTGGCAAATTCGTGGCAGGAGCTCTGCTTTCCAAGCTGCTCATAGTGATCTTCCAGCTTCCATCCAGAAGCAACCACAGTACATAAAGAACAATCGCATTACTTAAAATAAATACAATTCGCTTTGCCCCAAGCGGCAGCTTTTTTAAGAGTACATCCACCCCTAAATGGTCGTTATCTTTCAAAGCACCGATGGCTCCTAAAAACACCATCCAAACAAATAGATAACGCGACATTTCTTCCGACCATGTAATGCCGGAATGAAAAGCATAACGCAATACGACATTGCCAAAGACGAGAATTGCCATGGATGCTAAACATAACGCCATTAATATCTGCAACAGCTTATCTAGCATAAATGCAACCTTTTTCAACCGTACTTCCTCCTCACTTTCAAATAATTGGAAAATAACTCTTAAGAGTGAGCACACTCCTAAGAGTTAAATAGTGTCATCATTTATTTGCCTGCCTCCAATAATTTAGCAACTAGATCTTCACCAAATTCTTTTCCGTATTTTTTATAAATTGGCTGTACTTTGTCAATAAACGCTTGCTTTTGTTCATCTGTTAACTCTGTAACAACCATCCCCTCTTTTTCAATCTCTTTAAATAATTTTTCATCTTCTTCTGCATTTAACTGACGCTGATATTCTTTCGCTTCTTCAGCTGCTTTTTTTATGATCTCTTGTTCTTCGCTGGAAAGTGTTTTCCAAAACTTTTCGCTTATTAAAAACGGGCTTGCATTATACACGTGACCGGTTTTTGTAATGTACTTTTGAACCTCATACATTTTATTAGCTGCAACGTTTCCAACAGGATTTTCCTGTCCATCGACAACCCCTTGTTCAAGTGCAGTAAACAGCTCTGTAAAAGCCATTGGAACAGGATTCGCCCCTAATTCTTTCCACAGATCAATATGAAGCTTGTTTTCAAGCGTACGAATTTTTAATCCTTTAATATCATCGACACTTTTAACCTCTTTGACGTTGTTCGTTAAATGGCGAAACCCGTTTTCCCAGTAGTTTATACCAATAACACCTGTTCCTTCCAGATCTTTCATTAATTCTTGCCCAATTTCGCCATCCAAAACTTTGTAAGCGGTTTCTCTGTCTTTAAATAAAAAAGGTAAGTCCAATACGTTAAATCTTGGAGCGAAAGATGCGATCGGCCCAGTCGACATGGTTGATCCTTGAATAGATCCCATTTTTAATCCTTCAAATACTTCTAAATCCCCTCCGAGCTGTCCGTCGGGATATACTTCAACTTTAATAGATCCATTTGTTTCTTTTTCGACGATTTCACCAAATTTATAAAGTCCTTTTGAGAGAGAGCGTTCTTTTGTAGTCGCCACTGCCAATTTCATAATTTTAGTTTCTGAAGATTTTGAGCCTGATTCATTATTTTCTCCCGAACTCGAACCGCTTGAACATCCGACTAACAGCAACAAACAAGATATTAAGATGAAAGAAATTTTTTTCATTTTTTCACACTCCTATCTTACAATCAATTTGATTTTCGAAAGGTTTATAGTTTTGATTTTATTAATAACTAGGCGTTTGGGGGAGCAGAAAAGGGCTGACATGGCATGGATTATCCTCATTTCTACCCTGTCAATAACCCCTTTCTTAGTCCATCTTTTTGAAAATGATCGTTTTTGTTTTCCTGCAAAAAATTGCTTCTTTAATCTTCTGGCAGGCTTCCTTGCGGGCTATAGCACCATAACAACCAAAGCGGTTCATTTCCTGTATTAACATGCTGGTGATATTCGCCCTCGGGTATGAACATATAGTCTCCTTCTTTAAATGGACGGCGGTTTCCATTTCCATCAACCACTTCTCCTGAACCTTTTATAACTACGTCCATTTCTTCAGATTCTGGATGGTTGTGAAGGGAGCTTGCTTCCCCGGGGGAAAAAATCGTAATTCCAGCCATAATATGTTTAGATCCTACAGTTTGCGGGGTAATCAGCTGGAAAACCTTGCGAATCTGGTTCAACTCCGGCTTATCCAGCCCTAACCATAATGTTTTAGCGTCTTGAAAAGGATCAAGAACTTTAATTTTCATGCCTGCGCTCGTTTTCGGCATAATCAATTCCTCCTTCATAATTTAATTGGAAATGTTTTAATCCACTGAAACATGGTGAACTTTCCTATCCGGGGAATAGATGTCCATAATATTCCAATGTCCTGCTGTCGGCGTTGGTACATTGATCATCTCCACATCAATCACAAACGGTTTATTTGCTTCAATGGCCCGCTGCAATGCTGGCTTGAATTCCGCTGCAGCTTGAACTTTTACACCTTCCGCACCGTAAGCCTTCGCAATGGCTGCATAATCAGGTGAATACGGCTTTCCATCTTTTCGAAATACCGTTCCATAGGTTGTGTCGAAGTGGGCTTTTTCCAGTCCGGCTATGGTTCCAAAAGCATGATTGTTCATGATCACCCAGACAACCGGAATATTTTCTTCAACAGCGGTGGCAAGAAGCGCCGGATTTTGTCCGAAGCCTCCATCACCGACTAATGAAACGACCACTTTATCTGGATGCGCTATTTTTACTCCTAATGCTGCGGGCGCACCAAAGCCCATCGTGCAATAGCCCCCAGGTGTGAAAATAGTGCCCGCTTCATATACCGGAAATTGCTGTCCAACCCCATTTTTATTCCAGCCGACATCCGTTGTTATAAAAGCATTTCTTGGCAGCACTTCACGCACTTCTTGTAAAATCCGCTCCGGACGCATCGGATAGCAGTCATTGCGAATATGTTCCTCATTCTGTTTACGAAATTCTTGTTTATATTGAGAAATTTTCTGTTTCAGCTCTTTATTTTCTTTTCCATTTGGAACGAGCTCTTTCGCCACCCGGTTTATTACGGAAAGCGCTTGTTTTAAATCTGCCACAATTCCGATTTCAGTCGGATAATTTCTTCCAATCTCGTTCGGATCAATATCAATATGAATCAATTTCGTTTTCGGAATGTTAAAGGTGTATTCCGGCTCCCAGGAGCTGCAATCCGCCTCTGAAAATCTTGTGCCGAGTGCTAAAATCAAATCTGCATGCAAACACATATCATTCACAAATTTTGTTCCCCAGAAGCCTGTCATGCCCAAGGCTAATGGATGATCGTCGGCAATGGCTCCCTTGCCCATTAATGTGTAGGCAACAGGAATGTCAAAATATTCAGCTAATTCCTTCAATTCTTTGGAAGCATCGGCTAGCATAATGCCTCCTCCAGCATAAATCAATGGATTTTCCGCCTTGATTAGTTTTTCGACAATTTCTTTTGCAGTCTCGTTATCGATAGAAGGCTTATGCAACTTTTTCGTATGATGATTCAATTTTTCAAATAAAGCAACATCGACCTCCTTCGAGAAAATATCCATTGGCACAGATACTAAAACAGGTCCTGGTCTTCCGCTTTCAGCTAATTGAAATGCTTTTTCTAAAATTTCCGGAAACAGATCCGGCCGGTCAACCCGCCATGCACGTTTAACAAACGGGCGGTATATTTCGTATTGGGATGCATCTGCATGCAGGTTAATTTCTTGATGTGGGTGCTTTCCATAGAAATGACTCGGTACATCCCCTGCAATGACAACCATCGGAATGGAATCTAAAGCGGCATTTGCAACACCTGTTGCAGCGTTCGTCAATCCTGGTCCAAGATGGCTTAAGACAACTGCCGCTTCTTTTTTTGCCCTCGCATACCCGTCTGCCATATGTGCAGCAATTTGCTCATGCCTTACATTTACAAACTTGATGGAGCTTTTTTCTAAAGCGGCTAAAACAGCAATGTTTGTGTGGCCGCAAAGACCAAAAATATGTTCAACCCCGCGGTTTTCCAAATATTGAACGAGTTGATCGGAAACCAGCTTTTTCATAATTTTTCTGCCTCCTTAAAGCTTAAAATAACTTTTCCAGCATTTCCGGAAGCGGCCGTTTCATAAGCTTCCTTGTAGTCGGTAATGGAAAAAATTTTAGAAACAATTTGTTCGACGGAAAACTCAGGATCCCGTAGATATTCAATCGCTTGCAAATAGTCATCTGGAAATTGATAAATTATTGAACCATATATTGTGATTTCACTGCGCACAATATGGACAATCGGAAAATTCGCCTCCTGCGCCAGCCCAATCAAAACGACAGCTCCTCCTGGCTTCGCCAATTTTACAGCGCTTTCAACTGAAACCTTTGTACCGGCTGCTTCAAATACAACGTCAAACGTTTCAAGCGATTCAATCTCATGCGGCAAGAAAACTGAAATATCACCGATTTCTCTAACTAAATCAAGCTTGTGCTGATTGATGTCAATCGCTGTCACTTTTGCACCTAAATAATGGGCGAGCGCCGCTGCCAGCATTCCTTCATTCCCGCAGCCGACGACAGCTACCTTCATATTTTTTTCCACATTGACCTTTTTAAAGGCATGGACGATAACTGCGAGCGGCTCTACGAGAACTGCTTTTTTATTCGGCAAGTCATCAGGCACTGCTAAAACATATTTGGAAGAAATGTTAAACTCTTGGGCAAACCCTCCATCAATATTTACGCCTAACGATTTCTTGTTTCGGCATATATTTGTCAAACCTTTTTGGCATTGATCGCATACTCCACAAAATGTATTCGGTAAAACAACGCACCTTGTTCCAATTTTAAATGAAGCTTGTTCCCCTTTTTCCACAATCACCCCAACAAGTTCGTGGCCGGCGCGAACGGGATATTTTGCATAAGGGAGCTTTCCTTTATAAACACTTAAATCAGAACCGCAAATCCCTCCATATACTAATTGAATTTTTACCTCATCGCCTTTTGGAGCTGGAACTGAGTTGTTATGCCGCAGCTCTAGTTCGTTCGGTTTTTTTACATATAGCTCAATCAATCTGTACACCACCATGTTTGTTTCATTCAATAAGGATCTTGAAAAACAATCATCTTCATTTCTGTCATTTCCTGAATTGCATAACGCGGCCCCTCCCGGCCAATCCCGCTATTTTTCACACCGCCGTAAGGCCAATGGTCAAGCCGGAAATTTGAAGTGCCGTTGATTACAACGCCTCCTACTTCCAGTTCCTTAGCTGCTTGATAAATGACATCCATGCGGTTTGTAAATAATCCCGCTTGAAGTCCAAAGGACGAATTATTTGTTTCCGCTATTGCCTCTTCAATCGTACAATACGGAATAATGCTGACAATCGGGCCGAACACTTCTTCACATACAACTTTGCTTTGCTTCGGCGGATTCAGAAGAACAGTCGGCTCAACTGTCGCCCCATGCTGTTTTCCTCCGGTAATCAACTCGGCTCCGGATTGGACTGCTTCCTTGATCCAATTCATAACGCGTTCCGCCGCTCGTTCATCCACCAAACAGCCAATATCTGTATCCGGCGATAATGGATCTCCAACCTTTAATTGCTCCACTTTCTCTTTGAAAAGTTTTGTAAACGGCTCAACGACAGTCTCGTGTACATAAATTCTTTGAACGGAAATGCAGCTTTGACCGGAATTGCTGTAGCCTGTTAAGGCACATAAAGTTGCCGCTCTCTTTAGATCAGCATCTTCGTGTACAATGGTTGCGGCATTTCCTCCTAGCTCTAACAGCACTTTTTTCATTCCAGCCAAGTCACATATATTACGGCTGGCAGCAACTCCACCTGTAAACGAAATGACATTGACCCGGTTATCCTGAACAATTTGCTGACCGACTTCTGCTCCTCCTAGCACCATATTAATACCGTGTTTTGGAAAGCCTGCTTCAAGCAGAAGCTTCAGCAGTTCCGCTGCAATTAAAGGCGTCTGAGGAGCAGGCTTTAACACAACACTGTTTCCGGCTGCAAATGCAGGTCCGATCTTATGACAAATGAGATTTAACGGCGCATTAAATGGGGTGATAGCTGCAACAACCCCAACCGGAACACGAAACGTCATGGCCAATGCTTTCGTTCCGCGCTGCGAAGCGCTTCCCGGTATTGTTTCTCCGATCAGCCGTTTTGCTTCTTCCGCTGATTGTTCCAATGTTTCAACCGAGCGGGATACTTCATCCAATGTGTTTTTCAATGGCTTGCCGAGTTCCTCGGAAATAAATTTTGCGAATGTCTCTTTTCTACTGTCTAGCAAGAAAGATGCTTTTTTTAAAATATTGGCTCTCTCGTAAACTGGAATTCCTGCAATCTCTTTTTTTGCTTGAAATGCTGAGGATAAAGCATTTTCAACATCTTCCTTTGTTGACAGCAGCTGCTCACCGATTATTTCGCCAGAATAAGGGCTTCGCACCTGTACTACTGGCCGCCCCGAATTGATCCAACATCCGTTAATAAATGGCTGAGCTTTTCTCATCTAATCACCTGCTTATCACATCGATTTGGCTCTGTTTACTCTTCTATTAGATCGATCCAATATCCGAGCTTTTTAGATCGATCTAAAATTCTATTAGATCGATCTAAAAAATATTTATTGTTGGGAATTTTGAAAATAATCTCTTTTTAAGAAGATTATAAGTTTTATTGTAAACGGTGTCAATACATAAAAAACATTTCAACTAAACATGCTACCACAATGCCGAACCCAATGTACCCTAATGCAAAAATCATATTCCATGAACCGATCCGATAAGATTGTGCGCTTAATTCATCAGACAAAATTGATACTGATATATTAAAAGGGCTGAACATCACAGTCGACAAGCTGCTGCATATTAACACAATGGATAGCGGAATTGGTGGTATGTCGACTAAAAACGGCTGCAAGAGCTCTGCCAATAAAGCAAAACCTACTAAAGGGTGAAAACCAATTAACGATGTAATGAAAAAATAAAGTCCTATTGTACTATATAAAATCAACGTCTTTTCAGTTCCTAATTCAAAAACAGGTTTTAAAAATGATAGTAATTGCGAGTCTGCCAGCATTTCTACAAATAAACCTGCTCCCAAAAACATGAAAAAGTAATTGGCTAATCCCCTTGTCCGCTCTTTCCAATGCTGGATTGCAACTGTAAAATATCTTTTTCCTTTTTTAATAAACAAAGACCAAATAGCAGAAAATGGGATAATCAATAATACAACAGAAAACAGAAAACCTTTTTGTAAAAAATGTTGAACAGTCGACACCATGAAAATAAACAAAAGCAGCATTCCGATTAATTCAAAAGCTTTTTTATAACCCTTTTTCTTATTAAAAAAATGAGGCGTATGAAAGGCGATTTGGATACCTTTATATTTATACGAAGACATGAGCCAATCAAACCCAAGCATTATGATTGCCATCGAAAGCAAAATTGGAAAAATGATAAAATACTGCACTTTTGTAATGTCTATCGTTGAACTCACCATCACCTCCATCGGGCTCCAAGTAAGACATAAAGCATAGGCGCGCAGCAAGTTTTGCGAATAAAATTTCGTTAGCACTTTTTTGGGCAAATCATGCAGGATAACATTTAATGATTTAATAAGAAGGGGGGCTGTAGCAATATTTAAAAATAGACCGAGTATATGACAAACTCCTGAGCTTCGCCGATATAAATGGTTCAGATCAGCAGCTTGATCCTGAAGTAACAAGCTTAAATGTTTATCATACCTTCCGACACGAATGATGGAATTCATAAATGGCAATACGAAAAACAATGAAAGCAAACCAAGCACTTGCTCAAAATGCAAAATAAACGTATGCCATGGCTGCTTACTTTGAATAAATAAAACAAATCCAATCAATAAAAATATGGCACCTGAAATGAGATATAGTCCTCTGGCATAAACCGCTGAAATTGCGAGTGCTACCAAAGCGACAGCTCCAGTGCTATAGCTTATGACTGGAGCATGAAAAAAACGAGATAAAATATAAATAGCTATCAAAACTGTATACACAAAAATGCGCAAAACCTTTCCCTCATCCTTTCTTTCTCAAAATATACTAATACATAATCTACGGGATCTTCCCTTAACATAACACAGTCTATCAAACACATAAACATTTTTACAAAACAAAAAGACCGGACTCGATATGCCGGCATCTTTTATATGAAAAAACGCACTCTGATAACACGCCGATCCAAAAAAATAAATGCCTCCTCTCTCAAAACGGCTTGAGAAATGGAGGCAGAAGTGAATCATTATTTACATTCTTCTTAAATAATCCCCGGCTTTATCCGCTGGCAAAGGTTTACTGAAATAGTATCCTTGCATAATATGACAGCCCTTCCCTAGCAAATATTTGAGCTGAACATTTGTCTCGACCCCTTCTGCAATGACATCCAAATTTAGAGAATGAGCCATTGCGATGATGGCGTTGACGATTGGATTTTCCTTTTGCCCCTGCCCGATTTGTTGTATAAACGAACGGTCGATCTTAATTGCATTGACAGGAAGTCTATTCAAATAATAAAGAGAGGAAAAACCTTTGCCGAAATCGTCCAGATGAATGTGTACACCTAATGATTGGAGCTTTTGAATAATTTTTACCGCATGTTCAAAATCTTTTATGGCCGTTGTTTCCGTTATTTCGATGACAAGCGAAGAATACGGCAGCTTGTATTTTGAAATCGATTCCTGGACTTGATGAACTAAATCACTATGAAAAAATTTACGTGCCGACATATTGACCGCAATCGTTAATTGTTTATTACTAAATTCCTCCTGCCAGCATTTAAGCTGTTTACACGCTTCATCCAATCCTAAGTTTCCTATCAATTCAATCGTATTATCTTCTTCAGCCAACTCAATAAATTCTGATGGGGAAAGAAACCCTTTCTCCGGGTGATTCCATCGAACTAAAGCCTCAAACCCGATGGTTCTCTTTTGAATGATGTCAACTTTCGGCTGATAATATAAGACAAACTCGTTATTGGCAATACCGCGCCGCAGCTCCTGCTTCAGGAGAAAACGTTCGTAATGATGCTCCATAAAAGATTGATAGAAGCGATATGTGCTTTTCCCATCCTTTTTTGCCTCATACATGGCTAAGTCAGCATGATGGATCAGTGTGTCTGCATTGTGGCCATGCTCAGGAAAAAAAGAAACTCCTATGCTTACTGTGATAAACACAGCATTTTCTCCTAAAATTAGTGGATATTGAAGCTCATTGACAAGGTTTGCTGCTAAATTATAAACTTGATCCTTTTCTACATCTCTCAGCATGATGACAAATTCATCGCCGCTATTGCGGCAAAGAAGCGCGTTTTCGTTTTTCATTATGTCTTTTAATCGTTTTGCAAATTTGACTAACAGCTCGTCTCCCTTCTTATGCCCGAAAGAATCATTGATCATTTTAAAATTGTCAATGTCAATAAAGAAAAAGCCTCTTTTTATTTCAGGATGTTTTCCTATTTCTTCATCAACCATTTTTCGAAAAGTAGCCCGTTCTAATAAATTAGTCAACGAATCGTAGTGTGCCAGCTTTAATAATCTTTTTTCCTTTTTATTCCTAGCTATTTCCTTCGCAGTCCGATCCCTAAACAAGCGAAAAATCGTTTCGGCTTTCTCCTTTGTCTCAGTCGTCTCTATGTTTATAATAAAAATGAGCCCAATGATCTCCCCTTTGTAGCTTTTAAGAGGCACTTCCAAATAACCGGCGCCTTCTATATCTCCCTTTAATCTAGAGAATAACTGGTGAATAAATTTTTCGTAAAAGCTCGCTTCCTTTAAAGAACTTTCCAAAGCTAGTATTGGCTGAACATCTCCATCAGACAAATTTCCGTTTCGATACATTGCTAGTACATTTATTTTTGAAGATGTTTCGTCCACTTCTCCGACAAGGACTATTGGCGCATGTAATGTTTCTGCAATATACTTAACAAGGGAGCGAAAGTATTCTTCTCCAACATGAGTCAGCACTTCAACAGCCCGTATACCCAGCACTCTCTCAATCTCTTCCAGAGCTTCGTGTCTTTTCATCCCCACTACGATACCCTCCACATAATACGATTCCATTTTCAAGCACCTTATACAGAAAATAGAAGTTACATTTATAGTAATAAAATACAGGAAATTTGTCATCTGATAGATGCCAAAAAATAGCTAAAAAGAAGGATAAAAAGCATGCGTTTGGTTAAACTTCAAATAAATTTTGTCAGCAGCAAAAGTGACAAACTTGACTTTTCTTTAAATTGAGACTCGCAATGATAACGCTTTAAAATTTAAAATGTAGAAACATTATTCTAAAAAAATAAAAGGGGTGAACACAATGGCAGAATCAAATATTAAAGTAAAAATACAGAGATTCGGCAGTTATTTAAGCGGAATGATTATGCCAAATATCGGCGCATTTATTGCGTGGGGACTCATCACTGCGTTATTTATACCGACTGGTTGGACACCAAATGAAGCTTTAGCAAAACTAGTGAATCCGATGATACAATATTTGTTGCCGCTTCTAATTGGTTTTACCGGCGGGCGCATGGTGTATGATCTGCGCGGAGGAGTTGTGGGTGCAACCGCAACGATGGGAGTAATCGTTGGAGCGGACATTCCAATGTTTTTAGGTGCCATGATAATGGGGCCTCTTGGTGGGTATATTATAAAGCAAGTGGACAGACTGTTCCAAGGAAAAGTTAAATCCGGATTTGAGATGCTTGTCAACAATTTTTCAGCTGGTATTGTCGCCGCTATTTTAACGATTATTGCTTTTTTAGGAATCGGCCCGATTGTCTTAACTTTGAGCAGCATTTTGGCAGGCGGAGTTAAATTCATTGTCGATGCCAACCTGCTTCCGCTCGCAAGTATATTTATCGAACCCGGAAAAGTGCTGTTTTTAAATAATGCGATTAATCATGGAATTTTAAGCCCGCTCGGAATTGAACAAGCAGCAGAAACAGGCAAATCCGTTTTATTTTTGCTTGAAACGAATCCAGGGCCAGGTCTAGGAATTTTGCTTGCCTATATGCTGTTTGGAAAAGGAAATTCTAAACAAACTGCTCCTGGTGCAGCCATTATTCACTTTTTGGGCGGAATTCACGAAATTTACTTCCCTTATATTTTAATGAGACCATTATTAATTTTAGCTGCTATTGCCGGCGGAGCGAGCGGAGTGTTAACATTCTTACTTTTTGATGCCGGACTTGTGGCAGTGCCTTCACCGGGAAGTATTATTGCATTAATGATTATGACTCCAAAAGGACATTATATAAGTGTGTTGGCTGGTGTTATTGTTGCAACTGCTGTTTCATTCCTCATCTCAAGCATCATCTTAAAAGCAGCGAAAGCAGACAGCGAGGAAGACTTATCAGCAGCAGCAGAGAAAATGCAGCAATTAAAAGGTAAAGAAAGCAAAGCAGCAGAAATGCTCACAAATCAAGCGCAAAAAGACAGTGAAGATGCCGAGCTGCAAGAAAATGAATTAGCCAATATCCAAAAGATTGTTTTTGCTTGTGACGCAGGCATGGGATCCAGTGCAATGGGCGCTTCCATTTTGCGAAACAAAGTCAAAAAAGCTGGGTTAAATATCGAAGTAACAAACACTGCCATCAACAATTTGCCTGATGACGCAGACATTGTATTTACACATAAAGATTTAACAGATAGAGCAAAAGCAAAGCTTCCTAATGCAACACACATTTCTGTTGAGAATTTCTTAAACAGTCCTAAGTACGATGAACTGCTAGAAAAATTAAAAGAACAGTCATAAGGAGATTGCACAGCTGTGCACTTTAAAAGGGGTGAATTCCATGTACTTGCGGGCGAGAGAACGGGAAATCATCGAATTAATGCTGCAGGAGGACCGACACATTTCCACAAAAGAGATCGCTGAACGATTAAACGTCAGCTCAAGAACAGTTCACCGGGAGCTTAAAAATATAAAAAAAGTGATAAAAAAATATGGTCTTTATATTGACAGCCTGCAAGGAAAAGGAATTCGCTTATTCGGTCCATCGCTGCGGAAACAAAATTTATTAAAAGATATCCGATCTGGAGAGCACACAGACTTTAGCCAGGAAGAAAGAAAAGTGCTCATCCTATGTTCACTTTTAGAGGCCAGCGAGCCTCTAAAACTGTTTACACTAGCTGAAAAATTAAACGTCACTTCTGCAACCGTAAGCAATGATTTAGATCAAATCGAAGAATGGATTGCTCAATTTGATTTGAAGCTCATCCGAAAAAGAGGATACGGAATAGAACTCATTGGACCAGAAAATGGAAAGAGGGCTCTCCTTGGAAACATTATAATGGAGAAATTGGATGAAAAAAGTTTTTTGCAAGCAATTGAAAGGCAGATAAAAGAAGAGAAAAATGAAAAAAGGGAAAAAATTTTTGAAATCATTGATGAAGAAAAAATAAAAACGGTTGAAGGAGTACTTGAAAATTTTCGGCAAACCATTTTATTTTCTATTGCGGACAGTGCCTATATTGCTCTTGCAGTCCATTTAATGCTGGCAGCGGAAAGAATCCAAAAAGGCGAAACGATCGATATCGATCCTCAAGTTTTTGAAGAATTGAAAGGCACAAAAGAATTCGAATCCGCCCGCATGATCGTCAAAGAATTGGAAAAAGCCTTTCAGGTCAAGTTCCCTGAAGCGGAAATCGGCTATGTCGCGACTCATTTATTAGGAGCGCGCAGAAAAGAAGATAAAGATTTTTCTTTCTTTGATGTAGATGTAGACATTTCAAGAAAGGTCCATGCGCTCATTGAATTTGTTTCCAACAAAACCGGCTTTCCCTTGACGGAAGATCAATCTTTATATCAAGGGTTGGTAGCCCATTTTGTCCCTGCTATTACACGTTCAAAAGAGAAGATTCATACGCACAATCCTCTGCTGCAACAGATCAAAACAAAATTTTCCGCCCTTTTCGCGTCTGTCGAAGAAGGGGTAAAAAAAATCTTTTATGATCTTCAGTTATCAGAGGATGAAATTGGCTTTCTCGTACTGCATTTTGGCTCCGCTTTAGAATCAAAGATGGAGAATATTTCGCTGCAGGGATTAGTTGTTTGCCCCAGCGGAATCGGTTCTTCCAAAATGCTGGCAACGAGACTTCGCAAGGAGTTTCCTGAAATAGAAAACATTCATATTGCTTCTCTTATTGATTTAAAAAGGCTGGATGTCAGCCAATACGATATTATTATTTCAACTACCGATCTTCCGTATCGTCATGTGCCATATATTACAGTTAACCCGCTGTTAAATGAGCATGATATCGCCAAAATAAAAAGGTACATGAATGAAAAGCTGACAGAATTCAAAAGAAGCGAAAACAATGTTCCGGGCATTCCTTTCCGGAAAAATCCTTCAAACGATATGATTCACATCATCGATCAATTTTTTGAACTGGGCGATATTATCAAAACAGTTTTGCTCCATTTCAATGTGAGCTTGCTTGAAAATACAGGACAGCATAAAAAAAATCTTTTGGAAATCGCCCGCACATTGCATAAAGAAAGATTGATCACAAATGATGAATCCGTTGCGAAGAAGCTTTTGGCGAGAGAACAAAAAGGAGGATTGGGAATTCCCGGGACAAAAATTGCTTTATTTCATTTAAAAGATGAAGAAGTATTGATTCCTTTATTTCGTATTTATGATTTGGACAAAGCGGACAACGTCCTCGGAATGGACGGAAATGCGATGGAAATCAGCCGGATATTGCTGCTTTTAGCTCCTGAACAGCTAACTCAAAATAAGCTGGAAATATTAAGCCAAATCAGTTCATCTATTATTGAGAGCAATAGCAGTTTAACACTATTTGAAAGCGGAGATGAAGCAGCTGTCTATCATAAGCTGAATGAGATTTTCCATCGTTATATGAAAGAAAAATTTTTTAATTGGAGTGACTAAGATGAAGCAAATATTAACAGCAGAGAATATTGTTTTAAATGCAAAAGTGGACAATCAGGAGGAAGCTATTAAATTAGCTGGAAAGGTTCTTGTGGAAAACGGCTATGTGAACGAACATTATATCAGCAAAATGCTTGAAAGAGAACAAATCACTTCCACATACATGGGAAACCATATAGCTATTCCTCATGGAACAGAAGAAGGAAAAAAAGACATTTTATCATCAGGTATTTCCATTATTCAAATTCCTGAAGGCGTAGAATATGGAGAAGGCAACATTGTTAAAGTAGTGTTCGGAATTGCCGGAAAAGACAACGAACATTTGGAGCTCTTGTCGAAAATCGCCATCCTTTGCTCAGAGGAAGAAAATGTTAACCGTATCATCAATGCAGCAACTAAAGAAGAATTAATCAATTTATTCAATGAGGTGGAATAAACATGATCGCTTTGCAGTTCGGCGCTGGAAATATAGGAAGAGGATTCATCGGCGCTCTTCTAAATCAAGCTAACTATGAAATATATTTTCTTGACGTGAATGAAAATCTAATCTCTGAGCTAAATAAAAGAGGAAGTTATATTATCGAATTAGCCAGCGAAAAAAAAGAAACAATCACCGTCACAGGTGTAAAAGGAATTAACAGTACAAAACAAACTGACAAAGTTATCGATCTCATTTGCCAAGCTGACTTAATTACAACGGCTGTCGGTCCAAATATTTTAAAAATCATTGCACCGACAATCGCTTCAGGACTTAAGGAACGATTTAAACAGTCAGTCCAGCCTTTAAACATTATTGCATGTGAAAATATGATCAGCGGCAGCCAATTATTAAAAGAAGAAGTGCGCAAATCGCTTACAGATGAAGAAAAACAAAAATTGGATCAATATGTTGGCTTTCCTAATGCAGCTGTCGACCGCATCGTTCCATTACAAACCCACGAGGACCCTTTAAAAGTTTCTGTTGAACCATTTTTTGAATGGGTCGTGGAAAAAACAGACATAAAAGGAAGCTTGCCAAATATTCAAGGAATCACCTATGTTGACGACTTAAATCCATATATTGAGCGCAAGCTATTTACTGTCAACACTGGACATGCTACTGCAGCTTATTTAGGCTATTTCAAAAATATAGAAACAATCGACAAAGCTGTATTGGACCCGTTTGTCCGCCCAATTTTAGAAAGCGCGCTAGCTGAAACCGGCGACATGCTGGCGAAAACTTATCATTTTGATCGTTCCGAGCATCAAAAATATATCGATAAGATTATCTCTAGATTTGAAAACAAACAAATTTCCGATAATGTCACTAGAGTAGCCAGATCACCTATTCGCAAGCTTGGCGCAAACGACCGATTAATTTTACCAGCAAAAAGATTAATGGAATTCGGTCAAAAACCTGAAAATCTCGCAACAGCCGTAGCAGCTGCGCTATTGTTTGACTATAAAGAAGACCAAGAGGCAGTCGAATTGCAAGAAATCATTAAAACAAAAGGAGCAGCTGCAGCTTTGAAGCAGTACAGCCAGCTTGACGAAAACGACCCGTTAACAAAACTAATTCTTGAAAAATATGAACAGCTCATCAAATTGAAATAATGTAAGCAGGATGGTTCATTCTGCCTGTTTAAACACGGGGCTGTCTAATAAGTCGTTTTTTGGCTTATTGACGGCCCCCTTTTATGTTTTAGAAATGTTGATATATCGTTGTTTATGATTTTTTGTTTTCAATAGGGATTTGACTTTCTGGACAGCCCCTCAATCGAATGCAATGAACAAGAAAACGTATTAATCAAACAACCAATAAGAAGGCTGACTCAACATCGCTGAAAAGCAATGTGTTGAATCAGCCTTTTACTTTTGATTTCTCCGATGCTCTCGCCATGAATTGGAATATATGATAGGAAGATGCTGCGCTTTTTCCAAGGAATATACGTAAACAAAACCTTCTATATTTTGCCGGCTATCCTTGACCCAAACACGCTCATACTCATTATTCGGCCGGCCTTCTAAAAAATCCTCCAGCAAATCCATTTGCCTTAATCCTTCTTCTGTCACAATGAGCCATTCACCGGCAACATCGTCTTCTCCTTCATCAAGAACAAGCGCTGGATAATCTCCTACATCATACAGTCGGCCTTTCACATGCCCCTTTTTGCAAGAGATTAAATAGGGCTCTACAACATGATGATTTGCTTCGCCGACTAACAACGTTCCATACACAAAAACTTGATAAAGCATGTCAGCTCACCTCAAAAAGTTTAATCCGGTCAGTGAACATCAACACGTCAGTTGAAAAGAGCGATTTCCCACCTCAAAAATTCATAGCCGGTCAGCGGGACTATGAAAGCTAGTATGTAAAAAAATTTATTCCTAGGCGGCAAATCAATTGAAAAGAGCTACCGCCCCCACCTAAAAAAAAACATAACCAGCTAAGCAAGACCATGAAAACTGACATGTATAAAAATTTGTTCCCTAAGCGGCAAATGCACCGGTAAACTAATTGAAAAGAGCTACTACCGAATAATTTTCATAATCATCCGATTCAATACTTCGGAAAACACTAGTCCCATGGCGATGGCTCCTGATATGATAAAAGCTTTAGCTGCTAGTTCAATCGCCGTAAAATAGTCTTGCTCGACTACATGGCGCATGGCATCATACGCAATCCCTCCTGGGACAAGCGGAATAATACCTGGAACAGAAAAAATGATGATCGGCGCTTTATACATTTTCGTAAACAAGTGACTAATGAAGGCAACAAGAAGCGCTGAAATAAATGCAGCGATAATTAAATCCATCTTAAAATGAATCAAGAATAAATACGAAAGCCATCCAACTGCTCCCGCAATTCCGCATGCAAATAACGTCTTTTTTGGTACATTAAAAATAATTCCAAATGCAAATGCTGCAATAAAGCTTGCTGCAAGTTGTGACAGCATGACAACAATCCTTTCAATTAATAAATCGATAAAACGATGGCAATTCCTGACCCGATCGCAAAAGCTGTTAAAAACGCTTCAGCTCCCTTTGATAATCCAGCCACTAAATGTCCTGCCATCAAATCGCGGACAGCATTCGTGATATGCAGCCCCGGTACAAGCGGCATGACAGAACCGATAATAATTTTATCTAAATCGGTCCCGATGCCCAGCTTCACCTGCCAAATGGCTGTAAATCCAATGACAAACGATGCTAGGAACTCTGAAAAAAATTTAATTTTAGCAAAACGATGAACATAAACTAAAAATGCAAAACCTAAGCCGCCTGAAATCATGGCAGAAACAAAATCTGCCCACTTTCCTTGAAACATGATTAAAAACCAGCCGCTCAAGATGGAAACGGAGGTCAATTGCAGCCAAACTGGATATTCAGGTTTTGATTCGTCTATTTGCTTCAGTTCCAGCAAAGCTTCATCAACAGATATTTCACCCTGCGCCATCCTTCTAGAAATGTTGTTCACCATCGCAACTTTATTTAAATCTATTGTCCGTTCCAGCACACGTACAAGTTTTGTCTGTTCCATTTCGTCAATGGAAAATATAATTCCAGTGGGCATAGCAAAACAATGAGACTGCTTTACACCAAGGGATGTAGCCATCCTCTGCATCGTATCCTCAACGCGGTACGTTTCCGCTCCATTTTCAAGCATAATTTTACCAGCTAGCAAACAGGCTTCAATAATCTTGTTGGAATTTAATTGCACGCTAATCTCTCCAATAAACTTCATTTCCTATTATTATATCCAAGTCTTTTGGTAAGTGAATGGCAAAACGATTCAGCCTTTTATAGATCTTTAAGTATTAAATCTTAGCACCTCATCGACCAAATGCTCAAGCTTTTTCTTCTGATCAACTTGGGACATCACCGCGTAAATCAGCGCTCGCCGCGGAACAGAAGATTGCAATTCTTCCTTTAGAAAGGATAGCAATTCCTTTTGCTCCTCATCTGCCGATTTTTTTATTTTATCAATTTGATTGAAAAGGGATTCCTTTTTCTTTTTCCGATTCAAAGCCTCTTCCGGCTCCAGCCTTTCTACTATATCCGGATCAAATAGCTGATCCTTCGTTTTCACAACATTTTCCGCTATTTTTTCAATTCTTCTCAACGAATAAGCGATTATGCTGTTAATTTCTATTTCTGCTCCGGCAGTGACAGCGAAATGAATGGTGTTTTGAACCATTCCATATAACAACACGGCCAAATCAACCGAATACGGACGTACTTGTTCCCCGAATACTTCTGCAATCCTCTTCTGTGCCCAGCAAAGTTCATCAAAATGATACTGCTGCACCAATCCTTTAAGCTCTTCATCTTCTGACATCAGCACACCATAAAACAGAGCGAATAGTTTATTTTCTTTACTGATTTCCATCTTGACTTGAATTTGTTCGATAAACGCGTTTTTATCGTTTGCTTGCCTGCCAGCCAACACTTCCATTCTCCGCTGATCTGTTTCCATTTTAATCTTTTCAAAAATACTAATTAAAAGTTCTTTTTTCGATGAGAAATAATTATAAAATGTCCCTTTCGATATCCCGCTTTTATCTAAAATATCTTGAACTGATGTTCTCACAAATCCCTTTTCAACAAAAAGAGTATGCGCCGCTTCCATTACTTGTCTTTTTCGATCGTTCAATTTGACTGCACATCCTTTATGATTGAACTCAAAAATAAAAGTTATTGTTGATTTTTTTATACTATCAGTATATATTATTATTATCTTTTATAACAACAGTATAAAATAATATACTATAAGTACAAGGAGGATTCTCACTTGACTAATCATGAAACATTAAACAAACCGCCTTATGGGATGATTGCCATTTTATTTGTTGGTGCATTTGTGTCTTTTGTTAACGAAACGTTTCTAAATGTTGCACTACCATCCATTATGAAGGATTTTGAAATATCCCCTTCATCTGCGCAATGGCTGTCAACAGGCTACATGTTGATTAATGGGATTTTAATTCCTGCCAGCGCGTTCTTGTTGCAAAAGTTTACGAATCGCCAACTATATATTACAGCAATGGGCTTGTTTACAGCCGGTACGGTGTTAGCTTCACTTTCGCCGACATTCGGCGTGTTATTGGTTGCAAGAATGTTTCAAGCGGCCGGTTCAGCGATCATGGCTCCCTTATTAATGAATGTCATGCTTGTCGCTTTTCCTGTTGAACGACGCGGCACAGCAATGGGATTTTTTGGACTAGTGATGATCACTGCGCCAGCGATAGGACCAACGCTATCCGGATGGATTGTTGAGCATTATTCATGGCGCACACTGTTTGACATCGTTATTCCGATCGCTGCTCTCACACTCATCCTTGCAATCTTTAAATTAAAAAACATTTTGCCGCAAAAACAAATATCTTTGGATATTTTATCGCTCATCTTATCAAGCATCGGGTTTGGCGGCATTTTATACGGGTTTAGCTCCGCCGGGGAAAAAGGCTGGGATTCCGTTCATGTATATGGAACCATTATTGTCGGAACGATCAGCTTAGTCTTGTTTATTGTGCGGCAATTAAAAATGGAAGAGCCTCTTTTGCAATTTCGAATTTATAAATATCCGATGTTCGCCTTATCATCCGCAATTTCGATCGTTCTTTCGATGACGATGTTCTCAGCGATGCTGCTTATGCCAATATATATTCAGACAATTCGCGGGATTTCACCTTTTGATTCCGGACTTTTAATGCTGCCGGGGGCAATCATCATGGGAATTATGTCGCCGATAACAGGAAGGCTTTTTGATAAATTTGGCGCTAGAGCGCTCGCCATTATCGGCTTATCTATTACCATTTTTACAACATACGAATTCAGCCACTTAGCAATGGATACATCCTACAGCTTTTTAATGCTTATGTACTCATTAAGAATGTTTGGAATGTCGATGGTGATGATGCCCGTCATGGCAAACGGAATCAATCAGCTGCCGCAAACTATGAACCCGCACGCTACAGCGATGAACAACACGTTGCAGCAAGTTTCAGGAGCTGCTGGTTCAGCGCTGCTTGTCACGCTCATGCAAAATAAAACGGAGGCGGAGGCGGAGCGATTGGCTCAAGCCGCAGCGGGTGATCCAGCTAAAATGGCCGATATTATGAATGAGGCAATGCTGAATGGAATCAACTTTTCTTTCAAAATATCATTGTTAATTGCACTGATCGCCCTCGTTCTCACTTTCTTTATCAAACGGGCAAAACCTGAAGGAGAAACATATTTAAAGCAATCCGCATCATAAAATAGAAAGCCTCTAGACGAAGTTCATCAGTCTAGAGGCTTTTTCATTCAAAATAGATTTTCCAAGCCGGAATTAAAAGGCAGCTTCAACAGCAGCTGAACATTTCATACATTTTTATTTATCCTCAACTCTCTTATAATCAAAAAAGTTGCAGAGACTGCTTCAATAATATGTTCTGCATCAGCAGTTGACATTCCGATACAGTTGCCCCATTTTTCTTTTGAAATCCCGTTGCCGAATGGAAACAAATAAGGCTTGATCCGACAATATATTTAACCCGTTGTTTTCTCGTGTAGCCGAAGCATTCAATTTTTTCTGCGGATTTACAGCGCTTCCCAAACAGCGGCGATTCCTTGTCCTCCGCCAATACATGCAGATACAGCGCCATATTTTTTGTTTCGCCTTTTTAATTCATAAATAAGAGTTGTCGTGATTCTTGTTCCGCTTGCAGCAAGAGGATGTCCTAGCGCAACGGCTCCCCCATTTACATTACCTATTTCAAGATCAAAGCCTAATTCTTTTTGGCATGCTAAATATTGAGCAGAGAAAGCTTCATTGATTTCAATTAAGTCCAAATCAGAAATCGTTAAATTTGCTTTCTTTAATGCATTTTGAATAGCAGGAACCGGACCGATCCCCATATACTTCGGTTCTACTCCTACAACATCCCAGGAAACAAGGCGGGCAATCGGTTTTAACCCCTTTTCTTCTGCATAATCACTTGATGCAATGACAACAGCTGCTGCTCCATCAACCATACCGCTTGCATTTCCCGGCGTGACAACACCATTTTCAATAAATCTAGGCTTTAATTTACTAAGCTGCTCCATGCTCGTATGGCGGATATGTTCATCTTGATCAATAATGATGTCTCCTTTTTTCCCTTTCACAGTAACCGGTACAATTTCTTCTTTAAAATACCCTTTTTCTCTCGCTGCAATCGCACGCTCATGGCTAGATAAAGCATGACGGTCAATTTCTTCCCTCGTTAAATTATATTTGACAGCTAAATTTTCAGCTGTTTCAGCCATTGTGCAGCCGCCATACGTATCATATAGTCCATCCCATAACCAGTCTTCTACAACAGGCGAACCTAGAGGACTTCCCCATCTCATACCGCGAATGACATGCGGTACTTGACTCATATTTTCCGTGCCGCCAGCCAGCACAACATTTGCTTCTCCCGTTAAAATGTAGCGGGCGCCTGTTAGGATTGCTTCAATCCCCGTCCCGCATAAACGATTAATCGTTACGGCAGGAACTTCAATCGGGGTGCCAGCTTTTAATCCAACATGTCTTGCTAAAATGTGTGCATCTCTGCTTGATTGCTGAACGTTTCCAAACACAACATGATCAATTTCATCAGGCGAAATATTAGATTTTCGAATAGCTTCTTTAGCCGCAAATGCACCTAAATCAGTCGCAGTAGTGTTTCGAAATGATCCAGATATTTCAGCAAATGCCGTTCTTGCTCCTTCCAGCAAAACGATATCTTTCATTTTATTCACTCCTCTAAACATTTCGGTATTCCAACAGTTCCTTTGCATGTATCAAATATTTCTGATGCGTTAGTGCATAAAAACGTTTTCATTTATCAGAATAATGAAAATTATTTTACACGCTCATTATAAAATTACGAAAATTAAATAACAATGTTAAAAATACTTAAAAATCAAAGGAGAATTCAGCAAATTTGCGTATAGATGAACTAAACGTCAGGTAAAAACGGTTTTTCAAAAACAACCGCTGGATTGTTAATGAGGTAAAAAATGGAATGATGTCAAAATAAGTTGGGGTGAATATTTTCGATCATTTGATGAAAGTATGATGGTTGCCAAAGAAAAAACAGTAGTATTGGATCTTGAAGAATTAGAGATACATTATATTCTAGAAAAAAAGAATTAATTATTAAACCACTCTGGAATGTACAATTTAAAAATGGTAGAAACCCGGAAAAGAAGATGGCACCTTATCTTATGGTACTAATCCGGACGAATAAAATAATTTTTGTTGTTTTTAAAAACCAATCATCGAATATTACATTTCTCGCTTTAAGAAAAGGACAGGTCATTTTTATTTTCTGGTTGTTTGATTATTTTTATGGCGCTTTCTTTATATCCCTTTTCCAGCTTGGTTCTTTCGTTTTGAGCAATAGCGAACTTTTCATGAGTTAACCTCTTTTGTTTCTACTAGAGTTCTATATAGAGGCAGCGAATGCATTCTTAAATGGTTCTGTAAAATATGAATAAATGAAAAATTTTACTTGGTGTGACAAAAAAAGGGAGGTAAAATGAATATTAAGTAATTGCAATATATTGTATAGGTTTAATAAAGAATTGGTGATTAAAATATTTAACCATACCTGAAAAAGCAGTTTTCGTACTTCTAAAGAAGGCGAAATATTAAAGAAAATAATACGTGATGAAGCCTTTTTTAGTTGGCTTAGAAGTAAAGACGAGTTTTATCTAACGCTGCTAAAGAGTTACTTTTGATCTTAAAACTCAGCTTACTTCTCTTCCCAGCTAGACCACTAGATACTTCATATTTCTGATGATGATTTAACAGCTTTTAATCGAAAAAAAGGATCATTATTTTTGAAAGAAGGTGCGAAAATGATTAAAGAGCTTCATCGTTCTTTAATGGAAAATTTCGAACAATTGGTTTCGTGGAGAAGATATTTGCATCGGCATCCTGAGCTTTCTTTCCAAGAAGAAAATACACCAAAATTTATTGCAGAGAAGCTTTCCTCCTTTGGGATTGAGGTAAAAACCGGAATCGGCGGAAATGGAGTTATCGGAATGATCAAGGGCGGAAAAGAAGGAAAAACCATTGCCTTCCGCGCTGATTTTGATGCGCTTCCGATCCATGAAGAGAACGACTCTCCTTACAGATCGTCCGTAAAAGGAGTTATGCATGCCTGCGGCCACGACGGGCATACAGCAGCTCTCCTCGGGGTTGCAAAAGTATTAAGTGAAATCGATCGCAGCCGTTTAAAAGGCAACATCGTATTCATCTTTCAGCACGCGGAGGAAAAACCGCCCGGCGGCGCCAAGTTTATGATTGAAGATGGATGCCTGGACGATGTTGACCTTGTATTTGGCGCACATGTTTCCACTGATATTCCGTACGGCAAAATAGGCTTACGAGAAGGACCCGTTATGGCTGCTGTCGATGCATTTACGATTCAAATAAAAGGAAAAGGAGGCCATGGGGCCCGTCCGCATGAAACAGTAGATGCTCTTGTCATCGGCAGCCAAATTGTGAACTACTTGCAGCAAATTGTCAGCAGACGCGTGAATCCGATAGATTCAGCAGTTGTGACAGTTGGTGTGTTTCAAGCTGGAACAGCTTTCAATGTCATTGCAGAAAACGCTAGAATAGAAGGGACAGTAAGAACATTTAATCCAAACGTTAGGAAGCAAATTGAGGAGGAAATCAGAGCGATTGTTCAAGGACTATGCCAAGCTTCGCACGCAAGCTACGAAATTGATTATTTAAACGGCTATCCTCCAGTTATCAATCCTAGAAATGAAACCGAACAATTGCGAGCCATTATTAGCGAGACGTATGCATCTGACTGTTTTTATAATTATCAGCCGTCAATGGGAGCAGAAGATTTTGCATACTATTTAAAGCATAAACCAGGTGTTTATTTTCATGTCGGTGCAAGAGGAGACGATCCAAAAACTCATTATCCTCATCACCATCCCCGCTTTGACTTTGACGAGCGTGCGCTTCTCGTCTCAGGGAAAATATTTTTAAGTATTGTCAATCATTATCTTTTACAATAAAAAATGATGTCAATTAAAAGTGGTGCAACAAATTCGAAATGTACATTGAACCAACAACATGATGATTTTATGTAGCGAAACTGTCAACAAGCAAATACACATTCTGTTCAGCCGCTTCGATCTATACGTTAAAGAAACGCAAACAAAAAATGCGAAATTTTGTACGCAAAGTAATAGTTTACAAGGAAATGCAGGTTTTCTGTTTTAAGGAGAAAACCTGCATTTTCAATAAATTTTTGAAAACAGCTTACGTACATTTTTCGCGTTTTATTTCTATATTTCTTGAGAGATGTTTTTGGTGTATAATAATGTTCATTGAGCTTAAAATTTCCCATTGGCGAGCTACTCGCCTGGGACTTTTATTTTTTTCTTTTCCGGTGTGTTACTCCATTTGAAAATCTTATTTAAAAACTTGTAAATATTTTTGCTTTCTTTCGCAAGTAGCGGTCCTACGATCGCTAAAATAAGAACATAAAGGGCAGTAAAAGGAGTTAAAATGGGATTTAATCCTGCTGTAATTCCTAAATTTGCAACAATGATCGAAAATTCTCCACGAGCCATAATGGTTAAACCAATATTGGTAGAAGCTTTATGGGATAGCCCCGCTTTCCTCCCCGAAATCATACCAGCTACAAAGTTCCCAGCAATTGTGAGTGCGGCAGCGCCTAAAGCTAACCAGATCGCACCAGCTAATGTTGATGGATCAATACTCAATCCAAAGCTGAAAAAGAAGATTGCGCCAAAGAAATCTCTAAACGGAACTACCATATGTTCAATGCGGTCTCGATAGTCAGTTTCTGAAAAAACTAGACCTAACAGCAATGCACCAATCGCTTCTGCAACATGAAGGGTTTCTGAAAACCCAGCAACAAAAAACAATGTAGCAAATATAACAATAATGAAAATTTCGTCAGATTTAATATTCAACCATTTATTTAATAAAGGCGAACCTTTTCGTGCAATGAAAAAAAACAGCAGCATATAGCCAACCGAAATAAGAACAGAGGTAATGATACCGAGGACAGAAGTAGAGCCGGCAAGCAAGACACCTGACATTGTGGTTAAAAATAAAGCAAGGAAAATGTCGTCAAATAAGATGATCCCAAGGATTAACTCCGTTTCTGGATTTGCTGTTCTTTTTAAATCAACAAGGACTTTGGCAACGATTGCACTGGAAGACACGCTGACAAGCCCAGCAATAATAAGAGTCTCCATCCATGGCATCCCGACGATAAATCCATATAAAAGGCCTAAAACAAAATTGATTGCTACATAAAGACTCCCGCCTACCACAATATTTCGGCCTGATTTCATCAATTTTCCAACAGAAAATTCCAAACCTAAATAAAAAAGCAAAAACAGAACACCAATTCGTCCTAAAAATTGGATAATTTCTTTACTTTCAATAAAGGTTAAGTCGATAATCCCAATCGTTGGGGCATGCGGACCAACAAGCATACCTAGGACAATCAGGAAAGGGATAATGGAAAATTTAAGCTTATTTGCGATAATAGCTGCAATTGCAACAAGGACAAGTGCTGTACCAACTTCAAAGACTAAATGATCCATCTATAAACCTCACTCCTTTCCTTTGTTCGATAATAAGTTGTTAACTAGTTGTTTTAGTTGGTTTCGTTCTCCTGAAATTACTAATGTATCGCCTGCCTCAATCACCGTATCCGGACCTGGGTTGTGTGTCTTCTTTGTCTTTTTTTTCTTAATAGCAATGACTGTAACTCCATAATTGTTTCTTATATCAATCTCACCGATCGTTTTATTCACAACTGGTGCACCAGGTTCTACTTGATACCATTCAATAATTAAATCATCAAACGCAAAGTCAACGGTTTCTAATGCTTTAGGTTTATATGCCATTCCGCCTAAAATTCCAGCAATTTGTCTTGCTTCTGAGTCATCAAATGTGGCAGTACTTAAAACCTCATCATGATCATCTGAATCAAAATGATAAATTTCTCTCCGTCCATCATCATGGATGACAATAACAAGTTTATCTTGGTTCTTTGTAATAATTTCAAACTTATATCCAATTCCCGGAAGTTCACTTTCTCTAATATTCATACAAAAATTCCTCCTTATAAATGTTTTAAATGAATGGATTAAGGTTGTTGAATATTAAAGGTTTACATCAATTTCCGTTTTAATTTTTTCATCTTTCGAAATTCCTAGATATTTGAGTGTTTCAGAAGGAGACGAATGGTGAAAATATTTCTGAAGCAAAGAAATGGCGACTCCTCGTTTATAGGCATGAAATCCAAAGGTTTTACGCATAGAGTTCGTTCCAATTTTCCCTTGTATGCCGACCGCTTCTGCGGCACGATGGATAATGCGGTAAGCCTGTTGACGCGTGATGGGCTTTTTCGTTTTCGCGGACTGGAATAAATAATCTTCGCGGTTCAATTGTCTCGATTGGATATAGTGGAGAATCGCCCTTTTTACTTTTTGGTTGAGATACACTTCCTTAGTCGTTTTAGATTCTTTATGTGGAAGCAGATAAAAATCCTTTATGTAGCCGTCATCCCCCAAAACATCTCCTACTTTTATTTCCAATATTTCTGTGATCTTTAAACCGGTATTGATGCCAAACACAAAGAGTACATAATCTCGCTCTGAATGCTTTTTTAAATATCTTTTCATGGCATTGATTTGTTTTATATCTCTTAGAGCTTCAACATATTCCATATAGTTATTCCCCTTAATCCACGTTACTTAATACTATTATATACTATTATTATGTAACACGCAAACAAAGCTTTGGATTTTAAGACGAAAATAAGGGATAAGGTAAACAAACTGTTGTTTTTATGTTTAGCGGTCCTGTTATTCCTAATAAAGAGGAATTTTAATATGTAATCCTGCCCGTTTCAAGCCTTCTTTAAACAATTTTGCATACGGTTTTTTCTTCATTCCATTTCATAGGAAACAATTTAGGTACCTGCTTTTTATCTTGCACTTTTATGAATTTCGCTTAAACCTCATCGCTTCCCAAATTTCGAGTTGCACCTTTGTCCTTTTGCGGCATGCCCTAAGCCCATATTGTGCGCCATTAAAATAATCGTTTTTGCTCAATATCACAAAATCATCAAGAAAAGACTGATCTATTTCTAGAAAATCGGCTTATTGACACCCCCATTAATGTTTTAGAAACGTTGATATATCGGTGTTTATGATTTTTTGTTTTCAATGGCGATTTGACTTTCTAAGACAGCCCCCAAAGTCATCACAACCAAGCACAATTGAAAGAAACAGTTATGCTATACTTTTATATAAAAAAATGACTATTTTTCGTTCTGTTTGTGGCACATGATAAAGACGTTTTGAACTGGGGTGAAAAGCCAATGCACATAAATGGAATAGAAGTGAAAGGTAAAGTTGTCGACAGACAATCTCGTTGCAAGCATTACCATAAAGATGTGGATATTATTGCAATCAAATTTTATTGCTGCCAGACTTATTATCCATGTCATAAATGCCATGAGGAAGAGGGATGCGGAAATCCACAAGTTTGGCCCAAAGCCTTGTTTGATGAGAAAGCGATTTTATGCGGCCATTGCGGGAAAGAATTGACTATTAATGAGTATTTGCACAGTGCATATCAATGCCCGAACTGCAATGCGCAGTTTAATCCAGGCTGTGGACTTCACCGTCATTATTATTTTGAAACTTAAAAAATTCATTTCAAAACGCATTACAAAAAGCCATTTCAAACTTGCATTTATTAAAGTTTGAAATGGCCCTCATTTTTTAAAATAGACGTGTGTTACATACAATCTCAAAAACTAACTAAATTTTAAACTGCTGTATTAATCGATCAAAATCCATTGCTTCTTTATCCAAATGTTTTGCTGAATTTGCTACTTCCTTCATAGAAGAATTAGACTGTTCAGCAGTAGCTGTCACCTCTTCTATTCCAGCTGCAGATTCTTCTGATACAGATGCAATACTTTCAATGGATTCTCCCATTTTTTTCGTATTGTCAAGAACACTGTTAATCGATTCTGACATACCGCGAATTTTATGCGAGACTTTTTTAATGGTCTCTTTTAGTTCATTAAAGATATCACCTGTTTTGGAAATAGTTTCCGTACCTTCTGCTACGTTTCTATAGCCATCCTCCAATGAAATAACAACATTTTTAGATTCAGTTTGAATGCCTTGAATGATAGAAGTAATTTCCGAAACAGAGGAAGCTACCTGTTCTGCAAGCTTGCGCACTTCATCAGCGACAACTGCAAAACCTTTTCCATGTTCTCCTGCTCTCGCAGCCTCAATCGCAGCATTCAATGCTAAAAGGTTGGTTTGATCGGCAATTTCTTGGATGACGTTAATTAATTTTGCAATATCGTTTGTTTTTGTATCTAACCCTTTTACCATTGCGAGTGAACCTTGAATTTTCGCATCAATTGATTCCATTTTTTCGATTGATTTTATCATTGCCTGACTGCCATCCTCCGTCAGAGTAAGCATGGAGTCTGAAAATGTCTGCACTTCTTGTTGATTTTTTAATACATTTGTTACGATCGATTCAAATTCATTCATCTGTTCTAATAGCTCTGATGCAGAGTTCGCTTGTTCTTCAGCACCGCTTGATAATTCCTGCATGGTAGAAGCAATCTGTTGGCTGCCTTGCTGAACCTCTTCGGAATATTGTGACAGCGTTCTGCTTTGTTTGCTTAAATTGCCTGAAACATTTGTCATATGTCCAATAATCTGATGCAAGTTTCCTTTCATTTTATTCATAGCATTGATTAATTGGCCGATTTCGTCTTTACCGTCATAAATGACTGCATGACCTTGCAGGTTCCCGTCTGCGATTTGATTCGCCATTTTTACTGCTACAAGTAAATTTTTCCTTATCGTCCGTGTAATAAGAAAAACCACTGTTACCCCAAGAACGATTGATAAAAGGACAGATAAAACCAATATGAGTAGGCTGTGCTGCATAACATTGAATGTTTGATTGACAGCTACAATGCGTTCTTCCTCTACGGCCTTTGTCAATTGATCTAGCTGAGCAACTGTTTCTGTACGCAATTCAGCGATTTGTTCTCTTAACTTGCCGATTTCTTCCTTGTTTCCACCCTTCAAAGCCGGAACTAGCTGGTTTAAAAACAGATCATTAATCATTTCCTTGTTTGTTTCAATCTTTGCTAATAAATCCCGTTGATTTTTAGTCTCCAGTTGAGACTCTATTCCCTTCTTTTTGTCTTCATACTCCTGCATACGATCATTAAACTCTTGCAAGTTTTTTTCATCCATTGTATTTATATAATCGGCCACTCGAATGTCAGCAGCTCTGAAAAGCGAAGCCATTTCTGTTATATGTACAGCCTTTTCTCCTCTACGGTCAATTTGTTCAATGTTGTTTTTTATTTGAAAAAATTGGTTTCCTATAATAATAGACGCTATAATAAATAATCCCACTGTTACGATCAAACCAATTGAATATTTCCAGCCAATATTTAAATTTTTATACATCCGTATCATAATAATCCCCCTCGTACCTTCTTATGTAACTTTTTTTCTTTTTCTAGTTGGAGGTTACACATCGGCAAAGAACGTATGAAATCACTAAAATGAAAGCGGCAAAGCAGGAAGCTATTTGAATATACCTGTTGCAAAAGAACCAGAAAATACTAAAAAGAAAACAGGTAAACAAGAAAGCACTTAAGCTGCCGCATAACCAAAAATTTTTCTATTTTGAGCACCGACTAAAATATAAAAACAACCATTTCGGGAAAAATGCAATATAAAATCTTTCCGAATGGCATCACGAATAAGAAGCAAGCCGAATGCTAACCAAATAGATAAAATATTTTACCTTTAGAAGCTTATATTCATTATCGTCTCACCGCTTTTTCAAGCCATTGGAAACTCCCCCTAAACCAGCCTCTGATTCATGCAATGCTAATTTCCCTTGCATTATGACAAAAGCACTAGTATATGTTTCATTTTAAACCTTTACAAAAATATTTTCATTAAAAAGAATCACACATTTGTACAAATGATTTAGAGAAAGAGTAAGCACTGCCCCGTCCTTTGAAGACGGAAACCATCATTGAGACAAGCTAGTATAAAACAAAAATTAAGAAAGCAGGCACTGTTCTTCTCCAGCTTTTCCGTTATATTCGTGTTGCCTGCTTATGAAATGATTAACGCTTAAATTAGCCTTAGCGGTTTGATATCCCACTTAGTTTTGATACAACCATTTCCAGCCTGTCCGAATACGTTCAAGTTCCCCTTATTTATATCCAACTTAGTGATAAAACAAATCTACTTTTTATTTCGGTTCTAACGGAAAAAACTTTATATCCCACTTAGTTTAGATAAAACTGATCAGAAGTAGATGAACAAATCACTCTTGATCAATTTATATCCCACCCAGTTCGTAAATGTTAAATCTTTCCATTTATTTATAGAATAAAAGCCATGAGAGCCTTCTCAAATCTAATCTAATCTAATTTTAAGGAGGTTTTTTGCGACGAAAACAGCCCTGCAAGGAATGGAAACTAAAGATTTCTGAATACAAAGAGCAAGTGAACTAAGCCAGAAAAATATTTTGAAGCCAACAATCCTTTCACCAATTCAAGTACTCGTTAAAAAATTTGATCAACAAAATATAAAATGAATGTATCCTTTACATCTAAATAATCATCCACATCATCGTTATCGTTTGATCATTTTTTTCTTTTTTAAAACAACAGCATCAAGTATACCAAATAAAACAAAATGTTTAAGTATTAGAACGAATACTATTCAAACATAAACTCCCTTCACACAACCGTAATTTTTCCACCTTTCTTACACACTCTTGCAAAAAAATAAAAAAATATTCAATTTTGCATCAATTATGCAAGGATAAATAAATTTATTTTTTTAAATTTTTTATATCTAATAAATTATCCAAATATTACTCGGCATAATTCTTGCAATATATAGGTTAAGAATATATGAAAGGTGGAGCGATAATGGAGAATGTCAATTTAAGGCGATCATTGACTGTGTTTCCCTTAGTGTTATTTGGTTTAGCTTACATGGCACCAACCACAGTTTTTTCTACTTATGGGGTAGTTGCACAAATTACAAATGGGATGGTACCTGCAGCTTACATTGTCGCCTTAATAGGAATGTTATTTACTGCTTATAGCTATGGGCAAATGGTGAAAGCCTTTCCTGTTTCCGGCTCATCCTATACCTATACTCAAAAGGGAATTAATTCCCATTTGGGATTTATTGTTGGATGGGTTATTTTACTTGACTATTTATTTCTGCCAATGATTAACGGCTTATTGTTAGGTATTTATTTAAATGCCTATTTCCCTGAAGTCCCTTTTTCCGTCTGGCTGATTCTTTTTGTCCTTCTAATTACAATCGTCAATATCATTGGTGTAAAAGTGGCAACAAAGGTTAATTTGCTTCTTATTATCTGCCAATTCTTACTTATTGTAGTATTTATTTTTCTATCATTAAAAGGATTAAGTAACGGATTAGGTTCAGGTACATTCTTTATGAGTTCTCCCTTTTTTAATGGAGAAGTTCCTTTTTCCTTGGTTTTGGCTGGGGCATCCATATTATGTTTATCTTTTTTAGGGTTTGATTCAGTGACAACCTTTGCAGAAGAAACTATTAATCCGAAAAAGACAATACCAAAAGCAATTTTTCTTGTGGCATTAATAGGAGGAACAACATTTATACTAGTTTCCTATGTTTGCCATCTTGTGTTTCCAAATTATCAAGCATTTCAAGATCCAGATTCTGCAGCTTTGGAAATTGCTTTGTATATTGGTGGAAACCTCTTTCAGTCTATCTTTCTAGCAGGATATATAACTGGGGCAATCGCTTCTGGACTTTCTTCCCATGCAAGTGTTTCTAGACTTCTTTACGGGATGGGACGCGATGGTGTGCTTCCAAAGGAAATTTTTGGTTACATCTATCCTAAATTCCGGACACCAGCTTTAAACGTATTAATCGTTAGTGCATTTACATTATCGGCACTATTCATTGATCTTGTCATGGCTTCTTCCTTAATAAATTTTGGGGCGCTAGTTGCTTTTACCTTTGTTAATTTATCTGTCGTTGCCCATTATTTTATTAAAGGGAAACAAAGAAAAGGCATCGATATAGTAAAATATCTTATTTTACCTATCATTGGAGCATGTTTTACTTTATGGCTTTGGACTAGTTTGGATACAAAAGCTCTCTTGCTCGGTTTTGGATGGTTTGTAATCGGCTTTATTATCCTGTTGTATATAACAAAATTCTTTACTACTAGACCACCAGAACTTTCCGTTGACCAAATCGATGATGTAACAATGTAAACGCTTATAAGGGGGAGAGTGTGATGGAAAAGGCAGATATGATTCTATCAAGTAATTATGTTTTTACGGGATTGGAAAATACTCCAAAAAAGGCTTCTATTGCGATTAAAGGCAATAAAATCATGGCAATCGGCACAAAAGAAGAGGTCAAATCATTCGCAGGTAAACATACGGCTATTTATGATTTTGATCAGGAATTGATTCTTCCAGGATTCCATGATTTTCATATGCATTTAATGATGGGGATAATATTTCAGAAAGAAAGTGTACAGTTATATAATGCCAGATCTTCGGAAGAAGTGGCAGAAATGGTAGCAAAATATGCTGAAACAAGGCCCGACGCTGAATGGATTTTTGGGATTGGATGGGATCATACAAATTGGAAAAATAAACAGCTTCCACATAAATCTATATTAGATATGTATATTTCTGATCGTCCTGTTTTATTATTTAATACCGAAGTTCATTATGCATGGATTAATAGCAAAGCTATTGAAATCGTTCAACTAACAAAAGATACCCCTGATCCTGATTATGGGGAAATCGGCAAGGATAGTGACGGTGAATTAAACGGACTTCTTTTTGAACATGCAATTGGGTTTGTATCTGAAACAGCCTTTAACTTTTCAAAAGAAAAACGGGCAGAACTTTTCCAGGAATTGCTAAATAAATTGGCCAAATATGGGATTACATCGGTCCATGATTTATTTGCCGCGAAAATTGCTCCTAATCAACTGGATGATTTAAAGGTTTATTCGGATTTTGATAAGAAAGGACTCCTTACAGCACGGATTCATGTTTCACCTGAATTAAAAATGGATCTGAGCGAGGCTAAACAATTAAAGAATAAATATCAATCTAGCAAATTAAGGATGACAGGCTTAAAACAGTTTATCGATGGAGTTGTTACGGGACATACAGCTTATTTGCTTTATTCTTATAAAGATCGGCCAGATACGAAAGGGGGAACCACCTTACCTCCTGAAAAAATCAAGCAATTAGTGAAACAAGCTGATAAAGAAGGATTCCAAATTCGTTTTCATGCAATTGGAAATGGTGCAGTCCGCCTAGCTTTAGACGCCTTTGAAGAAGCTAGAAAAGAAAATGAAATCAGAGATTCGAGACATGTGATTGAACATGTGGAAGTATTGCATCCGGACGATGTGAAACGATTTGCAGAGTTAGGAATAATTGCTTCTTTTCAACCATATCATATTGCTTTAATGGAGCAAGAAGCTTATACAACAAGGGTTGGAGAAAATCAGAAACCCCTTTTCTTCCCAATTAATACAATTTCAGAAAGTGGAGCTGTAATTGCATTTGGTACAGATTTTCCAGTTGTTTCATTAAATCCAATGCTTGGCATATATAATGCTGTTGCTAGAAAGGATTTAAAAGGCAAGCAATGGGGAGAAAATGAAAGCATTTCATTATCAGAAGCACTGAAAAATTATACGTCAACACCTGCTTATGGTTCATTTAGAGAAAACGAACTCGGCACATTAGAACCTGGGAAGCTCGCTGATATTGTCGTATTAGATAAAAACTTATTTGATATATCCATCGAGGATATTCCTTCTACAGAAGTAAAAATGACAATCATGGATGGTAAAGTAGTATATACAAATGAAAAAGTGTCGTAAATATGACTGCCGAAACAATTTTAAGAGGCTGTTCTAAACAGCAATGTACTTCTCACTTATTAGAACTGCTCTTATAAAAAATACTAGGGAGGAGAAAGAAAATGACCAAAGTAAAGATAGGTCTTATTCAATTAAGCTGCGGGGAAGATATTGACAAAAACATCCAAAAAACTATCAAAAAAATTAAAGAAGCTGCCAATAACGGAGCAAAAATTATTTGTTTACAAGAATTGTTTGCCTCTCAATATTTTCCCCAATCCGTTGATGTCCAAAACTACGAATTAGCAGAAGATGTAAATAGTGCTGTTCTATCCAATATGAGTGAATTAGCAAGAACTTTACAAATCGTATTAATTGTTCCTTTCTATGAAAAAGCTGGCTCAGGTATATATTTTAATAGCGCAGCAGTATTTGACTCAGATGGAAAACGCTTAGGCATTACGAGAAAAAATCATATTCCAGACGGTCCTCAATACCATGAAAAATATTACTTTGTCCCAGGCAATACTGGATATCCTGTTTATGATACTGCCTATGGGAAAATTGGAATTGGCATCTGTTGGGATGAATGGTTTCCAGAGGTTTCAAGAATTTTAAGTTTAAAGGGAGCAGAAATTTTATTTTTCCCTTCCGCAATTGGATCTGAACCAGATTATCCTGAATTATCAACGAAACCATCATGGCAAAAAGCCATTTTGGCACACGGAATTTATAATGGAGTATTTGTAGCAGCAGTTAACCGCGTAGGAAGAGAAAAAGAGATGAGTTTTTACGGAGGATCCTTTATTAGTGATCCGCTTGGAAATATTTTATCTTCCCTTGATGACAAAGAAGGTGTCATCGTACAAGAAGTAGATTTAAGTGAAATTGAAAAAACAAGGAGAATACTACAGTTTTTTAGGGACCGTCGTGTAGATACTTATGAACCTTTGTTACAAAAGGAAATACTAACTAGATATTAATTATAGAACAGGACCCAAACCGTATAGCGAATTGGGCCCTTTCTTTTTTATTTATCCGAAGCAATGACCTATGATCTATAAAGGAGAATTTATACTAGTATAAATTCATGGACACATCTCAATCCACGCATCCATAAAGGATGCGACCATAACTTTCCCTGAATTTATAAAACCACTCAGGATTTCAATCCACGCATCCATAAAGGATGCGACAAATCTGAGACACTTTATAAGTTGGTTTTGGTAATTTCAATCCACGCATCCATAAAGGATGCGACCAAGTCCTCAAGAAGCTTTTCGCCACGTTCGCCTATTTCAATCCACGCATCCATAAAGGATGCGACGTAGATGGCTTTGTCACTATTAAAAACAAACTAGATTTCAATCCACGCATCCATAAAGGATGCGACATCCAGAATTGGAATTAGTGCGGATTGAGGGCATATTTCAATCCACGCATCCATAAAGGATGCGACAAAGTTATCGCAGTGCTATAAAGAGTTCGGGAGGATTTCAATCCACGCATCCATAAAGGATGCGACTAAGGCGGTGAGATCATGTTTAACAGCCTCATTATATTTCAATCCACGCATCCATAAAGGATGCGACATGATCTCTGATTTGGTATATGCGTTGGAATGGATATTTCAATCCACGCATCCATAAAGGATGCGACACTCGACACCGAACGGAGTATACGGGTCTTTGTCATTTCAATCCACGCATCCATAAAGGATGCGACTGACAGGTATTAATGTTACTCACAACAGCAAAGATTTCAATCCACGCATCCATAAAGGATGCGACTGGTTACAAGACAGTTAGTGGGTACAACAATATTATTTCAATCCACGCATCCATAAAGGATGCGACTGTTCTTTTCAAAATGTTACCTCCTTACTCAACTATTTCAATCCACGCATCCATAAAGGATGCGACGCTTTCACATGACTTGTGTCTTTCACAAGCACCTATTTCAATCCACGCATCCATAAAGGATGCGACCTCTCGAAATTTTTGAAGGCCTTCTTTTGCGTTCTTATTTCAATCCACGCATCCATAAAGGATGCGACTCTTGTGCGGTCATGGTTTCAACCTGTTCAGATTATTTCAATCCACGCATCCATAAAGGATGCGACAATATTTACACTACTAACCTTACATCAGCAGAATTTATTTCAATCCACGCATCCATAAAGGATGCGACTGATTTCAACGCACCAGGAGCCGTGAAAAAAGGGATTTCAATCCACGCATCCATAAAGGATGCGACATCACCTCCTACAAATATTCGTCTTTTAGAACCGATTTCAATCCACGCATCCATAAAGGATGCGACGGCAAGGAATTTTATACGATTCAGGAAAAGGTCATATTTCAATCCACGCATCCATAAAGGATGCGACAGTTTTTTCTACAAGAAGACGGTAGACAAACTACTATTTCAATCCACGCATCCATAAAGGATGCGACACGGACATTTTATCGAGTATTTATCGGAAGGAACATTTCAATCCACGCATCCATAAAGGATGCGACATTGTGGTATTCGGATTCATCTGCCCCTATACTAATTTCAATCCACGCATCCATAAAGGATGCGACCTCGTCAATATGCTCCGTGTATTTTTCTAACGATATTTCAATCCACGCATCCATAAAGGATGCGACCAGCACAGCCCGTGCAACAACCAACACAACAAACTATTTCAATCCACGCATCCATAAAGGATGCGACTAAAACCGTTGAAAAATAAATTTCCGGTAATTGCGATTTCAATCCACGCATCCATAAAGGATGCGACGATAACAACGTATCAATTGTAACCTCACATATTGTATTTCAATCCACGCATCCATAAAGGATGCGACGCACAAAACGGGATTATTGATAAAGATGAAAATGATTTCAATCCACGCATCCATAAAGGATGCGACGGCATTGTTTCACTAGTTCTTGTTTGGACTTCCCATTTCAATCCACGCATCCATAAAGGATGCGACATTAATTCGATCGGAACACCGAACATTTGAGATGCAATTTCAATCCACGCATCCATAAAGGATGCGACGCTGCAGAAGTTGACTTTCTTCAGATCTTATCAACTATTTCAATCCACGCATCCATAAAGGATGCGACGATGATTTTGTTACCGGTAATCCTAACTCCTTCGATTTCAATCCACGCATCCATAAAGGATGCGACTTCAACATGATAATGAGCAAAACTTGCAGCATCAATTTCAATCCACGCATCCATAAAGGATGCGACATTTTGTATCGTCTTTTATATCTCGTAGAGTTTCTTATTTCAATCCACGCATCCATAAAGGATGCGACGTAAAAGTCCATGGATTGTGAATCATCATCATCATTTCAATCCACGCATCCATAAAGGATGCGACTACAGGTGCATTAGCTTTTGCAATTACTGGTGTTATTTCAATCCACGCATCCATAAAGGATGCGACGTCATTTAATTCTTTTTCCTGCTGTCTCAATGTGAATTTCAATCCACGCATCCATAAAGGATGCGACATGGCCACTCATTCCTGTAATAATCCACCAACCAAGATTTCAATCCACGCATCCATAAAGGATGCGACAGTATTCGGACCATATATTCCGTCCACCTCATGAGATTTCAATCCACGCATCCATAAAGGATGCGACAAATATTGCCACTGTGTTCCGACTCCGCCAGTCAATTTCAATCCACGCATCCATAAAGGATGCGACAGCACGACAAGGATCGACTGTTGAAAGCGTTAGAATTTCAATCCACGCATCCATAAAGGATGCGACAACCGCCATTCTCAAACTTCCCTTCTCATCTTAACATTTCAATCCACGCATCCATAAAGGATGCGACTGGAGCAATTTAGGGCAATGCGTGATCAGGCAATTATTTCAATCCACGCATCCATAAAGGATGCGACTCTAGCATGTGCAAGTGTTTCTAAGTAATTGCGCGATTTCAATCCACGCATCCATAAAGGATGCGACCAGATACGCCGGTGAACCGTTTGCCGTCTTTTACAATTTCAATCCACGCATCCATAAAGGATGCGACCTTCACTCGGAACAAACGCTGTCCGTATAAGTTGGATTTCAATCCACGCATCCATAAAGGATGCGACTGTTATGCCTCGTTCTAATCTTTGAGTTAGTGTAATTTCAATCCACGCATCCATAAAGGATGCGACTTTAATATCACCGTTTGTGTCTTTCACAAGTTTTATTTCAATCCACGCATCCATAAAGGATGCGACGGCATCCTTCTGGGTGCTTTTTTATTTGTGAGGTATTTCAATCCACGCATCCATAAAGGATGCGACGGTGATGATCATGCTAACCTATCAAACGTTCATATTTCAATCCACGCATCCATAAAGGATGCGACATACGGTTTACGCAACAACTCATTATGTGATAGGATTTCAATCCACGCATCCATAAAGGATGCGACGGTTTCGGCGGTGGAAAGGCGAGTATTTATATCGATTTCAATCCACGCATCCATAAAGGATGCGACTGGTATTCTTTTGGAACAACAACAAAATCATCCCATTTCAATCCACGCATCCATAAAGGATGCGACTACGCATTATTGCACCGATTAGTGGCTGACGAAATTTCAATCCACGCATCCATAAAGGATGCGACGTAATCACCTCCTATAAATACTCGTCTTTTAGAACCGATTTCAATCCACGCATCCATAAAGGATGCGACGCGTCATCAACGAGTTCTTCCGCGTCTGTTAGTTATTTCAATCCACGCATCCATAAAGGATGCGACGATTGAGTATATACCTCCTTCTATCGGTTGTAATATTTCAATCCACGCATCCATAAAGGATGCGACCCGGTTGTGCCGATTGAAACTCGGACAGTAGGAACTATTTCAATCCACGCATCCATAAAGGATGCGACTTTCTCCCGTCACTTCTTTAATTCCGCTAGAATAATTTCAATCCACGCATCCATAAAGGATGCGACAGCGATTTTTCCTCAAAATTACTTAAATTGATGTAATTTTGACAAAAAACCGCCATTTTCTTTATAAAAATAAAGAACTTTTTTCAAAAAAAAATAAAATATGGCAATAATTTCAAAAAAATCAGGTGCGAATGCATCAAGAATTTCAAGCTCACTATACATTCGCACTAAAAAATTATAGGATCCTCTAAATCAAGTGATGCTTTCACACCTATATGCTCTACTCTAGACTTATAATTGTTTCCTAGTTGATAGAACCTGAGACTATCTTTATTTTCATCAATAATATTGGTAAGTTCTAATTTTAAAGCTGTAAATTGGGCTGCATCGACGTTACATTCAAAAACTGAATTTTGGACTCGTTGGCCATAATTTTGGCATACTTTTGACACTTTCCTTAATCTTTTTTGTCCTGCACTGCTTACAGTACTAACATCATAAGTTATTAAAACTAACAAAATTTACACCTACTTCCATAAAAATGGTGGATACTCATCCAAATCATCACGTAAATGACGGGCCAATAGTAAAGCTTGTGCATGTGGAACTAATCCCCAAGTTATTTTCTCGCCTAAATATGGATGTGTTATCTTGTCTTGTTTTCTATTTTGCCATGCAGATAAGAATTTCTTTCTAGCTTCATCTGTCATAATTACAGCTCCATTTTCTTTTTTAATAAAATCCTCTTTGTTAACAATTTTTTTATTAATCAATGTTAAGACAAACTTATCTGCGTAAACACCCCGCAATTCTTCCATTACATCTAAAGCTAAAGATGCTCTTCCTGGTCGATCTCGATGCAAAAAACCAACATATGCATCGAGACCAACCCCCTCCAACGCTGATGCCATATCATTTGCCAATAACGTATAAGCAAATGAAAGCATTGCATTCACGTTATCTAATGGCGGTCTTCGTGATCGCGAGTGGAAATAAAAATCCTCTTTTTGCTGTAATATCATCTGATTAAACAGTTTATTGTAACTTATAGCAGCTTGTCCTTCCAAACCTCTTAATCTTTCTAAATCTTCACACTCTCGCACATCATGAATGATAGATGATAAATGTTGAGAGATTTCTTTAAAAAGAGCTACATCCACTCGTAATGGATAATCTCTAGTCATTCTTTCTATTATCCATTTATTGTTATAAATCTTTCCAATAATAAAGTTACGTGCAATTTTTACCGACATAACTTCATCTTCAGACACACGATATTGTTTCTTTCTAAGGATGACGTTACCCTTGCTTTTTCCGATCACTCTTGCCAGAAATCGACCGTTCTTAGTTAAAAAAACTAATGAAATATTTTTTTCTGCACAATATCCCATTAATGCAGGACTTGCACCAGTATAGCCAAAGGATACGATTGATTCTAAATTATGAAGCGGTAATCTACCTATCTTCTCATTCTCTTTTAAAAGGACAATATTATCGCCGTCTAATGATAAATAAACATCTGATTGAGTGATAAATAATGTGTTAAGCAGTTTTTTCATTCTTTTATCTTTCCTTCAATATAACTTTTTACAGTCCGCTTATTCATTAAATTTGGCAAACAAATATTTTGGAGGGAACAGTTTTTGCAAAAAGATCCAGTTTTCACTTTAGGCGTATACTTGCGCTTATAATGATCATGCATTTCTAAGACAATTGACCTTACTTTATTTTTATTTTCTAATGTTATAGGTATTTCTACTCTCCGTTTTATCTCGTTATAAAACATATATCCTGTGTTTATTTTGCAAAGTAACATCTCCTCTAAACACATAACTTGTGCTGTTAATTGCAATATATCTGAATCATTTATTTTCGGCTTTCCACGTTTATATTCTATTGGATAGGCAACATATTTTCCTTCAGCACCCACTATTTCTACACCATTATTATCTTTAACAAATTCAACAACATCACAAACACCGGTAATTTTCAGTTCATTTGACTTTACAGGCATTGCTCGAACAATCAGTTTATTGCCACGCTTCTCTCGAATAAATGGCTTGTCAGCTTTTCGATGAAGATATTGTCCTTCAATCGTTCTTACATTTTCTTCCCATTGCTGTTCAATATGAATGAGAGCCCATTGGCGTCTACAAAATTGAAAATGCTGAATACCGGACAACATTAAATAAATTTCTTCCTCATTATTTACCATCGATGACCACAGCTTTTAAACCATCTAGCTCATTTAAAGTGATCGTATAATCATCAATCGATTTTGGTTCTTCCACATTTTTTTCAATTTTTAATAAACGATGAACTTTAGCGGAAGAATATTGTCCCAGTTTTGAATTGTGCTCCCACCAATAAACTTTGTGCACTTCCATGCTTCCTTCAGGTCTCGCAGCAGATGCGTCATTCTCAAACAATGTAACAAGAGCTTGTTGGATTTTTAGAGCATCTTCATTTGTAAATCCTGTTTTTTCTGCCAATTGCGTATTCATACTGCCGTAAAAAACATACACACCAAAATCAACACGATGCTTCATTCCCATAGTGTCAGAGCTGCGTTTTTCATTTGTTACAGAATTTACACTTTTTGTAATCTGCATGCTGACAATATCAACAGGGTCGACACTTGTTGCCGTATGGATTGAAACAGGACCACGAACACCGACAGATAAATCGGATCCTTTAAAGGCAAAAACTTGACCAAAGGCCCGGACATCTATCCATAACTGGCAAGCTATCTTCGCAAACTCTTCACTTGAGCCGTTTTTAGAACTCATAATTTTCTTTAATTCCGGGTGTGCTTCTGCACGCTCTTTTAAACTTTTAAAATCATCGACTTTTCGATCATTCGATTGAACAAAAATGGACTCTCCCATATCCTGCAGTCGATTTCTGATTTTCCGTTTAATGGCCACATCCGAAATCTCTCCATGTCCGTCATAATTTTGTCTCGGACGGTTTCCATTCAATGGATCTCCATTCGGATTGGCTTTTTTAACCGATAATACAACAGCAAAATCAATTTTATGATCTAAGATTGACATATTACATTCCTCCTACTTCATTAGATGGTTCAGTATTTTTTTCTGATTTTTGATATAATGCATGTCGTTGGCTATAAAAACCTAATAGGTATTTACCAGATAACGGTTTGTTATTAAAATCTTCAAATTTCATTCTAGAAGCCACTTCATCAATTAGTTTGGACAAATATAGCCCTCTTGTCCCGAGCCTCATTTGATAAGGTTGAATACTTTCCTGAATGATCTTCCATGTTCTTGCGGGGTGTTTGGAAAAAGCGTTCATATATCTGATGGCGTTAGTAGCTCGCGTTTCATCAGAATCTAAAGCGCGTCTTTCCAACACATCCGCAATTGCTAATAAACGGCCAAATAAATAATCGCGGTCGTTATTTTCTGTATCTAGCGCCATATTTAATCCCTCCTGTTTATTAATTAAAGCGCAGGCAATACTTAACGTTTTTTCCCATTCCCAGTTTTCCATTGCCACTGGATTTGAAGCGCGATAAAAAGCGCTTCTTATAATGTCCAGAGGAATTTTTTTATCATCGACAATGCAAGGAAAGATGCGCTCCATCAGCCCTTTCACCACTTTATCATTTGCTGTCGGCCCGTAAGCAGCAAACGCGATATCTTTAGTCGCGGGAGCCCCGTAAAATTGAACCGTTTTCTTTTGTTCATCTTTTCGATAACGATGGAGCCACACACAAGTCGAATGCCATTTAATCAGTCTATCCAAATACAGTTTTCTATCCATATTTCGATAATAAAGCACCGCAAGACGCCCCGGGGTAGCAGAATCAAGGATTAAAATATTCACCTCGGACTTTGTTGTCAGATTCGCTTTATACCCCTCCAAAGCTTTGGCTACTTCATTGGCAAATTCCTGATTCGTAAACGATTTTCTTTCTTTTTTTTCTAATGGCATGGGATGGATAGCAAAAGTATCTTCTGTCGGATCTGGAAGATTAATTTCATCATTTCCCCATACAAGAAACACGCGTTGGTCAATGATTTTTCCCTGCCTGTTAATCAGCCATTTCAATGCATTATGCGCCTTCTGGGAAACATCATAACTAATGCTGGCCACTTCATTACTTTCATGGAAACGTCCCCTGAACGTAAAACCACTCGTATCATTGGCAGAAATTAGTTTCGCTTTATCGCCAGCATTTCTAATTTTGTTTGCGTGTTTGTCAGTGCTTGGCAGCCTTTTTCCCGTTACATAACATAGATCCTCATCACTTAACAAATCTTTATAAAATAAAATAAAAGATTCATACATTTCAGGGTCTTCCCAAACCTTTGTTAGTATTTTATTAGGCGAATAAACATTAAATCGAATAAAGGCACTCTCTATACCGCCATTTATTACTGAAAATATGGGTGGTTTACTACCATACAAAGATTCGTATTTTTTATCCCATTTATCTATTAAATGACCCTCAGCATCTAAGTACAAAATTTTTTCATCCACTAAATCTTTAATTAATCGTTTCTTACTTAAATAGCTATAAATACTTTTTAGTTTTTTTGTTGCATAGGGTGATTCTGCCCAATCTTTCAACTGTTGAATATAATAGCTAAAAGGTTCTTCTTTTTTTATTTTTCCACCATATGTAACAAAATCGCCTGCTACATAACTTAATTTATCGTGAAGCGGATAAGGGGCTATTTTCGTACTAGTCCGGTTCGCGGCATCTTCTGTGCAAGGGATGACAGTCACCTCTTTAATGACTGTTGCCGAATGGAATTGCCCGTCTTCTGTGATATTCACTGTAATATGCGCGGTTTGAGTCGTATGAGAAATCGGCAACAAAGTATACTCTTGTTCATTATGCTTTTTTTCCATTACACCTACACGATCTAAATTGGATTCATATGTCTCATATAAATTTAATAACCAGCTCATTTATTCACCTCCCCCTCCTAATTGATTTAACAGTTCATCAGCAGATTCAATATTTGTTTTATCGAAATGCTTCGGATCCATTTTTTTGATTTTTCGAACATGTGTACATTGATCTGGCCTAATAAACTGAATAATGCCATTCTTCATAACTGGATTCCATAGACGTACTTCCATTTCGTTTCTACCGGTTTCATCTGGGTAATTAATCCCATGAACCATGGTACCTAGATGAATATCGCCATAATTGTCATAAAATCCTTCACCTTCACCAAATACACACGGTTCAACATACCCTTGACATTCTCTAGTGCCTAAAAAGATATCTCTTCGTCCTCCAGCTTTCAGTGAACGTTTTAGTATGTTGTGATGCTTATGTTCGTTGCGATCAAAAGCAAGATCAGGACGGTGCGGATTAAAAACAAAATGTGCACGCACTTGATATCTTACGTCTTTTAAATACGTATAATGAGCCAGTGTATTTCCCCCACCATATTCAATTGGCCGAATGCCTTTGGATTCCATTCGAATCGGATTCATCACTCGAACCTCATCAATGATAAAAAGTATGGTGGGCTTCCAATAAATCGACTCGACAATTCCTTTCAACGCCTGGTAGGTTGGCACTTGATAGGACAGCTTTTCACCTCCCATTTTTGTCAAAGGATCCGTGAATAAGGCGTAATCACCATAAACTTCAAATTCAATAGCGTTTCTCAATACAGACACCTCCTTTTTGAATTTTTTAATAATTTAATAATAATCTTTTTTCAGAAAATATTCAACTTAAATAATATATTATATGAAATATAATATTTGAATCTTGATTATGGTATAATAAATTGTCGCTTTTAAAAGCGTGGATTGAAAAATATATTATATTATTTGAAAGAGGGTGCACCAAAAGTAATTGGCACCCTTTTGATTGTACTTTATTTTATTTAAGACCCCAGACCCCTCTTAAGTAAGCATCTTTTAAAATATACTTACATCCAAATGGCTGTCATTTTCAAGGTTGAGGCCGAATTCCTTATCATATGCTCCCTCTTTTAAGGCTAGGACTTTGCCGTCTAAATAACGCACTAACCCATCATTTTTGATTAATTGTTCGCGTTCATAATCGAAGATGTTGATCGTATATTGCTGAGCCTTTCGCAAAAGCTGGGAAAATTCATAAATGCTTTTATTGCTATTGAATTCAGCGATAATTTCTTTACCATCACCATACGGAACAATTACGGAAGTAGTCATGTCGTCAATCACTCGGAAATGTTCAGCCGCTGTTTTATAGCTATTTACTAAAAATAACGGAGGAAGCGCACCATTTTTTTGAAAATATGCTTGGCTATAGGAGCTTTTTCTTCTATTGGCTATCAATAGCTCTACCATTTCTTTTTTCAATTTCGGTATAAAATAATTCAAACTCTGCTTGAATTCCGTATAATACTCTTTAAAATATCTTTCCATCGCTTGCATAGACAAGATGCTGCCACCATGATTGGCCTGATCGCGGCTTATATCAATCAAAATTCTTTTCGCAACTTCTTTTCCAACAGCTATTTCTTTTAAACGATTTAACTTTTCTTCTTCATGGTCTATAACATAAACATTTTGTATGTCCTTTTCACCGTGCCGATTGCATCTGCCTGCAGCTTGTGCAATGGAATCTAATCCTGCTAATGAGCGAATCACACAATCGAAACTAACATCTACCCCCGCTTCAATCAGTTGGGTGCTTACACAAATTACTTTATTACCCTCTTTCAGATGATCTTTTATTTCACCTAAAATTTTATTACGATGAGCAGCACACATTGATGTACTCAAATGATAAATTGGTAAATTTATCTTCTTCATTTTCAATTGAGTATACAGATCTTTCACAACTGATTTCGTATTTAAAATAACTAACACACTTTGTACTTCTCTTATTTTTGCCTCAATAAAATTGGATAGTTTTTCATTATTAAATGTTTCATTTGTTGCTTTATCAATGATTTCCACCCGTTTAAATGCATTAATTACATAATTTAGGTTTTTGACCATTTCCGCATCCGTATTTATTTCTAATTTATGCTCAACGAAGTCTAATGCTGGTTGAGTTGCAGTGCAAAGCACGATGCTGGAGCAACCATAAGTTTTTAAAAAGTTTAGTGCCTGATTAAATAGAGATACACATGAAATAGGAACTTTTTGCACTTCATCAAAAATAATCACTGAATGACTTAAATTATGTAGCCTCCTAATATTTCTACTCCCATTTGCGTAAAAAACGTTCAAAAATTGTACAATCGTTGTAAAAATAATTGGTGAATCCCAATTATCTTTGGCTAATTTTAATTTTTGTTGCACACTAATCAAGCCATCTTGATTTTCATCATCATCTATATCTTCAATAACGTTTGAATGATGCTCTAATATATTGGCATCATCTTTTAATATTTTTCTAACTTCTTCTGCGTTTTGTTCAATAATAGTTGTATAGGGGACTACAAAAATGATGTGTTTTTTGTTATAAAGTTTCGCGTGTTTAAGAGCATATCTTAAACTTGCTAATGTTTTCCCTCCACCAGTTGGGATAGATAACGTATATATTCCTGATGCTCTCTCAGCAAATTTATCACACTGATCAGACATTTCTTTTCTTAGAAGATTAATAGGTGTACAGGCATCCTTTTGTTTACTAAATGAATTGATTTTTCTCATGAGCCTTTCGTAGTATATATCAAATAACTCTTTATGATTGTTTATAGGGTCATTGGTTTTATTTTCTTCAAATAATCTTGTATTCGTTCTATCAGCATCAATTAAAGCACTAAATACAAATTTGGTTAAAAACATTAGTTGCTTTTCATAATTTCCTGATGACTCTTTTGCTAAAAATTGTTTTAACTCTTCAGCTGCCTTGTCAACATAATTATGAAAATCTCTCTCATTCATAACATATTTAAAAAAATATTGCTTTATCCTATCAAATTCAGGCAATTCTTTATCACGGACTCTTTTTAAGTAATTTGATTCTAAATCTGGATTTAAAAAATCTTGAAGATACGAGTGATGAGAAATTATCGCATTTCCCACCACTTCTGCTAAGAGACCTTTATGAGGATCTAACTTCTCGCTTGTATGAAAAATCTCATAGAGAAGTTTCCCACCTGCAGTTGAATGGTCAACACTTCCTCTTCTAGGCGGTGCATCAGGATTATTTACTGCTTCTAATATGTATTCTCTAAATTCATTTGTGCATTTTCCAAGATCATGAAGCACACCAGCAAGACCAGTTAAATGTTTTACACCTAGCTTTTCCCCATAGGATTCAGCTAAATCTCTTACTTCTAACAAATGATCTTTAACAGTTTGTATTTTATTATCACTTTCGCGTATATGGGCAATAAACTTCATTTAATCCCGCTCCCTGCGATATTTTTAAATATTTGCACCTACTCTAGATACACTAAAATTCATATTAATATTCGAGAAAGCAACGGGTAGCCTTTCAACCTCAAATTGGCATCGAAGTCTCATTTCTTTTCCCTCCAAGCTTTTCTATCATCATCCTATCATCTATTCCGGAACTTAATATGTCAGTTTAAAAAATTTTTTGACATTTTTTCTACTTCTTCCTCGACGCTTTGGCGAAGTTCACTCGGACCGAGCACCTGAACTGCAGATCCCATGCTTAATACAAAACTAGTTAATTCCGGCAACCCGGACATCGTCGCCCGAAAAATGATGGATCCATCTTGTTGTTGCTCTATTTCTTGATCCTCTGAATAGATCTTTTCACTTAAAATCTTGGAAAATGGTGGTTTTACATGCAATTCAACAAAATAGGTATCAGCATAAATACTCGTTTTACCTATATAGTCTTCGAGCCGAAATGATTCATCACGCTGAAACCTTTCTTCATATATTTGATAATCTTGAATTCTAGTTAATTTAAAATCACGATAATCATTTCTCAGCTCACAATAAGCAATGCAATACCAAAATTTTTTATACGGAATCAGTTTGTAAGGATGAATGATGCGTTCAGTGCGGTCTGAATTTAAAGCCTCATAAACAATCTTCACTTTTCTGCGAGCCGCGATTGCAAAATTTAATTGTTCATACTTATCTTTTTCATGATTCCAATCAACATTTGCTTTTTCCTCTAAAATAATTGGCTGCCATTCAGACGAAGACTGAATCTGCTGTTTGGAAATACTTTGAATCTTCATGACGGCACTTTCAAAATCATCGAATTGCAAAAAGGTAGGATGATTTTTTAAATATTCACTTGCCTTTACTAACGCTTCTAATTCTTTTGGTGAAAGCGACAAGTATTCAAAAATATTGCTTTTCGGCAGAACATAACCTCCATATCTTCCCCTAGCTGTCTGAATATGGAATCCAGCCATTTCTAATTGATCTCGATAAACTCGAATAACCCTTTCACTTAATTCAAGTTCTTCTGCTAATTCTTTAATTTGCATTCGTCCTCGTGATTTCAATAAAAGGAGCATTCGAAAAGCATTGACAATTTTCGACATAATGATACCTCCAAAATACCTAACAACATTTTCGTGTAATATTTTACCATAGTAAATTAATCCTATAGACAATCTGTATGGAAAATTTATAAAACTTTTGAAATTAGGTCTATTAGAACAGAGTGTGATCGCTTCAACCACAGAAGATGCTCTTGCCATCGGCTTTTCATAGTAAAGGTATCTTTAGCACACGTTAGGTGAACAAAGGCAAGGACATTTCATAAAAAACCGTCGAGCAGAAATTGAGGAAGATATTTTTGAAGGAAAACTTAAAGAAGATAGGATCATTTTGAAAATATAGGTGAATTGGTATTCTTGATTTTCTTTATCCACAACTAAATGCAAGACAACTTGATTACGTGTCAAAATTTTATCCTCATTCCTGCTCTTTTTTCGCGCATACAAGCAAGGCTCTTTGCAGAAGGAGCAGTGCTCGCAAACGGCGTCATTGTTTTTTGCTAATAAAATCCTAAAGGGGAAAAGTTACAATGAATCCATCTTTATCCCCTTTTTCACTGATTTCCTAAGTCAGCTAAATCAATTGCTGGGATATACAGTCGAAAATAATGAAGAAAACGTTGATAGTTGATCTCGTTAACAGCAAAACAGCTGCAGACATCGGAAGATTCATTTTTTCCACATAATAAGCATTGTTTCTTTGATTTCTTCTCTTACTATGTTCATGAACGAAAACAGAGGACAGTGTGTGAAAGCGGGACGAATAACGTAATGCAGATTTCCATAAAATAACGGTGATTCGCTCTGTTATTCTTTTCAGCCGAACCATTTCTAAATTTGCAGCATGGCTTTTTAAAAAAATGAAGCAAAAGTGTTGACTAATTTATAGTAATCTTATAGGATTTAATTGACTAATGAGTCAGTCAGGGGGGGTATAGTGCAGGCAGAAGCTCGAAGACAGGAAAGAAAACAGCAATTATTGCAAATTGCATTAGAATTATTTGCGACAGTTGGCTATGAAAAAACGAAAGTCTCAGATATCGTCGCAAAAGGCAATGTGTCCCAAGGGACATTTTATTGGTATTTTAAAAGCAAAGAAGCGATCGCGCTTGAGATGCTGGAAATAGGTCGTGCCCAACTTTTAGATGCAATCAAACTAGGGTACCGCACAAAAAAAGTGGACTTGCAAGATTCCGTTGCTTCCACGACACAAATGTTTGAACGTATTTTTCATTTCGCTGAAAACAATAAGTATTTCATGAACATATTGCTAAAAGGCATTCATTCTCAGCCAAAGATACAAGAAAAAGTGGAAGAGATTAAAGCAGACATGGAAACAGCTTTTGCGGAAAATATTGCACAGGCCAAAGAACTGAAAATGATCTCGCGTGAAGTAGATCCAAAATTACTGGCAGTATTCATCATGAGCCTCCTGGAAGGAGTTTTAGCCAGATGGCTATTTCAATCGCCATCATCAAAAGATGCATTACAGCAAAAAACACTTCAACAGCTCATTGAAGAAACTGTACACTTTGAATTTTTTGGAATCTTTGGTGTCTAATGAAGGAGGATAAACATGAAAAAAATAAGATGGTTCATTTCACTCATTGCAATAGCAGCTCTAATACTTTCAGCATGCGGCAATAACAATGATCAAAAAGAAAAACAAACTCAAGATCAAGAGAAAAACGCATTACAGGAAATCAAAGATAAAGGCGAAATCACTGTCGGCATTATGGGTACTTATGCACCGTATAACTTTATGAATGAAAACAAAGAATACGACGGCTTTGACGTTGACATTGCGAAAGAATTGGCAAAACGTCTAGGAGTTAAAGCAAATTTTGTTGCACAAGAATTTTCTGGTTTAATTCCAGGGCTTCAAAAAGGTAAATTTGATATTTTAGTAAGCCAAGTGACAATCACAGATGAACGGAAAAAACAAATCGATTTTACAGAACCATATATTACAAATAAAGTCAAAGTGATCGTTCGGGAAGACAATAATGACATCAAATCTGTTAACGATTTTAAAGGAAAAACAATCGGAGTTGGGCTTGGTACGAATGATGAAGCATATTTGCGAAATGAATTATTGCCAAAAGTGGGCGATTTTAAAATCAACACATACGATGACGTGATTACAACATTAAAAGACTTGGATGCTGGCAGAATTGATGCAACGATCAACAATGTCTATGCATTAAAACCAGTCATTGAAGAAAACGGCTATAAAATTAAAGCCGTCGGTGATCCAATTAAGGAGGACCAAGCTGGCGTTGCTGTGAAAAAAGGCAATAAAGAATTGGTGGATGCTTTAAATAAAGCATTGAAAGAAATGAAAGAAGACGGAACATATAAAGAAATTTATGTAAAATGGTTTGACGAAGAGCCGACCGAAGAATGATGAAAGTAGGTTGCCAAAATGGACTTAGTCATTGAAAACTTGCCTTTTTTGTTAAAAGGGGCATATTATACATTACTCATTACTGTAGTTTCCATGTTCTTCGGTTTAATCATTGGTTTAATCATTGCGATTGCCCGGCTTAAGGGCAATCGCATTCTGCGTGGTATAGCAAGAGCCTATGTGTCCATTATTCGGGGGACACCGGCATTGGTGCAAATCGTCATCGTTTATTATGGCTTAGTTGATTATGGGATTGAATTAGGCCCATTAACTGCTGCGTATATTGCACTAAGTATTAACATCGGCGCTTATGTTTCAGAAGCGTTTCGCGGTGCGATTCAATCCATACCAAAAGGGCAAACAGAAGCAGCGCTCGCAACTGGTATGACGGAACGCCAGGCGATGCGCCGAATTATCATCCCTCAAGCGATTCGCTACGCTATCCCCCCACTTGGCAATACATTTGTCGGAATGTTAAAAGAAACATCGCTCGTATCCGTTATTGCGGTCACAGAATTAATGCGCTCTGCTCAATTATTAGTGGCGCAATATTATGTTTACATGCCGTTTTATGCGGCCATTGCAGCGATGTATTGGATTATGAGTACATTCTTTACATTTTTATTAAATAAAATCGAAAAACGGCTGTCTGTTTATTAAGGTGGTGACAGCATGATAGAGATTAAAAATTTACAGAAAAATTTTGGACAGCATGAAATATTAAAAAATATTTCATTATCCATTCCAGCCCATCAAGTAGTGGCAGTCATTGGTCCAAGCGGTTCAGGAAAAAGTACGTTTTTAAGATGCATCAACGGACTTGAAACAATTACAGGCGGCACCATTACAGTCGACGGTCACGTGATTGATGCAAATGCTTCAAAAAAAGCACAACAAAAAGAAATTTATGCCATTCGTCGAAAAACAGGGATGGTGTTTCAACAATTTAATTTATACCCGCATAAAACGGCCGTCCAAAATGTAATGGAAGCTTTATTAGTAGTGAAAAAAATGCCGAAGGAAAAAGCATACAGCATCGCAGCCAATTTGTTAGAAAAAGTCGGGCTTGCAGCAAAAGAAGATGCTTATCCGTCTCAGCTGTCAGGCGGGCAGCAACAGCGTGTAGCGATCGCAAGAGCTCTTGCGATGGAACCGAAGTTGATGCTATTCGATGAACCGACTTCTGCACTTGATCCGGAGCTTGTAGGAGAAGTATTAAAAGTAATGAAAGAATTAGCAGAAGACGGCATGACGATGATTATTGTAACGCATGAGATGAAATTTGCCCGGAGTGCCGCTGACCGCATTTTATTTATGGCAGACGGCGTTATCGTAGAAGATGCGAAGCCAGCAGCATTTTTTGAACATCCGCAAACAGCGCGGGCACAAAAATTTTTGCAACAAGTTACAGAGTTTTAAAAGAGAGGAATTGAACAATATGCAAATTAAAGCAACATGGCAGGGCGGCCGTGCTTTTGAAGCAGTCGGTCCATCCGGATACAAAATGGCAATGGATGCCACGGAAAACTACGGTGGAGAAGGAAGTGCCGCAACCCCAACAGAAATGCTCCTAGCGGCTCTTGCCGGCTGCATTGGAATTGATGTAACGATGATTTTAAGACATGAATTAGATCATATTGAGGCAATTGATATTACAGTCGACGGCACGCGTCGCGAAGAATTGCCCTCTTCTTTCACCGCTTATACCATCACATTTACAGTAAATGGGGATATAACGCCGAAAAAAGTTTGGCGCGCCATCCAATTAGGCAAACAAAAATATTGTGCGGTTTCTGCATCTTTAAAGGGTGACGTTACGTTCAAACTAATATTGAACGGCAAAGAAATTCCTGCTGAAAAAGAGTGAAAAAACGAAGTAAAGTTTTGATTGCAAAGGATATTGAAAAATCTTTTGCAATCATTTTTTATACAAATTTTGTTTTAGCAGCTGCCTTTAACTACCTATTTTCTTGTTTCTAACAGCTGTTCCGCTGTCCAAGCCGGAGTGTTTGCGGTTTTAACTAACTATTTTCTTGATTGGGGCTGTCTAATAAGTCGTTTTTTCGGCTTATTGACGGCCCCCTTTTATGTTTTAGAAACGTTGAAATATCGATGTTTATGATTTTTGGTTTTCAATAGGGATTTGACTTACTGGACAGCGCCCCGTAGCCACATTTTTTGTTTTTGCTGAAAAAAATAAACGACCTTTTCCCGCAATTCATTTGGAAAAGGCCGCAATTCGGATATCTATTCTTTTTCCAATCAATTTTTGTAACCTTCTTCACAAAAATCGTTCTGCCATTTTTTATTTATAAATTTTCGACAGCACGCTCATCTTCTTTTACATAGGAATATGCTAGCTCATGGAAGGACACTTGATTTCCAATAACATAGTCATGTTGTTTTCGATTTTCATGCGCTTTTTGGAACACATCGCTGTGGAACCAGCCTTCGAAGCTTTCTTTGTTCTCCCATGTTGTGTATACACGAACTTCGTCATAATCTTTTAATCCGTCTGTTACTAAGAGATCTAAACGAATGAACCCAGGAAATTTCTCAATTCCCTTTCTAATTTTAAAACGCTCCACTAACTTTCCGGAATATCCTTTTTTCACGCGAATGGAATTGGTAACGATGTACATTCTTTTTTCCCCTTTCTTTTGAATCGTTTTGGAATAAACATTGGTTTTCCATCCATATCATGGATGGAGACAGAAATACCAAATACCTCTTCAAACATTTTTTCCGAAAATACTTCCTCTGGACTGCCTTGTTGATAAATCGTCCCGTCTTTCATCACGATTAAGCGGTCACTATACTGTGCGGCTTGATTCAGATCGTGAAGAATCATGATGACCGTCCTGTTATACTGTTGATTGATCGTTTGGACAACCTCCAAAATTTCCAATTGATGTACAATATCTAAAAACGTGGTCGGTTCATCCAATAATAAATATTCAGTACTCTGGGCAAGAACCATCGCAATCCATGCTCTTTGCCTCTCGCCTCCTGATAAGGAAGACAAGTGTTGATGTTCATATTGTTTCACATTGGCAAGAGCTAACGCCCAATCAACGATTTCTTTATCTTCTTGACTGAATGGGGCAAATTTGCGTTTATAAGGGTTCCTGCCGAACTCTACTAATTCACGTACGGTAAAATCGAGCGTAACATCATGTGTTTGCGGCAGCATAGTTAATTGTTTTGCAATATCTTTTCGATTCGCAGAAACGATATTTTTTCCATCGAGAATGATCTCGCCATTTTGGGGCTGTAATAAGGCAGCGATGAGCCGCAGCAAGGTGGATTTTCCTGATCCATTAGGCCCGATAATACTAATCACTTCACCCTTTGGCAATTCCAGATTCATTTCGTTGATGCCAAATCGTTTGGAATGGTGGTAAGTCAGATCTTTAACGGTGAGCATGCTTCACTCCCCCTTTAAAGACCAAATATAGGAAAAACGGACCGCCTAGAAAAGACAGCAGGATCCCTACCGGCAGTTCAATAGGATCAAACCAGCTTCTTGCCGCAGCATCTGCGAACACAACGAGTATGCCGCCGCCTACACAGGATAATGGCAGCAAATAACGATAATCGTTTCCGATGAGCAATCGAATGATATGCGGAACGATAAGACCTACAAATCCTACCAGTCCGGCCACACTGACGGCTATTCCAGCTAAAAGAGCACTGACAAAAATTAAGAAAAATCTGCTTCTTTCCACTTGATGGCCTAATAAAGTGGCCACCTCATCCCCCAGCATCAGCATGCGGATATGTTTGATGGAAAAAAACGCTAATGCCAGTGCAAAAATGGCATAATAAACAATCATCTCTACATGCACCCAGCTTACGCCGCTAATCCCGCCATTTAGCCATGGCAGAACCGCTTGAACTTTGTCGCTATGTAAAATCATAATACATGACATGATCGCACCTAAAAAGGCGTTGATTGAAATCCCGACCAGCATAATTCGAACAATGGAAGTTCCATCTTGCCAAGCTAGCAAATAAATGAGCATAGCCGTAAGAAAAGCGCCTAGAAAGGCTGCTAAAGGTAAAATGTGCAGTTGATCGGGATACAGCACCATGATCACCGTCGCTGCCAGTCCTGCCCCAGACGTCACGCCAATAATACCGGGATCCGCAAGCGGGTTTTTCATTACACCTTGTAAGATAGCACCCGAAACCGCTAAACACATGCCGACAAGCAGCCCAACGAGAATCCTTGGGAGCCGCAAATCCCAAACAACACGGTACACTAACGATTCCTTATCGCCCATATCCGCAAAAAATTCCTTAAATGAAATAGAGATACTGCCTGCTGTCAGGCTATAGAATACGCTTAGAAACAATAAGATGATCAGAATGATGATAAGCCATATTCGTTTCTTTCGATTCATCATGAATCCTTTCCTATATCTTTCAAGCTTTGACGCATATATTCCACTGCTTCTGTGATCTTTGTCCCCGGATTAGTGCCAAACAAATTCGATGGCAGCACCACAATGTTTCCTTTTTTTACTGCATCTAAGTTTTTCCAAGCTGCATTTTTTTCCATTTCTTGTTTAAATGCTTTTTCTACCCCGCTAGGATCACCGTGTGTGATTAAGTAAATGATATCTGGATCAGCTTCCACCACACGTTCTACCGCTAATTGAGCGTATTGCGGATATTCTTTTAACTTTGGAAAGTTCGATGCTACATTGATTCCACCCGATTTTTCTAAAATATCTCCTGCCAATGACGTTGGGAGAGCTGCTAAAAATGATCCAGGTGCTCCATAAACAAGCAATGCTTGAGCTTCGGAAGCTTCCGTTTGCTTCTCAACGACTTGCTCGATTTGTTTAATCAACTCTTGAGCTTTCGATTCTTTACCGAGAAGAGTTCCATATGTTTCGATGTTTTTCTTTATATCTTCAATGGAATTCGCTTCCGTCATGATAGTTTGTATTCCTTGATTCTCCAATGCGGGGATGTTTTTATCAAAACCAACATTGGCAATTAACACATCTGGCTTCAAACTTACGATCTTCTCTATATTCGGCTGGTGTGTATTTCCGATTTCTTCTACTTTTACTAATTCTTCCGGTATCTCTACCTTCGTACTAGGCCTGCCGACAATTTCCCCTCCTAATTGATGAATGATATCCATATCACCGATCGTTAATGAAGCAAATTTTTTCGGATGAGTGTCAAAAGCAACTTCACGACCTGATGCATCGGTCACTTTCACTTTGCTTTCTGTTACTTTTGTCCCTCCTGTTGATTCAGTTCCTTTTACCCCGCATCCGGTAAATAAGAGCAATAAGAAAAACGTGAGGGTGATTTGGAAAAGTTTTGTTTTCAAAAGTATCCCTCCTTTATCATTTTAATTAAAAATGATTATCATTGTCAATTGTTATTTTCAAAATTTTCAACCATTTACTTGTTCTTCTTTAATTTTGCATGTATGACAAGTCTCCCTTCTCCTCCAGGAAACGTGTAATCACAAGTAGATAAAGTTAAAATTTGATCATTCGGTTCGATATCAATATCGGTCTTATAAATGGAACGATTTTTTAACTGATTGACAAATGATAAAAATTCGTCATCAGAGGAAAATTCAGTATCGATATAATAAAAATCTGTAGTCGTTTTATATACTGAAAAGATTTCAGCATCGTAGCTTTCATATAACGTATCAAAATAAATGGTGCGGTGATGCTGGAAAAACGATTCATCCAGATATTTATCTAATTGTCCAAACATCGTGTCATCTTTCATACGATGTCCGTAAAGGATAACATTTTGATTTAGGCCTTTCACATCATTTCGATAATCCATAAAAATGCTTCCAGCCCTCGATTTCTCTTTTTTATAATTTCTTGTTAAATAAAACTCATTGTTTTCCGCTTGAAGAATCGGATACGAAATGTATGTGTCGGGAATTTCAATCCAACCAACAATATCTTGGTTAATGCGCTGCAATTCAATAAAAGACGAACGAATTCTTTCAAAGTCCTTGCCTTCGTGAGAAGTTCTCTCGGTACGATTTTCTTGATAAACCTCTTGTATTTCAGCTAAAACTTGCCGGTTTGTATAGTAATCGTAAAGGATACTTATAATTTGATACGCTGAAAAAAACAAAATCCCAATGCAAACAATGCTAACGAGTTTCCCAATGATCTTTCTCAATCCCCGATCATTCATGTCGCATTGTCATTCCTTCTAGCAACTCCCATTGGCACAACATAAAATCCGCTTTGATCATTATGATTGACTATGGCTCTTACCCCATAAATGCTTTCAATCATTCCTTCCGTGATCACTTCTTTTGGAGAACCTTCCGTCACAATTTCGCCGTTTTTCATCACAATAATCCAATCACTATAACGAATGGCTTGATTCATATCATGCAGCACCATCACAATCGTAATGTTATACTCCCTGTTTAACTTCTTGATGAGCTCTAAAATTTCGAATTGATAATAAACATCCAAATATGTTGTCGGTTCATCCAAAAACAAAATAGGGGTTTTTTGCGCCAATGCCATCGCTATCCAAACTCGCTGTCTTTCTCCCCCAGACAGCTGTTCTACTTTTTCTTTTCGTTTTGATTGTAAATTGGTAATGGAAAGCGCCCAATCAATCACTTCTTCATCCTCTTCTGAGTTATGATGATGAAAAAATCTTTTATACGGCATGCGGCCGTAGCTCACCAGGTTTTCGACATTGATATCAAAAGGAATTTCATTTTTTTGATGAACAACCGATAGTTTCTTCGCCAATTCCTTCGGCTTATATTGTTGAATCAATTTTCCGTCCAAAATAATCTGGCCTTTTTGCGGTGCATTGTGGCTAGACATAACTTCTAATAATGTGGACTTTCCGCATCCATTCGGACCGATAATCGTCGTAATTTTACCAGGTTCAACAGCAAGGTTAATTGATTTTAACTGATCCTCTTTTTGATTATATGAAAATGAAACATTTTTAACCTCCATAGATGCGATCACTCCTTCTAATCAATATAATCAAAAAGGGACCGCCGATTAATGACATAATAATGGATGCAGGAAGTTCCGTCGGCGCTAAAAACACCCGTCCGATTGTGTCGGCCGTTAAAATAAGCAAAGCTCCTGATAAAATGGAGAATGGTGTTAATATTTTATAATCTGAACCGACTAATAGCCGTCCAATATGGGGAATTAGCAAACCGACAAATGCAATGACCCCAACAGTTGCGGTTGTGACGCTTGCCAAATAAACTGCAATCGCAGATATAATAACCCGAGCTCTTGTCACGTGAAGCCCCAGATTTCGCGCCGTTTTATCTTGTAAAGCCAGCATGTTGCACCAAGAATAAACGAGCAAGGACAATATTAAACCGATGGAACCATATATAACAATTGTTTGAACATCGTCCCACGTTTGTTGAGATAATGTTGATGCAGTAGCTTTCGCAGAACTGGTTGTCGTATAACCTCTGTAGTTAAAGGATTCATATAATGCAGTAAACACCGCATTGACTGCCACCCCAACTAAAATTAATCGAAGGGGGCTGAGCCCTGATTTCCATGAAAAGGAATAGACAAGAAAACAGGCAAGTATCCCTCCAAGAAAAGCAAACAGCGGCATCCAAAAAAACAACGTAGGAAAGAAGCTGATCATAGTTAATGCAACAAAATTGGCTCCTGAAGAAATCCCGATGATCCCAGCTTCCGCCAAAGGATTTCTCATGACTGCCTGCAATAATAATCCCGATACCGCCAAATTTGCTCCAGCAAAAAGGGACACAATGATCCGCGGAAATCTCATATCTTTTATGACTTCTACATCTTCATTTCCACCAAACAAAAGGCCTCTGATCAACTCAGCAACGCCAATTTCCAAACTTCCGTTCACAATAGAGAAAAAAGTGACAACAACCAGCATTGTGGTCACCACTGCAAAAGTTAGCCACGTTTTCTTCATGGATCAGCACCCTTTTCTTTTTTGTCCGCTTATTCATGAAACTCAGGATACAAATATTTCACCAATTCATCTAAAGCTTCATCCGCTCGAATGGTTGCGGTAGTCGGGAACAATTCTTCTTCCAGATCATACACCCTGCCATTTTTGACAGCATCAAAATGCTTCCATATATCGTTCTTCTTAAATTCTTCATCGAACATTTTGACTACTTCCTCCGGCATGCCGTGAGCAAGCCTTAATATGACATCGGGATTGGATTCATATAAATATTCTGTGTTAGATTCTAAATACTCCACTTTCTCTCCTTGAATCACGTTGTTTCCACCCGCCAATTTCACTAGATCGCCAATATAGGAATGCTCTGTTGCCACTAAGTAACTTCCGGGAACTCCGAGTAAGATTAAAACATTTGGTTTTTCCAAGTTACGAGTTTTTTTCTGGATTTCTTTTACTTTTTTTTCGAATCTATCAACGATCTTCTTCGCTTGTTTTTGTCGTTCATATTTTTCTCCGAGTGCAAGAATTTCCTTTTCCATTGATTGAAGACTGGTTAAATCCAAAAAATCTACTTGAACGTTATGTTTTTCAAACACTGGCTCTAAATCATATTGAATAGTTGAAACAGAGTATACATCAGTAGGTTTTAAAGACATCAAAACTTCCATATCAGGATTTTTAGCATACCCCACTCTTTTCGCATTCTTATACCGCTCCGGCAGTTTTTTGCTGCTTGTGGGGACGCCAACTAAATCAATATCTAACGCATCAAAAATTTCCGTAACGGCAACAGATAATGAGACAACTCGATGATCCTGTTTTTTCGGCTTTTTTTGTTCCGTTGATTCAGCAGCAGATGAAGAACAACCGGCGACGACAACCAGCAGCATTATCAAAAGGATCAGCCATCCCATTCTTCTTTGTTTACACACTTAAACAAAGCCTCCCCGCTTTCGACCGACCTAAAAAGTCGTTGTCATATTTTTTTAAATAAGAAAATGTTGTCTTGATGCGCATGTCCGCATCAAGACAACAGTCAGGTTATTTTTTCAAATGAATAAGGAGCCTTGAGCGATTCTTCCAAACTATGATGGCAAGAGATCCTAGCAGCAATGCCAAATACAAACCAATTTGGGAAAGATCAGCCGTTTTGGCATTCACGGTTGAATTATTTGAGTTATTGGAAGCGTCATCGTCTGTCGACTGTTGATCTGCATCTCGGTTAAAGGTTAGTGAATCGTCATCGCTATTGCTATTTTGTTGATTTTGATCCTGATTTTGGTTTTGATCTTGATCGCTGGAATTCGTATTCCTCGTTGGAACATCTGTTCCATCATATGGTTTTACACTATCTGGATCAAAAGCAATTTGGATATCATACGTATTGTGATATTGAAGATCTGGAATATCCACCTTGATCTTAGCATTCACTTTTTTAGATAAATCTTCGATCGGGAAACCTACTACTCTTGTATCTTCTTTTTCATTTTTGCTTCGCACTTCCACATCTTGATATTGGCCGTTTCTTTCCACTTGTAATTTCGTGATCCATGAGCTTTTTAGCAATGTGAACGCAACATCTAATTGTCCATTTTTTACAGTTAATAGTGCCGGGCTGACAACATAATCATTGACCATTGACGGTTCTTCTGTACCATTTTTTAATACAGTAAATTCCACGGTATATAGACCGTCAGCCAACTCATTTCTTGTTTGTCCGCCATTGTTATTTCCAGAATTTTGATTGTTATTGTTCGATGGATTGTCTCCAGGCTTATTTGTACCCGGATCTTTCCCAGGATCTTCTGGTTTTTGTCCATCCTCATCCGGCTGATCCTTCTTTACTGGTTTGATGCTGTCTACATCAAACTGGATTTGAACCGTATAAGATCCATCATAACCATATTGCGGTATAACAACTCTTGTTTGAACATTCAGTTTTTTCGTTAAATCGTCCACTTCAAACTTGACGACTCTTGTGTCTTCTACGTCATTCGTCGATACAACCTCCGCATCGACATATTGACCGTTTCGCTCTACTTGAAAGCTTTTAATCCATCCGCTGTTTTTTAACGTCACGGAGACGTATTTTTTGCCATCCTTCACCGATAAGCGAGCCGGTTTCACAGTATAGCCATCCATCATCGAGATATCTTCTGTCTTGTCTTTTAAGACCTTAAAGTCAATCGTATATTCACCGTCTTGAAGCTCTTCAGCAGGCTGTTCATCCTGATCGCCATCTTCTCCCGGCTGCGGATTTGGCTCATTATCTCCAGGAGCTGGATCATTCGGTTCCTCGCCATCTTCTTGTCCTGGATTTTCAGGCTCTTGGCCTCCTTCTTCCGGCTGCTCCGCCTGCACTGGTGTAATGCTGTCTACATCAAACTTGAATTGAACGGTATGCGTCATTTCATACATGTTCGGAACCGAAACAGTCAATTGAGCATTCAATTTTTTTGTTAAATCGTCTACTTCAAACTTGACGACTCTTGTATTTTTTTCTACATTTGTCGATACAACCTCTGCATCGACATATTCGCCATTTCGCTCTACCTTAAAGCTTTTAATTAATGAACTGCTTTTTAACGTCAATAAGACGTATTTTTTACCGTCCTGCACTGTTAAACGGGCCGGCTTCTCTGTATAGTTATCCATTGATGAGATATCATCTGTCCCGTTTTTGAACACTGTCAAGTCAATCGTGTATTCTCCGTCTTGAAGCTCTTCAGCAGGCTGTTCATCTTGATCGCCATCTTCTCCAGGAGCTGGATCATTCGATTCCTCGCCATCTTCTTGACCCGGATTTTCAGGCTCTTGGCCGCCTTCTTCCGGCTGTCCATCCTGCACTGGTGTAATGCTGTCTACGTCAAACAAGAATTGAACAGTATGAACCGTATCATATACACCTGGTACGGCAACTCTTGTTTGAACATTCAGTTTTTTCGTCAAATCATCTACTTCAAATTTGACGACTCTCGTATTTTCTGTCTCATTCGTCGATACAACCTCCGCATCGACATATTCACCGTTTCGTTCTACTTGAAAGGTTTTAATCCATTCGCTGCTTTTTAACGTCACTGAGACGTATTTTTTGCCGTTCTGCACTGTTAAACCAGCTGGCTTCACAGTATAGCCGTCCATTGTTGAGGTATCTTCTGTTCCGTTTTTCAAGACCCTAAAGCCAATCGTATATTCGCCGTCTTGAAGCTGTTCCGCAGGCTGCTCATCTTGATTGCCATCTTCTCCCGGCTGCGGATTTGGCTCAGTATCTCCAGGAGTTGGATCTTTCGGCTCTTCCCCATCTTCTTGACCCGGATTTTCAGGCTCTTGCCCGCCCTCTTCCGGCTGCTCTGCCTGCACTGGTGTAATGCTGTTTACATCAAATTGGAATTGAACCGTATGAACTGTATCATATACACCTGGTACGGCGACTCTTGTTTGAACATTCAGTTTTTTCGTTAAATCATCCACTTCAAACTTGACGACTCTCGTGTTTTCTGCTTCATTCGTCGATACAACCTCCGCATCGACGTATTCACCATTTCGTTCTACTTGAAAGGTTTTAATCCATTCGCTGCTTTTTAATGTCACTGATACATATGTTTTGCCGTTCTGCACTGTTAAGCCGGCCGGCTTCACGGTATAGCCGTCCATTGTCGAGGTATCTTCTGTTCCGTTTTTCAAGACCCTAAAGCCAATCGTGTATTCTCCGTCTGCTAAAGCCGATTCAGCAAAAACAGGCTGTATTTTGACGGTCGGCAATAATAGCAGGAAAACCATAAAAATGGCAAAAAACTTTCTAATCCTTTTCTTCACAAGAAGCCTCCCCTTCTACGAAACTTTAAATCTAGATTTGAATTTAAAAATTAGAAATGCTGCAGATAATAAAAATAAACCGACGAAAACATAAAGTGACGTGCTGTCACTAGTTTCCGGATTATTTTCTGTCTGCTTGTCTGTTTCATTTTGATTGTTTGTTTTATTTTGACTACTTTTTTCATTGCTTGTTTTTGTAGAAGCAGAGGTAGATGATTCGTTTGAACTATTAGAATCTGAGCTAACAGCTTTAATGCTATTTTGATCAAACTTTAGTCTTATTGTGTAATGGCTGTCATAAACACCCTCTCCAGGAAATTCGTCTTCTGGAATATAAACATGTATTTGAGAGGTTACAATGTCGGGAACTTGATCTACTTCAAATTGCGCAACTCTTTTATTTGCAGAAGTATCTGTGCTTATCACTTTTGTATCCACATTAGAAACTTTAAATTCTTTAATCCACGAACTATGATTTAATCTTACTTGAACGAAGTATTTGCCATTTTTCACAATTAGTTTTGCAGGCTTTTCCCAATAATCATTGGCCATGGATACCGAATCATTATCTGCTTTTAAAACTTTATAGTTGATGGTATATGTTCCATCAGCCAAGGAATTATTCGCCGATGCCGGCAATGAAGCATAAAAAACTACAAATAGTAAAAAGACGACTGAAAAAATTTTTTTCATTTTTTGATCCGTACCCTCCTTTAAAATGTAATTAATAGATTGTTATATTCCAGAATTAAATAGCTTTCCCCCTTTCGGCTACTTATCAATAATGATTCTCAATCTCAAGAGTCATTTTAATAACGATTATCATTGTCAATAAATTTTTATGAATCTTCCATTTTTCCATAATTATAGAAATTTTTGATTTAGTAGTTTTTTATTTAGTTGGATACTCCGTATTAAAAGACTTAAGTCGAACTTTTTACAAGAAAATAGAAAAATCTTGTTTAATTGAATTTCATCCATAAAAAAATAATTTGTATTTATCGGAATGATGGATTCGCCTTATGTCTGAAAAATTATTCGGACAGTGTATTATTCATGTGAATATAGGCTATCGATTAACAAAATGAATAGAAAAAAATGGAGATGCAACAAATTAGATCAGTTCCCTTTTTTCGGACATGAGGTAGTGTGATGTTAAGGCCGAGGGGGAAAATGAAATGGAAGATTTGGAGTATTTTTAAAAAATGCTGTTTCATTGATTAAACTTTATTAAGAAAATTTAATGTTTGTACCAGCACTTTCTTCTTTATGTATCGATAACGCAATATGAACTCCAAAAAATAAGTTTAGTAAGTAATATAGAGCAGATACAAAAACGGTAAAAATTAGACATAAACTTTTTTAAAAAAGTGTGAATACGAAATGGAGTGTAAAACGGAATTAATTATTTTTGAATAATTTTTTTAAATAATATTCGCCAGCTATTCTATATGAGTTTACAACTAGGCAATAAAGTATTGAAAATACATATGACATTCTTCAAACAATAATATTTTTGCTGCACCTACAATGAAACTTCAAAACAAGCTCAGAATACTAGTAACTCTCATTTCTTTTTATCAATTTGTCCGATCTGTACAATCAACTGTTGACTTTCAAATTATTAAGATCTATTATTATAGAAAATTAAACCTAGCTAAATAGTATGATTTAAATTTAAAACGACTCAATTAGATGGTACAGATTTTTGAATGGATAAAAGGTGCAGACGACGAAGCGGCAGGTACAGATTTAGCATTACTCATCTACTAACAGGGTGTGGATCAAATACATCCTCTCGTTCATCATTTGACACTGCAAAAATAGTGATTCAAAAGCTTGCATATGACAGAGCCTATCCTTATGCAAATGAAATCATATATAATTTGTGACTGCACAGTCAGTTGGATTAAAATGTTCAGGCATTTAGAATGCTCATTCCTCAAACGCCGGCTGCAGCACTTTCAAATTTTTGTACAGCCACTGTCAATTTTATTAAAGCACATCATTAAGTCATAAGGTGCCATTGCATGAAATAATATTAAGTGCCTAACATGTCGCAATTTTTTGAATTTTATATTGATATGTAGTTTTGGAGAATATTTATAAAACTACCAGACTTAAGCTTGAAGGCAAGAGGTGGATAACATGCTGGAAATTAAAAATGTACATAAATCATTTGGGAAAAACAAAGTTTTAAACGGAGTTGATTTAAAAATAGATAAAGGGGATGTTGTCGTCATTCTTGGACCGAGCGGATCAGGAAAGACAACATTGCTAAGATGCATAAATTTTCTTGAAAAAGCAGATCAAGGTCAGGCAATTTTTGGGGATATTCAGGTTGATCTTCATAAAGCAACTAGAAAACAAATTCATGCAATAAGACAAAAGACTGCATTTGTATTTCAAAATTACAATTTGTTTAATAATAAAACAGCATTAGAAAATGTAACAGAGGGGCTTATTATTGGCAGGAAGATTCCAAAAGAAAAAGCGAATGAAATTGGAAAAAAAGCATTGGATAAAGTAGGACTGTCCCACAAATACAATGCTTACCCTAGTGAATTATCGGGCGGGCAGCAGCAAAGGGTTGGCATTGCAAGAGCGATTGCTTTAAATCCAGACATCATTTTATTTGATGAACCAACTTCCGCACTGGATCCGGAATTAGTTGGTGAAGTTTTAACAGTTATGAAGCAAATTGCCAAAGAAGGAACAACAATGTTGGTTGTAACTCATGAAATGTCTTTTGCGAAAGATGTTGCCAATCGGGTGATTTTTATGGATGGCGGAGTCATTGTAGAAGAAGGATCACCTAAAGAAATTTTCACACATCCAAAAGAAGAAAGAACAAAACAGTTCTTAAAGCGGGTAATACCCGAGGATTTTACTTACTATATTTAAACAATTGAACAGCCTTTGTCCTTTCACATCACTGTAAATACAGACCCAAACACAGAATTCCTAGCCCTAAACGATTCAAATACGAATTGTTTAGGGCTTTTGCCGAATATTGATTGATTTCCTTCAATATCCTTTACGAGCACCACTATTCAAGCTGTTTCCACTGGGCATCCTACGGAATGAACATATCAGGATGTGGAAGCTCCCGTAAAAATAAAGAACCTTCGAAATGATCCGTAATTTCCCATTAAAGTATTAAATACCCATCTAAGCCAAATATTTTAACAACACGACAAGCAAAAGCAAGTTTCTCAAGAACGTGGTAAAATAATAGCATCAGCATAGCACTGTTCAGCAGCGTAGTATTCTTTCGAAATGCATGAGTACAAGCACTTTATTGATCCAACAGTAATGCAAGATTCTCACACCGTTATGCGAAGAAGTTTTTCAAGGAAGATTTCGATCAAGTGGCAATTATACAAAGTTGAATATGGATCCATATGTTTCCGGCAAAAATGTCCTATTCTTTTGGAACCCGGCAAAATGTAAGCATCGTTGTCTATGCAATGAACAAGCAGTTCATCGGTTTTACCCAGATTTTATCCTATACGTTCGCCAACTTTTTCTAAAATAGGTAATTTTGAAAACGTTTACTTTTTATAATTTGTCAGATTTCCTGACGATAATATTGAGAATGCTGCATTTTAAAAAAATAATCTATTTAAAGACAGTTTAAATGGGATGCTGCTTTTAATAAAGACGGAATATTTTCATTATAGATTATTAAAACCATTTTAAGGAGGTGGAATCATTCAATTAATGATTGCAGATGTTGTGCTTGAGCCTAATACCATGATCGCTGCCGAATGTAATGAATTGATGACGACACCTTTGATTTGTGAAACTGCTGAACAATCGGCAAGATTAATTAAAAATAACTATGAACTAACAGAGATTTTTATATATGCTGACCCCGTGTTTTTCTACTTAGCAAAAAGCGCGTTTCCTATTAGTAATTTTTCGTATTACATCCCTTTTGCAGGATAAATGATCGGCAAAGAATCGATCAATCAAAAAGGAAAGCCAGGCCGAATTTAGGAAAAATCAATATCATGAAATTAGCAAAACACGTAAATGAAAAAGGAAAAGCAAATATTTAGTTTTCTTCATAACTGTAAATCCTTGGAGAATTTGCTGCATTTATAGAAGCAAACAAAATGTAATCTGCGATTCTCGGTGTTTGGCTGACCATGTAGATATTCTTTTTTTCGCTATATTACTCTTTATGTTACCTTCGGCGGTATGAGCTTCTTGCGCAGGATATTTTAGTACGAATATTGTTTAGACTCTTCTAATTGTTTAGAATTTTTTCAATAATGATCGACTAAACGGGTGATTCTTGTTCATTTCAATTGACCCTTCATTATTGGTTTAAGACTGTAAAAATGCAAAAGGGGGCAAGAATTAATGAGGAATTCATTAGGCTATCCACAATTACTTTCGCAGTTGCGGCAAGACGATTCCCTAGACCTTTTGGCAGACCGTATTGGTGAAATGCTTGAATGTCCAATTACGATAGAGGATTCAAATCATCAGATCATTTCCTACAGCAGACATAAAGAAAATGTAGATGAAGCAAGAATGGCCACGATTATGAGTAGAAAAGTGCCAGATAAAATCATTAACAGTCTTTGGAAAAATGGGATTATGGCAAAACTGTTCGAAAGCGATGAACCTGTTATTGTCCCTGCAATCAAAGAAGTTGGACTAGGCAACCGTGTCGCTGTTTCGATTCGAAAACATAATGAGGTTTTAGGTTTTATATGGGCACAAATCAATGATAAAACAATGGACGATGATCAATTGCATTTGCTCAAGGAAGCTGCAAAGCTTGTGAAAAACCAGCTCCTCCTTCAGCGAATAAGAAAACGAAAAGAAGAAGAGAGTCATCAAGAATTTCTATGGAAGCTATTAACAGGTCATCTGAACGATGTGTCTAAGATTAAACACCAGGCTAAACGAGTTGGGGTTAATCTGGATGGAAATCTTGCTGTTGCTATCATTAACTTTGAAAATGATATAACACAAGCTATTGAAAAACATGCCTATTATTTAGCTGAAACATTGCACCAAGTTCAAGTAGTCAGCAAATTATTTGATCAAAATCAACTAATATTGCTTACCCGGCTCAGAACAGAAAAAGAGGCGATTAACGCTCTTTCCGGTTTTATTAAAGATTTTATCAACAAAATAAGTATGCGTTTACAAATACGAAATATAACTGGTGCTTTCGGCTCCGTTTATCATACTCCGGAGCATGTTCATTGCAGCTATAAACAAGCATTGAAAGTATTAAGGCTTAAGGAAAAATTCCCCGATGAATTACAGCAAAAGTATAGTTTTCAGGAGATCGGCATCTATCAGTTTTTAGATGAACTTTATCAAATCCGAGTTCGTGACCACTATCAAAGTGAGGCAATCAAAAAATTAAGAGAGTATGACCTCAAGCATCACACCGATTTATTGCTTACGCTTAAAAGTTATTTAGAATGTGACTGCAATGTTTATCAAGCAGCGCAATTATTACATGTTCATCCGAATACGTTAAATTACCGTTTAAAAAGAGTAGTAGAAATAACAGGAGTAAACCTGAAAGACCCTAACCAGAAAATAACATTATTTCTGGATTTAAAACTTGAAAGCATGAATGTCGAGTAATTTGTATATTTACACAAATTACTTTTGCGGTTTTCTGATTTTTTCATAAAGTAAGGTTCAACTAAAAGAGATATGATAGTGGTGCAGATGTTATTTTAAGGAGATGGTGAGGATGATCATCGGGGTACCGAAAGAAATTAAAAATAATGAAAATCGTGTAGCTATCACACCTGCAGGGGTTGTGCAATTAATAAATGCAGGACATAAAGTTGTTATTGAAGCAAACGCTGGAATCGGAAGCGGTTTTACCGATGAAGAGTATAAACAGGCTGGTGCCGAGATTGTTGAAAGAGCTTCAGAGGTTTGGGAAATAGCAGAAATGATTCTGAAAGTAAAAGAGCCCCTCCCGGCTGAATATGTATATTTCCGAAAAGGGTTAATTTTATTTACCTATCTCCATTTGGCAAATGAACCGGAATTGGCCAAAGCTTTAGTGGAAAATGAAGTGACCGCTATTGCTTATGAAACAATTACTGTCAATAATACACTGCCATTATTGACACCAATGAGCGAAGTTGCCGGCCGCATGGCAGCTCAACTCGGGGCGCAATATTTGGAAAAATCTAAAGGAGGAAAGGGAATACTGCTAAGCGGTGTTCCTGGTGTCAAACGCGGGAAAGTCACGATTATTGGCGGCGGTGTAGTCGGAACGAATGCAGCAAAAATTGCACAAGGCCTTGGTGCAGATGTAACAATTATTGACTTAAATCCTGCTCGCCTGCGTCAATTAGAAGACATTTTTGGTTCAACTGTGCAGACGTTAATGTCAAATCCTTATAATATTGCAGAATCTGTCAAAGACTCCGATTTAGTTATCGGTTCGGTGCTGATTCCCGGTGCAAAAGCACCTAAGCTTGTAACGGAAGAAATGGTAAAATCTATGCAGCCCGGGTCAGTCATAATCGACGTTGCTATTGATCAAGGCGGAAACTTTGAAACGATTAATTATGCAACAACTCATGACAATCCTATTATCGAAAAATATGGAGTGCTGCATTATGCAGTCGCCAACATTCCAGGTGCGGTTCCACGTACAGCAACAATTGCCCTAACAAATGTCACGATTCCATATGCTGTGCAAATTGCTTCCAAAGGTGTAGTTCAAGCAATTAAAGAAAGTGAAGCGATTAAAACAGGCGTGAACGTCATGAATGGGAATATAACCTTTAAAGCAGTAGCACATGACCTTGGCTATGACTATGTTCCAGTCGATGACGTTATCTCCGAACGATTGTATTCTTAAAACGCTGATGAAACACCCTTCATGCTTAGCTGTGAAGGGTGTTTTTAGGATTCTTTAAATGGACGAACGTCCATTTGCATTTTTTCGGAACATCATGCCAATTATTGAATAATAATTTTCAAGAACACTAAGCAACTGAAAATTAGATGTGTGTCTTAATGCCACCGTGTACGGACTTTTCATATCATAAAATCCCGAAGGGGAGATCGCGTCCAACATGATAATCAAAACGATCTCCCCTTCTTATGTATCTACTATTCTTCTAATAGCAATGATTTAAGTTCTTCTAATCCTTTTTGACGCTCAATTGGATCCAGAAACCCCACGCATGAATAGATTCTTAAGCAATAAAAAACACCCATTCACAATTGACCATCAGCTAAAATGAATGGGCATTTAAAAATTTTTAGAGCATATGTTCAGGAAAAACCTACTTTGGGACTGGAGGCTGCTTTATTTTATCAAGTAGAGGACTCTACATAGCCCTTCTGACCCAGCACATAGAAGACATCTTGACGACTCTCCAAAATGTAGGAGGGAGCAGGCTTGCCTCGGTTCGCCCGGTGACCAGCAAGGTGAGCCTCGCTCTTCTCCCAGGCTTTCCAAGCCTCTTCTGATTCCCAGCGAATCATAACGAGTACTTCTTCATTCCCTTTTCTCTGCCTTTTCTTAAGCACGCTTAAATCGATAAAACCCGGCTGCTGTTCGATTATTCCCTGTGAAGTGAAGCGGTCAACAATTCGATCGGCATGTCCTTCTGTCACTAAAATAGTTTTTATTTGAACAAACACTCACATTACTCCTTTCATTGTGATTATACATTATTATAATTGATAACAATTATCATTTTCAATAATGCCCACAAGAAATATTCATCTTTTTTCAAAACGCTTCTCAATCAATTCATTTAAAAAGATGATGGCCAATAGCAAAGCGCCTGATCCGCAGCACAACATATGACGATATGGCTCCGCTGTCCCCATCAGATGAAAAATTGAATTGCCGGCACACTATCACTATTTAATTGTTTCTCTACTTGTCCGGCTTTCGTATCAGATACTCCATTAGCCAAGATAATATTCGTTCATTATTTTAAAAAACTATTTTAATATAAAAGTTCGCAACAAAAAAACACACGTTTATGAAGTCAAACGAAATCAACTCCTAACATGTGTTTTTTACGTGGCAATATTGTTGCCAATCTTGATAAATAAGTTTAAATTTTATCCAAGACAGGTGTCTTTTTACGAACACAAGTTTCACAATGCTTTTAAGGCTGCGGGAGAGCAAGCTCTTTATTGTCAAAATGGCTTTCCATTCAAATTCCGCATGTGTGTAACACCGTAAGGATAAACTCTTTTGGTTATCATAATAAAACTCCCCATGAAGATAAACAGATTTTTATTTTTTAATCTGTCTACCTAATGGGGAGGCATATCAAAAATCAAAACGTCATTAAAACAAAAAACACATAAACATCAATATATAAACGTTACTAAAACATTAAAGGGGAGGTCTATAAGTCGAAAAAACGACTTATTAGACATCCCTCTTTTTTTCGTCGTGACAAAAAATTTTTAAAAACGGATTATTTTCAATTATATTCTATTATTCTGCAATTTTTTTATATTATCTCTGCTTTAAAATCATTGACTTATCAGTCTCTTTTCTTTATTATAGAAACAATTATCCACTGATGAAAAGTGGCTGTTTTAAACTTTGTTCATTCCACACCTTTGTTTCTCATCCAAGAAATTAGCTATAAACCGGTTCTTTTTCGTTTACACCAGAGATCGGTTCTTGTCCGTTTAGACCGAGCGTCTCTGCTGTTGAAGTATGAAGTTCATGGAAAAGATCCGGGTTTTCCACTAGTGACACACCATAAGAAGGAATCATTTCTTTAATTTTCGGTTCCCATTTATTCAGATGTTGAGGAAAGCATTTTTTAATTACTTCAAGCATTACGTGTACGGCAGTAGAAGCTCCAGGAGAAGCACCGAGCAATGCAGCGATCGAGCCATCTGCAGCCGTAACAACTTCTGTACCAAATTGAATCGTTCCTTTACCGCCAGCTTCAGTATCTTTGATAATTTGCACACGTTGGCCTGCGACGACTATATCCCAATCCTCTGATTTAGCCGTCGGGATAAATTCACGCAACTCATTCATGCGCTTTTCTTTCGTTAACAGAAGCTGCTCGATCAAGTATTTTTCCAAAGAAAAGTTTTTAAAGGCTGATGCCAACAAAGTTACGAAATTGTGCGGTTTTACGGAAGCAAACAAATCCAAATTTGAACCAGTTTTTAAGAACTTAGGCGAGAAGCCTGCAAACGGTCCAAAGAGCAATGTTTTTTTGTTGTCAATATACCGTGTATCAAGGTGCGGAACTGACATAGGAGGTGCACCAATTTTAGCCTTACTGTAAACTTTTGCATGATGCTGCTCTACAACTTCTGGATTATTACATACCATAAATAATCCGCTTACAGGAAAACCACCAATATGTTTACCTTCTGGAATACCAGATTTTTGAAGCAAGTGCAGACTTCCCCCGCCGGCTCCAATAAATACGAATTTAGCCTTATGGATTTCAACAGAACCGCTATTGAGATCCTTCACTTTCAATTCCCACAAACCGTCGCTTGTACGTTTAATATCCTTAACACTATGCTTGTAGTATATTTCGACCTCTTTCTCTTTTAAGTAGTCAAATAACATGCGTGTTAAAGCTCCAAAGTTAACATCCGTACCTGAGTCGATTTTGGTTGCTGCGATCGGTTCATTCGATGTACGTCCTTCCATTATAAGCGGAATCCATTCTTTCAGTTTTTCCGGGTCATCAGAAAATTCCATTCCTTGGAATAATGGATTGTTTGATAGCGCTTCAAAACGTTTCTTTAAATATCTCACATTATTTTCCCCTTGGACTAAACTCATGTGGGGCAGCGGTCTGATGAATTCCTGCGGATTTTGTATTAGATTGTTTTTTACAAGGTAAGACCAAAACTGTCTGGAAACTTGGAACTGTTCATTAATTTTTATAGCTTTGCTAATATCAATAGATCCATCCGGTTTCTCGGGTGTGTAGTTAAGCTCACATAGTGCAGCATGCCCCGTTCCTGCATTATTCCATTCATTAGAGCTTTCTTCTCCTGGTTTGTCGAGTTTTTCAAACACTTTAACTTCCCATTCCGGCGCTAATTCTTTCAACAGTGTCCCTAAAGTCGCACTCATAATTCCGGCACCAATTAAAATAACGTCTGTGTTAGTTTGTCTGCTACTCATTTTTCCCCATCCTTATCCCCCAATATTTGTAGAAAGGATGCAGGCGACCTGCCTAATTCAAAGCTCTACATGGCTTTCGCCACACGCCTTTTCTACAACAATTATATCTTAATTATAGTATATCATTATTTAAGTATAGTTCATTATTAGTATTTCTAATTAAAGTCCATCACTATTATTTATAGATTTACAGATTCTATATCAACTTTATATAACCAGACCGCTAAAATTAATTTTTTCTTGAAAATGAATCATTTTACTCCATCAACATATCCCATTATTCACCAATCATCAGATATCACCTGAACGAATGAGATGTGCTGTTTAAATAAGAGTTTCTACCGATAAAGAAGATCAAAAAAAATCCATAAGCAGTCAAATAGAGCTCTTTATGAGATATATCTTGGTTAAAGGGGGATATCGATGAAACGCGAACAGTTACACAAAATAAAACAGATAAATCATCTCTTCAAACAACAGATGATGAACATGTCACTCAATTATAAAATCAGTCACTTATTCTGCCTCCCAAAATAGATAATTTTAACAAACAGTTCCAATTGTTTTTTAGGATTTATCCCTTTGTTTGCTTATCTTGCCAGCAGCGATGATGTTCTGTCATTTTTGGCGTGGATTTTCACTCTATGCAAAAAAACACAAATTTTTACATATAGGATGTATGTTTGAATTTGATCATTTAATATTAAGTCACTTTACAGAGGATCGACCACATAAAAAAATGAGCACTTGATTTCCCAATTTTCAAAACCTCTCTTATGCTTGGAAGTGTCAGAACATTAAAACATAAGAGAGGAAGAAAAGGATGATCAGTATGGCTCAATTTCATATCAAGGATAAGTAATTTCCTATGATCCTGAAGCTCTAGTAATTTTTTGAATCAATATTTTTCAATTCCTTGAAAAACCGCTTGAAGCATCTTTTCAATCTCGATGACCGGATCTAGTTCCTTTTCGAAAATAAACCAATCATATAAAGTTCCCCGCATGCACCTGGAAATGATCATGGCCAGCTCTTGTATTGAAAAATCTTTGGTGAACTCCCCTTTTTCCTGTCCCTCTTGTAAGTAATTTTCAAGAATGTGATATAATCTTCGATTCGTATCCGCCAGAAATTTTGCGCTTTGGGGATTCATATAAATCGTTTGCATTAACTCTTTCCCTAAATCGTTTTTCAAATACTTCATTTGTGTGATGGAAAGACGTATAATCTTTTCCTTAGCAGATAAATCATTCGGCAATGTTTTGCAAAATTCATCATAAAAGTTATCAATTTCCTTAAACTTTTCCAAAAAAATTTCTGACTTCGAAGCAAAATGCCCGTAAAAGGCTCCCTTCGACGTTTTGCTTTTCTCGACGATTTCATCCACAGTGACTTGGTTATATCCTTTTTGACTAAACAGCTCCAAAGCTGTTTCCAAAATTCTTTTTTTGGTTTTAAGCGCTTTTTTTTGCTTTGCATTTAATGTCATAAAAAAATCCCCTTTTTTCCTAACTCAACTTGTCTTTTATTATATCTAACGGTCTTGGAAAACCTATTATACAAAATATTCTAAATTAACAAAATATTATTGACAAATCAAATATATTGAAATAAACTATGGTCTATAAAGACTACAGTCTATTTTTTATGTAAGCGTTTACTATAGGGGGTGAAATCGATGGATATTATTGGAGAAAGAACGATAATCGATTTGCTTCATGAAAAATGCAGGTTACACGGAGATAAACCATTTCTTGTCTTTGAAGATAATAACAAAAAAACCACCATGTATACTTATCAGACGTTTTTGCAAAAAGTAAATAAATTCAGCCGAGTACTTTTGGATTTAGGGATTCAAAAAGGCGACCGGGTTACTCTCCATCTTCCAAATGGTTCTGACTTCATTGTCTGCTGGTTTTCATTGGCTAAAGTCGGTGCGGTTATGGTACCAACAAACATCCTCTCGACTGCAAATGAAATGGAATATTACATCGCCCACTCGGAATCGGTTCTCCTAATTACAGAAGAGGAGTATTTAGAAAAATTTCAATCAATTCAAAGCAAATTGCCAAATCTTAAAAAAATATTGTTAAGCCGCTGCAAAAATGATCTATACAAAGAAATAAGCATGGATCATTTAATTGAAAAAGCAGAGGGAGACATTCCTCCTATATCCCTCAAAAGCGATGATATTGTCTCCATCATGTATACTTCGGGAACAACTTCTAAGCCGAAGGGATGCATGATTACTCATGCCAATTATCTTTATACTGGCGAGGCTGTTTCGAAGACCCTGAACTTTACCCCAGAAGACAGGGCTTTGATCGTACTTCCTCTTTTTCATGGCAATGGCCAATACTATCTGTTTATGCCTGCCTTAACCGTTGGAGCAAGTGTTGCCATCACGGAACGGTTCAGTGCTTCCCAATATTTTAAGCAGGCAAAGAGATTGCATGCAACGGTCGGTTCATTGTTTGCAGCTCCCATCCGCATGATTTTAGCACAGCGTTTTGATGAGGCAGACAAAGAAAATCCTCTCCGCTTAATCATCTTTGCCCAATCAGTCACGCCTGAACAACTGCAGGAATTTGAACAAAAATACAATGTACCGCTGTTGCAGCTATACGGAATGACAGAAACTGTAGCACCGCCATTAATGAATCCATTATACGGGCAAAAGGATAATACTGGAATCGGAAAGCCCATCCTCAGCGCCGAAGTCAAACTTGTGGATGAAGCGGGAAAAGAAGTACCGGTCAACAAACCCGGTCAGATCATTGTAAAAGGCATTCCGGGGCGCACTATTATGAAAGGGTATTTCAAAAATGAAAAGGCAACCAACGAAACTATTCAAGACGGCTGGCTGTATACAGGGGACAACGCCATTATGACAGAAAACGGTTATTTTTACTTCGTTGATCGGAAAAAGGATATGATCAAACGTGCTGGAGAAAACGTAGCGGCAATGGAAGTAGAAAATGTAATCATGGAACATCCGGACGTGTATGAAGCCGCTGTCATCGGCGTGCCTGATGAGATGCGGGATGAGGCCATTAAAGCGTTTGTAATTTTAAAAGAAGGAAGACAAACGACGGAACAGGAGCTGATTGAACATTGCCGGAACCGTCTTTCAAAATTTAAAATACCGAATACCATCGAGTTTGTGAAGGACTTTCCTAGAACGTCTGTCGGAAAAATTCAAAAACATTTGTTGAGGAAATCCGAAAATGTACTTTAAAATCATTCAATTTACCTTTATGAACCTGCTTTTCCAACATGTTAAACCTCGGAATGTCGTTAATGAAATTCCGCCGTTCCAGTGCAAGCGATAATGAAATAACCGTGAATTCCCTCAAAAAGAGAATTTGAATTTGATTATTAGATATGTGAGATGAGGGGTGTATTTTTATGAACAAAATCCGTATCTTGTTTGCCAGCTTATCAGGGTCTGTCATTGAATGGTATGATTTTTACCTATATGGTACTGCTACGGGACTTGTGTTTTCATTTCTATTCTTTCCAAGTCATGATCCGGCTGTAGGATTGTTGCTTTCTTTTGCAACCTTTGGCATCGGCTATGCAGCCAGACCTATCGGCAGCATTATCTTCGGTCATTTTGGTGATAAGATGGGAAGAAAGGCCGCTTTAATATTTACACTTATTGGAATGGGCGGAAGTTCATTTTTGATTGGTCTTCTTCCTACTTATGAGCAAATTGGTATTTGGGCGCCGATTATACTCGTCCTTTTAAGGCTCATCCAAGGTATTTCCCTTGGGGGTGAATGGGGTGGAGCTGTTCTGTTGGCCACCGAATATGCCCCGAAAGGCCTTCGCGGACTGTATGGTTCCATTCCCCAGTTAGGTGTACCTATCGGTTTAGTTCTCGGTTCATTAAGCTTAACGGTTATTAGTTATTTTACTTCTGATACACAATTTTTGGCATGGGGATGGAGGATTCCGTTTTTATTTAGTGTCGTTCTGATTGGACTCGCGCTCTGGATCCGAAGCGGAATTGAAGAGACTCCTGCCTTCAAACAACAAAAGGAAGCTGGAGCAATTGCGAAAATACCATTTTTGGAAACGTTCAAAACGAATTGGAAAAGTGTTTTGCACGCTATCGGTTTAAAAATTGGGGATGGATTTTTCAATGTATTCTTAATGTCATTTATTCTTTCTTATTCTACGGTGTACTTGGGGTATTCCAACCAAGTGGCACTAACAGCCCTTACCATTGGCTGCGCGACTATGATTATCACCATTCCGGTTGTAGGATACTTGTCTGATTATATTGGCCGAAAGCTTATTTATATTGTCGGATTAATTTTATTGTTTATCTTATCTATCCCTTATTTTTCATTGGTTGACGAGGGCGCTTCCTGGTTATACATCATGCAAGGCGTGATGCTGGGAATCATCTGGGCATCGATTTTCGCAACACAGGGCACCTTATTCTCCGAATTATTTCCGGCAAAGGTTCGCTACACAGGTTTATCCTTCGGGTATCAAGTGGCAGCCGCCATTGTTGGTTTCGGTCCGATGATTTGGACAACAATGGCCGAATCCTTCGGTCCTTCCCCATGGGTCTTTGGCGGATTTATGATGGGAGGCATTATATTATCCCTTATTTTAAGTCTGTTAGTTCCGGATACGAGAAAACGTTCGTTATACGATCATCATATTGAAACAGCTGAAAATAATTTCAGCATAAAAATGTAAGGTAAAATAAGATTTCTATCCTTCCACAGGGTACCATAAAATTATTGAATGAGGTTACCCTGTTTTCATTTTTAAATAAACTCCTTTGGTATATCTATGTGTGGGGCCTAATTATGGTGTGAATGCCTCTTACGCAGTTGCTAGAAACGAAAAACTCAAGGGTGGAGCCACTCCCTGAAGGAAAGGGGATGACTTGACATTATTTGAATCTCTCATGCTCGCTATTTCCTCTGGGGGTGGATTGGACCAATACTGTCTTTTTTAAAAAAAGTAATCCGCTCTTGAGTTGGCGGCTCAGAGTGGATACAGTTAGTTCCGCTGAATCGGCTGGTCCCCCTGACAGAGAATCGTTTAAAGACGGTTATCAATGTTCGTCGTACGGATAACTTTTTCATTCACCACCAATTTATATGTTTATTATATCTTTTGTACAAAAAATGAAAGACTGTAGTCAAGGAATTTCCGTCCCAAGGTACTTTCCATCATTAGGAAACGGTTTATTTATTCATTGAAATACAATGTTACTCGAAATGGAATGTATAGATATCACTTCTCTTGTTCCGTAAGCATCTCCAGCAATTTTTTCAAAGCAAAGGAGCGGTACCGACCCTTTTTCGTGATAATACCAAGATGCCAAAGAACCTTTTCTTTCAAGGGAATAATAACAATATCCGGATTATTTTGTTTTCCGCCTATCACTTTCGGCAGCAATGTGATCCCCATTTTTGATGAAACAAGCTCCAAAATTAAATCCCATTGGGAACTTTCATAGGCGATATTCGGGGTAAAACCAGAATTTTTGCAGGTGTTAATGATAAATTCATGCAACGTAAAGTTTTTTGCAAATAATATAAAGCTTTCCTTCTCCAATTCTTTGACGGACACCCTTTGTTTGCAGGCCAGAGAATGATCCTTGTGGATAAAAAGGACGAATTCATCCGTAAAAAAAGAAGAAATGTGAAAAATGGATTCATCCACCGGCAGAACCACAATGCCGACATCAATTTCCCCCTCTTCCACCAGCTGCTCTACCACCCTTGCGCCAACCTCCACCAACTCCAATTTGACATTCGGGTATTGTTGATGGAAGTTTCCGGCAATGGAAGGGAAAAACAACGTTCCAATAAGGGGAGGAATGCCGATTTTAATTTCTCCAATGGCGACGTTTGCCAGTTCATCCAGCAGCATTTTCGTTTCTTCCAAAATATTCATTAACTTTTTTCCCTGTTCATAAACAACTTTTCCTGCATCCGTCAATTGAATATGCCTCGTGGATCGTTCCAATAGTTCCATATGAAATTCCTCTTCCAGCTTTTTCACGGCTTTACTTAATGACGGCTGGGATAAATAGGAGTGCTCCGCAGCTTTTGTAAAACTCTGATGATTGGCCACCTCAATAAAGGATTGAATGTCCCGAAGTTCCATCGAATCCCCCTTTTTATTCCCAAATGTAATAAATAAGATTCATTTTATTTATTTTACTTTACCTTTTGTCCCTGTGTAAACTTTTATGTAAGCGGATGCAAAAAGGAGTTTTGAAAGCGATTCCATTATGTACTCATTTACTTGCTCTTATTTTTTAACGGAACCGGTGGAAAAATCAAACAGAATTTATTATTTGCTAAAGGGAGGAGAAACCATTGAAGACACTTACATCCTTTTTCAACCGCGTGGTGCAGCGATATTTGCCTGATGCCTTGCTGTTCGCCTTTATTTTAACGTTTTTAGTATATTTATTAGGTGTTTTCTTTACAGACAACAGTCCAGTGGACATGGTCACCCATTGGGGTTTAGGTTTTTGGGATTTACTGGATTTTACCATGCAGATGACCCTTGTGGTTGTAACCGGCTATATATTAGCAAACACTCCCGTCATTAAAAGGCTTTTGGCGAAAGTAAGCACCTTTGCACGCACCCCTGTCCATGCCGTCATGCTTGTAACCATTGTTTCATTAATCGCCTGCCTGATTAATTACGGTTTCGGGCTGGTGATCGGCGCTTTGTTTGCCATACATGTTGCCAAGCATGTTCCATCCGTCGACTACCGTATTTTAATTGCCAGTGCATACAGCGGATTCCTCATTTGGCACGGGGGATTTTCCGGTTCGATCCCACTTACCATTGCAACCCCGGGCCACTTTTTGGAGGAATCCATGGGCGTGATCCCAGTGACGAAAACCCTTTTTAGCCCGACAAATTTATTTATTGTTATTGCCCTTTTGATCACCTTGCCGCTGTTTAACCGTTATTTGTTAAAAAATGCAGAGAGCCAGCTCGAAGATCGAACGAAATGGGTGATTCCAAATGAAGAAGCAGCATCAGTAGAACATGTGACACCTATGACACCAGCAGAAAAATTGGAAAACAGTCGGACAATATCCCTGATCATCGGCATTATGGGAATTGCATTTATTGTTTATCATTTTGCTGTAAACGGATTTAACCTAAACATTAATATCGTCAATTTTATTTTCCTTTTCCTTGGAATTTTACTTCATCAAACACCGAAAAGGTTTCTGGATACGGTAGCGAACGGCGTTAAAAACGCCGGTGGGATTATCATCCAGTTTCCCTTTTATGCTGGAATTATGGGAATGATGATTCATTCAGGATTGTCTGAGCAAATCGCATTATGGTTCGTCAGTGTTTCGACCGAACAAACCTTGCCTTACCTCTCCTTTCTTAGTGCTGGCTTAATCAATATCTTTGTTCCATCCGGGGGCGGGCAATGGGCGGTTCAAGGACCGATTATGATTCAGGCAGCAATGGAATTGGGAGCAGATCCGGCCAAAACAGCAATGGGGGTAGCCTGGGGAGATGCTTGGACAAATATGATCCAGCCGTTTTGGGCGCTTCCCATTTTAGCGATCGCAGGCCTCCACATCCGAGATATTATGGGATTTTGCGTCATGATTCTAATTTTCAGTTTTATCCCGATCTCCATTGGATTTCTGCTGTTTTAAAGCTTCAGTTGTCCCATAACAAAAATTTTCCCAATATTCTATGTTTTACAAACAAATCCCAAGAATGCTGTTATGACGCCAGCATTCTTGGGATGGGTTTTTTAAAGTTTATCAAAAACTATCATTTGCTTTTAATCCTTTTTTTGTTCCTTCTCCGTTTGACAGGATTGACGGTTTCCCGGGTGTTTTGAAAATGGTTCCCTTTTTATTGTTCCAATTAGGAACATGATCGTTCCAGCATTCTTGTCTAATGATGGGACTGGATGCATATTTATATTAGGTCAATAAAGTAGACACAAAAATTTATAAATTTTTTTCGCAGTTACCGCGCTATCGCTTGGTGGCCTTTTAAAAATAATTACGACGTTGTCCTAATTATTTTTAAAAGGTAAATTTTCGGGTCTAACTATTCTATTAATATGTTCATTAAGCTCCCTTTTTATAGTACATACGTTCGTATTCAGATGGCGAAAAATACTCTGTTGCGGAGTGAATACGTTTATTATTGTAAAATATTTCTATATACTCAAATATGCTCTTTTTTGCTTCCTCCAAAATATAACGAACAGTTTGACGCTTAAAGTCTTCCTCGTACCGCCTTTGTTTTTTTGTCATGTAGACACCTCATTTTTCAGTCTATTATTACTATAATAATCTGTGTCTACTTTTTAGTCTAACATCAGTTATGTTACATTAACTAAAACAATAAAAAAACAGATTGATAAAGATTACTTATTAATAAAAGATAAATCTGTAAAGGATGTTAAAGGGGCTAAATGGCATTTCTTTAGAAGTGTAAGACAGGTAAAGTCGGTGCAAGTAAGTCTGTAAAAGATTATTTGTAATCTAAAGGAATTTCCTATAAAATTTATGATTAAAAATAAAGAGATTCCTAACAACAATTTTTCTCAAATGCTTAAGGAATCCCTTTATTTTTAAAAGACATTTTCATAATGAATAACTATACGTTAAAAATGGAGGGGCATCATTAACATGTCTACAAACGCCTGTCAAATTATGACAAATTCATTAAAAAATATTGTTGTTCCATATTTACGAGAACATGGTTTTAAAGGGGCATTTCCCCACTTTAGAAGACAAAATGAAGATAATATTGACCTCATAACTTTTCAATTTAATCGTCATGGTGGATCTTTTGTAGTAGAATTAGCTGTTTGTCCAGCAGATGGAGTTACAATGAGTTGGGGAGAAAAAATCCCCCCAAATAAAGTAACGGCACATGATGTAAATGACCGATATAGGCTTAGTGAAAATCCAAATGACCCAGATACTCGATGGTTTAACTATGAAACTGCAAAGAATCAAGAAGATTACGATTTAGTAGCAACAAAAGTTAAAAACTTACTACATGTCTCAGATCCTAATTGGATAAAAAGTCTATTTTAGATTCCCCTTAATTAATCCTGCCGCGAGCTGAACTGTAAGCTCGATGCTCATTGCGATAATCTCAGGCAGGTTATTGGTAATAAGTCCACTATGTCGGTAGTGATCTGGGGCAGGGCTTCTACAGCTTGGGAAGCGCGTTAGAGCAAAACCTCAAGGTGTTCTTGTTCTTTAAAGACTAACGTCACAATTTCTTCATCGGATCATTTACCAGTCGAAATGAAAGCAGAAATCAATAGGTTTTAGAATTACTGTCTCAACTTAACATAGATCCTCTGTAGGTATGCCTCTAAGCCGGGAATTCAGATAATCTGTACAACTAGCCGGCATGCCCTCCACTCATGTAAAGTTTCTAGAACAGATCACTTATGATTGGTGTGCAGCATCATTTAGCGGTCTATCTGCTTGACCTTAATTTCGTTGTCCAGTTTTTGTATATTTAAAAAATTCTGATGTTAAAATCATAATTATTGAACGAGAGAACACTTTCTAAAATACTGTTTTTCTTTGAATTTCTTCGATTTTCACAAGGATACATCCAGAATGGACTCAGAAATCAGTATTGGATCTTGAATATATTTAACCATCGTCCCCCCTATCACTCCAACTTTTTAAAAGAAAAGAACGATTTTTTCATGACACACAAAAAAACCGGCACGTTCGTATCGTGCCAGGTTTCTATATTCGCTACTCATGGTTCCATTGGCTTTTTGCTCTGCGCCTCTTTATCAATGTTGCGACTTGATGCTTGATACTCTGCTTTCCTTTTTATGATCTCGCATGTATACAAGGAATAACGAACTTGCAAACCATGTAATTAAACCAAAAATAAAACTTCCCCACCAATTGTGTGTAAATTGCAGGGAAAATAGCACCGCTAATACACAAATAAAACAACCGACCATTCCATAAACAGATCCTTGCGCTGTTTTTGCTGCTTCTTTAGATCCGTTCTTCGTGCCAACCATCATCACGGCAACGACCATAACGGCTGGGAATGCCGCGAAAATCCCCCCGATAACTTTCCATGGCAACAGTTTTGCCGTTTCATAACTTAGTACAACTGCAGAGCCGCCAAATAAAAAACGGAAAAATAAATCACGTCCGTCCATAAAAATCACCTTAACTTAGAAATATCTTGAAATAAAAGCATAAGCAATGGAAACAAGAAACCATCCAGCTAGCGATTGTGCAAGCCCGCGTTTCCAACCTTGCTTAGTGCAAAGATAAACGACCGCTATTGCACACATAATATTCATGAACATCCCGACAACTGCCCCTTGGGATAGAACAATCGACTTTTCCACTAGCTCACCGCCTTTTACATCTAAGCGAAGTGTCAATAATGCCGCGAAAAATACAGCAGGAAAGGCCGCAAAAATTCCTCCGACTTTTGATCCTAATTTTCTTGAGATAATGGTAGAAGCGACGACTGCGCCTCCGCCTAATAAAAATCGAATAACAATTCCACTCATCGATAATATCTCCAAGACAGATTCATCCTTTCTTTGGCGACCAATCTAGCGGAATAAATATTATTTTTGTATATTTGTTTGTGAATATTTTCACGTATATATTGTAAACGATGATAGTACAAACATTTGTGAACTTTTATTTAATTTTTTGATTGTAACGCTTACACTTCCAAAGTTGTGGCAAATATTTGAATAAAACTTAATGGTTTCAAAGTCTTTCTTACTTTCAACCACGACACTTGTTGTTTTCATCCTTGTAGTAATATAATTTACAGTAAATCTATTTAGCCATCTTATGAAAAACGTAATGCAAGCATTCAAAAGTATGGCAACTGATGATGACAACATTTTTGTTTTCTCTTCTAAATTATAACTGTCAAGAAAGAAAAACGGCGCTGATCCGAATAGCATGGGTTGTTCGGATCAGCGCCGATACGAATCGTAATCCAATTGTGCCCCGCCTCACCATGGGATAGTCAAGTTAAGCGGTGGCTCGCCGAGTGCGTCAGCCAACTTCTGTTTGATGTCGGCTAATGCCTCCGGTGACACGGCTTCAGCGCGCAGAACAAGGATTAGCTGCGTGTTCGACGGACGTACCAGCCCCCAGCCGTCTTTGAACTGAATGCGGGCACCGTCCACGTCCACGACCTCGTGACTGCTCGCAAACCGCTGTTTGACCACGGCGATGGCTTCCGCCTTCTGCTCCTCCGGGCAAGGCATGCGTTTCTCCGGAGTGGCGTGATACCGCGGGACATCTGCAAATAGCTGCGACAGCTTGCGGTCATCGTTGGAGAGTATGCGCAATAGCCGTCCCGCCTCAAAACAGAATTTGTTAAGGGTAGATATTTCGAAAATTTAGACCAATTGAAACTGGAATTAGATGATTATGTTCATTGGTTTAATCATGTTAGAATACATGGAACACCAGAAGGTTCCCTTTACCCGGAAGATATGGATTTCTCCATACCGGACTCTGCTGACCTTGAAAGACTTAATAAAGAAAACTGGAAGATCATTAAAGGGTACTATCCAAAGGTGAAGAATGAGAATAAAAATAATTTAATGTAATGTATCTTCAGCAGCTCTCTTAAGACAAGGTGCGAACTCTTATTTCATTTAAAAAAAGGGGGACTATCCCTTCAAGCAGATTTCTACTTGTGGGTCAGTCCCCTTTTTTATTTGCAAGCTGAACTTCGCAATTTCATTAGAATATTTATCCAAAACCAGAAATGATTATTAAACGGGTAAGTGATATTAGGTTAATTTAAGAAAAACAAGTTGAACTTCCTCCATACCACTTTGGTCTTTTATTTGAAAAGCAATCATAGAAACTTATTTTACCCATTCCAAATATTTTAAAAGGCAGGTTCAATTTTGATGACACGATTAATTGAAGGAGCAATGAAACGGTCGATTTTGATTCTGACATGCGTTGTCCTGATTATGGCATGGGGGGCGTTGTCAGCTTTTCAGATGCAGCGTGATTACCTCCCGCCAATAAACAATACTGCACTTATGGTAACGATACAGGCGGACAACTATCAAGCTGATCAGGTCAAACAGATGATTACCGAAAAAGTCGAGGAAGCTGTCCGATCTGTTGATAAGCTTGACTATATGGAAACAAACTCGTTTGATGGCGGTTTAATGGCGAGCCTCTATTTTCCAGGCCATACCAATATGGAAAAGGCGGAAAATGAAGTAAAGACGGCCGTTGAATAAATCAAATTGCCGGACGGTGTGAAAACACCTTTGGTTACACGGGTCAGTACTAACTCTTTTCCCGTGATGCGATTAAGTTTGACGAGCCAATCAGAAAAAATCGATGAAAATCTGCTGCGAACATCCATTCAGGAAAAAGTTGCTAAAGATATTAACCACGGGTGCCGGGCATGCCGGGTATTTGTTGACTGCAGGGAACAATTTAACAAAATAGAGGTTCAAATGGACAATTATGAATGCCGATCCGTGTTACGAATTGGACCGTAAATAGCGAAGACCTTAAACATGTAAAGATTCCTATTCAAGGCAGAAAGACTGTACCATTACAAGAGGTCGCAAACATTGAGAGAAGTATTATCGATTTACAAACCATCTCTCGAACGGGAGGACAGCCAAGTGTCCTGCTGGATGTATTTAAAACCCCTTCTTCCAACATTACGGATGTAATAGAACGGATAAACAAACGGATCAAAACAATCCCAGAAATCAAATCAGAACAAACGCATCTTTCCATTTTATTGGACTAGGGAAAAGAAATTAATTCTACATTTAAGGGTTTGGTCAAAGAAGGGTTATTGGGCATCGTTTTCTCTGTTACCTGCGTATTATTGTTTTTTAGAAATTTCCGCTCAACGTTGATAATCGCACTGTCCTTACCGATTTGTCTTCTGGCCGCCACAGCCATTTTGTAAGCAATGGATGTTAGTTTAAATATTTTAACCATTTCGGGTTTAATTGTGGCGATGGTCAGAGTGGTAGATGATTCGATCGTTGTGATCGATAACATCTACCAAAAAATAGAAAAAATAACTACAAAGTAACTGTAAGGCTTTTGGCGAATGGAGTAGTGGAAATGATTCCAGCGATTGTATCTTCCACTGCGACAACCGTAGCTGTATTTCTGCCTATTTCAATTATTGGCGGGATGATTAGTTTACATTTATCAGTTTACTAGTTATACCAATTATGTATGAATGGCTGAGCAGGAAAACAATAAAAACAAAGATTCAGCATCAACAACATCATTCAGCGTAAGGTTTTGGTACAAAAAGAATCAGATAAGCAAATCATTTTGAATATTACCAACTGAATAAATAAACGTCCCAATAGGGTAAACCCTATTGGGACGTTTGTCATATTGTGGAATGAATACCTTTAGAAATTTGAACAAGCCCAAAAGATACTTGAAAACAAAGCGCGAAGAGGTAAAGGCAGAACAAAAGCAACCAAACACCTTTTTACAAATATTCTTTACTGTGCTGATTGTGGGGCAAGCATGTGGTACAGACATAACCGCAAAGGATATATTTGCGGTAAGTATGCCAAACACGGAAATATAGCTTGTAGCCATCATGCCATTAAGGAACAGCAACTAATTGAAACTATCCTAACAGACCTAAAAAGTATTTACAAAAGTTTCGAACACCTTGATATGGAAAATCAAATAAAAAATAAAGTCCATGAGTTACAGAAAAAGAACGCAGTCCGACTACAAACCATTGAAAAGCAAATACAAAAACAAATGGACTTGAAAAGAAATGCCCTGAAAAAGTTCATCGGTGGAGATATTTCACAGGAAGATTACCACGACTTTGTTTCTATGGTACAAGATAAGTTACAACATCTAGAGATGGAAAAGTCAACGATAAAACAAGTAATGGTTGACAGTCAGTCACCACTGACTTATCAACCATCAGAAAGCAAGTAGATGAATTTCTATCCTTCAAAACCCTTACTACTGAAATGGTGGTTTTACGGTTTATTGAACGGATAGAAGTAGATAAAACCAAAATGTTAAAATTTACTACAAGTTTGCGCCGATTGAGTGTGTAAAAGTTTAAACACGCTCAATCATTTTTTAACACTAGCCGTAAAACGCACTCCACATGCGCCGTATGCGGAAACATGTCGACTGGCTGGACTTCTTTTGTTTCGTAGCCGCCTTGTTCTAGGATGGCAATGTCGCGCGCTAATGTCGCCGGGTTGCAGGAGACGTAGACGACTTTTTTTGGTTTCATTGCTATAATTGTTTGAAGCAGTGAATGATCGCAGCCTTTTCGAGGAGGATCCACGACGATGACGTCTGCGCGAATTCCTTGTGCATGCCATTTGGGCATGATCTCCTCTGCTTGACCGACGGCAAATTCAACGTTCTCGATGCCGTTTAGTTTTGCATTTCGTTTGGCATCTTCAATGGCATCGGGCACAATTTCCACGCCGTACACTTTTTTAGCTTTTTGCGCAAGGAAGAGTGAAATCGTTCCGATCCCGCAATAGGCGTCGATGACCGTTTCTTCTCCGGTAAGTTCGGCGTATTCTAACGCTTTTTCGTAAAGCACCTTCGTCTGTTCAGGGTTCACTTGGTAAAAAGAGCGTGCGGAAATGGCAAACTTAATTGATCCGATATAATCATATATATATTCCAAACCCGAAAGCAGCTTTGTTTCTTCGCCAAATATGACGTTTGTCCGTTTCGGGTTTATGTTTTGGACAATCGATCGAATGTTTGGAAATTTAGCGGTAATTTCAGCTAAAATTTTCTTTTTATGTGGAAAATCAGCTGTTCGGGTAACGAAAACAAGCATCGCTTGCTTTGTTTGATACCCGTAGCGGACAACGATATGGCGCAGCCATCCTTGATGGGTTTGTTCGTTGTAAGCCCGGATGTGATAGCGGTTCAATATCGCTTTAACTTCTCGGACAATTCGATCGTTTTCCGTCTGCTGAATGAGACATCTCTCCATATCGATAATTTCGTGCGTTCTTTGTTGATAAAAGCCTGCAATCAGGGCGCCTTCCCGCTCCCCGATCGGAACCTGTGCTTTATTTCGATAATTCCAAGGATCGCTCATTCCGATCGTTGGATGAACCGTGACTTTTTCTACATCCACTTTTCCGATGCGGGCAAGCGTTTCTTTTACTATTTTTTGCTTATGGCGCAGTTGGCCGTCATAGCTTACATGCTGAAGCTGGCAGCCTCCGCATTGTTTGTATATAGGACAAGGCGCATCTGCCCGATCCGGGCTTGTTTCCGATAATTTCATGAGACGTCCGTATCCATAGCCTTTTTTTACTTTGACAACTTTGACTGTTCCCTTTTCTCCAGGCAAAGCATTCGGGACAAATAAAGGAAAGCCGTTGATTTTGGCTACTCCTGCCCCGTCATGTGTTAAATCTTCAAACAATACATCGTAATAATCATTTTTCTTCACTGGTGCTTCCATGTTGTTTTCTTCCTTTTTGATCAGAATGAACTGAAAAAATTGTATCACAACCGTAAAAATGACCCAAGTGATTTTATTATTGTCATAATAGGAAATACTATTGTAATGAAAATATAAAAGGGCGGCACGTAACATTGGTTGATGAAAAATCGTCTATATCAGCTGAAGGAGTGAATTTACATGGATCAAAGTTTTAAAGAGTCACTCATCGAACAGCTTATTGCCAACGGTGTTTACAAAGGGGAAGATGGACAACAATTATATGAATTGAACGTCATTGAGTTGTTAAAACTTGTCAATAAAATTGAAAGCGATCATTACCATTATGGAAAATAAAAATTTCGTTTTTCCAGCTTGAAAGCAAGGCTGTAAAAACAGCTGCACCTTTCTTTCATTACATTTTGTTTAACAAGCTGCCTGCAAAGCTTTTGCAGTGGTTTTTTTAAGCAAAATGTTGCAGACAAGTCATATAAATCGTTGAAATTAGCGCGGGGAGCCGCATTTCATCTATTCAAAAACGGTAAAGAGCAGCCTATTCGCTGCTCTTTTCAATTGGCGCGTTTTTTTCTGCTTTTTCTTTCGACATGATGATCTCAATATATTGATACAGGTTTTCAAATTCAGCAGGCAGGAGTCCTCCGTATTCGCCGTCCAAGTTTAACTGCATTTTGTCTTCTGTCTTTACTTTTATCCGATTGGCTTTTGTATAAATTACATTTTCACTGTGAATATGCTCGCCTTTTAATGCCAAGCTGGCAAGGCGAATAAACTCCGCGAGGCTGACCTTTTTCAAAATCAGTAAATCAAACATGCCATCATTTAAAATTGAGTCTGGAGCCAACTTTTCAAACCCTCCGACCGAATTTGTCAAGCTGATTAAAAACAGCATGATCTCTCCTTGAAACAGCTTGCCATCATATTCAATTTCCACCTCTGTCGGATGGATGGAAGGGAGCATTTCAATGCCCTTTAAATAATAAGCAAGCTGTCCTAAAACGGTCTTTAATTTGCTTGGAACGTCATAAGTAAGCTCTGTTAATTTTCCGCCGCCGGCAATATTAATAAAATATTGGTTATTCACTTTTCCAATGTCTATTTTCCTTTTTACGCCGTTCAGCAGCGTATCGACTGCGTGCAAAATATTGTCGCGGGGAATGCCGATTGCACGGGCAAAATCGTTTGTAGTTCCGACGGGGATGATTCCGAGCGTCGGACGATTTTCCATGACTGCGAGCCCGTTCACAACTTCGTTCACCGTACCGTCTCCACCCGCAGCGATAATGAGGTCAAACCCGCGTTCAGCAGCCTGTTTCGCTGCGTTTGTCGCATCTCCTTCACCGGTAGTAGCATGGCACGATGTTTCATAGCCAGCCTCTTCAAATTTAGCAAGAACTTCAGGGAGCTGTTTTTTGAAAGCCTCTCTACCAGATGTGGGGTTATAAATGATTCTTGCGCGTTTCATTCACATCATCCTATACTATCCATTTCTATTGTAAAAATAGAATCATTAATAGATTATTCCTTTTTGCCAAAACAAACAAGTTTTTTCTATCATTTGTGTTCATTTATACTACTTTTGTCAATAAACGTTTATTCTATTTTTATTTTGATAAAACTGTTCGCCATTTAAACACTTTTTTCAAATTCCAGCTTCAAAAATTCACGGATGGGTTTTATTCCCATTTTACTATAAATAAAACACCCAGCTGCTAAGCTGAGCGTCTATCAAAATTATCGTTTCTTTATTTCTTGTAATAACAATTTGTTTACTAATTGCGGGTTGGCTTGCCCCTTCGTTTTTTTCATAATTTGACCGACTAAAAATCCAATCGCTTTATCTTTTCCGTTTTTAAAGTCGGTAACCGATTGCTCATTTTCATCCAATGTTTCGATTACAAGCTTTAAGATGGCACCTTCATCAGAAATTTGAACAAGCCCTTTTTCTTTCACGATTTTTTCAGGGTCTCCACCTTTTTCAATCAGCTCTTTGAACACTTTTTTCGCGATTTTGGAGGAGATGGTTCCATTTTCGATCAGCTTGATCATTCCTGCAAGACTTTCCGGGGTGAGCGCCACTTCAGACAACTCTTTTTGCTCTGCATTTAAATATGCTGATACTTCTCCCATCAGCCAGTTAGAAGCTTGTTTCGCATCAGCTCCGGCTTTAACTGTTGCTTCAAAGAAATCAGACATTTCTTTCGTCATTGTCAGCACTTTAGCATCATACGCTGGGAGTCCAAGCTCTTCAACATATCGTTTTTGGCGCGCATCCGGCAGCTCCGGAATCGATGACCGGACTCTTTCTTTCCACTCATCATCAATGTAAAGAGTGACTAAATCAGGTTCAGGAAAATAACGATAATCGTCTGATCCTTCTTTAACGCGCATTAAAATCGTTTTCCCTGTAGCCTCATCAAAACGGCGTGTTTCTTGTTGAATGACGCCGCCGGATAAAAGCACTTCCGCCTGACGTTTTTCTTCATATTCGAGCCCTTTGCGCACAAAGTTAAATGAGTTTAAGTTTTTCAATTCTGTTTTTGTGCCAAATTCTTTTTGTCCGATCGGGCGGAGCGAAATGTTTGCGTCGCAACGAAGAGATCCTTCTTCCATTTTACAGTCGGATACGCCAGTATATTGAATAATCGATTTTAATTTTTCCAAATATGCATAGGCTTCTTCAGGTGAGCGGATGTCCGGCTCTGATACAATTTCAATCAGCGGTGTTCCTTGACGGTTAAAGTCTACAAGAGAATAACCGTCGCCAGTATGCGTCAATTTGCCAGCATCCTCTTCTAAATGAAGGCGCGTAATGCCGATTTTCTTTTTCTTTCCGTTCACTTCAATTTCAATCCAGCCGTTTTGACCGATCGGCTGATCATATTGGGAAATTTGATATGCTTTCGGGTTGTCCGGATAAAAATAGTTTTTCCGGTCAAACTTTGTATAAGTAGCCACTTCGCAGTTCAATGCCATCGCAGCTTTCATTGCGAATTCAACGGCTTCTTTATTTAAAACGGGCAAAACTCCCGGGTATCCGAGGTCAATGACCGTTGTGTTTGTATTTGGTTCAGCACCGAAAGCGTTTGGTGCACTGGAAAAGATTTTCGATTTCGTTTTCAATTCCACATGTACTTCAAGTCCGATGACCGTTTCAAAGTTCATTAGTTCTCACCCCTTACAGTTCCGGTTTTTGTTTATGGAAGTCTGTTGCTTGTTCGTATGCATGGGCAACGCGATAAACGGTGCTCTCGTCAAAATGCTTGCCGATGATTTGCAATCCCAGCGGCAGGCCGTTGGCAAATCCGCAAGGTACGGAAATAGCAGGAACTCCCGCAAGGTTCACATTGATTGTTAAAATATCGTTCGCATACATCGTGAGTGGATCGTCAATTTTTTCGCCGATTTTAAATGCTGGAGTCGGGGTTGTCGGTCCGATGATGACGTCATATTTTTCAAAAACGTCTTCAAAATCTTTTTTAATAAGCGTGCGCACTTGCTGCGCTTTTTTGTAATAAGCATCATAATATCCAGAGCTTAATGCAAATGTACCGAGCATAATGCGGCGTTTTACCTCATTTCCAAAGCCTTCCGCGCGTGTTTGTTTATACATATCGATCAAGGTTTCAGCGTTGTCGGAGCGATAGCCGTAGCGGACTCCGTCAAAACGGGCGAGATTCGCAGATGCTTCGGATGAGGCAAGCAAATAATATGTAGCAATACCGTATTTGGAATGCGGCAAAGATACTTCTTCCCATTCTGCGCCCAATCCTTCGAGTACTTTTAAAGCAGCCAGTACGGACTCGCGCGACTCACGGCTTACCCCTTCACCTAAATACTCTTTCGGAACCGCAATTTTCAGCCCTTTAATATCTCCAGTTAAAGCGGATATATAATCAGGAACTTCCACATTTGCACTTGTGGAATCCATTGGATCAAGACCTGAAATGACTTGAAGAAGGTAAGCGTTGTCTTCAACAGTTCTTGTTATCGGTCCGATTTGATCTAATGAAGACGCGAATGCGACTAATCCGAAACGGGAAACTCTTCCATATGTAGGCTTCAAGCCAACAACCCCGCAGAATGCTGCCGGCTGGCGAATCGAGCCGCCTGTATCAGAGCCTAGTGCAAACGGAACTTCTCCTGCGCTGACAGCCGCTGCGCTGCCGCCGCTGGAACCGCCTGGAACCGCTTCTAAATTCCATGGGTTTTTCGTCTTTTTAAATGCGGATGTTTCAGTGGATGATCCCATCGCAAACTCATCCATGTTTAATTTGCCGATCGTAATCGCTTCAGCTTCTTCCAGCTTGCGCATAACTGTTGCATCATAAATTGGGTCAAAGTTTTCAAGAATTTTGCTTGCACAGGTTGTGCGTAAATCCTTTGTCACAATGTTATCTTTAATCCCTATCGGCATCCCAAACAATAAACCGTATGTATCTTTTTTTCCTATTTCATTATCCAGTTGTTTTGCTTTTTCTCGGGCTCGTTCTTCATCGAGGGTTAAGAAAGCTTCTACCTTTCCGTCGACTTCTTGAATGCGCTTGTAAGACTCGTCGACAAGATCGGAGACGGAAATTTCTTTTCGGTGCAGCATTTGTTTTAATTCAGATATTTTATGATCAAACAGAGCCATGTTCGCTTCGTCCTCCTTACTCAAGAATGGCTGGTACGCGGAATTGTCCGTCTTTTTGGTCAGGAGCATTTTTCAACGCAACTTCCCGTGGAAGACCCGGCTCAGGTTGATCTTCGCGCATGACATTTTTCATATCCAAAACGTGGGAAGTTGGTTGAACGTTCTCCGTATCCAATTCATTTAACTGCTCAGCAAACGTTATAATCGCGTCAAGCTGATTGGTAAACATCTCTGCTTCCTCTTCCGTAATTGCCAAGCGGGCAAGATGCGCAACATGTTTTACTTGTTCTTTCGAAATGCGTGACATTCCAATTCACCTCCACTTTTTCGAACACACTGCAATACTCTGATAATATCAAATTTTAGCCAGATAAAGCAACACCCCCGAAATGTTGAAACAATATTGCACGAAGGCAGGCTGAAAAAAGCCCCTCTTACAGATGATTTTCTTTTCACATGTAATTTTCAAAACGTCGAAGGACTTCAACCAAAAATTCAAATATAGGTACATTCGTCCAAACGTTTTATTCATTCGTGAATATAAAAATATTGTACGGTACATTATTCGGAGGTGAAAAACATGAGTTTTGGATTCGGTTCTTGTCAAGGCTACGGTTACGGAGGATATGACGGCGGATTCGGGTACGGTGGTGGATTCGGACACGGCGGCGGATTTGCCCTTATAGTAGTATTGTTCATTTTGTTGATCATTGTCGGTACTGCTTTTGTAAAGTGGTAAACACCGTTTAACCAAATGCCAGCCAAAAAACGATCAATATAAAGGTGATTTCAAAATCCCCCCTTTTTGAAATCACCTGTTTTTTTATTGAAAAACATGAACTGTCGGTTTGTCCTGCCCTGGCTCTCTAACGATGAGCGCTTCCGGACCTCTTGAAGAGTTGATGGTCACTTCCAGAGAAATATAGTCTTTGTAATATTCCACAACTTTTCCAGTTAAAAATTGCGTAAAGGCTATGACCTCTGTTTTTCCGTAAAACTGAACCGGTATTTCTATTTTCATTTGCTTCATTTCACCGTCTTGATAAAAAGCCTTCCCAATGACGCCTGTGTAGTTAGGGAAAAAGTCTTCAATATCTCCTTTTAAACGTTTAAATGTGTTGGCATCATCCGGTTTTTTCTTTGTTCCCTCTTCAGATGGGAAAAAGTAATACTCTTCGTTAATATTTTCCCACTTTCCGATATTTTCGCTTCCGCCATCAACGATTGTTCTTGCAAAAAAGTGCCCTGGAACAATCGAAGATTTAGGCGCTTGTTCGTAAAGGGAAACGACAATCGGCACTTTTTCTAATCCTTCTATATCTCGAAGCCTCTTCACAACCACTTGTGCGATTTCCTTCCCTTTCTTTTCAATGGTGGCCTTGTCTATTTTATTTTCTTTTTGGATGCCGTCTTCCGTGCGGTAATAATAAACAGAATTCAAGGCCAAACCGATCGACACTCCGCCAAGCTCAAGTGTTTTTTCATCTTTTTTTACAAGGTAATTATGTTCAAGTATATGCGTTACATAAATGGGGCTTTTTTCGGAGCTTTCTGGCGGATTTAAACCTTCATTTTTGAAAGATTTATCCTTTTTTTTCGCTTCTTCTAAATCTTTTCCTTCCAGCTTGCGGCTAAGCCAGTTTTGGACAGTTTTTTTGTCTAAATATTGTCCTTCTTGAAACACATATTTATCCGTTGGAAACTTGTCGCTGGCCATCCGCATAAGACCAGTTTCAAATTCATCAACATCAAATCTTGTATTGAGATTGCTTGCCACAAGCCCTCGCGCTTCACTCGTTTTAAAAGGCACGAGCATCTTATAATAATCTTCCGAAATTCTGTATTTCGGAATAATTGCTTTTTCTTCCGTTGATTCTTCCGTCTCTTGTACAATTTGCTCCGGTTCTCCAATGTCCTGCGAGCATGCACTGAGCACAGCCATGCACGCTGCCGCTATGATCAAAAGTTTTTTCAAGGTACCTTCCCTCTCCTATTTCCTTAGTTCTTCAAGTAAACGAGACTCATCCCAAACCTCTATGTTTAATTCGCGAGCTTTTGCAAGCTTGCTGCCGGCATCTTCACCAGCGATTACAAGATCTGTTTTTTTGCTCACACTGCCAGTAACTTTTCCGCCTCTTGCTTCAATTTGTTCTTTTGCTTCATTGCGGGACATTTCAGCAAGCTTCCCTGTTAAAACGATTGTCTTTCCAGCAAAATACGAATCCCCTTCATCTGAATTTGTCCGTTTCGGACCTTTATACGTCATATTGACGCCGAACGACTTTAATTCTTCAATCAATTCTTTTACTTCAGGCTGTTCAAAAAAAGTAGCGATGGAATCAGCCATTTTTTCTCCGATTTCCGGTATGTTGATTAATTGTTCTCTTGTCGCGCTTTGCAGCCGATCCATTGTTTCAAAATGCTCTGCTAAAATCTTGGCGGCTTTTTCCCCAACATAGCGAATGCCTAAACCGAATAAAAGGCGCTCCAGCGAATTTTCCTTCGACCGTTCAATCGCGTGCAACAAATTATCCGTTGATTTTTCACCCATCCGTTCAAGCTGAAGCAATTGGGGTTTTGTTAATTTGTATAAATCCGCTACATCTTGAATCAAGCCTTCTTTAAACAATTGGGTGATGACGCGCTCCCCTAGTCCTTCAATATTCATCGCATTTCGGGAAACAAAATGGATGAGACCTTCGCGAATTTGCGCCGGACATTTTGGATTAATGCATCTAAGCGCAACTTCTCCTTCCAACCGGACAAGCTCGCTATTGCATTCTGGACAGTGCGAAGGCATCCGAAAATCCTGTTCATTGCCTGTTCTTCTGTCAACAAGAACATTTACAATTTCAGGAATGATGTCCCCGGCTTTTTTCACGACGACGAAGTCCCCAAGCTTAATATCTTTTTCCCGAATCAAATCTTCATTATGAAGGGAAGCTCGTTTGACGGTTGTCCCGGCAATCTTTACAGGCTCTAAGATCGCTGTTGGGGTAATGACGCCGGTGCGTCCGACAGCGAGTTCAATATCCAGCAGCTTCGTCACCACCTCTTCTGCCGGAAACTTATAGGCAATCGCCCATCTCGGGCTTTTCGCAGTTGCCCCGAGCGCTTCCTGCTGACGCAAACTATCAACCTTAATTACAACTCCGTCAATATCATACGGAAGCTGAGAACGCTTTTCCAACAATTGATCAAGCAGCTCGATCACTTCGTCGATGTTTTTGCATTTTCTGCGTTCACGATTTGTTTTAAAGCCGAGTTCATCAAGCAAGTCCAATGCTTCACTATGAGAAGACACTCCGGTATCGCCAAGCTCTGCTATGTTATAGACGAAAATATCTAAATTTCGTTTCGCGGCAATTTTTGGGTCTAGCTGGCGCAAGGAACCAGCCGCAGCGTTTCTCGGATTGGCAAACGGAACTTCCCCTTTTGCAATGCGCTCCTCATTTAATTTCTCAAATGATGCTTTCGGCATAAATGCTTCCCCGCGCACTTCCATCGATAAATTTTTCTTTAGTCTCAAAGGGATCGAGCGGATCGTTTTTAAATTTTCCGTGATATCTTCCCCCGTCGTGCCGTCTCCTCGTGTTGATCCTTGTACAAACAGGCCGTTTTCATATCGAAGGGAAACCGCAAGCCCGTCAATTTTCAGCTCCACTACATATTCGACATCCCCAACTGCTTGGCGGACTCGCCTGTCAAAGTCACGCAAGTCCTGCTCATTAAAAGCGTTTGCCAAACTTAGCATCGGCACGCGGTGCGCCACTTTTCGGAAAGCATCTAAAACAGCGCCCCCCACCCGCTGGGAGGGAGAATCAGGGGTTTTCAGCTCTGGATATTTTTCTTCAAGTTCTATTAGTTCTCTCATGAGGCGGTCATACTCTGCGTCAGGAACAGACGGATTGTCAAGAACGTGATATTCATAATTATATTGATTCAAAAGCTTGTGCAATTCTTTTACACGGTTTTCTGCCGTACGTTTGTCCATATGTGTCAATTCCTTCCTTCAAATAGTTACTGTACTTTTTCAATTGGTGCAAATTTAGCAAGCAACCGTTTTATGCCGACAGGACTTGGAAATGCCACGTCAAGTTCTTGATCCTCCCCATCGCCTTTCACTCGGACGACAACACCGACACCCCATTTTCCGTGCACGGCTTTATCACCTACTGACCAAGCCTTTACATCTCCTCCCGTTGATTTCGCTCCGATTGTTCTATTTAGTTTCGGCTTTGGAGATTTCTTTTCATTTAAGTCTTCTAAAACCTCTTTCGGCATCTCTTCAATAAAACGAGATTCCGGGTTCATGTTTGTTCTTCCAAAAAGGGTCCTCATTTTCGCATTTGTTACATACAATTCTTCCTCTGCCCGCGTTATCCCGACGTATGCCAGCCGGCGCTCTTCCTCCATTTCCGCCTCTTCCATCAAAGCTCGGCTGTGAGGAAATACACCTTCTTCCATCCCGATCATAAATACAACCGGAAACTCTAAACCTTTTGCCGAATGGATCGTCATCAATAACACGGAATCTTTCTGCTCCGATTGCTCTTCATCAATGCGGTCAATGTCCGCAATCAAGGCCAAATCCGTTAAAAAGGCGACAAGGCTTTTGTCCTCATTTTGTTTTTCAAAGTTTTGAGTTACAGATAAAAATTCATCAATGTTCTCTAAACGACCTTGGGCTTCCAATGTTTTTTCCTGCTTAAGCATCTCCCTGTAGCCGGTTCTGTCAAGAATCTCTTCCACAAGCTCAGTAACGGACACATAGTCTTGCATTTGTGACAGCTGCTGGATCAATTCACGGAATTCCGTCAACACTTTCATAGCACGAGTGCTGACCCCGATATGTTCCATTTCTTCTAAAGCAGCAAACATCGAGATGCCTTGCTGGGCTGCATAATTCATTATTTTTTCAACGGTTGATGCACCGATGCCCCGTTTCGGAACATTGATGATTCGCACCAAACTAATATCATCATTCTGGTTTGCCACTAGACGCATGTATGCAAGAATATCCTTGATTTCTTTCCGGTCATAGAACTTTATGCCGCCGACAATTTTATAATCAATATTCGATTTTAACAGCACTTCCTCTATGACACGGGACTGTGCATTTGTACGGTACAATACAGCAATATCGGAAAGTTTTCTTTTGCCTGATTGGACGAGCTCTTGAATTTGCTTGGCGACAAACTGGGCCTCCCCAATTTCGTGATCAGCCCGGTAGTAAATAATTTTTTTCCCCTCAGGGTTTTCCGTCCATAAATTTTTCGGCTTTCTGTTCATATTATTTTTAATGACTTCATTGGCCGCATGCAAAATACGCTTGGTAGAACGATAATTTTGTTCAAGCAAAATCACTTTAGCGTTCGGATAATCTTTTTCAAACGATAAAATGTTTCCGATGTCCGCCCCTCGCCAGCGATAAATCGATTGATCCGAATCGCCGACAACACAAATATTTTGAAAACGGGATGCCAGCATCTTTACAAGCGTGTATTGTGCGCGGTTTGTATCTTGATATTCATCAACATGAATGTATTGAAATTTCCGCTGATAATATTCGAGTACTTCTGGAACACGTTGAAAAAGCAGTATCGTTGACATAATGAGGTCATCAAAATCAAGAGCTTGGTTTTTCAACAATTTTTTTTGGTAGTCGATATAGATATCGCTGACAATTTGCTCCCACACATCTCCTGCTTGACGAGCAAATTCCTCCGGGGAAATGAGATCGTTTTTCGCGCTGCTGATAGTGCCGAGAATAGCTCGAGGATCATATTTTTTAGGATCAATGTTTCGTTCTTTTAAAATCCCTTTGATGACAGACAATTGGTCTGATGTATCCAATATCGTAAAATTGCGATTGACGCCGATCCGGTCAATATCTCGGCGAAGGATTCGCACGCACATCGAGTGAAAAGTGGAAATCCATATTTCCTCAGCACCAGGGCCAAGCAGTTGTTCAATCCGGTCTTTCATTTCCCTCGCTGCTTTATTTGTGAAGGTAATAGCAAGAATATTCCAAGGTGCTACCCCTTTTTCTGCCATTAAATAAGCGATCCGGTGGGTGAGAACCCTTGTCTTGCCGCTGCCTGCACCCGCCATGATTAAAAGAGGACCTTCCGTATGCTTCGTCGCTTTTTGCTGCTGTTCATTCAAACCTGAGAGGAGCTGCTCAGTCAAAAAATGCATTCAACACTCACCTCATTTTCACTTTCTTTACCCTTTGACAGCGCGGACGGTTTCAAGCGCTGATTGTAAATTTTCATAAATGGCATTCCCGACAACGATGATGTCAGCGTGCTCGGCCATTTCTTTTGCTTGCGCAGCATTTTGAATGCCGCCCCCATAAATAAGCCTAGTATTCGTTAAAACCGATTTCGCTGCTTTTACTGCTTCAACATTGCCGTACGTTCCGCTATATTCTAAATAAAAGAGCGGAAGATGAAACATGTTCTCCGCCATTCTCGCATACGCTTTAATATCATCCAAATTAAGCTCCGTCTTTGCTTCGGTCAATTTTGCCGCTTTGCACTCTCCATTTAAAATGCAATAACCTTCCATTAAAATATCATTCCAGTTCATAATGTCACCAAACTCTTTCATTGCTTGGTGATGCAGCTCCGTAATCCATGTAGTATTTCGGCTGTTTAAAACCGTCGGAATAAAATACAAATCAAATCCTGGAACAATCGATTCTAAATTCGATACTTCCAGCACGCATGGAACGAGAAAACGCCGCACCCGCGAAAGCAAAGAAAGAACATTATCTTCCGTTACATTGTCGCTTCCTCCAATGATAACAGCGTCCGTTTTTGATTCACAAATTTTTTCAAGCTGTTCATCGGAAATGGCTTTATCCGGATCGAGCTTAAACACATGTCTCCACTCGTTCACATCATACATACATAATCCTCCATTTCATATACCATTTCATTATTATATCAAATTATAATAGGACAAAAAAATGGTGAATCAATGAAAGTCTGTAGATGTATTAGAAAGAGTTTTTTAATATGAGAGGGGGTTTTTTCAAGCTAAATTGAAGAAGCCTTTCAGAGTTTTAAAAGTTCTAAACTAAAAAAGAGCTGCTGATTTCACCCAGCAGCCCAAATTTATGACGAAGCGTTGTCATCTTTAATTCTTTCAAGCGCCATTGCATAAGCATCATTTCCGTAATTCAAGCACCGCTTTACCCGGGAGATTGTCGCTGTCGATGCACCTGTTTCTGTTTCAATTTTATGATACGTATAGCCTTCCTGAAGCATTCTTGCAACTTCAAACCGTTGGGCAAGCGATTGGATTTCATTGACGGTGCAAAGGTCATCAAAAAAACGGTAGCATTCCTCCAAATCTCTTAAAGAAAGGATAGCCCGGAACAATTGGTCTAACTCTCTCCCCCGCAGCTTGTCAATTTGCATGCATCATTCTCCTTTCTCAGCTGAATTTTGAAAAGCCTTATCCAAATCTGGCACGATATTGATCCAAGTATGGCCGGGAACTAATTTTACTTGTTCTTCATTTTCATAAGGAAGGATGCGTCCGTTCACATTTTTCCAATCGACCCTTTTCATCATACCTTTTTGCAAAAGAATTCCCTCGCCCCCAGAGTTTAAATCAATCGTTCTGCGACCGTAATCATCAAGAAAACGATGATCCGTTTGGACAATAAAAATGTTGTCTAAAAGAACAGGTTCTTCCGTTTCGCGATCGATTGTCAGTTCGTCCCCGGAATACCGCTTATACCGGCCTAGCTGCTGATCGAATACATATTTAATGCGCCATTCCGGTTTAGAACCATAGGAAACAACAGCTTCTAACATTTCTTCTCCAGAAATGCCGCTTATTTCTTCATCTGAAAGAAAAGGCAACGGGGCAACTTCCTTTGTCATTGAATACCCGTTTTCTTTTGCTCCTTTTACGACATTTTCAAAAGAAATATACGAGTTATGAGGAGCTTTCCGGGTTGAATCCCGCCAAAACAGCGTACCATCATAAAACAGACCGTTTAAATAGTCTAGATGCTCTGACTCCAGCATTTCTTTAGCAGTGGGACTCCAGCCGTGACTGATATAAATTGCTTCATACCCTTTACTCAAATCGACAAAATATTCCCGCGCACTTCTGACTGGACCGATAATTTTTGGCTTCTCGCTTTGATAAATGGCTAAAAAGCGCGTGATCGTGCCTTCAGCTAAAGCCTCGTAAACAATATCCGCTTTATTTAATCCTGATTGAGGCCTCGCTTTCGGATGGTTGTTAATCGTGACAGCAATTGGGCGGCTGTCAATGCTTCCGGTCGCAGCATTTCCTGTCAAAGGGCTTACGGCTGTTTCTTTTTCAACTGTCTGATTTTCAGATGATGACGGTTCGTCATTTGTTTTCTCTTTTTCTTTTTCATTTGTGCAAGCTGTTATAAAGACAAAGAAAAGCATCGTAAATAAAATCAATGTTCTTTTCATTCATTCACAACCTTAACTAATTTATCCCTTTTATATTTTAACGTATTATTGTCGGAAAGAGTATTGTTTTTTTCATAACATCATAAATTCCTTCCTGTGTAACCCGGATATATGGTAAATGTGTGCAGGATAAAAAGAGCAGGCTGTGAATCGGGTCTAAAAATTTATAGCCCTTTTCTCGCATAATTTGGACTAAATCATTTTCCTCCTTAATGAGATCTTGAAATTTTTTCGATGACGCAGCGCCGTTAATGTTAAGAGGCATTTCATAAATCACTTGGCCATTTTCCGTTATTACTATTCCCCCGCCGATTTCTTTCAATCTGGAAAATGCATGCATCATATCTTGTTTGTTTTTCCCTATCAACACCACATCTCCAGTCGTTGAATAAGTGCTTGCAAAGCCTTTTATCCCCTTTGCGAAGCCTTTTAACATTGTATTGATCCGCCATTTCCCTTTTTTATCGATGACAGCTAGGAAGCTTTCGTCATGATCTAGCGGAAGTTCATCAACGAAGTTGTCAATAGTGATGGAATACGGCTCAATAATAACCGTGTTTCTCATTTTTAATCCCATCGGCATAGAAAATTGAAGATCATCCATTGTCAAATCCCAATCAAGTTCAAGCGGTGCAACTTCATATTTGTTCCAGTCTGCTTGAGGGAAATGATCAAACACCTGACCGTCCTTATAAATCCATTTCCCTTTCGCCAAAACAGCCACTGGGTTCGGGTTATTTTTCGCTTCCAAAAAATTTATGGAGGCTAACCTACCAGGACCGATTACCCCCAATTTTGAATCAAGCATATAATATCTAGCAACATTGTACGTTGCCATTTTATAAGCCTCAAACTCTGGAATTCCGGCCTCCAGCGCTATTTGAATGGTCTGATTAATCATTCCATTTTCATAAAAAGCAGGCGTTGAACCATCCGTTGTAAAAAACATTTCGTCAAAACGATTAACTCCAAATGCAAGCAGCTCTTCCAACAATTTCGGCAAATCCGGCCGTATTGAAGAATAGCGGAGCGGCACGCTGTATCCGCATAACAATCGATTATATACTTCTTCTCCGCTAATAGATTCGTGATCGGAATCGACACCAAATAATTTCATTTTTGTCAATGTTTTTCGAGAAGCCCCTGGAAAATGGCCTTCTACACGCTTCCCGACCTTTTTTGTCTCATGAATCCAGTGTAAAAACAAGTCATCCCCTAAAAGAAGCTTTGGCCAGCCTGTCAATTCTCCTCCTTGAATAACGGCTGGATGCTCGATCCATTGTTTCACGACATCTGGCGGAATGAGTTGATCTTCTTCTCTGCATTCCGTTTGCAAGTCATAGCGGGCCCACCAAAAAAACTGAACTGGAGAAGATTGCATATCTTCAACAAAAGAAAACGCTTTCTTTTTTGGGAATTGTAATAGCAAAAAAAGGTTATCGCATATTAGTGTTGTAGTTCCCGTTTGCGATACATGTTGTGCAAGCGAATGAGGATTATATAATTGAAACGGATGGGCGTGCGGTTCAATATAGCCAGGAACTAAATAAAGTCCTTTGCAATCAAATATTTCCGTATTTGCTGTTTTTTCCGGCTCCTCATTGCCGACATAAATAATGCGGTCTTTATAAATCCAAATATTTGACTTCACCCACTGGTTTAAATATGGATGTAAAAATACTGCATTTTTCAACCACAAGGTTGGTGCTAATCTATTTGAAACGACATCTATATGTTCACGAATTTCATGGGCTTTCCAAAAAGCACCAGATCGCATGATCTGCTCAGTCCTCCTCAATTAAAAGTAATTACTCAAAATAGTGACTCTGTTACTTTATATATTAACATATGAAAAATATTAAAGCACTAAAGTTTCTTACAAAATTTTGAACTTGGGATAACGGTGCAGAGGCTTTCTTGATTGATCGTTTCCTAATAGAAGAAACGCTGGTTTATTTTTAATAATGAGCGGTCAAAATAGGAAGTTGTTTAAGAAGAAGCTATGTCAAAAATGCCGATTACATTCCTTTATAAAATGAAAAGGACAGGAACAACCTCCTGTCCCATTGGAAAGGTTTATAAAATATGTGGTAGATATGTCTTTTATTTATTAGTATTCATCGGTTCGGAATAAAGCCAAATTCATTATAGTGCGCGATAGCCGATGTCTTTACGATAAAACAAACCTTCCGTCTTAAGCTCTTTTAATTGCTTGTACACTTTTTCTTGCGCATTTTTTAAATTATCTCCAAATGACGCCACAAGGTATACACGGCCCCCGTCTGTTACAAATTGGCCGCCTTCCTCTTTTGTTCCGGCATGGAATAAAAGGGCATCCGCACCAACCTTTAACAAACCGATCGGTGTTCCTTTCTTATAGCTGCCCGGATAGCCTTCCGCCGCCACAACGACTCCCAACACCGCTTGATCTGTCCATTCAAGTTCAACCGGTTCTCCTTTTAACACTTTCAACATCACATCGATAAGGTCTGATTTTAGCCGAGGAAGAACTACCTGTGTTTCTGGATCTCCAAAACGCGCATTGAATTCAATCACCTTCGGGCCGTCTTTTGTCAGCATGAGGCCGGCATAAAGAATACCGGTAAATGCCGCTCCTTCATTTTTCAAAGCTTTCGCTACCGGCTTTAAAATTTTCTCTACAGACTCTTGAACAACATCATCAGAAATTTGCGGGACAGGAGAATAAGCCCCCATTCCACCTGTATTCGGTCCTTTGTCTCCGTCAAAGGCCCGCTTATGATCCTGCGCAATCACCATCGGGTAAATGTTTTCCCCGTTTACGAAAGCCATAAGGGAAAACTCTTCACCTGTCAAAAATTCTTCAATTACAACGGATTTTCCTGCTTCTCCCAGCTTATTTTCCTTTAAATAGCCGGACAGCGTGTCAATTGCTTCTTCATTTGTCATCGCAACAACGACACCTTTTCCCGCCGCAAGCCCATCCGCTTTAATCACAATCGGGGCGCCTTTTTCTTCTACATATTGCTTCGCTTTGGCAAAATCAGAGAACGTTTCATAATTGGCAGTCGGAATGTTATATTTTTTCATTAAATTTTTTGCAAATGATTTGCTTCCTTCAATAATTGCCGCTTCTTTCCTCGGTCCGAATACAGTTAATCCAGCGTCTTCAAATTCGTTGACAATACCGTTCATTAAAGGAATTTCAGGACCGACAATGGTTAAATCAATGTTGTTTGTTTTGGCAAATTGGATCAATTCGTCTGTTTGTTCTTCTGAAATCGGAACTCTTATTGCAACGTCTTTCATACCATCATTGCCAGGCGCGACATACACTTTTTCAACGAGAGGGCTTTTGGCCGCCTTCCAAGCGATCGCATGCTCACGGCCCCCTTTTCCAATAACAAGTACTTTCATCATCAGTCATCCCCTTTCTTAATGTTTGAAATGACGGACTCCAGTAAAGACCATTGCAATTCCGTATTCATCCGCTTTTTTTATCGAATCTTCATCGCGAATGGATCCGCCTGGTTGTATGATTGCTGTAACCCCTGCTTTCGCTGCTTCTTCAACGGTGTCAGGCATTGGGAAGAACGCATCTGATGCAAGTGCACTGCCTTTCGCTTTCTCGCCAGCCTGTGCAATCGCGATTTTTGCAGCACCAACCCGGTTCATTTGGCCTGCACCAACACCAACGGTCATTTCATCTTTTGCCAAAACAATCGCATTTGACTTGACGTGCTTCACGACTTTCCAACCAAGCTTTAAGTCCTTCCATTCTTGTTCAGTCGGTTGTCTTTTTGTTGGGATTGAAATGTTCGCGTCATCGAGCGTATAAATATCTTGATCTTGAACAAGAAGGCCGCCGTAAACAGATGTCAGCTGCTTCTCCGGTTGGAATTTTTTCGAAAAGTCGATCGTTAACAATCGAATATTTTTCTTTTTCGTTAATATTTCAAGAGCTTCTTGGCTAAACGAAGGGGCAATGATAATTTCCAAAAAAATTTCGCTCATTTTTTCAGCCGTTTTCTGATCAACTTCACGATTCAGTGCAACAATGCCGCCGAAAATTGAAGTCGGGTCCGCCTCATATGCCCGATTATAAGCTTCAAAAATGGTTTCACCTGCGCCGACGCCGCACGGATTCATATGCTTAACAGCGACCGCTGCCGGTCCATCAAATTCTTTGACAATGCTAAGTGCCGCATCCGCATCTTTAATGTTGTTATACGACAATTCCTTTCCATGGAGCTGGATGGCTTCGGCAATAGATGATGGAGGCGTGATCGGCTTTTTATAGAACGTTGCCTGTTGGTGAGGATTTTCCCCATAACGAAGGGATTGCTTCCTTTCAAATGTCACAGTAATCGATTCAGGCTCTTCTTCTCCTGCCTGCTCTGTTAAATATTCCGCAATCAGTGCATCGTATGCAGCAGTATGACGGAATACTTTGGCAGCCAGCTTCCGTTTTGTTTCTATGCTTACTTCTCCGTTCTCTTTCAGTTCGGCTAAAATGACGGGATAATCTTCAGGATCAACGACAACCACTACATCTTGGTGATTTTTTGCAGCAGCCCGAAGCATCGTCGGCCCGCCGATGTCAATGTTCTCGATCGCTTCCTCAAAAGTCACGCCATCTTTGGCAATTGTCTCTTTAAACGGATATAAATTCACAACGACTAAGTCAATCGGTTGAATACCGTTTTCCTCCATCTGCTTCATATGGATATCATTGCTGCGAACCGCTAGCAACCCCCCGTGAATAACAGGATGCAGCGTTTTAACTCTTCCGTCCATAATTTCCGGAAAACCGGTTACTTCCTGAATTCCAATGACATCTATTCCATTTTCCTCAAGAAGCTTTTTCGTTCCGCCAGTGGAGATTACTTCGATCCCAAGATTGACAAGCTCTTGCACAAACGGAATGATGTTTGCTTTATTAGATACACTGACAATTGCCCGTCTGATTGTCATGCTTTCACCTCTAATTTTTCTAAAATTTTTCCTATTGTTTCAGGATAAAATGAATGCTCGATTTTATGGATTTTCTCTGCAAGTGTATTAGCATCATCATCTTCGCTGATTTCAACCGCACGCTGAGCGATGATCGGGCCTGTATCCATTCCTTCATCAACATAATGGATGGTGACACCCGTAATTTTTACGCCGGCACGGAGCGCTTGTTCAATTGCATGTTTTCCCGGAAATGCAGGAAGCAAGGAAGGATGTATATTCACAATTCTCCCCGCAAAAGCGTCAAGAAGAGTGTGGCCGATTAAACGCATGTAGCCGGCCAGCACGATAAAGTCCACTTGATAGTGCCTCAATTGCTGTAAAATATCTTCTTCAAACTGTTCCTTCGACTCATATTGCTTCGGATCAAAAACAAAAGCAGGAATCTGCTCCTTTTCTGCCCGCTCCACTACTTTAGCACCGGGTTTATCACAAACTAAAAGCATCACATTTGCTTTTAGCTTCCCGCTCTTTACATGGTCTACAATCGCTTGGAAATTAGAGCCGCTCCCGGATGCAAACACCGCGATCCGCTTCATGAAAAAGGCCCTCCTTTCAGCCGAATTCCGCTTCCTTCTTTTACCCGGCCGATGAGAAAAGCCTTTTCTCCCAGCTTTTCAAGCTCATTGAGGCACTGCTGAACAACATCTTCTTCGACCGCCAGAACAAAGCCGATTCCCATATTGAACACTTCAAACATTTCAGACAAATCGATATTTCCTTGCTGTTGAATAAAGGTAAAAATCGGATGAATCGCCCATGAACCGAAATCGATTTCTGCTCCAAGCCCTTCCGGAAGCATTCTCGGGATGTTTTCAATAAACCCTCCTCCGGTAATATGGGCCATGCCGTCAACTTTATATGCTTTCACAAGCGGCAGGACGGAAGAAACATAAATTTTTGTCGGCTTTAGCAATTCTTCTCCGAGCGTTTCGGTTAGAGGCTCGTATATTTCATGTAAATCAAGCTTATTTTCTTCCAAAAGCACTTTGCGAACGAGTGAATAACCGTTTGAATGGATGCCGTTTGATGAAAGGCCGATGAGAAAGTGCCCAGGCTTGATCCGTTCGCCTGTGACAATGTTTTCTTTCTCGACAACACCGACAGCAAAGCCGGCAATGTCGTATTCATCTTCATCATATACGCCGGGCATTTCCGCTGTTTCTCCACCGATGAGCGCACAACCCGCCTGCAGGCAGCCATCGGCAACACCTTTAACAATTTTTTCAATTTTTTCAGGGTCTGCTTTCCCGAGCCCCAAATAGTCCAGGAAAAAAAGCGGCTCCGCACCTTGTGCCAAAATGTCGTTTACACACATAGCCACAGCGTCTATTCCAATCGTATCGTGTTTATTCGCCATAAAGGCAACCTTCAGCTTCGTTCCCACTCCGTCTGTTCCGGAAACAAGCACCGGCTCCTTATATCCTAAGCTTGCCAGATCAAACATTCCGCCAAAACTGCCGATCCCTCCTAAAACACCGGGACGCTTCGTTTTTTCCACATGCTTTTTCATGCGGCGAACTGCTTCATAGCCCGCATGAATGTCCACACCTGCTTCTCTATACGCTTTGGACATGAATTATCCTCCTTCGGTCTGTCATATTAGCCTTTCTCATGAGGAAGAATCGTATCTTCATAAATGTCTGTCGGATATTTTCCTGTAAAACATGCCATACATTGCCCGCGAAATTCACCTTCATATTTCCTTCCGATCGCATCCAGCATCCCTTCTGTGCTTAAGAAAGCAAGACTATCGGCGCCAATGATGCTGCGAATTTCTTCTACAGTATGAGAAGAAGCGATCAGCTCCTCATGAGTGGAGGTGTCAATACCGTAATAGCAAGGGTTGGCAATCGGCGGTGAACTGATGCGGACATGCACTTCCGTTGCCCCTGCTTCCCGCAGCATCTTGACAATACGCTTCGATGTCGTTCCTCTTACGATTGAGTCATCCACCATGACAACCCGTTTGCCTTCCACTACCCCGCGGACAGGGGAAAGCTTCATTTTCACTCCTTGCTCCCGCAATGATTGGGACGGCTGAATAAACGTACGGCCGACATATCGGTTTTTAATTAAACCGAGCTCGTACGGTATACCGGATGCCTCGGCATAGCCGATCGCCGCAGATATGCTGGAATCCGGAACTCCAGTCACTACGTCCGCCTCTACAGGCGCTTCTATCGCAAGCCGTTTGCCGAGATTTTTTCTTGCAGTATGAACATTTATTCCTTCCACATTGCTGTCAGGGCGTGAAAAATAAACGTATTCCATCGTACAAATCGCACGGTTAATCGTTTTGGAAAAACGTTCGCTTTTCAGTCCTTCACCATTGATGATGATAAGCTCGCCAGGCTCAACGTCCCTTTCTAGCTGAGCTCCGACAGCATCAAAAGCGCAGGTTTCCGAAGCGACAACATATGCATCACCTAGACGTCCGATAGATAAAGGACGGAGTCCGTTCGGATCAAGGGCAATCATCAGCTCTGTTTCCGTCATGATTAAAAAGGCGTATGCCCCTTTAATCATCGTAAGCGCGTTTTTCACTTTATCTTTTAGCTCTAAATAGCCGCTTCTTTTAATTAAATGAGCAAGAACTTCTGTATCTGACGTTGTTTGAAAGATGCTTCCTTGATTTTCAAGCTGATGCTTCAATCCGGAAGCATTCACTAAATTTCCGTTGTGAGCTAATGCGAGACCGCCTTGCTCCGATCGAAAAAGGAACGGCTGGACGTTTTCATAACCGCCTCCTCCAGCCGTCGCATAGCGAACATGGCCAATAGCTCCTGTTCCTTTTAAATTGTCTACCCCATTGGCAAACACTTCTGTGACAAGTCCTTCCCCTTTAAACCCTGTCAGTTTTTCGCCGTCTGTTACGACAATCCCTGCCCCCTCTTGTCCGCGATGCTGAAGGCTGTGCAGACCGTAATAAGTGATTTGAGCAGCGTCCTTATGACCCCATATGCCGAATACACCGCATTCTTCATTTAGCCCCTTTATTTCAGCAAGCATGGGATAGCTCCTTTCCAAGCTTGTTCTAACTCTTCCACTGATGCTTGAATCAATGTTTCTCCATTGCCGTTGACAATTTTAAGAATTCCGCTGTTTGTGACCGTTCCGATAGCTTCAGCTTGAACAATCTTTTCAAACGCCTCTTTGTTTTCCGGTTTTACGGAAACGACGATGCGGGACTGGGATTCGCTGAACAGCCCTGCCAATGCATCACCGTTGATCGTTATTTCCGCCCCAAGGCCCGTTCCGATTAAGCATTCACTTAGCGCAACGGCCAGGCCTCCTTCGGCAACGTCATGAGCCGACTGGACAAGCCCTTCGCGAATGGCAGCTAACAGCTGATCTAAACGTTGTTTTTCTTCTTCCAGGTCAATTTCCGGCGCTTTGCCAAAGATCTTGCCTTCAAGCATTTTTTGCAATTCACTTCCGGAAAATTCCGGTTTTGTCTCACCGAGCAAATAAACGATGCTGCCCGCCTCTTTAAATGATTGCGTTGTAATATGATCTGTATCTTCAATAAGTCCGACCATCCCGACAACCGGAGTTGGATAAATAGCTGTTCCGTTCGTTTCATTGTACAAGGAAACATTTCCGCCAATGACAGGTGTATTTAAAGCTAAGCACGCTTCGCTCATGCCGTCCACCGCTTTTTCAAGCTGCCAAAAAATCTCCGGTTTTTCCGGACTGCCGAAGTTTAAACAGTCTGTAATAGCGAGCGGCACCGCTCCTGAACATACGATGTTTCTTGCTGCTTCACTAACTGCAATTTTTCCGCCGACTTCTGGATCTAAATATAAATAGCGTGAGTTGCAATCGGTTGTCATCGCCAAAGCTTTTTTCGTCCCTCTGATTCTTAGGACAGCCGCATCAGAACCGGGCGCCACGACAGTGTTCGTCCGCACCATATAATCGTATTGGTCATATACCCACTCCTTGCTGGCTATCGTTGGCTGTTTCAGCAATGCAAGAAGCGTTTCTTTGTAATCGTCAACTTTTGGAACATAGGGCGGCATGCTTTGAAACTGGCGATAATATTCTGGTTCTTTAGACGGTTTATAGTAAACAGGCGCATCTTCCGCAAGCGCATCAACAGGAATTTCCGCAACGATTTCTCCTTTATGAATAAGGCGCAGCATCTTGTCATCTGTAACTTTACCAATCGGTGCAGCCTCCAGATCATATTTTTTAAACAGATCAATGATTTCCTGCTCCCGCCCTTTTTTAATTACGAGAAGCATTCTTTCTTGCGATTCGGATAACATCATCTCATAAGGAGTCATTCCTGCTTCCCGCTGAGGAACAAGATCCAAGTTCATTTCAATTCCTGAGCCCGCCTTGCTCGCCATTTCTGCCGATGAGCTTGTAAGCCCCGCTGCTCCCATATCTTGAATGCCGACAAGTGCATCAGATTTGATTACTTCAAGGCAAGCTTCCAAAAGCAGTTTTTCCATGAAAGGATCTCCAACTTGAACAGCCGGACGCTTTTCTTCGGAAGCTTCCGACAATTCTTCGGAAGCAAATGTAGCACCGTGAATGCCGTCTCTTCCGGTTTTGGCTCCGACGTACATCACTGTATTGCCGACACCAGTTGCTTGCCCTTTTTTGATATCTTCATGGTTTATGAGTCCGACACACATCGCATTGACCAGCGGATTCCCTTCATAGGAAGCGTCAAACTGCACTTCTCCTCCAACGGTTGGAATTCCGATACAGTTACCGTATCCGGCAATGCCAGCGACAACTTCTTCAAACAAATATTTGACACGCGGGCTTGTAAGTTCCCCAAAGCGAAGAGAGTTAAGGAGAGCGATTGGTCTGGCTCCCATCGAGAAAACATCGCGAATAATGCCTCCGACTCCTGTTGCTGCACCTTGATACGGTTCGATTGCAGAAGGGTGGTTATGGCTTTCTATTTTAAAGACGACGGCTTGATTGTCGCCGATATCAACAATCCCTGCTCCTTCACCAGGTCCTTGTAGCACACGTTCTCCTTTTGTTGGAAACTTTTTTAATACTGGTTTTGAATTTTTGTAGCTGCAATGCTCTGACCACATAACAGAAAAAATTCCAATTTCCGTGTAATTCGGCAATCGTCCTAATATTTTTTCAATGAGGGCAAACTCCTCATCACTAACTCCCATTTGCTTATAAATTTTGTCGTTTTTTATCATTTCTGGACTTGGTTCAAGAATTTGTGACATGAGCTTCCCTCCAACTTCTTACAATCGATTGAAACAATTTCAACCCGTCTGTATTTCCTAAAAGTTCGCTGACTGCCCGTTCCGGATGCGGCATCATTCCAAGGACATTGCCGCGTTTATTTACGATGCCTGCAATGTTATTTAAGCTTCCGTTCGGATTATCTTGATACGTAAAAACAATTTGCTTGTTTGCGATTAACTCTTCAAGAGTTTTTTCATCACAATAATAATTTCCTTCCCCATGTGCGATCGGAATGGTGATAATCTCGCCCTTATCATATTTGTTCGAAAACATCGTTTCGTTGTTTTCCACCTTTAATTTCACAGGGCGGCAAATAAATTTCAGTTTCTCGTTCCGTCTCATGGCACCCGGAAGAAGACCAGCCTCAAGCAAAATCTGAAACCCATTGCAAACGCCAAGTACAGGCTTCCCTTCTTCTGCAGCTTTCACAACTTCCTTCATAACATTGGCAAAACGGGCAATGGCTCCGCTGCGTAAATAATCGCCGTATGAGAAGCCGCCGGGAAGGAGAATGCCATCGAAGCCACTTAAATCTTGAGCGTCATGCCAAACGTATTCGACTTCCTCTCCCAGTTCGTCTTTAATGGCATGGTACATGTCAACGTCACAATTGGAACCCGGAAAAACGATCACGGCAAATTTCACTTGACGGCTACCTCCTCTATTTCATAACGGTAGTCTTCAATCACAGGATTTGCTAAAAGCTTTTTACACATTTCGTCTACAATCTCTTCGACATTTCGATCCGTTTTTCCGATTGCTAGCTCCATGTACTTCCCGATCCGAACATCTTCCACTTCGTTGAAATTCATTGAATGTAAAGCATTTTTCACCGCATTTCCTTGAGGATCAAGCACACTTTCACGCAATGTAACATATACTTTTACTCTGTACATGGAACTGTACCTCCTAAACGTTTTAAAATCTCTTTATAAGCATCCGTCAAATTGCCGATATCCCGGCGGAACACATCTTTATCAAGCTTTTCATTTGTATGTTTGTCCCAAAGTCGGCACGTATCAGGGGAAATTTCATCTGCAACAACAAGCGTTCCGTCGTTTAGCAAGCCAAATTCAAGCTTAAAATCTACTAGTCTCACGTTTCTTTCATGAAAATGCTTCAATAAAATATCGTTTACTTTGAAAGCTAATGTTTTTATTTCATCCAGCTGCTCTTTATCCGCAAGCTCTAGTAGTTCAATATGGAAACTGTTAATTAAAGGGTCTCCCAGGTCATCATTTTTATAGTAGAACTCAATGATCGGCTTTTTAATCTCAGTTCCTTCGGCAATGCCCAATCTTTTGGACAAGCTTCCTGCCACAATATTTCGTACAACTACTTCAATCGGAATGATTGTCACCCGTTTGACAAGCTGTTCATTTGACGAAATTTTTTGAACAAAGTGGGTCGGAATGCCGTGTTCATTTAACTTTTCAAACAGCAAACTTGAAATTTCATTGTTTAGCTGTCCTTTGCCTACAATCTCAGCTTTTTTCTCCCCATTAAACGCGGTAGCGGAATCTTTATAATAAACAAGAAAAATGTTGGGATCGTCTGTTTCATAAATTTTTTTCGCTTTTCCTTCGTACAGCAATGAGCCCTTTTGAACGGTCATGATCATGCCTCCTAATGCGGAATATTGGCCTTTCATTTTATGTCAAGGGGCAGGGCAGTTTTTGCGATTTGCCGAGCCCCATTTGGACATCTACTGTTCTAACCCGCAGCGTTTAAAAATGTAATCCACATTTTTCAAATGGTAATTGTAATCGAAGCAGTCATCGATTTCTTCTTTCGAAAGCTTTGTTGTAATTTGTTTTTCCGCTTCGATCAGCTCTCTAAACGGAACTTGGCGCTCCCACGCTTCCATCGCTTTCGGCTGAACTAAATCGTATGCTTCTTCACGTGTCATACCTTTATTGATCAGCGCAAGCAAAACCCGCTGTGAGTAGATCAATCCCAGCGTTTTCTCCATATTGCGCTTCATATTTTCAGGGAAGACCGTCAAGTTTTTCACAATATTGCCAAATCGATTTAACATGTAGTTCAACGCGATCGTAGCATCTGGCAAAATGATGCGCTCTGCCGAAGAATGAGAGATGTCGCGCTCATGCCACAATGGAACATTTTCGTAAGCCGTCAGCATCATTCCGCGAATGACCCTTGCCATTCCTGTCATGTTTTCCGATCCGATCGGATTGCGCTTATGCGGCATCGCAGATGAACCTTTCTGTCCTTTGGCAAAAAACTCCTCCACCTCGCGGGTTTCGCTCTTTTGCAAGCCGCGAATCTCAACTGCAAACTTTTCAATCGATGTAGCAATTAAAGCAAGCGTAGCCATATACTCGGCATGTCGATCACGCTGCAATGTTTGCGTCGAAATCGGCGCCGGCTTTAAACCGAGTTTTTCACACACATACTGCTCCACAAACGGATCAATGTTGGCATAAGTGCCGACTGCTCCGGAAATTTTGCCGACTTCAATCTCTTCTCTTGCGCGTTTAAACCGCTCTAGATTTCGCTTCATTTCTTCATACCATAGCGCCAATTTCAAACCAAACGTTGTCGGTTCTGCATGCACCCCGTGCGTACGCCCCATCATGACGGTGTATTTATGCTCCAACGCTTTATCTCTTAAAATAGCGATGAAATTTTCCAAGTCTTTTTGTAAAATTTCGTTCGCTTGCTTTAGCAAATAAGATAAAGCGGTATCCACGACATCAGTGGAGGTCAATCCGTAATGCACCCATTTTCGTTCGTCGCCAAGCGTTTCTGATACAGCACGGGTAAACGCCACTACGTCGTGCCTTGTTTCCTCTTCAATTTGCTTAATTCGGTTCACATCAAATGAAGCACGTTCACGCAGTTTTTTTACATCTTCCTTCGGGATCACACCAAGCTCCGCCCACGCTTCACATGCTAAAATCTCCACTTCAAGCCAAGCTTTAAAGCGGTTTTCTTCCGTCCAAATCGCGCCCATTTCAGGACGTGTGTATCGTTCAATCATTCCTGCAACCTCCTATTGATCTCTCCGTCTTGTTTATGAATAGCTTGTCAAACATTCCAAATTTGAGTGGATTCGATATATGTCAATAGTTCCTCAATTTCATCACTGAAGAACGTAATATGTCCCATTTTTCTGTTGATTTTTGCCTCCGCTTTTCCATATAAAAATAATTTCCCTTTTTTCAGCAGCTCTTCGTTTTTCAACACAGGCTCTAGATGCTGGCCCAGTATATTCACCATAATTCCTTGATGAATGAGCTTCGTGTTTCCGAGAGGCAATCCGCAAATCGCGCGAATATGCTGTTCAAACTGCGATGTTTCACATAAATTTAATGAATAATGACCTGAATTATGAGGCCGGGGGGCGAGCTCATTTATATAAATTTCATCGTTTGCCACAAACATTTCAACTGCCAGCGTTCCAATCAGCCCAAGCTTCGCCGCCAATGTTTTTGCTGTTTCCTCTGCCTGTTCCTTCAACGAATCAGAAATTCTTGCAGGTACAATGCTTTCGTGCAAAATATTGTTAACATGAATGTTTTCGGCAACAGGCAATGTGCTGACTTCACCTGTCACGCTTCTAGTGACAATAACCGAAATTTCTTTGTCGAACGCGATCCATTTTTCCAATACACAGCGTCCGTTCTTCAACAAAGCTTTTGCTTCTTCTATATCTTCTTCTTGCTTTAGTACAAATTGGCCTTTCCCATCATATCCTCCGCGGCATGTCTTTAAAACACTCGGGATGCCTATGTTGGATACGGCTTGATAAAAATCATCTTCTGATTCAACGACTTCATACGGCGCAACTTTTACACCAGCGTTCGCCACAGCTTCCTTTTCCGTCTGGCGATCTTGTGTAATGGCGAGCAGTCTGCTTCCTTGAGGCAAGTAGGCGTTTTGCTCAAGCCAAGTTAACGCCTCGTAATCAATATTTTCAAATTCATACGTTATACAATCGCTCACCTTCGCAAGCTCTTTGATTGCATCCAAATCATCGTAACGGGCTGTGATTTCCATGTCGCTCACTTGGCCGCATGGAGAATTCGATGTTGGATCAAGCACCGCCACACGATATCCCATATTTTTGGCAGCGATAGCCATAAATTTGCCTAGTTGACCGCCTCCAATGATTCCAATTGTACTTTGAGGCAAAAGTTTTTTATACAAGCTGATCACTGCTTTCCATGACGTTTTTTCTTATATATTCTCGCCGTTGTTCAAGCTTTTGTTGAACATCAGCATCATTGATTGACAAAATTTGCGCCGCTAACAGACCAGCGTTCACCGCGCCCGCTTTTCCTATCGCCACTGTTGCAACAGGCACGCCGCCGGGCATTTGCACGATCGAGAGCAGCGAATCCAGTCCGTTTAACGCGTTTGTTTTAACCGGAACTCCGATGACAGGGAGAGTTGTTTTCGCTGCAACCATTCCCGGCAAGTGTGCTGCTCCGCCTGCGCCTGCAATGATCACTTGAATTCCGCGATCCCTGGCAGTGCTTGCATATTGAAACATCCAATCAGGTGTGCGATGGGCAGAAACAACCTTTTTTTCATAAGGAATATTCAGCTCATCTAATATTTCACAGGCATGCTTCATCGTTTCCCAATCTGAAGTGCTTCCCATTATCACTCCAACGACAGGATTCATGGCGATGCTCCCCTCTTTATTTTAATTATAGGTTGCCACCTTCGTTAAAAATCTTGACAATAATTGAAAGGCATAAAAAAAGCCCGCTTCTGCATTTTCCCTATATCAATAAGGGAAAGTAACACAAACCGGGCATAAGCAATATGTATGCTCAGTTGAAAAATCTTGTCGATTACTTTCCCTCATAGTCCAACAATTTACGGTTGTTGGGTAGAAACTTTTGGGCCATATTCCCAAGATTATATGAGGTTTTAGTTTTCATATGCTGTTTTCGACTCCATCTTAACAATGAAAAATCATTATGTCAACGATAAAATCGAACATTATTTTTCTTTAAACACCGAATGTTCGGATTTTGATGAACCTTGATCATGATCTGTGCCGTTTTGCTGCCTTTTGAAACAAAAGAAAAGGATCAGACAGCATTTCAGTCTGATCCTTCGACTTCTTATTAATTGACAAGAAAGATGAAATAAAGCAGAAATACAATAGATAAACCATACAAAATCGGATGAATCTCTTTTCCTCTTCCTTTCAGAAGCATCGTGATCGGGTAGAAAATAAAGCCGATAGCAATACCGGTTGCGATGCTGTACGTTAATGGCATTGTAATCAAGATTAAAAACGCCGGAACAGCAATTTCAAACTGATCCCATTTTATATGCCCTAAAGATGATACCATTAAAACTCCGACAATAATGAGCGCTGGAGCCGTAACAGAAGATGTAATAACGCTCAATAGCGGCGAGAAAAATAAAGCTAATAGGAAACATCCTGCCGTTATAATGGAAGCAAAACCTGTCCGCGCGCCTGCCGCAACCCCTGCTGATGATTCTACATAAGAAGTGGTTGAAGATGTTCCTAAAATCGCTCCGACAACTGTTCCCATTGAATCAGATACTAAAGCTCTGCCGATTCGCGGAAGTTTATTGTTTTTCAATAACCCTGCTTGATTGGCAACTGCAACCAGCGTTCCTGCCGTATCAAAAAAGTCAACAAACATAAACGTTAAGATTACGACAAGCATTTGTAAAGAAAAAATATCTCCTAAATGTCCTAAAGCTACTCCAAACGTCGGAGCCAAGCTCGGAATTTCCCCAATAATTTTATCCGGTTTTGGAACAAGGCCAAAAATCATTCCGACAACGGCCGTAATCACCATGCCGTAAAACACGCCGCCTTTCACTTGCCGAACCATTAAAATAATCGTAATAGTTAATCCAAAAATAGATAGAAGAGTATTTCCATTCCGCAAGTCTCCCAATCCGACAAGAACAGCGTCATCATTAACAATTATGCCTGCATTTTGAAAACCGATAAATGTGATAAACAATCCGATTCCCGCACCGACTGCATGCTTCAGCTCCGGCGGAATGGAATCAATAATTTTTTCCCGCAATCCGCTAAGCGTCAGCAAGACAAGAAAGAGACCTGAAACAAGAACACCTGAAAGGGCTGTTTGCCAAGGGATGCCGTACGTCAAAACGACAGTAAAAGCAAAGAACGCGTTCAATCCCATACCGGGAGCAAGAGCTACCGGATACCGTGCCACAATACCCATGATGAGTGTCCCGATGGCTGCAGCCAACGCGGTCGCAGTGAAGACAGCTCCTTGATCCATTCTCAATTCATTGGGAAAATCAGCAACAGAGCTTAATGAAAGCGTTGCTGGATTGACAAACAAAATATAGGCCATTGAAAGAAAAGTTGTAATTCCGCCAATAATTTCCCTGCGGTAATTAGTGCCAAGTTCATCAAATTGAAAATATTTTTTCATTATAAAGTCCTCCTACAATTGGCTGTATAAAAAACTTTAAGCAAAAAAATAAGCGCTCCATTCCAAGGATGCGCTTGACCATGAGGTTGCTGAAAGCCCAATGTGAGAAAGGAAAAGGATCCTCTCCTCCTTCAGCCATCGAACCGTCAACACCTCGTAGTCAAGCTATTTACGGTAGCTTGGTAGAAACTTTCGGGCCATATTCCCGAAATTATACGAGAATGTTTATATTTATTATATAAAAATGATAATTCCGATTTATACAAGTTGGTCAGATTTATTCCCATTCAATTGTTGCCGGCGGCTTGCTTGTAATATCGTAGACAACTCGGTTCACGTGCGGCACTTCATTGACAATCCGCGTAGAGATCACTTCCAGCACTTCCCACGGAATACGAGCCCAATCTGAAGTCATGCCGTCAATTGAAGTGACAGCACGGATTCCAATTGTATGATCGTACGTGCGGGCATCGCCCATCACACCTACGCTGCGGATGTTAGGCAAAACGGTGAAATATTGCCAAATGTCCCGCTCTAATCCGGCTTTTTTAATTTCCTCTCGTAAAATAGCATCGGATTCCCGAACAATCTCTAGCTTTTCTTCCGTTACTTCTCCTAAAACCCGAATGGCTAATCCTGGTCCCGGGAACGGCTGGCGCCAAACGATTTCATCTGGAATACCAAGCTCTGTTCCAAGTGCGCGAACTTCGTCTTTAAAGAGTGTATTCAATGGTTCAATCAGTTGAAATTTCATATCCTCCGGAAGTCCGCCGACATTGTGATGCGATTTGATCGTTTGCGCCGTCTGCGTACCGCTTTCGATAATGTCTGTATAAAGTGTTCCTTGAGCAAGAAACTCAATGCCCTCCAATTTTGCCGCTTCATCATCAAAAACATAGATAAACTCGTTGCCGATGATTTTTCTTTTCTTTTCCGGGTCAGTAACACCCTTCAATTTTTCTAAAAAGCGGTCTTTTGCATCTACTTTAATGACATTCATGTTAAACCCTTCGCTAAACGTCTTCATGACGCTTTCCGCTTCCCCTTTGCGAAGGAGTCCGTGGTCAACAAAAATGCACGTTAATTGATTGCCGATCGCTTTATGGATTAAAACGGCTACAACAGATGAGTCCACCCCGCCGCTTAGCGCGCACAGCACTTTCTTATTTCCGACAGTTTTGCGGATGTTCTCTATTTGCATTTCAATAAAGTTTTCCATCGTCCACGAATTTGTGCACCCGCAAATGCGGAAAACGAAATTTTTCAATAGGTCGTTTCCAAATTCTGTATGGCGCACTTCGGGATGAAATTGAACCCCGTACATGTTCTGCTCATCATTGCTGATTGCGGCAAATGGACATGATGGGCTAGTGGCGTCTACTTTAAAGCCGTTCGGAATATCGGCCACAAGATCCCCGTGACTCATCCAAACGATTTGATCATCAGGCAAGCCTTCAAACAACGGCGATTTTTCCTTTACTTGTAAAGCTGCTTTCCCATATTCCCGGTGCTTCGCCTTTTCCACTTTTCCCCCGAGCAAATAGGTCATTAATTGCATGCCATAGCAAATTCCGAGCACTGGAACCCCGAGTTCAAAAATCCGCTCGTCGCAGCGAAAAGACTTTTCGTCATATACGCTGTTTGGACCCCCTGACAAAATAATTCCTTTCGGATTCATTTTTTTGATATCTTCTATCGACAGCGTATGCGGATGAAGCTCGCTGTAAACACCAAATTCGCGAATTCTGCGCGTAATTAATTGATTGTATTGGCTGCCGAAATCTAACACTAAGATCATGTCTTGGATGTTCTCCAACGTGTTCACCTCATTATTTTGATGGATCAATATATTGTTTCACATCTGACTTCAAAAAAATAGAATTCTACCGAAAAAAAGGCAGAATTCTAGTACATCTACTAACTTCTGCCTTCATAGTCGGGTTATTTACGGTAACCCGGTAGAGACTCTCGAACCATATTATCGAGGATATACGAAGGAGCTTCCCGCTATGAATTTTTTCTTATCATACCAAGTGATCAAGACCCGGTCAAGAAGTTGTTTTTTTGATTAAATCTTCCCATAATTCTTTCGATTGCTCCCATTCCTTGCTTGGATCATCGCCCCGATACAGCGCCCGCTCATAAATGTAAGTTAATTGCGACATACTATTTGTTCCAAACATTTGATCAATCTGTTTTGCATATTCTCTTAACGTTTGCCCGTTTTCACGTTTGTAGCCGCATCTTTCCAGAGATTTAAGCAAAAGTCTGTATGCTTTCAAAAAATCTTTCTCATCATGATTCCGTTTATAGAAGCTAGTCATCCAACTGGTCATCCATTTATTTCTCGTTTTGAAAAGTATTAACACACATGCCGCTATAAACAAGATGAAACCGATGGAGACAATAACAGCTGGTGATAGCGAAAAAGGGAATTTCTTTGGCTGCTTAGTATCATCCGTATCGATTTGTTCTTGACTTTCTTCCTCAAGCGGCTGACTTTGTTCTTGTTCGGCAGCGGATGAATCTTGTTGATTTTCATCTGATTGATGTGCAAATTCCTGCGGATTGGAAAAACCGATCGTCGGTTCAAAAGGGACCCAGCCAATTCCAGAAAAATAAACCTCTACCCACGAATGGGCATTGTTGCTAGTTACTTCATACACTTCCAATCCTTCGCTTGTCGTTTCCACAAACTGCCCTGGGGTATATCCCTTTACCCAGCGCGCCGGAATTCCGACAGACCGAAGAAGAACAACCATAGATGTCGAAAAATTGTCGCAATATCCTTTCTTCGTTTCAAATAAAAACTGATCGACATAATCTTCATCCAATTCCGGGACAGCCACATCATTCGTTTCATATACAAACGGTTCTTTCAAAAAATACTGTTCAACCGCCTTGGCTTTATCATAAAAGTTGTTTTTATCTTTTGTAATCTCCACAGCGAGATTTTTCACGCGTTCCGGAAGGCTTGCGGGAAGCTGCGTATATCGTTCAACCAATTCTTTTGGAGCACCTTCATTCGAGTGAACAGCCTGCAATTTTTCAATTTCAAACAAGGGATAAGAATATTTCAAAGAATAACTGGAAAGCCGTTCCCCCGATTCATTAAACATTGGGAATATATTCTCCGTAACATGATCGATGCGGTATTGATCAGCATCACTGGAAATTTCCTGCAATCCAAGCGGATAAATAATATGCTGATATGGATATTCGCGCTCAATTTCTACAGTCGAAACAAGCTGTTCCGTTTGAACCTGACTACTCGTCAAGTTTAAATACGGACCGATAAATCCATTTGCAATGGAAAATTGTCTGTCGCTTGTCATCCAGCCTTTTCCTGTATAAACATCTTTTGTTTCAACTCGCCAATAATGCTGTCTTTCTACATACGCCCGAAAAACAGGTGCATCGTTTGGAATGAACGGACCGCCCAATTGCTCATCATTGGTACCATAACCGATTTTTTTGACAACCGAATTTGACAAATGCTCCCCTTCTCCGTCCTGTTTATACTTCGAAAAATACGGTAAAGGGTCTGGCCATTGGGGAGCCGCTTTCGGAGCGAGCCACCCGATCGCAGCGGAAACAACAATCATTGCCAAAAGCGGCACAATCCATTTCCAATACAAAATAGACCTAAACGGAATTTTCTCCGAAAAAATCATCCTTTCAAAATAAAGAAGACCTAAAAGGAAAAATCCAACCACCGCTAACCGTATAATCGCATAAGTTGCATCATATGGCGAAAACGTATCTAATACTGCCACATACGTAATAGTTAAAATTAAAAATAATAAAATTCTTTTTCTCTGAATAATCCAATAGTTTAATAAATAGACAAGCAGCCACAATAATACAAAGAAAAGAAACGTCCGGAATGGAGGAGTCATTCCGCCGAAATACCTTTCGGTGATCAAGTTTAAGTTATAGCGAAGATCATGAATAAATTCTAATATCCATCCTATTTCAAAAACAGAGCCGTTGTAAAACAGCTGATGAATAAAAAAGAAAATATAACATAATTTAACCGGATACGAGATATACCATTTTAGCTGCATAAATGTAAAAAAGAGAGAAATTCCGATAAATATAACGAAAATAACGGTATAGATAGAATCAGTCGAATATTCAAGCGGCCGCAGCCATTCCCACAGCAAAATAAACGATAGCAAATATAAACAAAAGTTAACGATTTGCTGTTTCATTATCGGCTTCCCACCCTTTGCGCTGCATCTCGGAACATGCCGGCGTCAACAGTGCGGACAGTTATCGAATGCCGCCGCAATTTATCTATTAGTTCTTGATCTCTTCTCGGCTTTTCAACCGCTTTTGTCACATGCCAAATGGTGACATGACGCGGCTTCGGAAACGCTAGAAGCTTGTCAATCAAGGAAGGGTGTAAATGACTTGTCATAATCATGATAGATGAATGCTGTCCCCATTTGTTCAATTCCTCTAAAAGCTGGTTGATAAACTCGTCCTCACCATCGCAATCCGCTACTGCTAAATGATACAGGATATGCTTCCAATGATGCTCATGATTTGATATAGGAAAAACTTTCTTCGTTTTCCCAACCGAAACTACCCCGAGCTTGGAACCGTTTTTGAGCACTGCTTTAGAGAACGAAGCTGTAAATGAGATAAGCTCTTCAAATGACGATGACTTTGTTCGATCGATGAAACAAACAATTTGTTGGCTATTTAGCTGCTCAAATTCCTTTGTCATGATCGAATGGCGTCTCGCTGTCGCCTTCCAGTCTATCCAAGATAATTTGTCTCCTGGTTCATATTCCCTTACCCCAGCAACAATCGAAACATCTTTTATATATCGTGTTCTTGCAAAACCTGCATCCTTTTCAAGTGAAAGTTGTTGGGGACGGTACTGAAACTCAAAAAATGGCGGATAGACCACAATGTGATTGTTTGCCGAATAAATGCCTTCTCTTTCAATGATTCCAAACAAATCTCCTGTTTTAAATCGCACTGTTTCAAAATGATGGGATCCCCTCGGAAGATTAGATAACGAATATTGGAATGAAAAACGTTTTTTCCACCAAGGAAACAATACAATCTTCGCTGATCCCGAATTTTTCAGCTTTTCAGGAAGGACATCCTCAACGATTCCAAAGAAAAAAGGGAAGGGAAACGGCTGTTCAATTTCGATAGTACAAACAAGCGGTTCGCCTGCTTGAAATTCCGTTTTATTTAATTTGCGCCGAACTCGCAGCTTCTTCAGCGGATAAAGAGCCAACGCAACAGAATAAACAACAAACGGCAGCAATGAATACAATAAAAACCAGCTGACAAATCCTCCTTGAAACATGGCATATGCAAAGGAAGCCGCCACGAGCAATATTAAAAAAGCAAGGTTCCACGCCAGCCGTGTGCCTTTTAGCAAGCCTTTCATTGATTTCACAGCGACCTCACTACAGGCACAGGGATTTCGGCAAGAATATCTTCAATGATTTGTTCAGCTGTTTTCCCTTCATAACGCGCTTCAGATGTCAAAATAATGCGATGGGGCAGGACATGCACGGATAAATATTGAACATCATCGGGGATCACATAATCTCGGGCATGAATAAACGCATACGCCTGAGATGCCTTCATAAGTGCAACAGAACCACGGGGACTGACTCCTAAATAGACGGAATCATGGTTCCGCGTCTTATTTACGATGTCTACAATATAATGTTTAATCGTATCATCTACATATACTTGTTTGATTTCTTCCTGAAGTGTCGTTAATTCGTCTTTGGTGATGACTGACGTTAGTTCATCAAGCGGCTGTCCTTTTTCAGCTCTTGTCAACACTTCTACTTCTTCTGTAACGGAAGGATAGCCCATTTTCAGTTTTAGTAAAAATCGATCCAATTGAGCCTCCGGCAACGGATAAGTTCCTTCATACTCAACCGGATTTTGTGTCGCCATAACGAAAAAAGGTTTTTCAAGCGGCATTGTCACGCCATCAATGGTGACACTCCCTTCCTCCATGCCTTCAAGCAAGGCGGATTGGGTCTTTGGTGAGCTTCGATTTATTTCATCGGCCAAAATAATATTAGCCATAATCGGTCCTGGTCGGTATTCAAATTCAATCGTTTTCGGATTATATATCGATACTCCAGTAACGTCTGAAGGCAGTAAATCAGGTGTAAACTGAATTCTTTTAAAATCAGCCCCAACAGACTTTGCCAATGCCTTCACCATCATCGTTTTTCCAACTCCGGGTACATCTTCGAGAAGCACATGCCCTCCAGCAAGCAATGCCGACAAACTTAAAATGACCAGTTCACTCTTTCCTACAATAACTTTTTCAACATTTTCGACAATTTTTTCTAATTTTGGATGCATCGTCTCCCCTTGCATTTATAGGCCTCCCAATCATCATATCTGCACTTCTAACTCTATTATACAATTGCCTAATAGCAGAAAAAAACGATTCGTTTTCAAACTGTTTAAAATTTATTGTACATTGTTCCGTTTTCTTCTGAGAAAATAATAAGAGATAGAAAATTGAGAATTTTCACAAACTTTATGCGGAGTATTCCCAGTTTTCCTGCTTCTAAATGAATGGGATGACGTCATGCTAAATAAAGTAAATGCAAGGGAATGATCGTTAAGAACGCTTGTATAGCATTGCCCAAATTTCTTTTAAAACAGGCATTTGTTCTTTCTCTTCTTCACTTACTTGTTCCCAAATGATTCCTTCCGGCTTTGAATAAGGAGTGTTCGTTTTGATCAATTCTTTTTCTGTAGCAATCCAATCAACCGTCAAATCATACGGATCAATAGGAAAATCGTCTTCTACCAGCTGAATGCTATGAACAGTCGTGACGACAGGAACAGAAGGCTGCCCAAGCTCCCGAATAATGGCATATTCGCGATCGGCATATCCTTCGCCTTTTCCAATTCTGCGCCCGTCCCTATGGACTGCAACCGATCCAACCACAATGAAATCAATAGTTGGCAGCTGATCGAGAGAGATTTCCTTTCCGAACGTATTCATATGTTTCAAGCTGGCTGCTTTTCTCTCTTCTCCTTTTGGCACCCATTCAGGCTTCACCATGATAAAACCGGATTTTAATCTTGGAGTTGGCATAAGAAGAGTCTTTCCATCAATTAGCACTTTCGTCCGAATTGGAAGCTGCGGAGCATCAGGGTTCACCTTTACGACGTTTGCCGATTTATATTCAGGCATCGAAGCAACAATTTTTGCAGCTTGTTCAGCTCCTTTGAAATTTGGAATTCTATTTTTCAGCGGAAACGGAAAGCGTCCAAGCTTCTCTTTTTCAAGCAGAGTCCATATTTTTTCCCTGACGGCCTGTTTATCCATCTTCTAAACCTTCTTCCTGCGCCGTGATTTAACCTTTACAAATAAAAAAGCAGTGGTGAAACTTTGTAAAAACAGCCAATTGACAAACGAAAAGATGATGTTTTCATATTCTATCTTGGGGCTCATAGAACAAGAACAGCGGTATACTCCTGGAATCTAAAATATATGTCGGAAAATCAAAAGAGCTGCCATTCTTACGATTGCCCAATTTGAAAGCTGAAAGGTAGATACCATTTTGATTCAAGCTGGGAGATAATTTTATCAATATACTGCCAAGTTCACTTCGTTTTTTTTAAGAGCTCGATTTGGTATTGATGAATCAGCTTATCAAGTTCCTGGCTGATTTTTAACACAACCTCAGATGTATATCCATATTTCTCAGCCAATGAAATCATATATGCTCGTTCATTTTCTATTTTAATAGATAGAATATTCATTTTATTCATTTTTCAGTAACCCCATTTTTTACGAGTTTTAGTAGTATTAATAGTACCATACTCTTACGAATAATGTAAAGATTTGTAATTTATTGAAGAAATTTGCGGAAGAAGGGGGTAAATTCCCCCATTTAAAAAGTATTGGGGTTTATTTTCTCCACCGTGTAGAAAAAACGTTCCTAGCACCATAAACCCATTGTAAAATTTTTAAAATAGCGTTCACTTAAAAAATCGGATAATCATTTTTGCAAATTTCCTGAATGGATTGTATTTTCTGATGAAAATCCTCTGAAGCAGCCTGAGCGTGCAAGAGGGAGTAGAGTTTATTGGACAAATTGTTATGATTATAAAACTTGCGCTTTATTTCATTTTGACTTCAATGAGCCCTAAGAAAAGATACATATTGACCGCAGCATGAACATCAAAGAAGCCTTGGCTCGACGATAAATCAAACCCGCCAATTTCTTGCATCCTCTTCAGTCGGTAACGAACATACCCTAATGAAACATGCATTCTTTCGGTTGTTTTATATAGATGTCCGTTATTTTCAACATACCAATAAAGCGTTTCTAATAATTCTGAGCATGCTTGTCATCGTAGTTTTTTATTTTTTGAAGCATTGTATGTGAAAGAGCTTCCATTTCCGGTAAATTTTCAGAGCATATTAACTTCGCAACCGCTAAAAGCTCCTTAAATGCTTTGACTTTCGCATTGCTTTTAGAAAACTTCATAATCTTAATTGTTTTTTCTGCTTCTTTTAATCCTTTTTTCAAATCTGATGCTTGCTGACATAAACTGCTGATCCCCAATTTCATTTCAAAAGGTTTAATCTCGGAGAAAATCTGATCAATTAGCCATTGCCCGCATGAAACTTCAGATGAAAATTGACGGATAAAATCTTCAGGAATAACAGCAATCAGCTGATTGACTTTTGTTGTCATTATGCATGCTAAACCTTGCTGCTTGATCAATTTATTTAAGCTTTCAGCTGCTGCAGTTTTATAATGATTAAGCGAATCTTCAAGCTCTTTTCGATTAAACTCTTGGCTGCTGTCCAGATGAAACAAAAACACATATTGCGGTTGATTAAGATTGTATCCCATTAATTTTAATCGGTAAGTAAGCTCCTCTTCTGAAAATTCCCCCCTAAAAACGGCGTTCAGCAATTCTCTTTTAATTCGCTGTTCGTTTTCAAACGCAGAAGTTTCATTTATTATTTGCATAGCACAAATGGATGCCGCCTTTTTAATGACGATATAGTCCAATTCCGAAAAGCCTTCTGATTCACGAATTAGTGAAACATAACCAAAAATATTGTTTCTTACAAAAACAGGAGATATTAATTTTTCAAATGTATAGCCTTTTGCTGAAGAAACTTTTATCCGATTCGTATTACATTTTTCTTTTATATCTACTGTTTCCACTTTCTCCCTCACATAATCAGCGCTGTTTAAATAAATTTTTCGAAGCGAATCGCTCGCTTCAATCAACTGACGGTGAGAGTTTTCCAGCAGAAGAGCACAATTCATCTCAACCGCTAAAGTGTTCAATATCCCCTTTAGTCCACACCCATTTAATAGCGAATTTGTCAACTTTTCAATAATCATAAGAGCTTTCTTAAACATTTCTTTCTGCATTTCTATCCTTATAAAAGCTTTGTCTAGCTCTTGTCCTAAATTTTCCTCTTCATAATAAGGCAGCTCTTTTTCGATTTCTTCTCCCCAATCCTAAAACCGGTTTGGCAATCCAATGACAATGCGGATCACCCTTTCCTTCACACTCAACTTCTTTAAAAATTACTTTTCTACCCAAATGATTGCTCACATATCCGCCTGCAAATCCTATTAGTGTAAAACATACTGGATCAGAAGATAATCCAAAGGTGGCAATATGGTGTTCAGCTTCTTGTGAATGCTTCCAATAGCCTTCTGAATAATAATCTTTTGTTACAGGGTCGATATGCAGCTCTTTAACTGAAATGCCTAAATCAGCCGTTATGCCGTGCATATGCGAACCAGCGATAAACAGTTCTTTCAATGTCAGCGTATGATAAGCATCTTTCCTTCTTAAATGATTTGAAAAATTATTGCCGCAATCCCAGCCATACCGTAATAAAAAACCTTTAGCTCTGTCGAGACCTAAAGCTGAAATTAAATGATTTCGCAAAGTATTTAAGATTGCCCAGATTCAGGCAAAAATTTCATCATTTCGTTGGAGTCTAAAACTTCCCCCATTTCCGTCCCCCTCACCACAAACTATTAGCATTTTTTATCAAAATTATCATAATATTTAATAAATTTTCAGGAAATTTTATATAAGATATCAGTAATGAACAGAATTGATTCTGTTAAAAATGTAAGCGTTAACAAAAAAGAGGGGGAGAATAATATGAATAAATTTGAAGAACAAATTTATAATTGCATGAAACCCGTTGAAGAATTGCTGGCTAAAACAACCAATCCACTGCATATTGCGATTCTTGAAAACTTCCGCCGACACGTTCATCTGGAAGGCGCCGGCATGTTCAATGAAATTGTTTCTTCCGATATGATGGTCGATCACCCCGTTTATCGTGTTACTTGGGGAAGCGAGCCTGCTGTTATTGAAGGAAAAGAAGGAGTCCTCAACTTCTATCATATTGCATCAAAATCAGTACTTTGGCATTCTGATGACTTGCTAGCTGTGGCTGATTGGGGAATTGCAGATGAACTGACTTTCCACCAATTAATTAAAGGCCAAGGATTGCTTGATTTAGGATTTGAAGTAGATGATCCGGACAAAATTTATCATTACTCAAGCCGTCAAGTATTTTTATGGCCGTATGATGAAACGGGGAGACTTAAGGGAGAGCATCTTTACGAAGATAAAAGTACAGTAAAAATTGTAGAAGTGGATCCTGCTGACATCATCACACCAGAACGAGTTGCCGAAATCCACCGGGAATGCTTGGCAAAATTAGAAGCAGAAAAACCGCCGAAATATTGGACGCTGGAAGTTATAAAACAACAGCTGGAAGGCAAATGATAAAATGAGCTTTCATGAAGACGAACACACGATCATTCATTTTTGAGTCTAGTACATCATGAATGAATGCCCGACGCGAGGGAGCTAATATAACTCTCTCGCGTTTTATGCATCTAAACATGGCAAGCTGGCAAATTTATGCCTAATGTAATCAAAGCAAAAAAAGCCGTTAAACATTTCGAATCATAAACTAAACGATTGGAATATCAGCAAATCTATCATTTCCTTTAAGCTATTTCCGCCTTTACAGAAAATATAGAAGCTTCATAAATCCTTTCCAATCATTTTCTTCTGCACAGAAATCAAGCAGCAAACAGCCTAAATATGTTGATAATTCGGGAAATGGGCAAAAAAAATATATTGGCACATAACACGTTTTTTATAAAAACATACTAACATTCATGACTGATAATACGGACTGATCTGGATACACAGTTCGTTTTGCTATTTTCCATTTTCCATTCACTTTCCGGATAATATCTTCTCTTTCTCCGAACAATTCCTCGGTTTTTGCTTCTGAACTTCGGCTGCGCTTAAATAGAAAATAACTTCTAACCTTATAATCATTAGAGCTAAAGCAAGGCTCAACGACCACATTGCTTATAAAATGCCTCTGCCTTGTAGGCGGGTTTTCAACCCAGGCTGATTTCGTATAAAGTCTTTCGACCTTTATCTCTATGTCCTTTTTCGAATCTGCAAAATAAGTCATTTCAGTATTCAAATTGCTTCCCATTTTGTTATCAACAGTTACCCGCAGGGGCATCGTGTATTGAATATCATCATCAAGCAATTCAAGCCATTCCCGATATTTTCGGTGGTCAAGCAAATAGGCCTCATAATATAAAAATTGAGAAATTTCATATTGAATATCACTATTCATGAGATTTCACCTCTGGCTCTTTCGTAATCAGCTCCAGCCAGTATTTATGCATACTTCTTGCAATATGATCTGTATAGCAAGTTGGGTACGCTTTTCCCGGTCCCGGAAAATTCTCATCCGGATCTAAGTGATCTAATCCCATTAAGTAGTTGAGCATATTGTTGTAGCTGAGATTTCGATCTCTTGCCATTAACCCTTGGCTGGCCTCAACAATGCGAGCCCAATTTTCCGTATCATCCTGTTCAAGAGTACCTGCCGCGCCAAACGTTGCAATAAAGCCTTTGTACGATTTTTCCTTATAATCTTCCGGCAGCGCCTTATCAATCATATACCAAACCCAAATTTCAACTTGATCGGGCCCTAACGGCCGCCATACTCTAAATTGAAGATGATTATACTTTGTTCCTTCTGTTCCGCTGCAAGAGCTTAAGAATGATAGATTTGGAAAAACTCCGCCAACAAAATTTTGAACTCTAGAAAAAATGTCCAATTGTTCTTTATTTAAATTTTTCTCAAACATCGACCACATCGATTCAGGCATACCTTGGTATATGTTATTCGATCTTCCAGTAGCAGATGTAATTACATTAATTCCATGTCCGTTTGACAAAACAACTTGATGTCCATATGATGCATACAAAGGATCGCTCGGTGTAAGCTTCAATTCCACGGCGGATCTATGAGTCGTTTGAACATGGTAAGGATCTGCCGCGAAATTTTCACTTGTCATTTTCCAATTTGCTTTTGCCACCCATCGTTGAGGGACTCCCCTCACTTCCATCCCTCCGTCGCTCCGGCCAAGCATTATATCAAAATACCATTTCATTTCGCCTAAATAATCTTCTAAAGACATAGCGTCAGGATCAAGATTTCCAAAAATCATTCCTTGATAGCTTTCAACACGAGGAACTGGGCGCAGTCCCCACTCGCTTTTATCCATCGATTCCCCAAATACTTTATTCCCTGCAACAACCCCGATCAGTTCACCGTTTAAATTATAAGTCCAGCCATGATAAGGGCATGAAAATGCTTTTTTATTTCCATAATCTTCTGTACACAAACGAACACCCCTATGAGAACAAGAGTTCAAAAATGCGTTGATTTCTCCATTTTTATTTTTCACTAAAATAATCGGGTCATCGACCATCATCCTCGTAACAAAGCTTCCTGGTTCTTTTAATTCCGATTCGTGCGCCAGAAACTGCCATGTTCTGCCGAAAATTCTTTCTTTTTCTAGTTCGTATATTTCCGGATCTGTAACTAACCATTGAGGAAATCGGCCGTTTTCTATATTTTTCTCAACTTCCTTCCAATCTATCGTTCTCATATCCGTTCCCTTCCTCCTTTGGTTATTGGAATATTCGGAATTCTATGCCGCCAAACTCCCGGCTTTTGGGCAAGTTAGGTTAGTACAGACCTGTTGTTTATACTAAAGCTTTAGTCTTTCTTTTTTGCTTATACCTAAATACGTATCTTTTATTTTTTCATCTTCCAGCAAATCGCTCGCTTTTCCTTGAATGACAATTTCTCCGCGATCCAATACACAAGCGTGATCTGCAATTTGCAAAGCTGCTTTGACGTTTTGTTCAATTAACAAAATGGTCGTTCCAAATGTTTTTTTCATTTGCTTTAAAATATTCATAATGTCTTTGACAATAAGCGGAGCCAATCCTAAAGACGGTTCATCCAGCATCATTAGTTTTGGCTTCGCCATCAGCCCGCGGCCTATGGCAACCATTTGCTGCTCGCCGCCGCTCAACAATCCGCCCGGTCGATCCAACATTGTTTTTAATTTAGGGAAAAAGTCTAGAACTTGCTCGAAATCCTCCATAACACTTTTTTTGTCATTTTTATATCGGTGATAAGATCCTAACAGCAAATTATCCTTAACAGAAAGATCATCAAAAATTTGTCTTCTTTCCGGGACAAGACAAATGCCTTTTTCAACGATCTTTTCTACTTTACCATAAGAAATTTCTTCATTTTCAAATACAATGGTTCCTGATCTCGGTTTATAAATGCCTGCTATTGTTCCAAGAAGGGTGCTTTTCCCGGCGCCATTTGACCCTACCATCGCAAAGATTTCGCCTTGTTTTATTTCAAAGTGAATCCCTTTCAAAACGTGCAAATATCCGTGGTACGTATGAAGGTTGTCTACTACTAACATTAGATTGCTCCCTCCTCTCCCAAATAGGCTGCAATAACTTTAGGATTGCTGGCAATTTCTTCAGGCGTTCCTTCCGCAATTTTTTTCCCATAGTCAAGAACTACAATTTTATCTGCAATCGACATCACCGTTTCCATATCATGTTCAACAAATAAAAATGTCATCCCTTGTTTTCTCATATTTTTCAGTACATTCACTAGATTGCGGGATTCCTGCGGATTCAGCCCGGCCATCGGTTCATCCAGTAAAATAAATGAAGGCTCTGCAGCTACTGCCCTGGCAATCTCTAATAATCTTTGATTTCCATAAGGCAATGTTTCAGCTCGTTCAAAAGCTAAATCAGCAATACCGACCTGTTCAAGGCATTGCAATGCTTTTTGCATTACCTCTTTTTCTTCTTTATAAACGTTCGGCAATCGCAGGCCTGAGCTTAAAATTCCAGTTTTTAATCTTATATGACTTCCTGTCATCACATTTTCGATGACGGTCATATTATTAAATACTTGCAAATTTTGAAATGTTCTTGTCATCCCTAGACTTGCAATTTGATAAGGTCTTTTCCCGATGATGGAAACGCCTTTAAAGGTTATTTTTCCGCTTGTTGCCGGGATGACACCTGTCACTAAATTAAAAAGGGTTGTTTTGCCGGCGCCATTTGGACCTATTACAGCAACAATTTCCCCTTTTCTCACTTCAAACGAAACATTTTCAACGGCATTTACACCGCCGAATGATTTTGAAAGATTTTCGACTTTTAATAATGTTTCCTCAGTCATGAATATCACTTCCCGTTGACTTCTTTGAAAATGCTGAAACTGGTTTATTTTTAAAGCTTGAAGTGATTCTTTTGATAAAATGAAAGATCGCTTTTGAAATTCCATTTGGCATGTATATTAAAATAACTACAAGCAGCACGCCGAAAAATACAATTTCGAATTCCCCGCTAGCATTTGGAATAATTTTCGGTACAATATCTTTCAACAATTCTCCTAAAAATACATATATCGCTGCTCCGATCAATCCGCCCCAAATATTCCCTATCCCACCGATGACAACCATTATTAAAAAGTAGATAGATGTCATCATTTCAAACAATTGAGGATTTATAAAGGTGACATAGTGTGCGTATAAGCTTCCAGCAATTGAAGCATAAACGGCGCTTAATACAAAAATTTGCAATTTATATTTATTAATATTTATACCAATTGCTTCCGAAGCAATTTCGCTGCCATGGATAGACATTAAAGCTCTTCCGACTCTTGATTGAACAATATTGCGCGCAAAGAAAATTCCTAAAAAGACAAAGATCCAAATTAAGAAGTAAAATTGAAAATCTGTTGAAAATGAAATGCCGAATAAGCTTAAAGGAGGTATGCCAAAAAACCCGTTTAATCCTCCAGTTATTGTTTTCCACTCTTTAAAAAATGTAAATATGATCACTCCAAATCCAAGAGTGGCTAAGGCTAAATAATGCCCTTTTAGTTTAAATACTGGAATACCAATGATTAAAGAAACGAGTGATGCAATAATCGCCCCAACTAAAATTCCTATCCAGGAAGGCATCTGCAATGTAGCCGTAAAATATGCAGAGGTATAGGCACCAATACCGTAAAAAGCTGCATGCCCGAGGGAAATTTGCCCTGCATATCCGATTAATAGCGTCAGTCCAGTCGTGACCAATGAGTAAAAACCGATCATAATGAAAGTACTTAAAATATAATTATTTGATTGAAAAATAAAAGGAAGAAGCATAATAACGACAAAAAAGATAAGAGGACCTTTCAAACTCCTGTTGTATATTTTCGTTAAATTGTTATCCATTTTTTCCTCTCCTCTAAACACGTTTTCCTGATACTTTCGAGAACAATCCATTTGGCATGAAGAATAATACGATTAAAAGAAGAGTGAAGCTAATGGCATCTTTATATCCTGAAGATAAATATCCTTCCGTAAAAGATTCTAATATTCCGATTAAAAATGCTCCGGCAATAGCAGCAGGTGCATTTGACAACCCTCCAATTACTGCAGCAATAAATGCTTTTAAGCCAATCATGATTCCCATATCATACGAAGCACCCGAAATGGGGGCAATCACTATTCCTGCGAGCGCTCCAAGACCAGCACTAATGGATACTGCCCAAAACGACATTTTTTGGGGGCTGATTCCCATTAGCCTTGCTGCAAAACGATTGACAACACAAGCTGTTACCGCTTTTCCTAAGTAGGTTTTATTAAAAAAGTAGTAAAGGACAGCTAAACTTAATAAGGAAATGCCGATAGCCCATAAGCTTTGCGGCTGAATGGTAGCATCCAAAAAATTGATATTCTGATTTCCAGAGAAAGGACGCAGCGCCAAAGGCTGAGTTCCCCAAATTAAAATGCTAATTCCCCGAAATACAAAAGCTGCACCTATCGTAATAATAAGAAGTGTTGCGGTTGATGAATTTCTTGCAGGATAAATTGCCAACCTTTCGAACAAACCACCGATAATCGTGACTATGACAACACTTACTGCTATTGCAATAATTAATGGAAAGCCCATATTGACAAACGAAATACAAGTAAGTGCACCCAGCATGGCAAAATCGCCTTGTGCTAAATTTAAAAGGCCGGTTATGTTGTAAATAATGACAAATCCGATAGCAATCAGTGCATAGATGCTTCCAATGGTCAGTCCAGAAAAAATTAACTGGATAAATTGGCTGGTCAGTTCCATTCCCACACTTCCCTTCTATTTTTGGTCTTTAGGGATCTTCCCCGTACTTTTAATCGTTGAAGATCCCTTTACAGCATTATTCTGCAATGACAAATTTGCCGTCTTTGATTTGAACCATAACTAAGCTGCTTTCATCAAGGCCAGTATGATTATCTTTCGAAAAATTGAATATTCCGGAAATTCCAACAAAATTTTTCGTATTTTCGAGCTGTTCTCTAATTTTTTCTTTGTCAGTTCCGGCTTTTTCAATTGCATTCACTAATAAATAGAATGCGTCCCAAGTATGGCCTCCAAACGTATTTGCGTCGTAGTTGAATTTTGCTTTAAAATCCTCTTTATACTTAATAAGTGTTTCTTTTTGCGGATCATTATCCGGCAATTGTTCAGCGACAATTAAACGCCCTGCAGGAAAAATAACTCCTTCCGCTGCTTCTCCGGTTAACTCAATAAACTCTTTAGTACCAATTCCCTGACTTTCAATAATGGGAAGTTTCATTCCTAATTGATGGAGATTTTTCGTAATAACTGAAGACTCCTGAGCAGTTCCCCAAACGATAATTGCCTGTGGATTTGATTTCTTTACGCGAGTCAGCATCGCTTTCGCATCATCAACAGTTGCTTCAAATTCCTCTTCAATAACAGCTTCAATGCCGTATTCACCTTTCAGGCGATTAAATTCTTCATGAGCACTTGTGCCGTATTGGTTGGCAACATTCAGCCAGGCAATTTTCGTTAAATTTTTTTCTTTCAAATAGGCTAAAATTTTAGGAATTACTACATCATCACTTTGTGTCGTTTTGAAGATCCAGTCCCGTGAAGAATTATCATCAGGTTTTACAATTTGTTTACTTGTAGCTGATGCAATGAATGGAGTTTTTGACTTTTCCGCAAGCGGCACCATTGCTAAAGCATTTCCGCTTAGCGTACCCCCAACAACAGCCAATACTTTATCCTGCTCAATTAATTTTTTCATAGACAGCACGGCTTCATTTTGATCGGACTTATCATCATAGGCAATCAGCTCTATTTTCTTTCCATCTATTCCATCGTTTTCATTTACTTGCTCCACCAGCATTTTTACCGTTTCCATCTGTGATTTTCCTAAAGGAGCACCGCCGCCCGAAGCTGAATAAATAGCACCAATTTTAATGACATCGGAACCACCGGAATCATTATTTTTTCCACCGGCGCTTTCAGAATTTCCGCATGCTGCCAGCATAGAGAGAAATAACATCAAAATGATCAACGAAACAAATTTTTTCAACGTAACCCCCTCCTTTATTTTTGGCAAAATTCCTTAAAAGCTTTATCTTTCTTAGTGACAACGCTTTCATATTAGTGAAATCAGAGGACCACCCCTTTCCTTCGACCAACAAATCATCAATAATATTATATATGATTTAAGATATGGTTTCAAATATTCCGAAAATTACTTCTATTTGTTTTTTTGCTAGCTTTTATTCGTTTTTTTATAACGGAATTAAAAATATTTTGGAATCAGTTTGATATCAATCGATTTTTAAATATATAAACATTTTTAAAAATATCTTTTATTTATTCATTCGCCTTATTTTTTTAATAAGCAACTTCTAAAATTTTTAATATATCTTGTTTAGTTACTTCTCTTGGATTCGCTAATATGCTTAATTCCTCATTTAAAGTAGCATCAGCTAAAATGTCAAACTGCTCTCGTTTAACTCCTAATTTACTTAGAGACGGTATTTGAACTTTTTCAGACAAATTTCTCACAGCCTCAATAGCTTGTTTAGTTGCTTTAAAGTCCGATAAATCTTCAACAGGCAAACCCATTGCCTTTGCGACATTCTTAAATCTCTTTTGTACATTTTCATCTTTCGCATTAAAATCCATGACATATGGCAAAGTACAAGCATTTGCTACCCCATGAGGTAATCCACAATAGACACTTAACGGGTGAGCTATTGCATGAACTAAACCTAATAATGCAGAGTTAAATGCAAATCCAGCAAGCATGCTTCCGAGTAACATGTTTGTCCGTGCTTCGATGTTTTTCCCATTATTAAATGCCTTTTCCAGATTGCTATAAATAAGTTCAATTGCTTTTAAAGCGTTGATATCTGTTGGAATAGAATGAAACTTTGATACATATGCTTCAATTCCGTGAGTTAAAGCATCCATACCTGTTGATGCAGTAATATTGGGTGGCAATGCTATTGTAAGTTCAGGATCTACTAGCGCAACATCTGCACCACAATTTCGTCCAGCAATTACCATTTTCTTTTTTCTTTTTGTATCAGTTATAACGGTTACCCCAGTAACTTCACTACCCGTACCTGCAGTAGTAGGAATTGCTATTAAAGGTTTTGTTGGACGTTCAACTTTATTCACTCCTTCATACTTAGCGATTGGACCAGGGTTAGAAATAAGTATATTGATTGCTTTAGCTGCATCAATTGAACTACCACCACCTATTGCGATCAATGCGTCAATTTGTTCGTTTTTGGCTAGAAGAGCTCCTTTTTCTAAAATAGTATCAGGAGGATTTGGAAGAACTTGATTAAACTCAATAATATCAACATTAGTTTTCTTAATCTTTGACAATACTTTTTCAACAATTCCTGCTTTTTGTACACCTTGATCATATATACACATTACTCTTTTTACATGAAACTCTGCTAGGACGTCCTGAAGCTTTGAAGCGGCACCCTTACCAAAGATTACTTGACTAGGAATATTAAATTCAAAATTCATCTTCTACACCTCTCCATTCATTTATTTTTAATTTTCATTCAAATCAATCCAAACATGCTTAGTTTGCGTATACATTTCCATCGCTTGAACACCTAATTCACGACCAAACCCACTTTGTTTTGTTCCGCCAAAAGGTGCTGCACTATCTAATAAACTGTAAGTATTAACCCATACAGTTCCTGCTTTAAGACCGCGAGCCATTCTGTGGGCACGTTTTAAATTATTGGTCCAAATACCAGCAGCTAGTCCATAAATGGTATCATTTGCTTTAATTAATGCATCTTCTTCATCTTTAAACTTAATGACTGATACAACAGGGCCGAATATTTCCTCACGTGCAATCGTCATGTCATTTGTAACGTTTTCAAACACTGTTGGAGTAAAATAGTATCCATTTGCCTCTTTATTTAATCTTTTCCCACCTATTGTCAGTCGAGCCCCTTCATCCAATCCAACAGCAACATAATGTTCTATTTTTTTTAAATGTTCTTCTGAAATTTGTGGCCCCATTTCCGTACTCTGATCAAGCGGATTTCCTACACGAATAGAATTAGCTTTTTTTATGAATAGATCCATGAATTTGTCGTAAATTGACTCCTGTACAAATAAACGAGACCCAGCCGCACATACTTGTCCTTGGGCAAAGTAAATTCCAAAAGCAGACATATTTACAGCTTTTTCAAGACTAGCATCATCAAACACAATATTCGGGGATTTTCCACCCAACTCAAGTGAAACTGGTTTTAAATTTTTGCTGGCTGCTTGCATAATTAGTTGACCTGTTTTTGTGGACCCTGTAAATGCAATCTTGTCTACATCTGGATGAGAAGCCAAGGCTTGGCCTGCAGTTTCTCCAAAACCTGTTACAACATTAATTACTCCATCTGGAATTCCGACTTCTTGAAATAGTTTTACTAACTCTAAGATACTCACCGGTGTCTGTTCAGCCGGCTTAATCACAATTGTATTTCCAGCTGCAAGAGCAGGAGCCAATTTCCACATAGTAAGCATAAGCGGAAAATTCCAAGGTACTATAGCTCCAATAACACCTAATGGTTCTCTTAGAGTATAATTGAAACGGTTGTTAGGTGATGCTAGTGTTTCACCTTGAACTTTATTTGCCAAACCTGCATAAAATTCTAAAACATCGATCGTTGCTGGTATTGCAATAGACTTGGTATCACTTATTGGCAATCCATTGTCCTGTGATTCCACTTCAGCAAGAAAATCGGCTTTTTCCCACATTTTTTGCGCAGCCTTATACAATAACCTACCTCGGTCACTGGGGGTCATTTTTGTCCAAGGACCTGATTCAAATGCCTTTCTAGCAGCTCTAACCGCCCGATTGACATCATCTGCACCTGCCTCCGCAACGATAGCGTGTACCTCACCAGATCCGGGATTAACTGATTCAAAAGTCTTTCCAGAAATAGCGTCTACCCATTTCCCATCAATAAAAAGTTGATACTTTTTTACCATAGCTTCTCCCCCTTAATATTTCATTTTCTCAAAATATTTTAGAAATCGCTTTCACAAAATACTTATTTTAATACTATATATAAAATTATATACGATATTGGCTGCAGAAATATTTATTTTACCTGAACAAATTCAACTGAGTACGGAGTACGATCAGTTGAATTTGTTCGAAATTGTTTTATTATGAAAATTTTTGCCGATTTCTGAATGCTTCTGCTGTATTTAATTTGTGTTGGCGGACAAATTCCTCAATTTGGTTGGGAGGAGCCTTTTCTCGAAGTAATCGAATAATTTCTTCGTGCTCTTTAATGGACTCTTTAGAGCGCTTCGGTACAAGTGTGAAGCCATAAGTCCGTATCCGCTTCATCCTCTGCCAAATTTGCTTAATCTGCTCCTCTAAAAAGTTATTGCCGCAGTTTTCATATATTAAGGTGTGGAACTGATAATTTAATTCACTAAATTGCTCTAATTCAAAATCTTGCAGCGACTGTTTCATCTTTTCATTTAATTCTTCTAATTTTTTGATCGTCTCCTCCTTTATAATATTAGAACTTAAAACAGTCGCGTAGCCTTCTAGCACCGCCAAAACCGAAATGGTTTGCAAATACTCTTTTTCGTTGATATTGCTTACAACTGCTCCGCTATACGGCTTATATTGAATTAAGCCTTCTGCTTCCAATTGGCGGATCGCTTCTCTGACAGGGATGCTGCTTAAATTCAGCTCTTTTGCAATTTGATCGATTACTATTCGATATCCAGGCCCGTAAGCACCATTTTCAATTCGTGAAAGAATATAATCATATGCAATTTGTGTTTTATTTTTTACCTTCTGTTCCATACTTATATCATATATTAAAGAATATATACTAACAAGCAAAACGAGTTAGCTTTCCATTATTGCTGAGCCGAAATCGTTTCGGCTTTTTTTGATTTACCAAACTGAGGAATGTGATGATCTCCAATCGCCACATGAATTACTTGAACCTCTGTATAAAAATCAAAACTATAATGTCCGCCCTCTCGGCCAATACCGCTATATTTCGTTCCACCAAACGGGATTCTTAAATCCCTGACGTTTTGTGAGTTTACCCAAGCCATTCCGCTTTCAATCGATTGGACAATTCGGTGTCCGCGCTTCAAATTGTTCGTCCATACATAAGCAGCCAGCCCATATTTTACATCATTAGCCATTTTTATGACTTCTTCTTCAGTCTCAAATGGTATGACTGCCATGACAGGTCCGAATATTTCCTCTTGAGCAACTTTCATACCGTTATGGCAATTCAGAAGAAGTGTCGGTGGAACAAAGTTGCCGTTTTTCAATGATTGCGGAACGTTTCCTGAAAACACTTCTGCCCCTTCTTTTTTGGCTATTTCAATGTAATGTAAAACGGTTTCCCAATGTTTTTTGTGAATTAGCGGCCCTAGTTCTGTCGAAGAATCCAATGGATCCCCTACCGAGATATTTTGCACACGCTCTTTCAGCCGTTCAACAAAGGAATCATAGATCGATTTTTCCAAAAACAACCGCGAATTGGCTGTACAGCGCTCCCCGTTAAGAGAAAATACTCCCCAAACGACAGCATCCAAGGCTTTTTCCAAATCAGCATCGGCAAAGATAATTGCAGGAGATTTTCCTCCTAGCTCCATAGAGGTTTTTTTCAACGTATCTGCGCTATTTTTTATTATTTCGGCACCTGTTGTTGTCTCGCCCGTAAAGGAAATAAGCCGGACATCAGAATGTCTCACGAGGGACGCGCCAGCTGTTTCCCCAAAGCCGTGAACGATATTAAAAACTCCCTCTGGCAGTCCCGCTTCATGAATAATTTCAGCCAGCTTGTTAGCAGTCAGCGGCGACCATTCAGCAGGTTTTAGGACAACCGTATTGCCTGTTGCCAACGCCGGAGCCACTTTCCATGTTTCCAGCATGAACGGAGTGTTCCATGGTGTAATTAAACCTGCCACCCCAATTGGCTTGTAAATAGTATAATTAATAAAATCTCCGTCTACTTTATACGCTTCTCCTACCATGCGGCTTTTAACCATTTGTGCATAAAATCGAAAGTTTTCAGCTGCACGGGATGCTTGCTTTTTCGTTTGACTGATTGGCAATCCTGTATCTAGAGATTCCAAATAAGCAATTTCTTCCGCATTTTCTTCAATTAATGCAGCAATTCGTAAAATATACTTCATTCTTTCATCTACCGACATTGTTCCCCAAGGGCCGTCAGCAAAAGCTTTTTTGGCAGCTTTTACTGCTAAGTCAATATCTTCTGCAAATCCTTCCGCTACCTCATTGATTACTTCATTATTAAAGGGATTAATATTCTCAAAGCTTTTCCCTGCAACTCCCTCTACAAACTTGCCATTGATATAATGAAGAACTTTCCCAACTTTATATGTGGTCATTTCGATTCCTCCAAGTATGCAATTAATTTTTGTAGCGCTGATGAATGTTATTATATTTGTACGTTCCAAATTCACTAAATTCATATAGTTCTAAAGACAATGCAAGATATCTCCTTTTGAAAAGGATAGAAAAATGATCTTTCATCACTGCAAAGATCTCATCACAAACTGCTTTTTTATCCTCTTCAGTACGCCCAGCGCCAATCTTTAGCGTACCGTGGACAAAGGCATCATCCTCAGAGCCGTCAGCAACACAATAATCTTTCAATTCAATGGCTCTAGATCTCACGCCTCCAATTGGAAATATATCGCTTTTGGAAATTAGCACATCATTAACTTTTTTCAGCAGCTCTGGAATTTTTGCCTCTTTTTTGATATTGTCGGTATATTCTAAAATAAAATGCGGCATAACGTCAGCTCTCCTTTAAAGTGTTGGTGACGGAGAAAAGATTCTGAATGACAGCTTCATATAATTCGATTAATTAAACGTCCAATCCCTTCTATTTCTGTAATCACTTCATCGCCAACATTAACATTGACCGCTCCTTTAGGTGTTCCTGTGAGAATTATGTCCCCGTAATTTAAGGTCATAAAGCTAGTTAAATACTCGATTAACATAGGGATTGTAAAAATCATATCTTTTGTATTTCCTTCCTGCACTAACGCTCCATTAACGTAAGTACGAAGGACCAAGTTCATCGGATCTGGTATATCTTCTTTATCGACAAGCCAAGGGCCTATCGGGGTGAATGCATCGCGATTTTTCACGCGCAAATTCGGCCGGTAATAGTTCTCTAAATAATCCCTGACAGCGTAGTCATTTGCAACCGTATATCCTAAGACGTATTCATACGCTTCACTAGCCTTGACATTACGCGCCATTTTTCCGATTACCACTGCCAGTTCACATTCATAGTGCATAAAATCTACATCAGGAGGACGTTTCGTTTCAGATCGATGCCCAACAATCGTATTCGGTCCCTTTAGAAACACAAGCGGTTCAGTTGGTGCATGAAATGACAGCTCTTTAGCATGATCTGCATAATTCAAACCTAATGCAAAAACAGTCCGCGGGCTTACAGGCGGAAGCCAGACTACGTCCTTTTCTGTCACTTTACGATGATCATTCAGTTGAAGGAAGCCGTTATCTTCAATTGCTTCATAAATGGTGCCGTTCATAGCAACTCTAGCTCGTTTCATCGCACAGCCCCCTTCACATAATCCGCTTCATGAACAATTGTATTTTCTAGACTGCCTACACCTTCAATTTCAATGCGAACATGGTCTCCTGCCTTTACTAAAGGCGCTTGCTCAGGAACACCTGTCAGCAGCACATCTCCTGGATAAAGCGTCATAAATTCTGTTATATCAGCCAGCAGCCGAGCAACTGGCCGGATGAAATTTTTCGTGTTATTTTTTTGTGCAAGCTTTCCATTGACAAAAACGCGAATGTCCAATGAATCAGGATCAACTATCGATTCCTTTTTGATGATCCACGGACCAACCGGATTAAATCCATCTCTTGCCCGCTCCCTAATCGCCGGACGATAAATGTTTTCGTGCGGAATTGCTACATCATTCACAACTGTATATCCAGCAACATATTGAAAGGCTTCTTCTTCCTTTACTTTAGTGGCAGTACGCCCAATGACCACGCCGAGTGCTGCCCCTACTTCTAATTCGTCTGCATCCTCAGGCAATGGTATGGGGCTCCTGTAGCCACTTAATGTGTTAATCGGTTTTATATATAAAATTGGCGCTTTCGGTGGTTCGTTATATGGTGAATGTGTCATTTGCTCACGATATCGATGAAAGGCGCCCTGATAATTCAAAAGGACACCGTAAATCGTACCTGAAACCGGAGGCTCCCAAGAAAGCTGATTGACGTGATATTGAGTTCCATTTAAAAACATTGAATTGTTTTTTGGATCCACTTCGGCTTCCGTTATATTTGGCATTCCAAAAATTTTCACTACTGCATTGCCCATCCAATTCACTCCTTAGCAGGCGCAATACATCAGCCCTTTTTAGCTTGCCTTAATTTTTTACTTTCTCTAAAAGACCATATTTTTGCAGCGTTTGCCGAATTCTTTCTTGAAGCTCCTCCGCAGGCAAATCAAGAGGCAATCTTAATTTCGGCGTGATTTTTCCCATCATTCCAAGCGCCGCCTTTACAGGTCCCGGATTTGTCTCGGCAAATAAAATATCGTTTAATTCCATTAACTCGAAATGGAGGTCCTGAGCTCTCTTTATATCGCCTTCAAACCAAGCATCATGCAATTCCGCAACTTTTGCCGGTTCCACATTAGCCGTTGCACTAATAGAACCTGCCCCCCCGATTGCTAGCATTGGATAGCATAAAAGCTCAATTCCTGAAAATAGTAAAAAATCTCTTCCGCAATGAAGCAGCACCCGATTCACATGCTCAAAATCTTTATTGGATTCTTTTGCACCGATAATGTTCGGGCAATCCTCCACTAAACGAGCCATTGTTTTGACCTCTAAATTTACAGCTGTTCTCCCTGGGATGTTGTAGATAATGATCGGAATATCTACAGAATCAGCTACTGCTTTAAAATGCTTATACAACGCATGCTGGGACGGCCTATTATAATACGGAACAATGACCATCGCAGCATCTGCGCCAATTTCTTGTGCAAATTTCGTTAGTTCAAGTGTTTCATCATGATTAGTCGATCCTGTTGCCGGAACAAACGGGACTCGGCCATTCACTGTTTTTTTCGCCAGCTCCATTACCTGCTTGCGTTCCTCCGTTGTTAATGAACTGGGTTCGCCAGAAGTTCCTGTCACTGAAATCCCATGGCTGCCGCTTTCAATTTGCCAGTTGATTAAATTTTTCATCGTTTCAAAATCAATATTGCCTTCCGCATCAAATGGAGTAACAACAGGAGCAATCGATCCTCTTAATCTTTGCTTTATTTCGTTATAAGACATATATAAGCAACCTCCTGAACAAAATGATTATTATCTGAATATTTCAAATCTAATTAATTTATTTTTATTATATATATAATCATATATGATTTCAACTATAAATTGTTATATGACTGTTCGGCTAAAAAGATCATAAGCAGCAGCAACTGGTCGATCAAGCAATTGTTCTATGAACCTCAATTGGACATTATTTTTTTCTGCTATTCTATCCAATCCGTCAATAACACCCTCAAATAAGTAAGGTTTTAATGTTTTGTTCGTTATATGGCATAAACCGTTGTAAAATGTCTCATTGAGATTTATTTGGATTTTATAAATTCCCGGTTTAGGCAGGAAATAATCATGATCGATTTGCGCTTTAAAAATAAAATTGTTGTCAGCATCCCCTCGTTCCATCGATTTGACTAAACATGAAACACGATAATAATCCCCAAGATAATGAGGTATTTCATTTACAAGACCTGACTCTAGCAGCTTCCGAATCATGGAGGAGCTTATTTTTTCTTGTTTATATTGGATTTTCGGTATAGTCGTCACATCAAAAAATCCCGTTCCAACGTTTTTCAGCTTCTCCATATTCCCTTTTCCTTTAAAACCATACGTAAAGTCGAAGCCGGCAACGACATGTTTGCACATCAAGCCTTTTAAGTATTGATTCACAAAGTCTTGATCGGATAATTCAGAAAAATTTTTATCGAATTTTACAATATACAGTTTCTCTACCCCTAATTGTGAAAAGATTTCCATTTTGGAAGGAAGCGGCGACAGATAAGAGATAACTTTTCTATCCGTTTCAATGACTTGACTTGGATGCGGGAAAAATGTCATCACGGCAAATGTTAGTTTTTTTACTTGCGCTATTTCTTTCGCTTTTTCAATGATTTTCTTATGTCCTAAATGCACTCCATCAAAGAAGCCGACTGCCATGACACACGGCTCGGGCTTGCATTCCGCTAATACTTTGGAATTGTTAATATAAACGACTTCCATCCATTCACCCCGCGTTGGCATGACTAGCCAAATTTCTATATTTTCCTTCAAAAAATAACAATGGGTCACCATCCTTCATATAAATGTCAGTCACCTTTCCAATGTATAAAGTGTGGTCGCCGGCAACATGTGTATTGTATACGTCACATAAAATATTTGCTAACGAATTGGGCAGCACTGGTTGATCACCGACCCAATCAAAAGTAACATTTTGTTTCTCTTTTAATTGGCCGGCAAAAAGCATCGATAAATCTTGTTGTTCTTCAGACAAAATATTTACTGTAAATTTTCCTGTCTGCTTAATGATTTCATTCATTTTTGCTTTTTCTCCAATTGAAATGAGAATTAGTTTAGGATCTAAAGAGACAGACATAAATGCATTTGCCGTCATTCCGCGTACTTCCCCATTTAGGGCAGTCGTAATAACAGTGACCCCTGTCGCAAACTTCCCCATTGCATTTCGAAACGTGCGATCATCCATGTTACACACCTCTTTTTACGCTTTTTTATACTTGCCGATTTATCACGACTAATTTTAGCTCCGTCATTTCTTCAATCGCATATTTAATTCCTTCTCTCCCCATTCCGCTCTCTTTCACTCCGCCGTATGGCATATGATCGACTCGGAACGTCGGGATATCATTAATCATTACACCGCCTACTTTTAGCTCTTCAGCCGCATATAAAGCATGGTGGATATTTTTTGTATAAATCCCTGCCTGCAGTCCATACCGAGAATCATTTACATACTCAACAGCCTGTTCAATCGATGAAACCTTTTCGATTAACACTACAGGGCCGAAAATTTCTTGACAGGAAACTTTCATATCAGGTTTTGTGTTGAGTAAAACCGTCGGTTCGACAATATTTCCTTTCGCATTTCCCCCTGTTGCAACTATTGCACCTGTTTTTTTAGCTTCTTCGATCCAGCTGATGACACGGATTACATCATGTTCGGAAATCAGCGCTGAAACATCTGTTTGAAAATCCAGCGGATCTCCTGTTGTCAGCTTTTCCGATTCTTTCACAAATGCATTGACAAACTCATCATATACATGTTCATGTACGTAAATTCTTTGCAGCGAGATGCATACTTGCCCTTGGTTAGAAAAAGCCCCTTTAACACATCTTGGAATGATGCTTTTAACATCGATTCCTTCATCTACGATCAAAGCCGAGTTGGAACCTAACTCAAGCGTGACGCGTTTCAAGCCTGCTTTATTTCTGATCTCTTTTCCGACTTGCGGGCTTCCCGTAAACGTAATCATTTTAACCCGCTCATCTTCTACGATTTTTTTGCCAACGATGCTGCCGCTTCCTGTTACAACATTCAATGCACCATCAGGCAGTCCTGCTTCCTGCAATAATTCAGCTATAAAGAAAGCAGATAACGGTGTTTGGGAGGCCGGCTTTAAGACAATCGTATTTCCGGAGGCAATGGCCGGTCCTACTTTATGCGCAACTAGATTCATTGGAAAATTAAACGGAGTGATAGCTCCTATTACACCGATCGGTTCACGAACCGTATAAGCAGTCCGATTTTCCCCGCCGGGCGCCGCATCTAAAGATAGTGCCTCACCATGAATTCTTTTTGCCTCTTCAGCCGAAAATTTGTATGTTTGAATGGTTCTTTGTACTTCCTCTAATGCTGTTTTGATTGGCTTCGCCGCCTCTTTTGCAATAATTTCTGCCGCTTCCTCTTTCCTCTTATCTAAAAGCATCACCAGTTTTTCCAAAATATGTCCGCGTTCATGCTTTGGCATTTTCGCCATTTTCAGAAAGGCGTTATGTGCGGCTTCGATCGCTTTTTCAACGTCAGCTTCTGAAGCAATTGGAATTTCTGCAATTACTTTTTTATTATATGGAGAGGAAAGAGGAGCATAATGTTCTGCTCCTACCCAACTTCCATTAATAAACAATTTTCTTTTCATCGCTACCTCTCTTTTCTTACTTAAAATTAAATGACAAAATCAGGTTTTAGCTTTTGCACACTTGGCTCTTTTAGTTCAACTAACTCTCCGCTATGAATATCAAATACTTGTGATGCTTCATTAAACCAGCAGTCCGGTGCTTCATGCCCCCAAAATGTTTGGCGTCTTGGATCATTTATATCCCAGCGAATCGGCAGAAAATCCGGATCGCTTGTCAAGTAATCTCCATTGTATAATTCAATTCGATGTCCATCTGGATCACGCAAATAGAGGAAAAATGCGTTTGAAAGACCATGGCGTCCAGGGCCTCTTTCTATATTTTTCGCATATCCCATAGCCGCTAACACATCACAGGCATGAATGAGACTAAGTTGATCCGACAGCCAAAAGCCGATATGGTGAAGACGAGGGCCGTTTCCATTCATAAACGCCAAATCATGCACATTAGGTTTTCGATGCAGCCATGCAGCCCATAATTCATTATTTTCTGTTTCGGTATACTCAGAGCACGCAAACCCCAGCTCTTTTACGTAAAAGTCATATGCTTTTTGTACATCCGGCACCATGCAATTAAAATGGTCAATTCGCTGTATTCTTGCTCCTTTATATAAGTCATATCTTTGCAGCAGCCTTTCGACCGTGTCCATTCTGGCAAAAAACTCAACTGGAAGACCTGAAATATCCTGCACACGGAAAGCCCTTTCAACTGCATGCTGATTTTCTATCCATTTTGGATTCATATTTTTTTGTTGAAAATAGTCATATAATTTGTTTAAATCCTCATCGGAATAAACCTTGTAACTGATCGCTTCCACACCAGGCTGCTCTGCTTTTTTCAACACCAGGCTGTGATGATTATGTTCCTCATACCCTCTGAGATATAAATGGTTTTCATCAGCCTCTGTCACAACGAACCCTAAAGCGTTTTCATAAAAATCGCGTGAAGCCTCCAAATTTGTCACCAACAGTACCGCCCTTGCACAACGAATAATATTAAAATCTACCATCTTGAAAGTCCCTCCCTATTAAATTCCCCCGAGAATACAGAAAAATATAGTTTGCTAGAATCATATATGATATTGTATATTAAGTCAAGTTCAACTCGCTATGCTGTCATGATCACTTTCACAATTAACGTGTGGCACCTTCATTTATTATTTGTTAAACAGTTGTTACTTTTGTAGCTCCTAAAAATTCATGAACCAAGTCTTTGAAATAATCTTTTTCGTACCCGTCAAAATAAACCATACCCATGCGGACCGGATCTCCAAAGAAATAATATTCATAATGAGTTTGACGGCTACCAAATGCACTCATTGTAATATCCCAAGCTAAACGGAACAACTGAACGCGCTCATAACCATCAATATTTGCTCCTTGCATCGCTCTTCTGACAATATCGCCGATTTCTTCATTATTAAAATCAGCTTCTGTCGGAATGGCCATTAATCCAGAAGCGCCAAGAATCCTTAAGATTTCCACTAAACGAGGGTAAATTCTTGGGTACCAATTTCGAGCAGCATCAAGCGCAGCAAAATCCGGCGTCATTGTTCCCCATTTATCAAGCTTTGCATTATGCTCTGCACGATATAAATGACTGCGCATTGTCTCAAGAGTCAGCATAATTTCTGTTCCTTTATCTTTTACATGCTGAAACTGTTCAATTCCAATAGCCTCCATAATTAAAAGGACAACTCCAAGTATAAATTCAGTTTTCACTACATTTTTGGCAACTACTTGATGCGACATGTGGACAACGGCATTCGTCTCACGGAAGGTTCGATTGCAAATGGAAGAATTGCCGCAGACAAATACCCGTTCCCAAGGAACGAAAACGTTTTCAAACGAAACAATAGCATCTCCTTCTTCAAATCGCGACCCGAGCGGATGATCCCAATGACTTTTTCCATAGTCAAAGGCTTCGCGGCAAATAAATTTTACGCCTGGAGTATTATTTGGAATTGCAAAAGCTAATGAATACGGGTCATCCCCTTCACTTGATTTTTTAACTGTTGAAGGAAAAACTAATATTTCATCCGTTATGCCGCCTTGCGTAGCCAACAAACGAATCCCATCAACAATAATTCCATCTTTATTTTTCTCGACTAAATGCAAGGAAACATTTGCATCCTTTTGCTCATGCTGAGCTTTAGAGCGATTAATCTGCGGATGTATAAGGGTATGTGTTAAAGAAATATCGTTTTCTCTCGCATATTCATAATATTTTCTTGCGTTCTCCGCATACATTGGATCATCTTCTGCGAACAGATCATTCGCTATTCCCATTGCCATCACTTCAGCATTTAAATAATCCGGAGACCGCCCCATCATTCCGGCGGAAGTTCGAGCCCATTCCTGTATTGCTTCGCGTCTTGCAATCAGTTCTTCTTTTGTGGTAGGCTGCATAAATGTTATACCGACTTTTTCTCCTGTTGTTGGTGAAGTATACAGCATCTTATCAGCTTTTTCATATTGAAGATCGTAAAGCTTTGCCATTGATTGAATCACATTTTTCAATGCAGGATGCTCCGTGACGTCATCTACTTTCTCCCCATGAATGTAAACGCTGCTTTTCGCTTTCTTCAAACGCTCAATATACTCTTTTCCAGTTTTTGCAGGCATCTTCATTCCCCCTTAAATAGATTTTTTCATCCACAATTCGATTTACTTTTTTGAATCTTCAAAAATAATATAACATATGATATCATATATGAAAAATATGAAAAAAATTGGTTTTGTATATAAAAAAAATATGCACCTTCACATGAGGTGATCAGATTGATTGACATTAAACAGCTGAAATATTTTGCAGCGATTGTCGAGGAAGGACAAATTACACGCGCGGCGAAAAAGCTGCATATGGCGCAGCCGCCTTTAAGTCATCAGTTGAAGCAATTGGAGGAAACGCTTGGAGTCATTTTATTAGAACGGAACGGAAAAAAACTTGAATTAACGGAATCCGGGAAAATTTTCTACAAAAAAACAAAACAGCTCCTTCATCAATTGAATGATATGATTTTGGAAGTCCAAGAAATAAACGATGGAACGAAAGGCACATTATCAATAGGATGTGTGAAATCATGCTTTTCCTATTTACCCAAAACAATGCGGAAGCTTCTTGAGAAATTCCCCAATGTCAAATTCCATTTAAGAGAAGGAGATACATTCTTAATCAGTGAATTTTTAAAAAGCAGAGAAATAGAGGTAGGGATTATACGATTGCCCATTGATACCGATGAATATCAAACAATAAAACTGCCAAGCGATCCATATGTGGCCGTCATCCCGCAGCATTGGAATTATAAACATCATTCTATTCAAATGAAAGATATAAAAGAAATGCCTTTGCTTCTATTACACCGAATCAGCGGGAAAGGCCAGTATGAAATGGTTGTGAATGAATGCGCGCGGCATGGATTTGAACCAAAAATTTTATGCGAGTGTCCTGATGTAACGATTCTTTTATCATTAGTTGCAGAAGGTGTAGGTGCAACGATTGTCCCAAAATCTGCCGTTTCCAATTTTCAAATTCCAAACATTCAAATGCTGGAAATTGAGGATTCATCCATTACAGCTGAAGCATCGATAATTTTCGAAAAAAATCGGTACCTGTCTAAAAGTGCAGCGAATTTTATTAAGATACTAAAAACTGAATATCCGATTGATGATCAGCTTGGCATACCGCAGCCAAATAAATAAATGCACACCGAAGAGAATTTTTGTTTGGAATTCATGTCTATTATAGTGGCACAAGGACTTAAAATTGAAATCGAGAGAAGACCTCGACTTAACTAGATTAAAAGGCTGGCTTCTTTTCTCAATATTCTACGGTTGTGTTCGCAAAATATTGGGCGGCGGATAGTTTTCATCAACTAAAAAGTGATGAAGAAATATTTCCTCATCACTTCTTAGATCCTGTTGTTGCCCATGTCAATTTATACGTAACTTTCTTTTTGGTTCCTTCGTTAACGAGCTTGAATCTGTAACGATCTTTTGGTGAAAATTTCGGTGAATCGAAACGGGTTGTGCCGTTTTTGTTAGCATTGATCGTTTTGATCGTTTTCCAGCTTCCTTTATTATTTTGTTTAATTTGTATATACAGCTTAAATGTTCCTTTTGCTGCACTTGAAGCTTCAATGCGTCCGTATGAGATGGAGACATTTTTTGTGCTGCTCGTCCACTTTTCTTGATAGCTTGGCGTTTCGACATAATTGGTAAAATAGCCGCTTTTGTATTGAAAAAGAGAAAGACCTGCTGCTTTTTTCGGAGCTGCTCCAAAACTAGCAAAACCAAAAAGTATTAAGACAACAGCTATTGCACCTATTATGAAGTTCTTTTTCATTATGAATATTCCTCCTATCCCATCATTATCCAGATTGATTATAATATGGGTGGATCATAAATGCATCCTCCGAATGAACTAACATAATTTAGTAGAAAGAACCGATTTTTGAAAAATAGTATCTTTCAATCTATGAATGACAAATTGCTGCTTCTCAATCAGCACACAGAGGAAAAATTGAAGGTCATGAAATTGCCGAAAACGTATTGAAAAAAACGCATGAAATAGTGCTAAATGTCCAGAAGTCCTGATTACGGAGAAGAGCGCTTTTAGGTTTTAAGTTGTTTTCAGCTGACAGGGACACTACCTAGTGAGAAAATCATCCTTTCAGCAAACAGACAAACTCGTCCAAGACGTTTGAATCGCTGCGCCCATTTATAACTGTGCTCCGACAAACTTGTATTAGATGTTATGAAACTGATCCAAAAGCGGGAAAGCTCGCAGCCTGTATTGTTAACGCTCCGTTAAGAGGTAAATTGCAAAATCAACAGAGGTTTTGTGGACAAGCAGCCTTGATAACCTTCTTTGTTTTCCTAGATAACAATTTGGAAAATCTCCATGCTCAACTTTAGATCGGTCAATCGCTTACTTCCATTTTTCTCACATGAAAGACACCTTTAGAATACGTGCAGCACAATTTCTTCCATAATAGATTCCGCCTTGATGTAAAATATATGTTTGGAGGATAAATACATGAAACCAAAGGTGATAGTATATAAAAAATTGCCTGAAGATATTTTAAACAGTTTGAAACAAGTATGTGAGATCAAATATTACCCCGACAGTGAAGACTATTCTATATTCTTACATGACTTACATGACGCTGAAGGGATGATTGGCGCAGGAATGCGAATCGATCAGCATTTTTTAAAGCAAGCTCCAAAATTGCGAATTGTCAGCAATGTTTCCGTTGGATATGACAATTTAGACATTCAGGAATTAACGAAACGAAACATTATGGCAACCAATACACCTGATGTTTTAAATGAAACAACGGCTGATGCAATTTTTGGGCTGCTCCTTATTACAGCTAGAAGAATGGCGGAGTTAGATCGTTACGTAAAAGAAGGCAAATGGGAAGCCCCGATTGGAGAAAATTTATTTGGTGTTGACGTTCACCATAAAACACTTGGGATTATCGGCATGGGGAAAATCGGCACCGCCATTGCCAAAAGAGCACATTTCGGTTTTGGCATGAACATTTTATATCATAACCGATCCCGCAATCAAAAGGCAGAGGAACAATTTCATGCCATCTATTGCGAGCTTGAGGACTTACTAAAACAATCAGACTTTGTCTGCCTCATGACGCCGTTAACATCAGAAACAAAGCATTTAATCGGGCTAAAACAATTTCAATTGATGAAACGAAGCGCCATTTTCATTAACGGTTCAAGGGGCCAGACCGTCAACGAAAAAGACCTTATTTACGCGCTCCAAAACAAACTCATTTTAGGTGCCGGGCTTGATGTATTTGAACAAGAACCTGTCCCGAAAGATCACCCTCTGTTAAAAATGAATAATGTCGTCACATTACCGCATATCGGCTCAGCAACTTATGAAACGCGGTATGCAATGGCAAAACTGGCGGCGGAAAATTTAATAAAGGGGCTGAAAGAATTATGTCCGCCCAATTTAATAAATCAAGAAGTGATGCGAAAGTGAATTGCTAATTTCAAACCTTTGAACATCAGAAACACTCCTTTCCAAAAAATCTTTTCAAAGAAAAAAAACGCTCTCCACGGAGGCGCTTTTTTTCTTTGAAAACATAAAATGTGAGTCCTTAAACTGCTGCTTGCTGAAACCTAGATAAATAATGATTCATTCAAGCCGTTCTAAGTTCAGCCTTTAGCTCCAGGCTGAGGAGGCTCGCACTCTTTTTGCAATGAGCTGCTTTTTCTGTTATATTTCATTCGCTGCTGATGATTGTGCTGAAATAATCAAATCGTTTTCTTAAAGCATTCAGCAGTCATGGATGCTAGTTTTTATTTGCAGATCGGACGTTGGATGATCTGCTTTATTTACGTATTTAGTTAAATAATTCGTGAAATGGAATTTTTTTAAAAAGATACTTTTTACAAAAATGTCATTTATGTTAATATAAAAAAAGATATTTCTATTTTCCGGTCATCAGATGACCCGTTTATCTGTTGTCAGAAAATTTAATAAAATGAAAGGAGGCGGACAAAGCTCTAAATGAACTGAAAGCTTCGTGAAAATGAAAGCGTTTAAACAATTCGATTTTATAACGAAAAATTTAAAGAGGGGGAGAAAGCCATGGTCAAGGGTAAATGGAAAATATTGATTGCCAGTTTAGTAGGAAGTGCGATTGAATGGTTTGACTACTTTCTTTATGGAACAGTTGCATCATTAGTTTTTAACCAATTGTTTTTTGTTAATGAAGACCCTACAGTCGGATTATTAATTGCCTATACTTCTTTTGCTTTAGCGTTTTTCCTCAGACCTGTTGGCGGAATTATTTTCAGCCATATTGGCGACAGGTTAGGAAGAAAGAAAACATTGGTTTTAACCCTTAGCTTAATGGGAATTGCCACATTTGGCATGGGGGTAATGCCTACGTATCAAGTGATCGGAATTTGGGCTCCTATCTTTTTGACTCTGTTGCGTTTCATACAAGGTTTAGCTCTTGGCGGAGAATGGGGAGGCTCCGTTTTACTAGCTGTTGAATATGCTTCAAAAAATAATAGAGGTTTTTTTGGAAGTGTACCTCAAATGGGAATTTCTTTAGGATTGATTTTAGGCACCCTTGCCCTTTCAATTATGTCACTTTTGCCGCATGATCAATTTATGTCATGGGGCTGGCGTGTTCCATTTCTGTTAAGTGCATTTCTTGTAATTTTCGGGCTGTGGATTAGAAAAGGAATTGATGAGACGCCTGCCTTTAAAAAAGCTCAACAAGAAGGAGAGGTTGCTAAAATTCCATTGGTAGACACTCTTCGCTACCATTGGAAAGAGGTTTTAATTGCGATGGGTGCAAAAGTCGTGGAAACTGCACCGTTTTATATATTTGGTACGTTTATTGTATCGTATGCCACTTCAACTTTGAATTTTGATCATACAGATGCATTAAATGCTGTACTGATCGGCTCTATCGTAGCTACAATCGTCATTCCGCTCGTCGGAAGCTTATCAGATCGAATCGGACGAAAAACGATTTATATTAGCGGAATTATACTCACTATTTTATATGCGTTCCCATATTTTTGGATGCTTCAACAAAATTCGGTGTTTTTATTAATTTTAGCAACGGTGATCGGCCTAGGCGTTATTTGGGGATCTGTGAATGCAGTTCTCGGCACAATGATTTCAGAAATTTTTTCGGCCAAAGTTCGATATACGGGAATATCTCTAGGCTATCAGCTTGGGGCTGCAGTTGCCGGAGGGACCGCACCGTTAATTGCAACCGCTTTATTAGTGGAATTTAACAATTCCTACATTCCTGTTGCCATTTATATTATTTTCGCTGCATTGATCAGCTTCATAGCTATTTGGTCTGTAAAAGATGGAGCGAATAGAGAGCTGAATGATAAAATACAAATAAAGGCTTAAGAAAATTACAAAGCCCAGATTATTCCATTCCATGTGGATAATCTGGGCTTTATTTCTCACCATACTTGGGGTTGTTAATATAATATGAATAATTTTTCTATTAATAGGTATAAAAAAAGCGAAAACTCTAGTATCGTAATTGTTGACTAGACAAACTAATTTATCAAATCTATGCTGCCATTACCATCTTTTTTATGGTTTCTATGCCTTCTGATGAAGTGCCTGCTGTTTTTCCAACCCAAGCAGCACTTCCATGCATTCTTTGTCCCATTTGCTTTTGGAAAAAATAAAATAAAACTCATCAAAAAGGGGGGATGGATACCGAAACAACGAACATCTTTTCTTTCGTATCCGCCTAGAAACGGGAAGGAAATTTGTCACCCCCGCCTTTTGATAATGAACCTTTTATTTTGCAATCTTCCTTATTTTTCATACTTCACAAACGGATCAGCAATGGTAATTTTTTGCGCTTCTGCATCGCTGGTGCCTACATATAGATCAGCTGTTCCATCCCCTTTTCTGATTAAACCGCCGCTGAAAACTACATTGACAAGGTCAGGCCGCTTGGCAGCGCCTTTCAAAAAGTGGGATCTCGTTGCAATGAGTTCCATATCAGAAAATTTCATTGTATCAGGATCTAATACAAACACCATCGGATAATAATGGCGGTTCCCTTGTTCATCTTTGCTTGCTATATGTCCGAGCACACCAATCAGACCGTTAGAAAGCAAATGCAGTTCGTTTGCTCCTCCCCATTCTTCATCCGTAAATTGGCCCTCTAAAAGCGTGGCTTTTTCGATATTTTCGGGATTAAGATCATCAAGAGTCGGTATTCTGATAAACCCAATTTTGCCGAGACCGCCTTTCTCGCCTTGAGGCCTTGTCAACACTCCAATTGATCCGTCTTTTAATTCAATCACTCTGATATCCTTCATGCCTTCAGGACCTTTAGCGAATTTTTCTAAATCTGCAATATTTTTCCCTTTATAAAAAAGCGTTCTCCACCAAAGTGAGCTTTTAAAAGTGGGATGCGGAAAAATTTCAACTCCGCCAAAAACTAAATCTCCGCCAATTCTCGTCACGAACGGATCCTGCAGCTGAAATTTCGGCGCTCCTTCTTTCGGAATCCACTTTCCATCCCGATTTACAAAGAAATATACTTCTGAATGCTCGCTGTTTCGAGGCTCTACTCTACCTGCTATGACAAGTTCCCCATCATCTAAAAACGGCGCCGAGATATTATATACGTCCCTATTTCCTACACCTTTGAAAATTAACTTTTGTGGATTGATCGGCTGAGGAGCATTTTCAAATTCTTTTAGCAGCTTAGCGCTTGACTTAATGCCCGTTTTCTCCAACCGCACAAAAGCTCCCTCCACACTTTTGCATTTCTGTTTCTAGCAAAGACTTTCTGATGTTTTATCATATTCAATTCCAATGATGCTTGACAATGATGTGTAACGGGGGAAAAATATTTTACAAATGGATTCATCATATTATTTACCTTTTCAAAAGAATTCTTTTAATTATTTTACATAACAAAAGTATTTCGTCAATTATATCATTTACAAAGATCAGCAAATTATTTATATGCCCTGCCCTATTTCAAACAAAACATTTTCAAAGTTTTCCCATTATTTCTTCAAGAGGAATTTCCGCACCTGCAATCGATTGATCCGATGCACCATAATAAATCCGAACTGTACCATTTTCCGTCAAAGCTCCGCATGTAAATACAACCTGACCGAAGAATCCGTTCATTTCATAATCCGCTTCAGGCTTTAAAATGGGTTCCTCCGTCTTAGCTAACATTCTCCCAGGATCATTCAAGTCTAGAAGCAGAGCACCTAAAGAATAGTAGTCGTTTTGATCAGCGCCATGATAAATAGCCAACCAGCCTCTATCGGTTTTAAACGGAACTGCTCCCCCGCCAATGCGGCAGCTGTCCCATCCTTTTTCGCTAAGACTAAGCAAATGCCGATGATTTCCCCAATATAAAAGATTGTCCGATTCAGCAATCCATATTTCCGGTCTGCCGATTCCTTTCGGTACAGGTCGATGCAGCGCATAGTACTTGCCATTAATTTTTTCAGGAAAAATGGCCACATCTTTGTTTTCAGGATGAAAAATTAACCCTAGCCGCCTGCATGTTTTAAAATCAGTTGTTGAGGCAAGCCCCACTCCAATGCCTTCAGGCGACACTGCGCTGTACTGAATGTAAAAAGATGGACCAATCTTAGTAATTCTTGGGTCTTCAATTCCCCATGCTTCACGTTCAGTTTCCGGATACATGAAAGGTTTATCATCAATGGTGAAATTCCGTCCGTCTTTGCTGCGGGCAAGCCGAAAATAAGATAAAGATGTGACATAGGCAGCTCTATGCATGGAATCACTGTAAAAAATCATTCTTGGGTCAGAAAAATCATATCTTTTGTCATTTTTTTGCAATTCCATCTCTTTCAGCTTTCCTTTTCCTGAAGAAAAATCGATATAAGAAATTTTCACGACATTTGGATCAGTACAGACAGGACGCTCAGCAACGCGCAGCAATAAAAGCACTTCGCCGTTCAACTGGGCAACACCAGCATTAAAAACTCCTATTACTTCATGTCCACGGTGAAAAGGTTTTACATCGTCCGGAGCAATCAGTGGATTTTCTGGAAAACGAAAAACTTTCACAACCAATGCCTCCTGTTTTAAAAAAATCTAGGAAGTTTTTTGAATTGCCATGTTATTTTTCTTCAATGTCCCCTTTTCAATTCCTGTTACCAATTGTGATCGAATGTTAAACAATCCATGATCAACGTTTGAATTATCTATCCAAAAGAACATCTCATTCATGCCGCATCGCTAATATAAATATTCAGAATAAAAATCAAGGTTGATACGGCAATTTTCAAACAAAGGTAAGAGTTAAAGCATGAAATCCAGCCAAAAATCCACAAACACCTCTTGAATGGATTGGAAAGGCAAAACGAAGCACTTATGTATTGAAAGATGAGCCATTATTTTTATGGTGACAAAACAAACGAAAGATTGACATACTGCATAATGACAGGGATGGTTATCAAGGGGCGTACAGAGCAAATTCAAACAAAATTCTCTATATAAAAATGACAGTCCGATGGGTTCCTAAAATGAAGGATTGGGGAGGAATACTACTGTGAAGGACAAAAATAATCGAATAAAATTTGTAAATGTCCTTCATAGAGGCAATGAAGTCCAATAAGAAGCAATTGTATGTGCTGAATGTCCATCATAAAACTTTTGAAGAACGTAATTCAGAAAGAGAACATAAGAAAAATCCTTCATAAGACTTCTGAAGGATTAAACAAGATAGGAAAAAATGGTTTGTCCGATAAATCCCTAAAATGAAGTGGCTCCAAAAAGTCAGTTAACTTGGGCACCTCTCCAACGGAATATTTTGACTGTACCAAATGAATGGCTCCAAAAAGTCAGTTAACCCTGACTTTTTGGACAGCCCTACCATCATTTTAAGCGTCTATTCATTTCGATTTTTCCACCTTAGTCTGTCTTAAAATCGTTTGGCAGACAAGGAACTGATCTTTAGCGAAGATGCGAATCGAACCAAAAAAGTTCATGAGCGGACGAGGCCAGTGACGCTGGATGAAAGCATTCGCCGACAGTCTGAATGTCCCCCCAAATAAGGAAGGCTAGACTTTGTTCGGCTGTTTTTATCATTTGTATATTTTGCAAATGAAGCTCCAAGCAGGCAACAATAGTTCAAATGGCAAGAATAAGGCTTTCCGCATAGCTCAAACAGCGGCTGAAAATTAAAGCCTAATTTCCGGATAAAACAATACTTTGCCGATGAACTCTTTTTTTTCTAAAATTTTTTCAAACATTTTCGGTCCTTCCTCTAACGTGATGCGATGTGTGATCAGCGCCTCAGCGTTTATTTTTCCGGTTCTCATACAATCGATTGTCGTTTTCCATTCTTTTCCTGGAAACGGAGACGATATGGCATTCCAAGATCCTAATACGGTTAATTCGTTTCGGACGATTTTTTCAAAGTAAAATCTTTCGACTAGGACGTCTCCGTATGGAATTCCCATAAATACAACCTGCCCTCTCTTTTTCGCTAATGAAAAAACTTGGGCGGATGTTACAGGGGATCCCGCTGATTCTACAGCAATGTCTACTCCTTTTCCATTCGTCAGCTCCATGATTTGATCATATGCCGATTTTTCAAGAGGGTTGATCGTAAAATCCGCTCCCATTTCTTTGGCAATATTTAATTTCTGATCATCGATATCAATCGCAAAAATTTCACTTGCTCCAAAAATTTTTGCCCATTGGACTGCGAGAAGCCCGATAGTTCCGCATCCCATGACAGCAACGCTGTCACCCGGCTGCAACGATGTCCGGTAAAGCCCGTGTACGACAACGGATGACGGCTCAATTAAAGCGGCGGAGTCATAGCTTATCTCGTCCGGTATGAAAAGCACATTTTCCCCAGGCAATTTCACATATTCGGCAAAGGATCCCGGCTGTAAGGCTCCAATAACATGCAAGCTTTCACATTGGGACAAAATCCCTTTTTTGCAGCTTTCACATTTACCGCAATATAAAGCAGGACAGCCGACAACCCTGTCTCCTGCTTTTACATGAGAGACAGAAGGACCAACTTCTACCACTTCACCGGAAAATTCATGTCCCCAAATCATTCCTTGTACGTAAGGTCCCAGTTTTGCATATCTTGAAATGTCTGAACCGCATATGCCTGTTGCTTTTACTTTAATGATCACGTCGTTCTCATTTTCTATCCTTGGTTCAATAGCATCCTCGAACCGCAGATCTCGTTTCCCGTAAAGTTTTAGCGCTTTCATTTCCTATTCCCTTTCCCGCATAGTTTAATTTTCGTTATGAACCTTCATATCTTGCTCCGAACGAACACCTTTAGATTTATTTTTGAAAAGCTTGTAAAATGCAACCGCCAACACGATTGAATTTATGATAAATTGATGTTCAATATAAAAATCGCTGACCATTCTCCCATACGGTCCAAGAATAAAATCTATGATGCTCTCAATCATTTTTTCACCTTCTTATTGACATGTTTGTCAATACTTTACTTCTTCACTTACATTAGACATATCCCCACCTGCTAAATGCGGTGGGGAACAACTGATTATTCATGAACAGGAGTTAAAATAACTTTAATTGCATCGCCGCTTTTAATAGCTTCGTATGCTTTATCCCATTCAGAAATGTTGAATTGATGTGTTACAAGTGTTTTAGTATTTACTCTATTTTCATTCATCAAGGCTAAAGACGGCTCCCAATCGCTTGGTTTTTGACTGCGAGATCCGGTAAATACAATTTCTTTTTGAATAATTTTTTCCATATCAATAGGGATTTCAGATTTTGCATAAATGCCAACCTGTACAAATTGGCCTTTCTTTTTCAATAAATCGAGCCCCATGTTCAAAGCAGGTACAGCACCGGTACATTCAAATACTGCATCTACACCGTAGCCATCCGTCAATTCATTGACTAATTGTTTGACGTCTTCTTCTTGAATGTTTACGGCATAATCCAGTCCAAGCTCTTTTGCCTTTTCCAGCCGCAGCTTGTCATTGCTTAATCCGGTTATGATAACTTTAGCTCCTAAATCTTTTACGACTTGAGCGACTAATAAACCAATCGGACCGGGGCCGAGTACTAAAACGACATCACCTTGATGAATCGTAGCTTTCTTAACTGCATGATGTGCACATGCAAGCGGCTCCGTCATCGCTGCAGATAGAAAATCTACATTTTCAGGAAGCTTATGAACACTTTCTTTACGTGCAATCAAATAGGTTGCAAAGCTTCCATCTTGCTGCGTGCCCAACCCTTTTCTGTTGCTGCATAAATTGTAATCACCGGACTGACAGTATTTACATGTTCCGCATATATAATAAGTAGTTTCAGAGGTTACCCGATCTCCTACCTGAAATTCAGTTACATTCTCCCCGACTTCTGCTACTACACCGGAAAATTCATGGCCTAACGTAACGGGGGCTTTCACTTTGTAATGTCCTTCATACGTATGAATGTCCGTACCGCATATTCCGCTGTATTTCACTAAAATTTTGACTTGATCCGGTCCGACTTTCGGTTCTTCCACATCTACTATTTCCAAGTTCCCAAATCCTAGTTCTTTTTTTACTAAAGCTTTCATTTCTTTATCCCTCCAGCAAGCTGTAATATTGGAGACTATTAATTGAATAGCGCAAAAATTCTATAGATAACGTAATTGATCAGATTTCCACCTTGGTCGATACTAGAGATTTTGCTCGCTCCTTCAGGCATGTTAAATTTAGATTCTACAGCCATCTCAGTATGGAGCGCCGCCAAATCTGTCGCCATGTACAGTGACAGGGCGATTAACAACGTACCAACGATTACCGAATGAACAATGTTTCCTCTTGCAGCACCGACAATAAATGCAACAATGAAAGGAATGGTAGCTAAGTCCCCAAACGGAAGAACGTTATTTCCAGGTAAAATAATGGCGATTGCTACTGTGATTGGTACTAAAATAAGAGCTGTTGAAATTACGGACGGGTGACCAATTGCAACGGCAGCATCTAGCCCGATATAAATATTTTGTGCGCCGAATTTCTTTTGAAGCAGTTCTCTAGCTGATTCAGAAATCGGCATTAAACCTTCCATTAAAATTTTCACCATTCTCGGCATTAACACCATAACTGCTGCCATAGACATCCCGATTTCGATCGTATCTCCGACAGAATATCCAGCCAATAATCCTAATGCGACACCTAAAATTAACCCCATAAAGATCGGTTCACCAAAGATCCCAAATCTTTTTTGAATCGTTTCCGGATCAGCATTTAAATTTTTAAGACCTGGTATTTTTTGAATCAATTGGATCAATGGGATACCAAGAACTGCGTATGAAACCGTGCTTCCCGTTGCAACAGAAATTCCCGGAAGCCCGAAATATTTATCAAGCATCGGAGCTGTCCAATCTGCAATTTTCAAGCAAGCAATTTGGAATAATACCGCGGCAATTAAACCTTGAATAATACTGCCTGATAACGTATATACAATTGCACCGGTAAAAGTGTAATGCCAAAAATTCCAAATATCTACATTCATTGTTTTTGTCGTTTTTGTCACAAGCATCAAAACATTTACTAACAATCCGAGAGGAATGATAAAGGCTGCAATTGGGGAGGCCCAAGAAATCGATGCAGCAGCCGGCCAACCTACATCAATAACATTCAGTTCGATTCCAAATCGATCAACCATTCCTTGAGCCGCCGGCCCTAGATTATTGACTAAAAGATCAACTACTAAGAAAATCCCTACGAATGCAACACCAATCGTCAAACCGGCCCGAAAGGCTTTTCCGGGTTTTTGTCCGAAAATTAACCCTAGTATAAAAATCGCCACGGGCAAAATAACTGTTGCACCTAAATCTAAAAATGCTCGTATCACATCAACAAAACCTTGCATATTTTCCCCCTCCTTAAACCCCTACCAAAATAATCAAACGTTTGTTTAATTTTTCAGCGCTTCCAAAATTTCTTTTTTCACTTCATCCAGTCCAATGCCTGTTAAGAAAGCGCGTGCATTAATAACCGGGAACGGGTACTCCTGCTGTACAATTGTTGTACTAATTAATAAGTCAGCCGTGTCCACATAAGAACCAACTTCTGTAATTTTTATTTGAATAATTTCACATTCAATGTTATGTTCTTTGCAAAGCTGTTGCACCGCATCATTGACAATAGTTGAAGTAGCAATTCCAGCACCACATGCGACTAATACTTGTTTTTTCTTCATTTCAATTCATCTCCTTTAAATCTAAACATTCTAAAATTTTTGTTTTGATTAATGTTTTATTTTTTTCTGTTGTTAAAAACTTGATGACATCCTCGTTTTGAAAGATGCTTATCAGTTTTTGCAAAATTTTCAAATGAGAATTTTGCTTGTCGATCGCTAATAAAAACACAATTTTTACCGGAGTTTTTGCCTCCTGCTCCCCCATGATTCCAAACTCAACAGAGTCTTTTAGTATCGCCAAGCTGATCGCCTTTTTATTGACATGAACGGAATCCGTATGGGGAATGGCGACAGATATATTACTGGAAGTTGGGAGACCGGTCGGAAAGGTTTTTTCCCTCTCAATAATTGCATCTATAAAACTCTCTTTTACAAAGTTTTTTTCGTAAAGATGGTTTCCCATTACTTTCAAAACTTCTTCCTGATCCTTCGCTTTTAAGTCGCAAAAAATCAAAGATTCATCAAAATGCAAATCAATCACTGGTATATCACCTACTCCATTAATAAAAGAGCTTTTATTCTTGTGCATATAATTTCAGAACTTCATGTAAGTCTTTCATGCTTTGTGCGTTCAATACTTTATTCAAATCCTGTTCATTTCTCACTAAATTCATTAATTGCATGAATGCTTTTAAATGTTGATCTTTATCTAAAGCTGCAATCACAATGATTAACTTAATGGACTGATAGTTTTCAAAGGCTACTCCTTTTCGCAATTTCAATAAGCTCATCGATAAACGATTTACTCCTTCATCAGGTGAAGCATGTGGAATAGCTACATGTTCACTGATGACAAAATAAGGATCTGATTGGCAATGTCTGATCATTGCTTCAACATATTGTTCTTTAATGCTTTTATCCTTAAGCAAAGGCTGTGCCGCCAGTTTAATCGCTTCTTCCCAACTACGAACCGAATGGCGGAATATCATCGTTGAAGGAGTAATTAAATCGCATAAATTCGGATTTTTAATAGAATGATTTTCTAACTTGTTGTTAGAGCCTTGGTGAATATAGCTTTGAATCGCATTGTAAAGCTCTTTTTTATTTTTAATGACAGCATGCTTTTCAATAATTTCCATTAATTCTTCAACATTTATTACTTCAGGTACAAACCCATATAAGTCAGACATCACTTCTTTTCGCAATCGTCTTTTTTCTTCAGCACCAATAAAATGATCTACAAGGAAGAACTTTTTATTTGTTTTCAAATAAACTGGAGAAAAGACAATGTCATAATCCATTTCATATTGTTGGAATTCGCGCACAGACAATGAATCAAGAAAAATAAATTCAGGAAACAGTTCTCTTAGCGTCCCATACATCAATCTGGAAACTGATATTCCTTTTGGGCAGACAACTATGGCTTTCATTCTTTGGCTAATATTGTCGCCCTGCCTGGAAAGCCACCCGCCGATTAAAATTGTTAAATAAGCAATCTCACTTTCCGGAATAGCTGAACCGATTAAATCTTCCAGCGGTTTAACCGATTTTTTAACAAGATGATGCAATTCCTTGAAATTTTTATTGATATCATCAAGAACATCATTTGTATCAGTTAAATTGTATTTAATTCGAAAATAGGCGGGCTTCATATGAAGGACGAGCTTTTGAAGAAGCTGCTCTTTATCCTTCAAAAAAATGAACGTATTTTTTTCAAAGTTGTCGATCACTTGACTTAGCGCGCTTTTTAATTCAGGAATTTCTTTATCAATCTCCTCTTTAGACCAATAAACATTCGTTGTCAGCAAGTTCAGAGTAATAAAGAGCCGTTCTTCCTCTGAAACATTTGGAAAATCATGCAAAAGCTCTTCCATTGCCAAGTATTCTTTTGTGCCGGAAATCTCATTATAATTAAGGTTAAAAGAACCGATATGATGGCCTTTCCGTATTCTTCTTAAAATAAAAATTAAAATATAAGGCATTAACTCAAGTTTTTCGTCTGTAAATTTCAGATTTAACGATGCCTCCACTTTTTCGAGGCGATTTTTAAATTCCTCTAACTCATCTACAGATAATTGCGAAATCTGAATGATCTTTTCTTTTCCTTGATCTGCTGTCCAGATGCTGTTCGTGATAGAGATTAACAGTTTCCGGCATTGAAATTCGTCTCCCTCAATGACGTATCCATATTTTCTTGAATACTTGTATTCAAGGCCGTGTTGTTCGACAATATCCTTTACTTTTTTCAAATCGTCAATAACGGTATTCTTGCTCACTTTTAGTTCAGATGTGAAATGAGCCAACGATAAGGCATCCATTCTCGTTAAAATCATCAATATAATGAAATGGACGCGCTGCAGTTTCGATAAATCATAAAAATCGACTGATTGAGTATTTTCCTTTTCACTCAATACTTTTAGTAAACTCGGATCTACAACAAAATAGCCGTGATTTGTCCTTTCAATCTGAGGGAAATTTTGTTCATAAAGCCAATCATTGATCTTGGAAAAACTATAATTGATCTGTCTCTTGCTCAAGTTGAATTTTTGAGCAAGTTCATTGCTACTAATGTTTGGATTTTTGATTACTTCTTTCAAAAGACAATTGCTTCGAATGTCTAGTAGCATTTGTACCTCCTTTCTAAGCACAATTTTAGGCCACTTTTCCTAAAATTGATTACGCTTTCATTCCTTTTTTTGAATTTTCGCTTTACAATTTTGGGATGAACTGATCTGTTCTCGTTATTATCAAATATTAAGGACACCTTCTGAACGAATGACATCCTCCTTCTGATAAATCTCATTTTCAGGCATTAAGGCAGTCCGAAATGGATGCTGCATCAAGTAAATGGATTCAAATCCAATTACTTATTTAATTTATCTATAGACTTCCCAACAAGGATTTAGAATATAAAGAAGTACAAGGTCAAAGATCTTGCCCAGTCGCTTGTAATCAACAGCGACGAAAAACCTGTCCATCCGGAAAAAGATAAGACGGGATTCGTTTGACACTTACTGTAAAATCGAATGTCCTTGGATGTACGAGCTCTTCTTAACCGTCTTGTTAGGAATCAGCTAATATACTAACACAATTACATAATGTTATTTATAATTTCATAAAATAAACATAATGAAAAATATTTAAAATTTTATCTAAATTTTAAAATATAATTATAGAAAATCCATATTTTATCACAAATTAAGAAAAGATGCATGAAATCATAATACAAATTCTTATTATTCATTCGTATAAAAAACGTAATTTTTTTATTGAATTCAAATAAAATTTACTGTATATTCTAATTATTCTTATAATTAAAAATTCTATGGGGTGGGATTAGCTGATGAGCGATTTTTCAAATGAGAAATTCACGGTTGCTGCCGTACAAGCCTCTTCGATTTTATATGACAGGGAAAAATGCTTGGAAAAAGCTATTTCGCTAATTGAAGAATCGGCGAAACAAGGGGCTCAATTAGTTGTATTGCCTGAGTCTTATATTCCTGGCTATCCGTATCACATCTGGTTAGGAACACCAATGTGGTATCATGAACTATTTAAGGAATGGTTTCTCAATTCTGTAGAAGTACCTAGTAAAACAACTGATGCTTTATGTGAAGCTGCACGAAAACATAATATACATGTCGTTATTGGTATTTCAGAGCGCGACGGAAAAACATGCTATAACACAATTTTATTTATTGATAATAAAGGGAAAATTTTTGGCAAACACAGGAAATTGATGCCGACTCATGTTGAGCGTGTTCATTGGGGCATGGGAGATGGAAGTTATCTAAATGTTTATGACACAGAGCTGGGACGAATGAGCGGGCTGGTCTGCTGGGAGCATACTATGGATTTGGTACGTCATTCCCTTATCGCACAACGCTCCCAGCTGCATTGTGCCGTATGGGTAGGATTTTCAAGTATAACGGGTTGGGATACATTATTTGATATGTCTACTGAACTATCTGCGCGTTATCATGCTCAAGTAGGCGGATGTTTTGTTATCAATTGTCAAAGTACAGTCGACAAGGACAATGTGGAAAAGTTAACACAGACTGATTATCAAAAAGAGTGGATAAAGCCTGGAGGGGGCTGGACGGCGATTATCGCACCCGGTGGTTCCATATTATCCGGTCCTTTAAAAGGAAAGGAAGGTATTTTGTACGCTGAAGTTGATATGAAATTAATTGCTGATATGGCACATTGGCACGATGCCATCGGACATTATTCACGACCTGATGTGACTAGTCTTCTGTTAAACCGCGAGCCTTATAAAGTGCTCCGAGATATGAACAATGCCAATAACATTAGTAATCCGAAGAATGGAAGTGGTCATGATCAACAATCTGTTGATCAAATAATGAACTTGTTAAAGCAATTAGAACAAAATCTTCGAAGCAGTGAATCAGATGAGCTCAGCAGAAGATTATCAGAAATTCAGCGCGAAGCCGTTCATGCATTTACAAGGGGGAATTAACCATGTGTCTTTGTTCTTTCGGTCCGAATTCTGGTGTTCACACTTATGATGTGACAAAATCAAAAGTAACGTATTTCAAATATAATATCAATGATCGTACTTTAGTTACGAACAAACAAGAGCAAGCAGATAGTGAAGCGTTGCCTAAGGGAAAAAGTCAATCATTATAAGCATATGCAACAAAAACTCCCTTGCTTTTCTCGAAACTAGGGAGTTCTGAATGACAGAAATATAGCCAATTTTTCAAACGAACGAACATTCGTCTGTTCTTCATTATAAATCGCCGACCAGCAACCATTACGGATCAGCAGGTTGCAAATAAACAGAGACAAACAAAATCCGAAATGTTTCTGACCGCAAGCTGCCATTGACCGTCATCTTGTATGGAAAGAGCATCTTGAAATTTTAGCTCAGAGTTAAGCAGGAAAAATCAGGAGCTTTACAATCGGTATTTCGAAAGAACGGCTCTTCTTGTGATTATTTTGCAAAACGAGGTGCTCTAAGTATGCTCCTATAGTCTATGATTTCACGATTCCTTGACGCCACATGATCCAATATGAAACGGAAACTTTATTTTATACGCTAACTCTTGAAAGTCTATAAAAGGATTGCGGTTTCCCTGTATATAATAAATCGATTGGTTCCGATGCTTTTCATAGATGGAAACGGGAAACGATTCATGCCAGTGAATCAGTAAAGAAAGATTAATTTGTTTAAGGCTGCTTTTTTTTATTTCATTCGGGTATCGCAATAAAAAATACATCATTGCTCTCGCAACAGTACCTTTGCCATGTTCCGGTTCGAATCGGCCGTCTTTGACAACTCCGCAGCGATTGCGGATTTTTTCTTTTGGCGATTCCGGCTGATAAAAAGAAAAATCATGAAAAGGATAATTGGATCGTTTGACATTGCACTCCGGATGACAAACAAATAAATGATGCAAATCGCTTTTCATCGGTTCCCGTGCATGAAACCAAGACTGCGGAACAATATGTTCTGTATTATATTTTAAACGCAAGTCAATGCTTTTCATCTTTTTCAATAAAGAAATGTCCTTTTTGCTGACTATTTCTAAAAGAGCTTGAAATTGCTCATATCTTTTTTGAATTATTTCGAAATCTTCTTGTATGATTCGGCTAGGATCGCTTTTTTCGCCAGAATAGATGCTTTTCACTGTTCCATCCGGCTGCAAATCGACCCACGTATACAAATAATGATCTTTGCATATAAAATACGGCAGCTGATTTTTATGTGTTTTTTTCACTAGATTATGATAATGGTAAAATAGGTTCAGCCCCTTGATTTCTTTTCCGATGACATTTTTGTAATAATGCTCTATATCTTTTTTATCTTTTTCTGGATCATAATAAAACTTCGTGTTTTGGCGGATTTTTTCCTGATTCTGCAAAAGAGTAAGAGATGTCCGAGTACGATCTTTTTTCTGCCACTCCTTGTGCTCTGCAATATTTCTAATTAAAGGTGCATCTTTTCTCCTTTTTCTTCCCATCATTCCTCATACCTCAATAATTAGTATCATGCTTGCAAACAATGAAACTTTGTTACTTTTGCAGCTTGCGAAATACAAGAAAAAATTTTCATCGTCAACAGCCAATCAAAAACCTTCTATTATTCTTTATTAATGGAATAATGCCAAACTCCTTTTTCCATCTCCTTTCTAATTTTTCTGTTTAATTCCAAATAATCTAGATGTCCTATAATTTCAGACATCACAAGCGAAAACTGCTCCGAATACTTATTTCCATAATAGGCTTGGGCTAGACCGCTCGCGGTTGTTACCCCGTTTAAAATGAGATTCATAATTTTTTCTGCTTTTTTCTCAATCCCTTTTAATCTTTTATTTATTAAATCTTTCGGGTCTTGAATGAATACGCCGTGTCCCGGAAATACGAGATCGAGAGGCAAATCCGAAACTTTCTCTAAAGAATGTTTATGCTGGAGTAAAGTCGGCATCCGCCGTCCAAAAGAATCGGGTTCGACAAGTGCGTTGCTGGATATATGCTGAATCAGCAAATCACCTGAAATCATCCAACGATGCTTTGGATCATACAGCGCAATTTGATCCGGAGCATGTCCGGGCACCTCGACAATTTGAAAATCCAAATGGCTGCTCTCGACTGGAATGATCTCCGCTTGGATAGCAAGTTTTCTGTTTTTCACAATCGATTCTTTTAAATAATCGACCTGCTTTCTCCCTGCTTCATGACATCCCATTTCCTCATATAATTTAGAAAAAAACTCCACCCTCATCTCAAGAAATTGGCGGTCTCTCTTTAAGCGCGGGATCGCATTTTTGTGGGCATAAACTTGAATGGGGTGATCCGCAATGATTCGATTCACTAATCCGACATGATCTATATGGTTGTGAGTTAAAATGATTTCGGTTAAGTCATGCAAAGCCAACCCGTTTTTTTGCAGCGTTTCCAACAATGCATTCCAACAAGCCTCATGATCCAAACCAGCATCTATTAAAGCAAGGGATTCTTTTGCTTTCACTAAAAAAAAGTTGATCGTTCTTAAATTAGACGGAACATCGACGATAATCGGGATGATTTCATAATTTTGCTTGCGAAGCTCCATATTTTTACTCCCCCTTTGTTTTGACAAACCAAATAAACCGCTTAAAACCCCCGACTTTAAATTTTGATACAAAGCGAAAAAAAAAGTTATGTGATTTATTTCAGTCCTTGCAGTGCAGACGCTTACTTTAACCAAATCCCCATTTTTGCCATACCCTTTGGAAAATTTAGAACTGTATAAACATATTATATGTTTTTTTAAAAAGGTTTGTAAAAGAGAGGCTGCCAATTTATTTTCCATTTGTAACATGTAAGGCAATAACAAATATAGATCCGGTAGTACGGCCGCTGATTTCACGCTAATTTTACATCAAAAATCCCCATCGCCAACCGGCCGATAAGGTACTGTAAATTGACGCGCTTCATATTAAATACCAAAGCTCTTTACTGAAAAATAAATAACCCTCTTCCTTATTTTCAATGGAAAAGGGAAATCTGCTTGAACATTAAAATTCATAAATTCTTTTTTACATGTTGATCTAGGTCCGAAACAGGCAAAAGAACTAGCAGCTTCTTGCTAGCATTCTTATACATAAAATAAATCCGGTCGAATGAAAAAACGATTCAACCGGAAGTTAGTTTTTCAATAATTTCTGGATATCTTGCTCAAAATCAATCGGTTCGTCCCATGGTTCATATCTATTCACGACTTGGCCGTTTTCATCAATTAAATATTTTGTAAAATTCCATTTAATATCGTTGCCAACCAGCCATTCAGGGTATTCATTCGCTAGTTTGATTTTTAATAGTTTTTCTGCCGTATTCGATTCATCAAATCCGCGGAACGGCGCCTCATTTTTCAAATATTCGAATAATGGATGAGCGTTTTTTCCGTTCACGTCGATTTTTGCAAACATCGGGAATGTGACGCCATAATTTAATTGGCAAAAAGAAGCTGCTTCATCGCTTGTTCCCGGCTCCTGTTGATCAAACTGGTTGCATGGAAATCCTAGTATTTCAAAACCTTGATCATGATATTTTTTATATAGCTTTTGCAGTTCTTCAAACTGGTATGTAAATCGACATTTACTAGCGGTGTTCACCACTAAGAGCACTTGACCTTTAAATTCTGCTAAAGAAACTTTTTCGCCGTTTGCTTTTTCTACTTCAAATTGATAAATAGACATGGGAAACACCTCTTTATCTATTATTAAGTTATAATTATTATAATATAAAAATATTATCACGCAAAAAAATTGCTCTCAGTTACAAATTTGGAAACTTTTTTCCTGAATCAAAAAGAAGGTGAATGCCCGCCTATTTTTTCAATTTGAAGCATTGATTTTTTAGAATGGCTGCCTTAGTCCTCCTTTACTATAAAAATTTGGGAGCTCTCGGCGGAATCCATTAATTTTTGAAAATATATATTTCCTAAATAACTCGAGCCTTCACAAGTATTGATTATTTTCCGGCGCTCGCAATTAAGTTGTAATTAGATACACTCACTAATTCCTTCATCCATTTCTTGTGTTAAAGTGATAAAGTAAGCAGGCAAAAGTTCTCCTTCAACCGTTCCATACTTATAAGTATTCAACCACTAGTGCCAGCTGGACTTTTTGTCCAATCTTTCCTTTATCTTAAGCTCCCGCCTGCAGATCATCATAATCTTTGAGTTGGCTTGAATGGACAGTGAACAAATCCCATCTAACCAAAGAAGATTTGGAATTTTTCTTACTAATTCTGCCAATTTAATTGTACCTCAAATCTTCCATATAGAAAATGATTCCGGACAACTTGCGTGACTTTTTCTTATTTTCAATGTTGTCAAGGCGTAGTGATCATAAATTATTGCCGGCAAGCAAACTGCTGTTAAGAGAAAGGATTAAAAAGCAAAAAAAACCGGGCGAAAAAATGGGTGCCCGGTTTGCTGTCTTATTTACTTGTTTCACTTAAATCTTTCACAGTTTATCCATTTATCCATTGAAGCTGCAAAAAATCTTTTATGTATATGATTCATTCACTGAATCTATTCAGCCTCATTTTTCCCTTCTATTGAAAAAAGTCGGATGAATAGCCAATGATGAATGGAAAATATCCAAATTTTTATTCACTCGCAATCTTTATTTCGGTATTCAATCCAATTTCAGGGATATCTTTATTTTCCAAGTACAAAGTGCCCGGCAGTTCCGGTGTTGTCGATCCGTCAAAGCGCAAAGTAATATGCCCCAATGTTGTTAAGTTTCTTTGCACAGCATCGCCGACAGCCGTGATTTCAAATTTTTCATTATTAATATAAAGCTTCTGTCCAGCTTGAATGACTCCTTCCGCCTTTACGACATCAATGACATAACAAAAATCTTTCAGATCCTGCGGAGCTTCATTACCAAATAAAATAATCATTTTCTCTTTCAAAAAATGATCGGCCATTGTTCCGATTCCTTTTATTTTATTCTTATAAATGATTGTCATAAAGTCGGCACAAACCTGTTACGGTTGTGCCTTCCCTCCCATATGTCAGATTTTTGCAAAACTCATGATGTTATAATTACAAATTTACGAATCATAAAGTCCGAAGCTTGCCAGCCAAGCGACAAACACCCTTGGAACCCCGATTAAGAATCTTGAATAAAGGACGGACGGTACACCGACCTCTACTGTTTCAGGTTCCGCTTCTGCAAGTCCCAAACCTACAGGTATAAAGTCACAGGCGTTTTGCGTATTGATGGCAAACAATGCTGGCAGCGCCAAGTTTGGCGGGATATTCCCTTTGCCAATTTCCACTCCAATCAGCGTCCCGATAATCTGAGCGATTACTGCTCCAGGTCCAAGCAAAGGTGATAAAAATGGCAATGAACAGATAAACCCGATTAAGAGCAATCCCCATATATCGCCAGCCAGCGGCGACATGATCTTAGCAAATACGTTTCCGATTCCTGAACCTTGAATAATTCCAATCAGCAATGATACAAAAGCCATGAACGGAATAATCGTGTTAATCATTGTTTGCACTGCTTCACGTCCTGCTTGATAGAACGTGCTAATGACTTTTCCTGCGCCAAGTCCAATTTTCGTTAGTAAGTTTTTATTGGAGCTTGCTGCCATTGTTTCAGAAATCTTTTTATCACTGCTATATTTAAACTCTCTTTCAGGTTTTTCTTCCGGGATTTTTTCTTCAGCCGGAGCCGCCTCTCTAGCACTCTCTTCAACGGGCTGAATTTGATCCAACCCCACATCTGAAACGTAAATATCTTCCGTAATATATTGGGCCAACGGTCCGCTTTTTCCTGTTGGCATAATATTGACAGTTGGAATGCGTTTTTGCGGATAGATGCCGCAGCGTAATGTACCGCCGCAATCAATAATTGCAAGCGCAATCTCTTCATCCGGTACTGATGTTTTAAAACCGTTGACCGGCTCGGCACCTGTCAGTTCAGCAATTTTGTCTACAATTTCAGGCTTTGCTCCTCCGGTAATATAAACAATTTTATTTCTTTTTTCCGTCGGTGTAATGATGAGCGGTCCGCCAAAACCGCCGCTGCCCTTCACAATTTTTATCGACCGATATTTAGCCATTTCCCATTCCTCCTCCTTTTCTAACGATGATGTAACGTTACTTCTGTTTTCAATTTAATATTTTGCTGTTTTTCTACTATTCTTGTTGTAAAATCTGTAATCCAGCCTGCGAAGAAGTTCATCACGAGACCGACAAGGAAATAACGGACAGCCAATTCTGCAGTGCTCAAACCTAGTTTCTCAATTCCAGCCGCAATACCGAGCCAAATAAATAATTCCCCTGGGTTTATATGTGGAAATAAACCGTTGCTGGTATGGCAAAAATATGCACCTGAAGCGAAATAGCTCGGTTTATATCTTTCCGGCAAAAAACGTCCTAATGACAACGCCATTGGATTCCCTAGCATAAATGAACCGACAAGCGGCAAGACTAAATATCTTAACAACGGGTTTTTAGAAGATGCCATCGCAAGTTTATTGACCCGCTTTTCTCCAATAAGCTGAATGAATGTATTCATACAAACCATCAATAGCAACACAAGCGGAACAATGCTTTGCATCCACGAAATAAATGTTTCTGCGCCAGTTTTAAACAAATTCATAAAACCTTCAGCAATCGTAACAATAATATCCACGTTCCTCACCTCTTCATGATTTTTTTACCGAAACAATGTTTTCTGCCTGCATCATGATTCGTTTAAAGACACTCGGCTTTTCGGGAATTTCCCCGCCGCTCATAATAATCTTATAATTGCTGACCGCATCCAAAATAGCTGATTTCAATAGCTTGTTGCAATGAGCCATATCGGCTTCTCCAAGCGTTTTTATATTTTTGCCCGTAAAGCCTTTCAATTCCCGAACTTTCGCTAAAACTGTAACCCCTTGTATTTTCATTGCTTTCAGAATCTTCCCGCTGTCGGAAACGGCAAATAATACAATGGTCCCCGCCCGAATTCTGCCGGGGCGCTTTCCGATTGCCACTTTTCCAATCTTTCGCAGCTCTATATACGCTTTGGCAAAATGTTTAATTTGAAAATAACCTAATGCCAATTGCACGATAAATGCTCCTGCTATAAAAAGCATAATGATGATCAATTGCATCCTATCACATCCCTAAGATTGATGATGAACTGCTTGCTTGTTCGAGGCATTTTGTAAAATCTTCGTAGCTGGCTGCATCGGCCAATTCCTCTACCTGTTTCTGATCAGAGGCGATTTTGATGATTTCATCGTAAATTTTAATCAGGAGGCTTGCATCATTATCGGCTTTTTCCGGTATTCCCAACAGAAAGACAAGCTTGATTTCCTTCCCGTCAACCACTGCTTTTTCAGGAAAAACACCGATCGCCATTTCAATCTGATTGGACTTGTAGTTAACTGTATGCGGCAAGGATATATACCGGTCAAAAACCATTGATCCTTTCTCTTCCCTTTCTCTCAGCCTCTCTTTAAAACCTTCGTCCAAATAGCCTTTCTTGACTAAAACGTCGATCATATCATTCACATTTTCGTGGTAGCCTTTATTTGTATCTAAGACGAAGAATTTATCTTTGTTGAGTAAAAGTTTTAAAATTGAACGGTGATTGCCAAAATCTTTCATTTTAAATTTTTTCCGATAGGTCATCTTTTCTATTTGCCTAGAAACACTCGCTTCGTCAAAGATTTCGTTAATTATGATGACAGGTGGATCAATTGCAAAATGAAGCTTTACTGTTGAAAAGACCATATCGTATTGATTCAAAAGCTCTTTTGAAACTTCAATTTCAGAGTAAATATCAATTTGAGTATTTGGATTTAATATGCGCTGCAGTTGAATAGAGACTAATTTGGCAGATCCCCGCCCGGTTCCGCAAATGACTGCAACTTTTTTTAATGCTCTCGTTATTTCATCATGTTGGGCAATGAATACTCCGAAATACAAGGATAGGTAGCCAAGCTCATCTTCAGGAACCTTCAGTCCATACTCTTTCTCAATTACTTGCCCGGCAATTTCGGCCAATTTAAAGGCGACAGGATACTTCTCCTTCACATCAGCCAGCTGCGGATTTTTCAAACGCACATCAAACATCAAGCGGTTCAGCATAAAGGTTAAATGATACAGAATATCTTTGAAAAATGTTTCATTTTCGAAAATAATGCTTTTATCAAACCCTACTTGTTCGATTATTAAGTCCAAGAGACGTTTAATATCGTCGGAAATTGTAATGTCTGCAATTGTTCGAATGTTTGTCGGCGTTCTTCTTCCCGCGATCGGCAATGTTATAAACAGTATTTCAGGTTGTGAAATTTCAACCGGCAAATGCCGTTCGATTACGGAAACGATTTCTGAAGCAATCGAATAGTCCTGTGTATTTAATAGTTTGTTATATTTTTCATCCAATTCCGTAAGAGGATGATTTTTTATAAAACGATCCAACATGACAATAATAAATTGCATTAACTTTTTTTGGGTGGTAGACTCTAAATTGTAGTGATTGGCAATCTTCATTATTTCTTCTTTAATATCTTCATCCAGCGGGTAATCCCCGTATAAATAGTCATAGACGTTATCTAATATAAAAAAACGGATATCCAGTTCATTTCCTTTTAGGCTCATCCCGCTGTTCGGTTTTCCATGAATGGCTAAATTGTAAGATTCCAACGCTACGGCAGCTTTTTTTATTTCATTTACAAGAGTTGTTCTCCCCAGATTCATGTCAAAAGCGAGCTCATCCAGCGTATTCCTTCCTTTGCTGTTGATTAATCGATCAATGATAAAAGCGATACGCCTTTGTGATGAATCCAGCATGTTTTTCTTCTTAGAAACGGTTTCAATGAAATCATCAAACATATGGCCATCTTCAATAAACAAATGGTAGCCTTTTCCCTTTTCGTTTTTGATGGCTGCAATCCCATTCAGTTCACTGTTAAGTAGCTTAATATAATTGCGGATTGTTCTCGTGCTGACTCCCAATGAGTTGGCAAGATAATCCAAAGAACAATAGGATTTTTTTTGAAACGTTTCTAGCATTTGAACAACACGGCCATCAATTGTAAAATCCAACAATATTCACCACCTTTTACGTAAAAATAAAGTGACATAGTTTCGTCTATCAGTCAAAGGTAGTGATTGGAATTTTGTGATATTTCGTTATAGGACCTTTTTTTAGGCTGCTGTGATCTTAACCGCGGGATTTGCCTCCAGAAATATTAACTGTCGTACCAGTAATATAACTTGCACGGTCTGAAGCCAAGTAAGAAACTAAATCGGCTATTTCCTTTAGTTTACCCGGACGCCCAAGAGGAATGGAATTGCTGTAATCCGTTGACAATTGATCAACTGTGACGCCTCGAGTATAGGCAAGCGCTTCATTATAAGCATCTGACGTCAAGCCTGTCGGTTCGTTGATGCCAGGCGCCACCGCAACAACTCGGATATTGTATTTGCCGAGTTCTTTTGCCCACGAACGAGTGAAAGCTATTAATGCTCCCTTTGTCGCGGCATAGCAGCTTTGTCCAGATGATCCTTCCTGTCCGGCTTCGGAAGCAATATTGATAATAACTCCTTTATTTTGTTTAATCATTTCCCTGGCAGACGCCTGTGCACAAAGGTAAGGACCTTTTTGATTGACAGCTACCATAAAGTCAAAATCTTTCTCATTCAACTCGTATTCAGGTTTTTCACCTTTGACATCGACTAACAGTCTTGGCAGGTTGACTCCGGCATTATTTACTAAAATATCGACTGAGCCGAATAATTTCACGGTTTCGGCCACCATTTTGTCAACGCTTTCTTTTTTTGTAACGTCACATTTTAGAAAATAAGAACCATTATCTTGCGATCCTTCTTCTCCATTTAAATCGGCTACAACAACTTTTGCCCCATTTCGGATCAGTTCGTTTGTGATATGTAATCCGATCCCGGAAACGCCGCCTGTTACAATCGCCACCTTTCCTTCTAATTCAAGCCATGAGTCACTCATTACGATCTCCTCCTTTTGATCTAGTCTCTGCTCATTAGATGCTTTTAGTGTAAAATGTTTTAACCTTTTATTTAATACACAGTTTTTCACTTAAAATTGAAAAGTGGTGCATGAGCGGACAAAACGGTGGAAACAGATTGGAGCTGTAGAAATGAAAGAAAGTCTTACCTGCTTTCAAGGGTGGCTATAAGCCAAAAGACATATAAAAGTACGGAGTAACGAGAAAAAGACGTTCAACGTTCCAGAGGAAATACCGTAATGAACGCAAGCGCACGACGTAACGAAGCGATATTCGTTCATGAAAGCAAAATGGTGTAAACCGCACGCTTTCAGCAGCTGATAAATATATGAATGAATCGTATTGTTTTATTTTTATTGCATGAATTTTAGACTACAGGAAATCTATCATTTATTAACGAAAAAATAATCTTTCTTATCAAATGAAGGATTAGACTATAAATCCCTAATTTTTAGTCAAAAAACGATGCAAAACTTATCATTTCAAAGGCAATGGGTGTTGAACCACGATTGTATTCCTCCTTGTATTCACTAACGGGAAGCAGTCTTCATGTTTTCATTTTTACACTATCAAATGTGTGGACTGAATTTGCAAGATTTAATGCTTTTGAATTACTCTAAATTGCTGATTTTTATTTACATAATATTATAAAAAAGTTTATTCTGGCATCATACGTAAGGGAATAAGACAAGCTTAATTACTTGTGAGCGGCAAAATAGACTTATAGGAATATTAAGTGAGGTCATCATTTATATACCTACTAATTGCCCAATTAGGAATTAGACTAGTTTTAAATGAATATAGATTCAGGAGTGAAAAGATTGCGTAACATTATTTTATTATTCATTATGTTTTTTTGGTTGGCTGCAATAATGTAAATGAATTAAAGAAAGATGAGAAAACTGCAAGTTACGGAAATTTTGAGCTGAAATTAAAAGTCCCCAAAGTGGTTAAAAACAAACAAGAATTTGATATCATTACAGCTTTTAAAAATAACGGAGCTGAAACAACTTTATTTCATAGTAAACCAATAATAGAATCATTCATTATAAAGGATAAGCGAGGTGAAGTAATTTATTCAAAAGATTAAACCTCAAACAGAGTTTTATATAAAGACGAAATCAAGCCTAATCAAAAATTTGAGGAGAAATTTCATATAGCTATAGATAAAACGGGAACATATTATGTAGCAGTCAACACTTCCAAATTATCTGAGAGCGAGGATGTTGAAGGTAAAAGATTTTCCATTAAGAACATAAAAATAAATGTTGAACAATAACATATAAGCAATCTTACAAATTAAACCCGGCTTATATTATGATCCCTCTTGTGCAGACAGTTAGGAAAAAGTTTAACCTTGTTTTCTGCAAGAAAAAAATACAGAGTGTTGCAGTATATCTATATCTATCAAAATTATGTATAAATATACATATATGTGATCTATCCATCAAGGGCTTGACGTGGATCCTCTGTAGCCATGATTCTTTAGTCAAGCGCCAGCTTCAACAGTTTTGGCAAAACCAAAAAAGGTTATCATGGCTCCTCCTCCATGTAAAGCCCCATTGCATATCACTGCATAAGGATTTTGCAATTCTCTGCACTTTTATTTTGCAAAAAACACCTAACCTGTCTCACAGGAGGGATTTTTCACGGAAATAAAAGAATAAATATACTGATGAGTTTCAATGATGGTTGTTTAGGAATCTTAAACAGGAACGACGTTTAGCTAAAAAATTTCTTGAAATATTCGTCAGTAGGTTAAAAAATGCGAAACCTCAAAAAAAGATTGATCAAAAGCATTTGCAGACCAGAGGAAACTTTTATCGTACTGCCTGAAGGCCACATTTCGTATAGCCTTTTTAAACATCTACTCTACTATCGGAAATGACAAAATAACCGATGTTCCTTGCCCTTCTTCACTTTCAATTTTCATCGTCCCGTTATGTAAAGCAACAATTTGTTTGACGATGGAAAGCCCGAGGCCTGTTCCCCCTGTTTCTCTTGAACGCGATTTATCTGTCCGGTAAAAACGTTCCCCTATACGATCCAACTCTTTTTTCGGTATGCCTATTCCATTATCCCGAACGATAACAACAGCCCGCTTCTCTTTCTGATACAATGCAATGTTGATCATCCCGTTTTCGAAGGAATACTTAATGGCATTGTCAATCACATTACAAAAAACTTGATGCAGCCGGTTCATATCTCCCATAATGATGATTTCATCATCTAAATCTGTTTTGATGGATATATTCCTTTTCTTCAGCGCAGGCGCAAACAGTTCTAATGAATCAAGAATCAATTGGGAAAAGGCGATCGGCTCTGCTTCAAGAGTCATATCTTTGTTTTCCAGCTCATTTAATTGTAATAAGTCGTTTATGAGCTTCTGCATTCGCGTTGTTTCTTTATTGATGAGCAGAAGATGATTTTTCGCCTCTTCTTTTGATGAATAAGCTTCATCCAGCAAGATTTGCGTGTATCCTCCAATATATGTGAGAGGGGTTCTTAATTCATGAGCCACGTTGGATAAAAATTCTTTCTTGCGCTCGTCTTGTTTTTCAAGAGATTCCGTCATTTTGTTGAAGGCGCTCGCCAATTCTCCTATATCATCTGACGTTTGGATAGGAACTCTTTTAGAAAAATTTCCGCGGCTGATCTCTTTTGCAATCGTTTGAATAGTTCGCAGCGAACGAAAGATCGAATGAATTGAGTACGTGATAACAAAATAGATCAATACGAAAAAGATTAAACCGAACAAGATTAAAATCGGAATGCCTTTACTAAAAACCTCTGGTATTTCGGCTAAAGGAATATAAATATATATAAAACCTATTAAGTTCTGTTCGTGGGTTAGCGGGAATATTGCTCCGACAATCTTTCGATCCAATTCATGAACATAACCCTCTTTAACTACGTATTGCCCGGATGAGAGCTTTTTCTCATCTTCTTGACTGATCAGATGTTTGTAATCAATTTGATACGGAAAATGTTGATGAAGCTCATCTAATTGATCAACAGCTATTACTTCATAAGGTGAAATGAGATTATACCATTCAATTTTTTCTTTAATATCTTCACTTAGCGAGCCGTAATGAAAGTGAGCAGCTGTCTGCTTTCCTTCAAAAATAAGCCGCTCTTTCACACTGCGAATGTAAAGCTCTTTATATAGGAAGTGAATGAACAGAAAAGAAAACAAGATGGAAAAAATGATGCTGACGAAAAAGAGCAGCAATACTTTCTGACTAACTGAAAAATGTTTTATTTTTTTCAAGACGGCACCTCAAACTTGTAACCGATTCCCCAAACGGTTTGAATTAGATGGCTGTGCTCCTTTAATTTTAGACGAATCGTTTTAATATGAGTATCAACAGTTCGTTCACTTCCTGCATAATCGGAATCCCATATTTGGTCAAGCAATTGACCACGCCTAAATACTTTTCCTTTATTTTTGGCTAAAAGGAATAATAGATCAAATTCTTTTTGTGTGAGCGCAAGCCTGCGGCCTTCAACAGTGGCAATCCGGCCTTGAAGATCAAATTGCAACGGTCCAATAGCTGCTATTTTTACATCGCTTGCAATTCGATGTGTTCTGCGAAAAATCACTTCCATACGCGCCAAAAGCTCTGAAGGATGAAAAGGTTTTACTATATAGTCATCTCCCCCAATCTTTAAACCTTTCACCTTATCTTCCTCATTCCCTTTTGCCGTTAAAAAAATGACTGGAGAATCAATTTGAAGATATTGCCGCATTTCCTCGACTAAAGTAAAACCATCAATGTAAGGCATCATGACATCAACGATCAGCATATCCGGGTTTTCCTTTTTTAATCTTTCAAGTGCTTCAAACCCGTCTTTTGCTTCCAAACATATATATCCTTCTCTTGTCAAATACGTTCTAATCAGCTTTCGCATCTTTTCTTCATCATCAACGATTAACACCTTTAAAGACATCAGCCACTTGACACCTTCTCTCAACTTATTAAATGAATTTTCTAATTTATTAATTATAACCAGAAATTATGAAATTTGTTTGAAGTTTTTCATAAATTTGTCCTAGTAAGCTCCGAGCGATAGAAAGGCAAGCAAATGCTTCACATGACTGTCCATCATGTTTAGACCTCCTGCGATTGGATTTGACAAATTGCCAATTTTAAAAGCAAAGGCCAGTAAATGAATGTAAGAAAGGAAACAAATGTAAAAAAATATCCAAATTGGCTTCATAGTTTTCACACAATTATACGCTAACCTTCAATTAGAACAATGACACTGAAAAAAGGATTCCGTCATGAAAAAATTATGGTATTTAATCGTTTTTTTGATGCTTTTTTGGACACATCCATCCAGCATCCATGCCGAAAGCACATTGCAATATCTGATTGATCAAGCTCCAGAGCACTCAATCGTGAGAATACCGAGAGGCGTTTATCATGAATCAATTGTGCTCTCAAAACCTGTTACGTTACAAGGAAATGGACAAGTAACCATTCAATCCTGCCGTAAAGAACCCGTCATCTCCATCAAAGGTCAACGCGTTTCAGTAAAAAACGTAACGGTCATTCAATGCAGCCAAGAGAAAAACGTTGCCGCTATACAAGTATCAGGAAATCATCACCGAATTGAACACGTTCATATTCGTACAAAGGGGATCGGGATAAAGCTTGAACACGCCTATTACACCGTCATCACACAAAGCTCGATAAAAGGTGAAAAACAACATAACGGGATTGATTTATGGAAGTCAGAACAAAATGTCATTGAAAAAGTCAGAATCGAAAAAGTGAGAGATGGGATTTATATGGAGCAAAGCGATTATACAACGGCCGTCCAAAACCTTATCCAGCAATCAAATTACGGCATACACATTATGTATTCTGACCACATAACAATTCAAAAAAACATTTCCAAAAATAACGTGGCAGGAGCGATGGTCATGGAAACAAAGGGTGGAAAAATCGAAAATAATGAATTCATTTTTAACAACCGCAATGTTCATGCTCAGGGGATTCTTTTATTTGATGCGACAGAGACAAAGGTGGTCCGCAATAATATTTCTTATAATCGAGTTGGTATTTTTGCCGAAAGCGCCTCCAATAACCTTATTTTATCCAATGAAGTGCGTGGGAATTTTATTGGCATTCAATTCAAAGAGGCGAACGGAAACATCGTTTCAAACAATACGTTTATTAGCAATGTAAATGAAGCTCAAGCTTTGAGCAGCTCGGACAATGAAGTGAAAAGGAATTATTGGGACGCCTCTCTAAAGCTTGATGCCGATGGATCCGGTTATAGCGACATACCTTATAAAACAAATCCGTTCTTTTTAAGTTTGACGAAGGATATTCCAGAATACCAGCTGTTTTTCCATTCACCAGGCATGGTTGTATTGCAAAAATTATGGAAAAGTCCAGACAATGAAGCGATGACGGATGACTCGCCGCTTATGACAGCTCCAATACATGATGAATCAAAGTCATCTTCTGGAGTGATCATTGTTTTCAGTCTTCTCTTGTTTTTAGGAAGCATTACTTTATGGAGGATAGGGAGGAAAAAAGAGGATGCGTAAAATGTATTTCATTTTCATGTTATGCGCTCTACTGATTATCACTGCTGCGTGCGGAAAAAAGGAAGTGTCGCCAAGAGCCATTGATGAAAAAAACGATAAATGCGCTCAATGTAACATGGCTGTAATGGATAATCAGTTTGCAACACAGCTTATTTTAAAAAATGGCAAAACATTCGTTTTTGATGATATCGGATGTATGTATAAATGGAAAAGCGAAAATAAAAATGAAAACATCGAAGCGGAATTCGTCAGAGATTATCATTCGAAAGAATGGGTTGAATCTGATAAAGCAACCTACGTGTATGATCAATCGATACGGACGCCAATGGCCTACAACGTCATTTCTTTCCAAGATAAAAAAGATGCTGAAGCCTTCATTTCAAAAAATAGCGGAAAAATATTAAACTTCGATCAATTGCAAGATCATAGATGGAAAATGAATAAAGAAATGATGGAAAAGAATATGCAGGATGGTCATACGGATATGAATGGCGACCACAGCCACATGGATGAGGGCAATGATCATTCACATGAATGAAGGGCAAATTTATAAGTGCCCTTTTTTTACAGCGGGAGGAGTTATGCGGGACATATGGAAAGCCGAATGGCGTTTGACAATCAGGCAGCGTTCTTCTTACACGTTTGTGTTTCTATGGATTTTCGTTTTATCATTACTATTTTTGTTAGAGCGGAATAACCCTGCTCTCACAGGCTATACAAACATGACAGGCACAATCGCCAACATTGTGCTGTACATCGTACCACTGTTTATGCTGGTGGCTGGATCGTTTTCCATCGCGAATGAAATGGAAAATGGCCAGTGGAGTCTTTTATGCACGTATCCGTTGCCGACTATTGCCTATTGGGTTGGGAAGCTTTGCGGGCAATTGACCGCACAATCTGCCATCTTCAGCTTAAGCTTCAGTTTGAGCCTTTTGGTCGGCACTTTATTGGGAAGTTCATTATCTTTGAAATGGGTGCTCATTTTATATATTTTTTCTATCTCGCTAATATGGTTTTTTCTCGTCATCGGCTTGACCATTGGCTCGTTTTCAGAAACGAGATGGCAAGCTCTCATACTCTCGGTCGGCGTGTGGTTCTTTCTTATCATGATATGGCCGACTGCAGTCATTTCCGTTTTGAGCTTTGTCCCTTATCCGATGATAGCTCCGCTTTTAAAGGCATCTTTATTCTGTAATCCGGCGGAATTGCTCCGTATAGTATTTGTTGTTCAGCTTGACGGCGGAGCTGTTTTTGGACAATCATACGACGAGCTCATCTCTTTTATGCAAACAAAAGCGTTATGGGTGCTGTTCGTCGGTTATATGTTCATCTTTTCAAGCATCATGCTTGCATTTTCCGTCTGGAAGCTTGAAAGGAAGAAAAGACAATGACAACATTACAAGTCTCCGACGTTTCAAAAAAATATAAAACAAAAGTTGTGCTTTCTTCCATGTCACTGGAAGCGAAAAAAGGGGAATGCATCGTATTATGCGGCGGAAACGGAGCCGGAAAAAGCACGCTTCTTCGCATTTTGGCGGGTATTTCAAAACCGTCCTCCGGGGACATTGTTTTAAACAATGTCAGTCTAATTAAAAACAGAAAAAACTATATCGAGCAGATCGGCTACATGCCCGATGATTTTCATGCTCAGCAATTCATGACGCTTCAAGAATTTTTATCATTTTATGCCAAACTGCGGAAAAAAGATCAATCATCTGTACAAGACATTTTAAAAAAAATAGGTTTGGAAGAATTTAAAAGAGAACTAGTGAAAAATGTATCAAAAGGAATGAGGCAAAGACTATTATTAGGACAAGCATTGTTAGGAAATCCAAAACTGCTCTTGTTAGATGAACCAACAAATGGTTTAGACCCATTTTGGATTGATCAGTTTGTCAATTTGATAAAAGAACAAAAGATGAAAGGCACAATCATCATTTTTTCCACTCATATGATGGATGTTGCCGCAGAAGCAGGCGATCAAATTCTGTTTATAAAGGAAGGCTCTATTATTGACCATATGAAAAATACAATTCATAAGGAAAAAACCGCATTGCAATTGTTGAGGTTATATCGACATGATCTATAAAAGTTTTGTCATTGCTTAAAAAAAGGGTGAAAAAAATGGAATTTGAAAGAATAGATGCAGTAGCAAAGGATTCAAAAGCATTCACTGATAAACAAACGAAAGCTTCTTTATATAAAACAGTATGGAGATGGCATTTTTACGCAGGGATTTTTTTCGCACCGCTGATTATTTTTTTGTCTATTACCGGAGGAATTTACCTGTTTAAACCGCAAATTGAAAATTACATGTACCATGATCTTTATTACGTCCAACAAGGACAGCATAAAATTTCATCTACAGAACAGATTCATGAAGTGAAAAAGAATTATCCACATGCAAAAATTACAGGTTTTACACCTTCCTTTGCGCCGGACAGATCATCTGAGGTTGAAATAATGGTGAACGGGGAAAGTATATCTGTGTTTGTCAATCCATACAACGGCGACATTATTGGAAAGTTAAATGAGAATGCACGCTTCATGGCATGGGTGAAAGATTTGCATAACGGTGAATTATGGGGCGGCACCATTGGAAACTGGTTAGTAGAGCTCTCCGCTTGCTGGTTCATTATCCTAATTATTACTGGTGTTTACTTATGGTGGCCGCGAAATAGAAAATCTCTTTTTGGGACATTGATTCCGCGAATAAACCTGAGTAAAAGAAACCGCACGTTTTGGCGCGATATGCATGCCGTTACAGCAATCTGGCTTTCTCTTTTTATCGTCGTACAATTGTTTTCTGGACTCATGTGGTCCGGTGTTTGGGGAAGCATGGCACATCGTATCGTTGATCCCATTTCCGGAAACCCGGAAGGAGATCAACCATGGGAAAAATATGCATTTCCTAAATCAACAATTCCAACAAAAGAAATAGCAGATGTTCCTTGGGCAGCTGAAAACTTACCTGTTCCCGAATCAAGTCCCAAAGGAATGAAAACAATTTCTGTTGATAAAGTTATGCAAATTGCAGAAAAAAACAACGTCCAACCGGGATATGGAATTGCATTTCCTGATGGAGAAACCGGTGTATATACGATCTTTCTAGATCCTGCTGACGTCTATCCTAACCGCCCACTGCCTTGGGCACAACAAACGCTGCATATAGATCAATACAGCGGAAAAGTTTTAGCTAAATTCGGATGGAACGACTATGGTGCATTGGGAAAATTAATTTCACTAGGCATTGCATTTCATCAAGGAGAATTTGGATTCATTAGCCAGCTGTTCATGCTTGCATTAACTATTGGCATTATAATGATTGTTGTAAGTAGCGTTATAATGTGGTGGAAGCGAAAACCGAAAGGCAAATTGGGTGCTCCGGCTTTGCCAGAAAACTTTAAAATGTTAAAGGGAGTAGCCGTCATTGTCATTGTTCTAGGTCTTTTCTTCCCATTAGTAGGCGCGTCACTATTGATAGTGTGGGTTTTGGATTATTTCGTCATTAAAAGAATTCCCATTGCGGAACAGTAGATCGGGTAGAAAGCTAAATGGGAGCATCACACGAATAATGAATAATTTGTTATCAACCATTTACTGGAACCTGAGCCAATAAATCATTCCGCCTGTCAGCTCATCGATTGCATACGTCTGATTCCGTGAATCCCCGGTCAAGAGAGGAAAGTTTTCAAGTTCGTCCGCACTGGCAGGCGTCTTCAATGTTGGCACATGCTTTGCAGCAGCTACCCACTCTCCCATTTTACTGGAATAACAAGTATAACTCCTCTATCTCGTCTACAAAATTCAGGTGACTTCCTTTTTACAAAATTGACCTGAACGGCAGACAATAGATGTTCATGTAATGAGAGTCTCGTTCCTTCCCGCTTAAAAGGAGTTGGAGGATAGTTTCTTTTTCAGTTCATCTAGCTCTTCTTCAGTTAATTTCGTAACTGACATAATAACTTCCTCTTCTAGCCCTAAACGAAGCATTTCTATGGCTACCTGTCGAACTCCTTCTTCCCGGCCCTGCTTCAACCCTTTTTTCAGCCCTTCCTCCCATCCTGCCCGCCGTTCGCCTTGAAGGTTTGACAATTGGTCCCGCAGCCATTTCAAACGCATTTCATATTCATAACAGTTTACCGGGTTGACGCTTAAGCTTTCCCATTCTTCCAGCGCTTCACGAATTTCCTGCTCATTCATCGCCAACACCTCCAGTTTCGATTTTTCACTTTTCGCCATCCACTGGAGACATAAAAAAAAATTTAGTTCATACCTCTTTTCACATAAAATGAACTATTCTACTCATGGTCAAAAAAGTCATTCATCCAATAGTTTCTTTTTCAGCTCATCGAGCTCTTCTTCAGTTATTTTTGTAACCGACATAATAACTTCCTCTTCTAGCCCTGAACGAAGCATTTCTATAGCTACCTGTCGAACTCCTTCTTCCCGGCCCTGCTTCAACCCTTCCTCCCATCCTGCCCGCCGTTCGCCTTGGAGGTTTGACAATTGGTCCCGCAGCCATTTCAAACGCATTTCGTATTCATAACGGTTTACCGGGTTGACGCTTAAGCTTTCCCATTCTTCCAGCGCTTCACGAATTTCCTGCTCATTCATCGCAAACACCTCCAGTTCACTGAGCATAAACTCATCGATTTTCCCCTTTTTGGCGTCTACTGCTGACAGCATCATCAGCCACGGATACTCTGGCAATCGTTTTATTTCTCTGTTATATTTCTTCCATTTTACCATAAACTGCTGTAAATCAATGACGTGAAATTCAAGGTGCGGACACCAAAGAAAATGTTCTTCATCTTCTCGTATATGGAAAACCGTATGAAATCGCTCCGTTTCATGGGGAAAAAGCCGATAATTAAGGATGGTAATCATAAAGGTAGGGGGAAGCATGCTGTACGGCTGTCCTTTTGCTAATGACCGGGAGAAAACCCTCGCCCAGTAATACAAAATTCGTTCCGGTAAATCATCTGATTAACGATTTGAATTTCTACATTGATGCGCTCGCCTCGATCCGTCAGCACCAGTACATCAAGCCGGTTCATTTTTCCATCTTCCGTCTCTTTCGTCAGTTCCGTGCTTTCAAACTGAACATCGACAATGCGATCTGCTTCGCTCCGATGTAAAATCGCATTCAAAAAAGCAATGGTAAGCGACTTTCGGTTCGGGTTGCCGAACAGCTGCTTAAACATGAAATCCATCTTCAAATCGAGGTATTCTTTCATAGTGGAAATCGTCCTTTCGAGGGAGAATAAAAATAAGAGGAAAACATAAGAGGGGGAAAGATTAAAAATCGTAACAGCTAGGACAAGTATTAATATTCACACCAAACAGAACACATGTTCTGTAAATAATATAAAACTACCTATAAGAAATGTCAACCTAAAATTTCAAACTTATTAATAGGAATTTAAATAATGAAGTTTTTTTGAACGTTTCCAGCCCGCTACAATTCAAAACAGCAGAGACAGGCATTTTTTCAGTTTTACTGTAAACGCTCAAGTAATGCTATTAAAGCCTCACTGCATCATATAACAATAATGAAGATAAAAGAGGAAAAACATTTAGATTTAGAAAAAAACAGAAATGACGGAAACCTTCATCGTTCCGCTTGATACAGGTGTCCAAAAGTAATGCACTTCAATAAAAAAGACCTTGCCAGCCTCCTGAAATGTCCACCTTAAACCATATAGCGTAGGTAGAAAAAAATGCTGGCAAAGTCCAAGATTCATCGTCTTAAAGTTTTCGAATCCCATAAACTGAATAGCCGATACTAAAATTGTTCTAATGAGATTGATTGTCTTAAAGTTTCGAGCCCCTCTCGATCAATCAAATTTCAAAATGGTAGGGATTTATAGAAATCAGTCAAAAAATAGGCAGATAAAAATCAGATGGTATAGCGGCATGATGTTTCTGATTGCTTACCGAAGCTCTAAAAAATGAATGTAAATCGTATCAGACTATCTGGTATTTTATCGAGGCTGGAGGAAGGAAAATCAGATGAAGGAAGCAACCCCGTGAATTCCTGCTTCATCGATCTCCAGCCCGCTATCAGCAAGATCGTGCTTTGTCCGCTATCGCTTGGCTTATATAAGATCAACAAGCTTTTCCTGCTTCATTCTGTAAATGATGAATATCGTACTGATCGCGATCAATACAAGAAAGGTGCCGATTGTAAGCATAAGCGGATGAAGAATCGCAAACAGTTCGCCAACAAGGTATTTTAAAGTACAATAGCTTAGCAGCACAACGATCGGGACAAGCGAGCCGATCAATGTGATGTAGTTTTGTGCGATCCGTGAGAAAAATACTGAAAAGAGCGCCGCAACAATGGCAACAATATAAATAGCAATCACCGTTGTGATGAAATAGCCTTCAAATGTAAAGTCAAACCAAAAATAGTAAAAATTATAGAACGAATTGATGGAAAGCGGAAAAAAAGCTTGCGTACCATTCCCAAGATAGAAAAACCAAAAAATGACGATCTGCACAGTTGTGATCAATGCTGTGGCTGCTAAAGCAGCAAGAAGTTTTGCAGAAAACAAATTCCGACCGGTTTTCGTCGTGTATTGCAGACTGATCGCATTGTTTAGTCTGTCTGTAATATGAACGCGGCATGTTACCATGACAACACTTATAATAATCAAAACCGTCCAAAAGCGGGTGAGCTCATTGTAATTTTCATAGACAAGATATGGAAAAACAGAATTGACATCATTGTTTGCCATGATTTGTTTTACACGTTCTTGCTGATCTTCATCGGTATAAGATTCAATATCCCTCCCTTTCGATTCATATTGTTCAATGATATTTTCGAATGCTTGCAGCTCCCAAAAAACATCTGCTTGATCAACAAACACGACTTTTTCATGAAAATCTGCATACTGTTTATTTGTTAAATCCAATTGTCGAAACTGTTCATATGTTGTAATGCCTAGTTTTTCCGCATCTTGTTGTGATTTTAAATAGGCATTGGCCTCGTCTTTTTTTTGCTTATACCAGTTTTTAAAATGTTGAAACTCTTTTTCGTCCATTTCATGCCCATATTTATTGATCATTTCTTTCGTAATCATAAACTCATCTTTTGCAGGCCGTCCATTAGGGAAATTTTCAAAATAAAAGCTTAAAAACAGCTTGTAAAACAGAAAACTGATGAACAAAATAAGCAGCAGCACCTTCCAATTGAACAATTTTCTTAGTTCGTATAAAAAAACTCTCAATATTCTTCCCCCTAATTTAATGGTTGCCGTTTAAATTTGTACATGCTGAAGAATCCTAATAGAACAAATATGACCGCCCACGCTGCTATCGTTACAGCTTCAAAATATGGAAACATCGTAAAAATGTTGTTTCCCATAAACCATACATGCGGATTCATAATTAAATAAAAAGGATTCACATGCATGATCAAGATAAATTTACTATTCAGTGAAACAACGCTTGGAAGCCATAAACTAACACCAGCGAACAAAGCAAATGTAAAGAAAACAAGATAGCTGTTTTTCAGCCATATAGATAAGCTGAAGGTGAGCAGCATGTACAGCAGCTGGCTTAATAGTAAACAGCCGACAAATAAACAAACATACTGCAAGAATGATAGATTCCACCACGATATGTAAGGAAAAGGCGTTTCGCTATTAAAATAGCTGCTAATCGGCACAAACAGAAGATTAGAATAATCATAGACAGAAAAGTAAATGATCAATGTCGCTGCGATTAACAACATAACAGCACACACATTAGCGATTACACTTGCAGCAAGCTTGTCCCATAGCAAATTTCTCCCGCGTTTGCTCGTAAATGCAACAAAGAATGTACGGTGTTCAAATTCATAATTAGTTAGCAATGCTGTGATTAAAACAACGAGGATCATTCCTTCAAAAGCGATCGCCCGGCCAAGCTTTTTAAATAGCAAGGAATGCATTTCATAGACTGATCCTAAATAAAAGAAATGGCGATGTTCACCGTTTTTCACTAGCTGCTGCAGCCGCTTTTCTAAAAGATTGGCTTGGTTCAGCACCGTTTCTTCTGCCTCCCCGCTTAATCCGTATTTCTTGATTTGTTGCCGGGCAAACTCTGTCGCATCCAGCTCGCTGTAAATATCATCGACGCTTTTAGCGGTTTCATAATATTGAGTGAACAAGTTGAGATTGAATAGCCTGTTTAATTCACGATCCGTAAGATGTTGGTACAGAAACGCTTCATGGCCTTTTATAAACTCATATGGAAACTGATACTGCTTCCCGCTTTTTGGATTCAGCTCATTCACCCATACCATTTCATGATCGATTTCTTTTTTCATACCTGCCAATGCTTCATCATCGATTTTCGTCCCGTATTGCTCAACTATGTTTTGTAAAACAGGTAAATTTTCCCGTTCATTTTTATGGTCGAAAATAATCAAACCATTCAACGCCACAAAAAATAATAGTAAAATGATAAAAATCGGCGACTTGACAACTTTTATTAATTCGTATTTGATCATTATGCCAGCGCTCCTTCTCCATATACATGAAGAAATACGTCCTCTAATGTCGGCTCAACACTTTTCCAATTTTCATTTGGCTGTTCGTCGCTAACAAACCGAAAGATCATCTGGCCATTTTCTTGCTTTTCCGAAATTGTTGCAAATCGCTTCCGAAAGATTTCTGCATCCTGAAAATTAGCTGCGGTCTCATAAATGCGGCCGGACAATAATTGGCATAATTCACGTATCGGCTTTTTATATAAAATCGTTTTATCTTTAATCATAATGATTTCATTGGCAATCGATTCGACATCAGACACAATATGCGTTGATAAAATAATGATCCGATTGTTTGCTAATTGGGTTAAAAGCTTGCGGAAACGGGCGCGTTCGGTCGGATCAAGACCTGCAGTGGGCTCATCAAGAATCAAAATTTTTGGATCGTTCAGCAATGCCTGGGCGATGCCGACCCGCTGAATCATCCCGCCGGAAAACTTCCTCATTTTTTTATGCATGACATCTTCAAGTCCAACGAGCTTTAAAAGCTTCGGTATTTTTTCTTTTGCTTCATGCTTTGAAATCCCTTTTAATGCTGAAAGGTAAAGCAAATATTTTGCAGGGCTGTAATGCTTGTAATATCCGAACTGCTGCGGCAAATAACCGAGGAGCTCGCGATATTTGCTGCCGAGATGGATGATATTTTCTCCGTTGTAACGAATTTCTCCTTTTGTCGGAAAGATGAGTGTGACAAGCATTTTCATCAATGTTGTCTTCCCAGCGCCATTTGGGGCTAATAGTCCGTAAATTCCGTTGTCAAACTGTAAATGAACATTTTCAAGAGCAATAAAATTGCCGTAATATTTGGAAACATGGTCGACAATTAGCATCTTTACAAAACTCCTTTTATATTGGTTTTGACGAAAAACAGCTTAAGCTGATGAACATATATATACATCGCAGCCATCCCGATGATGATGTAAATAAAATACGGAACGTTTAACAAAAAGGCTTGATAAACATAGCTGTTCATGTAAGAAAGAAACAAGTTTGCGGCAATCCAGCTGATAAATAAAGCAATTTTCCCACTTTTTGTCGGTACATAAAGCAATACATACAAAAAAGCAGCAGCAAAAAGAAATAAAGATGCAACAGATAATAAAAAGGCAAAAGGAAAATGAATGGAAAACTCTGTTGCCAGCCAGAAAATGATGACTCCATTGGCGAGCATAGCGAAAATGCTGAACATGAACATACGGAATGCTGCTAATTGATACACATTGTATTTACAAGTCATTTCCACCTCAAACGCCGGCTTTTGCTTTTGGCAAATAAAAAAGAAAAAAACGATGACAAAATAAACAACAGGTGAAAAACAAAAGATGAATGTATATACATCCAAGGCTGTCCATGAAAAATATTCTGCGGTTGAAAGAACAAACATAGCAAAAACAGCGATAGTTAAAACAATCGTAAAAGCGATTTCCGTCAGATCACGAAAGACGTTGCGGAAACCGACTTCGCGATACATAGTGAACATATATTGCCAAAAGGAAGGCTTTTTGTTCATGCCTTTTGCAATAATCTTCTGAATTTCTTGTTTGATCTCCTTATCGCTAGGAAAAGGAATTTTTTCGTTATCAATGGCCATGGACATCCTCCTTTAACTGCTCATTGATTTTTCGCAATGTAGAATAATATTTCGTTTTTACGGTTGATTCTTTTATCTGGAGCTTTGCGGCAATCTCGGCAAATGTTTGGCCTGCAAAAATTTTCATTTGCACAATTCGTCGATTCTCATGATCAAATCGTTCAAGCAGGTTTAAAACCTGTTTTACCTCGTCCTTTTGTTCGATTGTAAAAAGCACATCATCACTTTCCCGCTGATCTGTTAACAAATTGACCGTTTTCTTCTGCTGTTTATATTCTTTCGAGCGATAGTAATCGATAATTCTCGCCTTTGCGATTTTATACAGCCATGTCCGGAACGCCGCTTTCCCCTCATAATGGTGAATGCCGCGCAGCATGCTGATGAAAATCTCCTGCGTCAAATCTTTCGCTAATTCTTGATCAAACGTTTGTTTAAATACGAACGCATAAATCTCTTTGTAATAATAAGAGATCAGCTTATTTGCCGCTTTTTCACTTGCCCGCTTCTGTATTGCTTTTATCCATTTCTTCTCTTGATCCATCGTGAAGCTTCACTTCCAATCCCAAAGCTCAAAACTTCTATCACTACCTATATATTCGCAAATAATAAATAAAAAGTTTTGCGAAAATCAAAAAAATTATTCAGCCTCTTTATCCAGATCCAGCCGCTAGCCTCTCGATTGTTCGGAGCTTTGCAGGCGACGCTTAACGACATATCCTTACTGATTGGACCGGTCTGCTTTATGCACACTAGCGAAAAAACGTTTCTTTCAGAACGGAAGCTTACATTACGAATAAGCGATTGTGATATAATGTGTATTCCGGCATGCAGATGAACGATATGTTTGCTTCAAAATACTGAAACGACTGCGGTTTAAAGGAAAAGCTGCTAAAAAGAATTATTAAAGTCTTCTTTATCTGGAAGCAGTAGTTTCATATTTTTTCAATTTTCCGGATAGACCCAATATATGTGCTTAAAAATCCCATAAAAGTCATTTAACATTTTGTTCCACATACATACAATTTAAATAGAGATTGTTACTAGAAAAAGGAGATCTTTATGAGCAAGATTTTATTATCGAATATGACGGTATATGCTGAAGAACGAGTTTTCAAAAATGGATATGTATTAATAGAAAATGGGAAAATTCTTGACGTTGGTCCTCAAGAAAAGCTGGCTGTTACAGACGAACGGGTTGAAAAAATTGAAAGCAAAAACAATTATGCAGTCATTCCTGGTTTTATCGATTTGCATATTCATGGAGCAGCAGGCGCTGATACGATGGATGGAACCGATGAGGCAATTCGCAAAATGGCAGCGGCACTCTCCCGGGAAGGAACGACGAGTTTTTTAGCAACAACGATGACAAGCTCTGAACAGCGGATTGAAGAAGCTCTGATCAATGTAAGAAAGTACATGGAAACAGCGAATGAACCCGGATATGCAGAAGTGTTAGGAGTCCACTTGGAAGGTCCGTTTATTTCCCCTAAAAGAGCAGGGGCACAGCACTCAGAAAATATTCTCGAACCGAACTTGCAGTTATTTAAAAAATGGCAGCATATGTCCGGCGGATCGATAAAGCTTGTGACATTGGCGCCTGAAAGAAAAGGTGGAATAGAATTAACCGATTATTTAAAACAAACAGGAGTTGTCGCCTCCATCGGGCATTCAGATGCTTCTTATGCTGAAGCTGCTAAAAGCATACAAGCTGGCATTACCCATGCAACCCATTTATTTAATGGAATGAGCGGATTGCACCATCGCAAGCCGGGAGCTGCTCTAGCAGTGCTCATGCATGATGAGGTGTTGTGCGAAATTATCGCAGATGGCATTCATGTGTGTCCGGAAATGGTGAAATTTGCTTATCAAAACAAAGGAAATGACGGGCTTATTTTAATCACGGATGCAATGAGAGCGAAATGTCTCGGTAAAGGAATCTATGAACTTGGAGGCCAAGAAGTCCGAGTGAATGAAGATCGGGCAGTTTTGCGGGATGGGACGCTGGCAGGAAGTATTTTGAAGCTGAACGATGCAGCCAAAAACATGATGGCTTACACCGGATGTACGCTTCAAGACATTATTCAAATGGCAGCCGTTAACCCTGCTAAACAAATAAACGTTTATGATCGCAAAGGAAGCATTGCAAAAGGAAAAGATGCTGACTTAGTTGTTTTAAATGACCGCCTTGACGTAGTAATGACATTTTGCCGCGGAAAACTTGCCTATTCACAACAAGAAATGTGAATGATGCTATTGCTGCCAGCGAAAGATTACGGTGATATGAGCATGAAAGCAGCACAAATGATTAGGTAAACAAGAACTGAATTTTGCATTAGGTTTAGCCGCAGGGGGATCGGGCATTGCTGCTTATAAACAGCAGCCCCATATCAATAAACAAGTTCGTTCTGTGAATCTAGATGAAGATGTGGACTGCATCCATTTAATAAAAATAGTTACGATCATGATGGGGAGCACTATCCGCTAAAAGCAGATCCTCTCTTTTGTACCGATACCATTAATAACACAAAAACGAAGTGGAATTTAAGCTATGGTGGCAGAGTCGAGAAAAACTATTGTTGTAAATGATTCCATTGAAATCGCTTCAATGATGGCTCTATCCCTTAGCCATGACTATCGCTTAATTGATGGAATGTTAGCGCAAAAAGCCTTAAACGAGCCAAAAAAATTTAAGTGATTCCGACCAGTTGTTTGAAAAATAACACCATTAACCAACCGTCTTACTAGAGAAAATATGGAATAAGTGATAAAAGGAGCGGATCCCGTTAGGAATGCAAAAACATACAAAAACCCAAAAGTTTTTCGCAAACAAGCCCATTTCAGTCAAATCGATAGGTAACTATTTCAACCACTTTCGCACTTCCTCTTCCGCAAGTCCAGTGAGATCGGCAATATCTTTCGCTGCCATTCCTTTCGCCGACATATGCCGGATCATGTTCTTCCGTTCTTCCTCCCGACCTTGCTTTAGCCCTTGTTTCAACCCTTCCTCCATCCCCGCACGCCGCTCGCCAAGAAGATTGGACAATTGATCCCGCAGCCATTTCAGCCGCATTTCATACGCGTAGCGATTTTCCGAACTGACGCTTAGCTTCTCCCACTCTTCCAATGCTTCGCGAATTTCTTGCTCGTTCATCGCCAACACCTCCAGTTCCTTGAGAATCTTCTCATCGATCTCTTGTTTCCGGGCATCCACCGCTGACAGCATCATCAACCAGGGCCACTCCGAAGATCGCTTCACATCACGTCTATATTTCTTCCATTTTACCATAAATTGTGATAAGTTCTTTTTCCCTTGAAAATAGATCCTAATTATTTTCTAGATGAGTAATCCTTCCTTATTTTTCAAATGGAGGCGGAAATAAAGGAGTTATTTTATTTGACTCGATCGAAATAGCAGACAGGATCTGAGAAGAGGCAAGCATGATCCGTGCCTTTCCGCGAAGAAGCATTAGACTAAGTTTCATCATAGTCCGAATCCTTTGACTGCATGTACTTATTGAAAGGGAGAGTGTATGAATGGGTACGAAGACTTGCGGCAAATCAAAACACGTATTCAGGCTGTAACAAATATTCTTCTTCATGAATTCATCAGGAAAACTCTTGCATTCTATGAAAATAAATCTCGCGACTCAAAAAGCTGTTTTCTGCAAGAAAAAATACAGAGTGTTGCAGTATACCTATATCAAAATTATGTATAAATATACATATATGTGATCTATCCATCAAGGGCTTGGCGTGAATCCTCTGTAGCCATGATTCTTTAGTCAAGCGTCAGCTTCAATAATTTTAGCAAAACCTAAAGCTCTCTCCATGTATAGCCCCTTTGCATATCACTGCATATGGATTTTGCAATTCTCTGCCCTTTTATTTTGGAAAAAAACAGAAACCCAAATGAACTGGAAGCTGTACTATGAAGTGCCCAGTTATCAAGAATACTAAACTGAGGTTGTGGAAATCCAAATATTGATACCTGAACCATTTGAAATTTAGAGAAATTAAGAACAAAAATAAAAAAACTTTAACATCTAATCAAGTTTTTTATTTGAACATTTTACATTTTTTTGTTCTAAGAGCCATAAGACTTTCAAAAGAAAAAAGGACTTCACCCCTCATTTGTAGAATTTTTGATGTGACCAAAACACAATAATTCGCTAGGGGGAAGTCACTTTGTACATTCTACAAGAAAGTCTATTTTCCATTTTGAAGAACTGTAAATTTTAGATTCTAAAGAAAATTTGCCAAATCTTTTTTAGTGCTCTTGATTTACGTCCCTTTGCTAAGCAATTCTTCACCCCAAGGGGGGCTGAAGGTCATTCTAAGGAAAGGAATTTTAAGAGCTCTTATTGCTGCTCCATTAGAAGGTTTTGATACGTTTACAGACCTTCGTAACCGATTGGATTAAGACATTCATTCCGTTATCAATGCGGTTTAAATCGGTCGACCTGCACCATCTACCTCTACTTTTAGTACAGTATTTTCCATGAACACACTCAAAAAAATCTTTATATGATCTTGTCCAGATAGGCCAAGCTGAAGGCGTATCAATGGAGGGCATCAGGCTATCGATAGTGCCGCCATTAACGCCTATGAAAATAACAAGTCTAAAAACAAACAGGCAATGCAAATTGGGGAGCAAAGTTTGATTCTTTTAGCAATAAAATCACTTGGTTTGGCCATAAAGTGCATCTTTCTGTAGATACCATCAGTGAATTACCGATTGCGATTGAAGTAACTCCAACTCATGTAAACGATGGAGAAGTCGACCCAACATTGATCGGAAATGTGACAGATTGTACAAATTTCCAAGTCGAATTCCTGATCATGGATGGTGGATGTAACCAACTTTATGAAAAACCGATTAGTTTCTATCAAATTGAAAATTAACAGATGTTAAAAACTCCCTGCAAAAAGTCTTTTATTTATAAATATCCCCTATTGACAAATATTTCGTTTCCAAATACGGTTCAATGCCTTCCACTCCACCTTCACGGCCGATTCCGCTTTCTTTCATTCCTCCAAAAGGAGCGTGGGCAGCAGATGGAGAGCCGTCATTCCAGCCGATAATTCCGAAATCTAAATGCTCATGCAGATAGATGCCTGTTCTATAGTCATTTGTAAAAAAGTAAGCGGCCAGACCATAAGGCGTGCTGTTTGCAATATTAACAGCTTCTTCTAATTCCTGAAACGTTGTGATTGGCAAAATGGGTCCAAATGTTTCCTCTTGCATAATCTTCATGTTCTCATTGACATTTTTGAGAACCGTCGGATAAACAAAGAAATAGCCTTTTTCCCTATTTGCATTGTATTTATTGCCGCATAGAACTTCAGCACCTTTACTGATTGCATCGTTGACCTGCGAGACAATCTTATTAAAGCCTTTTTCATTAATAACTGGCCCAATTTGAGTGCCTTTTTCCAAACCATTTCCAACTTTTAATTTTTTAACTTCATTTGTTAATTTTTCAGCAAATTCCTCTACAATGCTTTCATGCACTAGAACTCTATTTGCACAAATACATGTTTGACCGGCATTTCTGAACTTGGAAGCTATCGTTTGTTCTACCGCCAAATCAATATCAGCATCATGTGCAACAATGACCGGTGCGTGGCCGCCTAATTCCATTGAAACATGTTTAACTGTACTGGCACTGTCTCTGATCAATAATTTTCCTACAGGAGTCGAGCCGGTAAACGTAATTTTTCTGACATATTTGCTTTCCGTAAATATTTTTCCTACCTCACTGCCATAGCCATTCACACATTGAATTACATCCGCTGGTATTCCGGCTTCATGAGCGAGCTCAATCAATTTCATCGTGGTTAACGGGGTATCTTCTGCTGGCTTCACAACGAATGTACATCCAGCTGCCAATGCCGGTGCAGCTTTTCTTGTCATCATTGCAGCTGGAAAATTCCAAGGAGTAATGGCTGCAACCAATCCTACCGGTTGGCGGCTGACAATGATACGTTTGGATTCCGTATTTGCAGGAATTGTTCGTCCATAAAGCCGCTTCGCCTCTTCTGCATACCAATCAATGTAACAAGTTGCATAGTCAACTTCACCCAATGATTCGTGCAAAGGTTTACCGCTTTCCATTGTCATGATCTTTGCAAGATCATCTTTATGTTCTTGGATTTTTTTAGACCAAAGCTTTAATAGTCTCGATCGTTCATGTGCATTTATTTTGGACCACTTTCGGAAACTTTCATGCCCTCTCCGCAATGCAAGATGAATCTCTTCTTCTGTATCTGCCTTTACTTCCTGGATCAACTCACCTGTTGCAGGATTCGTGACTTTAATCGTCGCTGTCATCAAGGTTTACCTCCCTCTGGGTTTTTCTTTGCCGGGATATAATAATATATAACGCCACTGGTTAATGGATTCCCGGCAATTTTATCCTCAGTTTCTTCACCCAGTTCATTGAGCAAAAGCTTTTTCCAATATGGATAACCCTTTATTTAATTCCTCGTCAGTAATAACCAACGGAGCTAAAAAGCGTATAATATTTCCATCAATACCAGCTGAAAGCAATAAAAGACCATGTTCATTCGCATATTTCAGAATTTGATTCGTTTTCTCTTTATTCGGTCGTTTGTTCTGGCGGTTATTTACGATCTCCACCGCTACCATAGCACCTAAGCGGCGAATTTCCCCTACAAACTCATGTTTCGCTTGTAATTCCAGCAGTTTTTTCTCAATCTTTTGTCCCAGTATTTCTGATTTTGTGAGCAAATCCTCTTCTTCGATGATATCAATGACTGCCAGTGCGGCGGCACAAGCTACAGGATTCCCAGCATACGTTCCACCCAGTTCACCCGGATCGGCAGCATTTAAAATTTCCGCCTTTCCTACTACACCGCTTAAAGGCAACCCGGCAGCCAATGACTTGGAAACAGTAATCAAATCCGGGACAACATCAAAATGTTCAATTGCAAATAATTTGCCTGTACGGCCAAAACCAGTTTGAATTTCATCTGCCACAAAAACAATACCGTGATCATCACAGAAGTCCCTGACAAATTTGACAAATTTCTTCGGTGGGATAATAAAACCGCCTTCCCCTTGAACAGGTTCCATTACGATACAAGCAACCGTTTCAGGTGCCACAGTAGCAGCGAAAAACCTCTTGAATTCTTCAATCGTCCAATCAATATATTGTTCATCTGTCATATGATCCGGTTTTCGGTACAAGTATGGATAAGGAGCTTGATACACTTCTGAAGCAAAAGGACCGAATCCGAATTTATATGGTTTGACTTTGCTCGTCATGCTCAACGTCAGATTCGTTCTTCCATGAAACCCTCTGACAAATGAAACGACCGCTTGTCTGCCTGTAAATTTACGGGACACTTTAACTGCATTTTCGACTGCTTCAGCCCCCGAATTAAAAAGAATTGCTTGTTTATCAAAATTGCCTGGCGTAATCTTGCATAATTTTTCTGCCAGCTTAATGTATCCTTCGTACATGATCACATTAAAACCAGGATGCAAAAATTTATCAACCTGTTCTTTTACCGCAGCCGTTACTTTAGGATGACTATGCCCTACATTTAAAGTTCCGATTGCCCCTGCAAAATCTATCCATTCATTCTGATCAATGTCTACGATGGTAGCCCCTTTTGCATGATGCGCAATACTTAAATTTCCATTGCTCACCCCTTTAGGAACATACTTTTTCCGTTTAGCCTGCAAGTCTTCCATCGTTGTCGATGATGCCATTTTTTCATTGCCTCCTCAAAATCAATATATATACGAATTATGTCAATTTTCTGTTATAGTGAAAAGTACCAGTTTTCTGATTTTTCAGGTACCAGTTAAAACGTTAAACACTCTTTATAAAGCTAGGGGTATGGTAAAAACTTAAAATGCACACTGTTCTCATTTACCTTCCAATTCACTTTCTATATAAATTAGAAATCCTTCAAAGGGGATTCTCGTCAAAGGCTAAGTCGACGAGACATCTTTAAATTTTTTTACAGAGTCTTTTCTAGAACCAAACAGATACAAGATTGTTCCGATTCCATACCACCCAAACACAATTAACCATTCCATAGGCCAAACAAGCGCAGATGGCATTCCAGGTAAATAAAAAGTAATAAATATAATACTTAAAATTATGGCGATGACTCCAGTTAATTTCCAATTTCGTATCTTATATGGACGTTCTAAATCAGGTTCTGTTTTTCTAAGTTTCATAAATGAGATGGAAACAAGCATATAACCGATGACAATTCCAATGCCACCAGCATTTACAAACCAGTTTAAAGCTGAATGCCCTAAAAATGGTGCAAAAAAACCAAGTAATCCTAAAAAGATAATGCCATGTGTCGGTGTCTTATATTTTGGATGAATGTAAGCAAACCATTTTGGAATCATCCCTCTCTCCGCCATGGCAAATAAAATTCGACTTCCACCAATAATGAATGCATTCCAACTTGTCACGATTCCGGCAACCCCACCAATCACAAGAATTGTTCCAAACACTGGACTTCTAAATAGATTCGTCATTGCATCAGCAGTAGCAAGTCGGGTAACCTCGAGTTGAGACGGTGTTAATCCAACTGATACCCCATATGCAATTAAAATGTAGAAAACAATGGCCAGTATAATAGAAAAAATAAGTATCCTACCTATTACTTTTGGTGGTGCGTTTACTTCTGAAGCGATTTGCGGAATAACATCGAACCCTACAAATAGGAATGGAATCATGATAAGAACGACCATCACTCCCCCACTCCTTCTCCTAGAATTGAATTCGTATGCACCGAACCTCCATTTGCAAATGCTCCAAAAACTAAAACTAAGCCTATTAAAATAACAGCAATAGTTAAAATATTTTGAAAAATAGCAGCCGGTTTAATTCCAAAATAATTCATCGATGTCAACAACAGCGAACCAAAGGATCCAATCAAAACCCAAGTTAAATAAATATCCCATCCTCCGAGATTCCATAAAAAGAGTTGGTGATCAACAGGAATTATATAATCAATGACGGTAGGTAATGCAACTGCCTCAAAGGTAATAACTGATACATATCCAAACAAGACACTCCATGCAGCAATATATCCCAACCTATCATTAAAGGCTCGCTGGACGAACACTAATCCACCGCCAGTTTCAGGTATTGCAGCTGCTAACTCTGCATAGGTCAGACCAATAAAAGTAACAAGCAGCCCACCTAACAAAAAGGCAATTGCCGTTCCTAGAAAACCTGCTTTACTTATCCAATCACCAGAAAGAACAACCCATCCCCATCCAAGCATTGCTCCAACAGAAAGAAATAGAACATCGGCTCTTGACATTGATTTTGAAAATTTATTACTCATTACTCTCACTCCCTTTTAAATTTATTAAGAAAGTATTATTATAAAACATTGTAGAAAACAAAAGCTTTGTTCCGTCACATACGAATACATAATTAGAAAATGCACATTTCTATAACCATCTCCACAGCTTTTGCATTAATAACGGAAATCGCATAGACTAAAAACAATTCTAAGGAAAAATAAAAGCCTGAATCCCCTTACATTTTTATCTTCTTTTTATGTTACTATTTCTAACATCATTTATCCTGATAATTTACACTGATAATAAATAATATTACGATAAATACATTAAAAGAAAAGTACCAGTTTTCTGATTTTTCAGGTACCAGAGGGAGAGATAGATCATGATATTTTTTCAAATAGATAAAAAGGATAAGTCAAATCATATCTATCAACAAATTTATAAATCGTTAAAAGAAGCGATTTTAGAGAGAAAGATCCCTACCAATGAGAAATTGCCTTCCAAAAGAAAATTAGCAGAAAAATTAGGAGTGAGCATTAATTCGGTTTCAAATGCGTACGAGCAGCTCCTGGCTGAAGGATATATTTACGCAATTGAAAGAAAAGGCTACTATGTGGAAAATATTACACAGTTCAACAATCAAAAAGAGGCTAAAATGAACTTTCCAGATGATTTAAAAGAAGAATTCTCCAAGAAAGATGAGGGATGGCTTTCCTTATCACATATGACGGCTGACATCTCCATGTTCCCGTTTAAAGAATGGATGAAGTGTGAAAAAATAGCAATAAAAAATCACAAAAACGAACTTTCGGACATTTCTCATCCTCAAGGTCCTTACCTTGTGAGAAAAACCATCTCGCGTATGATTGCGCTTACACGCGGTGTTAAATGCGAACCAGAACAAGTGATTATCGGCCCCGGGACACAGCCCTTGTTACGTCAAGTGTTGGGCATGCAGAGGGAAAATATAAAAGCTGCAATTGAGAACCCTGGGTATTCTCGCATCTACCAATTATTAAAAGATATGAATTTTGAAGTTTTTCCAATCGATCTTGATAAAAAAGGAATAGACATCAAGAAAGTGGAAGCTTTGAATCCAGATTTCCTTTTTATCACCCCGTCACACCAATTCCCGACCGGAATCATTATGCCTATTTCAAGAAGAATTGAACTTTTGAATTGGGCCTCGGCTTCTGAAGGAAGGTATATTGTAGAAGACGATTACGATAGCGAATTTAAATACGGAACGGACAATATTCCGTCGCTGCAAAGCCTAGATCGGAATCAACGCGTGATTTATGCAGGAACATTCTCCAAAACGATCATGCCAAGTTTCCGAATCAGTTATCTCGTTTTGCCTCCCGATTTATTAAGAGAGTACAAAAGACATTTTTCATATTGGATACAGGGAAGCAATACACTGAATTTATTTACGCTTCACTATTTTATTGAAAGCGGCGAGTACGCAAAACACGTCAAGCGCATGAACAATCACTATGAGATGAAAAGAGAAAATCTGATTAAGGAATTGAAATGGAAATTTCGAAATGGCATTAAGATTAAAAATGTGCCGGCAGGACTTCATTTCATTGCGGAATTCAAAACGGATAAAGGGTATAAAGAAATTGAAGAAAGAGCAAAAAAAGAAAAACTTGAAATATACTCCATGAAGAGATTCAATTTACTAGGCAATATCGAAGAAGGGAAAAAAATTATTTTGATTATCGGATTTGCTAATATAAAAAATGAAGACATACCAGTTGCCGTAGATAGATTGTACCGTGTTATTTATTAACTTTACATCGGACGAATAGCCGCTTTAGGAACAATGCCATAATGTTTTAAAATGATTCATCTTGGTTAAGAATGCTCAATTTCTATTTTCCGCTGTGACCTTTTCCCTTTTACTTATAATATCTGTCCGTAGTTAAAAGAGAACTATCAGCTTTTATACGCACAACCCATTTAAGAGCAAAAGAAATGATTTTATTTAAAATTTTTCGATCTGACATGACTCATGGGGAAGGTTCTTAAAAGCCTTTTTTTCTTCTCCGATCGGACCTACAAAGTCATTAAACTGGCTCATGAAACGTTGACAAGAGCTGGAAAAGAAAACCCAAGCATCGCCGTGTGCGGCATCAACCCTCACGCTGGAGAAAACGGACTGTTTGGCAATGGAGAGGAAGAGGAAAAACTCATTCCCGGCATCCGAAAAGCACAAGTGGAAGGAATCAATGCAACCGGACCATATCCGGCAGATACATTATTTTACCGTGCGGTGCGCGGAGATTTTGATATTGTTGTCGCTTGCTACCATGACCAAGGGCACGCCCCTATTAAAGTGCTGGGGCTGGAAGCCGGAGTAAACATCACCATCGGCCTCAAAGGCGGTATCATCCGCACATCTGTCGACCATGGAACAGCCTTTGATATCGCAGGAAAAAATCTGGCGGACGAACGCAGCATGCTCGAAGCCATTCGCCCGCTGTCGAACTGGCTCCGAAAGTTTAAACACCAACCTTTTTGCTTTATTTATCTGTTTTTGGCAATTAAAAAATGTATGAATGACAAAATACGAATATTCCATTCCCTGTATAAAATTTTAGGTCTATATCGCTTGACAAGGAGCCTCTGCGGACATGTTTCCTAACGAAAGAAGCGAGCGCCAATCCTTACTTCGCAAGGCATCAAGCCTAACATGTCTGCCACTCCATGTAAAATTTATTCGGATCATTTATGCTAAATAAGCAGTATGCTCGGATATGGTGTTCATCTACTTGACCTTAATTTTTTGTCCGGTTAAGTCAATTCATTTTAGAACCAATTTTAAAAATAAGTTCTTCATAAATTTTTAGCGATGAGGCAAACAAGAAAGACGAACAAGAGCGCCCAGATGGCGGCTGGTAAGCTATTTCTGTTTCCATGATTTCAATGACGGAATAGCTTTCACCCCCATAAAACCTCCGTCAGCTTTTCGGCGCGGCAGGCGCCTGTGGCTTTACCTTCAGCAAAAAGAAAATGCCAAGGAGCACCATCAGCAAAAGCGATCCCATCGCCAACCGATTGGCAATGTTTCCGTATGAATGAAAAAGGAGGGTAATGCTTCCATAAATCGCTGGACCAATGATGGCTGACACTTTTCCAGAAAAAGCGAACAGTCCGAAAAATTGCCCTTGCTTATCTGGCGGGGAAAGTTCGACTATATATGTTCTCGAAGTGACCCACATCGCTCCTAAACTGACGCCGAACAAACTCCCAGCAATCCAAAAAGATAGCTTGGAAAAAGCAAGCACCCCTATCGCCAGTGCGATGCACATCACGATGCCGACATACAAAACCGCTTTTTTGGCTCCCTTGCTTCTCGTAATATAGCCAAAAAGAAAGGAACCGATAATACTCGAAACTGTGGAGACTAAATATAAAAGGATGAACTCCCCTGCCGTAAACCCGGCAATGACTTTGGCATAAACGGACATGATGGCGATCGTCGTCGCCACCGCATCATTCAAAAAGAAATAAGCAATCATGAAAGTAAAAATGTTTTGATACTTTTTCATTTCTTTCAATGTTGCATAAATATCCCGATAGCCTGCAAAAAATCCGGCCTTTCGCTTTAAGGCATCGGCTTTTTCGGCTTCTTCTTTGACAAAGAAAAACAGCGGGAAAGAAAAGAGGAGAAACAAAAGGGCGCTTGGAATAAAAGCTCGATAGTAATCCATTTCTCCAACAAATGGATACACAGCGAGCCCGACAAGCGTTCCGACATATCCGACAGCAACGCCAAAACCGGAGATAAGCGGTATTTCCTGTTTATTCCCCAAACTGGAAATCATGGAATCGTAAAAAACAAGGCTCGAATGGTAAAAAAACTTTGCTGCGACAAATAAAAGCACGATTATGACAAAAGACGCCGGCAATCCAAACATGGCATTCCCAAGATTCGAATATCCGGCAACACCCATAAGCAAAGTTGCCGTAACCGAAAGAGTCGTAAAAATCCCAAGCCATTTCTTTCTTCTCCCGGTCCGGTCAATCCATGTGCCGTATAAAGGTGAAAATATCACTAAAAAGAAAGAAGCTAACGCATTTGCATACGAAATAAATGTACTGGCGATTTGGTTCAAGCTCTCGCTTTTTCCCACCGTTTCCGAAACATAAAGCGGGAAAAAAATCGTATTCACATTCGAGGAAAAAATCGTATTCGCAAAATCATACAACGCCCACGATAAAATCGGCAACGAAACATACAGTTTCCAGCCCGGCTTTTCATACGCATGCGAGGCAATCTTCTCCACTGCACCCTCCCCCATTCTGTCGGTGATAAAACGGCCGCAAACCGTTTATTCCATATATAGATTACTTTGTATATTTAATGATTTTGTTTCATGGATGTAAATTTTTCGAAAGAATACCTCTTGCTTCCGAAAACGATAGGTTTCATTTTTGTCAGAATATAATTAATATTTTAACAAATAAATGTGCATTTGTGTATGAGCATCGTTTGACAATGAATGGAGGAAGAAGATGACCGTAATCACTCAAACACAACACGGGCGCCTTGAATTCTCCAAACTCACTTTCATAATCGCTCCAAGGCTCATCACAGCCGAATAAAAAGCAATCAACACCTATAAAATTGATGCAAGATATTAATAGCTCCATAGAATTGTGCAACGATTTAGGGTACGAACACATTCAAGGCAATACTACACTGCGCGAAACCATTTCCAAGCATATGAAAACTTATTGATGTATCGAATCTGCTCCTTCTTCCATTTTGATTACATCCGGAGCCCAGCAGGCCATTCATCTCATTATTCGAGGTTTACTTAAACCTGGAGACGCAGTTGCCATTGAAGATCCTTCGTATGCCTATTCGCTCCCGATTTTCCATTCGGAAGGATTAAATACCCATCTATTACCCGTACAAAATGGAGGAATTGACCCAGATCAAATTGTCGAACTGCACAAAAAACACCGCCTCAAAATGTTGTTCCTGAATCCCACTTACCAAAATCCTACAGGAGCGACACTTGATCTTGAAAAAAGTGTAGAATTCTTGAAATATGCTCAAAATTTGGTATAGCCATTGTAGAAGACGATCCGTACAGTATCACCGGTTATGATGGTGCAAGTATCGATAATATTATGAAATCTATGGATAAAGAAGGTTGGGTCTACATTAGTTCATTGACTAAAATTATCGCTTCAGGCCTTCGCATCGAATTGAAACCAGTCTATTCCTTTCTTCTTGCCCTTTTACAGCACTTCCACCTAAGCATTTTCGAATAGTTGGGCGTTTTGGGCTGAAAAGACTAAAAAAACCGTCGGAGAATAACTGGTTTTCTCCTTCATCCGATTGTAAAGTAGTTAAAAAGAAAGATATTGACAATAAAAAATATTCTGAATATAATAAAAACTGAGAGGTGATTCATATGTCAGAAAATGCTACAGCAGAAACTCTTAATCTAACAAAAAAGGGCATGGAAACAAGGGAAAAATTATTAAGGGCAGCAGAAAAGGTTTTTGGCAAAAAAGGTTATTATGAAACTTCCATCGTCAACATTACTCAGGAAGCAGGCGTTGGCCAGGGTACCTTTTATAATTACTTTCAATCAAAAAAGGAAGTCTTTGATGCACTGATTCAAATGTACAGCCGAGAATTAAGATTCAAAATAAAAGAGGAAATGAAGGATGCGGAGAATCATGAAGATGCCCAACGAAAGGGATTCCAGGCATTTTTCCGTTGGGTGAAAGACTACCCTGAGCTATACAGCATCGTTCAGCAAGCAGTTGTTGTCGACAAGGATTTATATCGCTGGTATTATGACAAACTTGCTTCCGGTTTTTTAAAAAGTTTGTCATTGGGGGTGGAAGACGGAGAGTTTAAAGATATCAATCTGGAAACCGTGGCGTATTGCCTAATGTCTATCGGACAATTTTTAGGCATGCGCTGGGTGTTTTGGGAAGGACAGGATGTGCCGGAGGAAGTTTTTGATGCCGCGATGACGCTGATCTTTAATGGAATCAAAAAAACATAAAGGAGATGGGGATTTTATGCAGGGAATCGCTTATTGGATTGAAAAAAGAGCAAGCATTAATCCGGGGCGAATTGCAGTTATTACCGATCAGGAACAATTAACTTATAAGGAATTAAATGAAAGCATTCAAAATGCAGCCCTATTCCTATTGAATGAACTGAAAGTGAAAAAAGGAGATCGGATTGCAATAATTTCCCAAAACCGTCTCGAGTATGTCGTTTTGCTGTTTGCCATTGCACGGCTTCAATGCATCGCCGTTCCTTTAAATATCCGTTTGAATATTAACGAACTGATTTTTCAGCTGCAAGACAGCGGAACTTCTATATTAGCTGCGGAAGAGCCGTTTTTTGAAATGGCAAAAAGCATCGAAAAAGAAACCGGGGTTAAGCTGTTTTCCATCGAGAAGCTGAATGATATAAAACAGAAGGAGGCAGAACTGCCTGATGAAGAAATTGATGAGAATGACCCTTACATTATTTGCTACACCTCGGGAACAACCGGGAAGCCAAAAGGAGCGGTGCTCAGACAAAGCAACATGTACTGGAATGCGATTAACAATATTCTTGCCATTGATTTAACATCCATGGACCGTTCCATGGTGTTGCTTCCGCTGTTTCATATCGGCGGAATTGGCTTATTCGCCTTGCCGACACTCTTTGTCGGAGGAACGATCATTATACCGGGAAAATTTGATCCGTACAAAGCCATCGAGATGATTGAAAAACACCAGGCTACGGTTGTGATGGGCGTGCCATCCATTCACCAGGCTTTATTGGACTGCCCGGCGTTTAATGTAGCTGATCTGAGTTCCGTGCGCTGGTTCTACAGCGGGGGCGCGCCATGTCCTCGCGAACTGATTCAAGCGTTTACGGATAAAGGCTATTTATTAGGCCAAGGGTTCGGACTGACTGAAACTTCTCCGACAGTCTTTATGCTGAGCCGAGAAGATGCCCGTAGGAAAAAAGGATCGATTGGAAAACCGGTCTTATTCAGCGAAGTGAAGCTGGTGGATGAGGAAGGAAATGAGGTTAGGCCGGGCGAGGTCGGCAATCTGCTTGTCCGCGGCCCAATTGTTATGAAAGAATATTGGAATAGACCGGAAGCTACAAACGAGGCGATAAAAGACGGCTGGTTCCATACAGGAGATCTGGCACGGACAGATGACGAAGGTTTCTTCTATATTGTGGGAAGGAAGAAAGAAATGATCATATCCGGCGGAGAAAATATTTATCCCCTTGAAGTGGAACAAGTCATCAACCAGCTGCCGGAAGTCAGGGAGGCGGCGGTGGTCGGCATTTCAGATCCGCGCTGGGGGGAAGTTCCGGTTGCTTTTATTGCGAAAAGAGAAGGCGCTTCGATAACTGAAGAGGATGTAAAAACTTACTGCTTGAAATTTTTAGCAAAATATAAAGTGCCGAAAGAAATTTATTTCATTGATGAACTTCCGAAAAATGCGACAGGAAAAATCCAAAAGAGCAACCTGCCAGAAATGCGGGAAAGGGTGAAACAATAATGGCAAGATTCACTGAAGGACAGACAGCTTCTTGCAGCAAGACAATTACGGAAGCTGACGTTGTATTGTACGCCGGTTTGAGCGGTGATTTTAATCCGATCCATATTGATAAAGAGTATGCAAAGAATACTAGATTTAAAGAACGCATTGCCCATGGCCTGTTAACTTCCAGTCTCTTGTCACAGCTTTTAGGCATGTATCTACCGGGAAAAGGTGCCATTTATATGGAACAGACTCTTCGTTTTACCGCTCCGGTATATATCGGGGATACAATCACGGCTACAGCCACGGTTCAGGAGTTTATTGAAGAAAAGAACATTATAAAACTATTAACAGAGTGCCGGAACCAGAAGGGTGAGCTGGTGCTAATGGGATCAGCAGTTATGCTCGTGCCAAAGGAAGGAGAGAAAGTATGACAGAGCGGATCGGAATCGAAGAAACAAGTGTTTATTTTCCAAAGGATGTGGAAACCGCAGCCACATTGGCTGAAAAAACAGGCATACCGGAATCGGTCATCATTGAAAAATTTGGTTTGTATGAAAAGCATGTGGCGGATCAGACGATGCATGCATCCGACATGGCAATTGAAGCAGCAAAAAATATTTTGGCAAAGGTTGATCCATTATCCATTGACGTGGTGATTTATTTTGGCAGCCCCCATAAAGATTACTACGTCTGGTCCAGTGCTCCGAAAATTAGCTATGAATTGGGGACTAGGAACGCATATGCCTTTGAAATTATGAACGTAAGCTCCTGCTTTCCGATTGCATTGAAAGTTGCCAAGGACATGCTGAATTCCGATCATTCCATTGAAAACATCTTGCTGGTCGGCGGATGCAAGGAATCGCAAATTCTAGATTACAGCAATAAACGGGCTAGATTTATGTTCAATTTTGCCGACGGGGGAGCGTCTGCACTTGTAAAGAGGGGGGCATCTAAGAGTGAGATTCTTGAAAGCGCTATCATAACGGACGGTTCTTTCCATAATGATGTCCGGGTGCCTGCAGGTGGATCGGTCCATTTTGCCAGCTACGTTACCGTTGAAAACCGCCAGCATTTTATTGATGTGACAGACCCTTTAAGCATGAAGGAAAAACTCGATCCGGTATCCGTTCCAAACTTTCACAAAGTCATCAAGAAATCTTTGGAAAAAAGCGGGCTTTCGGTTGGGGATATACAGCTGTTGCTGCCGCTGCATACGAAACGATCCATGTTAAGAGAATTACTGGACGGGCTAAATTTGTCTAATGATAAGGCGATATATCTTGATCATTATGGCCATATGTCTGCTTTGGATCCTTGTATCGGACTCCACTTTGCTAGTGAGCAGGGAAAACTAAAGAACGGCGATATCGCAGTGGCAGTAAGCGCTGGCACCGGCTATACCTGGGCAGCTACGGTAATTAAATGGCTGGGGTGATGTCCAATGAAAAAAATCTGGGAATCTTTACTAATATTCGCTATATGCTTCGGCTTTTTGGGGGCGGAGACTTCTGCAGAAATAGTATATCAAGAGTCTTGGGGTGCTGAGGAGGACAGCGAAGAGCTGTTTCGAAGCCCTGTTGCATTAGCGAAAGACAGCAGCGGGAATATTTATATGTCTGATATGGGCAACCATCGGATTATAAAAATGGATTCCTACGGGAACATACTGGCTACATATGGAAAGCTCGGTGATGGACCCGGAGAGTTTAATATGCCGTTTGGCGTTGCCGTTGACAATGAGGGCAATATATTAGTTGCCGATACAGGAAACTACCGGATTCAAAAGTTTAATGCACAATTCCAGTTTATAAAAAGCTGGGGAACAAAAGGTAAGGAAAACTATCAATTCGGTTTTCCAAGAGAAATAGCCGTTGATCAGGACAACAATTACTATATCACCGATGAATTCAACCATCGCATACAGAAATTCAATTCTGATGGCGAATATCTATTAACTATTGGCGAATACGGAAAAGGAGACGGACAACTGGCATTGCCGCAAGGAATTGCTATAAGCAATAACAACGAAGTTTATGTAGCGGATACTTACAATAACCGGATACAGGTTTTTGATGTAAATGGCCAATTTAAGCGGAAAATTGGCGGACCTAAACCGGGCATGGGACCTTATCAGTTTTACCATCCGAGAGGAATCAATTTTGATCGGGAAACAGGTGCATTCTATGTAGCGGACACGTACAACAACCGCATTATGAAGTTTAGCATGGATAATCTATTTTTGTACCAGACAGGCGTTTTTCCGCTACTTGTTTACCCGAATCAAGTATTGCCTTATGGAGATGGAAATCTATATGTGACAGATACGGGCAACAATCGTCTGGTGAACTTTTTTGAAATGGGTCTTTCTGCAAGCTACATTATGTCTGTTGGCAATGACCGTTGGCACGATAAACAATATGCAGGTCCGTTCGATGCCGAAGTGGATTCGGAAGGAAACATATTTATCTCTGACTCCTTTAATCACAGAATCTTAAAGTATGACTCCGAAGGCGAACTGGTCAGCAAATGGGGCAGCATGTACGGAACGGGGGGTCCGCTTGGCTATGGCAGCTATCCAGGACAATTTTTCGTACCAAGACAAATTGCAATCGATAAATATGACAACGTTTATGTTGCGGATTCAGTCAATCACAGGATTCAAAAGTTTTCAAATTCTGGAGTGCTGCTTGCTTACTATGGATCTTATGGAACGTTAAATGGATACTTCCAATTCCCGACAGGGGTAGCGGTTGACAGAAAAGGAAATATTTTTGTCGCTGACTCGGAGAACAACCGGATTCAGAAGTTCAATTCCCTTTTTATTTTCCAAAAAAGCTGGGGCAAAAAAGGCACAGGTGACGGAGAATTCTTCCAGCCGATGCAGATTGCCATCGACTCCCAGGATAATGTATATGTTGTAGACCGAATCAACAACCGAGTCCAAAAGTTTGATAACAACGGCAATTTTCTTGCAAAATGGGGAACCAATAACGGCAGCGGCAATCTGGATCCATTGGAAAATTGGGGAGAAGGACCGGGAGACCTATTCTTACCAACAGGTATTGCAATTGACGAAAATGATCTGGTTTATGTAATGGATACTTCAAATAATCGCGTGAATGTGTATGACACCAATGGAAGATTTATAGAGCAGTTTGGAAGTTTCAGCGGACGTGCGGGAGATTTCTTCTCACCGCAAGGCATTGGTTTTACCAATGATGGTGAAATAATAGTCGCCGATGGATTGCTTCACCGCATTCAGTTTTATAAAAATCAAAATAATTAGGGAGGATAGGAAACATGTTCAATAAGAAAAAAGCCGTACTAAAAAGTTTTCTTATTACATGTGTAATCGGGTCGCTCCTATTGACTTCGGCATGCGGCAGCGACAGTTCAAGTTCAGAAGAAGAAAACGATACAATCAAGATCGGTGTATTGGCTTCTTTAACAGGAGCGCTGGAAGCTTACGGAAAACAAACAGTTCGAGGTTTTGAGCTTGGGCTTGACTATGCGACGGACGGAACAGGTGAAGTTGTAGGGAAAAAAATCAAATTTATTGTGGAAGATACAGAAACAAAACCGGATGTTGCTGTGAAAAAGGCTACAAAACTATTGGAAGAGGATGAAGTAGATTTCCTTGTCGGCTCAACCAGTTCCAGCGATACGCTTGCCGTTTTGCCGCTGGCAAAAGAATATAAAAGAATCATGATCGTGGAGCCAGCAGCTGCCGACAGCATAACAGGCGATAATTTTAACCCATATATTTTCCGGACAGGACGAAACTCTTCTCAAGATGCAGTTGCAGGTGCAGCTGCGATCGCTAAAGAAGGCGTTAGAATTGCAACGTTAGCGCAGGACAATGCTTATGGGCGGGATGGTATCGCAGCCTTTATTGAAGCAGCTAAAGAACGCAGCGCAGAAATTGTGGCTGAAGTTTACGCGGACCCGAATGCAACCGATTTTACAGCCAATATTCAAAGTGCCATCAGCGAAAAACCGGATTACTTGTATATCGTCTGGGCAGGCTCCAACGCGCCGTGGAAACAATTAAAAGATATGAAGGTTCAAGAGAAGGGAATAAAAATTTCAACGGCCGTACAGGATATTGCATCGCTGAAAACCATGGATGCATTAATCGGCATGGAAGGCTATTCGATTTATTATCATACACTTCCGGATAACGAAATCAATGACTGGCTGGTGGAAGAACATAAGAAACGGTTTGACGGCGAAATTCCGGATCTGTTTACTGCCGGAGGCATGACGGCAGCCATCGCCATTGTAGAAGCCTTAAAGAAAACGGAGGGAGACACGGATGCTCAGCTGTTGATTGAAACAATGGAAGGCATGGAATTTGATTCCCCAAAAGGCAAAATGAAATTCCGTGAAGAAGACCATCAGGCTCTACAAAGTCTCTATTCGATAACTCTGGAAAATCAGGAAGTCGTTGACCACCCGGTTCCGGTGTTGATCCGCGAATTGGATATGAACGAAACCGAGCCACCGATTCGAAATCAATAAAGCGAGAGGAGAATCTTGTATTCTCCTCTTTATGAAAATTTAGGAAGGGGGCGCAAGGATTGGATGCTTTATTGGAGACTCGCAATCTTTCCATTTCATTTGGCGAACAAGAAGTAATCCGGGATGTCAATTTTAAGGCGCCTAAGGGAAAATTTTTGTCTATCATCGGGCCGAACGGGGCAGGAAAAACTACTTTATTCAACCTGCTGAGCGGACAGCTCTCACCGACAAAGGGAGAGATTTATTTCAAAGGACAAAACATTACCAATTTATCAGCGGCAGAGAGAGCACGAATGGGGATGGGGAGATCTTTTCAATTAACAAATATTTTTCCGGAATTGACGGTTCTTGAAAATGTCAGACTTGCTGTCCAGTCGCAAAGAAAAGATTTTTACAGTATTTTACCGAAACCTGCCAAATACCGCAAACAGCTTGAAGAAGCAAGAAGGCTGCTTGATATGGTGTTTTTAAAGGAAAAAGAGGACTATTTAGCTATAAATTTAACCCATGGGGAAAAACGAAAACTGGAGATTGCCATGCTTTTAGCCTTGAAGCCCAATCTGCTTCTTCTTGATGAACCGACAGCAGGAATATCGGTGGAAGAAGTTCCGGTGATTTTGGAAGTGATTGAAAATATCAAAAAAGATTCAGAGAATACCATTGTTTTAATTGAACACAAAATAGAAATGGTGCTTGCTTTGTCGGACTATCTTGTAGTCATATTCAATGGGGAATTGTTGGTAGAAGGAGAACCGGGTGTAATTATACAGGATGAACGTGTACAAAATGCTTATTTAGGGGGACTTTCACATGCTGCGAGTGGAAAATCTTGAAACCTATATTGAACAATTTCATATTTTGCAAAGTGTCACTTTCGAGGTAATAGAAGGAACCATTACTGTTTTATTCGGGAGAAACGGGGCAGGAAAGTCTACAACACTTCGAACGATCATGGGATTTTACCATGTTTCGAGGGGGGGTATTTACTATAAAAATGAAAAGCTGAATGGTCTCCCAACTCATGTGATTGCCCGGAAAGGAATCGGCTATGTACCGGAAGATCAGGGTATTTTTCAACATTTAACGGTGGAAGAAACTTTTGCGCTGGCAAAAAAGGAAAAAGACCCTGAAGGAGAAGCAAAGGCTGAATGGATGCTGGAGATTTTTCCGGATTTAAAGAAATACTGGCATAAAAAAAGCGGCTATTTAAGCGGAGGTCAGAAACAAATGCTTGCCATTGCTAGGGCGTATATTAACAGCAGCGGCCTGCTTTTAATTGATGAGCCCAGCAAAGGACTATCCCCGCTGATGGTTGAAAAACTCATGGAATCGATCGTGAAAATAAAGAAAAAAACTACCATTTTGCTCGTTGAACAAAATTTCTTTATGTCCAACCACATAGGTGATTACTATTACATGATGGACGATGGGAAAATTGTCCATCAAGGGTTTATGAATGATTTGAGGGAGGATAAAGAAACGGTAAGGAAGTACTTGGGAATATCCTAATCACGTGAGGTGGAGTAATTTGAATACATTGCTGAATCTTTTGATCAACGGTCTCTCGACAGGTATGCTGATCTTTCTTTTAGCATCGGGTCTTACGCTTATTTTCGGACTTATGAGTGTCTTAAACTTTGCCCATGGCGGTTTTTTTGCATGGGGCGCCTTTTTAGGGGTATGGCTCTTTACAGTTACCGGCAACTTTTTGCTGTCCTTTATCGCTACGGTGATAGGCGGCATGGTGCTCGGCTGGATTGTTGAAAAAATATTAATCCGGCCGGTTTATGGCAATCACATTCGGCAGCTTCTTGTAACCTTAGGCGGAATGCTTGTGCTGATTGAGTTGCTGCGTGTGTTTTGGGGCTCGAATCCCATTCGCGCTGGCTTGCCCAAATGGCTTGAAGGTAGCATAGATGTTGGCGGTGTGATTTTTATCAAATACCGTTTGTTTGTAATTCTTGTCGGGCTGGTTATTTACGTTATGATTTTGCTTCTATTAAATAAAACGAAAATCGGGATTATGATCCGCGCAGGCGTGGACAACAAAGAAATGGTACAAGCGCTTGGCATAAATATTAAAGGCGTTTTCTCCTTTGTTTTTTTGCTGGGAGCGGGAATGGCCGCTTTGGGCGGATTTTTGCTGGGGCCATATTCCGGCGTGATTTTTGCTGATATGGGAATGCAATATGCGGTATTAGCATTTATTGTCGTTATTATTGGCGGCCTGGGAAGCATTCAGGGGGCAGCCGTTGCCTCAATCATTGTCGGCTTGGCAGGCGCATATACCGCTTATTACTACCCTGATCTGTCCCTTGCTGTAAATATGTTATTGCTTATTGTTATTTTATTGCTCAGGCCGTCCGGACTTTTAGGAGAAAAGGGGGGAGTCTAAAGTGGCTTTAGCAAAATATAATCGTTTTTCGCTCATTGCCGGCATAATCGCAATTCTTTTCTTAAGCATATTCCCTTTCGTCAATGATTCCCGTAGCATGCTCATTTTATTTACGCAAATCTTTATCTTTGCTATTTTTGCGATGAGTTATGATATTCTTTTAGGTTATACCGGTATCGTTTCCTTTGGTCATTGTCTATTCTTTGGCATCGGGGCTTATAGCACGGCGATTATACTGAATGCCAATGATAATACAATAGGATTTTTCCTTCTCGGCATCGCTATTGCTGTTATTGCAGCTGTGTTAATCAGCTTCTTAATCGGAATGCTGTCGTTAAGGCTGCAAAGTCATTTTTATGCCATGCTTACCTTGGGATTTTCTGAATTATTTCTTATTATTGCAGAAAAATGGAGATCGATGACGCAGGGGGGTGACGGATTTACCTTCCAGGTGCCGGAATTTTTGAGAGACCGGTTTACTTTTTACTTTTTTACATTAATCAGCCTTGTTCTTATCTATATTTTGCTTCGTACTTTCACTTCTTCATCTGTTGGAAAAGTATTAAAAGCGATTTCGCAAAATCAAAAGCGAACAGAAGCCCTTGGCTTTAAAGTTCTTCATTATAAAATTATCGCAAGCGTCATAGCCGGGGTGGTGGCCGCATACAGCGGAGCTTTATATGCAGTGACCCTTCGCTTTGTGGATCCGTCGGTCTTCTCCATTGAAACCACATTAGATGCGCTTCTTATGACAATGATCGGCGGCGTCGGTACTTTGTTTGGGCCAATTTTAGGCAGCGGAGCGGTTGAATTTATTCAGCACTATTTATCGGAGCTTGGGACCGAGTATTCAATTTTTGAACGATGGCCGATTTTCTTAGGTCTCCTCTATATAATTGTTATTTTAGGTTTTCCTAAAGGCATTGTCGGCACTTTCAAAAGCACCGTTATAAAGCGAAAGGAAAACCGGAAAGAGAAGGAAGGATTATTAAAACATTCAGCATAAATCAGCAAATTATAAAGATTCCAGTATTTCAGGCGTCGCTGTTGCCAAAGCAAAATGATTGCTTAATGGCTGCATCCGGCGCCTTGGTCGCTGATCAAGGATGAAATTGAAAAAAGTAATGCTATTGTCTTAAATTTCGTTACGAAGTGTTTGATTTAGAAAACGGAGTACCGACCTATGCCTATGAATTAGAGATCAAGCTGTTCAGGATGGATATTTAGTGGATTATCGCACGATTGAAACAAAATTAAAATTTCCTGAAGAAGGTATACATTATGATGACTTATTGGATGAAGAAAAAGAACGGTTCGAAGAAACATTTGATGATGGAATTGGCGAAGATATTGACAGCGCTGCGCTAAATGAATGGTTATTTAAGATGAAAGCCTCGAAAATACGCGTGAATGGTGAAGAGCAAATCGTTCGTACAGAATTACAAGGTGAAGCAAATCTAGCATTTGAAGCACTTGCCACACAAGCGCCTCCTAGAGTATTAAAAAAAGACACGTGCCACTAACAAGTGTAGTGGTGCGTGTTGTGGGTAAAGTCCAAAACACCAGTATTTTCGGGCTTTTCTTTAGTGTACTCTGTCAAACTTTTAGATATAGTAATAAAGCTTGTAGACTGTCTAAGCAGAGACTTTGTCAACAAGCGAAAGTACTAGCTGATGTTTTGTATTTTTCAAGAACTGACTAAGATAATGATCCTAAATTCAAGGTCTTCCTCCTGTAATCCATTCAATTAAATATCCTATAAACATTAAAATACAAAATATTATAAACATGATAAGTTTATAAATCATTTAATTCCCCACTCTATTATTTTTTACAAGGTGCTATACTAAAGTAAGCTGCTACTGCTAAGGCAGCTCTTTTTTCGTCAGATTTCATAAATGGAAGAGCGGCAGTTATCCCAGCTACTAAAGCTTTATCACAGCCACAATTGAAATATCCTTTTACTTTATAGCAAAGATCATGTGTCATACATAAAGAATCTAATTTATCTTTTGGTACACCGCCACCATGTCCAGGTCCGCACCAGTTTCCCCAAACTGGCATACCTCTTAATATTTGAGATACAGATTGTGACTCTTTTTTATTTTCAATATGATTAATTAAATATATACGTTTTACCTACGGCCGAGTAGAAACAAAATCCATTCCCGAGGGAATTCGGCGATTTGCCCAATCGCTAGAGTCCATGATACCAACATGCTGAATGACCAGCATGGTTTCTATTGAATAATACCCGTAGCTCAAAAATTAGGGGATATAAAATAGCTCTTGCATGGAAAAGTCCTTTAAAGGGAAAGTGCGATCTTCAGTTTCATGCAAGAGCACTTTCATTTTTTTCGCCTACCGAGTGCTACATTTATTTTTCGATGGCGCAGCAAAGCCTTATTAGGCGGCAGGTTTTCTAACGTTTCCACTACTTCTTCGGATGAATAAGCCTAAACCACTGTCAAACGGCTTCGACAAATGACAGGCAATCTATTTCAACCACTTTCGCACTTCCTCTTCCGCAAGTCCAGTGAGATCGGCAATATCTTTCGCTGCCATTCCTTTCGCCGACATATGCCGGATCATGTTCTTCCGTTCTTCCTCCCGACCTTGCTTTAGCCCTTGTTTCAACCCTTGTTTTAATCCTTTTTCCAACCCTTCCTCCATCCCCGCACGCCGCTCGCCAAGAAGATTGGACAATTGATCCCGCAGCCATTTCAGCCGCATTTCATACGCGTAGCGATTTTCCGAACTGACGCTTAGCTTCTCCCACTCTTCCAATGCTTCGCGAATTTCTTGCTCGTTCATCGCCAACACCTCCAGTTCCTTGAGAATCTTCTCATCGATCTCTTGTTTCCGGGCATCCACCGCTGACAGCATCATCAACCAGGGCCACTCCGAAGATCGCTTCACATCACGTCTATATTTCTTCCATTTTACCATAAATTGTGATAAATCAATGACGTGAAATTCAAGATGCGCGCTCCAAAGAAATTGTTCTTTATCTTCGCGGATATGAAAGATGGTGTGAAACCGATCGGTTTCATGCGGAAAGAGCGGGTAGTTGAGAATTGCAATCATAATGGTGGGAGGAAGTTCGCTGTACCCTTGGCCTTTGAAGAGCGACTGGGAAAAGAGCCTCGCCCAGTAATACAAAATCCGCTCCGGCATATCGTGCTGGTCAATGATTTGAATTTCCACGTTAATCCGCTCGCCTCGGTCGGTCCACACGAGCACATCAAGCCGGTTCATTTTCCCTTCTTCGAACTCTTTTGCCAGCTCTGTGTTATCAAACTGCACATCGATGATACGATCATGGCCTGTCCGATGCAAAACCGCATTCAAAAAAGCGATTGTAAGCTGCTTTCGGCTCGGATGGCCGAACAATTGTTTAAACATAAAGTCCAATTTTAAATCGAGGTATTCCTTCATAACGGGAATCATCCTTTCGAGGAGAATTTGGAGGGGAGTAGAGGTTTATCTAAAGAAAAGCAGAAGTTATTTACAGATTTTTCAGATAAAAGAAAGCACATCGCCTTACAAAACGCACTTCTTGACAAATCTCAACCAGCAGCCGTTTTAATGAAAACTTTGCCACCATATACATTCAGAACGTATGTTCTGATAATGTTATTGTAATACACCTTATCTTATCTTTCAATCACCAATGATTCGACAAATTTTGCACAGAGCCAAAAACTATACCAAAAGGTAAGCCCTTTTACACAGCAAGTTCCTCCTTCCTTAGAAATAGATCCTAGTTGTCTTCCAAAAAACAAGAACATGAGTAATCCTTCCTCATTTTTCTTAGGTTACCATTTTAATTAGCAAAGTGCCGGTGTGTTTAATCCTGCCATGGTGACCGTCGGGAAAGGGGATAACCGTCAGTATACCGAAGCATATCTGCGTTTTCAAGCCCACTACGGGTGAAGTACAGCCGTGCAAAAGGTTGTTCACTATCCGAACCAAGTTTGTTCCACATACGCACAAACATATTTCATTCGACCTAAATCTTTTCCACATCAGACCTAAAAAAGTTCCACATCAAGCCTAATATCTAGCACTCCGCACCAAATCCCCGCCACATTCCATACTTTTCGTATTCCAACGCTTGACATGTTCGCGGCGGTGATTATAATTAATTAAAAAATTGTTAATAATTTTCTTACAATAACTATGAAGAGGAAAAGTAAGGTTCAGGTATTTTTCACAGAGAGCTTCGGTAGCTGAGAAGAAGCAAAAATACGAACCCGAACAATGGCCTCTGAGTTGCGTGCTGAAAGTATTATTTTCGTGTTTTATCCCAACAAAGCACGAAGGTACGAGTAGGTTCCGCCGAGTTTGGTACTCGTTACAAATACCACAGTATGAAGGGATTAAGCCCGTAGTACTGGCAGAGGCTGTTTTGTGCGAGCAAACAGTGAAGTAAGGTGGTACCACGTGAGCAAAACCACGTCCTTATCTATATAGATAAAGACGTGGTTTTTTTTATAAAACAACAATGTATGGGGGAAAATTTATGAATCGTTTTTTAGTTATTCAAACTGATTTTGGATTAAGCGATGGAGCTGTCAGTGCAATGTATGGAGTCGCTTTGAATGTTAATCCCAGCCTGAGGATTTTTGATTTGACCCACGATATTCCCCAATATAATATTTGGGAAGCGTCTTATAGGCTGTACCAAACGATATCGTATTGGCCAAAGGAGACGGTATTTATTTCTGTTGTTGATCCGGGTGTCGGTTCAGAACGGAGAAGCATTGTTGTGAAGACAAAATCAAACCAATATATTGTGACACCCGACAATGGAACGATCACACATATAAAGAAGTATATTGGGATCGAAGAAGCAAGGCTGATCGATGAAAAGGTAAACCGGCTGCCAAATTCCGGGCATTCTTATACCTTCCATGGACGTGATATTTACGCTTATACCGGCGCACGGCTTGCATCCGAAGTGATTACGTTTGAACAGGTGGGGCCGGAAATTCCAATCGATTCGCTAATTGAACTGCCGGTTTTAGAAGCCTATATTCAAAATGGTGCGATTAAAGGGAATATTGATATACTTGATGTCCGCTTTGGAAACTTATGGACCAATATTGATCGCAGCTTGTTTCAGAAGTTAGACGTAGATTACGGAGATTCTTTTGAAGTAACGATTGAAAATGAAACTAGACAAGTATATAAAAATATTATGACGTTTGGCAGATCATTTGCGGATAGTCATTTGGGCGAGCCTTTGCTTTACGTCAATTCGCTCGACAAAATCGGTGTGGCAATCAATCAAGGATCATTTGCGAAGGCCTACCATATTGAAGCAGGTGCCAAATGGAAAATCACTATCTGCAAAGTACCGAATTTCGTATATAATGGAAATTCAATATAATCATAAAAATAAAAAAAAGGAGAGGAAGTTCATGAAAGAAAACAATCTATCGATCAAAACAATCGTAGCAATCGGAATTGGAGCAGCTGTCTTTGTTATTCTGGGAAGATTTGCGTCCATTCCAACAGGGATACCAAATTCCAATATTGAAACAACTTATGCATTTTTAGCACTTATGTCAATTATTTTTGGGCCTGTCGCAGGCGGTTTCATCGGACTTATCGGTCATGCGTTAAAAGACTTAATATTTTATGGATCTATTTGGTGGAGTTGGGTTGTTGTCAGCTTGCTTGTCGGATTTTTAATTGGTCTGGCTTCTAAAAGCATCGATATCGAATCTGGTGAATTCGGCACTAAAAAAATTATTACATTTAATATTGTTCAGGTGATTGTTCAAGCAATCGGCTGGTTCCTTGTCGCACCTTCTCTTGATATACTGATTTATGCTGAGCCAGCAAATAAAGTCTTCCTGCAAGGATTAGTTGTTGGAATTTCCAATATGGTAACAGTTGCCGTCATTGGAACACTTCTTCTTTTACTCTATGCAAAAACACGCAGTCAAAAAGGAAGTCTTGATAAAGAATAAAAGCACATTGTGAGTTTTGACAACATATTTACTTACAGGAGCTTTTACGAATGAGAAAACGAGTGATTGAATTTCATAATTTTAGCTTTAAGTATCATAGCCAAAAAAATCCAACATTAAAAAATATTCATTTAAACATTTACGAAGGGGAAAAAGTTTTAATCGTTGGGCCTTCAGGATCTGGGAAGAGCACCATTGGCCACTGCATCAATGGTCTAATCCCCTTCTCTTATAAAGGAGAAATGACCGGAAGTTTAAAAGTAATGGGTCAGGAAACAAAGGAGTTAAATATTTTTGCTTTATCAAAAATGGTTGGTACTGTTTTACAGGATCCTGATGGCCAGTTTATAGGATTAACTGTTGGTGAAGACATAGCTTTTGCACTGGAGAATGATTGCACTCCGCAAAAGGAAATGTTCGAGATCGTAAAAGATGCTTCCAAAATGGTCGAAATGGATGATTATTTGCCTGCCTCTGTCCATCATTTGTCAGGCGGGCAAAAGCAGAGGGTTTCCCTCGCTGGTGTAATGGTTGACAAAGTGGATATCCTGTTGTTTGATGAACCGCTCGCAAACCTTGACCCCGCTACTGGAAAGTATGCAATGGCTTTAATCGACAAAATCCAAAAAGAAACGAATACAACCGTTGTCATTATTGAACACCGTTTAGAAGATGTTTTATATCGCCATGTCGATCGCATTATTGTGGTCAATGACGGCTCAATAGTAGCTGATATGAGCCCTGACCAGCTTTTAACAACTAACATTTTAGAAGAGACGAATATACGGGAGCCGTTATATATTAAAGCGGTCAAATATGCCGGTTGCGAACTAACTGAAGATATGCATCCTGCTGATTTCAATCAGTTTAAAGCGGATTTATGCCGAAAAAACTTGTTGGAATGGTTTGAAGATTCAAATCCAAAAACGCCAAGTAAAGAAGGAAAACCAATTTTAGAGCTGAAAAATATTTCGTTTAGCTATTCACCAGGTCACGAAACGATAAAGGATGTTTCTTTTTCAATTAACAAAGGGGAAATGGTGAGCATTGTTGGAAAAAATGGAGCAGGGAAATCTACAATTACAAAATTAATTTGTGGATTTGAAAAGCCTTCCTCAGGGAGCATATTGTTTAACGGCAAGGATATAACAAACGAAACGATTAAAGAACGCTCGTTAAAAATCGGCATGGTCATGCAAAATCCAAATCATATGATTTCAAAGCATATGATTTTTGACGAAGTAGCCTTAGGCTTAAAGGTTCGCGGCGTAGCGGAAGCTGAAATAAAAGAACGCGTCGACAATACATTAAAAATTTGCGGGCTGTATCCATTTCGGAATTGGCCGATTTCAGCATTAAGCTTCGGTCAAAAAAAGCGGGTTACGATTGCTTCCATTTTAGTGTTAGAGCCAGACATCATTATTTTGGACGAGCCAACTGCCGGACAAGATTTTCGCCATTATACAGATATTATGGAGTTTCTTGTTCAATTAAATCAGCAAGGCGTCACAATTATGATGATTACTCACGATATGCATTTAATGCTGGAGTATACAGAAAGAGCGATAGTATTTGCAGAAGGCAGGAAAATTGCCGATGACTTAGCTGTCAATGTCCTTTCTGATATTGACATCATCAAACAGGCAAATTTAAAAGAAACGTCTCTTTATAACCTGGCATTAAAAACAGGAATACCAGAACCGAGGAAGTTTGTGGAACGTTTCATAGAATATGATCGGGAGGTAAGGCAGGTTGGCAGCCGAAATGCTATCTTATATTGACCGAAAATCTCCTGTTCATCAGTTGACAGGTGTAACAAAGCTAATATGCTTTATCTTATGGTCGACAGCAGCTATGCTGACATACGACACTCGTATTCTACTATTTTTATTTTTAATTAGTATTCTCATTTTTATTATTTCAAAAATTAAACTTGAAGAGATATTGTTTGTTCTTGTATTTATTTTAGTATTTCTTTTCATAAACAATGTTGCCATTTATGTCTTTTCACCGCAAGAAGGAGTAAAAATTTACGGCTCCAGCCATGTGTTATTTGAAATATCAGGAAGGTATAACGTCACATTGGAACAACTTTTTTACCAATTGAATATTACGTTAAAATATTTCACAGTGATCCCAGCGGCTTTGCTTTTTATTGTGACGACTCATCCGAGCGAATTCGCCGCTTCCCTCAATCGCATCGGTGTGAGTTATCGAATTTCGTATGCTGTTTCTTTGGCATTAAGATATATACCGGACGTACAGCGGGATTTTCGGAATATAGCACGCGCCCAACAAGCCAGAGGCCTTGACATGTCCCGCAAAGAAAAACTTCCTAAACGGATCAAAAATGCCGCCTCCATCCTTGCACCGCTTATCTTATCAAGCCTAAACAAAATTGACACCATCAGCAACGCAATGGAACTGCGCGGCTTTGGCAAAAACAAAAAACGCACATGGTATAGTGCAAGACCTTTTCAAAAAAGTGACTACTTTGCAATCGCTCTATTTACTATTCTGTTCATTGTCACCTTAATCATCACATTCCATGATGGAAGCCGGTTTTATAATCCGTTTTAAAAATACTCCTACTGATCGCATCCAGTAACGCTGTTTGTTGCTGGATGCGTTTTTTTGTGAAAACATTTAAATTAGCCCTATTTTAGGGGTGGGCAGGTTGCTTCCATGGGTCACAAATCGATTTTGTACGCCTTCAATAGGCGTGGGCAGGAGAAACAAAGATTCTTGTGTGAATCTCATTCGTTCAACAAAAATTTCAAAACAAAAAAGATTTCGGTTACATTTTATTTCTCAGAAGTTTGTCTTTGAGGGATTCCTGTTCGAAATATCGAACTGCCTTTTTTGATGGATTTATTTAGACAATTGGTAAAAATTTTTTCATAGTCTCGACTCTTATATTGTTAAAAATTTGATTTGGGGAAATCACAAATGTTTAAAATTCTCCGGTTATTAGTATTTCTACAAAAGTATCGTTGTAACAAACTTGATTATAATGAAATAGCTATCAGTCCTGATTTTTGTTCATTTAAGGAGAAGACTCCTAATGAACAAATGTTTTTTTACACTCAGCTAGCGGAACACTCCTAAAAAAATGCAAGCCTCTGAATTTAGAGACTTGCAAAAAAAGGACTTTATTTATCATTTTATCGTTTTGATAAAAACCTCAATGACTCGGTCTTGATCCTCTATTGTCATACTAGAACCAGAGGGCAAACAAATGCCGTTAGCAAACAATTCATCCGAAACGCTCCAACCTTCCTGGTGAGGGTAATACGTTATCCCGTTAAACACAGGCTGCAGATGAAGCGGCTTCCATACAGGACGCGCTTCAATATTTTCTTCCGCAAGAGCGTTGATAATATCCAGTGGCGTCACACCAAGCGCTTTTTGGTCAATCGTCAGCGTTGTCAGCCAGCGGTTGGACAACGTGCCTTCCAATTCGGGCATAAAGTAAACGCCTTCGATATTCCCTAACTCTTGCACGTAACGGTCAAAAATCGCCCGTCTCGCTTTCACGCGCTCATCCAACACTTCCAACTGTGCCCGGCCGATGCCGGAGATGATATAGCTATGAGATAGTGATCTTAGCTATATTGGGGTGTTTACGAGCCTAGATAAAAAAGTCTATATAGCCCCTTTACCAAAAAACATATGTACAATCGTTTTACAAAAAATTTTCATATCTAATACAAAGCCTTGGTTTGCCACATAATATAAGTCATATTTAATTTTCTCACCATGAGGAATCTCACTACGTCCATTCACTTGAGCCCATCCAGTGATGCCCGGCTTAACTAACAACCTTTGCTTTTGATATTCATTGTAACAATCTGTAATCTCAGTAATTTCAGGTCTTGGTCCAATAATACTCATTTCACCTTTTAATACATTAATAAACTGAGGCAGCTCATCAAGGCTATATTTCCGAATAAAACGTCCCATTTTTGTTACATTTGGATTAAATTCTTGTGTACTTTTAAATATAAAATCGTCTGGAACTCCATTTTTCCAATTATATTCCTTCTTTTGATTCATCCCACTATTATTTGGTTTCATTGAACGAAATTTATAGATATAAAATGTACTTCCATTTAGTCCTGTTCTTTTTTGTTTAAAAAATACTGGAAACCCATCATCCAAAATAATTAATAATGAAATGATTAATAGGATGGGAGACATTAATATAAGCGCAACTAAACTGAAAACTATATCAAAGATTCTTTTTGTTGCTTTGTAAAATATACTCTCGGATGGTACTAATCTTTCTTCGTTCTTCATCTGTAAGTTCACACTCATGCTTGACACCTCCCAATCCGTTAGCTATTCCAACAACTTGTGTGGGGTTTTTAATCTGATCAATAATTACATCACCGTTTCTCCCAAGTATACCGCCCGCCACACATCGAGTTTGTTCAATCTCACGAGTTCCAAAAACGTTATCAAAAAAGTGGAAAGTCTCTAGATTTAGGTTCATCAACGCATAATGAAAAGCAATTCTCGTATCTAGTCTAATAAACGAAACCCCATTGTTAAGTGCTACTTCTATAAAGTCTTTTGAAAAATTATTAATACCACCGTCTATTACTGTCCCATCTTGCTTTAGATAGTTTAAAAAGTCAGGACTAATAATATTTTCTGAGGATAAAAATGAAATCATTAAATCGAAATTATATTGATCATTCTGATGAAAAAGGCGAATTTTTGTGTCATTATATTTTGGAAGAATATAATTTAAAGCGTCCACAATCGTTGTAGCTTTCTCCTGATTCCTCGCCCATATAAACACAGTAGCTTCTCTTTCCGCTAACCGTAAAGCCACTTTGGAAGCTAAATTGCCTGATCCGAATATTAATACTTTCTTCCCCTGAATATCCTCTGCAAGTAAATGTCTCACCAATAAATCACAAGACTCTACCGTTACATCATTAGGTTTGAAAGGAATCACTAATGAATTAGATATATTTTTTTTAGCAATAGAGAACAAGTTAAAATTTTGTTTGTTTTCCGTATCTACTAATATATAACTGGCTTTTCCGTCTACATATTTACACACAGCTTCCCCAATATCACGATCTCCTATAAAAAATCCATAAGCTTTAATTTTGCTTGTACTGCGTCTTGGTAGTACTGCAAATTTTTTATTTGATTTAGCTGTGGTATTTAGAAAGATAATAGTATTTTCTAAACGATTTATTTCTTCTAGTTCCTCTTGGATAACAAGCTCAATATTCATGTTATTTCAAGCCCTTTTCTTGTAATAAAGTCTTGTATAAATAACCTAACTCGTTCCATATTCTTTCAGATGAAAACTCCTGAGCAACCCTTTTTTTACCTTCTATTCCCATTTTCTTTCTAATATGAGGGTTTCTAATAAGATATTCTATTTTTTCCTCTAGCTGTTTTACATTTCCTACCTCATAGATTAAACCGGTTTTCCCATCAATAACCGTATCAATTGCTCCTGTTGCATTTGTAGTAATTATAGGCAGATCAAAAAGAGCAGCTTCTAAACAAACGTTAGCAAAACCTTCTCTATGTGATGGTAGAACAAAAATATCCATAAATTTGTAATATGGAAAAGGATTTTGTTGGAAACCTAGAAATAATATTTTAGGGTCAGTTTCTATATATCTTCTTTCAGAATCAGGAATAGGATCTCCAGTTTCAAAATCTCCTAAAATTAGTAGTTTTATATTATCATATTTTTTTCTTAAGTTTCGAAACGCTTGTAATAACTCAATAACCCCTTTATCTTTTGTAATTCTTCCAACAAAGCCTATTTTAAAAGAGTCTGTCTCTAAACTAATATCAATATTGGTTTCCGAAAGTTCCTGAACTTTATTAACTTGTATGCCATTGCTACTTCCAGAACCCAATACAATAATTTTTTCTCTAGGAGCTAGCTTTAATTCAATCATTCTTTTTCTTAAACTTTCACTTACCGCAACAACTCTATGGGAACAAAAGCAAGCAATTCGTTCAGAATATAATAGTATCTTTCGTTTATAACCATAAGTAGTTTCTAGTCTTAACCCCCTGACAGTATAGATCCGTACCGGTACTCTAGTCAGCCAAGCTGCTATGGAAAGCAACAGCCCAGCTTTTGGGGTACCTGTATTCACAATATGAGGTCTGTACTTTAATAAAAAACGTATAATCTTTATTAAAGAAATTATATCTGAAAGAGGCGATATTTCACGTGCCATTTTAATTTGTTTTATATTCACTTTTTCCATCTCAGCAAATGTATCAATCTCTTTTCCAGGCGAAGAAACAACAGAAACTTCGTAACCTAATTTTTTTAGATAGGACAACTGTCCTTTCATTAACTTTAAACTTTTCGACACTGTAACAGCATGTAAAACTCTGATTCTCCCCATTTGAGCTTACCTTCTTACCTAAATTTAAAGTCTCCAAAGAGTAATATTTGCCGGACAAGTTTCCTTCTCTAATTTACTCTTAATATCTACAACAATCCCCTTACCATGCTTTAATAGTCTATCAAACTGTTCCCAACCTTTTTCCACATACTCATCATGAGGAACAGCCAAGACCACAGCATCAGCTGGAACTAGCTTATCATAATCGACTAATTCAATACCATACTCACTAACTGCTTCATCCTTATCGGCAAGAACATCTGCCACTTGCACTTCAATACCGAACTCTTGCAATTCACGAATCACATCGATTACTTTCGAGTTTCGAAGATCTGGTACGTTTTCCTTAAACGTTAAACCTAATACAGTAACTCTCGCACCCTGAATCGGCATATTTTTATGAATCATTTGTTTCACTAATGAGGTAGCGATAAATTTACCCATGTTATCATTAATACGACGACCAGCTAAAATAACTTCCGGATGATACCCAACACTTTCCGCTTTATGTGTTAAGTAATAAGGATCAACACCAATGCAGTGCCCTCCGACTAACCCTGGCGTAAACGATAGGAAGTTCCATTTCGTTCCCGCAGCCTCTAGCACCTCTGCCGTATCAATACCAAGTTTATCAAATATAATCGCCAACTCATTCATTAACGCGATATTTAAATCCCGTTGCGTATTTTCAATAACTTTGGCTGCTTCTGCCACTTTTATAGAACTTGCCCGATACACACCTGCTTCCACTACCGAGCCATAAACTCCCGCAATTATTTCTAATACTTCATCATTTTGTCCAGATACTACTTTTGTAATTTTAGTGAATGTATGTTCTTTATCCCCTGGGTTAATTCGTTCTGGGGAGTATCCAACAAAGAAATCAACACCCGCTTTTAAACCTGATGCTTTCTCAAGCACAGGCACGCATACTTCCTCTGTAGCCCCCGGATATACCGTCGATTCGTACACAACAATCGCACCTTTTTGCAAATTCGAACCAACTGTTTCAGACGCTTTCATTAATGGTGTTAAATCTGGCTGTTTCGTTTCAGTAATTGGCGTTGGGACCGCCACAATGATAAAATCCGCCTCACGGAGTCGAGACGGATCATTGGTAAAATCAATATCTGCTTCGAACAAATCTTGAGATTCGACTTCCTTTGTATAATCAATACCTTGTTTCAACGTATTAATTCGATGTTCATTAATATCAAAACCGATAATACGTCCTTTTTTACCAAACGCTACTGCGACAGGTAATCCTACGTACCCTAATCCAACTACTGCAATTTTTCTATTCATTTTACTTTCACCCCATAGTAATCAAGATACCAATCAATAAATTTACTTACTCCTTCTTTAATCGATGTTTGAGGTCTGAAATTAATTTCATTATATAAGTCCTCTACATCCGCGTATGTAGCCGGAACATCTCCCGCTTGAAGCGGCAAGAATTCTTTTTTTGCTTCGATGCCAAGCTTCTCTTCAATCGCCGTAATAAAGTCCATTAAGTTTACTGGATTACTATTTCCAATATTGTACACACGATAAGGCGCATAGCTTGTGCCTGGATCAGGTTTTTTACCGTCCCAGTTCGGATTTGGTTCAGGTTTCTTTTGAATCAGACGATAAATACTTTCAACAATATCATCGATATACGTAAAATCACGCATCATATTACCATTATTAAATACTTTGATAGGTTCTAAATTAATAATAGCCTTCGTAAATAAAAATAAAGCCATATCCGGTCTACCCCATGGTCCATATACAGTAAAGAAACGAAGACCTGTCGTCGGTAAACCGTATAAATGGCTATATGTATGCGCAATTAATTCATTCGCTTTTTTGGTTGCTGCATAAAGACTTATAGGATGGTCAACATTGTCATGAACAGAGAAAGGCATTTTTGTATTTGCACCGTAAACTGAACTAGATGAAGCATAAATTAAATGTTCAATCTGATGATGACGGCAGGCCTCCAAAATATTCATGAAGCCAACAATATTTGAATCAATATATGCATAAGGATTTACTAGACTGTAGCGAACACCGGCCTGTGCAGCTAGATTGATTACAATTGTAGGTTTATACTCAGTAAAAATATAATTAATTTTTTCTCTATCCTCTAAAGATACTTTCTCAAATTTAAAATTAGGATGCATTATCCATTCTAGTCTATCTAACTTTAGCTTTGGATCATAATAGTCGTTAACATTATCAATACCGATTACTTCATATCCTTCATTTAATAAACGCTTAGACAAGTGTGAACCTATAAAGCCTGCAGCGCCTGTGACAAGAATTTTCATAGCTATCATCCTTTTTTAATCAGATTTTTATATAAATCCTCATATTTCTTTACTATTTTAATTAAATCAAACTCTTCAATTACTCGTATTCTTGCTTCCTTCCCCATTCTTCGTTTTTCCTCTTCTGGTAATTTAATAAATTTTTTAATTGCCTTAACCAACTCTTCTTCATTAATTGGTATTGAAAAGCCTGTGTCAGCTACTATATCGGCTGAATCGCCAACATTTGTCACAATACATGGAACTTCACAAGCCATGGCTTCTCCTAAAACGTTTGGAAAACCTTCACTTTTAGAAGGAAGGATAAATAAATCAAAACAATTCATAACTCTAAAAATATCGTTTCTTTGCCCTAGTAAATGAATATTTTTTGTCCCCTTTTGTTGTATCCAATTCATTAATTTTCTATTATTTGTATCTACATCTTTCCCACATAAAATAAAATGAACATTTTTATATTTCTCTTCAATTTTTTTGCATGCGGTAATTATATACTCATGATTTTTTAGAGGATGAAAGCGACCTACGTGTCCGATAATAAATGACGAAGTAGGTAGGCCAAGTTCATTTAATATCTTAATTCTCTCATCTCTAGAAGGCTTATATTTCTCTAAATTAAATCCATTGGGAATAACAATCATTTTTTTCTTACAATATCCATATTCAGTATGAGAATTATAAGCAGCTTGAGAGCAACATATAATACAGTCTACATAACTAAAATAAGATAATTTGGCACAAATTTTTGCAATTATTATAGTACTTTTTTTATCTATACCTTTATAGAAATAACTATGCCTAATGTTCCAAACAAGTTTTGTCTTTGGAAACATTATTTTAATTAAAGCACCGACAAAATCAGCATGATACATCCAAGTTTGTAAAATATCTGGCTTCTCCTGTCTTAATATTTTAATCAGCTTTAAGAAGGAACGGAAACTAAACATACCTCTTTTCATATTTAAAGTATATACTGGAATTCCTGCTTCTTTTAACTTTATGCCTATTGTTCCCTCATCCATCATAGAAATAACAACTGGATTAAATAAATTTTTATCAATAGTAGAAATTAATTTATACAACGCTGTCTCCGCCCCACCAGTATTTAATCCTGATATTAAATTCACAACCTTAATTCTTCCCATTTTTTCTAACCTCAAAAAGTTCTAATATTAGACTCTCATATTTATTAACAATTTTTAAGATATTAAAATTTTCTTCTAATATTTCATATGTTTTTTTAGTAGGTTTTTCAAACCACCAATCATCCCAAGTAAACTCATCGATAATGCGATGAGCTTGTTGAGTAATTTCCATTATCTCCTTTGTGCCACCAGGATGATTTGTTACAATTACTGGTACTTGGCAAGCTATTGCTTCTAACAAAACATTAGGTAATCCTTCATACTTTGAAGGTAATATAAAAAGGTCTCCATACTTCATCCATACAAAGGGATTTTCCTGAAAACCCACAAAATGAACACAATCTTCTAGATTCAATTCTCTAACTAACGAAAAAAGTTCATTCTTTAATGGCCCTTCACCTAAAATAAATAAATTTACATTTGATCTTTTCATTTTTAATAATGGTATGCTTTTAATTAATTCCCTATGTCCCTTCTCACTACTTAATCTTCCAACAGTTAAAATGTTTATACATTGCAGATTGTTATTATAGTTTAGGTAAGGATTTTTCTTCCCTTTAATAAGCATATTAATATTTTCAAAATTTACAGGATTATAAATCTGCTTAACTTTTTCTCTATCTATCTTAAAATTATCTAGTAAATCTTTTTTCATAAAACTTGATTGGCATATAATTACATCTGCCTGATTATAATATTTTCTGTACAAATATCTCCATAAAATTCTATTAGATTGAATATTTTCTGAAGGTATACTTCCCTCTCTTATAATAATTTTTATCTTCTTAGGTATTAATGGTTTGATCATTAAAAGTAAGATATTTAACTGCGAAGCCGTCGATAAAATTACATCCGGTTTAATAACATCTATACACTTGATTAATGATCTCCAAGCTTTCAGAGTTCTTCGACAGTTTAAATCAAACACTTGTACATCGTTAGGAATCTCTTTCTCATATGGTCCTTCTTTTTTTACTAATACAAAATATAAATCAAGAACTCTACGATCAAAATTTTGTATCAAATTCAACATAACTCTTTCCGATCCCCCACCCCTAAGTGAGGGAGCTAATAACATCAACTTTATTTTTTTCATCATATAGAACACCTATTACTGATTTTCCTTTAACCATGATTGAAACATTAATATACTCCATAACTGGGGTTGCAAATTCCTTATTCCTAAAAGATGCTCTTCCCATTTTTCTTTTACTATTTTAGTATTTAAAAAGCCTTGTTCTTTTAGTGTTTTCTCATTTAATAAGTCTTCAGCCCATTCTCTTAGTGGTCCTTTAATCCATTGTCCAACGGGTACACCAAAACCTTTTTTTGGCCTGTCCATTAATTCTTTTGGCAAATACTTGTACATTATTTGTTTTAAAATCCATTTACTTATATTGCCTCGAACTTTTTGGTTAAAAGGAAGTTTCCATGCAAATTCTACAACATTGTGATCTAGTAAAGGAACCCGAGTCTCTAGGCTTACCGCCATACTCGCTCTATCTACCTTTACCAAAATATCATCAGGAAGATACATATTTAAATCGACGAACATCATCCATTCATAAAAAGACAAGTTTCTAGCTAGTGATCTCCCTTCAGCTGAAGTAATAAAAGCATCTAAAGGTTTTGACCCTAACACAATTTCATTAGATGGATTCCAGCTTGATATAAAATGATTGTATAGATCTTCTGGATATTTAATGGTTAACAAATTAGCTCCGCGGAAAATTTGATACATTTTCTTTTGAATAGAGGAATCAAGAAATTTTTGTATTTCAAAATTTTCAACTAGATTTATTGTTTTAGACATTACTTTTCTTAACGATAAAGGAATATAATTAATTTTTTTCCAGAAGTTATTTATAAGTAAATATCTTGTATATCCTCCAAATAGTTCATCTCCACCATCTCCAGATAGGACTACAGTGACGTACTTTTTTGCTAACTGACTAACTAAAAAAGTTGGAACTTGGGAGGAATCTGCAAATGGTTCATCATAGTAGGTAGCTATTTTTTGAATAATATCATACGTTTTATGAGGTTCTACGTATAGTTCTGTATGATTAGTTCCTAAATACTTAGCTACATCCTTAGCAAAATTCGCCTCATTATAGTCTTTTTCAAAAAAACCAATTGAAAAAGTATTGATAGGTTTATCACTTAAAGATTGCATCAAAGCGACAATTGTAGATGAATCTACTCCACCTGACAAAAATGCACCAATGGGAACATCAGAAGAAAGCATTTGTCTCCTTACAGATTGTAAAATTAACTTTTCTAACTGTTGTATTAATTCTTCATCACTATAAGAAGTATCAAATTTATTTGTAGTATCAATATCCCAATATTTAAAGATCTTATGCTCATATGTCGTTAAATCCATTTTAAAAACTGACGCTGGTAATAATTTGTATATATGTTTATAAATAGAAAAAGGAGATGGAATATAATTATACTTAAAATATAAGGATAAAACATCTCTATCGATTTCACCTTTAAAGTCTACATGTTCTCTAAAAGCCTTTAATTCTGAAGCAAAAATAAAGGAGTCTCCTTGCCAACCATAATACAAAGGTTTTTCTCCTAATCGATCTCTTATGAGATATAGGCAATTTTCTTCATTGTCAAAAAGCGCAATAGCAAACATACCAACAAATTTTTTTAGTGATTCTAATATTCCCCATGTCTCACAAGCAGCGAGGATAACTTCTGTATCAGTATTGCTCTTAAACCTATAATTATTTACTTTTAAAATTTCTTTTCTTATCTCATCAAAATTATATATTTCACCATTAAATGTTATAGTAAACCTACCAGTTTCACTGGTCATCGGTTGCTTACCGTTAGAACTCAAGTCTATTATTGACAAACGTCTATGCCCTAAAAATACGTTCCCTTGAGTATTAGACCAGATTCCAAAACCATCTGGTCCTCTATGGTATATGCTATCTAGCATTTTCTTAATCATTATTTCGTATTCATATTTTTTGAATTTTTTCGATTTGTTAAGAAAACCTAATATTCCGCACATATTCTAACCTCGACATTCCGTTCTTAAAGTTTATTTTTGTAATACTTCCTTTGGGAAAACATCATAGAAACTAATGCACTAATAGTTACAATAATAAATATACGCTTAGATAAATTTACTATATAAAGCAATTCATTTCGATGAATATAAAAAGTAAAATAAGTTAAAATAATAGATAAAGTTCCTTTAACCATGGGAGTATCAATTGATAAAAAATAATAATTCCCTATATAGATAAAGAAACAAAATATCAAAAGAAAAAATAGTAATAATGGAAATCCACCACTACTAATCATCTCAGCCCAGATATTATTTGCCATTCCCCAGGTTACGGAAGGAAATAACTCACTTTGAAAAATTGAATTAAAGGATTTAATTTCAGCACCAAGCTGCGGAGCAAATAATATAAATTGATAAATTATTGATTGAAAATGGCTGAGCCCAATATGATATTCAAGTCTGTTAATTTCATTTAATATTGTCTGAACATAAAATGGTTCAGATTTACTTAATGAATATAAATAAAAATTTACATCTGTTAACAGATGTTTGATCGTTCCCCAATCACCTATTTTTACAAGCCTATATATAGGTTTGTAAATAAAGAATAAAATAGATACAAGTAATCCACTTAATATCCATTTCCATTTTTGTATTAACACTGTTCTATAATTACCTTTAGAAAATTTTATAACTAATAATGCTATCAACGTTATTGCTAAATTAACTCTAAAGCCTACATACATATCTATTAATAATAAAATTAGGCATATTACAAATAATAACTTCTTTTTTTGTAAATAAGACACAATGCATCCAATGATAGAAGATGTAACCCATAATAATTGCCAACGATTTATATTTTCTAAAATAACACCTTTATCTGGTGAAAATAGCTGTGGACCAATAGTGATTAAAGATAAAATAAACCCTATTAACGCTAAAAAAACAATTACGTATACACTTTTATTAATACCCGTAATCTCTAAGTTTATTTTTTTTTCCACATACATAAAATCGAATAGAATAGCTGTAATAATAATAAATATAATAACTAAGATCATAATAAAATACGTTTTGGTAATTATTGGTTGATAAAAATTACTTGCAGGCTCTAATACATAACCAAAAAATCCTGGCATAAAATAAATTAAGGTTGAAAAAAACGCAATTGAAAAAAAATCAAAATGCCTTTTTTTAATCACAAAATAAAACATACCTAATAAACAAAGGAAAATAAATACCATTTTCATTTCATTTCACCTAGTTGTTTTTGATAAAGTTAGAGATATCTCTATTAAAAATTTTTCTAATATTTCCTACATTTAAACAAAATACAGTCACAGAATAAGCTACAATCCCTATTAGTACATTAATAATAAAATTTAATAAATTCACTGAATCAAAAGGGTTTATATATAAAGAGAAAACTAGAATAACAGAAGCAAAAATTATTTTGGTAATTTCCTTAATATCTATTCTTAAAGAAAAAACTTGCTGACCTATAACTATACTAATAACTAACCCTAAAATATAGGAAAAAAACGTAGCATAAACCGCTCCCATAACTTTATATTTTGGTATTAGCAAAAAGTTTAATATTATATTAGTCAAAGCGGCTACTAGACTAGACCATATTTGTAAATATGTTTTTTTTCCTAACTGATATGAAAAATCTACGACATAAGATTTAATCCCCATTATTAATGTAGCAAAAGCAATCCATTTTAATATACCCACTGTAACTTCATTGGATGTATCTCCAAGAATTAATTCTGCTATAAATGGAGATAACATTATAAATCCAGTCACACTTGGCAACATAACACCAAATGAAATAAGTCCATATTGATTAATTCTTTCCTTTACTTCAGATAATGGCTTGCTTTCCATTTCCTTTATAATAATAGGATATGCTGCTAAGTTAATGATCATAAAAATCATGGTTAATACCTGGGTTGCCAAATCATAAGCAATGGAGTAAATACCTACAGCCTCCCCCCCTAAGATATACTGTATAATAAAGCGATCAGAGGTAGAAATTATAAAACTTAACAAAAAAGTAACGGTTAATGGTGCTCCATAAAACAATAAATTTCTATTTATCCCCATATCAATAAAAGATAAACTTAATTTTTGTTTTTGACCAACCAAGACACTAATTAATAAAGGAAATAAATTTCCCAAAATTATACCTAATAATAGTCCCTTCTCATTAAAACGTAAAACGTACATAAAAAATAGAGAAAAAGGTAAAATTAATAACGATCGGAAAATAGATAAATAAGAATATCTTTTAGAGTTTAGCTCCGCCCGATATGTAGACAACGTCTGCTCATAATACGACTGGATAATTGCTAGAGGTAATCCGATAAAAAGGGATTCCTTTAGCTCCGGGCTTAAAGGCAACATAGATACAATTGTTATCCATAAAATACTCACTATAAAAGAAACTAATATAAAACTTACTCTAACATTAGTTTGAAAAATCTCTAGTTGATTTTTTGTTTTATAATGTTGTAAATACCGTTCTAATCCCATTCGTATCCATGCAAAGAAAATGGCTTGCACCATTGATGTTGAGGCTATTACAATTGAGTATCTCCCATATTCAGCATCAGTTAATATTCTTGCATAAATAGCTAGTGCTAAAAAATTTACTACTCCAGGCACAATTTTTGCAGGTACATAATTAATAATATGTCTTATCATTTTCAATTACACCTTACAATCTTATCAATAATATTAGATAACAAAGATATTTTACCATTCTTAAATCTGATCCAAAGGTATTTAATTCTTATTACGAAAATTTTAAAACAGTTATTGTTCTAGAATGAACCCCCGTAACTTAATGCCGATTTCTTTAATCGTGTACCATGACAATTAATTAGTTTTTTTGCCAAATCAACAGTTTTCACAGGCTCATCCATACCAAGCATAAAAATTATGCCGCCATTAGTGGGTAAGCCATATTGGATGACAAACTGAGATACTTTCGGAATCATTATAAAACAACACATCCATATGTTTTTTCGGTTCGGTTTTAGGCTTTTCTTCCTTTGGAGGCGCCTGCTCACGAGCCTCAAAATGAGTGGCATCGATGGCAACTGTGTCATCCGTGATAAACCCTTCAGCTACCGCCTGGGTGATCACTTGTTCCTGTACTTCTTCCAAAATGTTCGACTCTTCCAGTTTGGTAATAAGCCGCGAATAAGAGGCCTCAGAAGGCGTGTTATCTGATATGAGAAAACCGCAATTTAACTTAAAAGCAATGTCTTCATTCAACCGTTTCACAAGATCTTTAACGGTTGGGATTCGTTCAACATACCGCACAAAAACTGAAATCACCATGGCTGCATAGTTTAATTCTTCAGGTGCGCCAAGATGGGACTTCTTGGTTACTGAATAGCAGATTTTATCAAGCATCGTATCGATGGGTAGGTTCCATCTCATATAATTGCTGGATGCCAAACAAACTCATTTGTCTTATAATGGTCACAGGGATTAACCCTCCAGTCTTTTTTGGTTTTCTCGTCAATTACCATTATACAAGACCTGGGGAGGTACTTCCTTTTTTATATTTTGAAACCCTTGGGCCACAAGGACTTGGAATTTTGAAATTCACTCAATCAATAAATCAAGGCAATTCTTTTTTCAAACACCTTTTGCTACAATATACTAGCATTTTCTCCGTTTTCACTTACGTTTTCCCTTCAAGCGACGAAAAAATTTCCTCAATGTACAGTATCAATCTATGTATACAATAGTTTTAGTTGAAAACTTTTCTTCTGGATAAATCGTTCTAGGGTGGATAATCAGCAAAGCCATCATGATAAATTTGTATCATTTCTTGAATTATAAAAGAATTGATGTTTTATAAAAAAACACCTTCTTTTTTAAGACAAACTTACTTTTTAAACTATTGATTTAATGCTGAAGTCACGGGTTCTTCTGATATAAACTGAACATTTGCTATAGCCAACAATCTTTCCCTAACATCTTCTTTATCCATCTCTTCAAACCGATCCATAAAATCACGAAGAATTTTCCCGTCAACCATCGTTGCTTTTCCGATAAATATTTTCGGAAACACTTGTTTTGGATGGACTTCGTTTTCGTTAAGTAGTTCTTCAAACAACTTTTCACCTGGTCGAATGCCGGTAAATTTGATACCTATTTCTTCGACGGTGTAACCAGAGAGTTTGATTAAGTTTTTCGCAAGGTCAACAATTTTCACCGGTTCACCCATATCTAAAACAAAAATTTCCCCGCCATTTGCAAGTGCTCCGGCTTGAATGACCAGCCTGGATGCTTCGGGGATTGTCATAAAATAACGTGTCATGTCGGGGTGAGTAACAGTAACTGGTCCTCCTTCTTGAATTTGCTTTTTAAATAACGGAATAACGCTCCCTCTGCTACCTAAAACATTTCCAAATCGAACGGCAACAAATTTTGTATTGCTTCTCTTATCCAATTGTTGTATGAGCATTTCAGCACAGCGTTTTGTAGCCCCCATCACATTCGTCGGGTTCACTGCTTTGTCAGTTGAGATTAACACAAAATTATTGACACCAAATGTATCCGCTGCTTCGGCAACATTTTTCGTTCCGAAAATGTTGTTTTTGACAGCTTCCTTCGGATTGTATTCCATTAAAGGAACATGTTTATGGGCAGCCGCATGGTATACAACATTGGGCTTATGTTCTTCCATCACTTCGAAGATGCGTTCACGATCCTGTATGTCCGCAATAATTGGAACAATTTCAAATTTGTCTTGATATTTTTTTCTTAACTCTAAATCAATTTGATAGATGCTGTTTTCTCCATGTCCTAACAAAAGGATTTTTTGGGGATGGAATTTACATACTTGACGGCAAATTTCCGAACCGATTGAACCTCCCGCACCTGTCACAAGAATTGTTTTTCCCGTTAGTTTTTCTGAAATGCTTTGCATATCTAATTCAACTGGTTCACGACCTAATAAATCTTCGACTTGGACATCACGGAATTGATTAACGGACACCTTTCCTTCCAAAATATCTTCCAGCATCGGGACAATTTGTGTTTTTGCGTTTGTTTTTGTACAAACTTCAAAAATAGTATTCATTTTTCCTTTATTTAAGGATGGAATTGCGATAATTATATGTTCAATGTTCATTTTTTGAACAATGTTGGGAATATCACGAATCATACCGACAACAGGAACATTTAAAATGTCAAGCTGTTGTTTTTTCGGATCATCATCAACAAAGGCAACAGGATAGAGCTCTGCCTCTTTGTTGCGCAAAAGCTGACGTACCACCATCGTACCTGCTGCACCTGCACCAATGATTAAAGTTCTTTTTTTATCAATTGCTTTTGTCATATAATTATCTCTGAAAATTCTCCATGCAAAACGGGAACCGCCAATGAGCAAAATATGAAGCATCCAAGTAACAGTAAGCATACGGATATAAATGTCATTTGTAAGAATAAATTGAATAATAGCTGTAACAATGATAGATAAAGTAACTGCTTTAAATATACTTAACAACTCACCGATACTCGCATACTGCCATGCTTTTTTATATAGTTTATAAATATACGCAAAAATGTGATGGCAGCATAACATAGAAATTGAACTTATAATAACTAAAACTGGTACCTTGATTGTTTGATTTGGGTACAAAAGCCAGTAGCATAAATAAATAGATGTAAGTACAATCATCGAATCGAGCAATATTAACAATGACAATCTTTTTTGATATGTCAAGCGCCGATCCCCCTTTCATTTTCTCTTTAAATAGCATTTAATTAGTAACTTTATGTTTTTTTATCAACTCTTCCATAAACTGTATCAACTCTGGCTTTATTTCTTCGTTTTTCAACGCAAACTCAATCGTCGTTTTAATGAATCCTATTTTCTCCCCGACATCATATCGTTTTCCTTCGAAGTTGTAGGCGAAGACACGTTGGATTTCATTTAGTTTTTGGATGGCGTCTGTTAACTGGATTTCGCCGCCAGCTCCGATTTTTTGTTCTTCTAAAAACTGGAAAATTTCAGGTGTCAGTATGTACCTACCCATAATGGCGAGATTGGATGGCGCGGTTCCTTTTGCCGGTTTTTCGACGAAGTTTTTGACTTCGTATCGGCGACCCGTTTGTTCGAGCGGCTCGATGATGCCGTAGCGGTGTGTTTCTTCTTCAGGAACAGGCTGTACGCCGATGATCGATGCTCCCGTTTTTCCATATTCGTCCATTAGCTGTTTTAAGCAAGGCTTGTCCGCCTGCACGATGTCATCTCCAAGAAGTACAGCAAACGGTTCGTCGCCGATGAATTTTCGGGCACACCAGACAGCATGTCCAAGCCCTTTTGGTTCTTTTTGCCGTATGTAGTGAATATCTACTTTGGAAGATTGCCGCACTTTTTCCAAGAGATCAAATTTTTCTTTTTCCACTAAAGTGTGTTCGAGTTCAAAGTTGTTGTCAAAATGGTCTTCGATCGCTCTTTTTCCTTTTCCGGTGACGATGATGATGTCCTCAATTCCGGATTCGATCGCTTCCTCTACTATGTATTGAATCGTCGGTTTATCAACGATCGGCAGCATTTCTTTCGGCATCGCTTTCGTTGCAGGCAAAAATCTTGTTCCGAGCCCCGCAGCTGGTATGATGGCTTTCCTCACTTTTTTCAATATACTCACTCACTTCCCTTTGTACTTTTTGTTTATACGGACCTACGTATAATCTATTCATCAATAGAGCATACGTAGATTCATATCGGTTTTGAAAACAATAACCACTTTTTGTTTCTAGTGGTTTTCCAGTTTTGTTTTTTAGTTTTAGCATTTTTTGTTTAAATACTCTTTATTTAGTTCTCTCTGTTTGTAGGTAAATTATTTACTGACAATTTGCAGACTGTTTAATAAACAAAGCTTAATATGTTTGATGCAAATTTCAATTAAGATTTTTTATATAAGTCAATGTTTTCCTGTTAATTTTATCAATACTTTCTTGTGTTTGTTCAATATTGCTTTTTTACTCAATCCAATCATTCATAAAATAGTATAATTTTCCTTTCCATGCAGAGTAAAAAAGAATGCTTAACAGCTGCCTACAATTTTGGGCGTTATCCAGTGAATTCTTTCAATATATCGTGTTAATAAACCGGTGAAGCACGTGAAAAAGATACAGGTCTATAGGCATATCTTTCAATATACCGTGTTAATAAACCGGGCATCTAACCCGCCCTCACACCGCACCATCGACGACTAGCGTCTAAGGTGTCCTTTTGGAAGCACCCACAGCGCGGCCGAGTGCCTCTATTGATAAAGGTAAAGAGACATCACCTTTAAAAAAATTCTAAAAAACAATATATAGAAAAGGCGCTAATAGCCATTCAATATATTGTAATTTAGAAAATTCCAAAAAACTTCTTTTTTTTGATGCGCTCGGGAGGTTCTTTGTAAATCGCTTCGTTTCGAATGACGCAGTCGGCGTTTTCTTTGAAATATTCGACCGCATCTATGCCAAATTGTTCTTCCACTTCCGCAAAAGCTTCCTGCATGTGAAAGCTCCTATACTTCAAATCGTGCGCATCTGAAGCAATAAAATGAACAAGATTGGAATTTAGCAACTCGAAAGAAAATTTTTTAATTTTGCTGCCAAACGTTCCCGTAAGGCTTGCTGCTGTCAGCTGGGCTGAAGCTCCCTGCTTTACAAGCTTATACAAAAGGTCGGGATTTTGCGCAATTTCGCTGTTTCTCTCTGGATGGGCAATGATCGGATTCAGCCCGGCCATCATCATATCAAATATCAACCGTTCCGCATATCTTGGCACATGGTTTGAAGGAAACTCAATTAAAATATAGTTTGACTGATTTAAACCGCCGCAGTTCCCAGCCGAAAAGTCTTCAAGCAGTTCCCCGTACAGCCGGATCTCTTGGCCGGGAACAACTGTAAGCGGAATTCCTTCCTGTTTCAATGTTTCATTCAATTTTTCTGTCTTTTCTTTAACGAAGCTCCATTCATTGTCAAACTTCCCGTTTTTATGGTGCGGTGTAGCGGTAATGACCGAAATCCCTTGACGGACAGCCGCTCGCGCCATTTCGATGCTTTCCGTCAAATGCTTCGCTCCATCGTCCACTTCCGGCAATATATGACAGTGCAGATCAATCATCATACGACACCATCCTTCAAATCACGGAAAAAAATCAGATATTTCTCATTTTAAACAAGTAGACTGTTTTTTTCAAAGGAAAATAGGAAAAAATACCTAATTTTTCCCGCCGTAATAATAGTAATAATGGCTGTCTTTCTGCGGCTTGCCGTTTAATACAACTCCTAGCAGCTTGCTTTGCGCCGCTATCAATGATTCCTTTCCTTTTAACGCTGCTTCTCTCTCCGTTTTTCCGCTTGCCACCACCATGATCGACGCATCGACTTGATTAGCCAAAATTTGCGCATCCGCTACCGCTAAAAGAGGCGGAGAGTCGATAATTACAATGTCGTATTGATCGTAAGCTTCTTTGAGCAGCTCCACCATGCTTCTCGATGACAAAAGCTCGGCTGGATTCGGAGGAATCGGTCCGCTCGTTAAAACGTCCAAATGATCAACTTCACTTACCGATACAGCTTCCTGTAAAGTCGCATTTCTTAACAGCACGCTCGTCAATCCGTGAATGTTTTGCAGCCTGAATGTATAATGAACTGTCGGTTTGCGCAAATCGGCGTCAATTAACAGCACCTGCTTCCCTTGCTGGGCAAATACAACAGCCAAGTTTGCCGCCGTTGTCGACTTCCCTTCTCCAGGGCCAGTTGATGTAATCATGATCGAACGAATTTCATGGTCCACAGATGAAAATTGAATGTTTGTCCGAATCGTCCGGTATTGTTCAGAGATCGGCGACTTCGGGTTTAGCGCTGTGATCAATGTGCGCTGTTTTTGCTTCATTCCTTTCGCTCTAGGCGCCATACGTCTCTCCCCTTACTCTCGATTTTTTTACCGCTTGATTCACAGCCGAGCTGTTCATTTCATTGTCCATTTCAGAAATTGCCCCAAGCACTGGAAGCTCCAAAAGCTTCTCAATATCCTGCTCCGTCTTCACCGTATTGTCAAGATACTCAAGCAAAAACGCAAGCCCGACGCCGGCCATCAATCCGACAACGAACGCGATCGCCATATTTAAGACAGGCTTCGGCTTGACAGGGGAAGCATTTTCTTTCACTTCCGCTTTCGACAAAATGTTGACGTTGTCAACGTTCATAATGTTTTTAATTTCCTTTTGAAAAACGCCTGCAACCGTGTTGGCAATATTTGCTGCGTGCTGCGGGTCAGGATCTTGAACGGAAATGTTGACGACCTGCGAGTCCTTTTCGCTTCCGACCGTAATTTTTTCATTCAATTCGTCGACCGTCTCGTTTAAACCCAGCTCTTCAATCACCAGCTCTAAAATTCTTGGGCTTTTAATAATGACATTGTATGTATTGATGAGCTGCAAATTCGTTTGAATTTCGTTGTATTGAAAAGCGGCTTGGTCATCCTTCGTTTGGTTGACTAAAATTTGGGTGGAAGCTTGATAAATCGGAGTAATAAAAAAATAGCTGACAATGCCGCTTGACGCTGTTGCAATCGCCGTAATGAGAATAATTAAGCTGATCCGTTTTTTCAATGTATCCAATATCTCTTTTAAACTAATTGTTTCTTCCATGTTTACCTCCGTTGCAAAATATGTCATTACCTATCAATTTATTATAATATTAAATTCTTCCAACATCTAGTTGACTCGACATTTTTTATAGAGAATTTTGTCCTTTTTCAGAAAAAAGCGTAAGGAGGTGAATCGCTTCAATTCACCTCCTTACACTTTCTTCCTACATCGTATTCAGCAAAATTGCGGCAGCCACCCCAATGGCAACAGCAATAACCGGAAAAGCGATATAAAGGCACATTTTTTTGATTTTTCTTCTTGCCTCGATTTCTTCCGGTGTCAACCATTGACCCTTCAACCCTTTACCCTCCCCCGAACACACTTTTCTTGGCTGATATATCAAAATTCTTACTAAATAATATGGAAGTAAGACTACAATACCCATATCGGTCAGCCGCCTTATGATGTTTACAGGAAAAAGGGCTTATTTTTAGTTCGGTGGAGATAGAACAATCAAACGTTCCCTAGCTTTTAAAACATGCAGAATGAAAGGAGATGTCAGATAAGTCACTTAAAATAAATCAAGTAGAGAAAACAAACCGTTTTTCTCTACTTGATTTCGTATATTTCTATTTTTGCTTGAAAGTATCTGGCGGATGCCTGCTACTTTCAGTATGATGTGGGATAATCCCACAATCCCACAGCTATGATACATACACCTTTTTAATCTCGTGTTCAAGCTGTTTTAATAACTCTTTCGTTGTGACATGTTCGTTTGTTTCACCTTGCTTATACGCATTAAGGAGAATTTTCAGAAATTCGTCCTGGATCTTCTTTGTCTCTTTCATTCTGAAAAATTTCCTTTCTTCAAATTTTTACAAAATTAAACAGCAAGATATGACAATTATACAAACATCAAATCAAAGTTGCAATAGTTTACTAGACAAGAATCGTGTTCGATTTCGCATTTTGCGCTATAATCGTAAGGAACGTGTTGCTATAAACGACAAAGGAGCGGACTTCTCATGCCTTCCCATATATTCGATAAACAATTAGTGCTTCAATGTTCGGAACAAGTAATGAACATGCTTTCCCCTGAAACAGAGGAACACCGTGAATGGATGAAAAAAGGGTTTCTTTTATATAGACAAGGAAACGTGTTTAATGTCAAGCAAGAAGGAATATTTATTACGGCGGCAGTTGAGGACGTAAAGCGCGCTCATGTCAAGCTTGATTTGGAATATTTTCAGCTGTCAAGCTGCTCCTGTTCTAATGAGTTTCCATGCCGTCATCTCATTGCTGTTTTTTTATATATTTATGCATTAACAGACGATCTCGGTGACTTTTTTAACAAGTGGAAAGAAAAACCGAATAAAAAGCTGGCCGTGTTGAAGGAGGAAGGCTTGATTCAAAAAGGAATGAAGCCGAGTGAACAACCGGCCGAAGACTGGTCGGAGCTTTTTAAAGCCGAATTGGACAATGTTGAAACACTCTTCGGTACACAAAGAATTTACGCGATTTGGTATAAAGTGTATCCTCTTATGAAAAAGAAGGAGCCTAAAAACCGAGAATTAAAACCTCTCTACCATATCATGCTGGCAAGTAGTCTGCTTGTTGAAATTTGTCGCTTTTGCCATCAAAACGAAACAAATACAAATTCGCCAGCTCTTTTCCAATACGCTGCTCAAGTGATAGAAGAATTGCAGCTTGCGATCATTGAACATGTAAAGCAAATAAAAACAACGCCTTTACCTTTTTCCGCTGATCCTATTTTACATGACATGACGGATCACATCCGTGAGCTTTTGTTTTGCGGCAAAGCTTTTCTTTACGAGCGAGTCGTTATTTACCGGATCATCTGGGAGCATTTGCTGAACCGAAAAAAGTGGATAGAAGAAGAGCGGACGATGCTTGAACATCGAAAAGATGATGAAATGAAAAAAGGCGGTTTGTTCATTCTTGAATGCGAACTCGCTATTTTCCATTTTGATTTTTTAGACAAAAACGACGACCATATCATCCATTACTTGCATGAAACTGATCTTCCTCTTTTGCCGTTTTTGTTTGATTGGATTATATCGATGAACAAACGAAAAGAATTTAAACGGTTCCGAAAATGGGTCCCGGTGATTCTTGATCAAGCCAATTTGTATATTCAAGTGGAAGATTTTTACGATCGACAAGAAACAATATATTATTTATTAAATGAGTTTGAACATTATCGCGCTCAAGCTGGGGATGACGAGACGTTCGAATACGCTTGCCGAAAGCTTCTTCCGTACAGCTATGCAGTTTATCATGAATATTTAATAGAAAAAAGCCTGTTTCATACATGGGCGGAGCTTCAGCTTTCGATCGGTTTCTCTCTAGATGATGTAGAGAGCCGGCTTCTTACTGTCATTGAAAAAAAAGCACCCGGTGTGCTGCTTCCCCTCTTGCATCAAGAAATTGCCGGCAAAATCGCCTCCAAAAACCGATCAAGCTACAAAGACGCTGTGAAATATTTAAAAAGGCTGAAACGCGTTTATAAAAAAACGGGCGATATGGACACTTGGGAACACTATTTTCAGCATATTACGAGCGAGTATAAACGCCTTCGCGCTTTTCAAGAAGAGCTCGTAAAAGGAAATTTGATGTAATGCACACGCTTAAATATCAAAAGTATTCAACAGAAAAGGAAGTGGGGACATGTTCACCACAACTAGTCTTGTGATTTGTGCCGAGAAAATCGGAGATCATCAATACAGCATTTGGTGTACAGATGAAGTTGGCACCTTTCTTGCGCTTAAGGAATGGCAGCAATATGCATTTATTTGGCATACTTCTTCCTTTTACGGCACCGATTTGCGTGTATCAGACAATTGTATTCTGCTTTCGCCGTGGCAGGCGGTCGAATTTTTTGCCAAACGACCTGTCAACTCTTTGCTCAATATTTCCTTTTCCAGCGATCTTGCCTATACATTGCAAACAGCTGAACTGATTTTTCAGCTTGTTCAGACCGGTAACTTCATGCCTGACTATTCATCTTGGCAAAAAGGAAAGCTGGGCTGGAAGCCGAAGGATAACACGGTTAAGGAAATTGATCTTCCATGGTTTTCCGCTGCCGTTTCTGACCTTTTGGAAAGAAGCGCAGGAGCGAAACGTGCTTGGGATCAGCTTGTCGAAACATATCCTTTGCTCACATCATTTGAAGGGCATTTTCTTGACGAACAGGACTGGCTTGAGAATATAGGCTGGCGATTAAACGATCGGCCATTTCAAATCGGCTTCCGTTTAAATGAACCTGAACAGGATGGTGGCATTTGGAAGCTGGAAATGTTTTTGCGTGATCAAACAGAGAAAGATTCTTTGCTTCTATACAAAGGGAAAAGCTCGCTGCCGGCTAAATGGCGGAAATATACGGACACAATTGAGCGTGAACAGCAGCGCCTTACTGCAATCGTCCCATGGCTTGCATTTGAAAATGGAGAAGCTCTATTAAGCGAACAGGAGGCGTGGCGTTTTTTATTTGAAGCAAGCGAAACATTCATCAAATCAGGCATCGAGATTCTTTTGCCATCCTGGTGGCAGGCGGTGAAGCAATCGAGCCTGGCATTGAAAGCGCATGTGAATACCGTCCCGAAAGGAAGATCGTTTGTCGGGATGAATTCCCTCATCGACTTTAATTGGCGGATCGCAACAAACGGCGTGGAGCTGACCGAAGAAGAATTTGAACAGCTGGTTGAGCAAAAACGGCGGCTCGTCAACATACGGGGAAAATGGATCATGCTTGATCCGTCAATGATCGAGCAGATGAAAAAAATGCTGAAGCGTGCAGAAAAAGAAGGCCTCCACATTTTTGATATTTTAGAGCAGGAATTTGGGCGAAATCGCGAAGAGGGGGACGAGCTAGAGCGCCCATTTGCTGGGATCGAAATCAAATTAAACAGCACATTAAAAAAAATGGTGAAGCAGCTGGGGGAGCTTTCGGAAATCCCTTCCGTAAGCATGCCGAAGCATTTCACCGGCACCCTCAGACCTTATCAAAAACAAGGCTTGGATTGGCTGTTATTTTTACGCCGCTTCGGTTTTGGCGCATGTTTGGCAGACGATATGGGGCTCGGGAAAACAGTGCAGATGATTGCTTATTTTCAATATGTAAAGGAACGGGAGAAGCCGGAAACGCCCGCACTGATCATCGTGCCGACGTCCGTGCTCGGCAATTGGCAAAAGGAAATAGAAAAATTCGCTCCTCAATTAAACGTTTATTTACATTACGGCCAAAACCGGAAAAAAGGCGAAGCATTTCAAAAAAAGGTTTTGGGCTCCGATATTGTTTTGACATCTTACGGCTTAAGCCACGTTGATTTTGACGAACTTTCTTCTGTTCATTGGTCCAGCCTCTGCATCGATGAAGCGCAAAATATTAAAAACGCCCATACGAAACAATCGCGATCTATCCGGAAATTGAACAGCCATCAGCGCATTGCGCTGACAGGAACGCCGATAGAAAACCGTTTGACGGAGCTTTGGGCCATTTTTGATTTTATCAATAAAGGTCTTTTAGGAAGCCTTCACCAATTTCAGAAGCAATATGTGCTTCCGATCGAAAAAGGGGAAAAACCGGACAAAATTCAAAAACTGCGCAGCATGATCAGGCCGTTTCTGCTTCGAAGAACAAAACGCGATGAGCATGTCGCATTGAATTTACCGGAAAAACAAGAACAAAAGGAGTACGTGCCGCTCACCGTCGAGCAGGCATCATTATATGAACAGCTTGTCAAAGACACACTTGAGGAAGTAATGAAAGCGGACGGCTTCGAGCGGAAAGCACTCATTTTAAAAATGCTGGGCAAGCTGAAACAAATTTGCAATCACCCCGCTCTTTATTTGAAGGAAGAGGCTGTTTCTACTCTTCAAGGCCGGTCTCATAAAATCGATAAGCTGCTTGAATTAGTTGAAGCTATTTTGAATCAAGACGAAAGCTGTTTAATTTTTACCCAGTACATTCAAATGGGGAAAATGCTGAAAAACTTGCTTGAAAAAACATTTAAAATAGACGTTTTATTTTTGCACGGAGGCTTATCCAAAACAGAAAGGGACAAACTTGTCGAGACGTTTCAAAATGGAGGCAGCCGCTTGTTTATTTTGTCGCTGAAAGCCGGAGGCACAGGATTAAATTTGACAGCCGCCAACCACGTCATCCATTTTGACCGTTGGTGGAACCCGGCCGTTGAAAACCAGGCAACCGACCGCGCCTACCGCATCGGCCAAAAGCGGTTTGTCCACGTGCATAAACTGATTACTACCGGCACAATTGAAGAGAAAATCGACGACATGATCGAGAAAAAACAAGCATTAAACGAAGAGCTGATCCAAAGCGACAACTGGATCACCGAACTTTCCACAGAAGAATTGAAGGACTTAATTGCACTCAGAAATGAAGAAAGACGATAAAGCGTGTCTGCATCGATCGAAAACGACTGAGGAATAAAAAAAGAGATAAAGCGTTAAGGTTTTTTTTAATGTAAAGCTTTTTAAAAAGTGACCGTGTCTACTTTAGCGACTTCTTTTATCAAAGTTTGAAAGCAAAGGGATTATTCCATTCTTAAGCTGTTAAAAAAGGAGGGAATCTTCTTGGCAAAAAAAGATTCTAAAACGGAAGCACATGCCCCGGAATGGGAAAAACTTTATGAAGAATTAATAAAAGCTGCAAATAAATAAGAACTCTTTTAACCACTCTTTTTGGGAGTGAGCAGCGGAGTCTATACACCACAAAAAAAGATCTTGGAGTCTTATCAATTTTAATGAGGCTGAGGCAAAGACCGGAAGCTGGAAGCAGTCTCGACGAAACAGCATAAATACATTAAAAGGAAGCCAAGAATGGAGCGGTTGAAGCTTTTATAAAATGAAGCATCATTTTCATCTCTAAAAAATTTGAACAAAATGTATCAAAACGTCATTTCTAAAAAACGGCTGTTGCCTTTCATTAGCTGATAATTCCTTTCCTCTCAACAAAACAGCCAGCCTCAAAAAAACGGCTGGCCAAAGGTTGAGGGAGCTTTTAGGGGATGCCTTGTGATTTTTTCTTTTCACTGGAAGGAAAAAAGCGGACGACTTAGCTAACGGAAGTCCATTTTCGATTTGAGTCAAAAGGTGGACTTTTCTTCTCATAAGATTGATTTTCGTTTCTTCTGCGGAATCAAAAGCAAACTTACTTTACATCAAACATGCCTTATTTTGCTGAAGACGAAAAGGATTGTTTTTCCTCTAAAGTCAGACTTACTATGCCTCAGACTGTTCAGGTGCGGATTCCGGATCGAAAAGCTCTCTTGCCCGCATTCTTTGCGGCGGAGTGCCCATAAATCGAACGGAATCCGCAACAACTTCTGTTACGTACACTTTTTTGCCCTCGCTGTTTTCATAGTTGCGCGTTTGAATTCTTCCGATTACGCCAACGATCGATCCTTTCCGGCAGTAATTTGCAGTATTTTCAGCTGTTCGTCTCCAAAGTGTACAATGAACAAAATCTGTGTCGATTTCCCCTGCCGCATTGCGAAAGTTGCGGCTCACAGCCAGCGTAATATTGGCAACAGGAGCCCCTTCACTTGTATAGCGGATTTCAGGATCTTTCGTTAATCGACCGACGAGCGTCACATGGTTGATCACATCATCCCTCCCTTCTCGTAATGTGCACCCTTATTGTAGCTGAAGTTAAAAAAATAGAAAAATGTCTATTTTTAGATTTTTCCGCCTTTAACGACGTTGATTTTCTCATTTTCCTATAGCTATTTTTCGAAAATAAACAACGATTTATTAATTTTCGGGATTTTTCATATTTTTTGTCGCAATGAAGGAAAAATGATTCGACCCATAGATGTGTATGTTCTGCAAGAGCCTTGAGAAGATTGGAGAAGATTTCATTTGCTCATCGATGATTTCTTCTTTATAGCGAAGAGTTGTGTGGTCGTATGTAAACAATTGAACATAAAACTGCTTTTCTTGCATCCCAAACATTACCCGCAATATTGACAATTTATCCTCCATTTGAAAATATACATCAATTACCGCATCGCTCGGGATTTGAAAATAATGATAGCTAAGCTCATTTTCGGAAAAATCGCCAATCCTCAACATCATGAATTCCTTATTTCTAGTTCTATTTTCATGACCGCGGATAATATGAATTTTTTTGAGTTTATATTTCGTCATCAAATCCCCCCTTAGGCCTTTTTAAAAAAGTATAATCGTTAATGTAAAAATTATCTATATTTACGAAATATTTGTAATATATGTATTTTAGTTCATTTTTCCTATAAATTGTCGAAAATTCTCCTTATCTCTTGTTTTTTCTTCATTTTTTAATTTTGTTCTAATACTGAACGTTTATTTTATTGATCTTATTACGATCTGACGATGACTTCTTTTTCCTTTACCATATTTTTAATGGTATGGAAAAGTTGGTGGAATCGTGGACGCACAACAAAAATTTCAAATGAATATGAAATTTTTCCGAAAAGAAAAAGGATGGACTCAGAAACAGCTGGCCGAAAAATTGAATATGACAAGATCAGTAATCAGCAAATTGGAAACTGGAGTGCAGCAGCCTAGTCTGGAGCAGCTTGTTTCGATTAGTGAAGCACTCGAAATCAGCATTGATCATCTAGTTGGTCAAGGCGGTACCCCGAGCATGTTGGCAGAAGTGCTTGAACCGTATCGGTCAGAAAAACATTTGGAGGAAGTAATTGACTTTTTAATAAAACATCCCAATTTATACGATGCGATTAAAAAATTAGCGAAAACAAATCATAATCAACAGCAATTATCCCAGTATGTTGCTACGATGATTCATGAACTGTTGAAAATAGAGTAAAGGCTGACTTTTGTCAAGCCTTTTTTATTTTATGTTATAATAAAGCATAAACTCTAGTTGGGGGCCTTGAACCATGAAAACCTTTAAGCTTGTCGAATTGAAAGTTGAGAGGAAAGATCAGGAAAACCGCATCGAAAATTTACCTCTTGCTGATGGGCTGATCATTAATAAAGAGGACGGCGAAAATTCGTGGTTAATTGAGGCGCTTCTTTCTAAACAGTTTCGTCCTTATTTTGAACACCATTTGCAAAATAATGATGAACTCAAGCTTTTAGCCACGATTACTAAAAAAAATAATAGACCCGCTCATATCATTGCAAAAATTCGTTCGATCACTATGTTAAAGGATCATATTTCTGTCCTTTTTGACGGCAGAATCTATAATAACCGAACTTCCAAGCAGGAAGCAGAAATGGTCCTCAGAGAACTAATTTCAAAAGGTCTATCCGGACAAGAGCTGCTGGAGGCATTTAGTAAAACAATCCATAAAATCCATGATCCAAAAACTAAATGCCGATTTAAAAAAAATTGAATAGTCCTCCATGAAAAAGGATAGTCTTGCGTATTTTAATGTGAAAGCCAACAAAAATCCTGGCCAGATTTGCCTAGATGAAACCGCAGATGCTCCACATCTAATCAATTTTAACTTAAATCAGTTATGAGACACCTCATTTAACTCCTAAAAATAAAATAGAAGGCACGAACGGCCTTCTTTAATTATTGATTTTCTTGTTCTACGTTGTTTTCGTCGTTATTATCGTTAGTAGTATCATCTTGATTGTTATCGGCGCCTTCTTCATCATCTGGTGGCAATTCTTCATCTAATGTATTTCCGTTATTGTCTTCATCTGTTGGACCTAGATTTTCTTCTGTATCGTCATTATTGTCCGGAGGGACCTCATTATTTGTATTGCACCCTGTCACCACCATCAACGCCATAAGCATGCTAATCAACATGAACATCCATTTCTTTTTCATATGATTGCTCCTTTCTTATTGTTCATACGTTCTTAACATGCCCAAGTATTTTTAACACATTCAACAAATTTTTCTAAAACACGGATTAAATTTTTCAACCTTCAGTATATGATGACATAGATTGAAGAAAGGATAAGAAGGATATTCGTAAAAGAACGATTTCGAAAATAAACTTTTGCAATCCAACATTTTCATATCCAAATGTAAAAAGAAGAGAAAACACCTCAGAAGGGCTCATAATCGGGGAAAAACAAACGAAAGCAATATTTTCAACATCAGAAGAAATAAAAAATGAAGATATAGAGATGAATACACCGTACTGGAGAACATCGAAAATTTTGGGAGAGAATACAGAAAGAAGATCTTTTAAGATGCAAGTACATTCAAAACGAGGTCAATACAACAGCCTCCTTGAAAACTTTTGAAAAAAGCGGCTGTCTAATTTGCCTTTTTAATAAAAAACAGATGCCATTATAAGGCACCTGTTTATTTCACAGCAAACGTTAATTCAGCTTCACAAGCGATTTCGTCATCAACTTTTGCAATTCCTTTTGCTTTTCCGATCGGACCCCGCTGTACAATAATTTCCACTTCCAGTTTTAGTTGATCCCCTGGGCGTACTTGTCTTTTAAAACGGCATTTATCAATGCCAGCAAAAAGAGGGAGCTTCCCTTTATATTCTTCTTTTTTCATCATGGCAACTCCGCCTACTTGTGCCAGTGCTTCAACGATCAAAACGCCTGGCATAACCGGATAATCCGGATAATGTCCGTTAAAAAACGGTTCGTTAATTGTGACATTTTTGATGCCGACCGCCCGCTTGCCTTCCTCTAATTCAACAACTCGATCCACTAGCAAAAACGGATATCGATGTGGTATGATCTCTTTTATTTGCTGAATATCCAACATGAAGATGCCTCCTTAAGGATTAAAACGATAGTCTGTTTCCGCAGCTTTTTATGGCTCTAATGAACGATTTTTGCCACATTTTTTCGTTTCCCGATCTCCGGCATCTGAGCAATGCATCAGCTCGTTTCTTAGAACCAGTCTCGCAGAAGATCTTAACAAGAAGGAAAATTCCCCCAGCCTTTCATCAAGTATATTAGAATTACGCGTCCTTTTCAACAAGATCTATGATGTGCTGCCATGTAGACGGTTTAAGTGCATCTAATGGACGTCCGTCCCCCAACACTCCATATCCGATCATCGCACCGATTGCCATGCTGATGACCATTCCAAAAACAAGTAAAATGAGACGAAGCCAAATTGGAATAAGCCGGACTCGTGTGCGCGTTTTTCTCTTGACTCCGTCCTCTTTTTTCGCTTTTTTCCGTTCTTCCCTTGTTAAAATATCAACTTTTTCCTGAGCAGCCATCATAAAAACTCCCTTAAAAAAATAACAAGTTTTAAAAAGCTGATACAGCAGCTTCTTTTAAGATCAAAGATCAAAAAGACCTATTTCTATATTCACGCTAACACCCGTTTAAGGCTAGAGGTAAAACTTGTTAAATTGCATTTTGCCGATTTTCAACTGTTCAACACAATTGCAGAAATCGCCCTATTACCTCACCGTGTTGATTAGTCCAAGCATTTGATCGCCGATCGTGATTGACCGAGCATTTAGTTGGTAGGAGCGTTGTGCGATCATTAAGTCTGTAATTTCTTGAGTCAGGTCGACATTTGAGCTTTCCAGAGCCCCTTGCCGCATGCCGATTTCCGTCCGCAAATCCCCTTCCAAATTCGTCAGCACATCTGTGATGGGCACGTTTCCTAATTGCTGTAAGCCGTATATATTATTGCCGAGTGAAATCATCATGCTCGGACGATCTACTCTGACAACTCCAAGATTAACCGTTTGCGGCAGTTCTCCTTCATTCCGTGACGCTGCTGTAAGCGTTCCGTTTGCAGAAATGACAATATCTCGAATATCTCCGTCCAAGTAAATCGGGTTTTGATTTTCATCAAGCACTCGGTAGCCGTCTTTCGTCACAAGCTTAAGGCGGTTCGTACCATCGTTTGCAGGAGATAAATAAAGAGCACCGTCTCTTGTATACCGGACCTCGCCGTCTACTTCCACTTGTAAAAACTGATCCTTGTGTAAAAGCGCAACATCTAACTCTCTGCCTGTCGTTTTAATAGCGCCTTGATGAAAGACAAGCTGTTTATCCAGTCTGGCGCCGACGCCAAGACGAAGGCCGTAATCAGTCAATCTGCCTGTTTCTTTTTGAAGATCCGGCTGATTGTTCAGCTCTTGTCTCATCAATTCGTGAAAGGTTGTGCTCGTTTTTTTATAACCGTTTGTATCGATATTCGCTAAGTTATGACCGATTGCATCCAATTGCTGCTGTAACTGATTCATCGTATTAGTCGCTGTAATCATTGAGCGGAGCATTTACAACACCTCTTTGTCAGCCGATGCGGCCGATTTCATTGACTGCTTTGTCCATACTTCTGTCATATGCTTGCAGCACCTTCTGATTTGCTTCAAAAGAACGATAGGCTGTCAGCATATCCGTATATGCCCTTGCAACATCAACGTTGGAACGTTCAATATATCCTTGGCGAAGCACATATTGCACATTGCCGTTTCCAATTGCACTTGGCAGCTCTGTTCCGTCAGCCGTTCGAAACAAGCCGTTCCCTTCATTGACAAGATTGCGGACATCATCTTCAAACCGAATGTCGATCGTTTGACCTGTGTATTGTCCGTTTTCCAGAACTTCTCCTTCAGGCGTAATAGTAAAATCGTTTCCTTCAATAATAATCGGCGTTCCGGCTACAGACAGGACAGGGTTTCCTGCCATTGTCAGGCGGCCTTGCTCATCAATCGTAAAGTGGCCGTTTCTCGTATATTTCACTTCACCATTTCCCGTTTCAACAGCAAAAAAGAGAGTGCCTTTTAAATTCGTTTCTTCATGAATTGGAACCGCTTCTTCCACTAAAGCTACATCAGTCGGCAAATCAGTTGCACGGATATCCCCTTGGGTAAATAGTGGAATCAATTCTTGCATATAAACGCCTGTATTGAAAGATCCAACTTCCGAAATATTTGTCACACCGTTTTTTGTTTCAATTCTTGACAAAAGCATTTCCGGAAAAGCCCGTATTGCAGCCCGGTCAGATTTATATCCCGGCGTGTTAGCGTTGGCTATATTGTTTGAAAGCATTTCCGCATGGCGCTGCTGTGTGAGCATTCCTGCTGCAGCTGTATAGAATCCTCGAAGCATGATTTTTCACCCCATCCAACAAATCCGACATGTTCTCCTAATTTTATATTATAAAGGACTTTTCGATGATTCTCATTACAATTTTTTTATTATCTTATAGGTAAAAGATCACAATTTTCTGATAGGTCTTTTATCTTCCGTCTCCTTTCCAAACTGTTCATAAAGAAAAATATCATTTGGATGTTGGGAGCTGAATGGGTATGTAAAAGCAGGATTGGTCTTTCAGATTTGAAAGTAAAAAAATCGGCGTAAAAGCCGATTTCTAAAAAACTTATTGCTACGATTTTGTTATATCAACTTTCTTTTTGGCAGTTTGTCCATGTTTTCAAGCATGATTCCTGTTCCGACAGCAACGCAGTGCAGCGGATCATCCGCTATGGTAACCGGAACCTTCAGCTCTTCAGACAAGAGCAGATCAAGCCCATGCAGGAGTGCTCCGCCGCCTGTTAAAATAACACCGCGGTCAATGATGTCTGCAGACAGCTCAGGAGGTGTGCGCTCCAACACATTTTTAGCTGCTTGAATAATGGCTTCGACAGGTTCTTTTAATGCTTGCTCGATTTCTTTCGACCTAATAGTGATCGTCCGAGGCAGTCCTGTGACCATATCACGACCCCGAATATCGATTTCTTCGTCGCGTGCACCTGGAAATACTGTTGCCGCTTTCACTTTAATATCTTCTGCAGTTCGTTCACCGATCAGAAGCTTATACTCCCGTTTAATATAATTTAAAATTTCAAGATCAAATTTGTCTCCAGCCACTTTCAAGGACGAGGCGGTAACGATATCACCCATGGATAGTACAGCTATGTCCGTCGTCCCGCCGCCAATATCCACCACCATGTTTCCACTCGGCTGGAAAATCTCCATCCCAGCGCCAATTGCAGCTACTTTTGGTTCTTCCTCTAAAAAGACTTGCTTGCCGCCGCATTTTTCAGCTGCCTCTCGGATCGCTTTCCGCTCCACTGAAGTAATGTTTGTCGGGCAGCAAATTAAAATCCGCGGCTTTGATATAATGCCTTTGACATTTAACTTATTCAAAAAATGTTTGAGCATTGTTTCTGTAATATCAAAATCTGCGATGACACCATCCTTCAGCGGGCGTATGGCAACAATATTGCCAGGTGTACGGCCAACCATACGTCTCGCTTCCTCGCCAACCGCTAACACCTTTCCGTTATTGCGGTCAAGTGCCACAACAGAAGGCTCATTTAACACAATGCCTCTGCCCTTTACATGAATCAGCACATTTGCTGTTCCTAGGTCGATTCCTACATCTTTTGAAAACATATTACTATGATCCTCCCTTGCCAATCATCATCTCTCCAACTAATATCCTAATTTCTTATTGTATCATATAATTGCATAAAAAGTATGATTTTGTAAAAAAAGACAAGATTTTCGGAGAGTTTTGTCGGTTGGCGTCGAGAATCTTCATCGTTTTATCGGTTCTTTTTGCTGTTCTTCTTTTTTATATTTTAATTTTGTTGCTTCTCCGCCACGAAGATGGCGAATCGATTTATGATAATCTAGTATTTTCTTTACTTCGTTTGCTAAATCAGGATTTATCTCCGGCAGCCTTTCTGTTAAATCTTTATGGACGGTACTCTTGGAAACGCCAAACTCTTTCGCGATTACACGAACAGTTTTTTTCGTCTCCACGATATACTTTCCAATCTTGATTGTGCGTTCTTTGATGTAATCGTGCACACCACTCGACCTCCCTAATGTGGATGTGAGAAGTGTGAAATGAGATTCGCATGCACAGTGTATACAGCTATATACATGATGTAGAATCTAAAGTTGCCATTTTTGCTGTATTGATCATCTATCTCCACGATCCCTCACCTCAAACACTCTCTTGTTAGGTTTGTAACATTTTATTAGCTTGGGTGAAGATATATTCTTGAAAAGTCAAGAAGGACAAGGGATTTATGAAAATTTATTTTCCACTTAAAGTCGAGGGCATGTTTCGACACTTTTCATTGATTAGTTTTTCGACGATATACGCCAATCATTTTCCGGGAAATATGTATAATTCCAGTGAAAAAAAGAAAACATCTGCTCCTTTTTGGAACAGATGTCGAGAAATGGGGAATGGTTTGATTGTTATGACAAAACAGAAAAACATTTTGATGAGCTCTTCGGCAATGTGGACAAGTTCTCTCTTGCTTTTTTATGTTCCTAAAATTATTTGACTTGTTCAGGCTTTTATTAGCGCAGATACCGAAATTGTTCAGACCTTACCGGGTCTAATTAATAAAATTTCGTTCAATGATCATACATGTTCACTTTCCAAACTTTCGTTTATTCATCATATATGCCAGCTCCGACTGAAATTTGCCGTATGATGCGCATCTGCTCAAAATAAAGCTTTTGAGCCTCTTGAACGGAAACCGGCTGAAAGCGAATCTTTGCCCCTGGCACTGCTTGAGCAACGTACATCAAATCCACTGTAATGACTGTTCCGATTCTCGTATATCCGCCCGTTGTTTGCCGATCAGCCATTAAAATGATCGGCTGTCCGTCAGCAGGTATTTGAATTCCGCCAAGGGGAGCAGCTTCCGACAAAATGTCGGCAGGCTTTCTATGAGAAATTTTCGGCCCTTTCAGCCGATAGCCCATTCTGTCCGATTGCGGTGTGACTTCATATACAGAAGAAAAAAAAGTATCGATTCCTTCTTTTGTAAACGCCTCTTCATGTGGACCCGGGACAATGCGAATGGTCATGTGGTTTTCGTATTTCGGGATAAGGGAAGGGGATAACATTCGGCCAATCGTGCTTGTTTTTACAGCATCCGACCCCATGATTACATCCCCTTTTTGAAGGGCTCTTCCATTTAATCCTCCTATTCCCGCTTTTAAGTACGTTGATTTGCTCCCCATGACCTTAGGGACATTAATTCCGCCTGCGATTGCGATATAGGCTCTCGCTCCACTTTTTAAACCGGTAAAAGAAAGCTGATCTCCCTTTTTCAGCAGCACGCTTTTCCATAACGGAGCGTCTTTCCCATTGATTTTTGCCGCTAGATCGCCTCCGCTTATCGCAATCACAATATCACGGACGGCCCTTAAGGAAGGACCTGCGATTGTTGCCTCCAGCACCGCTTCATCTTTTCGGTTGCCGACTAAAAGATTTGCGATTTGCATGGAAAACGAATCCATAGCGCCGGCAACAACAACTCCGTATTGCTGATAGCCCGTTCTTCCTAAATCTTGAACAGTCGTTAACAAACCAGGCTTTTCAACTAACAATATTTCTTTCATCTTTTTTCGCTCCCGGATTGACAATACGAATATTTTCTTCTTCCAGTTTGCTTTTTAAAGCTTCAGCAAATGCTAATGCCTTCGGACCGTCGCCATGGATGCAGATTGTATCAGCTTGAATGGGGATGTCATGCCCGTTTATTGCCGCTACTTTTCCCTCCTTCACCATACGGAGAACTCTTTCTACCGCTTCCTCTGGATCGTGTATGATTGCATTTTTTTCTGATCTTGAAGTTAATGTTCCGTCAGGCTGATACGTTCTGTCGGCAAAGACTTCATGCGCGACCGTAAGCCCGATCTTTTCCCCCGCACGGCAAAGGACGCCTCCTGAGAGTCCATATAGGATAAGCGACTCGTCAACATCTTTTACTGCTTGAGCAATCGCCTCCGCTAACGCCTTGTCTTTTTCAGCCATATTGTATAGAGCACCGTGGGGCTTCACATGGTTCAGCTTCATCCCTTTTGATGCCGCCACAGCCTGCAAAGCTCCAATTTGATAAACGACCATATTGTAGACTTCCTCAGGAGATACTTTCAATTCCCTTCGTCCGAATCCGGCTAAATCGTTCACCCCTGGATGAGCGCCTATCGCCACATCAAACTTTTTCGCAAGCTCTACCGTCCGCATCATGACATTATGGTCGCCGGCATGAAATCCACAAGCAATGTTGGCTGAAGAAATACAGCGAAGCAGTTCTTCATCATTGCCAATTTTAAAATGGCCGAAGCTTTCCCCTAAATCGCTGTTTAAGTCAACAGATATCATGTTTCTGCCGCCTCCTTTTTATATTTGACCACTTTATATGAACCCTTTAGCACCTGCTGTTCAATTTTTTCATATTCTCTTTCCGTAATGGGGACAAATCGGATGTAATCGCCGGCTTTTAGCAATATTGGATCTTGTTTCTGCGGATCATACAATTTGACAGGCGTTCTCCCGATGATTTGCCAGCCTCCCGGTGTTTCCAAAGGATAAATCCCTGTTTGCTCCCCGGCAATTCCGATTGAACCGGCAGGAATTCTAGATCTGGGTGTCTTTTTCCTCGGCGCCGCAATTCTTTTGTCCATTCCGCCTAAATATGGAAAACCTGGAACAAACCCAATCATATAAATCAAATAATCGGAGGATGAATGAATCTTCACTACTTCTTCTTCCGACAATCCATTCGTTTCAGCAACAAACTGAATATCTGGCCCTGCCTCCTTGCCATATAATGTCGGAATTTCAATGACTATTGGATCCGGCACTGGCATGCTTTCTATCTTTTCTCCAATTTTTAAAAGCTTTTGAGAAAGTTCATCGTACGAAATAATATTTGGTCGATAAAAAACAGCAAGGGTGGTGTAAGCAGGAACCCATTCGACTATTCCTTCAATGCAGCTTTGTTCCAGCCAATATACATATTGACGGATTTGTTGATAAATTGCTTCGGAAATCTCCGTACCAAATTGAATGATGATTCCTGTATCACCAAGCGGTTGAATCGAAAATTCCACCGTTTTCCACCCTCCTTTTGAAAAAGTGCTTTTACGCAGCAAAACACTTACTTTTGCTGCTTCTGTGTAAAGCTTGTCAATCCGGCCAAAACGGCTGCTGCGGATGTTTTTTTCAGCACTGGTGGATTGCTGCTGTTAAGCAAGTTTTCCAGTCCACATAAACCGTTAATCGAAGCGTTCGTATCAAAAAGAAATCGGCATAAAATGCCCCTATCACTCAATGGAAGCAAACATTTATTTAATACTCTGGTACGCAATTAAAATATACATACTCGCAGATGGCAGATCTGATTGAATTTCTTTCGCTGCACAAACTGCCAGAAAACAGGATCGCCCATAATCATGCAGCGAACACTTTTCCGCAGGAAAACTCAACATCAGTCTATAGATTCAAACAAATTTAAACAGTCGAACAATCATGTTCTAAAAAAGGATTGCAGTTTGGCTAAAAAGACGCTTTTTTCTCAACTGGCGAATGAAAAAGAAGCTAAAATACTATATTGTGAGCGGAGACACTGTTAATACGTTCAATCGGCTACACGTTTCCCCACTATCACTAAATCTCGCTCAACACCGTCCAGTACCGCCACACGGGGAAAGTGCCCCCAATCTCGGAATCCATTTTTGTAAAACAGCTTTAAGCTCGGGATGTTGTGCTTGAAAATAAAGCCAAGCAAATTTTTTATTTGGAGGCTTGGAGCCTTTTCTATAGCGGTCTTCAAGGCAAAATCGCCGATTTGTTTTCCCCGGTACTGTTCATCAATGTAAATGCTAATTTCCGCAGTTCCGTTATAAGCAGGCCTTCCATAAAAGGATTGAAAGCTGAGCCAGCCAGCTACGTTTCCATCCTGTTCGATCATCCACAACGGTCTCGTTTTTGGATTGTGCTCATGAAACCACTGTATGCGGTCTTCCACTGAAATAGGTTCAGTATCAGCTGTCACCATCCGGCTTGGGATCGTTGAATTGTAGATCGAGACGATTTTAGGCAAGTCATGTATCGTTGCATCTCGAAAGAGAATATTTTCCACGTGCTTCTTCCTTTCTCTTGCTTAGATTGATTCTATTATATATGGAATAAAGTGAATTTTCGATCGCTTCACATTATGTTTTTAAAAAATGCTTCGGCAAGCCTGCTTTCTCGCTTGCACCTTACCGTACGTTGTTTCTTGTACCGTTTATGAAAAATTTTTCGGTCTGTTCTTTATGAAGAATTCAGCAGCCTATGCTCATTTAATTTTTACCAGATATGATTTAGACAAAAAAAAACCTACTCGTTTGAGTAGGATTGTATTAGTTAAGGTTTAGTTGTAGAATTATCAGATTTTTCTTGTTCTGAATTTTCCTTTGACTGAGATTGTTCTTCATCAGGCTGAGTTTCATCTGATGGGGCTGTTTCGTCTGAAGTAGCTTCCTCTCCATCTTTATTTTCTTCTTTTTGTGCTGCCCCGTCAGAAGGCTCTTCAACAGATTTTTCAGTTAAACTTGTTAACGGCTCGTCCATGTAGTTTAATGGATTGTAGGCTTTACCGTCTTTGCGGATTTCAAAGTGAACATGGACGCCAGCGTCTTTATTGAATTGGTTTTTCCCAGCTTGTCCGATAATTTCTCCTTGTTTAACTTTGTCGCCGGCCTGTACTTTCGTATCGGCAAGCGATTGGTAAATGGTTTTTACACCGTTTTCATGTTCAATTTCTACGACATATCCTAAAAGAGAATCTTTTTCAGCTTTTGCAACCGTTCCGCTTAAAGATGCAGTGACTTCAAATGCTTTTCCATCATTTGATGCGATATCGATACCTTGGTTTGGATGGTATGTGTTATTATGGAAGACAAGTGCCGTTTCTTGTTCTTTTTCTGAAGCATTAAAGTCATAAAAGTTTGTTACTACCTTCACAGCATCAGGATCGATGGCCGGCATTTTGAAGTTTTCGACGGATTGATTTACTTCCACCGATTGATCTTCATTATAGGAAACGTCTGTACCATCGTCCGTTGATAAATCGTTTGCATCATTGTTGCGGATTGCTTGATACCATAAAACGGCTGTTAAAATAACGGCTGCACTGACTAAATAAATAGCAGGAAAAACCCATTTTTTTCTGAAAAACTGTTGGAACTTCGAGCCTTGAGAAGTACGTTTCTTTTCTTCCTCTCTCATTGTTCATCACCTCAGCAACCATTGTGAACAAGTTTGAGAGAATCTATACATCAAAATAAAATTTTTTCTTTTATTTTTTGCTATTTGTTTTTTTCTATGCATATTGTTGAAAAATATTTGAAGGAGTTTGGATCATGAAGAAGTTTGCGGTATATGTAATCAGTATTTTACCGATTATGTATATGGCGGTCATTTGGATCTTGTCGAGCTATCCAGCTGACACTTTCGTCAAAACGCCATTTTCGTTCGACCATTTATTGAAAGAGTCGCTTCATCTCATTGAGTTCGGAATTCTTTATTGGCTTTTCATTTTCGCCTTCGCTGTCCATGAAAAGCTTACAGAAAAATTAAGTTTCGCCTCAGCGATGATCGCTGTTTTTTACGGGCTGTGTGATGAAATTCATCAATATTTCGTTCCCTCAAGATCTGCGACAATCATTGATCTTATTAAGGATACAATCGGTGTTTTCGCATCCTACTATATCGTCAAAATCTTTTATTTCCAAAAAGACGAATCGAAGCTGAAAACGTTTTTTTGCAAATTAGCAGCATTAAAAAGAGGGGGTGTCTAATAAGTCGTTTTTACGGCTTATTGACGCCCCCATTAATATTTTAGAAACGTTGATATATCGGTGTTTATGATTTTTGTTTTCAATGGGGATTTGACTTTCTGGATAGCCCTCTAAAAAAGAATTTATCGAGTCGATCAATATTTCATTTAGTTCGAAATGAAGTTGGCAGCTTAATGGCACTATCAGCGGTAGCCCTAAAGAAACAAATGGGAGAAAACCGATTACCGATTTTCTCACAAAACGCACCGATTTTTTATTTTTTCGCCATATATTTTGATAAATACGGGTTGGCTTGCGAAATTTCAATTCCCTGGTAGTAATGTGAGACAATCTCTTTATAATTTTTCCCTTCCTGCGCCATAAAATTGGCACCGTACTGACTCATGCCGACTCCGTGTCCGTATCCTTTTGTCGTAACAATAATTTGGTCGCCTTTCAATGTCCACGAAAAATCCGTTGACCTTAGACCTAGCTTTTCTCTTATTTCTCTTCCAGTAAACTTTTTCCCGTTAATTTCGACTAGAGCGACCCTGTGTCCTGGCGTCCTTTCGATAATTTTTCCAATTGAATTGCCTTTCCCTATTTTAATCCCTAATTTTTGTTCAAACTCTTGAACGGTGAATACCTCCCTGGCGAGAAATTTTTCCGATTTCTCATCCCAAGGGCTTTCCACGCTTTTTAAATAAGGAAGGGCGTTCGGCCAAATGGCCTCCGAATTTTCCGTATATCCATTGCTCGTTGAAAAAAAAGAAGCATCAATCGGCTTGTCGTCATACGTTAAAATTTGGCCTCTTGTTTCGGCAACAGCTTCTTTAATCTTTTTTATTTTCCAATCAAAATCTTTTTTCCAAATTCTCCTTAATTCTTCTTCATTTTTATAAACTTGATGGAGCTCAGTATCCGTGACTACCGCTCCTTTGGGAGAGCCAACATTTTGGCCCGTAAACAGCTCTTTCACGATGTACGTTCTAGCAGCTAAAGCTTGAGCCTTTAACGCTTCTTTTTCAAATTCTGCGGGCATCTCGGCGGCGACAACACCGACCACATATTCTTCAAGCGGAACTTCATCAATTTTTTTTTCTTGGGAACGATAAATTGGTACAGAAACTTTTGATTCCTTTTGTAGCACATCCGTTGTTTTCTTCTCGGCTAGTTCCTCGCCAAGCGTAGCTTTCGTCTTTTCGGCAAACGGGGCTACCAGCAAACTTGGCACCATCAAAATAATGAAAAATATTGCTGCAAAAAAAAGAAAGAACGGTTTCACTCGTTTCATATTACAGCCCCCATTTCTTTTATCGCTGACTTCAGTAAAGTTTATGGGGAAGGACAACCTTTTATGACTGAAATCGGAGATGCTGTTTGCAGGGGGAGTTTTATGTATAAAACGAAAAAATATGAAAAAAATAAGCGGGTAATACGAAAAAGAAGCTAGCATCTCCTAAAAGAGGCTAGCTTCTTTTGTGAAATTATACATTTAAATTCGTTGCAACGGCTTGTTGTTCAATTGCCGGGATGTCAGCTTCATCATTGACGCGTTCAATATCTGCGCCAAGTTCTTTTAACTTCTCATGAAAACGGACGTAGCCGCGATCTAAATGCTTCAGCTCCGTAACCCGTGTATACCCTTCTGCAGCAAGCCCGGCTAAAATTAATGCAGCTGCCGCTCTTAAATCGGTTGCCGTTACTTCTGCACCTTGAAGCTTTACAGGACCGTTGATGATACAAGAGCGGCCTTCGATTTTAATATCTCCGTTCATACGACGAAATTCTTCTACGTGCATAAAGCGGTTTTCAAATACCGTTTCGGTAATTACGCTAGTTCCGTTTGCCTGAAGCAGCAGGGCCATCATCTGAGACTGCATGTCAGTAGGAAAACCTGGATGAGGCATTGTTTTAATATCCACTGCCTTCAATGTTTCCGGACCAATGACACGAATGCCTTCTTCTTCCTCGATAATGGTTACTCCCATTTCTTCCATTTTTGCAATTAATGATGTCAAATGCTCTGGAACTGCTCCTTTTACAAGGACATTCCCTTTCGTAATGGCAGCAGCAACCATAAATGTTCCTGCTTCAATACGATCTGGAATAATTAAATGCTTTGCACCGTGCAAGGAATCTACACCTTCAATTCTGATAGTACCAGTGCCTGCGCCACGGACATTTCCGCCCATTTTGTTTATAAAATTCGCAAGGTCGACAATTTCAGGCTCCTTTGCACAGTTTTCGATTACAGTTGTTCCTTCTGCAAGTGCGGCTGCCATCATAATGTTTTCTGTTGCGCCGACACTTGGGAAATCCAAATAAATTTTGGCTCCGCGAAGTCTGCCATTCACTTCTGCGTCAATAAAGCCGTTGCCGACTTTTATCGTTGCACCCATCGCTTCGAAGCCTTTCAAATGCTGATCAATCGGACGGGATCCGATGGCACATCCTCCCGGCAAAGCAACACGTGCACGGCCTTTGCGGGCAAGAAGAGGTCCCATAACAAGCACAGATGCACGCATTTTTCTAACATATTCAAATGACGCTTCCGTTAAAAGCTCTCCGCATGCATCGACAACTACTTGATTACCATCAAAACGAACCTCTGCTCCGAGATAGCGGAGAACTTCGTTTATCGTGTAAACATCGGAGAGCTTAGGAACATCACAAATTTCACTCTTTCCTTCACTAGCTAATAAAGATGCAGCGATGACAGGTAAAACGGCATTTTTAGCTCCTTCGATCTTTACTGTACCGTTTAACTTTCGACCGCCGCGGACGATGATTTTTTCCAAGGTATTCCCCTCCGCGTCCCATTTTCTCTATATTAATATTCAGTTGTAATAATAGGTGTTCCTACTGTTACAGTAGTTCTTTCGCCCATTCCTGCACTTCTGAGCGAAATTTGAATGTTCATCTTTCCATTTTTCGTTTTAATAGAATGATCCCAATCGTTTGTAAAACCGGATATGGAAACGAAGCGTTGCTCGTTTAAGCTTTCCACCGGTTTTGCATGAAACCTTTTTAAAAGGTTATTTGCCTCAAAAAACAAAACACCTTTCATCTTATCATCTGTATAGCCTTTGACACAAGTGAAAAATGTAGGATTTCCAGGAATTTTGTCGAAAATGTGACGGTTAAAATAGCGCTCCAGCTTCATCCATGCACGGCCATTCCAACGTTTCCCTGTTGCTTCATATATAACTTGAATTTTCGGGCTTGCCTTTGCATGAGGTTTAATAATTTGCAATGTTTCAGTGATCTGCTTATCGCTGTTGTAATAAGTGCCGGTCCACTTTTCAAAATTACCGCTTTCCAAGTAAGACCAATTAAATTGACGAAACTGTGTGTAGATTCGTTTCACTTTTTTGCTTTTTTGAGAAAAAGAAAATTTTGCAAAAATTGACCATTCTGCCACATCTATGTTTTGTTGCTGAAATTGCTCCACGATTTCCTCTACGTGAATATCGTGTCTTTCAGCATTCGTTCGTTCTGTGTGCCAAACTGACAAAAGAAAACCGAATAAAAATATGAAAATAAAGACAAAATATAAATTTTTCACCGCCATCACCCTTTCCTTATTAAAAGTGTTGCCGGAAAGGGTTTTGGCATACGTGGAAAAAGTCGTCAAGATTAGACAACAGCCTTTATGTATTCATTGTCCCTCGACATGTTTAAAAAAGATATTGCAGCTGCTGTGACCAAAAAAAATAGTTCAAGAAAAAATTGCTCACAGATGACGCAATGGCGATGGTCAATAAAATGAGCAAAAGCCTTGTCTCGACAACTCTTCCTTTACGAATGATTTTTTCAATTTGAAGAGCCTGTAAAGCCCGCCAAGTTAGAAAAATAAATACTAAATTTACTATGATGCTAATGAGCGCCTGCTGGCCTAGCCCCGCCACATTACTCCTCCTTCCGAAATCTTCCTTTCTTGTTTCACAAACCCACTTTATTATATAAAAATCTTTCCTATTCATGCACACTTTTTATTTGATTTTGTGAAAAACAATGGTTAGGCAGTTTTTTCATGTTGTTATTTCTTATAAATGAAGCATTCATTGATGTGGAATGTAGATAGGAGGTCAATTCGTTATTTTTGGATTTGCAGTTTTAGAGTTGAATGATGCGATTACATGTTGTCCATTTTTTGCTGTCAATAAAAGTAAGTTGCCGATTTTTTGCATCCAGGCTAGAGCCAACATTGCAAAATAGCCATGATCATGATTTCTTAGTTTTTTCAAAAAAGACGGCCCGAACTTAAACGCCGGGACGTCTTAAATGAGAAATTAGAAGTTCTTTTTCGCCACGTTAATACGATTGATGGCACGTTGCAGCGCCAGCTCAGCACGTTTAAAATCTATGTCTTCCTGCCCTTGGCCTTTGCGCTGCAAGCGTTCCTCTGCACGTTTCTTTGCAGCTTCCGCGCGGGCAACATCGATATCTTCAGCTCTTTCAGCTGCTTGTGCCAAGATCGTGACTTTATCAGGGCGAACTTCCAAAAAACCTCCGCTGACAGCCACGAGTTCTGTATTATTTCCTTTTTTCAGCCGAACTGCGCCAATTGCAAGCGGCGCAACCATTGGAATATGACCAGGCAAGATTCCAAGCTCGCCGCTTTGAGCTTTGGCGCTGACCAATTCTATATCCGCATCATAAACTGGGCCATCGGGAGTGACGACACTGACTTGTACGGTCTTCATATTCAGTTCCTCCTAGGGTCCCAAAATATTATACTTCAACGCCCATTTGCTTCGCTCTTTCAAGGACATCTTCAATTGTGCCCACTAAGCGGAACGCATCTTCAGGAATGTGGTCGTACTTACCTTCAAGAATTTCTTTAAATCCACGTACAGTCTCTTTTACAGGCACATATGAACCAGGCTGCCCTGTAAACTGCTCAGCAACGTGGAAGTTTTGTGATAAGAAGAATTGGATTCTTCTAGCACGATGTACAACAAGCTTATCTTCATCTGAAAGCTCGTCCATACCAAGGATTGCAATAATATCTTGCAACTCTCTATATCTTTGCAATGTTGCCTGAACTTGGCGGGCAACGTTGTAATGCTCTTCACCGACGATTTCCGGAGCCAATGCACGTGACGTTGAAGCAAGTGGATCCACCGCTGGATAAATACCCATCTCTGACAACTTACGGTCAAGGTTTGTTGTCGCATCTAAATGTGCGAATGTTGTAGCCGGAGCAGGGTCTGTATAGTCGTCAGCAGGCACGTAAATCGCCTGAATCGATGTAACAGAACCTACGTTTGTTGATGTAATCCGCTCCTGCAATTGTCCCATTTCTGTCGCAAGCGTCGGTTGGTATCCAACAGCAGAAGGCATGCGTCCAAGCAACGCAGATACTTCGGAACCAGCTTGTGTAAAGCGGAAGATGTTGTCGATGAAGAAGAGAACGTCTTGCCCTTGCTCATCACGGAAATATTCAGCCATTGTCAGACCTGTTAATGCAACGCGCATACGCGCTCCAGGCGGCTCGTTCATTTGTCCGAACACCATTGCTGTTTTGCTGATAACGCCGGAGTCTTTCATTTCAAAGTATAGGTCGTTTCCTTCACGAGTACGCTCCCCAACTCCAGCAAATACGGAAATACCGCCGTGCTCTTGTGCAATGTTATTGATCAGCTCTTGGATTAAAACCGTTTTTCCAACTCCTGCACCGCCGAACAAGCCGATTTTTCCACCTTTAATATATGGAGCAAGCAAGTCAACAACTTTGATTCCTGTTTCCAAAATTTCAACTTGTGTTGACAGCTGTTCAAATTTCGGAGCAGGCTTATGAATTGGATCCCGGCGCGCTTCCGCTGGAATCGGGTCTCCAAGGTCAATATGTTCCCCTAACACATTGAATACCCGTCCTAATGTGACATCTCCAACTGGCACGGAGATTGGAGCGCCTAAGTCTTCGACTTCCATTCCGCGCGTTACGCCGTCCGTTGAAGCCATAGCGATTGTCCGAACGGTGTCATCCCCTAAATGAAGCGCTACTTCCAACGTTAAATCAATGTCTACCTCGTTCTCATTGCGCGCTTTATGTGAAATTTTTAGGGCGTTATAAATTTCCGGCAAATGTCCGCTTTCAAACTTTACGTCCACTACCGGACCCATTACTTGAACTACGCGTCCTTTCATGTTCCTGTTTCCCTCCTAACGTACTGTTTCAGTGATCTATTCAAGCGCTGATGCCCCGCCAACAATTTCTGTAATTTCTTGCGTAATCGCTGCCTGACGAGCTCTGTTGTAGGAAAGAGTCAGCGTATTGATCAGTTCCTTTGCGTTGTCTGTTGCATTCTTCATTGCCGTCATTCTCGCAGCATGTTCGCTTGCTTTGCTGTCAAGCAAGGCGCCGTAAATCAAACTTTCAGCATATTGCGGCAAAAGCACTGCCAAAATGTCTTCCTGAGACGGTTCAAATTCATAAGACGTCATTTTTTTATTCGCAGCGATGTCCGAAAGCGGCAGCAGCTTTTTCTCCGTTACTTCCTGCTGGATGGCGCTGACATAATGGTTGTAGAACATATAAATTTCATCTACTTTTCCATCCTCGAACAGCTTGACTGTATTGGAAGCAATTTCTTTAATATCCGAAAAGCTTATATCATCGCCTAATCCGACAATTTCTTCAACGACAGGCATACTGCGTTTTTTGAAAAAATCGCGGCCGACTTTTCCGATGGCAATCACGGCATATTCATCCGTCGAACGATGCCGTTCTTGAATCGTTTGATAAACGGCGCGCAGCACGTTGCTGTTAAACGCACCGGCAAGCCCGCGATCTGATGTAATGACAACGTATCCTGTCTTTTTGACCGGACGCTTTTCAAGCATCGGGTGGCTTACGTCCGTACTCCCAAGGGCAATGTTTGCCACAACTTCTTGAATTTTTTCCATGTAAGGCACAAATGACTTGGCGCTGGTTTCCGCCCGATTCAGCTTCGAAGCTGAAACCATCTCCATCGCCTTTGTAATTTGGCTTGTCTTCTTCGTCGAATTGATGCGTGTTTTAATATCGCGCAACGATGCCAAAGGTTCTCACCACCTTTTTGAAAAATAGCCGATCATGTTTTGAAAACGGCTGTGAAAAGAATCCCCGTATTTTCACAGCCTTATCGTTCTTTATTCAGAAACTGCAAAAGTTTTTTTGAATCCTTTGATGGCTTTTTCCATTTTCTCGTCTTCAGGCAGATTTCCTGTCGAACGGATTTCTTCAAGAAGCTCTTTTTCATTTTGATCTAAATAAGCATAAAATTCTTCTTCAAAGCGGCGAATATCCTCAACAGGAATATCATCTAAAAATCCTTTTGTTAAGGTGTAAAGGATCATGACTTGTTTTTCAACTGGGATCGGCTTGTTGATGCCTTGCTTCAATACTTCAACTGTACGCATACCGCGGTTTAACTTCGCCTGAGTTGCTTTATCTAGATCAGAACCGAATTGAGCGAATGCTTCAAGCTCTCTGTATGCTGCAAGGTCTAACCGAAGCGTACCCGAAACTTTTTTCATCGCTTTGATTTGCGCTGCACCGCCGACGCGGGAAACGGACAATCCGGCGTTTACCGCAGGGCGCACACCTGAGAAGAATAGGTCAGATTGCAAGAAAATTTGTCCGTCTGTAATGGAAATTACGTTCGTAGGAATGTAAGCTGAGATGTCGCCAGCCTGCGTTTCAACAAATGGTAATGCCGTCAAAGATCCGCCGCCTTTTGCATCGCTAAGTTTTGCTGCGCGTTCCAATAGACGGGAGTGCAAGTAAAAGACATCCCCAGGGAACGCTTCACGTCCAGGTGGACGGCGTAGTAATAGAGAAAGCTCACGGTAAGCGGCAGCTTGCTTTGAAAGATCATCATATACGATAAGGACATGTTTTCCTTGGTACATAAAATATTCGCCCATAGATACACCGGCATATGGGGCCAAATAAAGCAATGGAGCCGGTTGAGACGCAGATGCCGTTACAACGATCGTATAATCTAATGCACCGTGTTTACGGAGTGTTTCAACAACATTTCGAACTGTTGATTCTTTTTGTCCGATCGCAACATAAATACAAATCATGTTTTCTTCTTTTTGGTTAATGATTGTGTCGATCGCAATTTGTGTTTTACCTGTTTGACGGTCACCGATGATGAGCTCGCGTTGTCCGCGGCCAATTGGGATAAGAGCGTCGATCGCTTTAATACCCGTTTGCAGCGGTTCATGAACAGATTTCCGGTCCATGACGCCTGGGGCAGGGCTTTCAATCGGACGTGTTTTTGTTGTTTCAATCGGGCCTAACCCGTCCACTGGTTGTCCAAGCGGATTTACAACGCGGCCGATCAGCTCTTCTCCAACAGGAACTTCCATAATCCGTCCTGTTCTTCTCACTTCATCGCCTTCACGAATGTCTTTAAAAGGGCCTAAAATAACAATACCGACGTTATTTTCTTCAAGGTTTTGGGCTAATCCCATAACGCCGTTTGAAAATTCGACAAGCTCACCGGCCATGACATTGTCGAGGCCATGAGCACGTGCGATCCCGTCACCTACTTGAATAACTGTGCCGACATCGCTAACTTCTATTTCAGACTGATAGTTTTCAATTTGCTTTTTTATCAGTGCACTAATTTCTTCAGCTTTGATGCTCATGAGTTTCACCCCTATCTACGAACTTTTCGCTAAATTCCGCCCGATGCGTTCGAGCTTACTCTTGATGCTACCGTCAAAAATACGATTGCCGATTTGAAGTTTCAGTCCGCCAATTAAGTTCTGATCAATGACGTTTGTGATTTTAAGCGATTTTTTTCCGACCTTTTGCGCAAATACTTCTGAAAGAGCCTGCTTTTCTTCATCCTTCAACGGACGGACGGAGTAAACCGTTGCTTCTGCTGTTTGCTGTTCTTCATTTGCAAGCTCCACAAAGTTATCTACAAGTTCAGAAACTAAGCGGATGCGATGGCGATCGATAAGCAGAAGAAGAGTATTGATAATTTCAGCACTCAATGAAGAAAACGCTTCATTGACCAATGATTTTTTATTTTCGAGCAACACCTTCGGATGCTCTAAAATTTGCAGCAATTTTTGATTTTCAATAAACACCTGCTTTACAATCCGCAATTCTTCTTCAAACTGCTTCACTTGATTTTTTTCCTTTGCAATTTGAAAAAGAGCTGACGCATAGCGCTTTGCCACTCCGCCAATCATAACTGTTCTCCTACCTCTTTAATATAATCATTGATCAGCTTCTCTTGCTCAGCTTCATTCAATTCTTTTTCAATCACTTTAGAAGCAATAAGAACGGATAATGATGCCACTTGATTACGCAATTCAGCAACGGCTTGCTCTTTTTCGTGCTCGATTTCTTTCTTGGCTGCTTCTTTCAGTCTTTCTGCCTCCGCACGAGCCGCTTGGATGATATCTTCTTTTTGCTGTTCGCCGAGTTTTTTCGCATTTTCAACAAGCTCCTGTGCTTCGATGCGGGCTTGCTTTAATAGCTCACGCTGCTCTTCGGCAAGCTTTTTGGCTTCCGCATGCTTTTCTTCCGCAGCGTTTATTTCATTTGCAATAAATTCTTCCCTCTGTTTCATAATGCCCATAAGCGGACCAAAAGCATATTTTTTGAGCAATGCTAACAAAACTAAAAATACAACGAGCTGAACGAGCATATCTCCTGCTGCGAAGCCTCCAGCTCCGAGGGCAAATTCAACTGTTAACACGGCTTCGTTTCACTCCCTTCAAAACTTCCGTTTTCCAACTACCGGCTATATTGGGACTCTGTTACCATTCACAACATAAAGGAATGGCGAAGATGCTTAAATAACTTCGCCATTTCCTCTTTTTCACTTGCTGTCCTTTCGATTCGGACTTCACGCAAATTGATTGCATGCCGATTTCTAAAAAGCCTTTTTCAACACCAATCTAGGCAAGGCTCTTTTGAAATTTTCAAATTACGCACCAAAAGCCATAAATGCAATAACAACCGCGATAATCGGAATCGCCTCAACCAACGCAACCCCGATAAACATAGTAGTTTGAAGCATACCGCGCGCCTCAGGTTGACGAGCAATACCTTCTACTGTACGAGATACGATAAGTCCGTTACCAATACCAGCACCAAGTGCCGCTAAACCAATTGCAATTGCAGCTGCTAATAAATTCATGAATAAAGTCCTCCTTTATTTGTTTAAAAATAATTTTTTACACAAAAATTATGATGAAGTCATTTATTTTTAATGGTCATGGCTAACTTTATGCGCCATATAAACCATTGTTAACATTGTAAAGATAAAAGCTTGGATTGCACCTACAAAAATACTGAATGCCTGCCACGCCATCATCGGAATAATTGCCCCGATGAAGCCGAATGCTCCGCTAGTTGCCAAGCTGACAAGCAGACCTAGCAAAATTTCCCCAGCATAGATGTTACCGTAAAGACGAAGACCAAGCGTCAACGTGTTTGCAAACTCTTCAATAATTTTAAGCGGGAACAAAAACGGCAGTGGCTTGAAAAAGTCGCTTCCATAGGCGGAAAAGCCTTTTAATTTAATCCCGTAATAATGCGATAAACCGACGACTAAAATGGCCAGTGTCAGCGTTATGGTAGGATCAGCCGTAGGCGATTTCCACCAAAGCTCATGGTCAACAACGATAGCGAATGGTAAACCAAGCATATTGGAAACAAAAATGTACATGATGAGCGTCATTCCTAAAGTAAGGAATCGGCCACCTGTCTGCCAGTCCATCGTGCTGTTAATAATGTTTTTCACAAAATCCATGACCCATTCCAAAAAGTTTTGCATACCCGTTGGCTTCATTGCCAAAGAGCGGGTCGACAATACGGCGATGATAAATACAATTGCGCTAGAAACAAGTATCATCAAAATATTGGACAAATTAAATTCAAGTCCTAATAATTTTACTATCGGCGCTTCGTGACCCAACAAAATTCACCTCTCTTCCCAAGCTTGTCCGCAAATGTATAGAATAGAATCTATCATAATGACAATATAGATTGTCATTAAACCAATAACCACGCTAATTAAATGGAAATGTTCAGGGAATTTGAGTGCGATTAATACCGCCAATCCTGCGGCTGCCATCCTTGAAACCGTTCCAAGCGAACGTGCTGTACGGCCTTCTTCGATTGCTTGCTGTATTTGCTTTGATTTACGCACTAGTATCCATAAATTATAGAGGCTAAAGCTTGTACCAAGGGCAAGACCGAGGAAAATATCTTGATAAGGAGTAAACCCCCACGCTAACACATAGATGGCAAGCAAAAACAGCAAATATTTTTTGCTGCGCACAAACAATTTTTCTATACGATCCATAGTTACCGTTCATTCTCCTGAAAAAAATGTTGGACTAATCTCAGCATCGCAATTATTCCCGCAGCCAGTCCAATTAGAAGACCAATGATCAAAAAAACGGGTTCTGTATGCAACTGTCGATCAAGCCATCTTCCTGCAAAAACCCCAACGAGCACTGATCCTGCCAAATAGGAAAGAATGGCGGTCATTAAAGCGTATGCTCGGAGCGGATGGTGCTCTTTTTGCCGCATTGGGTATGTCCTCACAATATAAAATTTACCTTATTTTTTATTATATCAAAAGGCTGTTGAAAACCTTATCATCCCACCCCGTTTAGCATACAATAGGCACCAATCAATGTCAATCTGTTTCACGTCAAAAGTTGAGCTATTTGTTAAGAATATCACAATTTGTTCACAAATATTTTTGCTGTTTCTATTGACTTTTTAATATTTTTTTATCTAAAATGATTGTCGTTTCATAGCTGCTTTCTTCCCCGTCTTTTTTTGCAAAAATAAGCGCTTTGTAAACGCCGTTTGGAATGTCCTTAAATTGCCCGGAAATGTCTCTTTTCAACAAACCTCCCGGAATATTTCTTTGCCAGTCTAAAAAGCCTTTGAATGTTAAAGTGTCCGGATCATACAGGGCAATCCCGAATTCATCCGCCCCTTGCGGCAAATAAAGCTCATAATGGTACATATTCCCTTGATCGGCAAGCCCAAATTCAAATCCCATGATTTTTGGATAATTCGGTTCGCCAACAACGAATAAATATGGAAGGCGGATTGTCTGGCTGCCGGCTGTTACAACAAGAGTCCCGTCATACAATCCTTCCCGCAATGATTTCGGTGCAACATCAATCGAGACGGATACTTCTCTTTTCCCGTTAGCAGGAACCTTTACGGAAATAGGGAGCTGCCATTGAACCCCTTTTTGATAATGCGGTTTAGAAAAAACAAACGTTTTTTCTTGATCGGAGAGATTTTCAAGAGTTAACGTGATCTCTTTCTTTTTCCTGCCGATATTTTTGTGAAATTGACCGAATGATAGAGATGCCGGATAAACGAGAGCTCTTGTCTGAACAGCCGATAAAATATCGATTCTTCCCGCCCCCTGCTCAAACACCTTGTACAGCCTTCCATTTTGATCATAAAGCGGTTTAGCAGTATTCATCATAGCTGCTTTTATTTGTTCCGGCGACCAATCTAGATGCTTTTGTTTGATCAATGCCGCTGCACCTGCTATATGCGGAGCAGCCATGCTTGTTCCTTGAAGAGCCATATACCCTTTAGGTATTGTGCTATCAATTGCTACACCAGGCGCGACAAGATCGGGCTTCACTTCCCATGTGACTGTTACCGGCCCTTTTGATGAAAAGGGTGCGAGGCGATCTTGTTCTATCCGAATGGTTGTTTTGATGAACGATTTTTCATTCAATTGTTTCAGCAGCCATTCGCCATCTTCCTTTGAGATGGAGACAACAGGAAAGTCCAATTTTTCTTCTAAATTGCCGGTAAATCTCCCTTTCATGTTATTGTAAATAATCAACGCTTGGGCTCCGGCTGATTTTGCATTTTTCACTTTTTCGGCAAACGTGATCTCCCCGCGCTTCACCAAGGCTATTTTTCCTTTAACAGAAGGTTTAAAGTCTTTTTTCTCCCCTAAGCCTGCATATTCTATCCGTCCTCTAATTGTTGTCCAAGGGGCAGAATTGAACAAAGATTCAGCTGGTATTTTCTTTTGAAATCCTGAAAGGGTTAAATACTTTACGTCAAGCGGCGGTGTCGATGCGCCGACGGAAATTGCTTTGCTTGCAGTGCCAGGCGAACCGACGGTCCAAATGTTAGGTCCAGAGTTTCCGCTTGATACAACTGCAGTTATCCCCTCTTCAACGGCTCGGTTTAACGCCAGGCTTGTCGGATAATCCGGGCCGTTCACATCATTGCCAAGGGAAAGATTTACGATATCTACCTGATCCTCAATCGATTTTTCAATCGCTGCAATAACTTGGTCTGTCGTCCCGTACCCATGAGGGCCAAGCGCTCTATAGGCAATGATGGAGGCTTCCGGAGCAACCCCTTTCAATTTTCCATTTGCCGCTATAATTCCTGCTACGTGAGTGCCGTGAATTGTCCTCGAATTGTCTTTCGCGACTGTTTCCATTGGGTCTTTGTCTTGATCTACAAAATCAAATCCGCCTTGATAATTTTTTTGTAAATCTCGGTGGTTGTAGTCGATCCCCGTATCTATAACAGCTACTTTCACTCCTTTTCCCGTCAATCTTTCATCCTTCGCGTCAAAATAGCCGCGTGCATCGATGCCGCCTATAAAAGGAACACTTTCTTCAACCGTTGCTTGAAAAGTCGTTACAGGCTCTGCATGTTCAATGTAAGGCTCCTTTACGAGCTGATCTAGATCTCTTTTTTTCCCTTTTACTGAAAATCCGGTAAACGTTTTTTTATATTCCCAGCAAATGTTTATTTCCGGATATTTTTTTTGAATCAACTCTTTTATTTTTGAAAGGTTCTGATCTGACAAAACAATGATCATTGTCACTTGTTCATCAGCATTCTCTTCAGGGATTTGTGGATGTTCGGGGAAGGTCTTTGCAAAAGCAGTTACATCAAAAACGTGGAAAATGAAGAAAAAAAGCAAACAAATTCGCACTGAAGGGTTTCCCATTTCTATCACCTCAGCACTTATTGTTCGCTATGAACATCAGTTTATTGCATGAAAAAAGTCGTTTTAAGGGAAAAGTGAGAAATTGATGGAGCTGTTTAATAAGTCGTTTTTACGGCTTATTGACGCCCATTAATGTTTTAGAAACGTTGATATATCGATGTTTATGATTTTGTGTTTTTAATGGGGATTTGACTTTCTGGACAGCTCCTTATTAATGAATCTAAAAAGAAAGAGAGGGCACTTCACTTCGCCCTCTCCTGTTATTTTGTACCAAATAAACGGTCTCCTGCATCTCCTAAACCTGGTACGATATAGCCATGGTCGTTTAATTTCTCATCAAGTGCGGCAATGTAAATATCGACATCTGGATGAGCTTCTTCCATTGCTTTTACCCCTTCAGGAGCAGCTACTAGACACATGAAACGGATATTTTTTGCACCGCGTTTTTTTAGACACTCTATTGCTTCAACTGCTGAACCGCCGGTAGCCAGCATTGGGTCAACAACGATGAAATCCCGCTCTTCCACATCAGAAGGAAGTTTTACATAGTATTCTACAGGCTTTAATGTTTTCGGATCCCGATATAACCCGATATGGCCGACTTTTGCGGCAGGAATCAGTTTCAAAATGCCGTCAACCATTCCTAGCCCCGCACGCAAAATGGGAATAACCCCAAGTTTTTTTCCTGATAAGATTTTTGTTTTCGCTACTCCTACCGGGGTTTCTACTTCCACTTCCTCCAGCGGAAGATCTCGTGTTATCTCAAACGCCATTAATGTAGCAATCTCATCCACAAGCTCTCGAAATTCTTTTGTTCCGGTTTTTTTATCGCGAATATAGGATAGCTTATGCTGAATTAACGGGTGATCAAATACAAACACTTTGCCCAAGTTTCACATCTCCTTTTCTTTTGCCTCAATAGATTTTACAGAAAAAATTTTTGAGTTTCAACATTTTCATCAACCTTTTTCGACAACATTCCAAACGATGAAATCCATTTTAAATAGTTTTAAGAGGCAGAAAATTAAAATAAAAAAAAGAGCGTCCGAAGCATGTGGCTTCGAACACTCAATATTCCTCAATAATTTGGGTAGAGCGGGAATTTTTCTGTTAAAGCTTGCACCCGTTTTCTCGCTTCTTCCAATTTAGCTTCGTCTTGATGGAATTTCAATGCAAATGCAATAATCGATCCGATTTCATCCATTTCTTCCAAACCAAAACCGCGGCTTGTGACAGCTGCCGTTCCAATACGGATTCCGCTTGTAACAAAAGGTGATTCAGGATCGTATGGAATCGCGTTTTTATTCACAGTAATGCCGATTTCGTCCAAAACATGTTCAGCAACTTTTCCTGTTAATTGCAGGTTGCGGACATCAACTAAAATCAAATGGTTATCTGTTCCTCCAGATACTAAAGTCAGTCCTTCTTCTTTTAATTTTTCTGCCAGCCGCTTCGCATTGTTGATAATGTTTTGCGCATATGTTTTAAATTCTTCTTGTAAAACTTCTCCCAATGCTACCGCTTTTGCCGCAATAACATGCATTAACGGACCGCCTTGAATGCCTGGGAAAATGATTTTATCAATTTGTTTTGCAAATTCTTCTTTGCATAAAATCATTCCGCCTCTTGGACCGCGAAGTGTTTTATGCGTCGTAGTTGTTACAAAATGGGAGTACGGCACAGGATTTTGATGAAGACCTGCAGCAACAAGGCCGGCAATATGAGCCATGTCAACCATTAAGTAAGCTCCCACTTCATCAGCGATTTCCCGAAACTTTTTAAAATCAATTTCACGAGGATAAGCGCTGGCACCAGCAACAATGATTTTCGGTTTATGCTCAAGAGCTTTAGCTCGAACATCATCATAATCAATAAGATGAGTGTTAGGATCAACACCGTATTCAACAAAATTAAATTGCATTCCGCTGAAGTTTACCGGACTTCCATGCGTTAAATGGCCGCCGTGAGACAAATTCATTCCGAGAACAGTGTCCCCATGATTTAAGACAGCATAGTAAACAGCCATATTGGCTTGAGAACCGGAATGCGGCTGAACGTTTGCGTGCTCAGCTCCAAAAATTTTTTTCGCCCGTTCGCGAGCTAAATCTTCCGCAACGTCAACATATTCGCATCCTCCATAGTAGCGACGTCCCGGATAACCTTCTGCATATTTATTTGTTAATACAGAACCTTGGGCCTCCATTACCGCTTCACTGACAAAATTTTCTGACGCAATCAGTTCGATTTTCGTACGCTGGCGCTTTAATTCGTTCTGTATCGCTTCATATACTTCAGGATCCTGTTGTTGAATATATTTCATGAAATGTTCCCCCTCTAGTCTTTCATCGATTGAACGGCACAGGCGAGCGACAAAATCGTCATGCCGATCTACTTATTAATCAGAATAACCGTATTGATCATCCTTTGGCAACCCTTTTCTTTAATGTAAGCGCATTCTTCCCAAACTTTTTTTTGGCATGAATAGTTTTTAATTCGGAATTTCTTAAAACCTCGATTCTGCCTGTATTCTTAAACTATCAGTTCGTAAAATGAATCATGTCTTGTACAACTCGACCAACGGAGCTTCTATACCTAGCTCAATGCACAGGGTCGTCAAGCAGGAAATGATCGGCAACCTGTATTTTCACTAACAAAATCGCATCAAAGTTTGATACGACTTTTGCTTACAATTTCTAAAGATGGAGGGGCCCCGATATACTTCAAAGAAATGATGTGCATGATTTTTTCGTTCCGCTCCACTTCTTTTATAAAAAAATAGCAGCACAAACCATGACGTAAGTTCGCACTGCTAATCTTCGAATGTTTATTTTGTATAAACTGCCCGCGCACCGCCGATAAGCTTCGGCCGGCTAAAAGCTAAGTTTACATGGGCTTGTCCGACTTGCTTGACCGAGCTTCTAACAGGAACAGCGACATGCTTTAAATGCATACCAATAAGTGTATCTCCGATATCAATGCCTGCATCTGCCTTAATAAATTCAACAACAACCGGATCCCTCATATGCTCATAAGCAAACGCTGCCATGGAACCGCCTGCTTTCGGGATTGGGATGACAGAAACGATTTCGTAATTGCGCTTTTCTGCTGTTTCCCGTTCAACGACAAGAGCGCGATTCAAATGCTCACAGCATTGAAAAGCGAGCTCTACACCTGTTTCTTTTTGAAATTCCGATAATGCAGAAAATATCATTTCGGCAACATCCGTATTTCCGGCAGTGCCGATTTTTTCTCCGATTACTTCGCTCGTTGAGCACCCTATGACAATCAGCTGCCCTTTTTGAATTGGTGCTTTTTCTTTAAAATCGGCCAACACTGTTAAAAGCTGTTCCCGGTATTTTTGCAATTCCGGCATTCGATCATCACCTTATAAATGGGTTTCTTCATATTTTGAAATTTTTTCTATTCTATTCGCATGCCTGCCTCCCACATATTCAGTTGTCAGCCACGTTTTCACAATTTCGCGGGCAAGTCCCGGCCCGATGACACGTTCACCCATTGCAAGCATGTTGCTGTCGTTATGCTCCCTGGTTGCTTTTGCGCTAAACACATCATGTACAAGGGCGCAGCGAATACCCTTTACTTTATTGGCCGCTATTGACATTCCGATCCCTGTTCCACAAATTAAAATTCCGCGGTCAAATTCGCCTTTCGCAACTCGTTCAGCTGCCGGCAATGCGTAATCAGGATAATCAACTGATGTCTCACAGTCGCAGCCGATATCTTCGTATTCGATATTCATCTCGTCAAGCAATTTTTTGATTTCTTCACGTATGTTGACCCCTCCGTGATCTGAGGCAATTATGACTTTCACTAGATGCTCCTCCTTTTTATTTTTCATAAGTAAATCGATCGATTACTTTCTTTAGCTGCTGAGCGCTTGCTTCAAGCTCTCTCGTTAATTGATTAATGTTAGAAATATTATCAGCTTGTTCTTGTACAGATGAGGCCACTTCCTGTGCACCAGCAGATGTCTCTTCGGCAATCGCTGCCACTTCTTCGGATTGCGCTCCTGTTTGTTGAATGCTTTTTTGCTGTTCGTCCATCAGCTCGCTGATCACCTTAACCGCTTCGGCAACATGCAAAATCGATTTCGACATCTCGACAAGAATTTTCTCTGTTTCTTTCCCTCTTTGCGCTTCTTGTCGAGCTGTTTTCACTTGATCTCCAATCTGTTCAACAACATTGCTTACTTCTTTTTGAATGTTAGAGATCAGCTCGGAAATTCCTTGAACAGCTTTGGCGCTTTGGTCAGCAAGCTTTCGAACTTCTTCCGCAACGACAGCAAACCCTCTGCCGTGTTCACCTGCTCTTGCCGCTTCAATTGACGCGTTCAGCGCCAGCAGGTTTGTTTGATCGGCAATATCGCCGACAAGGGATACAATAGTCTCCACCTTTTTGGCATTTTCTTCAAGACGCTGTACCGCCAAAATAGATTGCTCGTTTTTTTCGGCCAACGATTGAATCCCTTTAATTAAAGATTGAAATATCTTTTTGCTTTGGTCAAGTGATTGAACCATTTCATTAGCCATTTTTTCGGATACTTTTGCTTTTTCTTTTACCTGACTAGCAAGCTCTACCGTATCTTCCACCGCTTCTGCTGTTTCCTGAATAGCAGCCGCCGATTGGTCGGCTCCTGTTGAAATTTCCTTAATCGTATATGAAATGCTTTCAGCTTGTCTTGTTGCCTGTTCTGTTGCGGCATGTATTTGTTTCACCTGCTCATTTGTTTGCTCAAAATTTATTTCAATGTTTTTCACCATATGTCTTAAATTGGAAAGCATTTCATTAAAGGCTCTGCTTAAAGACCGAATTTCATCATCTGATTTGATGTCAGGAACATTTATGGAAATATCGCCATCGGCCGCTATAAGAGCAGCTTTTTCAAGCCGCTTGAGCGGAGAAATAAGAAATCCAGCTGCAATAGCTGTTAAAACCCCTGACCATATAATTCCAAGAGTCAACGTCAAAATGGTAAAAGATGTTCGGTCAATATATTGTTTCACATACTCGTATACAACATAAATGAAAAATCCGCTTGTTGAATATGTAATAAGAGCAACAATCGTAATAAAGATGACAATTTTTAAACGGATGCTGAATTTGTATCGATTCTTGTTTTTCACAGAGTCCACCTGCCTGCTAATTTGTTTCTAATTTTGAAATAAGCTTTTGAAGCAATTGCTCCAGCTCTTCCCTTGTTTTTCTGTACTTTTCCACGGAACTGCCAAACGGATCGGTAATATCACGTATCTCCTCATCTTTTCCAACAACGAACTCGCTTACCGTAAATGTTTTTTCAGCTGCTTTAGGAAAAAATTGGCATAATATGTTTTTATGATCTTTAGTCATCGTAAATACATATGTTGCCCAATCGATATGTTCTTCCGTAAGTTTTGAAGCACTGTGCTCAACATGTATTCCCTTTTCCTCCAGCACTTTTTTTGCATTTTCTGAAATTTTTTGCCCATCCAATGCAAACACGCCTGCTGAACGAACGTTAAATCGGCCGTTTTTTTGCAAATGCTTAAAAATAGCCTCCGCCATCGGGCTTCGACATGTATTTCCGGTGCAAACGAATAAAATGTTTGTCACAAGGTTTTCTCCCTTCTATCTCTCCCTTTTGATGTTACCTTCATTATAATCAAAAAGTTCGAAAGAATGGAAACCATGAGGAATTTTTTTTATTTTTATTATCGACAAAAAGTCACAATTTTTTTGCATAATAGGCATATTTAACCAAAAAAATTAACAAAAAAAAGCACGTCCAATGACTGTGCTCAAATGATTGGTTTAGACAATACAGCTTTCTACATTGAAAATAATAATTTCAAGCCAAATACAAGCAAAATGCTGCCGCCAAAAGCTTCACTATATGAGCCGAACCAATCTTGAACCCGTTTGCCGATCAATAACCCGCTCCAAGTGAGCACCATGCTCATAAAACCAAACATTACGACGGTTAACAAAACCTCCGCTCCGTAGATACCTAGACTTAATCCTACCGAAAAACTGTCTAAACTGACGCTCAGCGCAAAAAGGAACAGGCCGATGCCGACCGGTGCAATGAAAGGCGATTCATCGCGTTTAAAAGACGAATAAATCATTTGAATTCCTAAAAGAGTGAGCAGACATCCTCCAATATACATGGCAACTAAACCAAACTTTTCCGATAGTACTTTCCCCAAGACAATTCCGATAAGCGGCATGATCATATGAAAAATCCCAATGTATATACCGATGTCAAAAATTTGCTTCCATCGCAAACGAACTAAGCCCATCCCAAGGCTCACTGAAAAGGCATCCATCCCTAATGCAAATGCCATTAAAAATAAAGTTACTATTTCTGCAGCCATATAGATAACCTCCCCCGGACACGCATATTGAACGATATGCACGTCAGAGGGACATTATGACAAAGAATGGCGCCCGGTTCATTGATCTCTATTTATTTAACTGCGCGATCTGTTTCTGCCTATTCGTGCGATGGCAGATGAGCCTTTACCATTTTTATATTTGCTTTTGATCTGTCAATTCCGCCTGTTAAACAAAGGATCAGAAAGTCTGGACTCAAAAAAACCGGCCTGAGCGCCGATTTTTGTTCAAGGTATTAAGAGTTTACCGTTCTTTTATGATCCGGTGGGATGCAGCTTTTAACAAGCGATTCATAATAGCTTGTCCAACTCCTTCCGCAGGAAACGCTTCGCTGAATAATACATCCAGCTGTTCTTCATTAAACTTTCTGAGCGAATCATACAGTGCGCTGGCAACTGTTCGCAAATCGCTTCTTTTTCCGCAGACAACAATTTTATCCGCACTGTAAAAACGACTATTTTCTTCTGTTGTCAACACCCCGACTTTTTTTTCTTTTTCTTTCTCTTTTTGTATTAATTGTTCAATAAATTCTTTGCTTCCATCGACAATCGTTAAAGGAGCATCAGGTGCATAATGTGTATATTTCATGCCCGGCGCTTTCGGCAATTCCTCCTGATTCAGCAGCGCAGCATCTATGCGCACCGAACCGATGACTTCTTCTAATTGCTGCTTTGTAACACTACCTGGACGCAGGATCACTGGAATATCCTCGGTGCAGTCAAGTACTGTTGATTCTACGCCAAGTCCAGTAGGGCCTGCATCGACAATTCCCGGGATTCGCCCTTCGAGATCATCCATGACATGTTTAGCAGAAGTGGGACTTGGCTTTCCGGAAAGATTGGCGCTCGGAGCTGCAATCGGCAGATTTGCTGCTTCGATTAATGCTAATGCTGCAGGGTGATCCGGCATGCGCACTGCTACTGTTGATAATCCTGCTGTGGCAAGATTCGACAGACCTTCTTTTTTTGGCAAAACAAGGGTGAGAGGGCCTGGCCAAAAACGGTCAATTAATGGATCAATCCAATCGGGATAGCTATCCACAATCTCTGTTAACTGTTCTTTTTTAGCAATGTGGATAATTAACGGATTATCGCTCGGTCTTCCTTTCGCGCTATAAATTTTTGCTACTGCTTCATCGCTTTTCGCGTTTGCTCCTAGTCCATAGACTGTTTCTGTTGGAAAGGCAACCAATTCATTTTTTTTCAATAGTTCGGCTGCCTGAACAATTTGTGGAGAATTTTTTGTAACATGCTCTAAATTATCCACAATCCAATGCTTCGTTTTCATTTCGTTTACTCCTTTGCTAATACATGAACGAGTGTTATGAATCTTTCTAAGCAATAGTGAAACTGTTCCATTATTTTTCAAGAACAAGCTTTATCCACAAATTGTGGATAAAGCTGTTGATTGCAGTGGATAAATATTGTGGATATTGTGTATAATTTATACGTATCCTTAGCGTTATTTTACCATAAACTCTACATTTGGAACGGATACCAACTGATTCATCAGATTTGACGCAAGCATGTGGGAAGGCAATTCATCCGCTTGAATTCTCTTGAATCCCAATATTTCTAATAACTCTGCTGCAGAATTTTTGTTGACTGCAAAATAAATATTTTTCAAACGAAACTGTTCCATTAATAAGTCTGCCGATTTTAATAGGGAAATGATATGTCCTTGATTCAAATTGCTGGACACAACGCAAGAGCGGAGGAGACCATCCTGATTGATGACTTCCATTCCTAGACATCCCGCTATTTCACCATGATCAGTCTCCATAATAATAAAATGGCTGTTGTCGAAGCCTTCCGTGGAAACGCCCGCTTGATCTGCAAATTGTTGAATGGTTTTTAAGTCTTCCCTTTCCGCAAACCGCAATGAATAATACACGCTTTCACCCCTTTTATTCGGACAAATCTAGTAATCAATGTATGAGGCAAAAGCTGAATTAGACCTATGAAAACAGATTTGTAAACCATTCTACTAAGAAAAATTTCACTTCTACTTCCTCATCATGTTCTTCAGGAGCGAATAAGTTTTTTGTTTTCTCTAATTTCTTTTCTTCTTTTACTTTATCCTTTTCTTCATCCTGTTGAATAGCTTCACCGCTTGAAAAGTCGACAAAGCAAAGCGGCGGAAACAACACACACCACCAGTTGGCTCCTTTTCCTTCTCCAAGAGTGATCAATATGGCTTCATAGTTTCCAGCCGGATAAAGGAAATTTCCATAAAGCTTTGTCGGAAATTGAATTTTTTTAAACTCCACTGTAAAGGATTGGCTGCTGTTTTCCTGTTTTAAAACGCTTTGGACGATATCCTTAATTTCTGGTATTTTTGCTCGAATGATTTTACGCGCCTCTTCAATCGAAGTTAGATCCTGAACCCATTGATTAATTGCTTCATTGACCGCATTCCGAACATTCCGTTTTAAAGCTTGATCTTCCGGAGAATCGCTATTTGCTAAAATTCGCAGACGAATGGCTTCGTCAGGAATGATCACCGTCTCATTTTGTTTTGCGTCTGTCGGCATTTCATAAGCTGTTAATAGGCTGCCAAACAGCATTAAAAAAATATATATAACAGATAATTTCTTTTTCATCGTTTTTCCTCTCCCTTCAGTACGTCATTATCGACAGAAGAGAGAGATCTTAAACATAAAATTGGTTCAGATTTGAAGTTTGCTAGAAAAGGAGGGAATGGCTCGAAAAGCTTATTATAACGAAAGGACAGCAAATACTTTCCGTTCTTTTCCATTCATATCGTATTCAATTTGTACCTCTGCTTTTGGAAACCTATTCTCTAGCATGCTTTTCACATCTTTTCCTTGTCCGTGCCCGATTTCAAATGCGATTAATCCAGGGTAGCGGATCACATCTGGAAGCTGCTCCACAATTTTTCGATAATACAAAAGGCCGTCCGCTCCTCCTGAAAGCGCTAATGTCGGCTCCCAGTCCTTTACAACCGTTGACAGCTCCATGATTTCTTCATCCGGAATATACGGCGGATTGGACACAACAACATCCGCTTTTTGCTTTGCATTTATAATAGGGTTCAGCAAATCGCCTTGATAAAAATGCACATTAGCACAAAGCTTTTCGCTATTTTCTTTTGCCACTGCAAGCGCTTTTTCGGAAATATCGGTGGCAGACACTCGCATTTTTTTATTTTCAAGAGCCAATGTGACGGCAATAGCACCGCTCCCCGTGCCAATATCTACAACATCGATTTGCTCCCTTTCAGAAAATAAACGTTCAGAGTGGAGCAGCACGCCTTGAACTAGCTCTTCCGTTTCCGGTCTCGGAATCAATACATGCTCGTTCACCTTAAAAGGGCGGCCGTAAAATTGTTCGCAGCCGATAATATATTGCACAGGCATCCCTTGAGCATGTTTTTGCACGTCCTGCTGAAAGATTTCCCATACTTGTTTGTCAATATCCATTCTTAAATCGGCAAGCAAGCTCGCCCGACTTTTCTTCATATGATGCAAAAGCAGCAATTCTCCCGCATTCTCATCTCTTCCCGCTTGTTTTAAAAAAGAAGAAGCCCATTTGAGGGCTTCGAAAACTTTCGGCATGGTTTACTCCCCTTGGGATTGCAGTTTTTTCGCTTGATCTTCTAAAATGAGGGCATCGATAATTTCATCCAATTTTCCTTCTAGGATGAGATCAAGCTTTTGTAATGTGAGACCGATACGATGGTCTGTAACTCTGTTTTGCGGGAAGTTGTACGTACGAATGCGTTCCGATCGATCACCGGTTCCAACAGCAAGCTTTCGGTTTTGATCGTATTCCGCTTGCGCTTCTTGGCGGTATTTATCTAAAATGCGGGCACGCAAAACCTTCATGGCTTTCTCTTTATTTTTTATTTGTGATTTTTCATCCTGGCAGGATACGACAATTCCGGTTGGAATGTGTGTTAAACGTACAGCTGACATCGTAGTGTTAACGCTTTGTCCTCCAGGACCGCTTGATGCGAATGTATCAACACGGATATCTTTCTCGTTAATTTCTACTTCTACCTCTTCCGCTTCCGGCAAACAGGCGACTGTTGCAGTTGACGTATGAATTCTGCCTCCAGATTCCGTCTCCGGTACCCGCTGCACGCGATGGGCACCGTTTTCAAATTTTAATTTGGAATAGGCTCCTTTTCCTGTAATCATAAAAATGATCTCTTTATAGCCGCCAGTCCCGGTCGTGTTTGCTTCCATCACTTCTATTTTCCAGCCTTTATCTTCCGCATACCTAGTATACATGCGGTAAAGGTCTGCAGCAAAAAGCGCTGCTTCCTCTCCGCCTGCTGCACCGCGGATCTCCATGATAACGTTCTTTTCATCGTTTGGATCTTTTGGAAGCAATAAAATTTTTAATTGCTCAATCAGCTCGCTTTCCCGCGCTTCAAGCTCTGCCAGTTCCTCTTTTACCATTGCCCGCATTTCTGGATCAAGCTTTTCTTCAAGCATGCTTTTTGCATCTTCTAGCTGCTCTCTTACCTTTTTATATTCACGGTAAACTTCAACCGTTTCTTGAAGATCAGATTGTTCTTTCGAATATTCGCGCAGCTTTTTCGGATCGTTGACAACCTCCGGATCCATTAAAAGCTCATTCAATTTTTCATATCGGTCTTCAACCGCTTGCAAACGTTCTAACACGGAATTTCACCTCTATTTTTAATCATAGCCCACTCATAGGGAAACTCCTATGTGGTGCACCGTTTGTAACTTTCTAAATTATAGTATAGGAAACTGTACCAGTCAAAAACAACCGTTTTTAACAATTGGGAAGCAAAAAAGCTTTTTTCGATATGCGATGCTGCAAAGTCGATTTTACAGGTTCGGACGGCTTTTATAATCACATCAAGGTTTTGTTAAAAAGCGATTAATCAATCCAATATGCTGCCATCATTTGTACAAAACTAGCAACCTTTTAAAATTTTTCGTTTTTGATCTAGAGTGCAAGACAAAATCAAGTCGGCTGACAGACAAAACCAGATGTATGCGGGCGAATGATTCTGCCATGAAATAGAATCAGCGGCCGAATGGAACAGAATATATTTTTTGAAGCTCTCGCAGTTTCAAACGTTCGGATAATTGCCGGCTCCTCTGTCGATATTCTAGAACTTTTGCCGGATGACCGCTTGTTTTGTCAAACAGGAAGGGTTCTCCTATAAAAAGCTGAATATGTATATTATGATCGTTTGAAAGGGGAGGTTCGATGAATACAACCGATGCTGCCAAAAAAATCGGTGTTTCTCCGAAAACAGTTCAGCGCTGGATCAAACAGCTTAATCTTCCAATGGAACGGAACGAACTTGGACATTATATGTTTTCTGACGAGGATATCACCTTGCTCAAAGAAGTTCACAATCAAATAAAACAAGGAGTTCCAATGCAACAAGTAATAGTAAAAGCGAAAAGAAAAGAATCGGCTAAAAATGCTGGTGGAACGGTTTCGAACGAATTGTTGAAAAAAATAGCGGATCTGGAGCAAATGATCTATTCAAAAGCTGACGATGTCGTGTCATATCAACTTTTAGTGCAAAGAAAGGAAATTGAAGAGCTGACAGGAAGGATCGAGACGCTCGAAAGAAAAATAAAAGAGCTTGAAAGCAAAAAAAGTATGCCTGAACTTCAAATGTCTTCGATTGATAAACCCCGAAAAAAGAAGGCAGTATATAAAACGCTGCTCAGCTCCATTTTCGGTTTATAAGCCCATCTTCATGACACACACTCGATACACGAAATCAATTTTCGATTTATAAGTTCTTTATAAAACTCGCTCAATCGGTGAACGAGTTTTATTTTTTATTGATTAACTGAACATGCAAGTTGTATCGGGGCAGTGCGCGCTGCAACTTGTCATACAGCTCCTTTTGCCGGTTTTCGCGTTGTTGTTCCGTCAATTTTTGTGATGTATAAATAACCGCCCAAGCATCGTCCCCATTTGTCCAAAAAGAATCGAGCTCTAAACCTTTTTCAGTTTCCAGTGTACGGACGATTTGTTCTTTTGCCTCCCTGATCGTCAAGGGGCTGTTCGCAATATTTATGTTTGGATTTTGTGTTTGCTGGTCGACCACATCTCCTGTATTTTCAGGCTTAACGTCCCTCGTCATCAGGTTGGATCCATTATGATCGAGATTTAATGAGCGATTATCTGATATTTTATCCGCCGTTCCACACCCTGATAGTAAATATATTGCTGCCAAAATGAATGGTATCAATATTCGCATAAAAAGCACCTCCTGTTCTTAAGGTGCCCAAAAGGATCAGCTCTTTTAAATGAAAATATTTCCTTATCGTAAGATTCTCTTCATCACACCTTGCCGACAACGTTTCTTCCCATCTAATGCAAATAAGCAATGATTCATAACGGCGGATTCGCGTGGCACTTTCGGCAGACAGGATAGTACTTGTCATTTCCTCCGATTTGGATTTGCTCGCCCGAATATACCGGTTTGCCGTTGTCGTCAATCCGTAAATTCATTGTTGCTTTCCTTTCGCAGAACCAGCAAATCGTTTTCATTTCCTCAATTTTATCCGCAAAAAGCAGCAAATATTTGCTTCCTTCGAAAAGCTCATTTTGAAAATCGTTTTTCAATCCAAACGCCATTGCGGGAATATTCAATTTGTCAACAATATCCGCAAGCTCAAGTACATGCTTTTTCTTTAAAAATTGTGCCTCATCCACTAGCACACAGTACGGCTTAGGCTGATACTCCTTCACAATTTGGAAAATATTCGTATCATCGTAGATCGGTATCGCTTTTCGTCTGAAGCCAATTCTGCTTGATACATATCCAACTTCATCACGAGTATCAATGGCAGACGTGAAAATCAGCACCGATTTGTTTTGTTCCTCATAGTTATGAGCAACCTTTAAAATTTCGATGGATTTGCCGCTGTTCATCGCCCCGTATTTAAAAAACAATTGCGCCATATTTAAAAATCTCTCCCCGTTTTATAAAAACATGTCAAATAAGTGAAAAAACAGGCAGAATGAAAAGACTGCCTGTTTTACATAATTATTTAAGACCGTATTTTTTGTTAAATTTGTCTACACGTCCGGCTGCAGTTGCAAATTTTTGACGGCCTGTATAGAACGGATGGCATTCAGAACAAATTTCAACGCGCACCTCATCTTTAACAGAACCGCTTTCAAATTCGTTTCCGCATGCACATTTTACGAGTACTCTTTTATAATTTGGATGAATTCCCGGTTTCATAGTTTTCAACTCCTTTACGCCCTGAATCATTTCGAAACAGAGTTTATCTATTCGGAAACGTGCAATTATTTCACGCTTCAACATTCTTAAACACACATGAAAAAATTATAACAAGGGTTTACAAGAAATGCAACATAGTTAGAAACTTTTTATGCCAGTTGTTTTCCATTCTTCTTTTAGCATTTCAAAAAATTCCTCATTTGATTTCGTTTGGCGCATTTTCTTTAAGAAGCGTTCAGCAAAATCCATCTGATCCGACATAGATTTTCGAATCGCCCATAACATTTCTAAATGCTCTTTCGGAATTAACAATTCTTCTTTTCGTGTACCGGAACGGCGAATATCAATGGCAGGGAATATTCTCCTTTCCGCTAATGAACGATCAAGATGAAGCTCCATATTTCCCGTTCCTTTAAATTCTTCGTAAATGACATCATCCATTCGCGATCCCGTATCTACAAGCGCAGTTGCCAATATCGTCAAGCTGCCGCCTTCCTCAATGTTCCGCGCCGCCCCAAAAAACCGCTTCGGACGGTGAAATGCGGCAGGGTCAATCCCTCCTGACAGCGTCCGGCCGCTTGGCGGAATTACTAAGTTATACGCGCGGGCCAGCCGGGTTATGCTGTCCATTAAAATAATGACATCCCGTTTATGCTCCACAAGACGCATCGCTCGTTCAAGAACGAGTTCAGCGACTTTAATATGATTCTCCGGCACCTCATCGAAAGTTGAGCTTACGACATCCCCTTTTACAGAACGTTCAATATCGGTTACCTCTTCAGGACGTTCATCAATAAGCAGCACAATCAGTTCAGCCTCAGGATGGTTCGTCGTAATGGCATTGGCAATTTCTTTTAAAAGCATTGTTTTTCCTGCCTTAGGGGGTGCCACAATTAAACCGCGCTGTCCAAAGCCGACTGGTGTAATTAAATCCATAATCCTTGTTGATAAATTTTTAGGTTCGGTTTCCAATTTCATTTGTCTATTTGGATAAAGAGGAGTAAGGCCCGGGAAATGGACGCGTTCTTTCGCAGATTCGGGGTCGTCGCCATTTACCGCTTCAACGTGCAGCAATCCGTAATATCGTTCATTTTCTTTTGGCGGGCGGACTTTTCCAGATACTTTATCGCCGTTTCTTAAATCAAAACGGCGGATTTGCGAGGCTGAAATATAAATATCCTCTGCGCTGGGAGAATAGTTAATTGGACGCAGAAAACCAAATCCTTCAGAAGGAATGATTTCTAAGACGCCTTCCATAAATAGCAAATCTTCTTTCTCCGCATTTGCTTTTAATATTGCAAAAATTAATTCCTTTTTTGTTAATTTGCTGTAATATGAAATTTTAAATTGCCGTGCTAGTTCATACAACTCTTTTAATTTCATATTTTCAAGAGTTGAAATGGAAATCTCGCTCATACTTACACCACGCTTTTCTTACCATATTCAAAATGTTTCACGTTTCGTTCTTCCATCCATTAAAATTATGTTGTTTGAAAATGTAAGGACAAATGGATTGAGAAGGAGGCAGGAAGGTAGGAAGCTTAAAAGCAGAAATCTTTTTATAACAACCTCTTTATTTTTACCTTATTTTTTTACTTTTCGCAATACATTTCAAGCTAAAAAACAGCGGAAAGTATTTTGAAGGGTATATTTTTAAAAAGCAGAGGAGATCTATTCGTCTCCTCTCACTAAGATCGAATAACTAAATTCGGTTTTTTATTCAAAGAATGGCGGCCATCGATAAAGCGAACTGTTCCGGATTTCGCACGCATCACAACAGAATGAGTCGTTGCAATAGAGCTTTTGAATTGCACACCTTTTAATAGCTCGCCATCCGTTACACCTGTTGCAGCAAAAATCGCATCATCGCCTTTTACTAAGTCTTCCATTCGAAGAGTTTTGTTGACATCAATCCCCATTTTTTTACATCGTTCCAGCTCCTGGTCATTTTGCGGCAGCAGCTTTCCTTGTATTTCTCCTCCTAAACATTTTAAAGCAACTGCTGCCAACACTCCTTCAGGAGCCCCTCCAGATCCGAACAAAATATCAACGCCCGTATGGTCAAAGGCGGTATTAATTGCCGCAGCGACATCGCCGTCATTGATCAGTTTAATGCGAACACCCGCTTCTCGAAGGGTTTGAATAATATGCTCATGTCTTTTTCGATTTAAAACAGTTGCTACAACATCTTCGATATCTTTATTTTTCGCCTTTGCAACAGCTTTTAAATTGTCGATAATCGGAGCATCAATATCTATGCACCCGACAGCTTCAGGCCCTACTGCAATTTTGTCCATATACATATCTGGCGCATGGAGCATGTTCCCATGGTCGGCTACCGCTATAACTGCAAGTGCATTCCAGCCGCCTGACGCCACAATATTGGTTCCTTCCAATGGATCTACTGCGACATCGACACGCGGGCCGTAGCCGTTGCCAAGCTTCTCCCCAATATACAGCATCGGAGCCTCGTCCATTTCTCCTTCTCCAATCACGACTGTTCCTTTCATCGGGATCGTATCTAGAACGGTTCGCATTGCTGAGGTCGCGGCATCATCCGCCTCATCTTTTTTGCCGCGGCCCATCCAACGTGCAGACGCAAGGGCAGCTGCTTCTGTCACACGTACAAGTTCCATTGATAAACTTCTTTCCATTTTGTGTTCCTCCCCCTTTGATGTCATTTCATGCAAAATTGGTGATTCTTATGAATTTTGCAATTGCTGAATTTCTTGGTCAGTTAATTTCTCCCTCCATATTTTGGCGCCAATCCCGGCAAGTTTTTCTTCCAAATGGCTGTATCCGCGATCAATATGGTCGATGCCGGTTACCTCTGTTATTCCATCGGCCATTAAACCCGCTGCTACAAGCGATGCCCCTGCCCGAAGATCGCTCGCTTTTACTTTTGCACCTTGAAGAGTTGACGGACCTGTTATGATCGCAGACCGACCCTCCACTTTGATTTGAGCACCCATCCTTCTTAATTCATCAATATGCTTGAATCTTGAAGTGTAAATGGTATCCGTCACCATGCTCGTTCCGTTCGCCTGTGTCAAAAGCGTTGTCATAGGCTGCTGCAAATCGGTTGGAAATCCCGGGTAAACGAGAGTTTTTATATCGACAGGCTTTAATTCTTTATTTCGACGGGCGATATAAACTTGATCATCGCTCGTTTCTACATGGACCCCCATTTCCCGAAGCTTCGCAATAAGGGATTCGAGATGAAGAGGTATGACATTGTCAACGATGAGCTCTTCTGCAATGCCGGCACCGATAATCATATACGTCCCTGCTTCAATTCGATCCGGAATAATCGAATGGCGGCAGCCATGCAGCTTTTCAACCCCATCGATCCGGATGACGTCCGTTCCGGCCCCTTTTATTTTTGCACCCATGCTGGATAATAAAGTTGCAACATCAATAATTTCGGGTTCTTTTGCAGCATTTTCAATAATTGTCCGCCCTTTTGCCAAGACCGCTGCAAGCATGATGTTTATGGTGGCACCCACGCTTACAACATCAAGAAAAATCCGAGCTCCTCTAAGCTCATCCGCACGCAAATAAATGGCACCATGCTCATTTGTTACAGAAGCACCTAAAGCTTCAAACCCTTTTATGTGCTGGTCGATTGGTCTCGGGCCTAAATGACAGCCGCCGGGAAGCCCGATCACCGCTTTTTTAAACCGGCCAAGCATCGCTCCCATTAAATAATAAGAGGCTCTCAGCTTTTTCACTTTTCCGTTTGGAAGCGGCATTGAAAGCATGCTTGTCGGATCGACTGTAATATCGTTTTGATGAAACGAAACTTTGCCCCCTATTTCCTCCAATAAATCGCCCAAAATATGTACATCAGATATATCCGGAAGCCCTTCAATCGTAACGGATGAGCTTGCTAAAATTGTTGCTGGAATCAATGCTACTGCGCTATTTTTGGCACCGCTTACCTTCACCGTACCTTTCAACTTCTGCCCGCCTGCAACTTTTAACTTTTCCATAGCAGTCTCCCTTCTTGTGACCTAACAGTTTGCTAAAGAAAACGGGATCCAGATTTTCTTTAACAAACTGTCATGATGAAAAGCCCTCTTTACACATTGATTACCATTTGTTGAAAAATACATACGAAAAGGCGGCAATTTTATTGTACACAAATAGATAGGGCATGACAAAACGTTCACCAGAAAAACGAGCAGATTCTACTCCTTCAGGCGTTACAGCAAGTCAAAAGACCGGATTCTGCGGCAAAAGATTTTTCAAACGGGGGAAATCCCCCGTTTTATCATTTATCGATTGTTCCAGTCTGCTAAAAATTTCTCAATACCTTGATCAGTCAGCGGATGTTTGAACAGCTGCATCAACACTTTATAAGGAATCGTGGCAATATGAGCTCCGCGCAATGCTGCCTCAGTTACATGCTGCGGATGACGGATGGAAGCAGCAATAATTTTCGTATCAATGCCATGAATATCAAATATTTGGGAGATTTCTGAAATGAGATTCAATCCATTATGACCGATGTCATCTAACCGACCTAAAAAAGGAGAAACATATGTAGCACCTGCTCTTGCAGCTAGTAGCGCTTGATTGGCGTTAAAAATAAGCGTCACGTTTGTATGAATTCCTAATTCTGAGAATTTTTTGACTGCTTTTAGACCATCAGGGGTCATAGGAACTTTTATCGTAATATTTGGTGCAATTTTAGCTAATTCTTGACCTTCCTTAATCATTTCTTCCGCTTTAGTTGAGATGACTTCCGCGCTGACAGATCCGGAAACAATGGATGTAATTTCTTTCAATCTTTCTTCAAACGTTACGCCTTTTTCTTTTGCAACCAAGCTAGGGTTAGTTGTTACTCCTGACAAAACGCCTAGTGATTGAGCTTCCTTAATTTCTTCGATATTTGCTGTATCAATAAAAAATAACATGCCTGGTACCTCCCTTATGTGATCGCTTTCGCAAAAACAAGAAACGAAACCGCCATACTTCATAAAAGAAAGGCGGCCGTTAATTGCATAAAGAAATATGAAACCTTATCTATTTATTCTGCTTTTCCGGATGAACCGAATTCGCGCATTTTGCCTTTAACTGTTTCTTTAATGGCTTCCCGGGCAGGACCTAAATATTTGCGCGGATCATACATATCCGGATTTTCTGCCAAAACTTCGCGTACGCGTTTAGCAGATGCTATTTGGTTTTCTGTATTAACGTTAATTTTCGCAGTTCCTAAAGAAATTGCTCTTTGAATATCCTTTGTCGGAATTCCTGTTCCCCCGTGCAGTACCAATGGAACGCCAGTCCGGTTGCTGATTTCCTCCATTTCTTTAAAGCCTAGGTTCGGCTCTCCTTTATACGGACCGTGAACAGATCCCAATGCAGGAGCTAGGCAATCAATACCTGTCCGTTTTACAAGCTCTTCACATTCATTTGGATCAGCGTAAATAATTCCTTCTCCTACTACGTCATCTTCCTGTCCGCCGACAACACCTAATTCCGCTTCAACAGAAACACCATGTAGATGAGCAAGCTCCACTACTTTGGAAGTTAAAGCGACATTCTCTTCAAAAGGATGATGAGAGGCATCGATCATAACAGAAGTAAAGCCGGCATGAATAGCTTTTGCACATGATTCAAAGCTTGAGCCGTGATCTAAATGGATGGCAACTGGAACGGTAATTTTATAATCTTCCATCAAACCTTTTACCATGTTCACAACCGTTTTAAAACCGCCCATATAGCGACCAGCGCCTTCAGAAACGCCTAAAATAACCGGTGATTTTTCTTCTTCTGCTGCTTGCAGAATTGCTTGTGTGAACTCGAGATTGTTTAAATTAAACTGTCCTACAGCATAGCCGTTTTCTTTTGCACGATTTAACATTTCAGTCATTGAAACTAAGGGCATCGAAAAATCCTCCTTAAATTAAGTAGCCTATGTTGCGATTAGCGAAAAGCTCAAATCTAGCATGACCTGAGCAAGAAAAATGTATGTATGATGCCAATCATCTTTTCTTACTAAATAGAATACCAACTTATGAGGATTTCGGCAACTTTATCCCGATAAATTCATGGATTATACACTTTATTTCGCTCGGGAAGGCAAATATTTTCTCACTGTATCCCGCAGCTCGTCAATGTCAAACGGCTTGGCGAAGTGTGTTAATGCCCCTAAATCTTTCGCTTCCTGAATCATATCCAATTCTCCATACGCGGTCATGATAATGACTCGTATATCAGGGTTAACCTTTTTTAGCCTTTTTAAAATTTCAATCCCGTCCATCCCAGGAATTTTCATGTCTAATAAAACGAGATCAGGGGAATGGTTTTCGGCTATTTCTAATGCCTGAAAACCGTTAGCAGCTTGAAAAGTTTGATAACCCTCTTTATTGAACACTTCATTCAGCAAAATCCGAATTCCGTATTGATCGTCGACAATTAAAATTTTTCCATCCATTTTTACACCTCTTAACTTAAACAAATGCAATACTTTTTAAAATTTTATTTAGTTATGTATTCTCGATTAAATTACAATTTCCTGCCAACCGGTTCACAAATTATTCATATTTTGATTCTTCGCCGCTTTTTCTTATTATATAAGCAGAGAACTTTGTATAAAGGTGGCTGATGATTGAATGTTAAAAATTTTTACGACACAATTAACAGGGTTTTTCCAAAGAATTCAAGAGAAAGAAAACAGCCAAATAGAAGATGCCGCACGTCTTCTGGCGCAAGCTGCAATCGGAGAAGGCGCCATTTATGTAAAAGGATGGGGAATTCTTGAAGGAATTTATGCCCAAGTTGAAAAAGGAGAATCCTTTCCGGCATGCAAGCCTTTGCCTGATGTGGATAACGTAACCGCAGCAGACCGCGTTCTCCTTTTCACTCCGTTTTCGACTGATCTTGATGCGATTGATACTGCGCAGCAATTGGCCGAAAAAGGGATTCCAACCGTTGGGGTTTCCGCAGCTGTTAACGGCGAAAAAAGCTTACAGCAATTTGTCGATATACATGTAGATTCCAAATTAACAAAACCCATTATTCCCACTGAACATAATGAACGAATCGGCTTCCCTGTGCTCATGACTTCATTATATGTTTACTACTGCTTATTTTTGACTGTGAAAGAAATATTGGAGGAACATGAAGAATAAACTTTACATGCAAGAAATGCGAAGAAATTGGCAAATCGCCAATTTCTTTTTTTATGAATTAGCATAGAAACCTATTGATTTCAAATTTAGTCCTCTCTTATACAGACTTTAGACCTTTATCAAATACATTTTGTAGTGCAGAGAGGCTGATGACCTGTTTCATGATTTACAATGCGTTTTTATGAAAAATCGCGTATAAGTTTTTTTCGATACTCTAATAAAATTTTATGTAAAATGCGACGCCGTTTATAGGGATGGTTTTTAAATTTAGAACAGCGTCGATTTCCCGATCGATTCTTTCTTCAAAATGAAAAACAAAGCCGCTGCTTTTGGAAAACAGTGAAAGAGGCGATTTTTTGCTATTGTCGTAATAAAAAAATTTGTATTACGAGCAAAAAAAAGGCTGTCTAACCAATCGTTCAGACAACCTTTTCTTTCACTTCTTATTGATTTTTCTTGTTTAGAGAAGCGTGAATGAACTCCCGGAAAAGAGGCTGCGGTCTAGTTGGCCGTGATGTAAACTCCGGATGGAATTGGGACGCAACAAACCAAGGGTGGTCTTGTAATTCAATGATTTCTACTAACCGTCCATCTGGACTTGTTCCGGAGAATACAAATCCGGCCTCTTCCATTTGCTGACGGAACTCATTGTTAAATTCGTACCGATGGCGATGACGTTCATAAATTACTTCATCGTTGTAGGCTTCATAGGCCTTTGTTCCTTCTTTCAATTTGCAAGGATATAAACCAAGACGGAGCGTTCCTCCTAAATCCTCTACTTCTTTTTGCTCCGGAAGCAAGTCAATAATCGGATATGGAGTGTTTGGATCAATTTCAGATGAATTCGCACCTTTTAATCCTAGAACGTTGCGGGCAAACTCGATCGAAGCTACCTGCATGCCAAGACAGATGCCAAGGAAAGGAATTTTTTGTTCGCGGGCGTATTGAGTCGCGATTATTTTCCCTTCCACTCCCCTGTCTCCAAATCCGCCAGGAACTAATATACCTTCAGCTCCCTGAAGCAAGTCTGCTACATTCTCTTTCGTAACATGCTCCGCATTGATCCAATCAATTTCCACATCGGCATCATAATAATATCCGGCATGCTTCAAAGCTTCCACAACGGAAATATAGGCGTCCTGAAGCTCGACATATTTGCCGACTAAGGCGATTTTGACTGTTTTTGATAAATTGCGGACTTTATTGACAAGCTCGATCCATTCCGTCATATCAGCTTGTCCGCATTGAAGATCCAAATAATCGCAAACAATTTGATCAAGGTTTTGTTCTTGCAATGCTAAAGGGACGCTGTAAAGAATATCGGCATCACGGCATTCAATGACAGCTTTCGGTTCAATGTCGCAGAACAAAGCAATTTTATCTTTCATCTCTTGGGAAATCGGCATTTCTGTGCGCACTACAATCACATTTGGCTGTATTCCCAATGAGCGCAATTCTTTCACACTATGCTGTGTCGGCTTTGTTTTCATTTCTCCTGCTGCTTTAATATATGGCACAAGAGTACAATGAATGTACATGACGTTTTTGCGGCCTGCTTCATTTTTCATTTGGCGGATGGCTTCCAAAAACGGCAATGATTCAATATCTCCGACGGTACCTCCGATTTCGGTAATAACGACATCAGCATTTGTTTCTCTGCCAGCGCGAAAAACGCGGTCTTTAATTTCATTCGTAATATGGGGGATGACTTGAACGGTTCCGCCTAAATAATCGCCTCTCCGTTCTTTTTTAATGACGGCCGAATAAATTTTTCCTGTTGTGACATTGCTGTACTTATTTAAATTAATATCAATAAAGCGCTCGTAATGGCCTAAATCGAGGTCAGTCTCAGCGCCGTCATCCGTCACGAACACTTCGCCGTGCTGATACGGACTCATTGTTCCCGGATCAACATTGATATATGGATCGAATTTTTGAATCGTCACATTCAACCCGCGGTTTTTTAGAAGTCTGCCAAGAGATGCGGCAGTAATTCCTTTCCCTAAAGATGAAACAACGCCACCGGTTACAAAAATATACTTGGTCATGCAAAAATTCCCTCCAGTTGCAATCTATCCTTTTGTTAATTTGCACAAAATAAATCGTCAGAAGGCATCAACAAAAAAATATGAAAGCTCCCTTCCTTTTCGGAAAGGGAGCTTTCATATTGTAATTTGTTTTCCGTACTTTTAAAGCCCAATTAAAATATTAGCGAGGAAAACTATGAAAGTCAACCCTTAAATTTAGTACATTATTGTTCGTCCAATTCTTCCTCATCGAGATCGAAATCAGCATCCAACTCGTCATCTTCTACATCGTAATCATCGTCAATTAGTTCATCATCAAAGCTTTCATCATCTTCTTCGTCCTCAAAATCATCGTCTTCTTCATCAAGATCAAGCTCTTCTTCATCCACATAATCGTCAAGATCGTCATAGTCAAGATCGTCTTCAACCAAGTCTTCATAATCGTCAAGATCTTCTTCATCGTATGCAATCTTCGCTTTTTTCTTCTTCGTTTTAACCGTCGGCTGGGTTTCTTCTTCAATTTGATCGAGCGGATACCAGCTCTTAATGCCCCAGCTATTTTCCCCAATGCAAATAAATTTTCCATCTATATTTAAATCCGTATAAAACTGTGCAATGCGTTCGGTCGCTTCTTCCTCCGAAAGCCCTAATAAACTGCTAACTTCTTTCATTAATTCTTCAAACGGTATAGCTTGCCTTTTTTCGGAAAGAATAAGGTAAGCGATATCCACCATCGACATTTCTTTCAGCTGCTCCTGCGAGTATTGCGTTAAGCTCAAGGTCAGGCACTCCCTTTCTCGTCTTTCATCTATCTTTATTAAATGAAAGGGCAACGAAAATAGAATAAAGCATGATATAATTCCGAATGATGAAATGCCGCCCTTTCAGTGATGTACCATATGATACGTTTGCATACCATTCATTATAAACAAATTTTACAACTTTATGCTACCGTATTGTGTCTTGATTTTAAATTTTTTCGTCAAATTCCATTGTCTATCTTTCTATTCTTTAAAATCTTAAGGCGCCCTTGAGGCGCCTTTTAAAATTGCTTTCTATCTAATCATATCTTTATGAAATGAGCTCTTGCTCCTTCGATTCGCCAAAAACAGCTTTTTCCAGCAGCTCCGCTACATCGTACGTTTTCACTTTATTTTCAACCTCTTTTGCTTTCGTTCCATCTGTCAGCATTGTTAGACAATATGGACATCCGGAGCTGATCACGCTTGGATTGACAGCCAGTGCTTGTTCGGTGCGCGCAACATTGATGCGCACTCCCGTGTCTTCTTCCATCCACATAAGGCCGCCGCCGGCTCCACAGCACATGCCCGTTTCCCGATTCCGTTCCATTTCAACAACTTTTACACCTGGAATGGATGCCAAAATTTCACGGGGCGGATCATAAATTTCGTTGTATCTTCCAAGGTAACAAGAATCGTGGAAAGTAATCGTTTCATTCACTTCATATTTCGGAACGAGCTTCTTTTCTTTCAACAGTTTTGCTAAAAGTTCTGTATGATGGTACACTTCGGCTTCAAAACCGAAATCCGGATATTCATTTTTAAATATGTTGTAAGCATGCGGGTCGATTGTAACAATTTTCTTCACATTATATTTTTCAAATTCGGCTATGTTGCTTGCAGCAAGCTCTTGAAATAAAAACTCATTGCCGAGGCGTCTCGGTGTGTCACCTGAATTTTTCTCTTTATTTCCTAATATAGCAAATTTCACACCTGCTTCGTTCAAAAGTTTAGCAAACGATAAAGCGATTTTTTGGCTGCGATTATCAAATGATCCCATGGAACCGACCCAGAATAAATATTCAAACTCCTCGCCTTGCTTTTTCAATTCCTTCACCGTTGGCACGTAGACATCTTCTCGTGATTTGCGCCAATTTTCCTTATCTTTGCGGTTTAGGCCCCACGGATTTCCTTGCCGCTCAATGTTTTGCATCGCCCGCTGCGCATCCGGATTCATTTTTCCTTCTGTTAATACAAGGTAGCGGCGCAGGTCAATGATTTTATCGACATGTTCGTTCATTACTGGACATTGGTCTTCACAATTCCGGCACGTCGTACATGCCCATATTTCTTCCTCTGAAATGACCTCCCCGATGAGGCTTGGATTGTAGTCAAGAGCCGCCGCCGCTTCACCTGTTCCCTTTTGCAGCGACTGAAGAGCCAGCTGATTTCCCATCGTATTTTGAAATGCAAAGGCAGGCACCCAAGGGGACTTGGAAGTGATGGCAGCCCCTTTATTTGTTAAATGATCCCGAAGCTTTATGATTAAATCCATCGGCGAAAGCATTTTTCCAGTACCAGTCGCCGGACACATATTTGTACACCGTCCGCATTCAACACAGGCGTACAAATCGAGAAGCTGCGTTTGCCGGAAATCTTCAATTTTTCCGACTCCATATGATGTTTGAGTTTCGTCTTCAAAATCAATTTTCTCCAACTTCCCTGGATTTGACAAACGACTTAAAAAAACATTGGCAGGTCCTGCAATTAAATGGGCATGTTTAGACTGAGGGACATACACTAAAAATGTGAGCAAAATGAGCAGGTGCACCCACCAAAAAACGTAAAAAATAACAGCGGCGCCTGTTTCACCGACAAAGCCCAGCAGGAAAGCAGCCGATGAGGCAACAGGTTCACTAAAGCTTCGTTCATATCCCCTCCAAATCATGTACATACCGTTTCCAAGCAGTACAGACAGCATTAATCCGCTGATAAAAACAAGGACAAGTCCGGATTTAAAACCTCGTTTTAAACGGACAAGCTTTTCAATGTATCGCCGGTAAAAAGCAGCAACTACCGCTACTAAAATAAGAAGGGTAACAATTTCTTGGAAAAAGGTGAAAATCGGGTACAACGGTCCGAAAGGCAAATGGCTCCCCGGAATCAGCCCTTTTAAAATGAAATCAATCGCACCGAATTGGACAAGAATAAAGCCGTAGAAAAAAATAACATGAACCCAGCCCATTTTCTTGTCTTTTAATAGTTTTTTCTGTCCGAACACATTGACCCAAATCCGTTCGAAACGTTCTTTTACCTTCCCGTCGAATTCCTCTTTTTTTCCAAGTTTGATATAAGCAATTCTAGTTTGAATTAAATAAATAAACAAATACACCGCGTAAACGGTTACAAGTAAAAACGCAAAAAAATTAATCCATAATAGTGTATTCATTATTCTCCCCCATTCATAAAATCCCCCTGTTGTATTTGACTGAAATTTCGGACGTTTCTTAATTATATTATATAATGAATGAACGTTCAGTCAATTCGCCAAATCGTTGAAAATCGGAACCATTTTTCCTTTGTTTCGTATATAATGACAGTTATTGATTTCTAAAATATTGAACAAATTCCAAAATTTATTTGTTAATTTTGCTAGAGGAGTGCCGGAAAAATGGATACGACTGACATTGTCGGGCTCATTAAACAACACCATCATCAAATAAAAAAAACTGTCAAAAGGACTGTGAAAAACGAATCTCTTGTTGATGATATCGTCCAAGAAGTTTGTATTAAAATATATATATATTTTCAAACGAATGATATGCCTACCAATATCAGCGCTTGGATTACGACTGTCTCAAAAAATACAGCCACCGACCATCTTCGAAAAATTCAACGAAACAATCATTTGCTAAACCATCTGCAGCAAGAAGCAATTTTTCACAACTGCTCAGAATGGAATCCCGAATCCGAGGCCTTATTAAAACAAATGATTGAATACGTGCAAAATGCATTAAACGAAATGGATCCTAATACAAAAAAGATTATTCTATTGCGGCAGCAGGGATTATCCTATACAGAAATTGCCCAGCAGATGAATTTGCCTAAAAATACGGTGAAAACAAAAATTTTCCGCGGCCGAAAACAGTTAATGACATTTCTGCAAAAGAACGGGGTTTTTCAAAATGATTTATGAGGATGTTAGTTTTCAATATAACTAAGCGACCAATAATCTCTGCAACGACTGCCGGGCGTTTGCTGAACAACTCAAACAGCGTTCACATCGCTGTGGAAAACTCTCTTGACCTAGCAATAGAGCCTGCAATTTACTTTTGGATCGCGCTTCTGTTTTTCGCTTTTTTCATTGTCTGCTTTTCCATAGTCTCAGCTGGTTCAGCCTCATTTCAAAAAGCAGTATGATGGATCCTGTTTAATACAGCAAAAAATGAATAAGCTCTTCCCTATAATAAACAAAATACAAAAGGGGTTATAACTCAACAAACAGCACAGCTGTCGGAAAATAAATAGCATGTCTCCTTCAAATATATGCAAACAAAAAAGCAAAAAGCCCTTTTTCACACAATAACTTGTTGAAAAAAGGCTTTTTCTGCTCTCTTCGTTTTAACATCCTAGAAAATGAGGTGCGATTAGGTTGAAATCGGAAAGCATTCCTATTTCCCTTTTACTCGAATCATTTCCCACATCTAAATTCGTTACATTTTTTCAGGAGCGGAAACGCCAATTAAGGTAAGGGCATTTTTCAGCGTGATTTGCGTTGCTTTCATAAGAGCAAGCCGCGCCTTAGATTTCATTTCATTGCTTGCATCAAGCACCTTTTCTGCATTGTAGAAGCTGTGTAGTACAGATGCCAGCTCAAAAATGTAATTCGTAATCCGATGCGGAATTCTTTTCTCTGCGGCTTCAGCGACAACGCCAGGGAATTCACCAAGCTTTTTTAACAGCTCTATTTCTTTCTCAGATTGAATTTCATTCAAAAGATCGCTTTCGTTTGCGTTGTAAGACAGGCCTTGCTCGTTTCCTTGGCGGAGAATGCTGCATACACGCGCATGAGCGTATTGTGCGTAATAGACAGGATTTTCATTTGATTCCGATACAGCCAAATCCAAGTCAAAATCCATATGCGAGTCGCCGCTTCTCATAGCAAAAAAGTAACGAACGGCATCCAAGCCGACTTCTTCGATCAATTCTCTCATCGTGACAGCCTTGCCAGTACGTTTTGACATTTTCACTTTTTCGCCGTTTTTAAAGAGGCTGACCATTTGCATAATTTCCACTTCAAGAATATTTTGATCATACCCCAGCGCCTGAATGGCTGCTTTCATTCTCGGTATATAGCCATGATGATCCGCGCCCCAAATGTTTATCAGCTTATCAAAGCCGCGATCCAATTTATCTTTATGATAAGCAATATCTGGTGTTAAATACGTATAAGACCCATCCTTCTTAATCAACACTCTATCTTTATCATCGCCAAATGCAGTAGAGCGGAACCATGTTGCCCCGTCCTGTTCATAAATGTGGCCGTTTTTCCGAAGCATGTCGAGCGCCTCATCAATTTTGCCGCTTTTGTATAGGGATGTCTCAGAATACCAAACATCGAAGGAAACGCGAAATTCTTCGAGGTCTTTTCTAATTTTCTCAAGCTCATATTTCAGACCGAGGTCACGGAAAAATTGCAGCCGTTCTTCTTCGCTTTTTTCAAGCAGACTGTCGCCATATTCATCAGCAATTTTTTTTCCGATTTCAATAATATCTTGTCCATAGTATCCGTCTTCAGGCATTTCCGCTTCTTTTCCAAGCGCTTCTAAATATCTTGCCTCTACGGACAGAGCTAAATTGTGAATCTGATTTCCAGCATCATTAATATAATATTCCCGGGTTACATCATACCCCGCTTTTTCTAAAATGTTGCAAAGAGAGTCGCCGAATGCTGCTCCGCGCGCATGCCCCAAGTGAAGATCTCCCGTCGGGTTTGCAGAAACGAACTCCACTTGGATTTTTTTACCTTCCCCAACATTTGATTCGCCGTATTTGTCACCCGCTTGAATAATGGCTGGAATCAACTTAGTTAAATATTCATTATTCATGAAAAAATTAATAAAGCCCGGACCAGCAATATCAATTTTTTCAATGGATGCTTTCGCTCGATCAAAATGTTGAACAATTTCCTCTGCAATCGCCCGAGGCGCTTTTTTAGCTATGCGAGCAAGCTGCATGGCCATGTTTGTTGAGTAATCGCCGTGTGCTTTTTCTTTCGGCACCTCTAAAATAACTTCCGGAATTTGCTCCTCTTCTGCGATGTTTGCTTTCAATACAGCATTTTTTATTTCTTGTTTCAGCTGCTCCTTTACTTCATCTACAATGTTCATTCAATGCTCCTCCTTCTTAAATTGAATGCTTAAACTGTGTAAACGAGGGGTATCTCCATTTATTTCGAGCAAATATTCTATGCTAAGTGTACCATGTTTTTCTTCATCTGTATGCCAGATAAGCGATTTTGTCTCTGCTGCGAGCTTCAGCGTCCCGTACGGTGTTTCATAATTGGCATACGTTTTTTGTCCCTGCTTGAAGCGCTGTCTTAAGCGAATGCCTCCGGAACGTATGAGAGTCGTTTCCTTTTCGCTGATTTTGATTAACGTCTTAACGGTTTCATCATCTTGAATCTCATCATAAACCAAATAAAAAGTGTGCTGCTTTTTGAAAAATTCCCCGGTTGTATAAAATTCAATCCGCTCTTCTTCTGTTTGATTTTGAAAAATCTTGTTTTGAACATAAATTTGAACAGGTACGCGCATGTCTTTATATCATCCTTTTTAGGGATTTATTCTATATTTTAGTGGAAATCATTTGCTGTTAAAAGCTTTATATTGGCCTGCCTGCCGCTTGACGCTCGATCCAAGCTGTTCAGCTTTTGAATAATAAAAAGCCATAGCAGAAGCACTATGGCAGAAAAATGACTTTACTTTCTTTTTGCCACCCAGCCTAATAACATTTCGCGAATCAATTTGCTCGCTGTATTCGCTGTTTGTTCTGAATGGTCATATACAGGTGCGACTTCAACTAAATCAGCACCGACAACTTTCACATCAGAACGGGCAATTTCATGTATAGAAGCAAGCAGCTCTTTTGATGTAATGCCGCCAGTATCGACTGTTCCGGTTCCCGGCGCGTGAGCAGGATCCAGCACATCGATGTCAATCGTAACATATACAGGTCTTTGTGAAAGTTTCGGAAGAATCTTTTTGAGCGGCTCGAGCACTTCAAATTTGGCAATGTAAAGTCCAGCCTCTTTCGCCCATTCAAACTCCTCCTTCATCCCAGATCGGATGCCGAATGAAAAAATATTTTCCGGGCCAATCAAATCGCTTGCTTTCCGGATCGGAGTGGCATGAGACAGAGGCTCGCCTTCATAATGCTCGCGCAAATCTGTATGCGCATCGATATGAATGACCGCTAAATTTGGATATTTTTTATGCATCGCTTTAATGACAGGCCATGTTACAAGGTGCTCTCCTCCAATTCCGAGAGGAAATTTATCCGCTTTTAAAATTTTGTCCACAAACTCTTCAATCAACTCAATGCTCCGCTTTGCATTTCCAAACGGAAGAGGAATATCGCCTGCATCAAAATATTTTACGTCCCCAAGCTCACGATCTAAATAAGGACTGTATTCTTCCAATCCGATGGAAACCTCCCGAATGCGGGCCGGACCGAAACGGGAGCCTGGCCGGTAGCTGACTGTCCAATCCATTGGCATTCCATAAATGACTGCTTCACTTTCCTCAAAGCTTGGATGGCTTCTAATAAAAACATTTCCTGAATAAGCTTCATCAAATCGCATGGACATCACCCTCCTGTCTGAAAAAGCAAGAGGCTGATCCCTCTTGCTTAAACTGTATTATGCTATTCGCTTTTTGTTCAGTTTTCCTAAAGGCTATTTAATTATTTCGGAAACAAACTTCGGTAAAGCGAATGCAGCTTTATGAATTTCTTTCGTATAATATTTAGAATCCAAGTCAAAGAAACGATCGTCACTTACCTCAATTGGATCATATTTCTTCGATCCGATCGTGAACGTCCACAGCCCGCTAGGATATGTCGGGATGTTTGCAGTATATAGCCTTGTAATCGGGAAAATCTCTTTCACATCATGATAGACATTTTTTATCAAATCTGCCTTAAACCAAGGATTATCCGTTTGCGCGACAAAAACGCCGTCCTCCTTCAAAGCTTTGGATATTCCTGCATAAAACCCTTTTGTAAAGAGGTTGACCGCAGGACCGACAGGCTCGGTTGAATCAACCATAATGCAGTCATATTGATTTTCGCTTTGTGCAATGTGCATAAAGCCGTCGCCAACTTTCACTTCAACGCGTGGATCATCTAGTTTTCCGGCAATTTCCGGCAAGTATTTTTTTGAATACTCGATCACTTTGCCGTCAATTTCTGCAAGTGTTACTTTTTTTACACTTGGATGCTTCAGCACTTCACGGATAACGCCTCCGTCTCCTCCTCCGACAACTAGCACATATTCTGGCTTCGGATGAGTAAACAACGGTACATGGGCCATCATTTCATGGTAGACAAATTCGTCTTTTTGCGATGTCATTACCATTCCATCCAAGAAAAGCATGTTGCCGAATTCTTCTGTCTCCACTACCTCCAATTTTTGGAATTCGGTCTGTTCTGTATGTAAAGTGCGTTTAATTTTCATCGTAATCCCGAAATGTTCTGTCTGTTTTTCTGTATACCAAAGTCCTCCCAAGATTTAATCTTCCTTTCATATGTTTTTCCAATATCTTTCCCTAATTTGAACAGACAACACGTAAACCTCAAAAAAAGTATAGTGGAATCTATCAAAATTGCAAAGAATAAATTTCATTTTTCATAGGTGGAAGTTTAAAAACTTGCGAATCACCTCATACTGAATAACAAAACGAACGGGCTTAAGAGGTGATGGAAATGGAAGCGATGACGCCAAAAGGCATTCGTCTTACCATCAAAACAATCCGGGCATTATTTTTTATTCATTTTTTTGTTTTTGCTGCGGCAGCTATTTGTATTGCGGTTGTTTTGATTGCGGCTAAAGTACAAGGCGCTCCTTCCATTGTTGTGCCGCAATCAACTGTATTGTACGCAAGCAACGGAACGAAAATCGGTGAGGAGCATCACGGCGGCCGCCGTTTTTGGATGGAACTTGATGAAATTTCACCCTATTTAATCAATGCGACAATCGCTATTGAGGACAAAAATTTTTATGATCATCACGGTTTTGATTTTAAACGAATAGCAGGTGCTGCCGTTGCCGATCTCAAAGCGATGGCAAAGGTGCAGGGAGCCAGCACAATCACCCAGCAATACGCAAGAAATTTATATCTTGGATTTGAAAAAACGTGGGCTCGGAAAATGACAGAAGCTTTTTATACCATTCGGCTCGAGATGAACTACTCGAAAGAAAAAATTTTAGAAGGCTATTTAAATACAATATATTATGGACACGGAGCCTACGGGGTCGAGGCGGCCTCCCGTTATTACTTCGACAAAAAGGCAAAGGACTTGACGCTCGCCGAAGCAGCTCTACTTGCCGGCATTCCGAAAGGACCGTACTCCTATTCACCGATGGTGAACTATGATTTATCAAAAAAAAGACAAGAGATGATTTTGCAGACAATGGTCAAACAAGGGTTAATTACAAAAAAAGAAAGTGAACTGGCTGCAAAGGAAAAATTAACGTTCAAAACGAACGAAAACACCAAAACAGAAAAGTTTGCCCCCTATTTTCAAGATGAGGTTATGAAAGAAGTAAAAGAAATATTGCAGGACCACCAATTAATTGAAACAGCCGGTCTGAAAATTTTTACTACTCTTGATCCAAATCTGCAAAAAATTGCTGAATCGACCGTAGAAAAAGTCATGAGGAAAGACTCGGATATCCAAGTTGCCTTCTCGGCAATCGATCCGAAAACAGGCGAGGTAAAAGCTCTAATCGGCGGACGGAATTATAAAGAGAGCCCTTTTAACCGCATGACTCAGGCAAAACGTCAGCCTGGTTCAACGATTAAGCCGTTTCTATATTATGCAGCCTTGGAAAATGGATTTACGCCGTCCACAACGCTGAAAAGCGAGCCGACAACGTTCCATTTTCAAAATGGAACAAACACATATTCCCCGGGCAACTACAATGGCTACTACGCAAATGATGAAATTACATTAATAGAAGCCCTTGCTTTGTCCGACAATATTTATGCTGTTAAAACCCATATGTTTATCGGTATGGATCAATTAATAAAAATGGGAAAGCTTTTTGGAATCGGAGAAAATTTTAAAATGGTTCCGTCGCTAGCTTTAGGAACTTCTCCCGTAAGGCCGCTCGATCTCATGAACGCTTACGGCATTTTAGCGAACGGCGGTCAAAAAATAAAACCGATATTTGTCCGTAAAATCATTGATAAAAATGGAAAAGTCTTATATGAGGCAAATGTTGAAAAGGAGCAAATTCTAAATGAACAAACAGCCTTTATCACCGCACATTTAATGACCGGCATGTTTGATCGAAAGCTAAACAGTTATACAACTGTTACAGGGGAAAACATTATCGATCAACTATCAAGGCCTTTTGCTGGGAAATCCGGGACGACAAAGACTGACAGCTGGATGATCGGATTTGCCCCGCAGCTCGTAGCAGGTGTATGGACAGGTTATGACAAAGGAAAGACGATTGACATGGTCGAGGAACGAGCCTATTCGAAAAAAATTTGGGCCGGCTTTATGGAAGAAGCGTTGAAACATGAACCTGTAAAACAATTTAAGCCGCCTGAAGGAGTTGTCGGCGTTTATGTCAATCCGGAAAACGGGCTTTTAGCGACGAAAGAATGTCCCGTCTCCCGCCTTGCGTATTATGTGAAAGGCACGGAACCAACAAAATATTGCATGGAGCACCTCGACAATATGGAAGAGCCGAAAAACAGCGGGCGGAAAAAAAAGGATGAACCATTATGGAGAAGGCTTATGCCGTGGTTTTAGACATATAGGCAAAATAAGGGTTTGCGCATAGTCTTGACGCAAGCCCTTATTTATTTTTCAAAGAAGATGCAGTTCCTATGATATACTAAAAAAAGGACGATATATATTCAGATGTCATAACAAGAGGCCAGTCCTTGTAGAAATCGACCGATTACATGTATGCTACAGCTCTTATATTTTTCGAAAGCTTCAGCGAAAAATCTGAGGAAAAATAAACGAATAGCCGATTTCTACTATCCTTTTCATGCTTAAAAACACACGACTGAAAGGATTATCACAGCAATGAACGAATTATTAAAACAGCCGGAATGGAGAATCATCGATCATTCAAGCTTAGGACTCTTTTTTGATGCCAAGCAATCATTCGCTTACGATGATACGTTGTGCACGACAGTCGGGAGCGGCATGTCCCCCGCGACAGTCCGCACTTGGGTGCATCATGATACGATTGTTCTCGGCATTCAAGATACAAGAGCCCCGTTTTTAAAAGATGGAGTAGATTTTTTAAAAAAACAAGGATATAAAGTCATCGTTCGAAATTCCGGCGGGTTGGCTGTTGTTTTGGATGAAGGGATTTTAAACGTATCGATCATTTTACCGGAAAAGGAAAAAGGAATTGACATTAACCGCGGTTATGATGCGATGAAGGATTTAATCTGTTTTCTCTTGAAACCGTATGGCGCAGAAGTCGAAGCAGGAGAAATTGTCGGTTCATATTGTCCCGGGAGCTACGACCTCAGCATTCACGGCAAAAAATTTGCCGGCATTTCTCAGCGCCGTCTTAAGAGAGGCGTAGCGGTTCAAATTTATTTATGCATCACAGGAAGCGGAGCAGCGCGCGCAAACGTGATTAAACAGTTTTATGACAAGGCGACAAAAGGAGAAGCCGAACATTTCAAGTACCCAAACGTAAATCCGAGCACGATGGCGTCTTTACATGAATTATTAAAGGTGAAGTTAACCGTCCAGGATGTGGTGCACGACTTTTTTGCAGCCTTACAACATTTGAGCGGCCGCATTTATTCCTCCAATTTAACCGACTTTGAACTGGAATTGTATGAAGCAAACTTCATAAGAATGATAGAGCGGAATGAAAAATTTTTGCCTAATATGTAAATCGGGAAGGGAGAAAGTTATGTTTAAAAAAGTAGCTTCTGATGTTTTAGGATTAAGTGATATCGGCACGGTGATCAAGCCGGAGGATTATGATAAAGTGGACGCGGATGATTATGTCATGCATGAGGATGGGGAAAAAATCTACTTCCTCATTAAGTCGAAAACCGACGAGTATTGTTTCACAAACAAAGCGTTAATCCACGTTGACGGCACAAGCGCTGTCAGCAAAAAACGCACTTTAAAGCGGTATGACTACTATGCCCACCGCGTTTCAAACGTTGTGCTTGAAACGGCAGGGACTATTGATTTAGATGTAGAAATCAAATTCCAAATTGGAAACACGCCTTTTTCCATTGATGTTCATAAAAAACATTTAGAAGAGCTAAAAGATTTGTATAAAGCGTTGATTAAAATAGAAGAAATTTCAAACGATCATGACAATTATATGGAGTATGCAAAACAAAGCCTGCAAATGGCCGCCTCTGTATTCACCAACAACCGCATAAATGAAAGCAATATTTCCGAGCAATTTAAAGAAATTAACGATATTGCGTTCAATTGGCTGATGAATGCGAAAAAGCAATACAATTTAAAAGATTACGGGTTTGTGTTTGACCTTTTTATCCAGCAATAAACACTAAATAAATGCTAAAAAATAAATCAAGCAGAGAAAAACAAACCGTTTCTCTACTTGATTTCGTATGTTTGTTTGAAGTAGCTGGCGAATGCCTGCTACTTTCGGACGTTGCGGCTAATGCCGCAATCCCTTTTTATTTTTTGTATGGCTATTATTCAAAATATTGAATAAGATCAGGCTGCCGCCCTTTGTCCTTTAAAAGACGCAGGCGGAGCGTCTTCCGCTATTCCGCCATTTTTTCCAGATTGCCGTTTCGATCCATTTTAAACGTTGTTGTCGGACGTTCTTCTTCCTCAAAGAGAACTAGCTTTCGAGCGCGGTTCATAATCTTCATAAGTGTTTCATAGTCTTCTTGAACTGTTTTCGATTCTTCCTCAAGCTTGGCAACCTTCTTCTCCAACTCTTCGTTTTTCTTAATCAGTTCTTCATTTTCTTTTTTCAAACGCTCGTTTTCTTGCTGCAAAGCCTCGATATGTTCACTGTTCCCTTGGTAAGTTCTTAAAAATTCAATTACACTATCCATTGTCAGCTCCACTTTTGAATTGGCTGCGAGCTCTGGATGATTATAATTCTTTGAATTTTGCACCGCATTTACTTCAGTAAAATCACCAGGCGACGCTTCAGGCGGCGTATAAAGCAATCGCTTCTTTGCAGTCTGGCCTTTCCCAAGCGCTCTCATTTTCTGCTTTCTCTGTTTTTTTGCAAGCTGCAAAGCTTTTTCATACTTATGGCGCACAACGGCGTTCCAGCGGAAGCCACAGGCGGCCGACGTGCGGTTCAGCTTATCACCAACTTCTTCAAAAGCGTTTAATTGCGTGCTTCCTTCACGGACATGCCGCAAAACGGTTTCTGCTAATAGCAGATCGTTTTCTTCTGTCCAAGCATCCTGTCTTGTTTTCATTCACTCTCAACTCCCTTATTCTTGAATAATACTATTTGTTCTAGCATCATTTTTCCCAAAAGATTAAAAATATATACAAGGATAGTAGATTTTTACAGAAAAGCGCTGTACTTGATTTCAAAAAAAAGACAAGGTATACTACCCGATAGTGCTTATTCATGAAGAAAGGATTGTTCAAAAGGATGGCAAATGAGTTCCGTGTATGCGACGATTGTAAAGCGCCAAATTTAAAATCGCTTATTCCGAAATTAAAGAATTTGGATCCCGATGCTAAAATTGAAATCGGCTGCCAATCGTACTGCGGGCCCGGAAGAAAGAAAACGTTTGTATTTGTGAACAACCGTCCGGTCGCTGCGTTAACGGAAGAAGAGTTAATAGAAAAAGTGAAAGCAAAGCTTAAAAAATAAGAAACCGCCTTTTAAGGAATGATTGCTTCCTGAGGCGGTTTTTTATTTAAGGTTGTTGAACGACATTCCTTTGTGTCTGTTTAGAGCTGCACTTTGAAAAACGAGGTGTTCACCTGAATTTAAACAAGTTATAATATAATCATGTCAAAACGGAAGAGGGAAGAAAATGACCTATGCAAGTGAAAAGCTGCCAGAAGAAAAAGTTTTTAAAGACCCGGTTCACCGTTACATCCACGTTCGCGATAAAATCATTTGGGATTTGATCGGGACAAAAGAGTTTCAACGGCTGCGCCGCATCCGCCAGCTCGGGACAACTTTTTTAACTTTTCACGGTGCGGAGCATAGCCGATTCAACCACTCATTAGGCGTTTATGAGATCGTCCGCCGAATTGTTGATGACGTATTTCGCGGGAGACCGGAATGGAACGAAGATGAGAGGCTGCTAAGTTTATGCGCTGCCCTTTTGCACGATGTCGGACACGGTCCCTTTTCTCATTCGTTTGAAAAGGTCTTCCATCTGGATCACGAAGATTTTACCCAAGCCATTATTTTAGGAAATACAGAAATAAACCGCGTTCTCTCAAAGGCAGGGGCGGAATTCCCGAAAAAAGTGGCAGAGGTCATTGCGAAAACATACAAAAATAAGCAGGTTATCAGCTTAATTTCCAGCCAAATTGACGCCGACCGAATGGATTATTTGCAACGAGATGCTTTTTACACAGGCGTTCAGTATGGCCATTTTGACATGGAACGCATTTTGCGCGTGATGAGGCCGAGAGAGGATCAAGTCGTCATTAAATACAGCGGCATGCATGCTGTCGAAGATTATATTATGAGCCGATATCAAATGTACTGGCAAGTATATTTTCATCCAGTAACGAGAAGCGCTGAAGTCATTTTGTCCAAAATTCTCCATCGAGCAAAAGCTCTGTATGAAAATAATTATTCATTCCAAGCAGATCCAGTCCATTTTTATTCGATTTTCAAAGGAGATGTTACAGTCGAAGATTATTTAAAATTAGACGAATCCATCATCCTTTATTATTTCCAAGAATGGCAAAAGGAAAAGGATCCGATTTTAAGCGATCTGTGCAACAGATTTATAAACAGGCGCCTGTTTAAATATGTGGAGTTTCAACCGTCCAATGAACAATTGATGAAGCTGATTGAACTAACAAATTTGTTCAAAAAAGCAGGCATTGATCCGGAATATTATCTTGTTGTCGACTCGTCTTCAGATCTTCCGTACGATTTTTACCGACCGGGCGAGGAAGAAGAACGGCTGCCGATCCATTTGCTCATGCCAAACGGGGAAATACGGGAGCTTTCAAGAGAGTCGGAAATTGTGGACGCCATTACCGGAAAGCGGAGAACGGATCATAAATTATATTTTCCTCTTGATTTTTTAAAAGATTTCTCGGAGAAACGAAACTTGAAAAAACAAATTTTAGAAATTTTGCAGCTAACTGACAAAGATGGATTTATTCTGTAGGTGAGGAGATGAAGGGTGTGTTAACCGAACACGCAAAATTAATGAAAGTGCTGTCCGCTTCGAAAGAGATCATCGGACGAAAAAAACTGCAAAAAATTATATTTATAGCAAAAAAACTTAATTATCCCTTTTATGAAAAATACGAATTCCATTTTTACGGGCCGTATTCAGAAGAGCTGACGCTTCGCATTGAAGAGCTTTGCAACATGGGCTTTATCAATGAAGTAAAAGAAAAAAAAGGCGGCTATTATCAATACAAATATTCCCTTACAAAGTCGGGGCAGGAATTTTTAAGCCATTACGATTTGGACATGCCCGAACTGCAGAATTGCATAAATGAATTAAACGCCCAATCAGCACGTTTTTTAGAACTTGTATCAACCATTTTATATTTTGATCATTTGGACAAGGAAGAAGTGAAGGAAAAAGTATTCACGCTCAAAAAAAAGCAGCGTTATACGGATGAGGAAGTGGAGGAAGCTTATCAATTTATTCAACGATTGCAAGATCACAAATTCAGTGCAAAAATCAGCTGAATTTTCCCCTAAAAAAATGAAGAAAATCCTTTTTATGTATTTCAACCTTTTTATAGTATACTGTAAGCAAAGGAAATTGTTAGAATAGGAGGGCGCATTTTTGCCGTTTTTATATTACGATTTAGAAGTTATACCGTTTGTCATTATTGCTTTGATCGTCGGCTTCACTATCCATGAATTTTCACATGCATTTGTTGCCTATAAGTTCGGAGATCCGACAGCGAAAAATCAAGGGAGGCTGACCCTTAATCCGATCTCCCATTTAGATCCGATCGGTACTCTTTTAATATTTTTGGCAGGGTTTGGTTGGGCAAAACCCGTTCCGGTGAATCGTTTCTATTTTAAAAATCCCCGCTTATCCGGGGTATTAGTATCTGTAGCTGGTCCATTGAGCAATTTATTCATTGCCTTTCTCGCTTTTTTGCTGCTGAACTTTTTCTTTTCGTTTGGATTATTTGCTGGCTTATCTTATGATGGAGCCAGAATGGTTGAACAATTTTTTAATATTCTTATATCATTAAATATTATGTTGTTTATCTTTAATTTATTGCCGTTTCCGCCGCTTGACGGTTATCGCATCATTGAAGATTTAGCCCCGCCGGACATCCGCGCCAAGCTTACTCAATATGAAAATTACGGAGTGCTTATTTTTTTAATTATTGTTATCACCCCTTTGGATCAATATATTATTCATCCGATATTTAATTGGGGAAGCCGAGCCGTTATCACTCTTTTTCATTTCGTTTTACAACCGTTCTTTTAAAGGAGGGATGTTTACATGACAGAAAAAAAGAAAAAGGTCGAGTTCCAAATTATTAAAAACGATCCAACTGACGGCCATCGCGGCTTTGGAGCAGGCACCCTTAGCCTGGAAAATGTTTCCCCTGTCTTCATTGACATCGAGGAAAAAACGGCATTTGTAGATATCGGCGCAATGCATGCAAGAAGCCAGGTAGAACGCGGCATTAAATTTACTCATGTGAAAGAAGACGTTCCGAACGGAAAACCGTATTGGCTTGTATGGGTAACAATTGACAGAAAAGAAGATGGGCCATATTATGCCGGGGTTGCTGCCTGTTATATGACCGTTGATCGCGAGGCAAGACGAGGTTATAAATCATTGCCTGAACACGTAAACCGCATGGATAAATCGCTAAAACGGAACATCATTGTCGACCACATGGATGAAAGCTCGAAAAAAGTTCTTTCCGATTTTCTTCGAAACCATGATGAAGGCATGTGGGAGCGCTCAAGCGATGAATTAAAGCAAAGCCTTTCTGTTTAGAAGCGGAAGGTGTTGTTGATTCAGCAAAAAATGTGAAAAGCAGGGAATTTTTGATGGAAAATTCCCTGCTTTTTGTTTATGCAAGCGCCTGAAGGGCTGTGATTATCGCTAATTTATATACATCTTCAGCGTTGCAGCCGCGAGATAGATCGTTCACTGGAGAATTCAATCCTTGGAGAATCGGTCCGATCGCTTCAAAGTTTCCAAGTCTCTGTGCAATTTTATAGCCGATGTTTCCAGCTTCAAGGCTCGGGAATATAAATACATTGGCATCGCCTTTAATTACAGATCCCGGCGCTTTCTTTTCCGCAACAGACGGGACGAAAGCTGCATCAAATTGAAACTCTCCGTCCAATATTAAGTCCTGAGCCATTTCTTTTGCCAATTCAACTGCTTTTGCCACTTTTTCTGTTTCCGGGGATGTTGCTGAACCTTTTGTCGAGAAGCTGAGCATAGCAACGCGAGGGTCGATATCAAACATTTTTGCCGTTTTCGCGCTTTCAATAGCGATCTCTGCTAACTCCTGACTGGTTGGAGCGATGTTGATCGCGCAATCAGCAAATATATATTTTTCCTCACCACGAACCATGACGAATACGCCTGATGTTTTTTTCACGTTTTGTTTCGTTTTAATGATTTGAAGAGCCGGCCGCACTGTATCTGCGGTTGAATGTGCCGCACCGCTCACAAGCCCGTCCGCTTCCCCTTTATAAACAAGCATCGTGCCAAAATAATTTTCATCCAAAAGAAGCTTCCGTGCTTCTTCTTCTGTCACCTTTCCATTACGGCGTTCAACAAAGCTTTGAACAAGCTCTTCTATTCCACTGTAATTGGCAGGATTATATATTTTTGCACCTGCAACAGAAATATTTAAACTCTTTGCTTTTTCTTCAATTTCTGTTTCATCCCCAATTAAAATGGGCTGTAACAAATTTTCCTCTGTTAATCGGGAAACTGCTGTTAAAATTCGCTCATCCAATCCTTCAGGAAAAACAATTTTAATATTTTTTCCCGATATTTTATTTTTCAATGCTGCAAAAATGTCTGCCAAAACAAAGTCAGCCTCCTTAATCTTAAAACATTCTTTTAACATGAATTGTTCCATTCACTTTTAGCATACCCCACCTGCTCTTAAATTTAAAATGAAAAATTTCATCATAGCGATTTCAACAGCACTTTTTTCTGTCACATAATTGTCATACTGTTTTACCCGGATATTCTCCCCTAAACTGTGGTATAGTAAACTTGTACATAGCCAATATGAGAGGTGACGAAAATGAGTGAAGAAGTTCGTTCAAATGAAGCCGTTGAAACGCTCGATGGTTGGTATTGTTTGCACGATTTCCGCTCGATCGATTGGAGCGCTTGGAAAACTTTATCTAGCGATGAACGCCAGGAAGCTATTCATGAATTTCTGAATTTGTTAGAAAAATGGAGTGCAGTGGAAAAAGACCAACAAGGCAGCCACGCTTTATATACGATCGTTGGACAAAAAGCAGATTTGATGATCATGATTCTCCGGCCAACGATGGAAGAATTGAATGAAATTGAAACGGAATTTAATAAAACAAAACTGGCTGAATATACAAGCCCTGCCTATTCATATGTTTCCGTTGTGGAATTGAGCAGCTACGTAGGCGGCGGAAATGATGAAGATCCGTATCAAAATCCATATATCCGATCTAGACTATATCCTATTTTGCCGAAATCAAAATATGTTTGCTTCTATCCGATGGATAAACGCCGTCAAGGCAATGACAATTGGTATATGCTGCCGATGGAAGAGCGCCGGAGCCTCATGAGAAGCCACGGACTTATCGGCCGCAAGTACGGAGATAAAGTAAAACAAATTATTACCGGTTCTGTCGGATTTGATGACTGGGAATGGGGCGTCACGCTCTTCTCTGATGATGTTTTGCAGTTTAAAAAGCTCGTATATGAAATGCGTTTTGATGAAGTAAGCGCCAGATACGGCGAATTTGGCTCCTTCTTTGTCGGAAACATTTTACATCCTGAAAAAATTGCAGCATTTTTACATGTATAAACCAGTACTGCTTTCAGTACTGGTTTTTTCTGCTGAAGACCTACCAATAGTAAGCAAGCAATCTAGCTGCATGCTTAATGTGCAAGAAAAAATGTCATACTATACAGGAAGTGTAATAAATCACGATTTATCTCTTTCTTCACATGCAAAAAATAAAAGTACGGGGAGATTTGAAGAAAAAACGTGGAGTACCAGCTTCAATGGAAGAATGGCGAGACAGCTTGTCATGCGCAGGCGCAGCCGACCTTGAAAGGCAAGTTTCATACCATGGCAGCCGCGCCTCCAGATACTCTATGAAATGGAGTTCTTCTCTTCTTATTTTCTCTTTGCGGCAAATGAATTTTCTAGTCCTATTTAATGGTTCTCATGAATTGATCGCAATATCGATGCTAACTCATTTGGCTTTGAATAAAAGGGCGAATGGTCTGTATCCAATGTGTATACATGCTCACATGGATTAGCTGAATACATTGCCCGTTGACACTGGATGGTAATGGCGTTGTCGCGCAGACATTCAATATAGTATTTTGGAACACTGCCGAATCTTTCCTCTGTAAGACTTAATTTCGTTGAAAGGACATTTAGTGCTTGAGGATTTAGAAGTGATTTCGCTTTTTCTACATCAGCGTCGTCACAGCACCCATAAAAAACATGCTTTAAGCTGTCCTCTCTCAAGGTAGCAAAACCTTCTTTTTCAAATAAAATCATATTAGGTGCGACTTGAGCTTCTATATCAGTAGGAATTATATCTGTCATAGCTTCTCCATCCCTCAAAAGGAAAGCGGTTACATAAATGAGCGCCTTAACTTTTTCTGATCTGTATTCTGCGCTCTGCGAGATAACGATACCTCCCATACTATGCCCGACAAGGTAAACTGGTTCTTCAGCATCATCCAAAATGGAACATACTTTGTCAGTGTAGCTCTTTAGAGAAACTTGTGAAATTGGTGTTTGATCTGAACCGTGTCCGGGTAAATCAATTGCATAAACGGTGTGTCCGGCTTTTTCAAGTAATGGGGTGATTTTTTCCCAACACCATGCACCATGCCAAGCGCCATGGATGAATACATATGTTGCCATTCATGCCACTCCTTCAAATATTTTTTTCATAATAATAAAAATAATTTACTTTATAATCATATTTTTTTTTCTTTTATACAAAACCACTAGCGTTGCATTAATTTAATTCGAAAATTCCGAATTGAAAAAAGTCCATAAA